>Ga0214543_1000032_pt1 | contig 200766 bp, 199 predicted proteins | sample CNSS2metaG_FD_160094 | JGI IMG/M metagenome (GOLD analysis project Ga0214543, IMG submission 160094) | Root nodule microbial communities from cowpea collected in UCLA plant growth center, Los Angeles, California, USA - CNSS2 | ecosystem: Host-associated > Plants > Roots > Nodule | place: USA... | reverse complement strand
GGGCGACAACGTGACGGTCGACGTCGAGCTGATCGTGCCGATCGCGATGGAAGAAAAGCTGCGCTTCGCCATCCGCGAAGGCGGCCGCACCGTCGGCGCCGGCATCGTCGCATCGATCATCAAGTAATTCCGGTACAACCGGATCTCGAACCCCGCGGGCGACCGCGGGGTTTTTTTATGCGCGCTTGTCAGCGTCGGGCATCTGTCAAGTCGGACAGCGCCGTGTGATCTCTGCAACAGTGGGCAAAGGGTTCTACCCGCCGTCGCCGATTGTCGAAGGCCTTTGCCGCCAGGCTGTGTTATTCTCCGATCCCGATGAATGCCCCGGTGGCACCGTTACGGCCGAGGATCGGAATCCCAAATGAAAAGACGTATCGCTGCGCGGCTCGCCGCTGCTGGCATCGCTCTGATTTGCGTGGGATCTTTCGCGCCGGCAACGGCGGGCGAAGACGGTCCGCTTGTCTGGGCTCCCACGAGGACTGGCTCCAACACCTATAAGCTGCGGCTCGGCCTTCGCTCGCCGGGACGGGTGGAGGCGGCGAGCGGTGCCGAGCTCTCGTTGAAAGCGGCCCCCTCCGGCAAGATCATCCCGCCGGAGGCGCCGGTTCGCCTTTGGGGAACGGTTTCACGCCAGGGCGGCCCGCGTGCGGCGACACGCTCCTCACGGGTCAGCATGGGCTTCAATCCGCTGACCGGTGCCGGTAATGTGGGGGCCGGGACCGCAAGGACGTGGATCGTCTCGCCGACGGTAGATGCCGAGGTCCAGCGGAACATAGCCGTTCAGTGCAATGTCTATGAAAAGCACTGCGGTCAACCGAAACTGACGCAATCCGCCAGGCTCTCCTCGACTGCAACCAGGACTTCGATCGTGGTCGACAGCAGGCTATCGGGTGAAGGCCTGAGTGGTCTCGATCGCATTGGCGTCGAGCAGCGGTTCGGGAATCTCAAGCTCGGGGCTGCCGTCGTCGATCCATTGTTGGCGCCGCGCAGCCTGATCACTCTGCGCTACGGTCTGAAATGGTGAGCGGTGAACTCCGGCTTGCATCTTGCGTTGCGAGGCGAAGCCACTAACCTACTGCATGTCTCCATAAATCGAACTCGATTTAAGGAGACATGCAGCAATTCAAAGTGCTACTGCGCCGCGCCTTTGATATAACGCGCCGCCTGCAGTGGTGTCGAATCTCGGGGAGGCGTCATGAAAAAGCGCATTCTGTTCACCGGCGGTGCCGGCAAGGCCGGCCGGCATGCCGTGCCCTATCTCGTCGATGCAGGCTATGAAGTGCACAATGTCGATCTTGTGCCGCTCGACAGTCCAGGCGTGACCAACTTGATCGCCGACATCACCGACAGCGGCCAGATGTTCAACGCGCTTTCCATGCACCGCGATTTCCCCGATCTCGATCCGGGGCGGGGGCCGCGGGGCTTCGACGCCGTCGTCCACTTCGCCGCCGTTCCACGCATTCTCATCAAGCCGGACAACGAGACATTCCGTGTCAATGTGATGGGAACCTATAATGTGATCGAAGCGGCGGTGAAGCTCGGTATCCGCAAGATCATCGTCGCATCCAGCGAAACGACCTACGGCGTTTGCTTCGCCGAGGGCCACCGGGACTTCCATCACTTTCCGCTCGAGGAGGACTACGACGTCAACCCGATGGATTCCTACGGGCTCTCCAAGGTGGTGAACGAGCAGACGGCGCGGGCCTTCGCGGAGCGTTCCGGATTCGACATCTATGCCTTGCGTATCGGCAATGTGATCGAGCCGCACGAATACGAGCACTTTCCGCACTATTTCGCGCACCCGGAGATTCGCAAGCGGATTGCCTGGAGCTATATAGACGCGCGCGACCTTGGGCAGATCGTCAAACTCTGCGTCGAGAAGGACGGTCTAGGCTTTGCGATCTTCAACGCCGCCAATGACACCGTTTCTGCGGATACTCCGTCTCGCGAGCTCGCCAAACGCTTCTACCCGAACGTTCCCTTCAGACGGGAGATCGGAGAGTTCGAGGGGCTTCTTTCGAATCGCAAGATCCGCGAGGTGCTCGGATTCAAGGAGGAGCATGACTGGCGGAAATACGTGCAAGTGGAGCGATGAGTTCGGTACTTCATCGAACGTGTTCCATGGAGACGCGCCGCGAGGCGCCAACGATCTTGAGAGGCGAAGGCGGGAGCGGGCGCCGAAATTTTCCTGGAACTTTTTCGGCTTTTGTTGCAAATGCGCTTGAAAGCGCCCGACAAACTGAATAAGAAGCCGCTGACTTGAGCGCTTCCGAAGTCTGGATTGCGCCAGGGTCAAGGGGTATAGCTCAGTTGGTAGAGCGGCGGTCTCCAAAACCGCAGGTCGGGGGTTCGAGCCCCTCTGCCCCTGCCAGCCTCTGCATTCTTGCTTCGATGTTCGAGTTCAGTCAGAATGCCGAGGGCAGGCGGCTTTGCCGTCTCACATATTCAAAAAAAGACTGATTGGCTCTTGTGGTTTTCAGAATCGGTCTTTATGTAGGGTCCAAACAGACACGCGGTGCGTGGGGCTGAAAGATCGGCTTTACGCGCCGTAATGGCGTGAGCATTCAATGGCATCCAAAACGAATCCGTTTGCGTTTCTGCAGCAGGTGCGCTCCGAAACGTCGAAAGTGACTTGGCCTTCGCGGCGCGAGACGACGATCTCGACGCTGATGGTCTTTGTCATGGTCTCTCTTGCCGCCGCCTTTTTCTTTGGTGCGGACCAGTTGCTGGGTTGGCTGATGAGCCTGATCCTCAATATTGGCGCTTGATCGGGGTGGGGAGTAGCATGGCAGCGCGCTGGTATATTGTTCACGCCTATTCGAATTTCGAGAAGAAGGTCGCCGAATCGATCGAGGAGAAGGCCAGGCAGAAGGGCCTGTCGCATCTGTTCGAGAAGATTCTCGTGCCGACCGAGAAGGTCGTCGAGGTTCGCCGCGGGCGCAAGGTGGATGCCGAGCGGAAGTTCTTCCCGGGCTATGTTCTCGTGCGCGCCAATCTGACCGACGAGGCCTACCACCTCATCAAGAACACGCCGAAGGTCACCGGTTTCCTCGGTACGGACAGCAAGCCCGTTCCGATTCCCGATCACGAAGCCGAGCGTATCCTCGGCCAGGTTCAGGAAGGTGTCGAACGTCCGAAGCCTTCCGTCTCGTTCGAGATCGGCGAGCAGGTCCGCGTCTCGGATGGTCCGTTCGCCTCCTTCAACGGCACCGTTCAGGATGTCGACGAGGAGCGGTCGCGCTTGAAGGTCGAAGTATCGATCTTCGGCCGTGCGACCCCGGTCGAGCTGGAATACGGCCAGGTCGAAAAGGTCTGACGAACACAGGTTACAGGAATGGGTGGGCTTGAGCCTGCTCGGCGGAGTGATCCGCATGCGCGTGGGAGATGGCCGGTCTTAGCCGGATCGGGCAATCGGTACCACGCAACCGCAGCCGCCGGCCTTTCGGCCGGCTAAGGGCCGGGAGACCGGCTGAAGAGTTCCCTCGCCGGCTTCGGACGGGGAGGGCAATGAGAGGCAGAGAGAAATGGCTAAGAAAGTTGCAGGCCAGCTCAAGCTGCAGGTGAAGGCCGGCTCGGCAAACCCGTCGCCGCCGATCGGTCCTGCGCTTGGTCAGCGTGGCATTAACATCATGGAATTCTGCAAGGCGTTCAATGCCGCCACGCAGGAGATGGAAAAGGGTATGCCGATCCCGGTCGTCATCACCTATTACCAGGACAAGTCCTTCACCTTCGTCATGAAGCAGCCGCCGGTCAGCTACTTCCTGAAGCGTGAAGCGAAGATCCAGTCTGGCTCGAAGACGCCGGGCAAGGCCAAGGCCGGCTCGATCTCCAAGGCTCAGATCCGCACCATCGCAGAGGCCAAGATGAAGGACCTCAACGCGGCTGATATCGAAGGCGCAATGGCAATGGTCGAGGGCTCTGCCCGGTCCATGGGCCTGGAAGTGACGGGCTAAGACCATGGCGAAGATTGCAAAGCGTGTACAGAAGTCCCGCGAGGGCATTGATCCGGCAAAGCTTTATGGTCTCGCCGAAGCGGTGACGCTGATCAAGGAGCGTGCAACGGCCAAGTTCGACGAGACGATCGAAGTCGCGATGAACCTCGGTGTCGATCCGCGCCACGCAGACCAGATGGTCCGCGGCGTTGTCAACCTGCCGAACGGCACCGGCCGCTCGGTCCGCGTTGCCGTTTTCGCCCGTGGCGCCAAGGCTGACGAAGCCAAGGCTGCTGGCGCCGACGTCGTCGGCGCGGAAGACCTGGTCGAGATCGTTCAGGGCGGCAAGATCGACTTCGATCGCTGCATCGCCACCCCGGACATGATGCCGCTCGTCGGCCGTCTCGGTAAGGTCCTCGGCCCGCGCGGCATGATGCCGAACCCGAAGGTCGGCACCGTAACCATGGACGTCACCGGTGCAGTGAAGGCCTCCAAGGGCGGTGCGGTCGAGTTCCGCGTCGAGAAGGCCGGTATCGTTCACGCCGGCGTGGGCAAGGCATCCTTCGATGCCAAGGCGCTCGAAGAGAACATCCGCGCCTTCGCGGACGCCGTCGTCAAGGCGAAGCCGACCGGCGCCAAAGGCAACTACGTCAAGCGCGTAGCGATTTCGTCGACCATGGGGCCCGGCCTCAAGATCGACCCGGCGACGCTTTCCGCCGCCTGATAAGTTTTGGGCCTCGGCCCGAACCTCAATTTCCGGCCTTTCGGGGTCGGAAATGTCCGGACCTCGAAGGTCCGGAACTCCTGTCCGAGATTGCGGGTGGTTTTACCTTAATCACCGTTGCCCGCATGAGACGGGTAAGATCTGGATTATGGCGCCGGAGGCGTCGGAATTCGGTTCGAACCTCGCTTGCCTTGTCTGACCCGGGACGCCCGGGGACGCCAGGGGACAGGATCCTTAAGCGTCGCTTGGGATCGTCGTTGATCCCGGGTGACAAAGGCAAACCCGGCAGGGCTGCGACAAGCATCCCTGTCAACTGGAGACAGACAGTGGAAAGAGCGGAAAAACGCGAATTCGTCACGGAGCTGAACGAAGTCTTCAAGGCTTCCGGTTCGGTTGTCGTGGCCCACTATGCTGGTGTCACAGTTGCGCAGATGAACGACTTCCGTTCGAAGATGCGCGCTGCTGGCGGCACCGTCAAAGTCGCGAAAAACCGCCTGGCCAAGATCGCTCTTCAGGGTACGGAGTCTGAAGGGATGACAGATCTCTTCAAGGGTCAGACGCTGATCGCATTCAGCGCCGATCCGATAACGGCTCCGAAGGTCGTCATGGACTTCGCCAAGACCAACGACAAGCTCGTTGTTCTCGGTGGCTCCATGGGGGCAACCACGCTCAACGCCGAAGGTGTCAAGTCGCTCGCGACGCTGCCTTCGCTCGACGAGCTGCGCGCGAAGCTGCTGGGCCTCATCAATGCCCCTGCAACCCGCGTCGCGACGGTTGTCGCCGCACCGGCAAGCCAGCTTGCCCGCGTGTTCTCGGCCTACGCCAAGAAGGACGAAGCCGCCTGAGGCGGAATTTCGCTGTTGTAATTGATACCAGTTCGAACCGAACAAAAGGAAAAGTAAAATGGCTGATCTCGCAAAGATCGTTGAAGACCTGTCCTCGCTGACCGTCCTGGAAGCTGCCGAGCTTTCCAAGATGCTCGAAGAAAAGTGGGGCGTTTCTGCCGCTGCTCCGGTAGCCGTTGCAGCTGCCGGCGGCGCTGCTGGCGGTGCTGCTGCCGCTGCTGAGGAAGAAAAGACCGAGTTCGACGTCATCCTCGTTGACGCTGGCGCCAACAAGATCAACGTCATCAAGGAAGTCCGCGGCATCACCGGCCTCGGCCTCAAGGAAGCCAAGGACCTGGTCGAAGGCGCTCCGAAGCCGGTCAAGGAAGCCGTTTCCAAGGCTGAAGCTGCCGACCTCAAGAAGAAGCTCGAAGACGCTGGCGCCAAGGTCGACGTCAAGTAATTCGACGACATGCGAAGGGAGGGGGCCCTCGTGGCCGCCTCTCTTTGACCGTTTTTGGAACATATTACCCAAAGGCCTGTCAAAAATGGCCTTTGGGTAATGGGTTCTTCAAGAGGATGGTCGCGATCGGAAGACAGCACAGCAATCCGCGCTGGCGTCTCCCGGAAGCTTGACGAGATTGAACTACTCATTGATCGACGGGATCGACTGGCCAGCGGTTCCCGTCCGTTGCAGGCCCGGATGCAAGATTGACAAGGAGCGACGATGGCTCAGACCCTTTCGTTCAACGGTCGTAGGCGCGTACGCAAGTTTTTTGGTAAAATCCCAGAAGTCGCGGAGATGCCGAACCTCATCGAGGTTCAGAAGGCGTCCTACGACCAGTTCCTCATGGTGGAAGAGCCCGAGGGCGGGCGTCCGGACGAGGGACTTCAGGCCGTTTTCAAATCGGTCTTTCCGATCAAGGATTTCTCGGGCGCTTCAATGCTCGAATTCGTTTCCTATGAATTCGAGCCGCCGAAGTTCGATGTCGAGGAGTGCCGCCAGCGCGACCTGACCTACGCGGCTCCGCTGAAGGTGACGCTGCGCCTCATCGTGTTCGATATCGACGAGGATACCGGCGCCAAGTCGATCAAGGACATCAAGGAGCAGAACGTCTACATGGGCGACATGCCGCTCATGACGGACAACGGTACCTTCATCGTCAACGGCACCGAGCGCGTCATCGTCTCGCAGATGCACCGCTCGCCGGGCGTTTTCTTCGACCATGACAAGGGCAAGAGCCATTCTTCCGGCAAGCTGCTCTTTGCTGCGCGCGTCATTCCCTATCGCGGCTCCTGGCTTGATATCGAATTCGACGCCAAGGACATCGTCCACGCCCGCATCGACCGTCGCCGCAAGATTCCGGTGACGTCGCTCCTGATGGCGCTCGGCATGGACGGCGAGGAAATCCTCGACACCTTCTACACGAAGTCGATCTACCAGCGCGACGGCGATGGTTGGCGCGTGCCGTTCCAGCCGGATGCCCTGAAGGGCCAGAAGGCCGTTGCCGACATGATCGACGCCGACACCGGCGAGGTCGTCGTCGAGGCAGGCAAGAAGCTGACGCCGCGCCTGCTGCGGCAGCTGCAGGAAAAGGGCCTGAAGGCGCTGAAGGCAACCGACGACGATCTCTATGGCAACTATCTTGCCGAGGACATCGTCAACTTCGCGACGGGTGAGATCTATCTCGAAGCGGGCGATGAGATCGACGAGAAGTCTCTGCCGGTCATTCTCGAGGCTGGCTTCGACGAGATTCCGGTTCTCGACATCGACCACATCAATGTCGGCGCCTATATCCGCAACACGCTCGCCGCCGACAAGAACGAGAACCGCCAGGACGCGCTCTTCGACATCTATCGGGTGATGCGTCCGGGCGAGCCGCCGACCATGGATTCGGCGGAAGCCATGTTCAACGCGCTGTTCTTCGATCCGGAGCGTTACGACCTTTCGGCCGTCGGCCGCGTCAAGATGAACATGCGCCTCGATCTGGACGTGCCGGACACGGTTCGCATCCTTCGCAAAGAAGACATGCTGGCCGTCGTCAAGATGCTGGTCGAATTGCGCGACGGCAAGGGCGAGATCGACGACATCGACAATCTCGGCAACCGTCGCGTCCGTTCGGTCGGCGAGCTCATGGAGAACCAGTACCGCCTGGGCCTCCTGCGGATGGAGCGCGCTATCAAGGAACGCATGTCCTCGATCGAGATCGACACGGTGATGCCGCAGGATCTGATCAATGCAAAGCCGGCCGCGGCCGCCGTTCGCGAGTTCTTCGGTTCCTCGCAGCTCTCGCAGTTCATGGACCAGGTGAACCCGCTGTCCGAGATCACCCACAAGCGCCGTCTTTCGGCTCTCGGCCCGGGCGGTCTCACCCGTGAACGTGCCGGCTTCGAAGTCCGCGACGTGCATCCGACGCACTACGGCCGCATCTGCCCGATCGAGACGCCGGAAGGCCCGAACATCGGTCTGATCAACTCGCTCGCGACCTTCGCCCGCGTGAACAAGTACGGCTTCATCGAAAGCCCGTACCGCAAGATTGTCGACGGCAAGGTGACGAACGACGTCGTCTACCTCTCGGCGATGGAAGAAGCCAAGTACCACGTGGCGCAGGCAAACTCGGTACTGAATGATGACGGCTCCTTCGCGGAGGAATTCGTCGTTTGCCGTCACGCCGGCGAAGTCATGCTGGCACCGCGCGACAACATCAACCTGATGGACGTCTCGCCGAAGCAGCTCGTTTCGGTAGCGGCCGCGCTCATCCCGTTCCTTGAGAACGACGACGCGAACCGCGCGCTGATGGGCTCGAACATGCAGCGCCAGGCTGTGCCGCTGCTGCGCGCCGAGGCGCCGTTCGTCGGCACCGGCATGGAACCGGTCGTTGCGCGTGACTCGGGTGCTGCGATCGCAGCCCGCCGCGGCGGCGTTGTCGACCAGGTCGATGCGACGCGTATCGTTATCCGCGCCACCGAAGACCTCGATCCGTCGAAGTCGGGCGTCGATATCTACCGGCTGCAGAAGTTCCAGCGGTCCAACCAGAACACCTGCGTCAACCAGCGCCCGCTGGTGACCGTCGGTGATGTCATCAACAAGGGTGACATCATCGCTGACGGTCCGTCGACCGACCTCGGCGATCTGGCGCTCGGCCGCAACGCGCTCGTCGCGTTCATGCCGTGGAACGGTTACAACTACGAAGACTCGATCCTGCTGTCCGAGCGGATCGTGCGCGACGACGTGTTCACTTCGATTCACATCGAGGAATTCGAGGTGATGGCGCGCGACACGAAGCTCGGTCCGGAAGAAATCACGCGCGACATTCCGAACGTCTCGGAAGAAGCTCTGAAGAACCTGGACGAAGCCGGTATCGTCTACATCGGTGCCGAGGTTCAGCCGGGCGACATCCTGGTCGGCAAGATCACGCCGAAGGGCGAGAGCCCGATGACGCCGGAAGAAAAGCTCCTGCGCGCCATTTTCGGCGAAAAGGCCTCCGACGTGCGCGACACTTCGATGCGCATGCCTCCAGGCACCTTCGGCACGGTCGTCGAAGTTCGAGTCTTCAATCGCCACGGCGTGGAGAAGGACGAACGCGCGATGGCAATCGAGCGCGAGGAAATCGAGCGCCTCGCCAAGGACCGCGACGACGAACAGGCGATCCTCGATCGCAACGTCTATGCCCGCCTGATCGACATGCTGCGCGGTCACGTCGCCGTCGCCGGTCCGAAGGGCTTCAAGAAGGGCACCGAGCTCTCGAACGCCGTCATCAGCGAATATCCGCGCTCACAATGGTGGATGTTTGCCGTCGAGGACGAGAAGGCCCAGGGCGAGATCGAGGCGCTGCGCGCCCAGTACGACGAGTCCAAGTCGCGCCTTGAACAGCGCTTCATGGACAAGGTCGAGAAGGTCCAGCGCGGTGACGAAATGCCTCCGGGCGTCATGAAGATGGTCAAGGTCTTCGTCGCCGTGAAGCGCAAGATCCAGCCGGGCGACAAGATGGCCGGCCGTCACGGCAACAAGGGCGTCGTTTCGCGGATCGTGCCGATCGAAGACATGCCGTTCCTCGAAGATGGGACGCATGTCGACGTGGTTCTGAACCCGCTCGGCGTGCCGTCGCGCATGAACGTCGGCCAGATCCTCGAGACGCATCTCGGCTGGGCTTGCGCCGGCATGGGCCGGAAGATCGGGGCGATGCTCGACGCCTATCACGACAACGGCGACATCAAGCCGCTTCGCGATACGATCGACGACGTCATCGGATCCGGTCCGAAGGGTGAGCCGATCAAGCAGTACGACGACGAATCGATCGTCCGGCTGGCGGAACAGACCCGCCGCGGCGTATCGATCGCGACGCCGGTCTTCGACGGTGCCGTCGAAGCCGACGTCAACCAGATGCTTGAGAAGGCAGGCCTGAAGGTGACCGGTCAGTCGACGCTGTTCGACGGCCGCACGGGCGAGGCGTTCGACCGGCAGGTGACGGTGGGCTACATCTACATGTTGAAGCTCAACCACCTGGTCGACGACAAGATCCACGCCCGCTCGATCGGTCCGTACTCGCTCGTCACCCAGCAGCCGCTGGGCGGCAAGGCGCAGTTCGGCGGCCAGCGCTTCGGCGAGATGGAGGTCTGGGCGCTGGAAGCCTACGGCGCCGCCTACACGCTGCAGGAAATGCTGACGGTCAAGTCGGATGACGTGGCCGGCCGCACCAAGGTCTACGAGGCGATCGTACGTGGCGACGACACGTTCGAGGCGGGCATTCCGGAGAGCTTCAACGTTCTCGTCAAGGAAATGCGCTCGCTGGGCCTGTCGGTCGAGCTGGAGAACTCGAAAGTCGATGACCTCGGCGCCGCGGCACAGCTGCCGGACGCAGCGGAGTAAGACGACATCAGGTGCGTGCCGCAAGCGGCGCGCACCGTTCCGCCGGCGGGTCTCTCGAATGCCCGCGGCAGGGACAGGGCCGCACGCGATGCGGTTTTAGCCGTTTATGGGGCAGGGGCCGGCGCCCGGGATTTGCCGGCACCCTCGCCAAGCTCAGGGCGTAACGCCCGCAAAGGAGACAGGCATGAACCAAGAGGTCATGAATCTTTTCAATCCGCAGGTGCCTGCGCAGACCTTCGATTCCATCCGGATTTCGATCGCGTCTCCGGAGAAGATTCTTTCCTGGTCTTACGGTGAGATCAAGAAGCCGGAGACGATCAACTACCGGACCTTCAAGCCGGAGCGCGACGGTCTGTTCTGCGCCCGCATCTTCGGGCCCATCAAGGACTACGAATGCTTGTGCGGCAAGTACAAGCGCATGAAGTACAAGGGCATCATCTGCGAAAAGTGCGGCGTCGAAGTGACGCTGTCGCGCGTTCGCCGCGAGCGCATGGGCCATATCGAGCTCGCAGCACCCGTTGCCCACATCTGGTTCCTGAAGTCGCTGCCGAGCCGCATTGCCACGCTGCTCGACATGACGTTGAAGGATATCGAGCGCGTCCTCTATTTCGAAAACTACATCGTCACCGAGCCGGGCCTGACGTCGCTGAAGGAAAACCAGCTCCTGACGGAAGAAGAGTACATGCTCGCCGTCGACGAGTTCGGTGAAGACCAGTTCACCGCGATGATCGGCGCCGAGGCGATCTATGAGATGCTCGCTTCGATGAATCTCGAAAAGATCGCGGGCGACCTGCGCTCCGAAATGGCCGAGACGACGTCCGATCTTAAGCAGAAGAAGCTGATGAAGCGGCTGAAGATCGTCGAGAACTTCATGGAATCCGGCAACCGGCCGGAATGGATGATCATGAAGGTCATCCCGGTGATCCCGCCGGACCTGCGCCCGCTGGTCCCGCTCGATGGCGGCCGTTTCGCGACGTCGGACCTGAACGATCTCTATCGCCGCGTCATCAACCGCAACAACCGTCTGAAGCGGCTGATCGAGCTTCGCGCACCGGGCATCATCATCCGCAACGAAAAGCGCATGCTGCAGGAGTCCGTGGACGCCCTGTTCGACAACGGTCGCCGCGGCCGCGTCATCACCGGCGCCAACAAGCGCCCGCTGAAGTCGCTGTCGGATATGCTCAAGGGCAAGCAGGGCCGCTTCCGCCAGAACCTGCTCGGCAAGCGCGTCGATTATTCCGGCCGCTCGGTCATCGTGACCGGTCCGGAGTTGAAGCTGCACCAGTGCGGCTTGCCGAAAAAGATGGCGCTCGAGCTCTTCAAGCCATTCATCTATGCGCGCCTCGACGCCAAGGGTTACTCCTCGACCGTCAAGCAGGCGAAGAAGCTGGTCGAGAAGGAAAAGCCGGAGGTCTGGGATATCCTCGACGAGGTCATCCGCGAGCATCCGGTTCTCCTGAACCGCGCGCCGACGCTGCACCGCCTGGGTATCCAGGCCTTCGAGCCGATCCTGGTCGAAGGCAAGGCGATCCAGTTGCATCCGCTCGTCTGCACCGCCTTCAACGCCGACTTCGACGGTGACCAGATGGCCGTTCACGTGCCGCTGTCGCTCGAAGCGCAGCTTGAAGCCCGCGTGCTGATGATGTCGACGAACAACATCCTGCATCCGGCAAACGGTGCGCCGATCATCGTTCCGTCGCAGGACATGGTTCTCGGCCTCTATTACCTCTCGATCATGAACCAGAACGAGCCGGGCGAAGGCATGGCTTTCTCCGACATGGGCGAACTGCACCATGCATTGGAAACCAAGGCCGTCACCCTGCATGCCAAGATCCGTGGTCGCTACAAGAGCGTCGATGCCGAGGGCAACCCGGTTTCGAAGATCTATGAAACGACGCCCGGCCGCATGATCATCGGCGAGCTCCTGCCGAAGGATCCGAACATTCCGTTCGAGATCTGCAACCAGGAGATGACCAAGAAGAACATCTCGAAGATGATCGACACGGTTTATCGCCATTGCGGCCAGAAGGACACGGTTATCTTCTGCGACCGGATCATGCAGCTCGGCTTCGCTCATGCATGCCGTGCCGGCATTTCGTTCGGCAAGGACGACATGGTGATCCCGGACACCAAGGCGAAGATCGTCGGCGACACGGAAGCGCTCGTGAAGGAATACGAGCAGCAGTACAATGACGGTCTCATCACGCAGGGCGAGAAGTACAACAAGGTTGTCGACGCCTGGGGCAAGGCGACCGAGAAGGTCGCCGAAGAGATGATGGCGCGCATCAAGGCGGTCGAGTTCGACGACACCGGTCGCCAGAAGCCGATGAACTCGATCTACATGATGTCGCACTCCGGCGCTCGTGGTTCGCCGAACCAGATGCGCCAGCTGGGCGGCATGCGCGGCCTGATGGCCAAGCCGTCGGGCGAGATCATCGAAACGCCGATCATCTCGAACTTCAAGGAAGGCCTGACCGTGAACGAGTACTTCAACTCGACGCACGGTGCCCGTAAGGGCTTGGCGGACACCGCCTTGAAGACGGCGAACTCCGGTTACCTCACCCGTCGCCTCGTCGACGTCGCGCAGGATTGCATCGTCACGCACACGGATTGCGGCACCGACAAGGGCCTCACCATGACGGCGATCGTCGATGCCGGCCAGGTCGTGGCCTCGCTCGGCCAGCGCATCCTCGGCCGCACGGCGCTCGACAACATCGACAACCCGGTCACCGGCGAACGCATAGTCGACGCCGGCAAGATGATCGTGGAAGCTGACGTTGCCACGATCGAAAAGGCGGGCATCCAGTCGGTCCGCATTCGCTCGGCGCTGACCTGCGAAATCCAGACCGGCGTCTGCGGCGTCTGCTATGGCCGCGACCTGGCGCGCGGCACGCCGGTCAATATGGGCGAGGCCGTCGGCGTCATCGCGGCGCAGTCGATCGGCGAGCCGGGCACGCAGCTCACGATGCGTACCTTCCACCTGGGCGGTACGGCGACGGTCGTCGACCAGTCGTTCCTGGAAGCCTCCTATGAGGGTACGGTCCAGATCAAGAACCGCAACATGTTGCGCAACTCCGATGGCACGCTCGTTGCCATGGGCCGCAACATGGCGATCCAGATCCTGGACGAGCGCGGCGTCGAGCGGTCCTCGCAGCGCGTCGCCTATGGCTCGAAGATCTTCGTCGACGACGGCGACAAGGTGAAGCGCGGCCAGCGCCTCGCCGAGTGGGACCCCTACACCCGTCCGATGATGACGGAAGTGGAAGGCACCGTTCACTTCGAAGACGTGGTCGACGGCATCTCGGTTCTGGAATCGACCGACGAGTCGACCGGCATCACCAAGCGCCAGGTCATCGACTGGCGCTCGACGCCGCGCGGTACGGACCTGAAGCCGGCGATCGTCATCAAGGACAAGAACGGCAACATTGCCAAGCTTGCCCGTGGCGGCGAAGCCCGCTTCATGCTCTCGGTCGACGCGATCCTGTCCGTCGAGCCGGGTCAGAAGGTCAGCCAGGGTGACGTGCTTGCCCGCTCGCCGCTGGAGAGCGCCAAGACCAAGGACATCACCGGCGGTCTGCCGCGCGTGGCCGAACTCTTCGAAGCTCGCCGTCCGAAGGATCACGCCATCATCGCCGAGATCGATGGTACGGTTCGCTTCGGCCGCGACTACAAGAACAAGCGTCGCGTGCTGATCGAGCCGGCGGAAGACGGTGTCGAGCCGGTCGAATACCTGATCCCGAAGGGCAAGCCCTTCCATCTTCAGGACGGCGACTACATCGAAAAGGGCGACTACATCCTCGACGGCAACCCGGCGCCGCACGATATCCTGGCGATCAAAGGCGTGGAGGCGCTTGCTTCCTACCTCGTCAACGAGATCCAGGAGGTCTATCGCCTCCAGGGCGTCGTCATCAACGACAAGCACATCGAGGTGATCGTCCGCCAGATGCTGCAGAAGGTCGAGATCACCGATGCCGGTGACTCGAGCTACATCGTCGGCGACAATGTCGATCGCATCGAGCTCGAGGATGTCAATGATGCGTTGATCGAGGAAGGCAAGAAGCCTGCCTTCGGGGAGCCGGTCCTGCTCGGCATCACCAAGGCATCGCTGCAGACGCCGTCCTTCATCTCGGCCGCTTCGTTCCAGGAAACCACCAAGGTCCTGACCGAAGCTGCGGTTGCCGGCAAGACGGACAGCCTGCAGGGGCTCAAGGAAAACGTCATCGTCGGCCGCCTCATCCCGGCCGGTACCGGCGGTACGATGACGCAGATCCGCCGCATCGCGACGGCGCGCGACGAGCTCATCCTCGAAGAGCGTCGCAAGGGCACCGGCGCGGAGGCCGCCACCCCGATGCTCGCCGACATGGCGAACGAGAACGCCGCAGCGGAGTGATAGGGGAGGGCGGCCATCGCCCTTTCGAGAATTGCAGAGGCCGCCCGGTTTGCGCCGGGCGGCCTCTTTGTCTTTGTCTTCGGTCAGTCGGGCGGCGGCTTATCATCAACTGAAGCGAATGATCGCGACCTCGCCTTCAAGGGCTCCCTGATATGCCGAAGCGTGTGGCTCCTCGTCGGGTATGTCGGTCAAGGTGCCGATCTGATCGAGATCCGCCTGGAGGAAACCTTCCTCGGCGAGCGCGTTCAGCGCCTCCCGCACGGCCGTGTCGTCATCCGGCGCTCGCAGCATCACGTGGATCTCGACACCCTCGTCGTCTCCGTTGGCTTCGTAGGCCTTGCCGATAATGATGAAGACCAGCGGCTCTTCGGGCAGATTGTCGTTGTCGGGTGTGATCGTCATAAGAGGGTTCCTTCCTGAAGTAATTCAGCTTAGCCCGGTTGGATCGCCATGGTAAGGAAATAACGCCGGTCTCCACCCATGGCACGGGCCGACTCGGTGCGGGACGGAACTTCGCAGCGAAGTTGCCGATTCCTTAAATTGTAGTCGGAAAGCGCGAGTCTCGCCGCCCAATGCCGCGGTTGCGGCTGCTGTCTCGGCGCAAAGCCTTGTTTTTCAGGCATATCGGGGCTGCAACGCCGAGATTATTTGTTAATTGCCCTTGACGGATCGGCCTGAAAACATTACACCCCGCCGCATCAGAGCCCATGTGAGGCTGGCTGGTTCGGAACGGCGCGTTCTGGAGTTCGCCTCAAACAAGGTTCAAACGCACGCTGAAGACACAATGCTGCACGCAAGACGCGCAAGATAGCGCGTCCTCTGCTTTTGATGGGGCCATCCGCAACCGGCGGATCGGCCCTCGTTTTGCGCATCTCATAGGCGTTCGACACCGCCGGCGACGGCAACGATCCGCCCGAAAGGGTAACGTGACAAGTTTTTGCAAGGGATGGTTACATGCCTACCGTAAACCAGCTGATCCGTAAGCCCCGTCAGGCACAGGTAAAGCGCAACAAGGTTCCTGCCCTGCAGGAAAACCCGCAGAAGCGTGGCGTTTGCACTCGCGTCTACACGACGACCCCGAAGAAGCCGAACTCGGCTCTGCGTAAGGTTGCAAAGATCCGCCTGACGAACGGCTTCGAGGTGATCGGCTACATTCCCGGTGAAGGCCACAACCTTCAGGAGCACTCCGTGGTCATGATCCGCGGCGGCCGCGTGAAGGACCTTCCGGGTGTTCGTTACCACATCATCCGTGGCGTTCTCGATACGCAGGGTGTGAAGAACCGCAAGCAGCGTCGTTCCAAGTACGGCGCGAAGCGTCCGAAATAACATCGCAACCGGCGCCATTTCGCTGGTCAGAAGATATAAAGTTGAGAGACGAGAAGTATGTCCCGACGTCACAGAGCAGAAAAGCGTGAGATCAACCCGGATCCGAAGTTCGGTGATCTGGTCGTCACCAAATTCATGAACGCAATCATGCTGGACGGCAAGAAGTCCGTTGCAGAGAGCATCGTCTATGGTGCCTTCGATGCAGTGCAGGCAAAGCTGAAGCAGGAACCGATCTCCGTTTTCCATTCTGCGCTTGATAACATTGCTCCGCACGTCGAAGTGCGTTCGCGTCGCGTCGGTGGTGCTACTTACCAGGTTCCGGTCGACGTACGCCCGGAGCGTCGTCAGGCTCTCGCTATCCGCTGGCTGATCGCCGCTGCGCGCAAGCGCAACGAAACGACCATGGTCGATCGCCTTTGCGGAGAACTCATGGATGCGGCGAACAACCGCGGCAGTGCTGTGAAGAAGCGCGAAGATACGCACAAGATGGCTGATGCCAACCGCGCGTTCTCGCACTACCGCTGGTAATACGAATTACGTCCGGAAAGGCAGTCACCCATGGCTCGCGAATATAAAATCGAAGACTACCGAAATTTCGGTATCATGGCGCATATCGACGCCGGCAAGACGACGACGACCGAGCGCATCCTGTACTACACCGGTAAGTCCCACAAGATCGGCGAAGTCCATGACGGCGCCGCGACCATGGACTGGATGGAGCAGGAGCAGGAGCGCGGCATCACCATCACGTCGGCCGCGACCACGACCTTCTGGAAGGGTCGTGACGGCAAGATGCGTCGCTTCAACATCATCGACACCCCCGGCCACGTGGACTTCACCATCGAAGTCGAGCGTTCGTTGCGCGTTCTCGACGGCGCCATCGCGCTCCTCGATGCCAACGCCGGCGTCGAGCCGCAGACCGAGACCGTCTGGCGTCAGGCAGAGAAGTATCATGTCCCGCGCATGATCTTCTGCAACAAGATGGACAAGACCGGTGCGGACTTCTACCGCTCCGTCGAGATGATCAAGTCCCGTCTGGGCGCAACCGCTGTCGTCATGCAATTGCCGATCGGCGCTGAAAGCGAGTTCAAGGGCGTTGTCGACTTGATCGAGATGAATGCTCTTGTTTGGCGCGACGAATCGCTCGGCGCCCAGTGGGATGTCGTCGAAATTCCGGCCGACATGAAGGAAAAGGCTGAAGAATACCGCGAAAAGCTGATCGAGACGGTAGTCGAGATCGATGAAGCGGCAATGGAAGCCTATCTCGAAGGTACCTATCCGGACAACGACAAGATCCGTGAACTGGTTCGTCGCGGCACGATCGACGTGAAGTTCCACCCGATGTTCTGCGGCACCGCCTTCAAGAACAAGGGCGTTCAGCCGCTGCTCGACGCCGTCGTCGACTACCTGCCATCGCCCGTCGACATTCCGGCGATCAAGGGCATCGACGTCAAGACCGAAGGTGAAATCACCCGCAAGGCTGACGACAACGAGCCGCTCTCGATGCTGGCGTTCAAGATCATGAACGACCCCTTCGTCGGTTCGCTGACCTTCGCTCGCATTTATTCCGGCAAGCTCGAAAAGGGCACGTCGGTGATGAACACGGTGAAGGAAAAGCGCGAGCGCGTCGGCCGCATGCTGCAGATGCACTCGAACTCGCGCGAAGACATCGAAGAAGCCTTTGCCGGCGACATCGTTGCTCTCGCTGGTCTCAAGGAAACCACGACCGGCGATACGCTCTGCGATCCTCTGAAGCCGGTTATCCTCGAGCGCATGGAATTCCCGGAGCCGGTGATCCAGATCGCGATCGAGCCGAAGACCAAGGGCGACCAGGAAAAGATGGGCCTTGCGCTCAACCGCCTGGCTGCCGAAGACCCGTCCTTCCGCGTCAAGACCGACGAGGAATCCGGCCAGACGATCATTGCGGGGATGGGTGAACTCCACCTCGACATCATCGTCGACCGCATGCGTCGCGAATTCAAGGTCGAGGCATCCGTCGGCGCTCCGCAGGTTGCCTACCGTGAGACAATCACGCGTCAGCACGAAGAAGACTACACGCACAAGAAGCAGTCCGGTGGTACCGGTCAGTTCGCGCGCGTCAAGATCGTCTTCGAACCGAACCCGGAAGGCGAAGATTTCGTCTTCGAATCCAAGATTGTTGGCGGTGCGGTTCCGAAGGAATACATCCCGGGCGTTCAGAAGGGCATCGAAAGCGTTCTGTCTTCCGGTCCGCTCGCGGGCTTCCCGATGCTCGGCGTCAAGGCGACGCTCATCGACGGCGCGTTCCACGATGTCGACTCGTCCGTCCTGGCGTTCGAAATCGCTTCGCGCGCCTGCTTCCGTGAAGCAGCCAAAAAGGCCGGTGCTCAGCTCCTCGAGCCGATCATGAAGGTCGAGGTCGTGACGCCGGAAGATTACGTCGGTGACGTGATCGGTGACCTGAACTCTCGTCGTGGCCAGATCCAGGGTCAGGAATCGCGCGGCGTCGCTGTGGTGATCAATGCCCACGTGCCGCTCGCGAACATGTTCAAGTACGTCGACAATCTGCGCTCCATGTCGCAGGGTCGCGCTCAGTACACGATGCTGTTCGATCACTACGCGCCGGTTCCGTCGAACGTCGCGCAGGAAATCCAGGCGAAGTATTCCGGTCAGAAGTGACCGGAATAGCTCGCGCTGAAACAGAATGAAAAGTTTTCCCCGATAGGGAACAGGAAACGGAGAGCCGGAAATGGCAAAGAGCAAATTTGAGCGCACCAAGCCGCACGTCAACATCGGCACGATTGGCCACGTTGACCATGGCAAGACGTCGCTGACTGCAGCGATCACGAAGTATTTCGGCGAGTTCAAGGCGTATGACCAGATCGACGCCGCGCCGGAAGAGAAGGCCCGCGGCATCACGATCTCGACGGCGCACGTCGAATACGAGACGCCGAACCGTCACTATGCGCACGTCGACTGCCCCGGCCACGCCGACTACGTCAAGAACATGATCACCGGTGCGGCGCAGATGGACGGCGCGATTCTCGTCGTTTCGGCCGCCGACGGCCCGATGCCGCAGACCCGCGAGCACATCCTGCTCGCCCGCCAGGTCGGCGTTCCGGCGATCGTCGTGTTCCTGAACAAGGTCGACCAGGTCGACGACGCCGAGCTGCTCGAGCTCGTCGAACTCGAAGTCCGTGAGCTGCTGTCGTCCTACGAATTCCCGGGCGACGACATTCCGATCATCAAGGGCTCGGCGCTCGCCGCTCTCGAAGATTCCGACAAGAAGATCGGCGAAGACGCGATCCGCGAGCTGATGGCAGCGGTCGACGCCTACATCCCGACGCCGGAGCGTCCGGTCGACCTGCCGTTCCTGATGCCGATCGAAGACGTGTTCTCGATCTCCGGCCGTGGCACGGTCGTCACCGGCCGCGTCGAGCGCGGCATCATCAAGGTTGGTGAGGAAGTCGAGATCGTCGGCATCCGTCCGACGACGAAGACGACCTGCACCGGCGTTGAAATGTTCCGCAAGCTGCTCGACCAGGGCCAGGCCGGCGACAACATCGGCGCGCTGCTGCGCGGTGTCGACCGCAACGGCGTCGAGCGCGGCCAGATTCTCTGCAAGCCGGGTTCGGTGACGCCGCACACGAAGTTCAAGGCCGAGGCCTACATCCTGACGAAGGAAGAAGGTGGCCGTCATACGCCGTTCTTCACCAACTACCGGCCGCAGTTCTACTTCCGCACGACGGACGTGACGGGCATCGTGACGCTGCCGGAAGGCACGGAAATGGTGATGCCGGGCGACAACGTGACGGTCGACGTCGAGCTGATCGTGCCGATCGCGATGGAAGAAAAGCTGCGCTTCGCCATCCGCGAAGGCGGCCGCACCGTCGGCGCCGGCATCGTCGCATCGATCATCAAGTAACAGGAAAACGGCTTGGCCGTTTCGGCAGGGACATGGTCGCCCATGTCCCTGCGATTTTTGAAAAGAAGCGGCTCAAGCGAAACGAATTTCAGAAGTTTTGAGCGTGTGCTTTCGAGGCACACCGGAAAACACGAGCAAGGACAAGTCGAATGAACGGCCAGAATATCCGCATCCGCCTCAAGGCGTTTGATCACCGGATCCTCGATGCCTCCACGCGCGAAATCGTGTCGACGGCCAAGCGCACCGGTGCGAGTGTGCGTGGGCCCGTGCCGCTTCCGACCCGGATTGAAAAATTCACGGTCAACCGGTCGCCGCACGTCGACAAGAAGAGCCGCGAACAGTTCGAGATGCGCACCCACAAGCGTCTTCTCGATATCGTTGATCCGACCCCGCAGACGGTTGATGCGCTGATGAAGCTGGATCTGGCCGCTGGCGTCGACGTCGAGATCAAGCTCTAAGGTCCGGCGCAAGCCGAAATAACAAGGAAGGTACGTGGAGTTATCCAACGGCTTCCAGGAACAGGAAACCGGAAGGTGCACCAGGCACCGGACGGGAACCCTAAACAAGAGGCGTGAACCGATGCGTTCAGGTGTGATTGCACAGAAAGTGGGAATGACCCGCGTCTACAACGACGCCGGCGAGCATATCCCGGTAACAGTATTGCGGCTGGAGAACTGCCAGGTCGTGGCCCACCGCACGGAAGATAAGAACGGCTACACCGCAGTTCAGCTGGGTGCCGGCCGCTCGAAGGTCAAGAATACGACGAAGGCTCTGCGCGGCCACTTTGCCGCTGCAAGCGTCGAGCCGAAGGCGAAGCTCGTCGAGTTCCGCGTCAGCGCCGACAACATGATCGAAGTCGGCGCCGAGCTGACGGCGAGCCATTTCGTTGCCGGCCAGCTGGTGGATGTCACCGGTACCACGATCGGTAAGGGCTTTGCCGGCGCGATCAAGCGTCACAACTTCGGCGGCCTTCGCGCCACGCACGGCGTTTCCGTATCGCACCGTTCGCATGGTTCGACCGGCTCCAACCAGGACCCGGGCCGCGTCTGGAAGGGCAAGCGCATGGCTGGTCACATGGGCCAGACCCGCGTCACCACGCAGAACCTCGAAGTCGTCTCCACCGACGAAGACCGTGGGCTGATCCTGGTCAAGGGCGCCGTTCCTGGTTCCAAGGGTTCGTGGATCGTCGTTCGCGACGCAATCAAGTCGGGCACTCCGGAAGGCGCTCCGCGCCCGGCCGGTCTGCGCGACGCAGCATCGAAGTAAGGGAGCCGGATAATGGATCTCACCGTCAAAACCCTCGAGGGCAAGGACGCGGGAAAGGTTTCCCTTTCTGACGCCATTTTCGGTCTCGAGCCCCGTGAAGACATCATCGCCCGCGTCATCCGCTGGCAGCTCGCCAAGCGCCAGCAGGGCACACACAAGGCCAAGGGCCGCGCGGAAGTCGCGCGTACCGGCGCCAAGATGTACAAGCAGAAGGGCACGGGTCGTGCTCGCCACCATTCCGCTCGCGCTCCGCAGTTCCGCGGCGGCGGCAAGGCACATGGTCCGGTCGTCCGCAGCCATGCGCATGACCTGCCGAAGAAGATCCGCGCGCTCGGCCTGCGCCACGCGCTGTCGGCCAAGCTGAAGGCCGAAGAGATCATCGTCCTCGACGATCTCGTCGCCAAGGAAGCAAAGACGAAGACGCTCGCCGGCGCATTCGCCTCGCTCGGCCTCACCAATGCTCTGATCATCGGCGGCGCCGAGATCGAGAGCAACTTCAAGCTCGCAGCCCAGAACATCCCGAATGTGGACGTTCTGCCGGTTCAGGGCATCAACGTGTACGACATTCTGCGCCGTGGCAAGCTCGTGCTTTCCAAGGCCGCCGTGGAAGCTCTGGAGGAGCGGTTCAAATGACGGATCTTCGCCACTACGACGTGATCGTGTCTCCCTCGATCACCGAAAAGTCGACGCTGGTTTCCGAGCAGAACCAGGTCGTCTTCAACGTCGCCAAGGGCGCTTCGAAGCCTGAGATCAAGGCTGCCGTCGAAGCTCTGTTCGGCGTGAAGGTCACCGCTGTGAACACGCTCGTCCGCAAGGGTAAGCTGAAGCGCTTCCGCGGCTTCGTCGGAAAGCAGAAGGACGTGAAGAAGGCGATCGTGACTCTCGCCGAGGGTCAGTCCATCGACGTTTCCACCGGTCTCTAACGGATAGGCCCATTAGGGTAAAAACCCAAAAGGGAACAAGAAAATGGCATTGAAAAGTTTCAATCCGACGACGCCGAGCCAGCGTCAACTGGTCATCGTGGACCGGTCCGGCCTCTACAAGGGCAAGCCGGTCAAGGCGTTGACCGAGGGCCTGTCCTCCAAGGGCGGTCGCAACAACCTGGGCCGCATCACCGTTCGCTTCCAGGGCGGCGGTCACAAGCGCGCCTATCGCCTGGTCGACTTCAAGCGTCGCAAGTTCGACGTCGAAGGCACTGTCGAGCGTCTGGAATACGATCCGAACCGCACGGCGTTCATCGCGCTCGTCAGCTATGCCGATGGCGAACAGGCCTATATCCTGGCGCCGCAGCGGCTGGCTGCCGGCGACAAGGTGATTGCCTCGGACAAGGCGGTCGACGTCAAGCCCGGCAACGCGATGCCGCTGCAGTACATCCCGGTCGGCTCGATCATCCACAACGTTGAGATGAAGCCGGGCAAGGGTGGTCAGATCGCTCGCTCGGCCGGCACCTATGCGCAGCTCGTCGGCCGCGACCAGGGCATGGCGATCCTTCGCCTGAATTCCGGCGAACAGCGCCTCGTGCACGGCTCTTGCCTCGCGTCGATTGGTGCTGTATCGAACCCCGATCACGGCAACATCAATGACGGTAAGGCCGGCCGTTCGCGTTGGCGCGGCAAGCGCCCGCACGTACGTGGCGTCGTCATGAACCCGGTCGACCACCCGCACGGTGGTGGTGAAGGGCGCACCTCCGGTGGCCGCCACCCGGTTACCCCGTGGGGCAAGCCGACGAAGGGCAAGCGCACGCGCTCCAACAAGTCGACCGACAAGTTCATCATGCGCTCGCGTCATCAGCGCAAGAAGTAAGAGAGGAAGTCTCAAGTGGCTCGTTCAGTTTGGAAAGGTCCGTTTGTTGACGGCTATCTTCTCAAGAAGGCTGAGAAGGTTCGTGAAGGCGGTCGCAACGAAGTGATCAAGATGTGGAGCCGCCGCTCCACGATCCTTCCGCAATTCGTCGGTCTGACCTTCGGCGTCTACAACGGCAACAAGCATGTTCCCGTCTCGGTGTCGGAGGAAATGGTCGGTCACAAGTTCGGTGAATTCGCTCCGACCCGGACCTATTACGGTCACGGCGCGGACAAGAAAGCGAAAAGGAAGTAACAATGGGCAAGGCAAAAGCCGAACGCCGGCTGAAGGATAATGAGGCGCAGGCCATTGCGCGCACGATCCGCGTCAGCCCCCAGAAGCTCAACCTCGTTGCCGCGATGATCCGCGGCAAGAAGGTCGACCGCGCTCTGGCCGAACTTGAGTTCTCCCGCAAGCGCATCGCAGGTACGGTCAAGAAGACGCTTGAATCCGCGATCGCGAACGCCGAGAACAACCACGACCTCGACGTTGATTCCCTCATCGTCGCGGAAGCTTTTGTTGGCAAGTCGATCGTGATGAAGCGCTTCCACGCCCGTGGTCGCGGCCGCGCATCGCGCATCGAAAAGCCGTTCTCGCACTTGACGATCGTTGTTCGTGAAGTGGAAGCCAAAGGGGAGGCCGCATAATGGGCCAGAAAATCAATCCGATCGGTTTCCGTCTCGGCATCAACCGGACTTGGGACAGCCGTTGGTTCGCGGACAACGCGGAATACGGTCAGCTTCTGCATGAAGACCTGAAGATCCGTGCCTACCTGATGGAAGAGCTGAAGTCTGCCGGCATCGCCAAGGTCGTGATCGAGCGTCCGCACAAGAAGTGCCGCGTGACGATCCACTCGGCGCGTCCGGGTCTGATCATCGGCAAAAAGGGCGCCGACATCGAGAAGCTGCGCAAGAAGCTCTCGGAAATGACCAATTCGGAAACGCACCTCAACATCGTCGAAGTGCGCAAGCCGGAAGTCGACGCAACGCTCGTTGCCCAGTCGATCGCTCAGCAGCTCGAGCGCCGCGTGGCCTTCCGCCGCGCGATGAAGCGCGCCGTTCAGTCGGCGATGCGTCTTGGCGCCGAAGGCATCAAGATCACCTGCGCCGGCCGCCTCGGCGGTGCCGAAATCGCCCGGACCGAATGGTACCGTGAAGGCCGTGTTCCGCTGCACACGCTGCGCGCCGATATCGACTACGGCACGGCTGAAGCTGAAACAGCATTCGGCATCTGTGGCGTCAAGGTCTGGATCTTCAAGGGCGAAATCCTTGAGCATGATCCGATGGCTTCCGAGCGCCGCGCGACCGAGAGTGACTCCCAGGGCTCTGGCAGCAGAGACCGCCGTCGTGAAAACGCGTAACATTCGCGAGTGGCAGCCAATATCGGAGAAGTAAAAAAATGTTGCAGCCAAAGCGTACGAAGTATCGCAAGCAGTTCAAGGGGCGCATCAAGGGCGTTGCCAAGGGCGGTTCCACGCTTGCCTTCGGCGAGTTCGGTCTGAAGTCTCAGGAGCCGAACCGCGTCAACGCGCGCGAGATCGAGGCGGCTCGCCGCGCGATCACCCGCTACATGAAGCGCGCCGGTCGCGTCTGGATCCGCGTGTTCCCGGATGTCCCGGTCACCGCCAAGCCGACTGAAGTCCGCATGGGTAAGGGTAAGGGTTCGGTCGAATACTGGGCATGCAAGGTCAAGCCCGGCCGTATGATGTTCGAGATCGATGGTGTCAGCGAAGAGATCGCCCGTGAGGCACTTCGTCTTGGCGCTGCCAAGCTCTCTGTCAAGACGCGCTTCGTGCAGCGTATCGCAGAGTAAGGAGTGAAGCTCATGAAAGCCGCAGATGTTCGCGCTCTGAGCGCCGACCAGCTCAAGGAAGAGCTTGCCAAGCTGAAGAAGGAGCAGTTCAACCTGCGCTTCCAGAAGGCGACCGGCCAGCTCGAGAAGTCTTCGCGTATCAACGAAGTCCGCAAGGATATCGCACGCATCAAAACCATCGCCCGCCAGAAGGCGGCAGAAGCCAAGGCCTAAGGACCAGAAATAATGCCGAAACGCATTCTGCAGGGCACCGTCGTCAGCGACAAGAACGACAAGACCGTGGTCGTCAGAGTCGAGCGCCGCTTTGCGCACCCGATCCTCCAGAAGACCGTACGTCGTTCCAAGAAGTACAAGGCTCACGACGAGAACAACCAGTACAAGGTCGGTGACGTCGTTTCCATCCAGGAATGCGCGCCGATTTCCAAGGATAAGCGCTGGACGGTGGTATCCGCCCAGGCTTGATTTCTGCAGGATTTGCCTGTCTGACCCTTGCGTCTCGGGCAAATATCTGTATGAAGCACGCAATTAAAGCCGAGGAACGCTCGAGTCCGAGCGTTCTTTTGCTTTGAGATGAGCAAAATAAGCCGGGCAAGGGGGTTTCGGCCCAACCGGCCTGGTAAAAACAAGAAGGCGACCTGACATGATTCAGATGCAAACAAACCTCGACGTGGCGGATAATTCCGGCGCACGTCGTGTCATGTGCATCAAGGTGCTGGGCGGCTCCAAGCGCAAGTATGCGTCGGTCGGCGACATCATTGTCGTTTCGATCAAGGAAGCCATTCCGCGCGGCCGCGTGAAGAAGGGTGATGTCATGAAGGCTGTTGTCGTTCGCACCGCGAAGGACATCCGCCGTCCGGATGGCAGCGTCATCCGTTTCGACACCAACGCAGCCGTTCTCATCGACAACAAGAAAGAGCCGATCGGCACCCGTATCTTCGGACCGGTTCCGCGCGAATTGCGCGCCAAGAACCACATGAAGATCATCTCGCTGGCTCCGGAAGTACTCTAAGGGAGCGAAGAGAGATGCAGAAGATTCGCAAAGGCGACAAGGTCGTCGTGCTCACCGGCAAGGACAAGGGCCGCACCGGCGAAGTCGTTCAGGTGATGCCGAAGGAAGACCGGGCTGTCGTCCGTGGCGTCAACATGGTGAAGCGTCACCAGCGCCAGACCCAGAACCAGGAAGCCGGCATCATTACCAAGGAAGCCTCGATCCACCTCTCGAACATCGCGATCGCCGATCCCAAGGACGGCAAGCCGACCCGCGTCGGTTTCAAGATCGAGGGTGACAAGAAGGTCCGCGTGGCCAAGCGTTCGGGAGAAGTGATCGATGGCTAAGACCGCTTATGAGCCGCGGCTCAAGAAAGAATATGTCGAGCGCATCCGCAAGGCGATGCAGGAGAAGTTCTCCTACGCCAACGAAATGCAGATCCCGCGCCTCGACAAGATCGTCATCAACATGGGTGTTGGCGAAGCGACCGGCGATTCGAAGAAGCCGACCGTTGCTGCAGCCGACCTCGCAGCGATTGCCGGCCAGAAGCCGGTGATCACCCGCGCTCGCAACTCCATCGCTGGCTTCAAGGTCCGCGAAGGCATGCCTATCGGTGCCAAGGTTACCCTGCGCGGCGTTCGGATGTACGAGTTCCTCGATCGTCTCGTGAACATCGCTCTTCCGCGCGTTCGCGACTTCCGTGGCCTCAATCCGAAGTCCTTCGATGGCCGTGGCAATTTCGCCATGGGCGTCAAGGAGCACATTGTGTTCCCTGAGATCAACTACGACAAGGTTGATCAGATGTGGGGCATGGACATCATCGTTTGCACGACGGCTACTAACGACGACGAAGCACGCGCTCTGCTCGCAGAGTTCAACTTCCCGTTCCGTCAGTAATCCGTAACGACAAGCGTAAAGAAGGATAACTGTTATGGCGAAAACGAGCGCAGTTGAAAAGAACAAGCGCCGCCGCAAACTGGTTGCCAGCCACGCCTCCAAGCGCGCGGCTCTCAAGGCAATCATCATGAACCAGTCGTTGCCGATCGAAGAGCGATTCAAGGCGACCCTCAAGCTGGCAGAGCTGCCGCGCGATGGGTCGAAGACCCGCATCCGCAACCGTTGCGAAGTCACCGGCCGTCCGCGCGCCTACTATCGCAAGCTTCGCATGTCGCGTATCGCGCTTCGCGAACTGGGCAATCTCGGCAAGGTGCCGGGCGTGGTCAAGTCGAGCTGGTAAGGAGACGGGCACATGGCAATGACTGATCCTTTGGGCGATATGCTCACCCGTATCCGCAACGGTGCTGCGCGCCGCAAGTCGAGCGTTTCGACGCCGGCTTCCAAGCTCCGTGCGCGCGTCCTGGATGTCCTTCAGTCCGAAGGTTACATCCGCGGATATTCGGAAGTCGAATTCGGCAACGGCAAGTCCGAGCTGAACATCGAGCTGAAATACTACGAAGGCGCATCTGTAATCCGAGAGATTGCACGCGTTTCCAAGCCGGGCCGCCGGGTCTATGTCTCGGTAAAGTCCATTCCGCAGGTCGCGAACGGCCTCGGCATCACCATCCTTTCGACCCCGAAGGGCGTGATGGCCGATCACCAGGCGCGCGAACAGAATGTTGGTGGCGAGGTTCTTTGCTCGGTCTTCTAAGGCCGGGCAGGATCTCCATAGCGAACAGACAGGTATAACAATGTCTCGTATCGGTAAGAAACCCGTTCAAGTTCCGGCAGGCGTCACGGCAAGCGTTGATGGCCAGAAGGTAACGGCGAAGGGTCCTAAGGGCGAACTGTTCTTCGTTGCGAACGATGAAGTTTCGGTAAAGCTCGAAGACAACGCGGTCGTCGTTCAGCCTCTCAATGAGAGCAAGGATGCTCGCTCGAAGTGGGGCATGTCCCGCACGATGATCGAGAACATCTTCAAGGGCGTCAAGGACGGCTACGAGCGCAAGCTCGAAATCAACGGCGTCGGTTACCGCGCGTCCATGCAGGGCAAGAACCTACAGCTGGCGCTCGGCTTTAGCCACGACGTGATCTACCAGACGCCGGAAGGCATCACGATCGCTGTGCCGAAGCCGACGGAAATCGTCGTCTCCGGAATCAGCAAGCAGCAGGTCGGCCAGGTAGCCGCGGAGATCCGCGAATACCGCGGCCCCGAGCCCTACAAGGGCAAGGGCGTCAAGTATGCCGAAGAGCGGATCGTCCGCAAAGAAGGCAAGAAGAAGTAAGGATCACGCGTTATGGCTAGCAGGAAAGATACTCTTGTGCGTCGCGCCAGCCGCGTGCGCCGTCAAATCAAGGCGGTCGCCAATGGCCGGCCGCGGCTGTCGGTTCATCGCTCGTCGAAGAACATCTACGTTCAGATCATCGACGATGTCGCCGGCAAGACCCTTGCCGCCGCTTCGACCCTCGAAGCGGATCTGAAGTCTTCGCTGAAGACCGGCGCGGACACGGCTGCCGCTGCGGCCGTCGGCAAGCTTATTGCCGAGCGCGCCTCCAAGGCCGGCATCAAGGACGTCGTCTTTGATCGCGGCGCCTTCATCTACCACGGCCGCATTAAGGCACTGGCCGAGGCAGCCCGCGAAGGCGGCCTGAACTTCTAAGGTTCATCGCCCGGGCAGCAATGCCCGGGCGACACTCGGCTTCGCATCTCACGGTCGCTTCGATTTCTGAGGAAGTGAAGCGGCCTTTCTTCAATCTGCCGATTGCACCCGGAAAAGAAAAAGGAAGAGGACAATGGCACAAGAAAAAAGAGGCTCTCGCGAAGATCGCCAGAGCCGCGAAGAGCGCGACAGCGAATTTGTCGACAAGCTAGTCGCTATCAACCGCGTCGCCAAAGTGGTGAAGGGCGGCCGCCGTTTCGGTTTCGCCGCTCTCGTCGTCGTCGGCGACCAGAAGGGCCGCGTCGGCTTCGGTCATGGCAAGGCACGCGAAGTGCCGGAAGCCATCCGCAAGGCGACGGAAGCCGCAAAGCGCGACCTGATTTTCGTTCCGCTGCGCGGCGGTCGCACGCTGCATCACGACGTCAACGGCCGCCACGGCGCCGGTAAGGTGCTGCTGCGTTCGGCCAAGCCCGGTACCGGTATCATCGCGGGCGGACCGATGCGCGCCGTCTTCGAAACGCTCGGCGTTCATGACGTCGTCGCCAAGTCGACCGGTTCGTCGAACCCCTACAACATGGTTCGCGCCACCTTCGACGCGCTCAAGAACCAGATGCACCCGAAGGACATCGCGGCACAGCGCGGCATGAAGTACGCCACGCTCCAGGCCCGTCGCGTTGCCGCCGGCGCTGCTTCCGAAGAATAAGGGAGCTGAGAGATGGCCAAGAAAGAAGTTGCCAAGAAGACGGTTACCGTCGAGCAGATTGGTAGCCCCATCCGCCGTCCGGCCGTACAGCGTCAGACGCTCATCGGTCTGGGCCTCAACAAGATGCACCGGGTTCGCACGCTGGAGGATACTCCGGCTGTTCGCGGCATGATCCGGGCCGTCCAGCACCTCGTTCGCGTCGTCGACGAGAAGTGAGGGGGATCCAGAAATGAAACTGAATGAAATCAAGGACAACGAAGGCGCGACCAAGAGCCGCAAGCGTGTTGGCCGCGGCATCGGTTCCGGCTCCGGCAAGACCGGCGGTCGCGGCGTGAAGGGCCAGAAGGCTCGTTCGGGCGTCTCGATCAACGGCTTCGAAGGCGGTCAGATGCCCATCTACCGTCGTCTGCCGAAGCGTGGCTTCAACAACATCTTCGCTTCCGAGTTCGTTGTCGTTTCGCTCGGCCGCATCCAGGCTGCCGTCGACGCCAAGAAGCTCGATGCATCGAAGACCATCGATGCGGCTGCGCTCAAGGCGGCCGGCGTTATCCGCCGCGCCAAGGACGGTGTCCGCGTTCTCGCTGATGGCGAGCTGAAGGCGAAAATCTCGCTCGAGGTCGCCGGCGCCTCCAAGCCCGCCGTCGAGAAGATCGAAAAGGCCGGCGGCTCGGTGAAGCTGCTCGCGGCTGCCGCCGCGGAATAATGCACGTATAAGCCGCCCGGGGTGCTACACGCCGGGCGGTTTTGCTCCCATATGTGAGCCTCACGTCCGAGCGCGGCGAATCGCCTGCCGCGACGCGACATAACGGAAACCGCGGTGAGGCATCCGATTGCAGCGACAATCGCCTCGCGTCAGGTTTTCAACTTGGAAGACTACTCGTTGCCGGATCCGGGCTTCCCGCCGGCATATGGTACGCGGAGAATTGCATGGCTTCTGCAGCGGAACAGCTGGCCTCGAACCTGAATTTCTCGACTTTCGCCAAGGCGGAAGATCTGAAGAAAAGGCTCTGGTTCACCCTCGGTGCGCTTCTGGTTTACCGTCTTGGCACCTATATCCCGCTGCCCGGCCTCAACCCGGAAGCGTTCGCGCAGGCGTTTCAGGGCCAGTCAGGCGGTATCCTCGGCCTGTTCAACATGTTTGCGGGCGGCGCCGTCGAGCGCATGGCGATCTTCGCCCTCGGGATCATGCCGTATATTTCTGCCTCGATCATCGTTCAGCTGATGACCTCGGTCATTCCGGCGCTCGAGCAGTTGAAGAAGGAAGGCGAGCAGGGCCGCAAGGTCATCAACCAGTACACGCGCTACGGAACGGTGCTGCTTGGAACGATGCAGGCTTACGGAATCGCCATCGGCCTTGAAAGCGGCAGCGGTCTCGTCAACGATCCGGGCTGGTTCTTCCGTATCTCCACCGTCATCTCGCTGCTCGGCGGCACGATGTTCCTAATGTGGCTCGGCGAGCAGATCACGTCGCGCGGCATCGGCAACGGCATCTCGCTCATCATCTTCGCCGGCATCGTCGCGGCCCTGCCGTCGGCCCTTGCCGGCACGCTGGAGCTCGGCCGGACGGGCGCGCTGTCGACGCCGCTCATTCTTGCGATCATCGTTATGGTGGTTGCCGTGATCGCGCTTATCGTCTTCGTCGAACGCGCGCAGCGCCGCCTCCTGATCCAGTATCCGAAGCGTCAGGTCGGCAACCGCATGTTCCAGGGCGATACGTCGCACCTGCCGCTCAAGCTCAACACTTCGGGCGTGATCCCGGCGATCTTTGCCTCTTCGCTGCTGTTGCTGCCGGCGACGGCGGCGGGCTTCACCAATGCTGCGACGTTGCCGGACTGGGCGACGACCATCGTCGGCGCGCTCGCCCACGGGCAGCCGCTCTACATGGTGCTCTATGCAGCGATGATCGCTTTCTTCGCCTTCTTCTATACGGCGATCGTCTTCAATCCGAAGGACACCGCCGACAATCTGAAGAAGCACGGCGGCTTCATTCCTGGGATTCGCCCGGGCGAGCGCACGGCGGAATACATCGACTACGTGCTGACGCGCATCACCGTCATCGGCGCGATCTATCTGGTTTTCGTCTGCATCCTGCCTGAAATCCTCATCGCGCAGACCGGCGTGCCGTTCTACCTTGGTGGTACGTCGCTTTTGATTGTTGTCAGCGTGACCCTTGATACGGTAGCACAGGTTCAGGGTCACCTCATTGCCCAGCAATATGAGGGGCTGATCAAGAAGTCGAAGCTGCGCGGAGGAAAGAGGGGACGATGAGACTTATTTTTTTGGGCCCGCCGGGCGCTGGCAAAGGTACTCAGGCCAAGCTTCTGACGGAGCGGTACGGCATACCGCAGCTGTCGACCGGTGATATGCTCCGCTCCGCCGTGGCCCAGCAGACGGAAGTCGGCAAGCGCGCGAAAGCCGTGATGGATGCGGGCCAGCTTGTCTCCGACGAAATCGTCAACGAGATCGTCTCCGACCGCATCGATGCACCGGACTGCGCGAAGGGCTTCATTCTCGACGGTTACCCGCGCACCGTCCCGCAGGCGATAGCGCTCGACCGGATGCTCGACGACAAGGGCTTGAAGCTCGATGCGGTGATTGAGCTGAAGGTCGACGAAGCGGCGCTTGTCCGGCGGATGGAGAATCGCGTTTCGGAAACCGTCGCGGCCGGTGGGACCGTTCGCTCCGACGACAACCCGGAAGCGTTCCGGCGCCGCCTGGAGGAGTATCGGGCAAAGACCGCCCCGCTTTCGCAGCATTATGCGAGCACCGGTCAATTGAAGACGGTCGATGGTATGGCCGACGTGGACGCGGTCACCGCAGAGATCGAGAGGGTTCTGGCCTAGGGTCTAAGACCAGGCTGTTGCCTTTGCCGAAATGGAAGCGCCGGGGAGTTGACTTTTCCGGGCGATTCCTCCAAAGACAGCGTCAACTCGCGACATCAGAAGCGATCGGCGCGGTCTTCAAAACAATGAAGTCCGGGTACGGTCGTTTTTGACGTGTCTCGAACCTCAATCAACGTGCGGCTCTTCAAGGTCGCGTAACGAAGCACCTATTGCCGGATGGCAACTGGAACGCAAGGAGAATAGACGTGGCACGTATCGCTGGCGTCAACATCCCGACGGCAAAGCGCGTCGTCATCGCGCTGACCTATATCCACGGGATCGGCCCGAAATTCGCGCAGGAAATCATCGAGAAGGTCGGCATTCCGGCTGACCGTCGCGTACACCAGCTGACGGACGCGGAAGTCCTTCAGATCCGCGAGACGATCGACCGTGACTACCAGGTCGAGGGTGACCTGCGCCGCGAGACGGCGATGAATATCAAGCGCCTGATGGACCTTGGCTGCTACCGTGGCCTGCGCCATCGTCGCGGTCTGCCGGTGCGTGGTCAGCGTACGCATACCAACGCCCGCACCCGCAAGGGTCCGGCAAAGGCGATCGCCGGCAAGAAGAAGTAATTTCCCGAAAAGGGAAAGCGGGAGGCTGGCGTCCGCGCCGGCCTCCTTTTGCAGTTTGGGAAAGGCGATTGCCTGACCTTGCCGAACCTTGGCAGGTTCGGTGAACCGATGGCGAAGCCGGTTGGCGGCTTCGTGAACAGGAAGATGCAGGGCAGGGGACGACCAATCCTTTTCCCGGTGGAGCCGCTGGAATTACGGCGGTGCAGAGATCTAAGAAAGGGATCCTATGGCCAAGGAAGCCACCCGCGTTCGCCGCCGCGAGCGCAAGAACATCACGTCTGGCGTCGCGCACGTCAATTCGTCGTTCAACAACACGATGATCACCATCACCGACGCCCAGGGCAACGCGATTGCCTGGTCGTCCGCCGGTGCGAAGGGCTTCAAGGGTTCGCGCAAGTCGACCCCGTTTGCCGCTCAGATCGCTGCGGAAGACTGCGCCCGCAAGGCGCAGGAGCACGGCATGAAGTCGCTCGAAGTGGAAGTTTGCGGTCCGGGTTCGGGTCGCGAATCCGCGCTTCGCGCGCTGCAGGCTGCGGGCTTCATGATCACGTCGATCCGCGATGTGACCCCGATCCCGCACAATGGCTGCCGTCCGCGCAAGAAGCGCCGCGTCTGATCATATGTATTCCACATTCCGGTGAGGGCGCTCGTGGCGTTCTCCCGGTCTTCGGGGCTCGGTTGTCACGATTGGATGGTGGCAACGAACGGAAGGCAGAAAACATGATCCAGAAAAATTGGCAGGAACTGATCAAGCCGAACAAGGTGGAGTTCTCCTCCTCCGGCCGCACCAGGGCAACGTTGGTGGCGGAACCGCTCGAACGCGGCTTCGGTCTGACGCTTGGCAACGCGCTTCGCCGCGTGCTTCTGTCGTCGCTGCGCGGTGCTGCGGTTACGGCGGTGCAGATCGACGGCGTGCTGCACGAGTTCTCGTCGATCCCGGGTGTGCGGGAAGACGTGACCGACATCGTGCTCAACATCAAGGAAATCGCCATCAAGATGGATGGCGACGACGCAAAGCGCATGGTCGTGCGCAAGCAGGGCCCGGGCGTCGTGACGGCCGGTGACATTCAGACGGTTGGCGATATCGAAATCCTCAACCCGAACCATGTGATCTGCACCCTCGACGAGGGCGCCGAGATCCGCATGGAATTCACCGTCAACAACGGCAAGGGCTATGTGCCGGCCGACCGCAACCGTTCGGAAGACGCGCCGATCGGCCTTATCCCGGTCGACAGCCTGTACTCGCCGGTGAAGAAGGTCTCCTACAAGGTCGAGAACACCCGTGAAGGTCAGGTTCTCGATTACGACAAGCTGACGATGTCCATCGAGACCGATGGCTCCGTCACCGGCGAGGACGCAATTGCGTTCGCCGCCCGCATTCTTCAGGACCAGCTGTCGGTCTTCGTCAATTTCGAAGAACCGCAGAAAGAAGCAGAGGAAGAGGCAGTCACCGAGCTCGCCTTCAACCCGGCGCTTCTCAAGAAGGTCGACGAACTGGAACTTTCCGTCCGCTCGGCCAACTGCCTGAAGAACGACAACATCGTCTATATCGGCGACCTTATTCAGAAGACGGAAGCAGAGATGCTCCGCACGCCGAACTTCGGTCGCAAGTCGCTGAACGAGATCAAGGAAGTTTTGGCTTCCATGGGACTGCATCTCGGCATGGAAGTGCCGTCCTGGCCGCCCGAGAACATCGAAGACCTCGCCAAGCGCTACGAAGACCAGTACTAGGGCCGCACGCGTTCGAAAGAACGCGTAAAGCTGCCCTAGAACGTTAAACTGCGTATATGTCTTATCGCTAAAAGCCTTCGGCTCTCGGCGGAATATACGCCCCATTAGACTGCGGGCGAATGCCTGCAAGTAAAGGAGAATAGCCATGCGCCACGCTAAAGCCGGTCGCAAGCTGAATAGAACCGCCAGCCACCGTAAGGCGATGTTTGCCAACATGGCAGCGTCGCTGATCGAACATGAACAGATCGTGACGACCCTGCCAAAGGCAAAGGAAATCCGTCCGATCGTCGAGAAGCTCGTCACCCTCGGCAAGCGCGGCGACCTGCATGCCCGCCGTCAGGCGATCTCGCAGATCCGTGATGTTGCCGTTGTCTCGAAGCTGTTCGACGCGATTGCATCGCGCTACGCCACTCGCAACGGCGGCTACCTGCGCATCATGAAGGCGGGCTTCCGCCAGGGCGACAACGCCCCGCTCGCCGTCATCGAATTCGTTGACCGCGACGTCGATGCCAAGGGTGCGAAGGATCGCGCTCGCGTCGCCGCCGAAGCGGAAGCAGCGGAAGCCGCCTGATCCACAGGTTGACGAGAAAATATGAAGCGGCCGGGTGCTCTCACCCGGCCGCTTTTTCCGTTGGTACTGCACGTCTTTTTAGACTAGATCGGCGTGGGTTCAGCGACAAAGACATGCTGCGATTGATAGCCCTACAGCGGCCTTTGCGCGTCTGATAGGACGCGCGGCGCTGTAGGGCCGCCGCTGCGCAGTCTCTTCCAGCGCAGGAACGGTTTCCTGATCGGCCGCCAGGCGAGTAGGGCCGTGACGAGTGCAAGATAGAGCATCTGCTCCGGCCCCACGACCTTGACCGCCATCGCGAAGTGGATGGCACCGGCCGCCGCGATCACGTAGGCCAGCCGGTGGAGCTTGTTCCACCGTGGCCCGAGCCGGCGGATCGACCAATTGTTCGAGGTCAGTGCAAGCGGGATTATGAGCACGAGGGCCGTCATGCCGATGGTGATGAAGGGACGGCGAGCGATATCCGCGGCGATCGCCTGCAACCGCAGCATCTGGTCGAGCAGCATGTAGGCAAGGAAGTGCATCAGCACGTAGTAGAAGGCGAGCAGCCCGAGCGCCCGGCGATATCTCAGCCAATTGAGGCCGAAGAGATCTCGAATGGGCGTGATCGCGAGTGTAGCGATCAGGAAGCGCAGCGCCCAGAGGCCGAGCAGGTGTTCGAATTCCTTGACCGCATTGCCGGGCAGTTGCCCGGTGGCGCCGAGGTAGAAGGCCGAAGCGGCCGGTACGAGGCCAAGGGCATAAACCGCCCAGATCGAGGGGCCGTGCAGGCGTTTCGGTAATGCGGGAACGAGAGCCATGGTCAGAAATTCGCCCTAAGATCCATTCCGGCATAAAGGCTCGCAACCTCTTCGGCGTATCCGTTGAAGGGGAGCGTGTCGCGGCGGTTGGAGCCGAAGAAGCCGCCTTCGCCGATGCGGTTCTCCGTCGCCTGGCTCCAGCGCGGGTGGTCGACCTCCGGGTTCACATTGGCATAGAACCCATATTCGTCGGGCGCAGCGAGGTTCCAGGTGCAGGGGGGCATCGTTTCGGTGAGCGAGATGCGCACGATCGATTTGATTCCCTTGAAGCCATATTTCCACGGCACCACCAAGCGGATCGGGGCGCCGTTCTGGTTCGGCAGGGTCTTGCCATAGAGCCCGACGGCGAGAATCGTCAGCGGGTGGCGGGCCTCGTCCAGTCGCAGGCCTTCACGATAGGGCCAGGGCAGCGGCTGGAAAAAGCCGGATTGGCCGGGCATTTCCTCCGGGCGCACCACCGTCTCGAAGGCAACATATCTGGCGCTGCCGAGCGGCTCGACCTTGTCGATGAGCGCTGCAAGCGGAAACCCGACCCAGGGAATCACCATCGACCAGGCCTCGACGCAGCGCATGCGATAGGTTCGCTCTTCGAGCGGGAAGGCCAGCAGGTCCTCCAGGCCGAATTCTCTCGGCTTGCCGACCAGGCCGTCGACCTTCACCGTCCAGGGCGAGGGTTTGAACGCCCCCGAATTGGCGGCCGGATCGCCTTTGCCTGTACCGAACTCGTAGAAATTGTTGTAGCTCGTGACGTCCTTCTCCGGCGTCCTTGCCTCATCGAGCTTGTATGGGTCTGGCGCCGCCTTGAGGGCGGCGGCGTTGGCCGTTTCCAGCCCCAGCCCCAATGCCAGGCCGCCGGCGCCCGCGAGGAAGGTCCGCCGGTCGAGAAAGAAGCGTTCCGGAGTGATTTCGGATCCGGCGATCCGCGGCGGTCTGTAGCAAGACATGTCGATTCCTCGGCGAGTGGTAAGCGAACACATCACCAGAGTTTAGTTCACTGCGAAAGACGGGAAAGACCACGTTTTCGTGTCCGGCTCGTGAGGAGCGCGTGCCAGCGCCTCGGCCGGAGAATCGGGACCGATTTTCGGAGAGCTCGATGCGCAGACTCAAGTGAGTCACAGCGGCCTTTGCGCGTCTCAAAAGACGCGCGGCACTGTAGAAACCGAGCGCCTGTTCGGCGGATTGCCGTGGCCCGTACATTTGCCTTTTTTCGCGCGAAATCCTATCTGAACCTTGCGCCTGTCGCCTGGTTCGCGGGGTGCAGCCCCGATTGGTTACGAGGCTCTTTAGTGACAGGAAAAGGAGAATGTTTCATGATCTTTGGCGGTCGGGCCCTGTCTGCTCTGGTTCTCGCATTCGCGATTTCGACCTCCGCCGCAGCGCAGGATGCCAAGGTCCTCCCCGAGTCCCGGCAGGAAATGCAGCTCTCCTTCGCGCCTCTGGTCAAGCAGACGGCGAATGCCGTCGTGAACGTTTATGCGGAGCGGGTGGTCGAGCGAAGGTCGATCTTTTCCGACGACCCGTTCTTGGAAGAATTCTTCGGCCAGCGCATGCCGAACCGGACCGAGAAACAGTCGTCGCTCGGATCGGGAGTGATCGTCGGGCGCAACGGAGTCGTCGTGACCAACAATCATGTGATCGAGGGCGCAGACGACATCAAGGTGGCGCTCGCCGACGGACGCGAATTCCCCTGCAAGGTCGTGCTCAAGGACGAGAGGCTGGATCTCACGGTAATGAAGATCGCGTCCGACGGCCCATTCGATACCATCCCGATCGGGGATTCGGATGCGGTCGAGGTGGGTGACCTTGTGTTGGCGATGGGCAATCCGTTCGGGGTCGGTCAGACGGTGACGAGCGGCATCGTTTCGGCGCTGGCCCGCAACCAGATCTCGAACGGCGATTTCGGTTTCTTCATCCAGACGGATGCGGCGATCAACCCCGGCAATTCCGGTGGTGGTTTGATCAACATGAAAGGGGAACTGATCGGGATCAACACCGCGATCTTCTCGCGGGGCGGCGGATCAAACGGCGTCGGCTTCGCCATCCCCGCCAATCTGGTCAAGGTCTTTGTGGCTTCCGCGGAAGGCGGCAACGGTTCCTTCGTCCGTCCGTTCGTCGGGGCGACCTTCGAGCCGGTAACCGCGGATGTCGCGGAAGCGCTCGGGCTCGACCGTGCCCGCGGCGCGCTGGTCACTGCCGTCCTGTCGGACGGTCCGGCTGCGAGCGCGGGCATGAAGCCCGGCCAAGTGGTCGTCGCTGTCAACGGCATACCGGTCGAGCACCCCGACGCACTTGGCTATCGCCTGACCACCGTCGGCATTGGTCATGAGGCCCGCGTCACGATCGTGGATCGCGGTCAGGAGCAAGACATCACCTTGAAGCTGGATCGGGCTCCGGAGTCGACGCCACGCGACGAACGGCTGATCGAGGGGAGGAATCCCTTCGCAGGCGCTGTCGTGGCAAACCTCTCGCCGCGGCTGGCGGAGGAACTGCAGATGCCGACGTCCTTGCAGGGTGTCGTCGTCACCGCCGTCAACCGCGGTTCGCCGGCGGCCCGGATAGGGCTTCAGCCGAAGGATATTGTCCGGTCGGTCAACGGGATCACGGTCGACAGTTCGAAGACACTCGAAATGGCCACGGCCGACGATGCTTCTTTCTGGCGCGTCGAAATCGAACGCGACGGCCAGATCATTCGACAATTCTTCCGATGAGCGATCTTTTTTCCCCCCAGGAGCCGCCGGAGATGGCCTCGGCAAGACCGCTCGCCGATCGGCTGAGACCGAAGACGCTCGCTGAGGTCACCGGCCAGGAGCACCTGACCGGCCCGGACGGCACGCTGACGCGCATGATTGCGTCCGGCTCGCTTGGCTCGATGATTTTCTGGGGGCCGCCCGGCACCGGCAAGACGACGGTGGCGCGGCTGCTTTCCGGCGAGGCGGGGCTCGCCTTCGAGCAGATCTCGGCGATCTTTTCCGGCGTTGCCGACTTGAAGAAGGTTTTCGATTCCGCTCGTACTCGACGCATGTCGGGCCGCCAGACACTGTTGTTCGTCGACGAGATCCATCGATTCAACCGCGCCCAGCAGGACAGCTTTCTGCCGGTGATGGAAGATGGCACGGTGATCCTCGTCGGTGCCACCACTGAAAACCCGTCCTTCGAGCTGAACGCGGCGCTTCTATCGCGGGCGCGCGTGTTGACCTTCAAGCCGCTTGACGAGGCAAGCCTCGAGGAATTGCTCAAGCGCGCCGAGGCGGCCGAGAGCCGGGCGCTGCCACTCGACGAGGAGGCCCGAGCAAGCCTCGTTCGGATGGCCGATGGCGACGGCCGCGCCGTACTGACACTTGCCGAAGAGGTCTGGCGCGCGGCCCGCAAGGACGAGGTTTTCGACGCGGCGGCGCTCCAGGATATCGTCCAGCGCCGCGCGCCGGTCTACGACAAGAGCCAGGACGGGCATTACAACCTGATCTCGGCACTGCACAAGTCCGTTCGCGGTTCCGACCCGGATGCGGCGCTCTATTATCTCTGCCGCATGTTAGACGCCGGCGAGGATCCTCTCTATATTGGCCGGCGGCTCGTTCGCATGGCGGTCGAGGATATCGGCCTCGCCGACCCGCAGGCGCTGGTGGTCTGCAATGCGGCGAAGGACGCCTATGATTATCTCGGCTCGCCGGAGGGCGAACTGGCGCTGGCGCAGGCATGCGTCTATATCGCCGCCGCGCCGAAGTCGAACGCGGTCTATACCGCCTACAAAGCGGCAATGCGGGCGGCGAAGGAACACGGGTCGCTCTTGCCGCCGAAGCACATTCTGAATGCACCGACAAAGCTCATGAAAGGGGAGGGCTACGCCGAAGGCTATCGCTACGATCACGACGAGCCTGATGCCTTTTCCGGGCAGGATTATTTCCCTGAGAAAATGGGCCGGAAGACTTTTTACGACCCTCCGGAACGCGGTTTCGAACGGGATATCCGCAAGCGCCTCGAATGGTGGGCGAAACTCCGTCGCGAACGGAATTCGTGAGGTCTGCCCTTTCTTCAGGGCAGGCTTGCCGGCCTGTGCCTTGCCGCGGGCGTCAGGCCCGTGGCATAGGTAGGGCGCGATGCAGACGGCTGCACGGATCGACAGATGATCTGAACTTCCGCGGGGACGGCCTCGCTCCAGACGAAGGAGTTGAACATGGCCTGGTTTACCCTGCTGCTCGCCGGACTTCTCGAAGTCGGCTGGGCCGTCGGTCTCAAATACACGGACGGATTCACGCGCTTGATCCCGACTGTGCTTACGGTCGGCTCGATGGTTCTGAGCATCGCTCTACTCGGTATCGCCGTCCGCTCGCTGCCGCTCGGCACGGCCTATGCGGTATGGACCGGCATCGGCACCGTCGGCACGGTGGTTCTCGGCATCGTCCTCTTTGCCGAGCCGGTTGGCGCCGTCCGCCTCGGCTGCATTGGCCTGATCGTTGCGGGTATCGCCGGTTTGAAGCTCGCTGCTGACGGTGCGTAAAGCACCTGCCGTAACGGCAGGTGCTGCGCTATCTCAGCGCCTCGATCACAAGGGCGGCGGCTCGCATCTCCTGCCAGCGATTTTCGCGGCGCTGGAAAGCTTCCTCGTCGGTGCCCCAATGTTCGATCTGCCAGTCCTCATCGACATGGGCAGCCGCCCAGGCGTCTTCGGCAGATAGCCGCCCCGACGCAAAGGCGAGGGCCAGCAGGGCAGAGCCTGTGAGCGTCGTGATCGTGTGCAGGCATGCGAGGCCGAGGGGTGTTGCGAAGGCCCGCAGGCCCTCGGCATAAGCCGAGATCGCTTCGCGCGGCTGCTCCTGATGGATAACGCCCTCCGCGAGGATGAAGCGGGCGCCGAGTGTTTGGGCTGCCCAGTCGAGAATGGGGTTCCAGATATCGTTCTGCCGCTTGACCAAGCCCTCCGGACTATCGGCGCGGTAGCAAAGAAGATCGCTGCCGGCGAAGCGCAAAATGTCGTCGAAGACCGCGCGCTGGTCCAGCGCCACGCCGTCGATGGCCGTGTTGACTAGCCGGGTCAGCGGCATGGCGCCTGGATTGATTACGTCACTTTGCGCATCCCATTCGTCCGCGAGAAGCGCCGCGAGCTTGCGTGTCGGTACCGTCAATGGCCGCCTGGCCGGCGTCCGCACGGTTCGTCCGTCGAGAAGCACGGTATGGCCGCTATCCGCTTCCGCGACGCTGACTTCCTTGTAGAAGCGTTTTGCGAGCGGCTTCTGCATCTGGATCTGGGCACGGCGCACGGGGTCCTCATGGGTGAGGGCGCTGTTCAAGTCGTCGCGAATATCAGGCATGGTTTGCTTCCATCCATTCGATAATGTCTGCCGGCGCGTGGGCGATGTGATCGGCACCGGCTTCGACCAGCTCGGGGACGCTCGCATAGCCCCAGGAGACTCCGAGGGCGCCGGCACCCGCCGACTTTGCCATCTGCATGTCATAGATCGCGTCGCCGATGACGATTGTGTGCCACGGATCGATGCCCGCTTCTACGCAGCATTCCATCACCATGGCCGGATGCGGCTTCGAGGGGCAGTCGTCCGCGGTGCGCGAGACGAAGAAGAGCTTGTCGAAGCCGTGGGTCTCGACGATCTGGCTGAGCCCGCGTCGGGACTTTCCGGTGACGGCGCCGATCAGCAATTTGTCCCGGCCGGCAAGGTTCTGCACCAATTCGGCGATTCCCGGAAAGAGGGCTTCCTGCAAAGTCCCTTCGCTGCGCACCGAGGCGAATATGGACTTGTAATGCGCCGTCATTTTGGTCGCGCGTTGATCGACCTCGAAATGGCCCATGAGACGCGCAATCGCAATGTCGAGCGTGAGCCCGATGATCGAGCGCGTCGCCCGGGGTTCCGGCCGGGGAAGGTCGAAAGCTTCGAAGGTACGGGCCATCACTTCGTGGATCAGTGCGGCACTGTCGACCAGCGTGCCGTCGCAATCGAACAGGACGAGCTTCATCAATCCTCCTCGTCAGCGACGTTCTCGTCGAATCCGAGCAGGTTCCAGCTTTGCACCATGTGCGGCGGGAGGGGCGCGGTGACCTTCAGCCTACCGCCGTCCGGATGGGGAATATCGATATGCCGGGCATGAAGGTGCAGCCGGTTCTGGATGCCGCCGGGGAAGGTCCAGTTGATGTCCGCCTCGAAATATTTCGGATCGCCGATGATCGGATGGCCGATATGGGCGGCGTGCACGCGGAGCTGATGGGTGCGGCCGGTATAGGGCTCCATTTCGAGCCAGGCGAGATTCTGGCCGGCCTGTTCGATGATCCGATAATAGGAGATCGCATGATCGGCACCTTCGTCGCCATGCTTGGCGATCCGCATGCGATCGCCCTCCGGCGTTTGCTCCTTGACGAGCCAGCTTGAGATCCGATCCTCGCGCTTGCGCGGCACGCCCTTGACCAGCGCCCAATAGGTCTTCTTGGTGTCGCGCTCGCGGAAGGCGGCGGTCAGTTGCTGCGCGGCGCCGCGCGTGCGGGCGATAACGAGCACCCCTGACGTGTCCCGGTCCAGCCGGTGCACGAGCCGCGGCTTCTCGCCCTTCTGGTTCGTCCAAGCCTCGAGCATCTTGTCGATATGACGGCTGACCCCCGAGCCGCCCTGAACCGCTAGTCCCGCCGGCTTGTTGAGCACGATCACCTTGGTGTCCTCATGCAGCACCATGCGCGACAAGAGCTCCGCGTCCGAGGAGCTGCGCAGGTCCCGCCCACCGATCGGGCCGGCCTTCATGCTCTTCGGATCGACGCCGAGCGGGGGGATGCGGATCGTCTGACCGGGCTGCAGGCGCGTGTCGGATTTTGCGCGGGCGCCATCGATGCGAATCTGGCCGGACCGCAGCAGCTTCTGCAGGGGACCGAAGCCGAGCCCCGGATAATGGACCTTGAACCAGCGGTCGAGGCGCATGCCCGCCTCTTCGCTATCCACCTGCCTGTGTTCTATGCCTGCCATCTGCCGCAATCCGCTTGCTGTTCTTCTGGCTGGCTTTAGCCCATTGCGGGCATGAGGACCAGTCCAGTGAGGGCTGCAGGCATCGAATGATCGCGATTCCTGTTCTGCTGCGGCGGCGGCAAAACCGTTCGTTAAGCCTCGGCCGCTACGATCGTGAGACTTCTCTTATATATTGCCCGCCTTCCGGTGAGATGCCGATGACCAACCGATCCTTGAATTACACCCATTATGACCTGAAGTCACAGAAGGCTGGAACGCGCATCGAGATCACCTTGTCGGCGGTGGCCAATGTTCGACTGATGACCGACGTCAACTTCACGCGCTACAAGGAAACGCTCAAGCACCAGTTCTTTGGCGGTGTAGCGCGCAAATCGCCGCTCCAGATGATCATTCCGGAGACGGCGCACTGGCATCTGGTGATCGACACGGAAGGCCACCACGGCCTCGCAGAATCGAGCGTAAAGGTCGTGGAGGCTGCCGGCCGGCCGCGAATCCAGCCGGCGCATTGAAAAGCGAAGCTTCTCCGTCTCAGCCGAGCCTTTCGGCATGCCATTTCAGGTGATCGTCCATGAAGGTCGAAATGAAGTAGTAGGAATGGTCGTAGCGCTCGTGCATCCGCAGTGTGAGGCCAATGCCGGTACCCTTTACCGCCGCTTCGAAGAGCCATGGACGAAGGCCATTTTCCAGAAAGCTGTCGGCCTTGCCCTGATAGATCAGGAATTCCGGAAAGCGCGCGCCGTCCTCGACGAGAGCGCAGGAGTCGTATTTGCGCCAGGTCGCTTTATCCGCTCCGAGATATTTCTCGAACGCCCCCACCGACCAGTCGGCGCTTGACGGCGCGACGATCGGCGCGAAAGCGGAGCAACTGCGAAAGCGATCCGGGTGCTTGAGCGCGATCGTCATGGCGCCATGTCCGCCCATCGAGTGGCCGAAAATGCCCTGTCGGCTCCTGTCGGCACGGAACTGCTCGAAGACAAGCGCGGGCAGCTCCTCGGTGATGTAGCTGTACATCTGGTAGTGCTCGGCCCAGGGCTCCTCGGTCGCATCGAGATAGAATCCGGCGCCCTTGCCCATCTGCCAGTTGGCCAGTTCGTCCGGCACCTCCGGACCGCGTGGGCTCGTGTCCGGGCAGACGACAATGAGCCCGAGCTCGGAAGCCATGCGGCGGTACTCGCCCTTTTCCATGACATTCGCATGTGTGCAGGTGAGGCCGGAAAGATACCAGAGCACCGGTCGAGGCTCGTTGATCGCCTGCGGCGGCAGATAGACGGCAAAGGTCATTTCTCCCTTGCAGGACCTGGACTCGTGGGCGAAGACGCCCTGCATGCCGCCGAAGGCGGTGTTCTGCGAGATTATTTTCATTGCACTCTCCCTGCTACGCCGCCGCGCGTCTCATCAGCCGCGCAAAGGTGGCTGTAGCACTTTGAACTGATGCATGTCTTTGTCCTTAAAATCGAGGTCGATTCAAGGAGACCTGCAGTAGGTGTTTATGTGCCGCCGGCCAGTTGCACCGCGGCATTGACCGCGGCGGCGACAAGCACCGTGTTGAAGAAGAAGGAAACGATCGAATGCACCATCGTGATGCGCCGCATCGCCGTTGTTGTGACGGCGACGTCCGAGGTCTGCGCGGTCATGCCGACGGCGAAGGCGAAATAGAGAAAGTCGTAGCCACCGGGCATGTCGGTCCCCGGAAAGTCGAGGCCGCGCTCGGCTGCGCCATCGCGATACCGGCCGGCAAGCCAGTATAGGTGTGCATAATGCAGCGCCGCCATAGTGTGCACGGTTGCCCAGCCGAGAGTGACCGAGGCGAAAGCGAGCACAAGTTCGAAGGCGCGACCGCCGTCATTGCGGTTCAGCGCAAGAAACAGTGCCGCAAGTGAGACGGCCGCGGCCGCAAGCGTCACGAGAAAGATGATCGGCTCCGGTTCGCCGGTGTCGCGCGCATTCGCCTTGAGATAGCTTGCGCTGAGTTTTCGAAGCCGGAAGGCGGTGATCGAAAGGTACGTGCAGAAGAAGGTGATCGCGGCGATCTCGATCGCCTGGTCGCGGAAGAGCGGGATGCCGACTGCAATGCTGCCAAGAGCGCCGGCAAGCGCAAGGTAAAAAGGCCAATGCCTCAGGCCAGTATGGGGATTCATCCGCGCTTCCCGCTTGCGGGTCACTTTCCCACCTGTCGGCAGAGGCGGTCCAGCGTTTCCAGAAAAGCGGAGCGATCCCTGCCCGTGAAGCTGGCATTGTAGCCCTTGCTTTCGCCAGTCTCCCTCAGATGGGCACCGAGATCGCGCATTGCTGATGCCAGTCCGATGTTCGCCCGGTCGAATACCCGACCGGTCGGGCCGGTGACGAGCGCCCCGGCGGTTACACACCGCACGGCAAGCGGTACGTCGGCAGTCACCACGACATCGCCCTTACCTGCGCGTTCGGCGATCCAATCGTCGGCGGCGTCGAAGCCCGCCGACACGATGACGTTGCGGACCATCGGGTCGCGCGACGGACGCAATCCCGAATTGGCGACGAAGGTGACCTCGACACCGTGGCGCTCGGCCACTTTCAGGATTTCGGCCTTCACCGGACAAGCATCGGCATCGACGTAAATCATCGGAGAACGTCTCCATGGAACTGCGAAGCGCCGGAATTCAATAGACTCGGGCGCTTCGCGGGGCATCGCTGGCTCTCAGTAGACGACGACGCTGCGGATGCTTTCGCCGGAATGCATCAGCTCGAAGCCCTTGTTGATGTCGTCGAGCGGCATCGTATGGGTGATCATCGGATCGATCTCGATCTTGCCCTCCATGTACCAGTCGACGATCTTCGGCACGTCGGTGCGGCCGCGGGCGCCGCCGAAGGCGGTGCCCATCCAGGTGCGGCCGGTGACGAGCTGGAATGGCCGCGTCGATATCTCCTGGCCGGCGCCGGCAACGCCGATGATCACCGACTTGCCCCAGCCGCGATGCGATGCTTCCAGCGCCTGGCGCATCACCTTGACGTTGCCGGTGCAGTCGAAGGTGTAGTCGGCGCCGCCGATCTGGTCGGCGCCACGCTTCGTCAGGTTGACGAGATAGGGCACGATGTCGTCGCCGACCTCGGTCGGGTTGACGAAGTGGGTCATGCCGAACTTCTCGCCCCAGGGCTTCTTGTCGTTGTTCAAATCGACGCCGATGATCATGTCGGCGCCGGCAAGGCGAAGCCCCTGGATGACGTTGAGGCCGATGCCGCCGAGACCGAAGACGATCGCCGTCGCGCCGATCTCGACTCGTGCCGTGTTGATCACCGCACCGATGCCGGTGGTGACCCCGCAGCCGATGTAGCAGATCTTGTCGAAGGGGGCGTCCGGGTTGACCTTGGCGACGGCGATCTCCGGCAAGACGGTGAAGTTCGCAAAGGTCGAACAGCCCATGTAGTGGTGGAGCTTCTCGCCGCCCATCGAAAAGCGCGAGGTGCCGTCCGGCATCAGGCCCTGGCCCTGGGTGGCGCGGATGGCGGTGCAGAGATTGGTCTTGCGGCTGAGGCAGGAGGGGCAGGCGCGGCATTCCGGCGTATAGAGCGGGATGACGTGATCGCCTCTCTTCACGCTCGTGACGCCCGGGCCGACATCGACGACGATGCCGGCTCCCTCATGGCCGAGGATGGCCGGAAACAGCCCTTCCGGATCGGCGCCGGAGAGGGTGAAGTCGTCGGTGTGGCAGATGCCGGTCGCCTTCACCTCGACGAGCACCTCGCCGGCCTTCGGCCCTTCGAGTTGCACCGTCATCACTTCAAGCGGTTTGCCGGCCTGAACGGCCACGGCGGCCCGTACGTCCATCTTTCTTCTCCCTGAAATCGCAATTGTTTGGCAGAGTACTGCAATCGTCAATACAGCAGCACGCGATACGCGTAAGCTGAAAAATATCCGCTCTTAACGAATGGTCTGCTCGACCCGCTCAAGCTCCGTCTCTATGGCCGCGATAGCTTCACCGGTCTGCTTGTGCAGCTTCTTGATGAGGTCCAGCTGCTTGCGAAGCTCGTCGCCGGCTGACCCCACAGCATCGCCGGCCGGTGCCCGGCCGATGCCGGTGATCAGCCAGGCCGGGGTCACACCAAGCACGCCAGCCAACATGAAAAGGCGATTGGCCCTGGGCTCGGCCCGGTCGCGTTCCCAGGAGGAGATGGTTTCGCCGCGAACCCCGAGCTTGCTTGCGAGTTCCTTCGTCGAAAGATTCGCGGCATCCCGCGCCCTTGAGATGCGACCGCCTAGCGTGTCGCCGTCTCCGGTCTGGCGCAGACGTTCAATCGCGCTTTCCGTCGAAAATAGCATGTTTGCTCCTTTCGCCTGTTGTCGTTGTCGGCGGCGCCGCAAGCGCCTTGACTGCCCGCAGTGGGGCGAAGGTGAGGCAAGCTTATAGGTCTTACCCTGCGAAAGGACCATTCCGTAGCGGCAAAAAGGCGGTCAATTGCGGCCTCCCGGCCGACCTCAGGCTTATCGATTCCTAACCTGCCTCGTAGCGGGTAGGGCCGAAAACCGTCTCGAACGCTTCGCGCAGGCGGATGTCGACATCAGCCATCATGACGGGCAGGCCGAGGTCGACGAGGCTTGTCACGCCATAGCCACGGATGCCGCACGGCACGATGCCATTGAAGTGGTCGAGGTCCGGATCGACATTGAGCGAGAAACCGTGAAAGCTGACCCATCGGCGCAGCCGGATGCCAATGGCGGCGATCTTGTCCTCGGCCATGGTTCCATCCGGCAGCGGCGGCTTCTCCGGGCGGCGTACCCATACGCCGACGCGGTCCTCCCGGCGCTCGCCCCTGACGTTCATCGCATCGAGGGTGGTGATGACGACGCTTTCGAGGGCGGCAACGAAGGCGCGGACGTCCTGCCGGCGCCGTTTCAGATCGAGCATGACATAGACGACCCGCTGGCCGGGTCCATGATAGGTGTATTCGCCGCCCCGGCCGGTTGCAAACACCGGAAAGCGATCCGGCATGACGAGATCGGCGGCATCGGCGCTGGTTCCGGCCGTATAGAGTGGCGGATGCTCGACCAGCCAGACCAGTTCGTCGACGGCGCCGGCTGCAATGGCAGCGGCCTCGCGTTCCATCGTTTCGACCGCCTGTGAATAATCGACGAGGGAGGGGGCGATGCGCCAACGCACCGGCGGCGACTCCGGCGAAGCGAACATGCTTTGACTGAGATCTTCTCGCTGCATGGGGTCCCTGCATGCTGATTTTCACGGCTTGTACATGGGCCGTTGGGCGACAAGAGTCCAGCGTTTCCAGCGCGTTGGGCGGGCGAGGTGGAAATAGTTCGGTTTGGCTTCAAATTTCTGTCGTCATGCCCTTGTGCACCCCAAATGCTTTTGCTACATGCAGCCCCGCCGACGCAATCGGCACCTACCACGATGCGGTCGTGGCGGAATTGGTAGACGCGCAGCGTTGAGGTCGCTGTGGGGCAACCCGTGGAAGTTCGAGTCTTCTCGACCGCACCAAAACTTTCCGGCGGTGAGCTGGGTAAGTGATCATTTGGCGAGTCGCTAGCCTTTCTGAGTTCGGATGCTTTCTCCTATGTTCGGCCTGCAATTGTGCCGCGGGTGTAAATAGGCGCGGGCAGATTCTGGGAATTCGACCTTAACCGCTATCTTCCCAACGCAACGGAAACCATCCCTTGCAAACGCCGCGCGCCCCGCGCCGGAATTCATCAGCGGTGGGGAGATTGCCACGACGATCGATCATCAAGGTCGTCCAGATGCCGTCGAAGAGCGCGATGGACAGTCTCTCACCGAGCACAAACCGCATTCGGAATCATGTTTCCATCAACGGAGAGACCAATGATCTCAGCGCCGATCGGTCGGCGAGGCCAAGCTTCAGGAATATGTTGTGTAGGTGGACCTTGACGGTTCCTTCTGTGATGTCCAGGCTTTGGGCGATTTCCTTGTTGGACATGCGCTTCGCCGCCATCATCGTAATGTCCGTTTCCCTGGGGCTCAACGACGCAAGCAATCGATCCATCCGCTCGCGTCGTTGCCGTTGCCGATCCACTGCGGCCGCAATGCTTGCGTCGGGAAAGCAGCGGCTTCCGGCCGCCACGCGATGAATGCAGTCGAGTAGGTTTTCCGGGGCGGAGCGCTTGAACATGATGCTGTCGACCCCGAGCGATACTGCTTGGCAAATCTCCTCGTCGTTCATCTCAGCCGTGAAAAGAATGACCCGTACCGGCAGCGCCCGGCTTCGCACCTCTTCGAGGAGTTTCAGCCCGCAAAGAACGGGCATCCTCACATCGACCACGGCCACGTCCGGTGCCTCTTTCTCGATGGCCGAAATGGCCGCAAGCCCATCGCCGACAAAATGGATCGGCCGCAGGTTCTCGTCGCCGGTAATAAGCCCCTTGAGCGCATTCAGGACCAGCGGGTGGTCGTCGGCAAGCAGGACCGTCGTGCGCCCGGCATTGCTGATTTCCGCGTCCTTCATTGCTGTCTCCCTCGCTGCAGCGTCGCTCATTCGAGGGCCCCCCTGATCGTGACCGCTAACCCCCGAGGAGAATTGTCGAGCGAGAGCCTCCAGCCGAGTGCTTTCACCCGCCGGCGTAGGGAAGCGGACCCAATCTCCCCGGCAAGGACGGTCTCATATTCAAACGCGCCCGATGGCTCCTGGAGACCCACCCCGTCATCCTGAATCGTCAACGCAAACAACGTACGAGTGCCTTCGAGATGGACTTCGAATCGGCTCGCGTGGCCGTGACGGACACCGTTGGCGATCGCCTCCGAGATCAGCATGAAAACGCCCTTCGCTGCCTTTTCCGACATGACGAGATCGAGGGGCGCAACCGACAGCGAAATCGTGCAGGCCCATTGCGCCTGCATCTCGACGAGCAGCTTGCGCAAGCCTCCGGCGACGCGGCAGGTCTTCTGCGCCGCCGGCTCGCCGGTCGCCTCTCGCACCAGCGTACGCAGCTTGTCCTGCTGCTCTCCGATCATCGCGCGTATCTGGGCGAGCCGATCCGCCGCCTGGTCGTCGCTCTCCTTCGGAAGCGAAGCCAATTGTATCGATACGGCCGCCATGCTTTGGAGCAGGTCGTCGTGGATGTCCCGCGCCAGCCTTTCGCGTTCCTCCGCTTTCGCGGCTTCGATCAGCCGCTGCCTTAGGTCATGCTCGGCGATTTCATAGCCGATGCGCGCCGCCGCGACGCTCGCCAGCGGCAGCAGATCCTCACCCGTCTCCTCGCAGTCGAGGAAAAGCACGAAGCCGTCGGCGGAACCGCCTGGAAGCGGCGCCAGGATCATGCTTTCCACCCTCCCGCCAACTAGCCAATCCGGCAGCTTCTGCACGCCCCCGCGCCAGAATTCCGCCTCGCCATTCCTCCCGATCGTTTTCGGCAGCGTGTTCGCGCTCTCCCCATAGCTGACAAGACCACGGTCGAGCTCGACGATCCTGATGAGCGGCCCCGATTCGTCGTGCCACACGGCCATTGCCCGTGTCGCTCTGGTGATCGCGGCCGCGCGGCGCAGAACGGACGCGATCGGCGTGTCACCGCCGAGCCAGGCCTGCGCCGATGATCCCGCCAGGCTGGCGACGCCGTGCCGCATGCGTTCGATGATGCTGCCGAAATAGGCGAACAGAACGCCCGCCACCACCAGATAGATGCTGCGCATGACGATCCGATTGAGATCATTCGTCAGGTCGTCCGACAGGGCAGCCAACGTACCGTAAATGCCGACTGTCGCCAGCGTCGTAAAGGCGGCACCGCGCCAGCCCCAGCGAATGGTCGCGGCAAACAGGGCAAAGGTCAGCAGCACGAAAAAGGGGCTCGTTGGACCATCGGTCAGAGAGATGACGACGCCGAAGGTCAGAATATCGACGCCATGGACGAGATATGCGGCCGGACGATTCACCGCAAATTGCTCCAGGATGACCAGAAGCGCGCCCGAATAGACGACATATGCAGCCAGAATGAAGTATGCGATCTCGCTGCTACGGGCAGGCTGTGTCGGATCGAGATAGATTGCCAGCAAAGAAAATATTGCCAGGATCAGGCGCGAGATGGCCACCAATCGCCATGCGCTGATTGCCTTCATTCGATGAAACCAAAATGTCCGGTCGAAATATTTGTGCGGCGCTTCAGCAGGCGAAGCGCGCTCTATATTCTGAATATAGTTCATGGATTTCTCCCCCCACCCAAGCCTGAGCAGCCGGATATTATCAATCTTGATGAATATTCCTGTGCCGTATTAGCATTTATCGATAAAATATTTTCCGATTTGACCGCATAGCGATCACAAGCGCCTTAAGTATTCTTGATTAACACCTACCCGAAATTGGTAGAGATTTCCTTCAATATTCGCGAACAGCTTATATCTTCAGGAGATATGGAAACAACTTTTAATTCATAACATATTTAATATCACAACGGTAAGGCTGATCGCGGAAGAAAAGCGGCAGCGCCTGTTTTATCCCCCGGCGACTGCACCGGTGTCGCGCCGAATGGCACGACACCGGAGCTTTTCGCGGACGCCTGTGTTTCCGGGGGTTCTGCTATCGCGACGCTACCAGCTGGTATTGCGTCATCGAAGAGGCAGTTTTTTAACGTTTGGTTAAGGGTGCCGAGGCGCTCATCGCACGCCCGCCCTATTGACCCGATCATTTTACAGCACGCCATTGAAAAAATGGATTTTTTGCGAGTTTCGATCGGCTCTCTGGCTGCTTCGCCATGAGCCCTAAACCGGGAGCCGGTCGGCTCATGGTTAATGAATGGTATATCCTGAAGATATATTGAAATTTCCCGCCCCGCGAGTGCAGAGGTACCCCTACACGGCAGCGGGCTGGGGCACTCGTGTCTGCTGATGCTGTGGGGGCGCGCCACGCCGCGAGTACGATGTATCTTGATAGGAGATTTTGATGCGTAAATTTGCAATTTTGACGGCTGCGGCCGTCATGGGCATGACCTCGGGCGCTTTCGCCGCGGTTGTCGATGGCTCCGACGTCTGCGGAGAACTGCCCAATGGGAAATGGAGCTGGCAGATCACCACTGAGACGGTGACCACCGGCGGAGGAACAAGCGTCAGCAGCGAGACGTCGACTAGCTACTCGGGCAATCCGGACAAGAACGGATACAACGGTTTCGAGACCACCACCACTACCACGACGGTTGCGCCTACCTATCAACAGGTGAACACGATCTGCACGGCCATCAATCCGGCCGGCAAGGTGAACAGCGATCACTCCACGACCGTCGCGGGAGAAATCGTGATGACGGATCCGGGTAGCACGACCAGCGAGACCTCCGATCCCGTTAAGATCTGCGGTCCGGGCAGCAACACTCCCGAGTGCCCGCGCCCGTAAGGCGGACAAACCACGAAGACACTGAACAGGAGGAGGACGGTGTCCCCTCCTTGCCTGCTTCACCTTGCGTCATGTAATTCGGTTCTGCACGCACTCTGGGAAAGGGGCCGATGCGAAAGATACGGTTCTGGCTGATTGCGTCGGCTGCACTTGCAACGATCGTCTGGCTGACCCTGCACTCAGGCTTGGGAGAAGGGTTGGATATTGCGGGGCCGGGGGAAGCGCATGGCCTTCCCGGCGGGACCGCTTATCGCGTGGCGGCAGTCGAACGGCGTCAAATCGTGGAGAGCGTCCATGTCACCGGTTCCGTCGTGCCCGTCGCGCTTGTTTCGGTCAGTTCCCAGGTCTCGGGACAGATCAAGGAAATTTATGCGGACTTCAACGGTGAGGTCAGTCGCGGCGATGCAATAGCGCTGATCGATCCGCTCTCCTTTGACATCGCCGTCGAGCAGGCGGAAGCGCAGGTGGGCATCGCCAGGGCCGGAGTGCACAAGGCCGAGGTGGCCCTGCGCGACGCGGAAGCCGATCTTGAACGCAAGCACGCTCTGGCCACAAATGGGACTGGCTCGAAGCTGGAAGAGAGCAAGGCCACGGCCGTGCGCGATCTCGCCTCTGCCGAACTCGACAACGCCACACACGCCTTGTTCGGAGCCGAGGCCACGCTGAAGCAGGCGCGTGCCGATCTCGACCGCACCGTCATCCGCTCGCCGGTCGACGGTACGATCATCCAGCGCAGCATCGAGGTCGGCCAGACCGTGGCGGTCAGCCTTCAGGCCCCGGTTCTGTTCACGATCGCGCAGAACCTCCGCGAGATGCAGGTCAATGCCTCGATTCCCGAGGCGGAAATCGGCCGCATACGTGTGGGACAGCGCCTGGAATTCACGGTCGATTCCTATCCCGGCAATATCTTTCAAGGCGAGGTCGTCCAGATCCGAAAGCAGCCGCAGATGACGCAGAATGTGGTGACGTATACGGTTGTTGCCAGCGCGCCGAATCTCGAACTCCGACTGCTGCCCGGGATGACTGCCACGGCCCAAATCATCATTGATGACAACGGCGAGAAGCTCTCTGTACCAACGGCGGCACTGCGTTTTCGCCCCCCCGGTGAACCGAGGAGCCTCGAAACCAGAATTTTCATCGAGCGAGACGGCCTCCCGATCGCGGTTCGGGTGCGCCCGGGTGCAACCGACGGCTCATTCACGGCAGTCACGGGCGATGGGCTCAAGGAGGGCGATAGGGCGATAACCGGATTGGCGGTCGCGGGCGGACAGGCTCCGGTATCTGACCGACCCCGCCAGCCCGGGACGTAGAGATGCCGCTCATTCGCCTGGACCGGATCGGCAAGTGCTACGGCGGGGGTGACGCGCCTGTGAAGGCGCTGTGCGACATCTCCCTCGAGATCGCTCCTGGCGATGCGGTCGCGATCATGGGGCCCTCGGGATCCGGAAAGTCGACGCTGCTCGGTATTCTTGGCTGTCTCGATATTCCGACCAGCGGCAGCTACCTCCTGCTGGAGGAAGATGTCGGCAACATGTCGCAATCGGAGCTCGCGGAGCTGCGCTGCCGCCGCTTCGGCTTCGTCTTTCAGAGTTTCAACCTGCTGCCGCGCCTGACGGCGCTGGAAAACGTCGAGTTGCCGCTCGTCTATGCTCGGCAACGGCCCGCCTTTCGGCGCGCGAGGGCTGCAGCCGCGTTGCGGCGCGTGGGACTGTCCGATCGGATGTCACACTATCCGAGTCAATTGTCCGGCGGGCAGCAGCAGCGTGTGGCGATTGCGCGAGCGCTTGTCAACGAGCCGGACCTGATCCTCGCGGACGAGCCAACCGGCGCCCTGGATACCATGACGGGTCGCGAAATTCTTTCCCTTCTCGATGAGGCCAACGCAGCCGGTACGACGGTTGTGATCGTCACGCACGACCGCGACATCGCTGAAACGATGCGCCGGACGATCACACTTACCGACGGTCGGATCACGTCGGACCTGCGGGCCGAGCCCCGCGCGGGCGGCAAACCACCCAAGTGGGCGGGTTTCCCATGAGACCGCAGGATATCTTGTGCACCGCCGCGCGGGCTTTGCGCGGCAACAGGCTGAGAAGTGCACTGACCACGCTCGGGATCATCATCGGCGTGGCGTCGGTCGTGGTGATGGTTGCGGTCGGTGCCGGAACGCAGGCGGCGATCAAGGACGAAATCGAGAAGCTCGGCGCGAGTGTCATCATGGTCATTCCCGGATCCGCCAATGCGGCGGGCGCCCGGCTCGGCGCCGGAACGCGTCCGACCCTCTCCGACGAGGACGCCGCGGCGATCAGGGAGGATGCGAGCGGCATCGTCGCGGCGGCTCCGAGCGTGGCGGGAGTGGCGCACCTGGCGACGGCGATCGACAATTGGTCGTCCGGCGTCTACGGCGTTACCGAGGACTATTTCGCCGCGCGCGACTGGCAATTGGCTGCGGGCCGCCTGATCGACGATCAGGATGTCGCGACCGGAGCCAAGGTGGTGGTGCTCGGCGCAACCACAGCGGAAAAGGTCTTCGGCGAGACCGACCCGATTGGTGAGACCATTCGGGTGAAGCAACTGCCCATGGAGGTGATCGGCTTGCTGGCACGGAAGGGGCAGACGATGGACGGCTCCGATCTCGACGACGTCGGCCTCGTCCCTCTCAGCACGGCGCGCGATCAGCTCTTCGGACGCAGCACCGCGAAGGCGCGTTCTGTATCGATGATCACCGTCAAAGCGGAATCTGAGCAGCAGATAGAAGAGGCGATAGCTGAAGTCCGCGAGGTGCTGCGGTTTCAGCACCGACTTGCGCCCGGACAAGCCGATGATTTCAGGATCAACAATATTGCCGAGAGCGCAAGGCTCCAGGAGCAGTCCTCCGCCGCCCTGACCCAGCTCCTCGCCGCGATCGCCTCCATCTCGCTCCTCGTCGGCGGCATCGGAATCATGAACATCATGCTCGTTTCAGTGACGGAGCGCACCCGCGAGATCGGCGTGCGGATGGCGATCGGCGCCAAGCGCTCGACCATCCTGGCGCAATTCCTGGCCGAGGCGACGATCCTATCTGTCGCCGGCGGCCTCGCCGGGGCTGCGGCAGGCTTTGCCGGTGCCATCGTCGCCGAGTCCTATTTCGCCATGCGCATCGAATTGACCGGCGAACCGGTCGTGCTCGCCTTTGTCTTTTCCGCGCTCGTTGGCCTTGTCTTCGGCCTCTACCCCGCCATGCGCGCCGCGCGGAAGTCGCCCATGGAGGCTCTGCGCTACGAATAGAGGGCGGGCGAGAAATCCTGGCGCGGGCTGGTTGCACCGGGATCAAGTCAATGTCGGTATTTGATCTCAGCTTCCATCGCCGCGCCATCTGAACGCCGGAATGTTGCGTTAGGGCGCTTCATGCGGGAGCTCGGACTGGCCCAGAGGTTGTCTTCAGCGGTCCTTCGCCCAGTGGCGGTATTACGCCCTTAGGCCGAGCGCAACGCTCACGAAGCAACTTCCCTACACGATAATGTTGATGGCTAAATTCGCGAAATCCAAAAAAAAAAGTCGGCGAACGGGCAGGGATTGGCTATGCTTCTTTTGTCCGGACGGATTCGCTTACGGCGGCCGTCATGATGGGGTGACAGAGCGACGAGTCTTGCGGAGTGCGTCTCGAATTTGAAGGGGCGCCGATCGGTCGGTCCCGAACTGATGTGCGGATGTCGTCGTGAGCTGCTGCTTCGGCATCCAATTCTAGTGCCGGTTATAAAGTAAGGAACTTTGAAGACACGAAAACCGTTCACTTGAAGCAGAAGCCAGCAGGCAGCGATCCCGTTTCAACCAAGCGGCCTGCCGCGGGAGAGCACGATGCAAAGGAGTGAATCTGACGTCTTCGACCTCTTTTCGGAGATCTATTCGAGTGCAGCGCAAGAAGAGATAAGTCTGCAGGAATATCTCCTCGCATGTCGCGACGACAAGAGTATGTACGCCACCGCTCAGGAGCGGATGGTGGACGCGATTGGAGAACCGGTTCTCATCGATACCAGCGCTGACGAGCGTCTCGGCCGGATCTTTGCGAATCGGACCATCAAGATCTATCCGGCGTTTTCCGATTTCTACGGCATGGAAGACACCATCGAGCGGATCGTTGGATACTTCCGCTACGCGGCGCAAGGCCTGGAAGAACGCAAGCAGATTCTTTATCTGCTGGGTCCGGTGGGGGGCGGCAAGTCGTCGCTCGCCGAGCGGTTGAAGAGACTGATGGAGCAGCGGCCGATCTACACGCTGATGGTCAACGGTCAGATCAGCCCGGTGTTCGAATCGCCCCTCGGCCTGTTCCATCCCGAGCGCATGGCCGACCTCCTGGAAGACAAATACGGCATCGCCCGGCGGCGGCTGACCGGGCTGATCTCTCCCTGGGCGGCAAAAAGGCTCGACGAGGTCGGCGGCGACATTTCGAAGTTCAGCGTCGTCAAGCTGACGCCCTCGCGCCTTCGCCAGATCGCCATCGCCAAGACCGAGCCGGGCGACGAAAACAACCAGGACGTTTCCTCGCTGGTCGGCAAGGTCGATATCCGGCAGCTCGAGAATTACAGCCAGGCCGATCCTGACGCCTATTCCTATAGCGGCGGCTTGAACCGCACGACCCAGGGCCTGCTCGAATTCGTCGAGATGTTCAAGGCTCCGATCAAGGTTCTTCACCCGCTCCTGACAGCCACCCAGGAGGGCAGCTATAACGGTACGGAAAACTTCGGTGCCTTCCCGTACCAGGGCACGATCCTCGCCCATTCCAACGAATCGGAATGGCTGCAGTTCAAGAACAACCGCAACAACGAAGCGTTTCTCGACCGCATCCTGGTGGTGAAGGTTCCCTATTGCCTGCGCGTCACCGAGGAGAAGATGATCTATGAGAAGCTTCTCCGCGAAAGCGAGCTGGTCAGCAATCCTTGCGCACCGGAGGTGTTGGAGATACTGAGCCGCTTCACCGTCTCCACGCGCCTCGTCCCGCACGAGAATTCGTCGCTTTACACGAAGATGCGGGTCTATGACGGCGAGAACCTCAAGGACGTGGATCCGAAGGCGCGCTCGGTCCAGGAGTATCGCGATGCCGCCGGGGTCGACGAAGGCATGACCGGCGTCAGCACCCGCTTCGCCTTCAAGGTGCTGTCGGAAACCTTCAATTATGACACCAAGGAGGTTGCGGCCGATCCCGTGCACCTCATGTACATCCTGGAGCAGGCGATCAAGCGCGAGCAGTTCCCGAAGGAGACCGAAGCCGCTTATATCGACTTCATCAAGTCGGAACTCGCAACCCGTTATGCGGAGTTCATCGGTCACGAGATCCAGAAAGCCTACCTGGAATCCTACAGCGAATACGGCCAGAACCTCTTCGACCGTTATATCGCCTATGCCGACGCATGGCTCGAAGACCAGGATTTCAAGGATCCGGATACGGGGCAGATTCTCAATCGCAAGATTCTCGACAGCGAACTGTCGCAGATCGAGAAGCCGGCCGGCATCGCCAACCCGAAGGACTTCCGCAACGAGGTGGTCAAGTTCACGCTCAGGGCCCGCGCCAAGAACCACGGACGCAACCCCGCCTGGACCAGCTACGAGAAATTGCGCGAAGTGATCGAGAAGCGGATGTTCGGCCAGGTCGAAGACCTGCTGCCGGTAATCAGCTTCGGTTCGAAGAAGGACAGCGCCACCGAGAAGCAGCATGCCGAATTCGTTCAGCGCATGAAAGAGCGCGGATACACGGAACGGCAGGTGCGGCGGCTCGTCGACTGGTACATGCGCGTGAACAAGGCAGGTTGAAAATGCGGGACGCAGGGGCCAATCAATGCCGAATTTCATCGACCGCCGCCTTAATCCAAAGGACAAGAGCCTCGGTAACAGGCAGCGTTTTCTGAAGCGGGCCCGGGAGGAATTGAAGCGCGTCATAAAGGAGCGCGTCAAATCGGGGAAGATCGCCGACGTCGATGCTGAACACAACGTCTCGATGCCGGCGCGCGGCGTCACCGAACCGAGCTTCCAGCCGGACAGCGGCACCGGGGAGCGGCAATATGTCTTGCCGGGAAATCGCGAATTTGCCGCCGGCGATCGTCTTCCGAAGAAGGGCTCCGGTGCAGGAGCGACGGGCGCGGGCGCCGGAATCGGAAAAAGCGAGGACGACTTCCAGTTCGCCCTTTCGCGCGAGGAGGTGCTCGACCTCTTCTTCGAGGACCTTGAGCTTCCGGACATGGTGAAGCTCAACCTGAAGGAATCCGTCGCCTTCAAGCGGCGCCGCGCAGGCTTTACCGCTAGCGGCTCTCCCACGAACATCAATGTCGGCCGCACGATGCGCAACAGTTTCGGCCGTCGTATCGCGCTGCGACGGCCGTCGCGGCGAGAGGTGGAGGCAATCGCGGAAGAGATCGCCAGGCTCGAATCGGCGCCGGGACCCGGGACGAAGCACAAGCAGCGTCTCGAGGAACTGCGCACGATGCTGGACAGGCTGGAGCGCCGGCGCCGGCGTATAGCCTATGTCGATCCGGTGGACATCCGCTACAACCGCTTCGAACCGCAGCCGCTGCCGAACGCGAGCGCCGTGATGTTTTGCCTGATGGACGTTTCCGCCTCGATGGGCGAGCGAGAGAAGGATCTCGCCAAGCGGTTCTTCGTTCTGCTGCACCTCTTCCTGAAACGGCGGTACGAACGCATCGAGATCGTCTTCATCCGCCACACGGACGAGGCGGGCGAGGTCGACGAAAACACGTTCTTCTACAGCAAGCAGAGCGGCGGGACGATCGTTTCGACGGCGCTCGAGGAGATGCTCCGCGTGATACGCGAGCGCTATCCGGCGCACGAGTGGAACATCTACGCAGCCCAGGCCTCGGACGGGGAAAACATCTCCGGAGATTCGGAGCGCTGCGCTTCGCTGCTGAACGACGAACTGATGCGCCTGTGTCAGTATTACGCCTATGTCGAAATCATCGATGAACGCGAAACGGAAATATTCGGGACGACCGACAACGGCACGTCGCTGTGGCGGGCGTATCGCACCGTTGACGACGAATGGTCGAATTTTCAGATGACCCGCATAGCGAAGCCGGCGGACATCTATCCAGTCTTCCGCAAGCTTTTCGGCAAGCAGCAGACGGTGCAACTTCGTACGTGAAAGGCAACGATGATGCGAGAGGGCGCGTCCTCAAACTTCCTGTTTCAGGGTTCCGACTGGAACTTCGAGACGCTGGCGCGCACCTATGACGCAATCGAGACGATTGCTCTCGATGAGCTTGGGCTGGACGTCTATCCCAACCAGCTCGAGATCATTTCTTCCGAGCAGATGCTCGACGCCTATTCCTCCGTCGGCATGCCGTTGATGTATCAACACTGGTCCTTCGGAAAGCGCTTCGTTTTCGAGGATCACCTCTACCGTAAGGGCCGGCGGGGGCTTGCCTATGAGCTCGTGATCAACTCCAATCCCTGCATCACCTACCTGATGGAAGAAAATACGATGGCCATGCAGGCGCTGGTCACCGCCCACGCGGCCTTCGGTCACAATCACTTTTTCAAAAACAACTATCTGTTCCGGCAGTGGACCGACGCCAGTGCGATCCTCAGCTACATGGAGTTCGCCAAAAAATATATCGCCAAATGCGAGGAGCGGCATGGAACGACCGCAGTCGAGGCCATGCTCGACTCCGCCCATGCGCTGATGGACCATGGCGTTTTCCGCTACCGCCGCCCGCCGAGATTGTCGTCGGAAAAGGAGCGGGAGCGGACCCGCGAAAGGCTCGAATACGAGGAACAGACCTTTAGCGACCTCTGGCGCACGCTTCCGCCGACGATAGAGGGCGATCCAAAGCAAGTCGAGCGCGACGTCTCGGAACGGAAGAAGGCCCTCAATCTGCCCGAGGAGAACCTGCTTTACTTCCTGGAGAAGACCAGCTTGATCCTCGAGCCCTGGCAGCGGGAAATCCTGCGGATCGTCCGCGTGATCGCCCAATATTTTTACCCTCAGCGGCAGACAAAGGTGATGAACGAGGGATGCGCCACCTTCGTCCACTACACCATCATGAACAGGCTCTTCGATCAGGGCAAGATCAGTGAAGGCGCGATGCTGGAGGTTCTCCAGAGCCATACCAATGTCGTCTCCCAGCCGGGCTTCGATGATCCCCGGTTCCCCGGCATCAATCCCTATGCGCTCGGATTTGCGATGATGCAGGAGATCGAACGCATCTGCGTGGACCCGACGCCGGAGGACCGCGACTGGTTCCCCGAGATCGCCGGCACAGGCAATTGGCGGGAGACGCTGCTCGACGCCTGGGCGAACCATCGGGACGAATCCTTCATCCTGCAATATCTGAGCCCGGCCCTGATCCGCAAATTCAGGCTGTTCCTGCTCACCGACGAGGCTGACGACAACTATTGCGAAGTGGCTTCCATTCACAATGAACGCGGTTATGAGGCGATCCGCACGGCGCTGGCCCGCAGCTACGACATTGGTGCGAACCAGCCCGATATCCAGGTGATGGACGTCGACCTTCTTGGTGACCGGCACTTGCGGCTGCAACACAATGTGAAGAACGGTGTCCTGCTCGAGGAGGACAGCCGGGATGCCACCCTGCGCCACGTGCGCCATCTGTGGGGCTATGAGGTCAGCCTCGCGGGCGTCGACTCCGAAACGGGCGAGACGCTCTACGAATGCTCGACCGCCGATCTCTCGGAGGACTGAGGAACTCGATCGCCTCTGATCCTGGCGGAAAGATGCCCGGCCCTGCGGGTTGGCTGAAGCGGGCGGCCTGTTTGCCCGGCTGGCTTCTGCATGTCTCCTTAAATCGATCTCGATTTAAGGACAAAGACATGCAGCGCTTCACAGCGCTACAGCGACCTTTGCGCGTCTGATAAGACGCGCGGCGCTGTAGGCCGTATGCTTTGGCTACGCCGCGCGCCAGCCGGGCAAACATTCCGCTCCGCTTGAGCCAACAGAATTGTTTCCATTTAACCGGAAAGGCTCTGGTGACGGCCTGTCGTTGTTGCGCCGCGCCGTCTTCAGGACGGAACAGTGAGCGACCTGTACGCGGCTGACAGGACGCGCGGCGCTGTTGCCTCTGCTCACCTCTGCGTGCCGTCGGGCGAGACCTGCTGCGATTCGCCGCCGGTTCCCGTCTGCGCGGTCGGGTCGCTGTCGACGGGGGCAGGCGTGGCGGGTGTCGGCGCGCTTTGAACCGCCCCGGTTTGCTCTTCCGAGGGAGGCGGCTGCACCTCTTCCGTCTCGGCCGTGCGATCGCTGTCTGTGCTTTCGCCCCAGATTTCGACTGCCCCCCATACTAGGAAAGCAAGGACGAGCCCGCCAAGCAGTACGGCGAGGACGGCAGTACCACGCCGGCCCTGCTTGGCCTCTTCGGCCGAGAATTCTCCCCTATCCGCCCCGTGTGTGGCGTCGAGCGGCTCGCCACGTTCATCCAAATTTCTTGCCATCGCTTCGTCTCCCTTTGTTGCCTCATCGGAGAACGGCGAGGGGGGCGCAAGGTTCCGGCAACGTTGAGCAGCGAGGCGGCGTCTCGCGATCAATCGCCGAGGCTGTCGACGACCGTACGTCGGATGAGCTTGTAGGTGTGGTCGGACTGCACCTCATAGGTCTCGTGGACGTATCTGCCTTCGTGCAGGAACCGGTTCTGTATCTTGGTGCCCGGTGCCGCCTGGGTCTTGCGAGAGGAGGCCGTCTCCCCATAGGTGAGGCTCCCCGGGAGCGGTTCGAGGTCCGGCGTGGCCGTGCACCCCGCCAGTACCGTCACGCATAGTAGTAGCAGGCGCATCGATCTCATCGCATATCCTTCGGTCTGTTGCTGAAACTGATGGTGTGCAGCGGTCTCGACGTGCAGCGCATCAAAGTGCTGCAGCGACCTTTGCGCGTCTGATGAGACGCGCAAAGGTCGCTGCAGGCGTGCTTTAGCGCAAGCTTCAGGCCGTGGATAGGGGGCGAGCAGCCGCAAGCGACTTTTCGAAGCGCTTCGCCGCGCGTTCGCGTTTCACGCGCGATAGCCGCCGCGTCCAGAAGATGCCGTCGAGTTGGTCGATTTCATGCTGGAGGCAGATCGCCAACAGACCGCCGGCCTCCTCCTCTCGCGTTTCGCCAGAGAGCGTCTGATAGCGGACCCGCACTTTCCTTGGTCGCTCCACCTCCTCGATGATGCCCGGCATCGAAACGCTGCCTTCGTCCTGGCGCGCCGTCTCCTCCGACTGCCAGACAATCTCCGGGTTGACAAAGCTGCGGGGACCGGCGTCGCGGTCGATCTCGATGACCGTCAGACGTCGCAGGATGCCGATGTGCGGGGCCGTAATGCCGATTCCCGGAGCGGCATGCATCGTATCGAGCAGATCGTCCGCAAGCTGCCGGAGATCTTGATCGAACTGGCTGACGGTTTCCGCCGCCATGTTCAGCAGCGGATTGGGGAATCGAATGATTGGTCGGATCGCCATGCGGCAGTTCTCTCTTTCTGGGGCCGGGCTCGCCGTGCCCGTCCAAATTCGTTTGAGCGGAGCCATTGGCGTGCCGCGCCTTTTCCACTGTTCCCATGCAATTGCAACAGCTTGGTTAAAACGTCCAGCTGCCTTCGCCTGGCTGTGGACCTTGGCGGTTGTTTGCGCTAGCAGGGCTATAGCTTGGCCCGTGTGGGGCCGGACTTAAGACGGCACACCGTTTTCGGGGCTGGCAGCGGACCCGACGGCGGCATTCTTTTCGAGGGCGGGTCCATGAGCGATATTGGCGACGACCGCGGTTCCGATGAAATCGCCGCCTTTGAACATTCGGACATCTATGCCGAGGACGGCTCGGTACGTTCAGACTTCCTGATGCATGTCGGCGCAGCGATCGCCGATCGTGACACGATCTACCTGCGCCAGCACGTCGCTGGTCTGCATGCGTCGGAACTGGGCGACCTTCTCGAGGCGATCCAACCGGAGCAGCGGCTGGCTCTGGTTTCGTTGCTCGGCAAGGAGTTTGACCTCGCGGCGCTGACCGAGGTCGATGAGGCGATCCGCCTCGACATCGTCGAGCACCTGCCGAACGAGCAGATCGCCGAGGCGATCGGCGAGATGGATTCCGACGACGCGGTCTATATTCTCGAGGACCTCGACGAGGAGGATCAGGAAGAGATCCTCGCCAAGCTCCCCTTCACCGAACGCGTACGCCTGCGCCGGTCGCTGGACTATCCGGAAAGCACCGCCGGCCGGCGCATGCAGACCGAGTTCGTCGCCGTCCCACCTTTCTGGACCGTGGGGCAGACGATCGATTACATGCGCGAGGACGAGGATCTGCCCGACAGCTTCACGCAGATCTTCGTAATCGACCCGACGTTCAAGCTGCTCGGCGCCGTCGATCTCGACAGGGTGCTGCGCACCAAGCGCTCGGTGAAGATCGACGCGATCATGCGCGATACGAGTCACGCGATCCCGGCGGAGATGGACCAGGAGGAAGCCGCGCAACTCTTCGAGCAATACGACCTCCTGTCCGCGGCGGTGGTGGACGACAACGGTAGGCTGGTCGGCGTGCTGACGATCGACGACGTGGTGGACGTGATCCAGGAAGAGGCGGAGGAGGACTTCCTGCGCATGAGCGGCGTCGGCGACGAGGAGCTTTCGGATACCATCACCGGGGCGTCTCGTTCACGAGTGCCGTGGCTGTTCGTCAATTCGATGACAGCCTGCGTCTCCGCGTCGGTGATCGGCCTGTTCGACGCCACGATTCAGCAAATCGTGGCACTGGCGATCCTGATGCCGATTGTGGCCGGCATGGGCGGCAATGCCGGCTCGCAAACGATGACGGTTACGGTGCGGGCGCTAGCGACCCGTGGCCTCGATATACACAACGCGCCCAGGATCATTCGCCGTGAAGCGGGCGTCGGTCTCTTGAACGGCCTTATCTTCGGCACGTTCATCGGCGTCGTGGCCGGGCTCTGGTTTCAGGACGTTCATATCGGCGGCATCATCGCAGCGGCAATGCTGATCAACATGATGGCTGCGGCGCTCGCCGGCATCCTGATCCCGCTCTTGCTGGAAAGGTCCGGCGCCGACCCGGCCGTCTCCTCCGCCGTATTCGTCACAGCTGTCACCGACATAACCGGCTTCTTCAGCTTCCTGGGTCTGGCGACATGGTGGTTCCACGTCACATGAGGCCCTTGTTTGACTTTTACGTCAAAGTCAACAATAGTGTATGCGCGTGAATTGATGGATGGCAGCGTGGACAAATACTATAGCATCACCGAGCTGACGCGGGAATTCGGCATCTCGACCCGGACGCTGCGCTTCTATGAGGATGAGGGGCTGATCCATCCGGAGCGCCGGGGGCGTACGCGCCTGTTTCGGCCGGCCGACCGGCGTCTGATCAAGGAAATCCTTCGCGGTCGGCGGATCGGCTTCACCATCGCCGAAATCCGCGAAATCATTCAGGTCTACAAGGACCCGCCGGGCGAGATCGGCCAATTGCAGCTCCTGATGAAGCGCGTCGAGGAAAAACGCGAGGATCTGCGGCAGAAGCGTAAGGATATCGACGATACGCTTGCCGAACTCGACAATGTCGAGGAAGCCTGCCTTACACGCCTGGCCGAGATCGGCGTCGGGACCTGACCTCCCAAGACAATAGAGGTGCTACAGCGATCTTGGGCGTCTGATAAGACGCGCCGCGCTGTATGTGGCACTCACAACCACCGCGTGGTGTGGCGGCAATAACGCTCGAATTCGAAGCCGAAGCGGGAAAGCAGGTGCCGCTCTTCGTTCCGGATCGCAAAGAGCGTCATCACGACGACGGCGCCGATCGCCATGATGAAAAACCAGGGGTTCAGAGTCATCAGCCCGAGGCCGATCATGGCGAGCGTGTAGCCGAGATAGATCGGATTGCGGGTGAAGCGAAAGGGTCCGCAAGTGACGAGGCAAGTGGCGCAACGATGCGGCAGGACCGCCGTATGCCGCTCGAGCAGCGTCTTGACGGCCCAAAGATCGAGGGAAATAGCCGCAAGGATAATGGCGCCGCCCACGAGCCAGGGAGTCCAGCCATCTCCATGTGCAACCGGAATTGGGTAGAGGCGGGCGAGGACCAGCGCCATCAGCACCGCCGCGCCGTACACGAGCGGCGGCCACGGGAAACTCAGCGGCTTGGCACGATAGGCATTCATGTCCTAGTCCCCTGAACGAGCATCCATTGTGCACTGACCGGCGATTCGCGCAATGCGTTCATCCGAACTTGCGTCGATCTTACCCAGGTTTAAGTCCTCGAACAGGTTCTGTTCCTTGAGCCGGGTCAGCGTGCAGCCGCAAAATGCGCCGCAGTCGATTGCGGGATTGTTGAGGCCGCAGGCTCGTTCACAGTTCCGCCGATAGGCCCCACTCGCATCCGGCGCGGGAGCAGGGAAGGCGAGAGAGAAGGCATAAACGAGTCCGATAAGCACCGGTTGGTGAATAAGATAGATGGCCAGACTGTGACGCCCGCCGAAGGCAAGTGGCCTTATCCACAATTTGCGCCCACTCTCGCTGTTCGCGAGGGATTGTTGTCGCGACCTGAGCAGCGGCTGCAGCAGCTTTGCCGTTCCGAGGCCAGCCAGGAATGGCGCGAGCCACGGGAGCAGTGGCACATAGTCGTTCGACCTTGGGATAGTTTCGGAGAGGCCCACCCACCAGAGCAGAGGCGTGTCGAAGAACGGTGAACGCAGCAAAAGCGGTGTGACGAGGGCGGCGCCTGCGGCGAGGAAGGAAGCGGGCGCGGGAAGTCGGAGGAACAAGAGGCCGATGAGGCTTGCCGCGGCTATCGCGTGGAGAATGCCGAAGAATATGAAGGAGGCTGGGAAGGCGAACCACGTGGCGAAGCTGATGAGTGCCGCCGCACCGGCAATCCGGACGAAACGGCGCATGAAGGCTCGGGGACGGAACCCGGCCCCGTGACCGAGGACGAGGCTATAGCCGGCGAGGAAGATGAAGCTGCTGGCGATCAGGCGCGCAAAGAGCCGCCAGCCGCCCGTCCCAGCTGTGCCGGCCGCCACGTAGCCGAAGAACTCGAGATCCCAGACGAAGTGGTAAATCGCCATTGCGACGAGCGCCACACCGCGCAACGCATCCAGGAGCGCGATCCGCTTGGTGATGGGACGCGAAGCCTTCGTCTGGTCGACCGTTGTCGTGCGGCTGTCGCCCATTCTGATGCCATCCTGTTCATGTAGCGGTGTCCGCCTGACTATTGCATGTTCTCTCGAAAGTGAAACGGGATTGCGAGGCGGTCTCGGCTCCCACGCGGGAACGGTCCATATATCTTCGGTTACCGTGGACTACTGCCCGTCTGCCAGCAGGGCTGCCCGCGCTTCGGAAAAGTACTGGCGCCGCGCCAGCACGAAAATCACGAAGCCGGTGAGCAGGATGAAGACATAGGGGCTGATGAACCAGCCGAGATAACCGATGGACAGGAAGATCGCCCTGAGGCCGGCATTGAAGTGTTTCGCTGCCATGATGTTCATGCGGATCGCGCGTTCCGCAGCCTGTTCGGCCGCGGGGCGATCGCGTGACATATCGGCCGTCATGGGAATGCCGCCCATCAGTATGGAGCAATAGTTGAAGAGCCGATAGGACCAGCCGAACTTGAAGAAGGAATAGCCAAAAAGACAGGTAAGCCCGCCGACCTTCAGTTCGAAACCGGCTCGCCCGCCGCGAAAGATCTGCGGCAGGTCATTGAAGATCATCTGCACCTGCTCGGTCGCGCCAAGCAGGGCAAAGCAGCCGCCCAGCGCGAAGATCGTCGTCGAGGCGAAGAAAGCCGTACCGGCCTGCAAGCCCGCCATGATCTGCGTGTCGATCATCTTCAGGTCGCGATTAAGCGAGTTGCGAATCCAGCGTGCCCTGTGCTCGTTCATCAACCGCGTCAGGCTGATGCGCTTGAAGTTGCGGCGGCCATCGCTGGCCCAGCTGAAGCCGCCCCATAGCAGCAAGAAGATCGAAAAGGCGATGTAATCTTCCGTTGTCATGCGCGTCTTTTCGCACGCTCCTTTGAAAATGCAACATCGGTTTTGCCGCGCAAGAAAGCCCTTCACGCGCAAACAATGCGGCAAAACCGCGGCCATTCTTGTTCCTCGACGCACCGGTTTTCCGGGCATTTCTGGGGCTCTACCACTCCGCGCCACGAAGTCGGAGAACTATGACATGGTTTTGCCATATTTCAGCATTGCGCGTTTACACTTTCTTCAGTATGGATGCCGCCACAAGCGAGCCCCTTGCCGCTTGTTGACACTTGGCTATTCGGAGAAATCATGGACAGCACAATACAGAAGTCATGCTGGGGCGTAACCGTGCGCGCCGTGGCAGGTTTCGCTGGCGTTCTCGTTCTTGCCTATCTCTTCGGTGGCTTCTAAATGAAGTATCGAAGCGATGCATGTCCGCAGACGGCATCGCTTATTTGCCTCCCGCTTGGCACGTTGACGGACTTCCTTCGGAGACGATGTCGCATGGACAAAATCCGATGTCGGTCGGCTGCCTGATGGATCGGCATAGGATCGCATAGGTTTCTTCCTATATAAGTGCAGGGATCGGACCGCCACCTCTTAGAGACCGGGCGCAGTTCCGATCTTATTGTCGGCATGGCGCTTGGGCGCGTGGCCGGGTCTGGGCAGGCAGTTTATGTTTCTTTCCGTCTTCGACGTGTTTAAAATCGGTATCGGTCCCTCGAGCTCCCATACGATGGGGCCAATGTCGGCCGCCAACAGGTTTCTCGACCTCATCCTGTCCGACGAGTGGCCGCGGCCGTTGCATGCAGCCGTCGCCGCCATAAAAGTTAGCCTTCACGGCTCGCTGGCGCATACGGGGATCGGCCATGGAACGGGCAGGGCGGTCATTCTCGGGCTGATGGGAGAGCGTCCGGACTTGGTCGACCCCGACCGTATGGATGCGATCATCGAGGAGGTGGAGCGAACCGGCCGCATCTCGCCGCCCGGGCACCCTGGCTATCTGTTCCAGCCGAAGACGGATCTCGTCTTCGATAAGAAGGTGCCGCTGCCGGGCCATGCCAACGGCATGTCCTTCTCCGCCTTCGACCGAGACGGGCGGCTGCTGCTGAAGCGCATCTATTATTCGATCGGCGGCGGCTTCGTGGTCACCGATACCGAGCTCGAGGCCATGCGGGCGGCGAAGAACAAGCCCGCCGGCATCAAGGTCCCTTATCCCTTCGCGACGGCTGAGCAGATGCTCGACATGGCCGCGCGTTCCGGGCTGACGATCGCGCAGATGAAAAGGGCGAATGAGGAGTGCTCAATATCGAGGGAAGAACTCGATGCCGGGCTCGACCGCATCTGGGGGGCGATGAACGCCTGCATCGATCGCGGCCTAAGCCAGGACGGCATCATGCCGGGTGGCCTGAAGGTACGCCGCCGCGCCCGGGCGATCCACGACAAGCTGCAGGATGAATGGCGCTCCAACAAGACCAATCCCCTGCTCGCCAACGACTGGTTGAGCGTCTATGCAATGGCGGTCAATGAGGAGAATGCCGCTGGCGGCCGCGTGGTGACCTCGCCGACGAACGGAGCGGCCGGCGTCGTTCCGGCGACGATCCGCTATTATTTGCAATTCCATGACGATGCCGACCAGGAAGGCATTCGCGACTATCTGCTGACGGCAGCGGCAATCGGTGGCATCATCAAGCATAATGCGTCGATCTCCGGTGCGGAGGTCGGCTGTCAAGGCGAAGTCGGTTCAGCCTCCGCGATGGCGGCGGCTGGACTGGCGGCGGTGATGGGCGGCACCCCCGAACAGATCGAGAATGCGGCGGAGATCGCGCTCGAACATCATCTCGGTATGACTTGCGATCCGGTGGCCGGCCTTGTGCAGGTCCCCTGTATAGAGCGTAACGCCCTCGGGGCAGTCAAGGCGGTCACTGCCGCCTCCCTTGCCCTCAAGGGCGACGGCAAGCATTTCGTACCGCTTGACGCCTGCATCGAAACGATGAGGCAGACAGGCGTCGACATGAACGAGAAGTACAAGGAGACATCCACCGGCGGGCTTGCTGTCAACGTGGTCGAGTGCTGACGACAGCGCCGGTGTGTTATCAGACGCGCAAAGGTCGCTGCAGCACTTTGACTTGCAGCGGGCTCAGTAGACGCGGGTCGAAAAGGTGCCCCTGTGGATGGGGCTCCGCACCAAGGTTGACCGCGTCGCCCGACAGGTGTTCAAGCATTCCATGGCTCTGCATATCATAAAGCTCTGCGTCGGTGCCGAATCCATTGAAGACCTTCGCGAGTGGGTCTCGCGCCGGTCGCTCGCCGCAATCGCGGCCGGACAGGAGCCGCACTCGTTCCATACGACCCGCATGGTGCCGAAACGCACGGAGGAGCTTCTCTCCGGTGGCTCGCTTTATTGGGTGATCAAGGGGCATGTGCAGGCGAGACAGCCGCTGATCGGGGTCGAACCCTTTACGGACGGCGAGGGGATCGGCCGCTGCAACCTCATTCTCGGCCCTGAGGTCGTCGAGACGGAACTCCAGCCGCGACGCGCCTTCCAAGGTTGGCGTTATCTCGAGGCCAAAGAAGCGCCGCGCGACCTCGCCTCGCTTTCAGGTTCTGCCGATATGCCCCTGGAACTGCGGCGCGAGCTTGCGGAACTCGGTCTTCTTTAGGATCGCGATTTCAGGTCGGATCGACCTTAATCATAAACGTGATCAATCTAGCGCATCGGCCCGAAAATCGTACCCGAATTTCGGAAAGTTCGATGCGCAAACTGAAAGAGTTACAGCGACCTTTGCGCGTCTGAAAAGACGCGCGGCGCTGTAAGAAGTTGGCGCCGTATGCGCTCACATATGCTCACGCAAACAACTATCCATGTGCAGTCTGAGAGGTCGGCCGCGACCGGGAGCGGTCACGTGCAGGTGGATCACCGCGCGCGGTTGGGTCGAGCGCCATGCCCGCGCCCCATGGGTGAGAAGCATGCTCACCAGATCCCGAGTCCTCGCCTTGGAGCGGTTGAGCCCGAGATCGGCGATGCGCATGGCTGCCTCATGGAGTGGATGCAACCGAAGGCGCGAGGGCTTAGGTTTTTTCCCTGCCGCGATGCTCATGCCGGGCACATTCTCGTTCATTGCCATGACTGACCTCGTTACGCTGTACAAATCCGAGGGGCGGCCGGAGGGAACGCATCCGGCCGTCATGTGTCCTACAACGCCGTCCGTCCTTCGGGATGCACACAGGACGCTGTAGGTCTTTGAAACTGCGCATCACGCTTTCCGAAAAGCGATTCCGATTCTCGGCACGATGCGCTGGGTCACTGCTGGCTCGCCCAGCATGCAAATCCCTTCTTCTTCAATATTTTGCATGCGTTGACGGCCTTGTTTTGGTCATCGAAGCCGCCGAAACGAGCGCGGTAGACCTGCGCTGCACCGCTGCCGAAGGCGACGGTAAAGGGCGTCGCATGGCGCAGCACCTTACCGCCCTTTTCCTGGGCATTACCGAGGAGCGTCATCGCTTGCGCCTTGTCGGCTGTCGCCCCGATCTGGATGACCCAGCCCTCAGGCACCGTTTCCGTCTGCGCTTCGGCCTTCGCCGCGGCGACCTCGGCCTTGGCCACCGAATTTGTGATCTGGGCATCGACGTCGGACGACGGCGTCGGATGCTGCCCGAGCTTGACACTCTGGGCCTCGAGCGTGTTCGGCGCGATCTTGCCGGCTAGGACCGGGTTGTCGGAGGCGGGCTCTGCTTCCGCATAGGCCATCTCGACGCTTCCCGCGGCTTCCTCGCCACCATAACGGAAGTCCGGAACGGGCCCCGTGTGCGGCAAGGCCGCCGCGGCCATGGCTGCGGGTGCACTCGGTTGGCTCTCGGCTTCGGCGACAGCAATCGGAGTTGCCGGTGCTTGCGCAATGAGGTTGCCGCTGCCGCGGCGCGAGGCCGCCGGCATGTATTTGGCGACGAGCTTGCGCATCTGGGCGTCGCGGGCACCGCCGGACGTACCGCCCATCACCACGGCGACGATGCTGCGACCATCGAGCTGCGCCGAGGTTACCAGGTTGTAGCCGGATGCGCGGGTGTAGCCGGTCTTGATACCATCCACGCCACGCACGTTGCCTAGCAGCCGGTTGTGATTGCCGATCGTCTGCTTGCCGAAGCGGAAGCTACGCGTGGAAAAATAGTCGTAATATTGTGGGAAGTGCTGCCTGAGGGCGAGGCCGAGCCTCGCCTGGTCGCGCGCCGTCGTCCGCTGCTCCGGGTTCGGCAGGCCGTGCGCGTTGCGATAGGTCGTTCGGGTCATACCAAGTGCGCGAGCCTTGTTCGTCATCATCCGCGCGAAGCGCTGTTCGGAGCCGCCCAAGAGCTCGCCCAATGCGGTGGCGGCGTCATTGGCCGAACGCGTGACGAGAGAGAGGATCGCCTGCTCCACCGTAATCGACTGGCCCGCGCGAACCCCGAGTTTCGATGGCGGCTCGGCCGCCGCATTCTTGGAAAAGGGCACCGGAGTGGACTTGCTGACCCTTCCGGCTTCGAGCGCCTCAAAGGCCAGGTACAATGTCATCATCTTGGTCAACGACGCCGGATAGCGCAACTCGTCTGCAGACTCGCCATAAAGCACCTTGCCGGTCTTTGCATCGACGACGATGCCGGCATACTTCGAATTAGCGAAGGCCGGCGCCGAAAGGGCCAAAACGGCGATGACGCCTGCAAGGAAAAATCGTCCCACAACATGTGCAATGACACCAAGTGGACGTTTCGCGAGATCAGAAAAAACGGATCGAGACACTGCGCTGCTCTTCATTCTTATTTCGGGGGTGCCGTCCGGACGTCGTTTCCGGAAACGATCGTTCCCAGGACTGTAGCCGGATAGCGTTACCAATCGGTTTATGATGAATGATTGGTTTCCCTATCGGGGCGATTTGTTCGGGAGTGTTACGTGCCGCATCGGCCACGCACGCTGCCCTCCACCACGACACTTGGACAAATTCACGGCACTAGCCGGCCGCGCACGAAAGATTCGATGGATTCGTCGATCGCCTGCCATTCGGGCAGCAACCTGCTGGAGAAGCGGTAAAGGACGATAAGGTCCTTGCCCGCGTGAATGTCTCGCTGACAGTCGGCGCTGGAGGACGCGGCCAGGTCTTCAGGCAGGAGGCAGCGCACCACATAGGGACTATGTGCGAGACGGGAGGCAGTAAAGAAAACCTCGCCCGCATAGCTGGAACTCGCCTTGGCGTCATATCTCGCGAGCCCCGCCGGGCCGGCGCGGGGGGCGCCTTCGAAGAGGTGACGGTAAATCGGCTCCAGTCGTCCCGACATGTCGCGCGACATGGTGCTTTGTGCGATCTGAAGAAAGATCAGCTTCTCCGGATGGTCGAAATCGTTGAAGAGGTGCCGCGTCTCGTCGCTGTATCCGGCGAGGGTCGGCCATGTCAGATAGAGGTCCACACGCTCGGCAACGCGTGTCATGCGCTGGCTTTCGAAGCGGATCACATTGGCGGGTAGGCGCAAGTGATCCTGCCCGATGAAGATGTCGTAGGTTTCGAGGCTGGATGTGTGTCCGGCGAGCGCGAGATTCTCGCCGAACCATCGCCCCGCGAAGGAAATGGCGACAGCCAAGACTGCCAGCAATCCGACGATTGTCGTGACTTTGTATGCGAAACGCGACGACAGGAGCGGAAAAAAGTTCGGATCGGGGACGTCAGGTGAGTTCATGAGAGACGCCGTCGATGTGTGTGCTGCCCGACAGTCGTCGAATATGGTTAATTTTCACTGAAGCATGTGCGCTTCCGCGGCCGATGGCAAAAGTCGCGGATGGTACATTGGACAAAGAACGGCCGGCTTCGGGGACAATCGAAGCCGGCCGGAGGGGGCTTTGGTCTGGACGGGAACACAAGGGACTGACCGAAGCCCGATAGGAGAGCCATTCGCCGCTATGCGTCGAACCGGCCTTGGCGTCTATTCCGTTCGCACGGTGCCCACCGCAACCGCACGGCCGTCCTGGAGTTTCATCCACCGTCCGGCGTCTTCGGATGATTGCCGCTTGAGGAACGTGTATTCGGTCTCCGACCAAAGCAGGACCTTGTTGCGCATGTTGTCGAGGATGAAGTCGCCGCGGTCGGTGCGGACTGTAAGGACCGCGTGTCCGTCGCCATTCGGCTGCAGGACGACTGTGATCAGCAGATCGGCGGGCGAGAAGCCGGCATCGATCAGTTTGCGGCGCTTCAGAAGCACGTAGTCTTCGCAATCACCAATACTGTCCGGATAGGCCCATTTTTCTTCGACGCCATAGATCTCCATGTCCGTCATCGGCATGATGGCCTGGTTGACCTCATAATTCACGGCGAGAATGGTCTGCCATCCCGCGCGCGAGAGCACAGTTGGCCCTTGATCGGAGCCGACTGGGCTGCACTCGGGCGCATGGCTCTTGCAGAACTCGTAGTGGCCGACTGGCGGATTGGTCGCGCCGCTCGCGACCATATTTGTCGGGAGGGCGTATGCGGAACCGGCGAGAAGGTCGACTGCCATGACTGCGCCCGCAAGCGTGCTGGTGATGAACTTGTGCATTTTTGTCTCCCCGTTGTGGTTCGACATTGGCACAGAGTTTTTTATCGGCGGCGAAGATGGGAGGTAAAAACAAGTACAAATTCGAGTGGTGTTCTAGAGAAATAAGAATAAAACTCGATTTGTATTTTCGGAAAATTTAGGTAAAAGTTGAGCGAAGTCACCTCTGCGGCGCCTGCCGGGTAGGGCGGACACCATCTAAGCTAATGAAAAATTGGAGAGATTTCGAGCGCGGTTTTTGCTGCTTTGGCTCACGGCGGATGGCGATGGCCGCAGGGAGTTAGCCAAGTGCGGGCGCTTCTTGCCGCGGTCGGGCAAAGCGGCAGCAACGGATGATTTACCAGAAGATAGACTTTATCAGAAAATTGGTTTTACTTGCCGCACGACTATCTCACCAGGCTGAGAACGTCGTAGTACTGCATGGGGCCTTGAAGCGGCTCCGGTCGAGTGGCGTGCTTGCCCTTGCAAAGGTGGCATGGGCCGGGGGGGCAGGCGGGGCAACGAGGCGACCAGCGGTGCAAGTGAATTACGCGGTGGCAGGCCGGCTCGCCAGCGATTGCTCAGAGGAACTCGGTAAGAGCCTCACGCGACTGAACGCCGGAGAACTCCATGGCAACGCCTTCCTGGAAGTGGCGGACGATGCGGCCACGCATGCTGTTGCCGAGCGTGACGGACGTGCCGATCGCAGGGCGAACCCCGATATCGATCGCTGCGCCGGACAATGAAAGGTCGATGATCCGGCAACGGTATTTCTCGCCGCCTTCGACGGTCAGTTCCGTCAAGGTCTTGCGTGGAGCGAGCCGGTCATGGCGCCGGTCCTCGGGCAGGCCGAGTTCGTGTTTGTTCGCGATCCAGGTAAGCTGCGCCGCGAGCTTCTCGCGCTTGCGTTCCGTGGCGTTGATCTGGATGACGAACGCATCTTCGGCAAGTCGGGAGACGGTGCCCTCGATCCGCCCGACGTGATCGATATAGGCGATTATGCGCTCGCCAGCGCGCGGCCTTGCTACGGTAGCAAAGAGAACATCGCCGGGCGACATGTCAACTGCTGTGCACTCGTATTCGTCGCGGTTGGCAAGCATCAGCCGTCCAGCAAGGTTGACCGAAACCCGCTGAAATGCGCTTTCCTGCTGTGTCTTCGCTTGGGTGCTTTGAGTGTGCTGAAACGAGAACATTGTTGCTCTGCAATCGACATAGGCTTGCACGCGTCAGTATAGGTCGGGGCGGTTAATAGAAGGTTGGCTGTTGAAATCAGGTCCTGCGCACAGCCCGAAAATCCGAACCGTTTTTTTGAAAGATCTATGCGCTAAAGAGTTGCAGCGGCCCCTGCACACGACACGAAGCGTCCGATAAGACGCGCGGCCCTGCAATGCACCCTTCGCAGTGGTTCCCGTGCCGTTTTAAAGGTCTCAATCCCGGCGTCCGCCGTCGAGGACGCGAAGGTGCAGCGTTCGCCGGGTCGCACATCGTTTCATGACGCCGACCGCCGTCGTCCGGGGAGGCATATGCAGGTCGTCCAGCGAAACGTTCATGGTGGGACCGAGGATGCTGAGGCTGCTCGCGGTGAGGCTCGTGACTGGAGCCATGTGCAGCCAGAGCGGACGGGAGAGTGGCGAAAGCGTTCCGAGCACGCGGTCGTTGGTTCCGTTGGCGGAGGCAAGGGGGGTAAGCAGCAGTTCCACTTCGAGCACCGCTCCGGCTGCCGAACGGCCGACGGCGGAAACGAGGATCGGCGTGCACCGCGTCATCACCTGATCGGGAACGCAAGCGAGTTCCGCCTTCTCCGTTTCCTGCCACAGCAGCGAAAATTGCCGATCGCGCAACTCGCTCCCGAACAACGCACAAACGCCGGTGCCGGCAAGACGGAAGCGGCTGGTGCCGTCCGCCTGTCGTTGGAGCATGAAGAGATCAGGTAGCAGCGAGCGGATTTCCGCTGGCGCGATTTCGTGGCGTCGGGGAAGTGGGCGGTCACCGCGAACCGTATTCCAGTACTGGAACAGTTCGTTGGCCGTTTTGCTACGCATATGCTTGTCCTCATGCCAGGGGGAGGCAGGCTGTTCCGGATCGGTACAGTTGCCGCCGCGGGATTCGACCCTGCAATGAGCGGAGCGAGATTCGTGCCAGACGGAATAATTGCCAACGGCAATAAATTCCTGACGTGCGTTGCGCCGCCCTTGTTATGCTCCGGCATCACGGCGCGCGACGCGCCTCGCCACGACACACAAGAGCTCCGGTCAGATCGGTCAGAATCTGCTGCCGTTGGCATTAAGGTTAACGCTTGGTTCCAATTGCGCCTGACGCGCGGTGCTGCCATTGCTCTCCCATCACTTCACGAAGCTTGTCTTCGGCACACCGACTGGAGCGCCGGACATTGGCGCTCATGGCCGTTCAGTTTTTGCTGGACGGCCATTTTTCCTTTGCTTATGCCTTGCCTCCGGCGCGCAATCGTCGCCGAAGCGGCTGGATCTTGGTCCAGCCGGCATATCGATAGGATTCGAACGATGGATCAGGATCAGTCGGCCGCGCCGGCGGAAGCGAATGCCGAGGCTGCCGCTCGGCACGGTCGTGAGCCTGCTTTCAATCTCCCCGCAGGGCTGACCGCGGTCCTCCTGTTTCTCATCGCCGTCCATATACTGCGAAGCTACGTGTTGTCCGTTGCGGCCGATCAGGAAGTTATCCTCAACTTCGCCTTCATTCCGGCGCGCTACGCGATCCCGCTCGCCGAGCAGGGACTCGCCTGGCTATGGACGCCGGTGACTTATTCCCTTCTGCACGGCAGCTGGGAGCATCTGATATTCAATATCTTCTGGATGGTTGCGTTCGGGGCGCCTGTCGTGCGGCGTATCGGGCCGGCACGCCTCGCCGTCTTCTGGTGTCTCTCGGCGGCAGCATCTGTCGCCCTGCACCTCTTTTTCCATTGGGGAGAAATGGCGGTTGTGGTCGGCGCTTCCGGAGTCGTATCAGCTCTCATGGGCGCGGCGGTGCGCTTCGTCTTCTCACCGAGCGGTCGCATCAGCCGCCAGTTCGCACATCTCAATCGCCGCCTGTCCCTGACCGAGACGCTCGCCAATCGCTCGGCGCTGATCTTTACGGGCGTATGGTTCCTCACCAACTTTCTCGTGGCGTTCGGACTGTTCTCGGTAGGCGGCGCGGAAAGCGTCGCCTGGGAAGCGCATATCGGCGGCTTCCTGTTCGGCTTCCTGCTGTTCGGATGGTTCGACCTGCGCCGGTGAGGGGCTCGACGTGTAAAGGATCGAAGTCGGGATGCCCGCGACGAGTGCGCCGGCGAGCAGCGATCCCCAACGGAACACGTCGCCCCGCACCAGTTCGGGTTGGAGGCGCCTGCGGTAGGTTCTCTGAACTGACCTCGAAAGACATGCAGCAATTCAGGGTGCGCCCGCAACCTTCGAGTCTGATGAGATGGGCGGCTGTACCGCGACACGAAGTCATGCCCATAGATGGTGTATTTCAACATCGGAATTTTCGTGATGGCCGATTCTGACGACGAGTCGGGACAGCGTCGTGACAATGCTTGATTTCCCCGGGTCGTAAGGGCACCATCCGCCGTGGTCGCCGGCCATCCTCATGTGCGGCGCCCGCTGAAGGGCCGAGTGTCGGTGTGGCTTCGCCTGAAGGAGGAAGGGCGGCAAGCCGGTTCGGTGCAGGCATGGGTAGAGGTTCCTGCGGCCGACTGCGCGCACCGTTGCGACCTTTGGGACGCTGGGGTGGGCAGGCCGGAACTTTTCCCCCATTCGGCCCGGTATTGTCGCAACGGGAGATGTGTGCATGTCAGTAAGAGCGATACTCAACGAAAAGGGCCACAACGTCGTAACCGTGACGCCGCAGGTTACGGTACAGCAAGTGGCGACTTTTCTGCATGACAATCATATCGGTGCCGTCGTCGTCGTTGATCCGGACGACCGTATTGTCGGCATTCTGACGGAACGCGACATTGTCGCCTCGATAGCGAAACATGGCGCCTCGTGTCTCGATAAGCCGGTCTCGACCGTGATGTGGCAGAACGTCTATTGCTGCAGCGAGGAGATGACCGCCCAGACGCTGATGGAAATGATGAGCAAATTGCGCGCGCGCCATCTGCCGGTGGAGAGGGACGGACGACTTGCCGGCATCATTTCGATCGGCGACGTGGTGAAGTATCACATTCGCGCCATGGAGCGGGAAACCGAAGAGATCAAGGCTTACATCGCCGGGTAAGCGACGAGAGGGCGGCGGTGTGCTGCGCCGCCCTGCTGCACATCCTCGAACCGATCACAGCAGTTCGGAATGCTCCATTAGTCCTCGCGCGTCTGATTGGACGCGGCGGCCGGCACCGTTCTAGCGGATCAGCGCTTCCTGCATGCGCATGATTTCGCCGAGCTTGGCTCTCGCTTCCAGATAGCCGCGCTCGATCGCCTCGCCCGCACGATGAAACTCCGAGAGTCCGATATCGTTCAGCTTCGGGTGGAGCGCGAGGTCCGGCGGATCGCCGGCGAGTCGTGCGCGCGAGATGCGGTCCTGGATGATATTGAAGGCCTGGACCATGACGCTGGTCATGCCGAGGCGAGCCGAGTGACGACCGTTCATCTTGGCCGACTCATCCGGAGTTTCCGTGCCGGCACTGTGCTTGACGACGGCCGAACGACCGTAGAGGTCGTAGTTCAGGTTGACGGCAACGACCAATTGCTGCTCGTAGGCGCGGCAGACCGAGACTGGCACGGGATTGACCAGTGCGCCGTCGATCAGGGTTCGACCATTGGCGTTGATCGGCTCGAAAATTCCCGGCAGTGCATAGGACGCGCGAATGGCGGTGATCAGCGAACCTTTTTCGAGCCAGACTTCATGGCCGCTGTTGACTTCGGTCGCGACGGCGATGAAGGGCCGGTCGAGGTCCTCTATGCTGAAACCCTCCAGATGCTCCTGCATGCGCTTGGTGAGCCGCAATCCGCCGAACAGGCCGCCGCCGCCGATGGCGAGATCGAGCAGGCCGGCAATGCGGCGCACGGTGAGCGAGCGGGCGAAGGTTTCCAGTTCGTCGAGCTTCCCGGCAAGATAGCAGCCCCCGACCAGGGCGCCGATCGACGTCCCGGCGATCATGCCGACCTCGATTCCTTCCTCGTCAAGCGCCCTGAGCACGCCGATATGCGCCCAACCGCGGGCGGCGCCACCGCCGAGCGCGATGGCAATCTTCGGTTTCGTCGGTTGCGGCGAGGGTTCAGGGGGAGTTGTCGTCAGCGATAATCCATTCGGGCCGGAGAGGTCGGCAATCTGATTGCTGCGCGTAAATGTCCAATTCAACATCCGGCACCTCCAGCACCGCCGAACAGACCACCTGAATCGCGCGTCTTGTTAGGGATACCTGCCAAGCCGGCGATGATGCCGGTCTCGTCTGAGTTCATCGCTGAAAGACTGGCATCATAAGAGATTTATAACACCGAACCCGTCGCCCATGCGGCGGACCCAGTAAACATTGGATACAGCCTGCAATACACCTTGGTCCGCGACAGTTACTGCGGGAACCACTTGCATCAATAATGAATTAGGCGCCCGTTTGGTTGCCAAAAAGTGAATATAGCACGGACGCGAAGCTAGAAAATGCAGATGTCTGCAACAGGCCTATTTTTCGCCGTAGACGTCCGCGGGATCGAAATGCCTGTGATCGTCAGTAATCGCAACGGTTGCCCTGCCGTCTTCCGCGCCGATCGTGCGATAGAAGCAGGACCGGCGCCCGGTGTGACATGTGGCGTCGCGGCCGGCGACCGTAACCTTCAGCCATACCGCGTCCTGGTCGCAATCGGTCCGGATTTCCGCGACCGTTTGCACGTTGCCCGAGCTCTCGCCCTTCTTCCAGAGGCGATTGCGCGAGCGGCTGTAGTAATGCGCCACTCCCGTTTCGATCGTCAGCGCCAACGCCTCGGCGTTCATGTGCGCGACCATCAGCAGTTCGCCGTCGCGCGCGTCGGTCACCACAGCCGTGACCAGCCCCTTCTCATCGAAACGTGGCGTGAAAGCGGAGCCTGTTTCGAGTTCGGCTTTGTCTTTGGAGGGGGGCGCGAAAGAGAGCGGCATCGGAAAGGTCCCTCTGCAGCGCCGTACGTTCGGCGCTGCAGCACTTGGATTTTATGTCTTGCAGCCTTACTGCATGCCTCCTTGTCCTCGATTTAAAGAGGCATGCAGCGATTCAAAGTGTTACAGCGACCTTTGCGCGTCTGATAACACGCGCGGCGCTGTGGTGCTTTACTTGAACCCGCGAAGCATCGCCATGAAGCGCGCCTGTTCGGCCGGCTCAGTCTTGAATGCGCCGGTAAAAGTGGTCGTCAGCGTCGTCGCGCCCTGTTTCTTGACGCCGCGCATTGCCATGCAGAGATGCTCGGCCTCGACCATCACCGCTACACCGAGCGGTGCGAGGGTTTCGTCGATGGCCCTGGCGATTTGTGCGGTCATCGCTTCCTGCGTCTGTAGGCGGCGGGCATAGATGTCGACCACGCGGGCGATCTTGGAAAGCCCGAGCACACGGCCGTTTGGCAGATAGGCGACATGCGCCTTGCCGATGATCGGCACCATGTGGTGTTCGCAATGCGAATAGAACGGAATGTCCTTCTCGAGCACGATGTCGTCGTACCCCGAGACTTCCTCGAAGGTTCGGCCGAGCACATCCTCCGCGTCGAGATCATAGCCTCCGAAAATCTCGCGGTAGGACTTGACGACGCGTGCCGGCGTGTCCCTCAGGCCCTCCCGGGTCGGATCTTCCCCCGCCCAGCGCAGGAGAACGCGAACGGCTTCCTCGGCTTCTTTCTGTGTCGGGCGACCGCTTGCGTCGTCGAGCACAGGGAAATTCTTTACTATGGCGTCCATATGGCCCCTATTTATAGGCAATGCGGGATTGCTGACGTTTTACCTTTCGGACAACTCGCCACTGGCCATTCGCCTAACCCTGCAGGCTTGGGTTCCGTTGGCGGGCTCCGGGGCTTTCCGGTCCTGGCTTAGCAGTGCACTGGACCGTACGGCACGGTTTCCCAAACAACAGGCGACACTCCTTGCGGAACTGTCGCCCCAACACGACATAGCATATAGTATGGTGCCACATGGATGAAAGAGGCCGGGCGTACCACGCCGTGCTTTTTTCCCCTCTACCGGAGAAAATCATGCGCCGATCACTCAAAACCGCGAAAAATCAGTCGGATCGCGTCAAATGATCGATGACATTTACAACAGCCGGATTCTCGAATTCGCCGGCAACATTCCTCGCATCGGAATGCTCACCAATGCCGACGCCGAGGCCGCGGCGCATTCGAAGCTTTGCGGTTCCAAGGTGAGGGTGTGGCTGAAAATGGACGGCGACGTGATCACGGACTTCGGTCACGACGTGAAGGCATGTGCATTAGGGCAAGCCTCGTCCTCGATCATGGCGCGTTACGTCGTCGGCGCCCATGCCGGTGAAGTCCGCCAGGCCCGTGAAGACATGCTCGCAATGCTGAAGGCGGAGGGCGAGGGGCCTTCTGGCCGTTTCGAGGACATGCGTTTCCTGATGCCGGTCCGCGATTACAAGGCCCGCCATGCCTCGACGATGCTGACCTTCGACGCGGTCGTTGACGCGATCGGCCAGATTGAAGCGAAGCGGCTCGCGGCCGCAGTTTGAGCGATGTGCGCGCACTCCGGCCATGAGCAGATTCCTGGTGCAAGCGGCGGCGGCGCCGTCGGAAGGAGCCGGAACTGGACCGGTCCGTTCCGCAAGATGCCGGGGCGCCTGGTGGGCATGGGGCTGATCCGGGTTTACCAGCTGACCCTATCGAGCTTCATCGGCAATTCCTGCCGGCATCTGCCGACCTGTTCGGAATATGGCTATGAGGCGATCGCCCGGCATGGCCTGTGGGCAGGTGGCTGGTTGACGCTGTTCCGCATTGTGCGCTGCGGTCCGGGCGGGACGCATGGTTTCGATCCCGTGCCGGAAGTGCTGGCGCCGCGCCAGCGATGGTATAGGCCGTGGCGCTATTGGCAACGGCATCGCAAGGAGGCGTGACGCCGTGACGATCCCGATCGAGTACCGGCAGGCCTCGGCCGATTTCGACCGCTTTATCCTGGACGTACGCGATATCGCCGGGCTTCAGACGACCAACCAGGCGTACACGATGGTCCAGGCGGTGCTTCAGACCTTTCGACGGCGGCTGGAGATTTCCGACGCGTTGCTTTTCGCCAATGCGCTGCCGCCGGTCCTGCGGGCGATTTTCGTCGACGACTGGGACCTCGAAGAGCCGACAGTGCCGTTCGCCGGTCGTCTCGCCATGACCCGCGAGGTGCTGGCCTTCCGCGGGGATCACAACGTATCTCCCGACACGGCGATTTCCGACGTTGCCGCCGCGCTCCGCCGGAACGTGGATGTAGCAACGCTCGACCGCGTGCTGGCGCGGCTGCCGCAAGGCGCGGTCGACTTCTGGCGCGCGTGATTAGGGGAAGGGCAGGGATGAGAAGCTACGTCGCCTTGCTCCACAGCATTGTTCTTGGTGAAGGCCGGCGCGTCGTAATGGCCGATTTGCGTGCGATGGTGGAACGGCTTGGGTATCGAGCGCCGCGGACACTCGTTGCCACCGGCAATCTGGTTTTCGACGCGCCGAAGAAGCCGCTTGGGGAAATCGAGCAGGAGCTTGAGCGAGCCTTCGCAGCGGCCTTCGGCAGGCATGTCGACATCATCGTTCGCTCCGCTGACGATTGGTTTAAGCTGGCCGCCGGCAACCCGTTCGCGACCACAAGCGAAGAGGATCCGACGCAGGTTCACGTCCGGGTCATGCGTGCGCCGCTCTCCCAAGATGCACTCGACAGGCTCCGGGGATATTGCTCGAATGGGGAACGCGTGGAAATCGTCGATGGCGATCTTTGGGCGGATTTCTGCGGCCGCGCAAGCGAGTCGAAGCTGATCCAGGTGTTGACCACGAAGCGCCTGGGCATTGGAACGTTGCGCAACTGGAACACTGTCACCAGGCTGCGCGCGATGCTGGCGGGTTGACCGCCCTGCGCGCCTTTACTCAACGAGCAAAAACCTTTATCAGGCCCGCGTCATTTCACCGGTTCGACCGGCAACCACACCACCCGCATTCGTTGGCGGGACTGGATAGGAGATCACGATGTCCGTTTCCCTCACATTTCCAGATGGCTCCGTACGTGAATTCGCCGCCGACACCACCGGCCGTGACGTTGCCGAGTCGATCTCGAAGTCGCTTGCCAAGAAGGCCGTCGCGATCGCACTCGACGGCGAGTTGCGGGATCTCTCCGATCCCGTAAAAGAAGGCAGGATCGAGATTGTCACCCGCGAGGACAAGCGCGCGCTGGAACTCATCCGTCACGATGCGGCGCACGTGATGGCGGAGGCCGTTCAGGAGTTGTGGCCAGGAACGCAGGTGACCATCGGTCCGGTGATCGAAAACGGCTTTTACTACGACTTCGCCAAGAACGAACCTTTCACGCCCGACGACCTGCCGGTGATCGAGAAGAAGATGAGGGAGATCATCGCGCGCAACAAGGCTTTCACCAAGGAGGTCTGGTCGCGCGACAAGGCGAAGGAGGTCTTCGCCGCCAAGGGCGAGACCTACAAGGTCGAGCTCGTCGACGCGATCCCCGAAGACCAGGACCTGAAGATCTATTATCAGGGCGACTGGTTCGACCTCTGCCGCGGCCCGCACATGGCCTCCACCGGTCAGATCGGCACGGCCTTCAAGCTGATGAAGGTCGCCGGCGCCTATTGGCGCGGCGATAGCAACAATCCGATGCTGACCCGTATCTACGGCACTGCCTGGCATACGCAGGAGGAACTGGAGCAGTATCTGCATGTGCTCGCCGAAGCCGAGAAGCGCGATCACCGCCGCCTCGGACGCGAGATGGACCTCTTCCATTTCCAGGAGGAGGGACCTGGCGTCGTCTTCTGGCATGGCAAGGGCTGGCGCATATTCCAGAGCCTCGTCGCCTATATGCGCCGCCGGCTCGAGGGCGACTACCAGGAGGTCAACGCGCCGCAGGTGCTCGACAAATCGCTCTGGGAGACATCCGGTCACTGGGGCTGGTACCGCGACAACATGTTCAAGGTGACCGTTGCCGGGGACGAAACCGATGACGACCGGGTTTTCGCGCTGAAGCCGATGAACTGCCCCGGCCATATTCAGATCTTCAAGCACGGGCTGAAGTCCTATCGCGAGCTTCCCGTGCGTCTTGCGGAATTCGGCACCGTGCATCGCTACGAGCCGTCCGGTGCGCTGCATGGGCTGATGCGCGTGCGCGGCTTCACCCAGGACGATGCGCACATCTTCTGCACCGACGAACAGATGGCGGCCGAATGCCTTAAGATCAACGACCTGATCCTTTCGGTCTACGAGGACTTCGGCTTCAAGGAGATCGTCGTCAAGCTGTCGACCCGACCGGAAAAGCGCGTCGGCTCCGACGCGCTCTGGGACCGCGCCGAGGCGGTGATGACCGACGTCTTGAAGACGATCGAGGCGCAGTCGGAAGGCCGCATCAAGACGGGCATCCTGCCGGGCGAGGGGGCGTTCTACGGGCCGAAGTTCGAATACACGTTGAAGGATGCGATCGGCCGCGAATGGCAGTGCGGAACGACGCAGGTCGACTTCAACCTGCCGGAACGCTTCGGCGCCTTCTACATCGACAGCGAATCGGAGAAACGCCAGCCGGTCATGATCCACCGTGCTATCTGTGGTTCGATGGAGCGTTTCCTCGGCATACTGCTCGAGAACTTTGCCGGCCACATGCCGCTCTGGATATCTCCCCTACAGGTCGTGGTCGCCACCATCACCTCGGAAGCGGACGAATACGGCCGCGAGGTGGCGGCGCGCTTGCGTGAGGCTGGACTTACGGTCGAGACCGATTTCCGCAACGAGAAGATCAATTACAAGGTCCGCGAGCACTCCGTGACGAAGGTTCCGGTAATCGTCGTATGCGGCAAGCGCGAGGCGGAAGAGCGTTCGGTCAACATCCGGCGCCTTGGCTCCCCGGCGCAAACGGCAATGTCGCTGGAGGATGCGGTCGCTTCGCTCTCGGCCGAAGCAATGGCGCCGGATTTGAAGCGCAGGGCGGAGAGGAACGCTCGGGGCTGAGGGTCGGGCGCTTTCGAGAATCGCGTTTCACAAGGCGGTCGGCGATCGATGCGCCGGCTGCTTGATTAACGTAACGTGCATGGCTGACGTTACGTTACGGCATATCGTTACGGGCATTACAGCGCCGCGCGTCTTTTCACACTGAGAGCGATGGATACCACGGATTGCGCTCTATTTTCGCAATCAGTCCTGGGCTTCCGCGTTTGCGGTCTCGTTGCTCGCTTCATTGCCGTGCAGCAGCACCTCCACGTCGGTGTTGGCGCCGGCCCTCACGGTAAAGTCCCGTTGGTAAATCTTGTCCTTGTTGCGTGCGACGGCCGTATAGCTGCCTTCGGCGAGGACAAGGGTGGGGAAGGCGCCGACGCTCTCACTGACGACGTCGCCCGATGAGGTCAGGATCGACCAGGCCGTATCGGCGATCGCCTCGCCGCCTGGCTCCGCCACGAGTTTCAAGGTGAGCTTGGCCGCGCGGTGTTGAATCGTCGCTTCGGTCAGCTTGCCGGCCTCCACCTGGATGTCGGCGCGGATCACCGCATTGACCGAGCCGTAGTCCGAAACGATATGGTAGGTGCCGGCGCTGAGACGCACGACCGTCTTCGGCTTGACGTCGGCGACGATCAGCGCGCGTTCGCCGTCGTCCTTCACGTCGGATGAATAGATCGAGAAGCTGAGTTCGTTCGGCGGAATGCGCACGTCGCTGCCGGAGACGGCATTCAGCATGACGCCGCCTGCGTCGAGCACCAGAACCTGCTTGTCGAGCCTGCCGTCTTCCGGGACGCGGATCTTACGGGTGGCGCCGGCGCGGCCAAAGGCAACATTGACGAAATATTCGCCTGGTACGAGATTGAAGCCGGTGGAGCCTCCTTCGGAGGTGGCAAGCAGCGGAAGTTTTCCGTCACTATCAGGAATGGGGCTGAAGACACGCCACGTCAGGCCGGACTCGACCGCCGGGCCGTTTTCCGTCAGCAATGCTTCGAGTTTCACGTCCTTCAGTTCGCCGCCCTGCGTCGGGTCGGTGATCAGCGTATTGAAGCTCGTGAGCTTCGGCATTTTCCGTGTGCCGGAAATGGACGGGAAGCTCTTGAACGCGTCGCTTGCGTCTTCGGCGAATGTCCTCTCCGCACCGGCGCCGGCGAATGTGATCGCCAAGGCTGTCCCGAGAAGAATACGAAGGCGGATGCGCATGAGAGCAGTTGACTTCCTGACTTATCGACTCCACTTGAGACGCCGGTATGGCATTTTCGTGGCTGTCGGTCCGGCGGCAAGGTAGTGGAATTCGCCCGATATGAAAACTGAAATAAAACTTGTGGATTATCTCGCTTCCCGCCGGTCCATCCCGGCCTTTCAGATGGGGGAGCCCGGGCCGGGCAGGGCTGAGGTGGAGGAGATGCTGCGGCTCGCCTCCCGTGTGCCCGACCATGGCAAGCTGGCCCCGTGGCGTTTTATCGTCTATCGCGGAGAAGAACGGGCTCGGATCAGCGCCGAGTTGAAGAAGATGGCTGTCGCGGCTAAGCCGGATCTCTCCGAGGAATTGATAAGGGTAGAGGAGACGCGGCTTACTCGTGCCCCGGTGGTCGTTGCAGTGGTCAGCAAGGCCGCACCGCATTTCAAGATCCCTGAATGGGAGCAGCTGATGTCCGCGGGCGCCGTGTGTCTCAATCTGCTGATGGCGGCGAATGCGCTCGGCTATGCTTCCAACTGGCTGACCGAGTGGTTTGCCTTCGACGAGAACGCCTACCCGCTTTTGGGCGTCGCCCCCGGCGAAAGGATCGCCGGCTTCATCCATATCGGTACGGCGATGGTGCCCCCGACCGAACGTCCGCGGCCGGAACTCGCCGAGATCGTCACCTGGGTCGGGGAAGACGCCTGATGTTCTATGATACCGCGGCGAACCAGCACGGCCTTCCGCACGATCCCTTCAAGGCGATCGTGTCCCCAAGGCCGATCGGCTGGATCGGAACGCAGGGCGCGGACGGCTCGCAGAACCTCGCGCCCTATTCCTTCTTCAACGCGATCAGCGACCGGCCGAAGCTCGTGATGTTTTCCTCGAGCGGGTACAAGGACACGGTGCGCAACATTGAACAGACCGGAGAGTTCACCGCAAGCTTCGCCAGCCGCAATCTAAGCGAGGCCGTCAATCTCACCTCGCTCGCGGCGCCGCATGGAGATAGCGAGTTCGCGATCGCGGGTCTGACACCGGTCGAGGGAACCCTCGTCAAGGCGCCGTTCGTCGGCGAGGCATTCGCCGCGCTCGAGTGCCGGATGACGGAGATCTTTCGTCCCAAGGGTCTCGACGGCAACGTCTCTGACAGTTACGTCGTCATCGGCGCGGTCGTCGGCATCCACATTCGCGATGAGGCTATTCGGGACGGCCGATTTGACGTGGCAACGGTCAGACCGCTCGCGCGCCTCGGCTATATGGATTATTGTGACGGTGGCGACGTCTTCGAGATGATGCGGCCGACGCGATAGTTATCCCGAAGCGGGCGACGGCCTGCAGCGCCGCGCGTCTCAAGCGGAAGCGCAAAGAGCGCAGTGTGGCACTTTGATCGCTGCATGTCTTTGTCCTCAAATCAAGGTCAGTCAACGAGAGATGCAGTAGCGGCCGCGAGCAGGTCGATCTGTTGCACCGAACGAAGAGCCGCGGCCGAAAAGCCATTCTCCATGCTGTTCGCCCAAAGGCGCCGCACGGTCCACTCGTCGAGCGCTTCGTCGGGCAACATTTCGTAGGCCACGATACCGGCCTCCCTCGCGCGGAGAATTGCTGTCGCACGTGCGAGCCTGATGACGGCAGGGACGTCGCCCGCCTCCGTGACGCGCCGCAGGCCGCATGCTTGTGCGAGCGCCGAGGCATCGAATATCAATGCCGAAAGGCGCGGCGAGGCACCGGCAAGCGCGTGGGGGGAAAGTACGCTCTCCGGCCGGGTGGCATATTCCACGAGCATCGCTGTCTTGCCTGGCTTTATTCGCGCCGCAGCCTCGGCAACCTTCAACAGGACGTCGGTTCTTTGTATTTCGGCGGGCCCGCGGCATCCGGCCAGAACGATGCCATCTATCCGGCTGGCAAGCAGCAGGCCGAGATCGGCTTCGCTTGTTGCCCCGTCGGGTCCGATCCGCGCAAGTAGGCCACAAGTCCCGCGTGGCCTGCCGGCTAGAGCGGAAAGCAGCTGGCTCGCGGCGGCGGCTTCTGTAGCGTCGACCACCACGGCATGGACGGCGTCCATACTCTCCGGTGCCGGCAGTGGCTCGTCTGACTTAAGGTAAAGCAGCGGTCTCATGGTTGCCTGAGCGTTAATGGGCATGGTGAACCAATCTTAAACCTTTGACCGCTAATATTCCCCCATCGGGGCTGGGCGGTGTCTAGTGGGGCGCAGGTGATCATACAAGCATTTCTTCGCTGGGTGGAAACGGCGAAAGCGAGCGATCGTGCACGCGCCGCGAGCGCTCTGGGTAGAGCCTATGCTGCAGCGGATATGAACGGCATCGACCGACACGCCGCCGAAATGGCGATGACCTTTCTGCTCGACGATCCCTCGCCGAAAGTCCGTCTTTCCCTGGCCGAAGCCTTGGCGGACTGTCCTGCAGCGCCTCGTGCGATCATGAAGCCGCTGGCGGAGGACCAGCCGGAGATTGCTTTCGTCGCAATTGCGCGTTCGCCTGTACTTACAGATGCTGACCTCGTCGACATTGCAGCGAGAGGAAGCGCGGAGACGCGGGCATTGATTGCGGCCCGCAAAGGCGTCTCCTGCTCGGTTGCCGCGGCCCTCGCGGAAATTGGGGATGAGGAGGAGGTTTTGATCCTGCTCGAAAACGACCGGACGCAGTTGTCGCGACGCACGCTGACGACGATCGTCAGCCGCCTCGGCCATGTCGCGGCGATACGTGACCAACTCCTCTTGCGCGATGATCTGCCGGGTGATGCACGGCAATTGCTTGCAGAAAGAGTCGGCACCGCCCTCGCTGGTTGCGGGCTCATTCAGGCGACGATCGGCGCAGTTAGGGCCGAACGCGTGAGAGGGGAGGCATGCGATGCTGCCGCCCTTGCTGCGGCCGCAGTCACGCCACCGGAAGAGCTGCCTCTGATGGTCGCCCATTTGCGAGAGTCGGGGCGCCTCACCCCCGCCTTCCTCATGAAGGCGCTCTGCAGTGGCGCGGCGGAGTTCTTTATAGCTGCCATGGTGGAACTTTCCGGCGTCACGCAAAGGCGAGTCCGTGCGATCCTTTCCGGCGGACGCGTTCATCCCATCCGGGCGCTCTTCGAGAGTGCAGGCCTCGGGCCTGACTTGAGCGCAGCCTTTGCCGAAGCGGTGCTGCTTTGGCAAAGGGAAGCGAGGGAGACTGCGGGGGCATTCGCGTCGATTGTCGCCAGCCTCCATGACCGCCTCCGCCGCCGGTCTTCGCCATCGAGCAATGCGGGCGCTCTTGCTGAACTCGTCGAGAATTTGGCCTTTGCCGAAAAGCGGCGGCTTGCGCGAGAATACGCCTCGCTGGCCGCGCGGCAGGCGGCGTGAACCCTATCAGTGCTCTACAATCACAAGCTGTTTCTGCCGTCACCCGGTTTGATTGCAGCGCCGCCGATCCTGCGCCATTCGTCGTATTGGAGACTCCCGTCTTCGTCGCTACGGTAGCCAACCACCGATGAAGCAATCGAGAACAAGATGAATGCAATCACGATCGCCGAAGAGCGGCCGCGCCAGCCGGCCATCGTCCGCCTGCTCGAATTGTCCGATGCTTACGTAGCCTCTCTCTACCCCGCGGAAAGCAACCATCTCGTCGATCTCTCGACCTTGGAGAAGCCGACGGTCTTCTTCTTCGTCGCGCGGCTGCACGGCGAGGTCGTCGGTTGTTGTGCGCTCGTCGACGCGAGCGACGGAACGGCGGAAATCAAGCGGATGTTCGTCGATCCGAAGGCGAGGGGATTGAAGATCGCTAAGCGGTTGCTTTCGGCAATCGAGGAGAAGGCCGAGGAATTGAGATTGCAGGTGATCCGCCTCGAGACCGGCATCTACCAACCCGAGGCGATCGGACTCTATCAGGCGGCCGGCTATTTGGAACGCGAGCCGTTCGGGGATTATTTGGACGACCCTTTGAGTTTGTTCATGGAGAAGCGGGTGGGGCGCGATGTATGAAGCGATCGTCCCCAGGGCAGCTGAATCGGCCGCTCAAATGTCCAGATTGTCGGCGAAGGCTGCCCGCTCCTGAATGAACCGGAAACGGGCGTCGGCCTTCGTGCCCATCAGACTGTCGACGGCCTCGCGCGTGCCCTCGAAATCGACGTCGTCGATCTCGACCTTGAGCAGCGTACGGTTCGCCGGGTCCATCGTCGTTTCCTTGAGCTGTGCCGGCAGCATTTCGCCGAGGCCCTTGAAGCGACCGATTTCCACCTTGCCCCGACCGTTGAATTCCGTCCGCATCAGCTCCTCGCGATGCACGTCGTCCCGGGCATAGAGTGTCTTCGATCCCTGGCTGATCCGGTAAAGCGGCGGCACGGCTAGATAGAGATGACCGCTGCGAATGAGTTCGGGCATCTCCTGATAGAAGAAGGTGATCAGCAGCGAAGCGATGTGGGCGCCGTCGACGTCAGCGTCGGTCATGATGATGACGCGCTCGTAACGCAGATCCTCCTCACGGTATTTGGACCTTGTGCCGCAGCCGAGCGCCTGGACGAGGTCGGAGATCTGCTGGTTCGCCCCGAGCTTCTCGCGGCCGGCGCTGGCGACGTTGAGGATCTTGCCGCGCAGAGGCAGGATAGCCTGATTGGCGCGATTGCGCGCCTGCTTGGCGGAGCCGCCGGCCGAATCACCTTCGACGATGAAGAGTTCGGCGCCTTCCGCTGTATTTTGTGCGCAATCTGCGAGCTTACCGGGCAGGCGCAGCTTGCGAACCGCTGTCTTGCGGCTGACTTCCTTTTCCTTGCGCCGGCGCACGCGCTCCTCGGCGCGCTCGATGACCCAATCGAGAAGCTTGGCCGCTTCCGCCGGGTTGTCGGCGAGGTAATGATCGAAGGGATCGCGAAGCGCGTTTTCGACGATGCGCTGCGCCTCGACGGTCGCGAGCTTGTCTTTTGTCTGGCCCACGAATTCCGGTTCGCGGATGAAGACGGAGAGCATGCCGGCCGCCGAGATCATCACGTCGTCGGTGGTGATGATCGCGGCGCGCTTGTTCTGCGTGAGTTCCGCGTAATTCTTGAGCCCCTTGGTGAGCGCGATGCGCAGCCCCGCCTCGTGCGTACCGCCTTCGGGCGTCGGGATCGTGTTGCAGTAGGAATGGATCTGCTGGTCGCCACCGTACCAGGTCACCGCCCATTCGAGCGAACCGTGTCCGCCAGGCCGTTCCGATTTGCCGGCGAAGATCTCGCGGGTGACGGTGAACTCCTTGCCGAGGGTTGCGGCAAGGTAGTCCTTGAGCCCTCCGGGGAAATGGAACACCGCCCTGTCCGGGATCTCCGAGCCTTCCGGCAGGAGCGAGGGATCGCAGGACCAGCGGATTTCGACGCCGCCGAAGAGATAGGCCTTGGAGCGGGCCATGCGGAAGAGGCGCCCCGGTTCGAAGCGGGCATGCGGTCCGAAGATCTGCGGATCGGGGTGGAAACGGACCTTCGTGCCGCGCCTGTTGTGGACCTCGCCGAGCTCCTCGAGCCCGCCCTGCGGAATGCCGCGGGAAAAGCGCTGGCGATAGAGCTTGCGATTGCGCGCGACCTCGACCTCGAGCGAGTCCGACAGCGCGTTGACGACGGAAACGCCGACGCCGTGCAGGCCGCCGGAGGTTTCATAGGCCTTGCCGTCGAACTTGCCGCCGGCATGCAGGACCGTCATCACCACTTCGAGCGTCGACTTGTTCGGGAACTTGGGGTGGTTCTCGACCGGGATGCCGCGGCCGTTGTCGGTGACCGTCAGGAAGCCGTCGGCGTCGAGGCTCACCTCGATGAAATTTGCGTGGCCGGCGACGGCTTCGTCCATCGAGTTGTCGATCACCTCGGCGAAGAGGTGATGCAGCGCCTTCTCGTCGGTACCGCCGATATACATGCCCGGTCGACGACGCACCGGCTCCAGCCCCTCGAGCACTTCGATCGCCGAGGCATCGTAATCATTACCGTCGCTGTTCTTCGGCGCAGGCCGCGGAGCATCATTGCCTGCGGCGGGCGCAGTCGGCTTGCGCGGCGCAACGTCCGACGGCTTCGGCTGCTGGGGCATTGCGGAGAAGAGATCGCTGCTGTCGTCCATGGATCCGTTCAGATCGTTCCTGTCGTCGTTTCGGAAAGGCCATAGCAAGAGCTTGGCGCTGCCGCCATCCCTCGCCGCGCGAATCACCCGAATTCTGCCAGAGTCTAACGCCAGGCGCGAACAAAAGGCGAATTCCGATGCTTTTGCAAGACGAACGGCCCCAAACGCTCCGAATTGCCGGCGCCAGTGTTGCGTCGTGGCGGTGCGGATGGCAAGGCATGAGGTCATCAAGGGAGCCCGTCCGGTCGCCATGTCCACAATTGTCTTCTCCTTGCGCCGTCTTGCCGGCGCGCTGTTCTTCAGCCTTGCGGCCACTGCCGCGGCGGAACCATTGCAGCCGTTCAAGGATGATCTGTTTGCTTATGGAGCGGTGCTTCAGGAGGACGATGGCGGCGCCTTCCGCGTCATCGACTACCAGGAACTGAGGGACATAAACGGCCGCGACCAGATTCCCGAGCGGCGCGCCAAGGGCACCTATGTGTCCCTGGGCGTCACGAAGGCGCAAGTGAACGAGACTTTCGATCTCGGCGATCGCAAGCTCGAGGTCACGCGCGTAGGCCCGGACCGGGGAGCGGACTTCACAGTCGTCTTCATCCATGGGCGTGGCGGCGACCGACGGCTCGGCGCGAACGACTTCTCCTTTGGCGGCAACTTCAACCGGCTCAAGAATCTCGCGGTTGCCAACGGCGGCAACTATTACGCGCCGAGCGTACGGTCCTTCGATAAGGCGGGTGTCGCCGATGTTTCGGCCCTGATCCGCTTTGCCGCGATGCGCTCCGGTGGGCGGCCGGTGGTGCTTTCCTGCGCCTCGATGGGCAGTTTCATCTGCTGGCGGGTTGCGCGCGATCCCCCTGCAACAGCCGCGCTCGCCGGCATGGTGATCATGGGCGGGGCCGTCGATCCCGATTTCAAAACGAGCGCGGCCTACCGTGCGAAGCTACCGATCTACTTCAGCCACGGCAGCCGCGATAGCGTCTATGCTGCGGAGTCGCAGATCGCCTTGTATCGTTCACTCAGAGCCAATGGTTATCCGACGCGTTTCGTGCTGTTTGAGACCGGTTCGCACGGGACGCCGGTGCGCATGACCGACTGGCGCGAGGCGTTGAACTGGATCTTGGAGCGCTGAAGGTGCGGGCGATGCTGGAGCCTATGGCGGAATGAGCGGGGAAGTCTTTGAAAGGTGGCACTGGCCTGATCGGCGGACTGGCCGGATGATTTCGCCCGACGAATACGAAGTACGTCTCGGCACGGTCGAACCGCAAGCATGCCTGCCGGTCGGCTATCGCTCGAGCTATGGCGACATCTGCCGCAACGAGCTCGGCACCCTCATAGACGGTGCCCGGCGAAATCGCATCCTTTCCTTCGATCCGGGGACGGGAGTGATCGTCTGCGAGGCCGGCGTTGCTTTGCGCGATATCCTCGTCAGGGCGATCCCGCACCGCTTCTTTCTGCCGGTCACCCCGGATACAGGTCTCGTGACCGTCGGCGGTGCCGTCGCGGCCGACATTCACGGGGGAAACCAGCATGCCCGCGGAACCTTCGGAGATCACGTCAGGCGGCTGACGCTGCTGCGGTCGGAGGGCCGCCTGACATGCTCCGCCAATGAAAATTCGGAACTCTTCGCAGCCACCATCGGCGGCATCGGCTTGACCGGGTTGATCCTCGAGGTCGAGCTCAAGCTGATGAAGGTGCCGTCGCCGCATGTGCAGCAGCATACGTGGCGATTTGATGATCTCGGTCAGGGGCTTCAGCTTCTCGAGCGTGCCTGCGACGAACATGAATATGCCGTCGCTTGGCTCGATCAACTCTCAGGCGGACGGCGCATGGGCAGGGGCGTGCTCCGGGCGGCCGATCACGCGGACGCATCTTGCGAGTTTCCGGACATCCCGAAGCGTATCAAGGTCTCCGTGCCGTTTTCTCCTTCGTTCAACGTGTTGAGCGCCACCGCCTTGAGACCGCTGAATGCGTATCGTTTTCGTAGGGAAAGCCCCGGCGAAACGATCTCAACGGTAAAGTGGACATCCTATTTCCATCCGATCGATCGCATCACTGCATGGCACCGTCTCTACGGCAGCCGCGGTCCCTGCCAGCATCAGAGTGTCTATCCTGCGGAGAATGCCCGCGAGACGACCCTGCGGCTGATGGAGGCGGCACGCCGCGCCGGGCATGCGTCGTTATTGACAAAACTGCGACGCTTCCGCGAACCTCATCCCCGTGGGCTTCTTTCGTTTGCACGCCCCGGCTTCAGCCTGACGCTGGATTTCGCCAACCAAGGCGAAGCGACGGCAAGACTGTTGGGGGAGCTTGACCGTATCGCCATCGAGGCCGGTGGGGCGGTCGATCCGGCCAAGGATTTCCGCATGAGCCCGGAGATCTTCGCCGCCTCTTTCCCCAACTGGAGGGAATTCGAGGCGCTGCGCGATCCGGCGATGATTTCGGATTTCTGGCGGCGCACGGCCCTTGGCGCAAAACCGTAATGCTAACGGCAGTAGATTCTGACCGATTTGACGGGGGTTATTGTGTGTCGTGGCAAAGCGCGGCGCTACGCAGCCAACGGAGCGCCCTGTCCCATCAGATCGGTGTACTGCCGTTGGTATAAGGCGTCAGCGCCTGACGCCGCTTATGTTCATGTCGAATGAGACGACGTTGGAATAGATGGGCGTTCCGACATCCATTCCATAGGGTGCGCGGCGGATACTGCCGCGGATGGTGAAGGAGATCGAGCGCCTGTTCCAATCCGTGAGCGCGACGCTGAAGCGCTCCGTGCGCGTCTTGCCGCGCGCCGTCAACGCGCCTTCGATCGTCGCCGTATCCGGTCCGGTTTGCGTCACGCGAGTGGAACGGAAGGTCACCGTCTGGAAGTTTGCCGTATCGAAAACGGCGCTGGAGCGCAGGAAATCTTCGATCCGCCGCTCGCGCGCTCTCACGCTGTCCGGATAGAGCGTGAACTCAACGGATGATCGCTGCACATTGCCTCCGTCGATCCGGAACTCACCGGTGAATCTCGTGAACTGGCCGGCAATTCCACCGCCGCCGCCCACTTGCGAGACATTGAAACGGATGACGGAAGACCTGGCGATCCGGTAGTTGCCGGCTGCATCGGCAAGGGCTGGCGCCCTTGCGAGCGCGGGTGCTGCCGTTGCGGCAAGAGCGAGCGGCAGGAGTACCTTTATAGCGAGTTGGCGTATGGCGATCATCGATCATTTTCCTTTTGCGACAATGTCCGCACCGCCCGCGCCGGCCTCGGAGTGCAGCATCCGCCTAAGCACGGCGTCGCGTCTTACAATGTGGTGGTAGAGCGCCGCAGCCGTATGGATCGCCACGAGGGCAAGCATGACATAGGCGAGCATCGCGTGAGCGAAGGCCCAGAACGCCTCCGACGCCTCGGATTTCGGCAACGGCAGATGTGGGATGACGACGAGGTTGAAATAGAAGCTCGGAATGTCGAGCGTCGAGGCGGATGCTACCGCCCAGCCGGCAAGCGGCACCAGGAGGGCAAGTGCGATCAGCATCAGATGTGTGAGCCGGGCGGCATCGTGCTCGACCACACTGAGGCTTGGAAGCGACTGCGGGCTGCGTTCGACGAGCCACCATCCCGTTCGAAGGGTTGCCAGCGCCACGGCAGTGAAGCCGAAGGACTTGTGCCATTGATAGAGTGAGAACTGCAGCACCGGATCGATCTCCATGCGCCGCATGACGAAGCCGATCAGCATGAGGCCGAGGATCAGCGCCGCAATCGTCCAATGCAGGACGATGGTTATCGCTCCAAATCCATGATCGCTGTTGCGCAGCATGCCGAGTTCCCTTCTACCTCGATATCGGCGGCGCGGCCGCTTCCTGTCGACGTGAGACGCCCGAGGCTTGGGCTTTATTCGTTATGCTTGCAATATTAAGGCTGATCCGTTCCACACGAGACTCGTCCCAGGATCCGCCCCGATAACGGGCCAGATTATTGAATAGGGGTCCTTTCAATTGTCCAACCGATTTGTTAGGCCGCTTGCCCGAGAGGAAGCCCTTTTTTGGAGGAAAGTTCATGACGCCCGTTATCCGCCCGCTCGTTGCCGGAAACTGGAAGATGAATGGTACGCGTGCCTCGCTCGACCAGATCAAGGCTATCGCGGAGGGGGTCAAGGGTGAACTCGCGGCGAAGGTGGAGACGCTGATCTGCCCGCCGGCCACGCTCCTTTACGTCGCGACAGCGCTCTGTGATGACAGCCCGCTTCAGATCGGCGCCCAGGACTGCCACCCGAAGCAGTCGGGCGCACACACGGGCGATATCTCCGCCGAGATGATCGCCGATTGCTTCGGCACCCATGTCATCGTCGGCCACTCCGAGCGGCGCACCGATCATGCCGAGAACGATGCTATGGTCCGGGCGAAGACGGAAGCGGCTCACGCTGCCGACCTCGTCGCCATCGTCTGCATCGGCGAGACGGAAGAGGAAAGGAAGAGCGGCAAGACGCTCGATGTCCTGAAGCGCCAGCTTGCCGAGAGCCTGCCGGACGCGGCGGGCGCTGCTAATACCGTGATTGCCTACGAGCCGGTCTGGGCGATCGGCACGGGGCTGACGCCGACCGCAGCCGACGTCGAAGAGGCCCACGCTTTCATGCGCCGGGAACTGGCCGCGCGTTTTGGCAGCGAGGGAGATAAGATGCGCATCCTCTACGGCGGCTCCGTCAAGCCGTCCAACGCCAAGGAACTGATGGCTGTCGCCAATGTCGACGGGGCGTTGATCGGCGGCGCGAGCTTGAAGGCGGAGGATTTCCTCGCCATCTACAGGGCCTATGAAGAATTGACCGCCTGAAGGCCCAACTGCATATGTCCTTGAATCAACCCCGGTTTCGGGACAAAGACAGGCAGCAATTCAAAGTGCTACAGCGACCTTTGCGCGCCTGATAAGACGCGCGGCGCTGTAGGGTCGGCCCGGGGGCTTGGAATGGCTGGCGGCTTGGTATAAAGAGGCGCCAAAATTTGCGCGCGGCCGCTCGTGGCCGCGATCATTCGATTCGATGCCCCGGAGAGGGCAGGACTGGAAGCTGATGCAGACCGTATTACTCGTCATCTATCTCATGGTCGTCGTCGCCCTGATCGGCGTCGTCCTCATTCAGCGTTCCGAAGGTGGCGGTCTCGGCATCGGCGGGGGGTCCGGCTTCATGTCGGCACGCGGCACGGCCAACGCTTTGACGCGCACCACCGCCATACTTGCTTTCCTTTTCTTCGCCCTGGCGCTGGCGATGGGCATTCTCGCGCGCTACGAACCTAGCGAGACGGACATTCTGGAGCGTATTCCGGGAACGGGAACCAGCGGTGGCGTGCTCGATTCGCTTGGCGGAGGTCAGACGGCGCCTGCTACCGGCACCCAAGCTCCGGCTCCTAACGGCGCCCAAGCTCCGGCGACCGGAAACGGCGTTCCCGCTGATGGCGCGGCCGCGCCTTCGCAGGCTCCGGCCGGTGCCGCTCCTGCTCCCCAGGCACCTGCGGCACCTGCGGCCGGGGCCAACGGCAATACGGGATCGCAGGTCCCGAGCGGCCAATAAGCCGCAGGTCGAAATAAGCCGCCGGCGGATGCTTCATCCGCCGGTTTTGTTTTGTGTGAAATCAGCCGCGACGAAAGAACGGAAAAATTCGGGAAGACGAATTTTTTCGGTGGCGGAATCGTTTATGAAAAGGTATCCGGTGACTCCCATGGCGCGATATGTATTCATCACTGGCGGCGTGGTTTCCTCCCTCGGAAAAGGCATTGCTGCGGCCGCCCTCGGAGCGCTGCTGCAGGCGCGTGGTTACCGGGTGAGGCTGCGCAAACTCGATCCCTACCTTAATGTCGATCCGGGCACCATGAGCCCGACGCAGCATGGCGAGGTGTTCGTCACCGACGACGGCGCGGAAACCGACCTCGATCTCGGCCATTACGAGCGCTTCACCGGACGCTCGGCGACCAAGACCGACAACATCACCACGGGCCGGATCTATAAGAACATCATCGACAAGGAACGGCGCGGCGACTATCTCGGCGCGACGGTTCAGGTGATCCCCCACGTCACCAACGAGATCAAGAACTTCATCACTGACGGCAATGACGACTACGACTTCGTCATTTGCGAGATCGGCGGCACCGTCGGCGACATCGAGGCGATGCCCTTCATGGAAGCGATCCGCCAGCTCGGCAACGACCTGCCGCGCGGCACTGCCGTCTACGTCCATCTGACCCTGATGCCCTATATCCCGGCAGCAGGCGAATTGAAGACCAAGCCGACCCAGCATTCAGTCAAGGAATTGCAGGCCCTCGGCATTCATCCGGACATTCTGCTCGTGCGCGCCGATCGCGAAATCCCGGAAGCGGAGCGCCGGAAGCTGTCGCTCTTCTGCAATGTCCGCCAGTCCGCCGTCATCCAGGCGCTTGATGTGGCCTCGATCTACGACGTGCCGATCGCCTATCACAAGGAAGGCCTCGACAATGAAGTGCTCGCTGCCTTCGGCATCGAGCCGGCGCCAAAGCCGCGCATGGACGCCTGGGAAGATGTCGCCCATCGGATCCGCACGCCCGAGGGCGAAGTTACGATCGCGATCGTCGGCAAATATACCGGCCTCAAGGATGCCTATAAGTCGCTCATCGAGGCGCTGTATCACGGCGGCATCGCCAACCGCGTCAGGGTCAAGCTCGAGTGGATCGAATCGGAGATCTTCGAGAAGGAAGATCCGGCGCCCTATCTCGAAAAGGTGCATGGCATCCTCGTACCCGGCGGCTTCGGCGAGCGCGGCTCGGAGGGTAAGATGAATGCCGCGCGCTTCGCCCGTGAACGCAAGGTGCCCTATTTCGGCATCTGCTTCGGCATGCAGATGGCGGTGGTCGAGGCAGCGCGCAATCTCGCAGGCATCGAGAAGGCGTCTTCGACGGAATTCGGCCCGACCAAGGAGCCGGTCGTCGGCCTGATGACCGAATGGCTCAAGGGCAACGAACTCGAGAAGCGCTCGGCTTCCGGCGACCTCGGCGGCACGATGCGTCTCGGCGCCTATCGCGCCGCGCTCAAGGCGGGAACGAAAATCGCCGAGATCTACGGATCGACCGACATTTCCGAGCGCCATCGCCATCGCTACGAGGTCAATGTCGACTACAAGGAGCGGCTGGAAACCTGCGGTCTCCTCTTCTCCGGCATGTCGCCGGACGGCCTGCTTCCGGAAACCATCGAGTATCCGGACCATCCGTGGTTCATCGGCGTACAGTACCATCCCGAGTTGAAGTCGCGCCCGCTCGAACCGCATCCGCTGTTTGCGAGCTTCATCGAAGCGGCGCTGGTACAGTCGCGGCTGGTATAGCGCGCGCCTGGGATCTTGCGACGATTGCGGGTGGCCGGTCCCATGGACCGGCCACCCGCTTTTGAACTCGGCTGCGGCGATTCCTGCGCTTGCAATCATCCGGCAAAAGTTGCAAACAGCGGCTATCCGGTCATCAGGGAAACCGCCATGAGCCTATCCAAGCGAACCGCCCGCCCGCTCGATCACCTCGTGCTGCCGGTCGCGGATCTTGGACGTGCCAGGCGTCGCCTGACTGATCTCGGCTTCACCGTCGCTGAAAATGCGCGCCATCCCTTCGGTACAGAGAACGCTTGCGTCTTCTTTTCCGACAATACCTATCTGGAGCCTCTGGGCGTTGCATCGCGCGAGGAATGCGAGGCCGCGGCGCTGGACGGCAATGTCTTTGTCGCGCGCGACCAGGCCTTCCGCTTCCGCCAGGGCCCCGAGGGGCTTTCGGCGGTCGTGCTTGCCACGCCGGATGCCGCCGAAGACCACATCCGCTTTCGGGCACACGGCATCTCCGGTGGCGACATGCTCGAATTTTCCCGCCCGATGCGCCTGCCCGACGGCCGCGAAGGCTTGGGCTCCTTCCGCCTTGCCTTTGCTGCGGACCTGAGGTCGCCGGATTTCTTCCTCTTCTCCTGTCAGCGCATCCGCGCGCTTCCAGTCGACAGCGCGACGCTTCACCGTCACGAGAACGGTGTGCTCGGCATTGCCGAAGTCGTCCTGTCGGAGTCGAATCCCACGGACTTCCAATATTTGTTGCAGGAATGCGTCGACGAGCGCGAGGTCTCGGCCCACTCCTTCGGCATGGACATCCAGGCCGGTAACGCCAAACTCAACGTCCTCAACCCGGCCGGCATGGCGGCCTTCTTCGACCGCTCCATCAACAGTGCCGAGCGCGGCTTGCGCGGCCGTGCGGTGGTGTTCCGTGTTGGCGACCTTGAAGAGACACGTGCGCTTTTCGCGCAAAACGACATTGAATTCGCAGAAATGGGCGGACGCCTCATTGTCCCGGAAGCGCCGGGGCAGGGGGTGATATTCGCGTTTGGAGCATGATGATGGAAACCAATGCAAGGGTGGTCGTCGGCGAGGATGCCGGCCGGGTGGTGTTTTCGCAGACGGAGCGGCTGACGCTGATTGCCGGCCCCTGCCAGATGGAAAGCCGCGAGCACGCCTTCATGATCGCCGGCAGGCTTGTCGAGATCTGCAAGTCTCTCGGTATCGGCCTCGTCTACAAGTCCTCCTTCGACAAGGCGAACCGCACCTCGCTTTCCGGCAGGCGCGGCATTGGCCTCGATAAGGCGATGGAGGTCTTTGCCGATCTCAAGCAGGAATTCGGTTTTCCGGTCTTGACCGACATCCATACGGAAGAGCAGTGCGCGATGGTCGCCAAGACCGTCGACATCCTGCAGATCCCCGCCTTCCTGTGCCGCCAGACCGACCTGCTCGTCGCGGCGGCGAAGACCGGGCGTGCGATCAACGTCAAGAAGGGCCAGTTCCTCGCCCCTTGGGACATGAAGAACGTGCTTGCCAAATTCACGATGAGCGGCAACCCGAACGTCCTTCTATGCGAGCGCGGCGCGTCTTTTGGCTACAACACGCTCGTCTCGGACATGCGCTCGTTGCCGATCATGGCGGGCCTGGGCGCGCCGGTCGTCTTCGATGCCACGCATTCGGTGCAGCAGCCGGGCGGCCAGGGCGGCTCCTCTGGCGGTCAGCGCGAATTCGTCGAGACGTTGGCACGGGCGGCCGTCGCCGTTGGCGTCGCCGGCGTTTTCATCGAGACGCATGAGGATCCGGACAATGCGCCATCCGACGGACCGAACACGGTGCCGCTTGCGGACATGCCGCGGCTTCTCGAAAAGCTGCTCGCCTTCGACGCGATCGCCAAGGCCTGAGCAGGCCCCGTCGTTCGCGTGAAATGTTCATGACGCGCCACGGCGCCCCGGACTTCGACCTGAGCGCCATTGTAAATTCGAGGCCATGGATTAAGACAGGCCGACTATAATCATCGTCCACAAGCAGGGAAGAGATCATGACCGCTATCATCGACATCATCGGCCGAGAAATTCTCGACAGCCGCGGCAACCCGACCGTTGAGGTCGATGTCCATCTCGAGGATGGCAGCTTTGGCCGGGCGGCCGTTCCCTCCGGTGCCTCTACCGGGGCGCATGAAGCGGTCGAACTGCGTGACGGCGGCACCCGCTATCTCGGCAAGGGCGTCGAGCGCGCCGTCGAAGCCGTCAATGGCGAAATCTTCGAGGCGATCGGCGGTCTCGATGCGGAGAACCAGATCCAGATCGACAGGACCATGATCGAGCTCGACGGCACGGCGAACAAGTCGCGTCTCGGCGCCAACGCCATTCTCGGCGTCTCGCTCGCCGTCGCCAAGGCCGCCGCCGAATCCGCCGGCCTGCCGCTCTATCGCTATGTCGGCGGCCCGAATGCGCACCTCCTGCCGGTGCCGATGATGAACATCATCAATGGCGGCGCTCACGCCGACAACCCGATCGATTTCCAGGAATTCATGATCATGCCGGTCGGCGCCGAGACGCTTCGCGACGCGGTCCGTATGGGCTCGGAAGTCTTCCACACGCTGAAGAAGCAGCTGGCTGCCGAAGGCCACAATACCAATGTCGGCGACGAGGGCGGCTTCGCGCCGGGTCTCGCCTCTGCTCCCGCGGCTCTCGACTTCATCATGAAGTCGATCGAGAAGGCCGGCTACAAGCCGGGCGAGGACATGTATGTCGCGCTCGACTGCGCCTCGACGGAGTTCTTCAAGGACGGCAAGTACGTGCTTGAAGGCGAAGGCCGCACGTTGGAGCCGGGCGCGATGGCGGAGTATCTCGCCGAGCTTGCTGCCAAGTATCCGATCATCTCGATCGAGGACGGCATGGCCGAGGACGATTGGGACGGCTGGAAGGCGCTGACCGACCTCATCGGCAACAAGTGCCAGCTCGTCGGCGACGATCTCTTCGTCACCAATTCCGCCCGCCTGCGCGACGGCATCAAAATGGGCGTCGCCAACTCGATCCTCGTCAAGGTAAATCAGATTGGTTCGCTTTCCGAAACGCTCGACGCGGTGGAGACGGCGCACAAGGCGCGCTACACCGCCGTGATGTCGCACCGCTCCGGCGAGACCGAGGACGCGACGATCGCGGATCTCGCGGTTGCCACCAATTGCGGGCAGATCAAGACCGGCTCGCTGGCACGCTCCGACCGGCTTGCCAAGTACAACCAGCTGATCCGCATCGAGGAGCAGCTCGGTCTTCAGGCAACATATGCGGGCCGCTCGATCCTGCGGGGTTGAGCAGAGGAGTTGGCTTCTGTACGGCCCCTCTGTCGCCATATTCCCAACCCGCCTGCCTCCTGGCCGGCGGGTTTCTTTTTTTCTGCCATTCATGGTCAACGGTCGGTTAATCAATCACCGTTACTCTCTGCTTTCGTATTGCGTAGCAGGACATGAAGCGATGTGGACACGGCATCACAAGAAGCGCAGGCTGGGGCGGCTGGTAGTGCCGCTGATGGCGGTCGCCTTTCTTTCCTACTTCGGATATCATTCCATCCACGGCGGTTACGGTCTGAAGGCCGCAGAGGAGTTTGATCGCCAGATAGCCGAACGGCAGCAGCGGCTCGACGCGCTCACGCGGATGCGACAGATCCTGGAAAAGGAGGTCGAACTGATGAGTGACGGGTCGCTGGAAAGAGACATGCTGGATGAGAAGGCTCGACTCGCGCTCAACATGTCGCGAAGCGATGAGATTGTCATTTTTCATCATCCGAGCAATTAACCGAAAGTCGGTTAATTCAAATTTTCTAAACAAAATCAAAGTCTTCTGGTGAATGCGAGCCATGCAAATATGGCATTGCTGTGTCGCGCTTCTTTCCCTATGGTAGCCGCCAAAGGCTAACCATTGGGAGGAACGAATGGCACCGCGAAAATCCGCGTCCGTTTCCAGCCGCAAGACCGTCGCCAAGCCGTCGAGGAAGGACTTCACCGGCGGCACGATCGCCGAATTCTCCAAGGAAGATGATCTAAAGGCCTACCGCGAAATGCTGCTGATCCGGCGTTTCGAGGAGAAGGCCGGTCAACTTTACGGCATGGGCTTCATCGGCGGCTTCTGTCACCTCTATATCGGCCAGGAGGCCGTCGTCGTCGGCATGCAGATGGCGCTGAAAGAGGGCGACCAGGTCATCACCGGTTACCGAGATCATGGCCACATGCTCGCCTGCGGCATGAGCGCCCGCGGCGTGATGGCGGAACTCACCGGGCGTCGTGGCGGCCTTTCCAAGGGGAAGGGCGGCTCGATGCACATGTTCTCCAAGGAGAAGCATTTTTACGGCGGCCACGGCATCGTCGGTGCCCAGGTTTCTCTCGGCACGGGACTCGCCTTTGCCAATAGGTATCGCGCGAACGATAATGTAAGTCTCACCTATTTCGGCGACGGCGCCGCCAACCAGGGCCAGGTCTACGAAAGCTTCAACATGGCCGCGCTGTGGAAGCTGCCGGTCATCTATATCGTCGAGAACAATCGCTATGCGATGGGAACATCCGTGTCGCGTGCCTCGGCCCAGACGGATTTCTCCCAGCGCGGCGCTTCTTTCGGCATTCCCGGCTATCAGGTCGACGGCATGGACGTGCGTGCCGTCAAGGCGGCGGCCGATGAGGCTGTCGAACATGGCCGCTCCGGCAAGGGCCCGATCATTCTCGAAATGCTGACCTATCGTTACCGCGGGCACTCCATGTCCGATCCGGCGAAGTATCGCTCGAAGGACGAAGTGCAGAAGATGCGTTCGGAGCATGATCCGATCGAACAGGTGAGGGCCCGCCTGATGGAGAAGGGCTGGGCGAGCGAAGATGAGCTGAAGCAGATCGACAAGGAGGTCCGCGATATCGTGGCCGACAGTGCCGATTTTGCCCAGTCTGATCCGGAGCCGGATCCGTCCCAGCTTTACACCGACATCCTGCTTTGATCCGGGGAGGGACCAATATGCCAGTACAAATCCTTATGCCCGCGCTTTCCCCGACCATGGAGGAAGGCACGCTCTCCAAATGGCTGAAGAACGAGGGGGACAAGGTGTCCTCCGGCGACGTCATCGCCGAGATTGAGACCGACAAGGCGACGATGGAAGTCGAAGCGGTCGATGAAGGCACGATCGGTAAGCTGCTGATTGCCGCCGGTACGGAGGGCGTCAAGGTCAATACACCGATCGCCGTGCTGCTGCAGGACGGCGAGGGTGCCGGTGACATTGCTACGGCGAAAGCCGAGGCGCCGAAAGCGGAAGCGCCGAAGCCCGCTCCTGCCGAAGCGCCTGCGGCGCCGACGCCCGTCGCGGCGCAGCCGAAGGCGGAAATTCCCGCCGATCCGGCAATTCCAGCCGGAACCGAAATGGTCACTCAGACCGTCCGCGAGGCGCTTCGCGATGCGATGGCTGAAGAAATGCGCGCCAATGACGACGTCTTCGTCATGGGTGAGGAAGTTGCCGAATACCAGGGCGCCTACAAGGTCACGCAGGGCCTGCTGCAGGAATTCGGACCGCGCCGCGTCGTCGATACGCCGATCACCGAACATGGGTTCGCCGGCGTCGGCGTCGGTGCGGCGATGACCGGGCTGCGCCCGATCGTCGAGTTCATGACCTTCAACTTCGCCATGCAGGCGATCGACCAGATCATCAACTCTGCCGCCAAGACGCTCTATATGTCCGGGGGCCAGATGGGCGCGCCGATCGTCTTCCGCGGCCCGAACGGCGCGGCCGCGCGCGTCGCGGCGCAGCACTCGCAGTGCTATGCCGCCTGGTACAGCCATATTCCGGGCCTGAAGGTGGTCATGCCCTATACGGCGGCCGACGCCAAGGGCCTCCTCAAGGCCGCCATCCGCGACCCGAACCCGGTGATCTTCCTCGAGAACGAGATCCTCTACGGCCAGTCCTTCGAAGTGCCGAAGCTCGACGATTTCGTGTTGCCGATTGGCAAGGCCCGCATCCACCGCCTCGGCAAGGATGCGACCATCGTCTCCTTTGGGATCGGCATGACCTATGCGGTGAAGGCGGCCGCCGAGCTCGAGGCACAGGGCATCGACGCCGAAATCATCGACCTTCGCACCATCCGTCCGATGGACCTTCCGACGGTCATCGAATCCGTCAAGAAAACCGGCCGACTGGTCACGGTCGAGGAAGGCTATCCGCAGTCTTCCGTCGGCACCGAGATCGCCACCCGCGTCATGCAGCAGGCCTTCGACTATCTCGATGCGCCGGTGCTGACGATCGCCGGAAAGGATGTGCCGATGCCCTATGCGGCCAATCTCGAGAAGCTCGCCTTGCCGAACGTCGCCGAAATCGTCGAGGCGGTGAAAGCCGTCTGCTATAAATAAGAGGGGGTCGTTCGATGCCAATCAACATCACCATGCCGGCCCTGTCTCCAACGATGGAAGAAGGCAATCTCGCCAAGTGGCTGGTCAAGGAAGGCGACAAGGTCAAATCCGGGGACGTCATCGCCGAGATCGAGACTGACAAGGCGACAATGGAAGTCGAAGCCGTCGATGAGGGCACGGTTGCCAAGATCGTCGTTCCGGCCGGCACCGAGGGCGTCAAGGTCAACGCGCTGATCGCCGTCCTCGCAGAAGAGGGCGAGGATGTCTCCACCGCCGCCAAGGGCGGCAACGGTGCCGCCGCCCCGGCATCCGCCGCCAAGGCGGAAGCGGCTCCCGCCACGAGCGCCAATGCGCCCGCGCCCGCAGCAGCACCTGCGTCCCAGGCGGCTGCGCCGGCGCCGGCAGCAGCACCGGCACGGACGGCGGCCACTGATGGAAAGCGCATCTTCTCCTCGCCGCTCGCCCGCCGCCTCGCAAGGGAAGCAGGCATCGAACTCTCGGCGATCGCCGGATCCGGCCCGTACGGCCGCGTCGTCAAGAAGGACGTCGAGGCTGCCGCTGCCGGAGGTGTCGCAAGGCCTGCCGCAGCCCCTGCTCCGGCCGCGGCACCGGCCCCGGCGCTTGCCAAGGGCATGTCGGAGGACGCCGTCCTCAAGCTCTTCGAACCGGGCTCCTACGAGCTCGTTCCGCATGACGGCATGCGCAAGACGATCGCCAAGCGCCTGCAGGAATCGAAGCAGACGATCCCGCATTTCTATGTTTCGGTCGATTGCGAGCTGGATGCATTGCTGGCACTTCGCGCTCAGCTCAATGCCGCTGCCCCCGAGAAGGACGGCAAGCCCGTCTACAAGCTCTCGGTCAACGACATGGTGATCAAGGCCCTGGCGCTGGCGCTCCGAGACGTTCCGGACGCGAACGTCTCCTGGACCGATGCGAACATGGTCAAGCACCAGCATGCAGATGTCGGTGTTGCCGTTTCGATCCCGGGCGGCCTGATCACGCCGATCATCCGCAAGGCGGAGTTGAAGAGCCTGTCTGCCATCTCCAATGAGATGAAGGATTTCGGCAAGCGCGCCAAGGAGCGCAAGCTGAAGCCGGAAGAGTACCAGGGCGGTACCACGGCGGTTTCCAACATGGGCATGATGGGCGTCAAGAACTTCGCCGCCGTCGTCAACCCGCCGCACGCGACGATTCTCGCGGTCGGCGCCGGCGAGGAGCGCGTCGTCGTCAGGAACAAGGAGATGGTCATCGCCAACATGATGACCGTGACGCTCTCCACCGACCATCGCTGCGTCGATGGCGCGCTCGGCGCCGAACTGCTCGCCGCCTTCAAGCGCTACATTGAAAATCCGATGGGCATGCTCGTCTGACGCGATCCGGACCGGCGTCCAGCCGGTCCTTCTCCCCTGACAAGCGAGTAGGCAGATGAAGACAGTCCTTTGCTATGGTGACAGTCTGACCTGGGGCTATGACGCAGCCGATGCCGGCCGACACGCGCTTTCCGATCGCTGGCCGAGCGTGCTGCAGCAAGCCCTCGGTCCGGACGTCAATGTTATCGCCGAAGGGTTGAACGGCCGCACCACCGCCTATGACGATCATCTTGCGGATTGCGACCGTAACGGCGCCCGCGTGCTCCCGACCGTTCTCCACAGCCACGCACCGCTCGATCTTGTTGTCTTCATGCTCGGCTCGAACGACATGAAGCCGGTGATCCACGGTACAGCTTTCGGCGCCGCAAAAGGCATCGAGCGTCTGGTCAAACTCGTCCGGCATCACGATTGGCCGACGGAGACGGAAGAGGGACCGGAAATCCTGATCGTCTCGCCGCCGCCGCTTTGCGAAACGGCCGACAGCGACTTTGCTGCGATGTTTGCCGGCGGCGTCGAGGAATCGGCGATGCTGGCTTCGCTATATCGCGACCTTGCCGATGAGCTCGATTGCGGTTTCTTCGACGCGGGTTCCGTGGCCCGGACGACGCCGCTCGACGGCGTCCATCTCGACGCCGATAACACCCGGGCGATCGGCCGTGGGCTGGAGCCGGTCGTGCGGATGATGCTCGGACTCTGAAGATGGCGGCTCCAGCGATCCTGAGACCTGCGGCGAAACGCGAGGCGGCGGAGCTTGCGATCCTGATCGATATCGCTTCGCATGGTTTTGCCTCCTGGCTCTGGTACGGAGGTGTGTTGAGCAAGTCGGCGGAAACCGCCTTCGAGCACGGCCGCGATCGGTTGCGGCAGGATAGCGGACTGGGGACGTGGCGAGACTCGGTGGTCACCGTCGTCGAAGGCGAGATCGTCGGCGTTTCGGTGTCGTACCGCCTCGATGGATCGATCCGCGATCTGGAAGCGAAGCATCCAGTGCTCGTGCCCTTGCTTTCGCTGCAGAGGGAGCTTGTCGGCCACTGGTACATCGACAGCCTCGGCGTCTACAGGCCCCATCGCGGCAAGGGGATCGGTCGCGCTTTGCTCGAACACGAATTTGGTCGCGCCGGCTCGGCGCCGGTCAGCCTGATTACCGAAAGCCATAATGAAAAGGCCCAGGCACTCTACAGGATGAATGGCTTCGAGGAGGTGGCGCGTACAGAAGCCGTTCCGCTTTTCGAGGACATGAGAAAACATGACTGGGTGCTGTTCACCCGTAAGGTCGCTTGAAACAAAGGTAGGAAACACATGGCTGAGAATTACGACGTCATCGTTATTGGTTCGGGCCCGGGGGGCTATGTCACCGCCATCCGCTCGGCGCAGCTGGGCTTGAAGACGGCGATCGTCGAGCGCGAGCACCTGGGCGGCATCTGCCTCAACTGGGGCTGCATCCCGACCAAGGCGTTGCTGCGCTCGGCCGAAATTCTCGACCATGCCAACCACGCCAAGAGTTACGGCCTGACGCTCGAAGGCAGGATGACCGCCAATGTCAAGGACGTCGTGGCACGCTCGCGAGCGGTATCGGCGCGGCTGAACGGCGGCGTCGCCTTCCTCATGAAGAAGAACAAGATCGACGTGATCTGGGGCGAGGCCAAGCTTTCCAAGCCCGGCGAAGTCGTCGTCGCAGCGCCGTCGAAACCGGCGGTCCAGCCACAGAACCCGGTTCCGAAGGGCGTCAAGGGCGAGGGCACCTACACGGCCAAGCACATCATCATCGCGACCGGCGCCCGGCCGCGGGCGCTGCCCGGCATCGAGCCAGATGGCAGGCTGATCTGGACCTATTTCGAGGCGATGAAGCCGGAAGAAATGCCGAAGACGATGGTCGTCATGGGCTCCGGCGCGATCGGCATCGAGTTTGCAAGCTTCTACCGTTCGATGGGCGTCGACGTCACCGTCATCGAGCTCCTGCCGCAGATCATGCCGGTCGAGGACGCGGAGATCTCCGCCTTCGCCCGCAAGCAGCTCGAGAAGCGTGGGCTGAAGATCTTTACTGACGCCAAGGTGACCAAGGTCGAGAAGGGAGCCAATGACGTCACCGCCCATGTCGAGACGAAGGACGGCAAGGTGACGCCGATCAAGGCGGATCGGCTGATTTCCGCCATCGGCGTCCAGGGCAATATCGAGAACCTCGGTCTCGAGGCGCTGGGGGTCGAGACCAGCCGCGGCTGCATCGTCACCGACGGTTATGGCAAGACTACCGTCGCCGGGATCTACGCAATCGGCGACGTCGCCGGACCGCCGATGCTCGCACACAAGGCCGAGCACGAGGGTGTCATCTGCGTCGAGAAGATCGCCGGCGTTCCCGGCGTGCATGCGCTCGACAAGGGCAAGATTCCTGGCTGCACTTATTGCGACCCGCAGGTCGCCTCCGTCGGCCTCACTGAGGCGAGGGCCAAGGAACTCGGCCGCGACATCCGCGTCGGCCGCTACAGCTTCGGCGCCAATGGCAAGGCGATCGCCCTTGGTGAGGACCAGGGCCTGATCAAGACCATCTTCGACAAGAAGACCGGCGAACTCCTGGGCGCCCATATGGTCGGCGCGGAAGTAACCGAGCTCATCCAGGGGTTCGTCGTCGCCATGAATCTCGAGACGACGGAAGAGGAACTGATGCACACGGTGTTCCCGCATCCGACGCTTTCCGAAATGATGAAGGAGAGCGTGCTCGACGCCTATGGCAAGGTGTTGAACGCCTGATGTCGAGCCCGCGGCCGGAACTTTCCATCTCCTCACGCATTGCTTGCGAGACATCGCCAATGCGTGGAGGTCGTCATGAGCCTGAACGGAGTGGGCCTTCTGGCCGCAATCATCATCGGCGGACTTGCCGGCTGGCTGGCCGAGCAATTCATGCACAGCCGGATGGGGCTGATCGCGAATATCGTCCTCGGCATCATCGGCGCCCTGGTGCTGAACTTCATCCTGGCCGCCTTCGGTATGGCCTATACCGGATGGATTGCCTATCTGATCATCGGCTTCATCGGCGCCTGCTTGTTGATCGCGGCGGGGCGCGCCGTCAGAGGCTAGCAATTCAGTCGCCATCCACTTGCGGTCAGGCTGCCATGCAAATGGTGGCCTGACTTTTTATGTGCGGCTGGTTATATAGGTTCCAGACACGAACGGCCCGGCGCTTGCGGGACACGATAAAGGAAGACAGATGGTAACGGTTTTCGATGCGGTCTCGGATCGGGCTGAGCGGGTTCGGCATCCGGAAAAGGCGCACAGGCCGGACACGGAGGTGCTCCGCAAACCGGACTGGATCCGCGTCAAAGCGCCGACCTCCAAGGGCTATATGGAAACGCGCTCGATCGTGAAGGGCAACAAACTCGTCACCGTCTGCGAAGAGGCCGGCTGCCCGAATATCGGCGAATGCTGGGACAAGAAGCACGCCACCTTCATGATCATGGGCGAGATCTGTACGCGCGCCTGCGCCTTCTGCAACGTGGCGACCGGCAAGCCGAACGCGCTCGATCCGGAGGAACCGGCCAATGTCGGAAAAGCGGTCAAGCAGATGGGCCTGAGCCACGTCGTCATCACCTCGGTCGATCGCGACGACCTCGACGACGGTGGCGCCGAGCATTTCGAGAAGGTGATCTTCGCAATCCGCGAGGCGTCGCCCACGACGACGATCGAAATCCTGACGCCCGACTTCCTGAGAAAGCCTGGCGCGTTGGAGCGGGTCGTTGCCGCCAAGCCGGATGTCTTCAACCACAATCTCGAAACCGTAGCCTCCAACTATCTGACCGTCCGGCCGGGTGCGCGCTACTTCCATTCGATCCGGCTCCTGCAGCGGGTGAAGGAACTCGACCCGTCGATGTTCACCAAATCCGGGATCATGGTCGGTCTCGGCGAGGAGCGGAACGAGGTCTTGCAACTGATGGATGATCTGCGCACCGCTGACGTCGACTTCCTCACGATCGGCCAATACCTCCAGCCGACCCGCAAGCACCATAAGGTCGAGAAATTCGTCACCCCGGACGAGTTCAAATCCTACGAGACGGTTGCCTATACCAAGGGCTTCCTGATGGTCTCGTCGAGCCCGCTCACCCGCTCGTCGCACCACGCCGGCGAGGATTTCGCCCGGCTGAAAGAGGCGCGGGAGAAGAGGCTGGCGGCGGCGGAGTAATTTTGCGACTGCGATATCCGCCTGCCACTCGGCTGCTGGTCGATGATGCCGGAGGAGGTCTTGAACTGCCAGAGCACATCGCCCGTCCTCGCGTCTGCCGCTTTGAACCAGCCTTCTATGTTGCCGTAGAAGATGAGACCGCCCGCAGTGGCCAGCGTGCCGCCCAGACGAGGAAACGCTCCTTGATGGTCCAGACTTCCTTGCCGGCGACGACATCCCAGGCGGAGAGTTCGCCGCGATGGCCGCCTGGGCCCGCATGCATCCGCACTTCCGCGCCCACATAGGGCGTGCGGGCGATGCAATTCGCCTCGGTGCTCTCCCAATCCATGCAGAGATTATTATGCGGAATATAGAGGAGCCCGGTCTGGTGGGAAAAACGAGGACGGACTCCAGTCCTTTGCTCCAGACGCCGTTGGGCAGACGTCGCGGATGACCTAGTTCTCATGCGGATATTTTTCCGCGTTGCTTGATCCGGCCGGTTTTCAGGTCAATGCCCTGATGCGTGTTCAAGAACCGCGGTAGACAATTTCGCGCGCTCCTTGATCTTCCTTGCGCATGCCCTTAACTGCAATTCATGCCGCATTTCGAAACCAACCATGTCGTCAAGCATACGGCCGAACAGATGTTCGATCTCGTCGCCGATGTCGAACGCTATCCGGAGTTCCTGCCGCTCTGCGAGGGCTTGAGCGTGCGCTCGCGAAGGGAGCGCGATGGCAAGGTGCTGCTGCTGGCGGACATGACGGTCGGCTACAAGGCGATCCGCGAGACCTTCACCACGCAGGTGCTGCTCAAGAAGGCAGAGCTGATGATCGACGTCAACTACATCGAAGGGCCGTTCAAATATCTCGACAATCTCTGGCGCTTCGAGCCGGTGAGTGACAGCCAGTCGATCGTTCATTTCTGCATCGACTACGAATTCAAGAGCCGCCTCTTGGGCGCGCTGATGGGCTCGATGTTCGATCGGGCCTTCGGCATGTTTTCGGAGGCCTTCGAGAAGCGGGCCGACGTGATTTACGGTTCCTGAGCTAATACCAGCGGCAGTCCCATCAGATCGGTCGGAATCTACTGCCGTCGGCATAATTCTTCTATGAGCTCGAGCGCCGTCATCACCGTTGCCAGCCGCACGGCGTTGCGGCCGATATCACCGTAGTGCATTTCGCGATGGCGCACGCCGCCTTGTCGTCCCGCTGCCGCAAGGTGCACGAGGCCGACCGGCTTTTCCGCCGAGCCGCCGCCCGGCCCGGCGATGCCCGTCACGGCGACCGCAAAATCCGCTTTGGAGTGGGAGAGGGCGCCCTGCGCCATCTCGAGCGCCGTCTCGCGCGAGACAGCGCCTTGTGCGGCAAGCGTTGCCGCCTTAACGCCGAGCATATCGATCTTGGCCTCGTTGGAATAGGTAACGAAGCCGCGGTCCATGACCGAGGAGGAGCCGGCAATCTCCGTCAGCACTGCGGCGATCAGACCGCCTGTGCAGGACTCCGCCGTCGCCAGCCTCTGGCCGCGGGCGGTGAGGTCGGAAATAATCGACCGGGCCTTCTCTTCGATATCGGCAGGCCACATCAGCTTTTCCTCGGCCGCGTGTAGACGACCGTCGCGGTGGCGATCGCCGCAATGCCCTCCTGGCGGCCAACGAAGCCGAGCTTTTCGTTGGTGGTCGCCTTGATCGAGCAGCGCTCGAGGTCGATGCCGAGCATGGCGGCGAGATTTTCGCGCATCTGTTGACGATGCGGCCCGACCTTCGGCGCTTCGGCGATCAGCGATATGTCGGCATTAGTGATCGTGCCGCCGCGCTCGCGCACGATCTTTGCCGCGTGCTCGAGGAAGATGCGGGAAGGGGCACCCTTCCACTTCGGGTCCGAGGGTGGGAAGTGGTCGCCGATATCGCCAGCGCCACAGGTGGCAAGCAGCGCATCGGTCAGCGCATGCAAGGCGACATCCGCGTCGGAATGGCCGGAAAGCTTGCGATCATGCGGAACGAAAACGCCGCACAACGTGACGCCGTCGCCCTCGACGAGCTGATGCACGTCATATCCGTTACCGGTGCGCACGTCGGGAATGGCATGGCGCGTAAGCCTTTCATCGGCCATCGAGATATCGCTCCGCAATGTGAGTTTCACGTTGTCCGCCGCGCCTTCCACGAGAACGACCGACATGCCCGCCCATTCGGCGATGGACGCATCGTCGGTGAAGTTGCTCCGGCCGCTGGCGTTTGCGGCGCGATGGGCGGAAAGGATCGCCTGCAGGCGAAAGCACTGCGGCGTCTGCGCAGCGTAAAGACCGTTGCGCGGGATCGTCTCCTCGACGATGCGGCCGTCCGCTGCTCGTTTCAGCGTGTCGGCAACCGCCATGGCCGGAAGAACCGCTTCGGCGCCGTGCTCGAGCGCTGCACGGCAGCGATCGAGCAGGTCGTGGCTGACAAACGGCCGCACGCCGTCGTGAATCATTACGTATTGAAGACCCGATCCTTCCAGAGCCTCCAGGCCGGCAAGCACGGAGAGTTGCCGGGTGGGCCCGCCATGCACGACCGAGACCTCGGCTTGGCTCGACAGTCGCAGCCGCGCGGTGGTGAAATGGTCCTCGTCATCGGGATGAATGACGACGACGATCGGGCCCGCCGGGAGCCATGTCGCGAAACTGTCAAGCGTATGGGTGATAACGGGACGATCGCCGATGGTTCGATATTGCTTCGGGCCCTCGGCCGATTGGCCGGCGCGCTCGCCGCGCCCGGCTGCGACGATTACGACGCCACAGGAGAACTGTTCTTCCGATTGCATCTTCTGTATGGGTCCCGCTCCGTCATTCTTCGCCGTCATGTACCGCGAAGGCCCTCGCTTTTACAGTCCGAACCCATGCCTCGAGGGAATTTTGTCGGGGGCGTGGAAATCGCTTGGCAAGCCGACGAACAATGTCTAAAAATAGTGCAAGAATTGGATGTGCCTGAAAGATATGCATTTGCCTCCATCGGCTCTTTCATCGTCGCTGCGGATCGGGAAGGTTGAAATTCGCAATCGGGTGGCGCTCGCGCCGATGTCCGGAGTGACGGATCTGCCCTTTCGCATGCTCGCCTGGCGATTCGGCGCCGGCTTCGTCGTGACGGAGATGGTGGCGAGTCGCGAGCTGGTCGGCAATGCGGCGGAATCCTGGGCGCGCCTCAGGAATTCCGGGATCGATCCCCATATCGTCCAGCTCGCCGGACGCGAGGCTCACTGGATGGCCGAGGCGGCGCGAATCGTCGAGGCGAACGGGGCGGACATCATCGACATTAACATGGGCTGCCCCGCCAAGAAGGTGACCGGCGGCTACTCCGGTTCGGCACTGATGCGTGATCCCGATCACGCCCTGTCGCTGGTCGAGGCGACGGTGAAGGCGGTCGCAGTTCCGGTCACGCTGAAGATGCGCCTCGGCTGGGATGAGAACTCGATCAATGCGCCGATGATCGCCCGGCGCGCCGAGCAGGCGGGCGTGCAGGCGATCACCATTCACGGCCGGACGCGCATGCAGTTTTACCACGGCAAGGCCGATTGGGATGCAATCCGCGCGGTTCGCGAGGTTGTTTCCGTGCCGCTGATTGCCAATGGCGACGTCGACACCTTGGCAGATGCTGATGAGATCCTACGCCGCTCGGGCGCCGACGCGGTGATGGTCGGACGATCGTCCCAGGGAAGGCCATGGCATCCGGGCGTGCTGGCCGGTGCCGCCACCCATCCGGATGCGGCGGAGATCGCAGCGATATTCGAAGAGCACTACGCGATGATGCTGGAATTCTACGGGGTGGAAGTGGGGCTTCGGGCCGCCCGCAAGCACGTCGGCTGGTATCTCGACCGCTTCGCACCCGATCTCGCTCCGGCGGAAAAGGCGACGATCCTGACGTCGAGGGACACGAAACTGGTGAACGAGCGCGTGGCATCCGCCATCGCTTGCCCGGGCAGGGACACGGTCAGGGAGGAAATCGCGGCATGACCGAGAAGGTAAGGGTGCCGGAGCCGGCGGAAGGCTCGAACGACCTCTCCATGGCCGTGTTGAACGCCATCCAGAACCCGGTGATCCTCGTCGACGAGAACAGTCACGTCGCTTTCGCGAACTGGGAGGCGGAGTCGTTTTTCGGCGCGAGCGCCAATCATCTCGCCCGCCACACGATCGATGCATTCATACCGTTCGGCAGTCCGCTCCTCACCCTGATCGAGCAGGTGCGCGAGCGGCGCGCGCCGGTCAACGAGTACCGCGTCGATCTGAGCTCGCCGCGTCTTGGCGCGGACAAGCTCGTGGACCTTTACGTCGCGCCGGTGCTGTCGCAGCCGGGTTCGGTGGTGATCGTCTTGCAGGAGCGGTCGATGGCCGACAAGATCGACCGCCAACTGACCCATCGCGCCGCCGCGCGATCGGTGACCGGCCTTGCCTCGATGCTCGCCCATGAGATCAAAAACCCGCTCTCGGGCATCAGGGGTGCTGCACAGCTCCTGGAAATGTCGGTCACCGACGAAGACCGGGCCTTGACGCGACTGATCTGCGACGAGACCGACCGTATCGTCTCGCTCGTCGACCGCATGGAAGTGTTTTCCGACGAGCGGCCGGTCGATCGGATGGCGATCAATATCCATTCCGTTCTGGACCGCGTGAAGGCGATTGCCAAAGCGGGTTTCGCTCGCGGCATCAAGATCTCCGAGAACTACGACCCATCGCTGCCGCCGGTCTACGCCAATCGCGACCAGCTCGTTCAGGTGTTCCTCAATCTGGTGAAGAACGCCGCCGAAGCGATCGGGGACCGCCCGGATGGCGAGATTCTGCTGACAACGGCCTATCGCCCGGGCATCCGCCTCTCCGTTGCCGGAACGCGCGAGAAGATTTCGCTGCCGCTGGAATTCTGCGTGCATGACAACGGGCCGGGCGTGCCGCCGGACCTTTTGCCGCATCTCTTCGACCCGTTCATCACGACCAAGACGAACGGGTCCGGTCTCGGGCTGGCGCTTGTCGCCAAGATCATCGGCGGGCACGGCGGCATCGTCGAATGCGACAGCCAGCACAGCCGCACGACTTTCCGCGTCCTGATGCCGGCGTCCAAGGGGCAGGCGACGGATGAAGTAACTCCGATGACAAAAGGAACCCATGCATGACCGGCGCAACGATCCTCGTCGCGGATGACGACGCTGCCATTCGCACAGTGCTCAACCAGGCCCTGAGCCGTGCCGGATACGACGTGCGCATCACTTCGAACGCGGCGACGCTCTGGCGCTGGATCGCCGCCGGCGACGGCGACCTTGTGGTGACCGACGTGGTCATGCCGGATGAGAACGCCTTCGATCTCCTGCCGCGGATCAAGAAGGCGCGGCCCGATCTCCCCGTCCTGGTAATGAGCGCGCAGAACACCTTCATGACGGCGATCAAAGCTTCGGAAAAGGGCGCCTATGACTACCTGCCAAAGCCATTCGACCTGACCGAACTGATCGGCATCATTGGTCGGGCGCTGGCCGAACCGAAACGGCGCCCGTCGAAACTCGATGACGATTCCCAGGACGGCATGCCGCTCGTCGGCCGCTCCGCCGCCATGCAGGAAATCTACCGCGTGCTCGCGCGGCTGATGCAGACCGACCTGACGCTGATGATCACCGGCGAATCGGGTACCGGCAAGGAACTTGTCGCCCGCGCGCTGCACGATTACGGCAAGCGCCGGAACGGCCCGTTCGTGGCCATCAACATGGCGGCGATCCCGCGCGATCTGATCGAGTCGGAATTGTTCGGTCATGAAAAGGGCGCCTTCACCGGTGCGCAGACGCGCTCCACCGGCCGCTTCGAGCAGGCCGAAGGCGGAACGCTCTTCCTCGACGAGATCGGCGACATGCCGATGGACGCGCAGACGCGGCTCCTGCGCGTACTGCAGCAGGGCGAATACACGACGGTCGGCGGACGCACGCCGATCCGTTCGGACGTCCGCATTGTCGCGGCCACCAACAAGGACCTGAAGCAATCGATCAATCAGGGGCTGTTTCGCGAAGATCTCTATTATCGCCTGAACGTCGTGCCGCTGCGCCTGCCGCCGCTCAGGGATCGCGCCGAAGATATTCCCGACCTCGTGCGCCATTTCGTGCAGCAGGCGGAGAAGGAAGGGCTCGATGCCAAGCGCTTCGACCAGGAAGCGCTGGAACTGATGAAGGCGCATCCCTGGCCCGGTAATGTGCGCGAGCTCGAGAACCTCGTGCGGCGTCTGACCGCACTTTATCCACAGGATGTGATCACACGGGAGATCATCGAAAACGAGCTGCGTTCGGAAGTGCCTGACAGCCCCATCGAGAAGGCTGTAACGCGCAATGGCTCGATGTCGATCTCGCAGGCGGTCGAGGAAAACATGCGGCAGTATTTTGCGAGTTTCGGCGACGCCCTGCCGCCCACGGGGCTTTACGACCGCGTGTTGGCGGAAATGGAATACCCCTTGATCCTTGCGGCTCTGACGGCGACGCGCGGCAACCAGATCAGGGCCGCCGACCTGCTTGGGCTCAACCGCAACACGCTGCGCAAGAAAATCCGCGAGCTCGGCGTTTCGGTTTACCGCAGCACGCGCAGCGCTTGACTGAGATGCAACACCGTTGCATTTTCGCCACAATGCGTCGTTTGAAACTTCGCCGCGCGTCGATTCGCCGGCGTCTTTGCCGCTGAAACGACTCATTAGCGCCGTACCGGCCCGAGGACGCAATCTTTGGCCGGTGCAAGGGCGTGTGCCGGTGTCGTCGGGCGCCGGTTTGGGGGATGCTTTTTCATGGTGGATGGAATGGCCTTGCCATTGGGCACGGAGGACGGTGTCGCGGCTGCCCAGGATAGGCGGGCCTCCTTCGCATTTCCGGGGCTGATGCTTGCCACTGGTGCGCTGGTCTGCGCCACCTTGTCCCTGCTCGTCCTTCTCGGGCTGACCCCGGTCCGCCCGGAGCGAAACATCGTCATCGCCTGCGCCGGCATCAACGGCGTTTTCGTCGTTGGACTGATCTATCTCATCGCCCGCGAGATCTTGAGGCTGCTCAGGGCGCGCAGCAAGGGAAGGGCGGCGGCGCGGCTGCACGTGCGGATCGTCGCCCTGTTTTCGATCGTCGCCATCACCCCCGCTATCCTCGTCGCAATCTTCGCCAGCATCACCCTCGAGGTCGGGCTCGACCGCTGGTTCTCGCTGCGGACGCAGGCGATCGTTCGCTCCTCGCTCAATGTCGCGCAGGCCTATGTTCTGGAGAACGCCAGTTACCTCCAGGGGCAGACAGTCTCGATGGCCAATGACCTCGAGCGCAATCGCCAGCTCTACAGCCTCGATCGCACCGGGTTTATCGAGTTGATGACGCGGCAGGCAAGGGGGCGCGGCATGCTCGGCGCATTCCTGGTCCGCGCCGATGGCAGCCCGATCCTCCAGGCCAATATCGCGACCGACCGGCCGTTGCCGGCCATTCCGCAGGATGCTCTGAAAAGCTCGGTCGAAGGCCAGCCAACGCTCATTCCGCCGGGGGTGACTAACCTCGTCGGCGCCGTGATGCCGCTCGACAATATACCCGGTACCTATCTCTACACTGTCCGAAACGTCGACCCGGAAGTCATGCGGTCCATGCGGCTGATGGAGGAGAATACTGCGGAGTACAAGGCCCTGGAGGCGGGTCGGACCTCGCTGCAGATCGCCTTCGGCGTTCTCTACATCGGTTTCGCCTTGATCGTGCTGCTCGCGGCTATCTGGACCGCGATTGCCGTCGCCGACCGTATCGTCCGGCCGATCCGGCAGCTGATCGGTGCAGCCGACAGCGTCGCCTCCGGCAACCTCGACGTGGTCGTGCCCGTGCGCGCCGTCGACGGCGACGTCGGCAATCTCTCGCGCACCTTTAATAAGATGGTAAGCGAGATCCGCACGCAACAGGAGCAGATCCTGGAGGCGAAGGACGAGGTGGACCAGCGCCGCCGCTTCATCGAGGCCGTGCTTTCGGGCGTCACCGCGGCGGTCATCGGCGTCGGCAAGGATCACCGCATCACCATCGTCAATCCCTCTTCGGAGGGTATCTTGAGGAACGCCGCTTCGGGCCTCGTCGGTGCGAGCCTCAGCGATGTGGCGCCCGAAATCGAAGCCGTGCTCATCGATGCCGAGAGCCGCTATCGCAACGACTATCGCAAGCAGATCAACATCATGCGGGGCGGCACCGAGCGCACGCTGAACGTCCAGGTGACGCGCGAGGAGGGAGACGGGTCGCACGGCTCCTATGTCATCACCATCGACGACATCACGGACCTGGTGATCGCGCAGCGCTCGACCGCCTGGGCGGATGTCGCGCGGCGTATTGCCCATGAGATCAAGAACCCGTTGACGCCGATCCAGCTCTCGGCCGAGCGCCTGAAGCGCCGCTATGGCAAGCACATCGATCAGGAAGACAAGGCGGTTTTCGACCAGTGCACCGATACGATCGTGCGCCAGGTGGAGGACATCGGACGGATGGTCGACGAATTTTCGGCCTTTGCGCGGATGCCGAAGCCGACCAAGGAGTACTCGGATCTCCGCGCCATCCTGAAGGATGCCGTATTCCTGCGCGAGATGGGCAACAGCCACATCACCTTCATCCGCGATTTCGGAGACGAAGCGCTCGAGGGCCAGTTCGATGGCCGCATGCTCGGCCAGGCTTTCGGCAATATCGTCAAGAACGCCGTGGAGGCGATCGAGGCGGTGCCGGCCGAGGTGGTCCGCGGTGCGCCGAAGATCATGATCCGCTCACGTCGCGACGATGCGAGCGGCCGCTACGTGGTCGATGTCATCGACAATGGCAAGGGGCTTCCGACCGAAAACCGGCACCGAATTCTGGAACCGTATATGACGATGCGCGAGAAAGGCACGGGGCTGGGCCTCGCGATCGTCAAGAAAATCATCGAGGACCATGGCGGACAACTGGAGTTGCATGACGCACCTCCCGATTTCGACGAGGGCGTCGGGGCAATGATCCGCGTGATCCTGCCACCTGTCGGTGAAACCGGGGGCGGCGATACTTCTAAGAACAAGGGCAATACCAATGGCGGCTGATATTCTGGTTGTGGACGATGAGGAAGACATCCGTGAGATCGTCTCTGGCATTCTGTCGGACGAGGGCCATGAGACGAGGACGGCCTTCGACAGCGACAGTGCGCTCGCGGCGATCAACGATCGGGTGCCGCGGCTCGTCTTCCTGGACATCTGGATGCAGGGCAGCCGGCTCGACGGGTTGGCGCTTCTCGACGAAATCAAGAGCCGCCACCCGGATCTTCCGGTGATCATGATTTCCGGCCACGGCAATATCGAGACTGCGGTTTCTGCTATCAAGCGCGGTGCCTATGACTTCATCGAAAAGCCCTTCAAGGCGGATCGGCTGATCCTGATCGCCGAGCGCGCGCTCGAGAATTCCAAGCTCAAGCGCGAGGTTTCGGAACTGAAGAAGCGGTCCGGCGATCCGGTGGAACTCATTGGCACCTCGGTCGCGGTGTCGCAGCTGCGCCAGACGATCGACAAGGTAGCGCCGACCAACAGCCGCATTATGATTCTCGGCCCCTCCGGCTCCGGCAAGGAACTGGTGGCGCGGATGATCCATCGAAAGTCCACGCGTGCCGCCGGCCCTTTCGTTGCGCTGAACGCCGCTGCGATCACGCCCGAACGAATGGAGGTCGCCCTTTTCGGAACCGAAGGCACGGCCGGCCAGCCACGCCGAACCGGTGCGCTCGAGGAAGCGCATGGCGGCATTCTCTATCTGGACGAGGTCGGCGAAATGCCGCGGGAGACGCAGAACAAGATCCTGCGCGTCCTGGTCGACCAGCAGTTCGAGCGGGTCGGCGGCGCGAAGCGCGTCAAGGTGGATGTCCGCATCATCTCGTCCACCGCCTACAACCTCGAGAACATGATCTCCGAAGGCCTCTTCCGCGAGGACCTTTATCATCGGCTCGCCGTCATTCCAGTGCGTGTTCCGGCTCTGGCGGAGCGACGCGAAGACATTCCCTTCCTCGTCGACATGTTCATGCGCCAGGTCAGCGAGCATGCCGGCATTCGCCCGCGCAAGATTGGGGAGGATGCGCTTGCCGTGCTGCAGGCGCATGACTGGCCGGGCAACATCCGGCAATTGCGCAACAATATCGAACGCTTGATGATTCTCGCACGCAGCGATGGCCCGGATACGCCGATCTCGGCCGACATGCTGCCGAACGAGGTGGGCGACACGCTTCCGAAGATCGCCGCCAAGGGCGATCAGCACATCATGACCTTGCCGTTGCGTGAGGCACGGGAAATGTTCGAGCGCGATTATCTGATGGCCCAAATCAACCGATTCGGCGGAAACATCTCACGCACCGCCGAGTTTGTCGGCATGGAGCGCTCGGCGCTTCATCGCAAGCTGAAATCATTGGGGGTCTGATTGGCGCCGGATGAGGAAAAAAGTTGCGCGGCGCTCCGACTGCGTCGCGCGCCAACGTCCTGCAACCGATTGTGTTTATGATTCGGCCTGAGATCATCGTGATCTAAGGGGGGACGAGGCGGTATTCCGGAGCGCGTCTTGCGCCGGGCACGCGGGACGCGATCTGCCGCCGGCTCGACCGAGCCGCGTGTCTTGTCGGACGCGCAATGTTGGCGGTAGCACTTTGGTTGCTCCATGTCTTTGTCCTTAAATCGATGTGGATATAAGGACAAAGACATGCAGTAGCGCTCGGACGAAGGAAAAAGCATGAAAGTACTCATATGCGGAGCGGGGCAGGTCGGCTTCGGTATCGCTGAGCGGCTGTCCCAAGAGGATAACGACGTCTCGGTAATCGATACGGCGCCTGACCTCATCGCCCATATCACCGAGACCCTGGACGTGCGCGGCTATGTCGGGCATGGCTCACATCCGGACGTGCTGGCGAGGGCCGGGGCCGACCAGGCCGACATGATCATCGCCGTCACGCTCCACGACGAGGTCAATATCGTTGCCTGCGAGGTGGCGCATGCGATCTTCAATGTGCCGACGAAGGTCGCCCGCATTCGCGCCCAGAGCTATCTGGCGCCGGAATATTCGGATCTCTTTTCGCGCGAGAACGTGCCGATCGACGTGACGATTTCGCCGGAAATCGAGGTGGGTCAGCTTGTGCTTCGCCGCATCTCCTTTCCCGGTGCCACGGACGTGGTTCGCTTTGCCGAGGATCGCATCGCGATGATCGCGATCGAGTGCATGGAGGATTGCCCGGTCGTCGACACGCCATTGCACCAACTGAGCCAGCTTTTCCCCGATCTCAGGGCCACCGTCACCGGCATCTTCCGCAAGGGTCGATTGATCGTCCCGCATTCGACCGATCAGTTGCAGACGGGCGATCTCGCCTATGTCGTTTGCGATCGCGACCATACCCGCCGAACGCTGGCGCTATTCGGACACGAAGAGCAGGAGGCGCGGCGCATCATCATCTTCGGCGGCGGCAATATCGGCCATTTCGTCGCCCGCAGGATCGAGGAGCAGCAGCCGCGCATGCGGGTCAAGCTCATCGAGAGCGACCGCAATCGAGCCGTGTTCATTTCCGACAAGCTGAACAATACGGTCGTCCTGCAGGGTTCGGCGATGGATCAGCGCATCCTCATGCAGGCCGATGTCCAGGATGCCGACCTGGTGGTGGCGCTGACCAACAGCGATCAGATCAATATTCTCGGAAGCATGATGGCCAAGCGGCTCGGGGCGAAGTCGACGCTCGTGCTGATCAACGAGCCCGCCTATCAGGGATTTGCCAGCACCGCCGGCGTCGACGCGCACATCAATCCGCGCGCAGTGACGATTTCCCGTGTCCTGCAGCACGTCAGGAAAGGCCGCATCCGCTCCGTTTATGCCGTGCAGAACGGTATGGCGGAAGTGATCGAGGCGGAGGCGCTCGAGACCTCGCCGCTGGTCGGGCGGGCGCTGCGCGAACTTAACCTGCCGGAGGGCATCCGCATCGGCGCGCTATACCGCGACAAGACGTTCATCCTCCCGGACGGAAGCACCCGGATCAAGGCCAAGGACCGGGTCGTCCTGCTTGCCGCCGCAAGCGCGGTGCGCGACGTCGAGCAACTTTTCCGTGTGAGCATCCAGTACTTCTGAGTAGTCGCAAATGCCGAGAATCGCTTATGTAAACGGTGCCTATGTGCGCCATTTTGAAGCTGCGGTCCATGTGGAGGACCGCGGATACCAGTTTGCCGACGGCGTCTACGAGGTTTGCGAGGTGCGGCACGGCTGCATCGTCGATCTCGGCCGTCATCTGGACCGTTTGGATCGCTCCTTGCGCGAGCTCAGGATAGGCTGGCCGATGAGCCGCGCGGCAATGATGCAAGTAATCCGCGAGGTGCTGCGCCGTAACCGGGTGAAGAATGGGCTCTTTTATCTCCAGGTGACGCGAGGCGTTGCACGCCGGGACCACGTTTTCCCCGCGGGCGACACCCCGCCGTCCATCGTCGTCACGGCCAAGCGCACCGATGCGACCGCTATCTCCCGGAAGAATGCCGAAGGCATTTCCGCGATAACCGTTCCCGAAAACCGCTGGGACCGCGTCGACATCAAGACCATCGGCCTCCTTCCGAACGTGCTCGCCCGGCAGACGGCGAAGGAGGAGGGCGCCCAGGAGGCGATCTTCGTCGATGCGCAAGGCCTGGTCAAAGAGGGCGCAGCGACGAATGTCTGGATTGTCGATGAGGACGGAGTATTGCGTACGCGGCCGGCGGAACACGGAATTTTGCGGGGCATCACCCGGACGACTTTGATGGATGTCGCAAGTTCGCTGGGCTTGAAGGTCGAGGAGAGGGCGTTTTCCGTCGCGGAAATGCTCGCGGCCCGAGAGGTCTTCGTCACCGCTGCCACGAGCATTTGCTTCCCGGTCGTTTCAATCGACGGAAAGGTCATCGGCAACGGTCACCCGGGAAGCATAGCACAGAATATACGTGAGGCCTTTTTCGACGTTGCGGAAAAGACGTTGATTTGATACCAAACTTGGAGAGGTGTCGGGGAAGAGTACTGTGATGCCTCGAATTGCAGAATTCGACAAAAATGCACCGGCGCCGAGCCGGCAAATAAGAAAGAAGCGGCGCGATGGCGGAACGTTCTCAGAATTTGCAGGATCTCTTTCTTAATACGGTCCGCAAGCAAAAGATTTCGTTGACGATTTTCCTTATCAATGGCGTGAAGCTGACGGGCGTTGTAACCTCTTTTGACAATTTCTGTGTTCTCTTGCGCCGTGACGGCCATTCTCAACTCGTTTATAAGCATGCGATCTCGACGATCATGCCGGGTCAACCGCTGCAGATGTTCGAGAATGAGGAAGCCGCATCCTGACGGGACGTGAGGAACATTACCAAGCGTGAGTCAAAATCTTCGTCGATTATCCCGGAGTTGGAACGGCTCCGCGACGACACGCGCGCGGTTGTCATCGTTCCTGTCCTGAAGAAGTCGGGAAAGGGCGCGGGGGAAACGCCGTCGGTGACGACAACCCGGTCCGATGAAAGCCGGTTGGAAGAGGCGACAGGGCTTGCGCTCGCGATCGACCTCGATGTTGTTCACGACACGATCGTACCCGTGGCGCAGCCGAAGCCCGGCACCTTGCTCGGTAGCGGCAAGATCGAGGAGATCGGCCATATCCTCAGCGAGAAGGATGCGGGCCTCGTCATCGTCGATCATCCGCTGACGCCGGTGCAGCAGCGCAATCTCGAGAAGGAATGGAACGCCAAGGTCATCGACCGGACTGGCCTCATCCTGGAAATCTTCGGTCGTCGTGCCTCCACCAAGGAGGGCACGCTGCAGGTCGATCTCGCCCATCTCAATTACCAGAAGGGCCGGCTGGTTCGAAGCTGGACCCACCTCGAGCGCCAGCGCGGTGGCGCGGGCTTCATGGGCGGCCCCGGTGAAACGCAGATAGAGGCCGACCGCCGCCTGTTGCAGGAAAGAATCGTGCGGCTGGAGCGCGAGCTCGAGCAGGTCCGCCGTACGCGTCAGCTTCACCGCTCCAAGCGCAAAAAGGTCCCCCATCCCATCGTGGCCCTGGTCGGATATACCAACGCAGGCAAGTCGACGCTCTTCAACCGCATGACCGGTGCGGGCGTTCTTGCCGAAGACATGCTCTTTGCGACACTCGACCCGACGCTCAGGCGCTTGAAATTGCCGCATGGCCGTATGGTCATTCTCTCGGACACGGTCGGTTTCATCTCTGATCTGCCGACGCATCTCGTCGCAGCTTTCCGCGCGACTTTGGAAGAAGTGCTCGAAGCCGACCTGATCCTGCATGTTCGCGACCTCTCCGATCCCGACAATCAGGCCCAGGCGAGCGACGTATTGCGCATCCTTGCCGATCTCGGGATAGGCGAGAAGGAGAGCGCCGAGCGCATCGTCGAGGTCTGGAACAAGATCGACAAGCTTGAGCCGGAAGTGCGCGAAGCATTGGCGAAGAAGGCATCGAATGCCGGCAACACCGTCGCGGTCTCCGCGATAACCGGCGAAGGGGTGGACGATCTGCTTGCGGAGATTGGCCGGCGCCTCTCGGGCGTCATGACCCAGTGCACCATCGTGCTTGGTCTCGACCAGCTGCAATTGCTGCCATGGATCTATGAGCACGCGATTGTCGACGGCCGCGAAGACCTTGAGGACGGACGCGTGAATCTCAACCTGCGCCTGACGGAAGGGGAGACGGCGGAACTCGAAAGGCGGCTGGGCAATGGACCGAAACCGGCCGAAGAGGAATGGTGAGGGCAAGGACGCCAATCTCCTCCACAGCGCGTCGCCTCGGCTGACGGCTTATCGTTCCGCCATCCTCCGGTTAAGCCTCGGGAGGGTAGCGCCGTCGGCGAAATCACGGGGGCCCCGACGCCCCGCTCTCCGAATTGCAGACTTGCGGCCGGAACAAGTTCGGCTGTTGTTGCTTTGTGCTGTTCATGAAGAGCGTGGCTTTCCTTGCAGCGTTGCTGACATTGGCACCCTGGTGCGCCGCCGGCGCCGAGGAGCTTCAGTCGGAAGCGATCAACAATGCCTCCGTCGCCTCGGTTCCGCCGGAACGACCGTCCGAAACGTCGCCGCGACCGGAGCCGGCGATCATCCGTCTCCAGGTTCTTCTGGACCGTGCGGGTGCATCTCCCGGGGTGATCGACGGCTACTATGGCGAGAACGTCACGAAGGCGATCGCCGGGTTCGAGGCCATGCAAGATCTTCCCGTCGATGGCAAGCTGGACCCCGAGGTCATCGGCCGCATTGGAGACGACAAGCCCGTCATTGAGCCCTACACCATCTTGGAAGAAGATACCAAGGATCTCGTCGAGCGCATTCCGGAAGACTACGCCGAGCAAGCTGAGATGGAGCACCTCGGATATACAAGCGTTGCGGAGCGACTCGCGGAGCGGTTCCACATGGACATCGATCTCTTGAAGGCGCTCAACCCGGGCTCGGCATTCGCCGTTGGAGATAGGATCTCGGTCGCAGCCCCCGGCGCCGCGAGGGAAGGCAAGGTCAAACGGATCGAGGCGCGCAGGGGGGCGGGCCAGGTCGCGGCGTTTGCGGAAGACGGCTCGGTGCTTGCCATTTATCCCGCCTCCATCGGCAGCGAAGAGACGCCTTCGCCATCCGGCAAGCACAAGGTGAAGGGGGTCGCTCCAAATCCGACCTACGTCTACAACCCAAAGGTCAACTTCAAGCAGGGCGATAACGACTCGATACTAGAATTGCCCAGCGGCCCCAACGGGCCCGTTGGAAGCGTCTGGATCGATCTCACGGAGCCTACCTACGGGATCCACGGCACGCCGGAACCCTCCCAGGTCGGCAAGGTGGGCTCGCACGGCTGCGTTCGCCTGACAAACTGGGACGCCGAGGAACTGGCGGCGATGGTCGAGCCGGGAGTGATCGTCGAGTTCACCGATTGAACCATGACCGGTGAGATTTCCATTACAGCACAGGCGAGGTTCGTGTCATGCACAGGTTCACAGTCACTGTTACGAAAGAGTTCGATGCCGACACCGCCGAAGAGGCGGCCTTGCTCATGTATCAGGAATTGGCCAGCGGGCGGACGCCGCTCGAATATTCGGTGGCGGACGAGACAAGAATCCCAACCGGTCTGACGCTGGACAGGGAAAAAGCGGACGAGTTTGCCAGTATCGATCACACCGCCGATCCCGGCAATTGGTAGCTCCCGGCCATTACAGCTTTTCAGGCGCGCAAACTTCCGCTGTAAGTCCTTGACCGCCGGTTCATCAGTTCGCGTCCGATGCGCATGCAGCAGCGGCTCGAGCGCGTCTCGAGCCAGAGGCTCGATTTTGCAGATGGCTCGGGAAACTTATCGGAAAGTCTGAATTTGGGGAGCACTCGACATTTTCTGCTGCGTACCCGATGCAATAATCCTCGCACATAGTTGTCGATCTGGCCCAGTTCCCCATGTCCTGCTCGATGTTTGAACATGCGGCTTCTTGAAACCTTCGGCGGCAGGCATATGGGGCATGTCCTGAGGCCAGAAAATACAGAGGCGATGCATGAAAACGCTGCTGCTAAAAAAAGAGGAAGTAGGCAGATTAATCTGCATGAAGGAAGTAATCGGCACGGTGGAAGAGGCTTACAAAGCCTTTAGCAGTGATCAGGTGGAGCAACCTGACTATATAGGAATAGATCTCCCATCGCCTCGTGGGGAAATCGACTTCAAACTTGGCTACTACAAAGCCAATGAAGTGATCTCGATGAAAGCCTCTTCCGGCGGGTTCATTAACAATCCGACAGCACACGGCGTGCCCAGCGGCATGGCGAGCATTTTCCTGTTTGATGCCAGGAGCGGTGCGCTGATTTGCGTTATGGACGGAAGTCTGATCCTTGGTCTCAGAACCGGGGCGTCGGGAGCCGTTTCCGTAATGGCACTCGCAAGGAAAAATGCCGGAAAAATCACATCGATCGGGACAGGCAATCAGGCAAGAATGCAAATCCGGGCGATCAATGAGATCATGAAAATCGAAGAGATCCACGCCTGGGACAACACTCCCGAGACGCTTTCCAAATACAAGGCCGACATCGAAAGCGAATTTGGCATTCCTGTAATCATGGCAACTTCCAAAAAAGAAGCCGTTGAGCAGGCCGACATCCTGGTTACGACGACCCGCGGGAAGGGGTCGCTTGTGGAAGCGGATTGGGTAAAGCCCGGTACACACATCGTTGCGATCGGCACAGATCAACAAGGCAAGCAAGAACTGGATCCGGAGATCTTCAGGAACGCAAAGGTAGTCGTCGACTCAATTGCGCAGTGCACCGAAAAGGGTGAGACGTGGCATCCGTTGAATAAAAACATCATCACCCGAAGCGACATCCATGGAGAAATCGGCGAGATCTTGCTCGGCAGGAAGCCAGGCAGAGAAAATGATGACGAAGTGACAATTTTCGACTCCACAGGCATGGCCATACAGGACAATACGACCGCCGGGAAAATCTATCGGAACGCAATAGAAAGAAACGTCGGAACTTTCTTTGAGTTCTTTTGAGTGATGATTCGGAGACAGCACGAAGATCCGCTTCGCCCGCCAAGAGTGCCGTGTGCGCCTTGTGAACAATTCAGAAGCTTGGTCACAAACATCAATTCAACCAACGATCCAAGCTTCCTCTTATGTTCAGCGGAACGTAAGTCTCAAAGTTGAAAGGCGACAAGCACCATGCGCAACTACCCGACCATCGAGGACATCCGGGAGGCCAGGGAAAGGCTGAAACCTCACATCAGACACACGCCCTTGCTGCGCGCAGAAAAAATAGAGAAAGCCGTTGGTTGCGAGCTGTATCTCAAACCCGAGACCCTGCAAATTACCGGCGCCTTTAAGATTCGCGGCGCTCTAAACAAGACCCTTTCGCTCCCGAGAGAAGCGATCGCAAACGGCATCATTGCCAGTTCGTCGGGCAATCATGCCCAGGGGCTTTCCTACGCGGCCAGAATGCTGGGCGTAAAGGTGATATTGGTACTCCCGGTTACCACGCCGAAAATCAAGATAGCCAATACCGAGGCCCTTGGTGCGGAAGTCGTCCTTTTTGACGGTGATACGGCTGCCAGATGGAAAAAGGTCTATGAAATCGCCGAAGGAAAGAATTATGCGGTTGTACATGGGTTCGAAGACCCCATGGTAATGGCTGGCCAGGGAACAATTGGCTGTGAAATCCTCGAGGACTTGGAAGATGTTGACACGGTCATTGTTCCCGTTGGCGGCGGCGGCCTTATCTCGGGAATAGCTACCGCTATCAAGGAAACGAAGCCATCGGTGCGCGTCATCGGCGCGGAGCCAGCATTAACACCGAAGTATTTCCACAGCCGGATAAATAAGGAACGTACATCGTTACCCTTGAAGAACACCATCGCCGATGGCTTGAGAATAAGCGTTCCGGGGCAGAACCCGTATCCTATCATTGAAAAGTACGTCGACGAGATCATTCTCGTCGAGGACGAGCACATCATCGCAGGTATGCGTACCCTTGCCAGAGACGCGAAATTGATCGCCGAACCGGCCGCCTCGATTGGTATCGGCGCCTTGTTGGCCGGCTCCATAAAAGTCAGACCGGATGAAAAAGTCTGCGCGGTGTTGAGCGGCGGGAACTGGGACTTGTGCGACCTTGCTGAGGTATACAAAGCTGCCGAGTAGGGTTGCCAGGACGGATATCTAAATTCCGTTCGGGCCAGCTAGGAGGGCTTCCGCGCTCGCCTGTTCCAAGTTTGTCTTGGTCGACATGAACGTCGCGCGCCAAGCTTGAACTATTCCGCGGCTGCTTCCCCGCCCTCCTGCACGAGGGCCGCGTTCTTCCTGGCGATCGCGTCCCGGTTTGCAGCCGCGGCTGCGATCGCCTGCTTGTCATCGCCGGCCACCTGCACGGTCGGCGAGGCGAAATGGATAGCGTTGGCCGCGAAGGCTTCCTTGATCAGTGCCTGGGCCCGTCGCCTTACCTGCGTCTGGCACCCCGGCTTTGTTTTCATCGCGAAGCTCAGGGTGATGCCGTAGTCGCCGAATTGCTCGACGCCCTTCATCTTGACGGTTTCAAGGATCAGCGGGCCGAGTTCCGGGTCCTCGAGAAGCTTGGCGCCGACCCCCTTCACCACCTTCTTCACATTGGCGACATCGGTGTCGTAGGCGACGTTGATCTTGAACTTGTCGATGACCCAGTCGCGGCTCATATTCTGGACGGCGCCAAGCGAGCCGAACGGCACCGTGAAGACAGGCCCACGGTGATGGCGCAGCTTGACGGAACGGATGCTGAAGGATTCGACCGTGCCCATGTAGCTGCCGCTCTGGATATATTCGCCGACCCGAAAGGCGTCGTCCATCATGTAGAAGATGCCGCTGATGATATCCTTCACGAGCGTCTGCGAGCCGAAGCCGATCGCCACTCCGAAGACGCCGGCGCCAGCGATCAACGGGCCTATGGCGACGCCGAGGGCGGAGAGCACCATCATTCCGGCGACGACGGCGATGAAGGCGGCCAGGAAATTGCGCAGGATCGGCAGCAGCGTGCGGAGACGCATCTTGCGAGCCAGCAGCACCGGATCCGCTACGTCGACACTGGCGCGCGTCAGCTGGAGATTGATGAACTCCTTGGTCAGCTGCCAGACGAGGTCCGCCGCCAGCAGGATCACCACGCCGGCGAGGACGCCGCGGAAGAGCCTGTTGAAGACATCGTCCTGTATCATCGAGCTGCCTTTGAACTGGAAGACGACGGCAAGCCATGCTGCAGCGAGCGCGATGATGGCGAATCTCGCGCCCCGGTCGATCAGCACATTGCGCGCCACGCGCATGTAGCCGGTCGCATCGGCGTCGCGCATCGACCTTGTCGTGGCAGTCGTGAAGCGCAAGAGCGGCGGCAGGCCGAGGGCATAGACGCCGAGCCAGAACGCCACCTTCATGCCGCCGCTCCAGCACAGCCACAGTAGAACGAGGAAGGCGACGACCAGGGCGTTGCTCAGCAAGCGCCTTCCGGCCGGCACCTCCGCGGCGGCGGGCCGCCGGATCGCCGTTTCGATGGCAAGGCCCAGCACGACCAGGCCGAGAGCTGCCGTGACGAAGTTGCTGACATTCTCCGGAACCGACAGCGCCTGCATCAGGTCGGCGGCGGCCCACAGAAAAGCCAGGGCGCCGATGAAGAGAACGGACCGCTGATACCAGAAGCGTGCCGCCTCCGGTGCAAGCGCGACGCTGCCCTGCTGCGGTTCAGTCGCCACGCCTTGCGCAATGGCGACCTTGAACGCCGACGCAGATATCGCAATCAGCAGCCGGGCAACGATCCAGGCGATCAGCAGCGGCGCCACGGCCGCCTCCAATTGGCTCGGCCAGCCGGAAAGGACGAAGGCGGCGATTGCGGCAATTGCGAAGACGACGAGCGGCGCGACGCGAATGAAGACGGCAAGGCCCCGTCCGAGCCGCTGCGGGCCTGCTTTCAGCCGCAGCAGATAGCGCGACAGGAACTCGGCACCATAGGCGACGATGAGCACGAAGGCGAAGCCTTTGAGGATCGGCATCGTTCCATGGCCTTGCATATCGACGGCGACGCGGTCCTTCGCCGCCCGCCATTCACGAACGACCTGCGGCGCAGCGTCCCGCATGCTGAAAAGGTGTTTTCTGATCGCGGCGACCCACTGCGAGGTAAATCCTCCCGGTCGCGTCGCGGCGGCCGGCGCCGGGGCCTCCTGCCTGGTCGCGAGCCATTGGCGAACTTCCGGGTCGTCCAGCAACTCGATCAATTGTTGGATCTTGGCGGGCGGTGCGGCCGTTGCCGCATCCTGGGCTGCAAGAGGTGTGGCAAGCCCGAACACAAGCGGGAGAAGTATAAGGAGCGATGCGCAAATGCTTCTGCCGCGACCATGCTTGAACATCGCGATCACTCGATTACCTCGTCCTTTGCCCCAGACCCGGTGAAGGCGCTTCGGAGGTCATGCGAACCGAGCAACGCGCAAGAGTTTGGAACTCAGTCATTCACCACAGCCCACTTGTCGTCGGGATCGAAGCGGTCGATGAACGGCACGATCGCCTCCGTGCTGGGACCGAGGTCCCGTTCGTAGACAATGCCCTGCTGGTTTACGACGAAGGTCTTGACGCCGGTATCGGCATATTGCACCGGCCAGGCGATCAATGCGAAGCCGGCGATCATGTTGCCGTTGATGACATAGTCGTATTTGCCGCCGGCGATGTTGTCGCCTTGGGAGGAGAGGATGCGAAAACGGTAGCCGAAATAGCCCTGACCGGCCTTAGCCCTTTCCAGCGCCGCCTCGCTGATCGCGTCGCCGACCGGGCTGTCGCCGTCGCCCTGGTCGGCTGGCCAGTAGAGGCCGTCGGTCTGGCCGGGGCTGCTGATCAGCTTCTGCGCATACTCGAACACGCCATCGGCATCGCGATCCTGGGAAGCATAGTCCTTTTGTGCCTCGACGTAGGCGCGTGCGGTGTCGATCGCCTCAAGTTCGTTCTCGCCGACGCGGCGGTTGACGATCTCCTCGAGCCCGACATAGGTGTCGAAGGCCCATTTGCCATCCTCGCCCTTGGTGAGCGGAAACGGCAAGGGCCAGAGCCGGTCGCCGATCTGGATGACCTTGCGCTCCTCAAGATCGCGCACGACGACCCTGCGCGCGGCACCTTCGCGGATGAGCGCGAAGGTCTCCATCGCATCCTCGCCCGTCTTCAGCTTTGCCGGGTCCAGCCCCAAGAGTTTAGCAAGGCCGTCGAAATCATTGCCGGCGAGCGCCGATTTGAAGGCGTCCACCGCCTTTGCAGGATCGTCGAAGACCGGCGGGTCTTCCGCGGCGGCATAGTCGTCGATGCTCGCCGATCCCTGCGCCTGTGCCGGCTGATGTGCCTGGGCAGAAGCTACATCGATTAGCGCAACGGTGAGCGAGAGCGACAAGGCTGATCCGAGAAGGAGAATGTGAAAGAGCTTGCTCATGGTCGTTCTCCCTCCTTGTCAGCGTCTGCGCCCACCGCCGCGTCCACCGCCGCCGCGCGCCATTGGCGGTCTACCGCCGCCGCGGCTCACGTGCGGCCGCCCGCCGCCGCGATGGCCGCCGCCCATGCTGTGACCGCCGCGCCGCGATGACGCCACTTCCCGGCGTCCCGAATTGACGTTGCCGAGGCCCGACGGTTTCCTCGGCCGGTTCTGCGCTTTGGAGGCCATCTTTTTCTTGCCGGCCGGCCGGCTCGCCTTCGAAGGCTTCTTGCCCTTGGGGCGGTTGAGGCTCTGCTTCGATCCTCCGGCTTTCGCCTTCGCCACCTTCTGCCCGCCGGCGGGCTTCGCCTTCGGCCGCGCCTGAGCCTTCAATCCCTCGAGCGTACTCTTGCGCACGTCCGCGATCTTGCCCGTGCCGCCGCCAGGGCGCGCCTGCACCCGGTCGCGGTTGATCTCGGCGGCGCGATTGCGGAGATTGTTGTCGCCGTTGGCCTTGATGCTGTTCTTGATGTTCGTCCGATCGAATTTCTGAAGCTGGTCGCGATCGAACTTGAGCTTGCTGCGGTCGACATTCTTCCAGTCGATGTCATTCAACTTCAGCTTGCCGTCGAAATCCACGTTGTTGAAGCATTTGTTGCAGTCGACATCGATGTCGCCGTCCCAGCGGCCACCCCAGACCCCCCAATCGTCCCAGTCGATGATGGCGCCGAAGATCGCGCCGGTAACGGCACCGGCGAAAAAGGCCGCCCCCGGATACCAGTAGGCGGGATAGGGTTCGTCGTAATAATCGATCGGCACCGGCGCATAGTCGGGCTCATAAAGCATTTCCGCCGGATACTGCGGGACGTAGATCGTTTCCGGGTTGGCCGGCTGGATGATGATGTTGTCACCCTCCTCGACCACCTTGATCTTGTCGTCCGTCTTGATGATGTCCTTGGCAACCGCTTCGTCACGCAATTGCTGAATCGCAATCAGCACATCTTTCTGCTGATTGGCGATCGCCTCGCCAAAGCTCTGCGTCCATTCGAGATCCTCGCTCATCATCTTGACGATCTCGGGATAATTCAGCAGCGAAATCACGCTGCCGTCCCAGCTTTCCTTCGGCTTCAGATCGGGCTTTTTCGCGCGCGCCTCGAGAAACCGTTCTGCCTCGACGATCTGCAGAGGGTAGAGCGAGGCAGCCGAGACAAGGGCAATCAACTCGTCAGGATAAAGCGCGATCCGCGCCACCAGAACCTCGAGTTCCTCGTCGCTGAGTGGCTCCGGCGTGGCGGCCGGCGCTTCGGTCGTTGCCGCCGTCTTCTCCTGGGCGAAGGCGCCGGGGCTCTGCATGGCCAGCATGATCGCCATCGCGCCGCCAAGTGCAATTGCTGCTTTTCTGATCATCTGCTGCCCCCGTGGCGCCTCCGTATCGATGCGCCGGCTGATCGCCACTGGCTGGAATCGATCGAGAAGTCGCTGCCTTGCGAAGCCGCGCCCGTCCTGTGGACTGCCAGAGCCTCTCCCCCAGTGGCTGCGAAAGAATTTCACGGACGAGCCTGCAGGGACGATGAGCCTCGCGCGGTGGAAAATCCGCGTTTCAAAATAGACTACCCGCTCCGCGCCGCCGCGTCGTTGATTGCAATCAAAGGCAAGCAAAGTTCCGCTGCGCTGAACGGTATGGGTCAGGGCGCGTCATTGTTCTCCTGCGTCGATCGTTGCCCGGTGAGGGGCATCGGGCTACGTTCAGACTGCAGTTCGGCGCGCTTTTCACCAAACTTGAGTTGCCCAACGATCCGACCAATCAGGATCGCAATGTAGAGGGTCCCGATGGCGGCTTCGAGCGCAGACAGAATCTGGGCAATTGGCGTGGCCGGGGTGATATCGCCGTAGCCGACCGTCGTTATGGTCACGAGACTGAAGTACAGAAGCTGCGTGTCGAGATCGCCGCCCTCCGGGATTCTGAATGATCCGGCCTGCCAGTCTTCAAGCCGGAGATAAAGCAGCGCCCAGGCGGTGGCGATCATGAAAAAGCCGAATATCGCGCCGACGAGACTATCGGCCGTCATCTCGCGACTTCCCACGAGCTCGGCAAACGTTGCGATCAGTGCGCTGACGACGATGACCAGCATCAGTCCCAAAAGCGGGCCATCCAGGCCGGCAATTCCCAATGTGTTCAGAATTTGGAGCACCAGAGCCATTACTAGCAGCGCGATTACACCGGTCGTATGCGTCGCACCGATCCGGCCGGCATGGACCGCCCCTCCAAAAACCAGAAGATAGAGGGTAACGTTCGCAAGTTCGCCGAGCCTCGTGCTGGACCAGAGGGGCTGAAGCAAGAACGTCCCAATCAACAGCGCCAGCAGGAGGCTCCATCGCCACCGCTCCACAAGACGGAGATAGGCATTGATGATCGACATCGCCGAATTGACGATCATGATGGAGCCCCGGGACGGCGAAGGAAGTCAATCCAGCGATTACATCGCGGCGAACAGTCTACTTCCGAGCGCGCAGGATGGCAGCACGAAGAGTCCGCGCAGTCCCGTATGTTCGAGTATCTTACGGTCGCACATTGATCCAGCGCAATTTCATCGGGGCGGTTTTGTTGTTTTGTCGTGTCTTGTCGACCGGCCGACCGTGAGCACGCGGTCTGACGGATTCCGCTTCTCGGCGCATGAGGGCGCGTAGACTCTGAAAGATTGAGTATTAACTCGCCTATTCTGCGAGACAACCTTACGCGCGCTTAATAACACTAAAATAATTTCCGTGATATACATGCGAAATTTTGAGAATTAGGCCCGATGTTGTCTCAATTTTGCAGCATATCATCTATAGGTATTGGTTTGCATAGGGCTTTTTCGCCCAAGGCGTCCAACAATTATCCGTTGGATACCGGTCGAATCGCAAACATGCGGTGACCCAAACATGCGGTGACACTGGCAGAGGAGACGGGATTATGGAAGACGCTGCAAAACAGCAGGACCGCGCGAACGCCGGTCTTTGGCAGGCCGCGCCGTGGCAAGAATCGTGTCAATACGCCCTGGATGCATGGCAGCGTACGATCCTCTTCTGCGACGTTCTGCGCCGCCGGGGCAATCAGTATGCCGAGCACAATTCGAACCCGGTGCCGCATGTCCTGCACTTTGACGTGGAGCTCGTGTTGAGCGGGAGGGCGTTGCCGCGCCCTGTCAATTATGGCCTGGTGCGGATCATCCCGCCGACGGACATCATCATTGATCCGGACAAGCGTCCCTTCGTGGTCGTCGATCCGCGCGCCGGGCACGGGCCTGGCATCGGGGGTTTCAAGGCCGACAGCGAGATCGGTGCCGCGCTGCAGGCGGGACACCCCTGCTATTTCATCGGCTTTCTCCCGGACCCGGTGCCCGGGCAGACGATCGAGGACGTCATGCGGGCACAAGCCGCATTCCTCGAAAGAGTAATCGAACTCCATCCGGTGGCGGACGGCAAGCCGTGCGTAGTCGGCAATTGCCAGGCCGGCTGGGCGGTGATGATGCTCGCCGCGACGCGGCCTGAACTCTTCGGGCCGGTCATCATTGCCGGCTCCCCGCTTTCCTACTGGGCCGGGGTCAAGGGGGTAAACCCGATGCGCTATTCGGGCGGCCTGCTTGGCGGTAGCTGGCTGACGGCACTCACCGGCGACATTGGCGGCGGCAAGTTCGACGGGGCTTGGCTGGTCACGAACTTCGAAAGTCTGAACCCGGCGAACACGCTTTGGAGTAAGCAATACAACGTCTGGTCAAAGGTCGATACAGAAGCGGCGCGCTATCTGGAATTCGAGCGCTGGTGGGGCGGACACGTCAATCTCAATGCCGAAGAAATGCAGTTCATCGTCGATGAACTGTTCGTTGGTAACCGACTGGCAACAGCGGAGATCGTCACCTCGGACGGGGTGCGGATCGACATCCGCAACATCAAGTCGCCGATCCTCTGCTTCTGCTCCAAGGGCGACAATATAACGCCGCCGCAGCAGGCGCTCGGATGGATCCTGGATCTTTACCGGAGCGTGGACGATATTCGTGCGCACGGACAGACGATCATCTACGCGATGCATGAGACGATCGGTCACCTCGGCATCTTCGTCTCAGGCAAGGTAGGTGCCAAGGAGCATGCCGAATTTGCCAGCAACATCGATCTGATCGACACCCTGCCGCCGGGGCTCTACGAAGCGGTCTTGATCCGGCGCTTGGACGAGAACGCCGCACCGGACCTGGAGCTCGGCGAGTGGATCGCCCGTTTCGAACCGCGCAGTCTCGATGATCTGCGGGAGATGGGCGGCAACGATCCCGAGGACGAGCGGCGCTTCGCCACGGTGCGGCGCGTCTCGGAGATCAACCTCGGCCTCTATCGCACCTTCGCGCAACCATTCGTTCAGGCCATGGCCAGCGACCATGCCGCTTCATGGCTTGCCCGCCTACATCCGGCGCGCATGGCTTTCGAGATCTTCTCGGACAGCAACCCCTTCATGGCTTCTGTCGCGATGCTAGCGGACCAGGTCCGCGAAGCGCGCCAGCCCGTTGGCCCGGACAACATGTTCGTTGCGTTACAGGATTTCCTGTCCAAGCAGGTCGAAACTTCCCTCGACGTCTGGCGCGCCTGGCGCGACAAAACTCAGGAACAGGTCTTCCTCGCCGCCTACGGTTCTCCCGTACTGCAGGCCGCGGTCGGCCTGCAGGCAACCGCCGAACCGCCGCGGCGCTACCCCGGAGAACAGCCGGAGACTTTGGCCTTCATTCGTGCACGGATCGCCGAGCTCAAGGCGGGGATGGGCGAAGGCGGCTTGCGGGAAGCCAGCATTCGGGCCCTCGCCTATGTCGGCCGCGGCTATGGCATTGATGAGCGCCAGCTGGCGGTGCTGCGACGCATCCGGGCACGGCACCGGGAGGGTCTTTCACTCCAGGAATTCAAACGGATTCTCCGCGAACAGTCGCTGATGCTGCTCATCGACGAGTCGGCCGCTCTCGCCGCGCTTCCCTCGATGCTGCCGGAAGGCCATGCTCAACGTGCGGCGGCTATGGCGGCTGTGCGTGAAGTCATCGAGAGCACCGGTGAAATGAACGAGGAAGTTCAGGCCCGCATGGACCGCGTTGAATCGCTCTTCTCCGACCGCACGGGCAGACCGGCAATCGTGAGGGATACTCCGGCGCGAGCGTCGGTGCGACCGCGCCGCACCTCGTGACGTGACGTGATGGAGGCGACGGGAACGACATAAGGAGAACGGCGATGCCCTTGACAAGCCCCGCGGAAGCAGATCGTCCGCACGTCAAATATGAGCGTCTGATCGACCGGACCCATGGCGTGGGGCCGATCCCCACGGCGGTTGCCCACCCCTGTGACGAGAGCTCGTTGCTGGGTGTGATCGAAGCCGCTCGTGCAGGCATGATAGATCCGATCCTCGTGGGCCCGACCGGAAAGATTCGCGCTTCCGCCGAGGCCTGCGGCGTCGATCTCAAAGCTTACCAGGTCGTTGATGCGCCGCACAGTGACGCAGCAGCCGCCGCGGCTGTCGAGCTTGTTCGCGCAGGCAAGGCGGAACTCATCATGAAGGGCAGCCTCCATTCGGATGAACTGCTTCGGGCAGTGGCCGCCAAGGACACCGGCCTCAGGACGCAAAGGCGGATCAGCCACGTCTTCATCATGGATGTCCCGACCTATTCCGAGCCGCTGTTCATCACCGACGCGGCTGTCAACATCTTTCCGGACCTCGAGGCCAAGCGCGACATCGTGCAGAACGCAGTCGACCTGCATCTCGGCCTCGGCCTCGGCGAGCCCCGCGTCGCCATCCTCTCGGCGGTGGAGACCGTCACGACAAAGATCCCGGGGACGACCGACGCTGCCTGCCTCTGCAAGATGGCCGATCGCGGCCAGATCACGGGGGGCATTCTTGATGGCCCGCTGGCGCTCGACAATGCAATCAGCGAGGAGGCCGCCCGGATCAAGGGCATTCGGTCCCCGGTGGCCGGGCGGGCCCAGATTCTCGTCGTGCCCGATCTCGAGGCCGGCAACATGCTCGCCAAGAACCTCACCTTTCTCGCCAATGCCGATGCTGCAGGCATTGTGCTCGGTGCCAGGGTGCCGGTCATTCTCACGTCGCGGGCGGACAGCCTGCGCACGCGAATGGCCTCTTGTGCGGTGGCGGTGCTCTATGCCGCCGCCAGGCGCCAGACGCTCGCCGTGCCCGCGGAGTGAGCGAGATGGCCACCATCCTCATCGTCAACGCCGGCAGTTCGAGCCTCAAATTCCAGCTCTTCTCGATCGACGGAGGCGACACACTCGAGCGCCTGTTGAAGGGCCAGCTCGACGGGATCGGCACCAAACCGCGATTGGTGGTCCGCGACGCGAGAGGGCAAGTCGTTGCCGAGAACGCATTTTCGGCGGACAAGGTCGAAGACCTGGCGGCTGCGCAGGATGTCGTCGGCACTTGGCTGCTCGGCCATGTCGGCACACCGCCGACCGCGGTCGGCCACCGAGTGGTGCACGGCGGGCCGTTCTACAGCGAACCCACGGTCGTCGACGACCAAGTGCTTGTGACATTGGAGGAACTGATACCCCTGGCGCCACTCCATCAGCCCAACAACCTGGCCCCGATCCATTCGATCCGCCGACAGCGGCCGGACCTGCTCCAGGTCGCCTGCTTCGATACCGCCTTCCATCGCGGACACCCCGAAATCGCCGATCGCTTTGCGATTCCTGAAGCATTCTATCGGGAAGGCGTGCGACGCTACGGTTTCCACGGCCTGTCCTACGAATACATCGCGGGCCGGCTGCGGGAACTTGCGCCCGATCTGGCGAAGGGGAGAGTCATTGTCGCCCATCTCGGCAGCGGCTGCTCCATGTGCGCGCTGGTCGGTGGCCGCAGTGTCGAGAGCACGATGGGCTTTACCGCCCTCGATGGCTTACCGATGGGGACGCGCCCGGGTCAGATCGACGCTGGCGTCGTCCTCTATCTGCTGGGCGAAAAGGTTATGGATGTCAAAGCCGTCGAGCATCTGCTTTATCACGAGTGCGGTCTGAAGGGGCTTTCGGGCATCAGCAGCGACATGCGCGAGCTGCTCGCAAGTTCCGATAAGCGTGCCAGGCTTGCGCTCGATTATTTCGTCTATCGCGTCGCCATGGCCGCTGGCGCGCTCGCCGCGGCCATGGGCGGACTTGACGGCTTCGTCTTCACCGCAGGCGTTGGCGAGAATGCACCGACAATCCGCCAAGCGATCGCGGAGCGGCTGGCATGGTTGGGCATTGAGGTCGATCCGGTCGCGAACGCGGAGGGACGGCTGCGCATATCGAGCCCACAGAGCCGCGTTACGGTGCTCACCGTGCCGACGGACGAAGAACGAATGATCGCCGGCCATACGCTCGCCATCCTCCGCCACAGTGCGCGCTGAATTCGTCCTTGGTCTCCGGGGCGCGATCGTCCGGTGACCTTTTGTGGAAGTGATCCTGGTTCGATCGTTTTGCGAGGGAAATCCCATGTCGTTCAATCCACGTTCCGTTTCGCTCGAAGGCCGGCGCGGCCTCGTGACCGGCATCGCCAACGACCAATCCATTGCCTGGGGCTGTGCCAAGGCATTTCGCTCCTTGGGGGCGGAACTCGCGGTGACGTATCTCAACGAAAAGACACGGTCCTATGTCGAGCCGCTCGGGCGAGAGCTCCAGGCGACGATGATGCTGCCTCTGGACCTTGGCGTCGGAGGGCAACTGGAGGCAGCCTTCGATGAGATCCGCGCCAGATGGGGTCAGCTCGACTTCGTCCTGCATTCGATCGCCTTCGCCCCGAGGGAGGATCTGCATGGCCGCGTGGTCGACTGTTCGAAGGCCGGCTTCCTGCAGGCCATGGAGATATCCTGCTGGTCGTTCATCCGCATGGCGAAGCTCGCCGAGCCCCTGATGCGTGAAGGCGGAACGCTGTTCACCATGACCTATTACGGTTCGCAGATGGTGGTCGAGCACTATAACCTCATGGGCCCGGTGAAGGCGGCGCTGGAGAGTGCCACGCGCTACCTGGCGGCCGAGCTCGGTCCCAAGGGCATCCGGGTCCATGCGATCTCACCGGGCCCGCTCCAGACGAGGGCGGCCTCCGGTATCGCCGAATTCGACGAGCTTCTCGACAAGGCGCAGTCCAAAGCGCCTACGCGCAGTCTGGTGTCCATCGATGACGTCGGGGCTGCCGTGGCCTTTCTCGCAACCGACGCCGCGAAGTTGATTACCGGCGAAACCCTGTACATCGACGGCGGCTATCACATCATCGATTGATTGGTGGATTCCACCCGTTTTGTCTCAAGTCAATGACAGAACCGCTCGCCATTTATAGGATCGATGCGATCGCACGGAGGCTTCCGTCCGGCGCCCGGCAAGGGACTTGGGTCGGATCGTGTCCTGTCCATCAAGGGCATCGGGTATCGGCGGGTGTGTCCCGCTCGAGGGAATCGCGATCTGCTGGAGGTGAGAAATGGCCACGGAGATCGAGCGAAAGTTCCATGTCGTGGACGATCGCTGGCGGAAGCATGCCTCCAAGATCTCTGAGCTGCGGCAAGCTTATGTCGTGAGTACGAAGAACCGAATGGTTCGTGTCAGGATCGTGAATGCGTGTCGTGCGACGCTGGCCGTAAAGATCCGGACCGGCCGTCTGCGACGTGAAGAGTATGAGTACGAGATCCCTTACGCGGACGCGGTGGAGATGTTCGAGCATGCTCTGGGGATCATAGAGAAGACGCGTTACGAGGTGGATCATCAAGGCCGCCGCTGGGAAATAGACGTCTACTCCGGCGCAAACGACGGCCTCGTCGTTGCGGAGATCGAACTCCGAAAGGGAGACGGCGACCCACCGAAGCCCGTCTGGCTAGGGTCGGAGATAACGGGGAACCGGCTGTACTCGAACCGGGTGCTGGCGATAGGGGCGCGCCGTCGTGAAGGGCGCGGCCCGCAAACGAACCCGTATGGTGCCATTCAAGAAGTCAAGCGAGCCACAACCTAACGCATTCTGAAGTGGAGCAAAGCGATGGCGGAACAGAAAGACCTGAATGCCAAGGCACCCCCAAGTGCAAAAGAGCTTCGCATGCAACTCCTCCAGCGCGAGATGGATGAGATGGAGAAAGAGCGGAAGCTCAAGACGATACAGCAACAGAAACTCGCCGATTTCGCTGCCGAATTCCTCGAGGAACGTGTCACCGAGGAAGAAATAGCCATGGTGCGCCGTCTCGTGACGAACGCCGTCAAGGACGGCAAGTTCGAGGCGATGGTCTACAGCTTCCCCTCCGATCTATGCACCGACAGCGGCCGGGCCATAAACAGTGGCGACCGGGACTGGCCGAAGACCCTTCAGGGAAAGGCCAAGGAGTTTTTCGATCGCTACCAGACCATCGGCAAGCCGCAGGGCTACAAACTGAAGGCGATGATCATCAATTTCCCCGGCGGCGTGCCCGGCGACGTCGGCTTTTTCCTGAACTGGGCGCCGGACGACGTCTGACCACCGTGGACGCCGCATTCTTGGACGCGCAAAGCCCTCATCGGCTGAACAGATAGCTGCGCGCACCACGTGGCGACGCGCAGCGTCCAACGTTTCAGTAGATGTTGGGCACCAACCGCCAAACATGCCTGACCTCGTCGAAGTCGTCCGGGCGCTTCTGGCGCTTTCCGAGATCGGGTTCATTGAACTTCACCCGCTCATACGGGATCGAGTTCAAGAGGTGCGAAATGCAGTTGATGCGCGCGCGCTTCTTGTCGTCGGACGGGACGATCCACCAGGGGGCATATTCGGTGTCGGTCATTCGGATCATTTCGTCATAGGCGCGGGTGTAATCCCACCAACGGCGATAGGATTCGACATCCATCGGGCTGAGCTTCCACTGCCGCATCGGGTCGCCGATGCGCTGACGGAAGCGGCGCTCCTGTTCCTCCTCGCTGACATCGAGAAAATATTTGAGCAGAATTACGCCGCTTTCGACGATGGCCGCTTCAAACCGCGGTGCGAGCTCCAGGAACCGCTTCGCCTGTGCTTCGGTGCAGTAACCCATCACGCGCTCGACCCCGGGGCGATTGTACCAGGAGCGGTCGAATATCACGACCTCGCCTCCGGCCGGTAGATGCGGGATGTAGCGCTGAATATAGATCTGGCTCTTCTCGCGATCCGTCGGCGCCGGTAGTGCCACTATGCGGAAAACGCGCGGGCTGACCCGCTCTGTGATGCGCTTGATCACGCCACCTTTTCCCGCCGCGTCGCGGCCTTCGAAGATGACGACGATGCGCGCTCCCGATTTCTTCACCCATGCCTGCAGGTGGGCGATCTCCACCTGCAATCGCTCGAGTTCCTTTGCATAGTCGCGGCCCGATGCGCCGCCGGCGAAATCCGCAACGGCGACATCCTTTCTCTTTTCCTTATCTCTACCCTTGTCCTTGCCGTTCTTGGCCATGGCTCTTCCTCCCTCCTTGCCCAGGATTCTCGAGGTCTAAACCGCACATCTCTTGTGTCGGCGCACTACGCCGCGTTCGCGGAGCGCCGCTCGAAGTCATCGAGTGCGTCCTCCATGCCCGCAAAGACCATATCGACACCGATCCTCTCGATGACGCCGGCTCGCTGGAGCATGGCGCGCGCATCGCCGTGCAGTTCCGCCAGGCCCAGCGCGATACCGCGCCTTTTCAACGCCTCGCAAAGCTCTTCGAGCATCGCTGTCGCCGTGCTATCGATTTGCGGAATCGCGCTTGCGTCGATCACCAGCCACTGCGTGCCCGCCGGCAAGGCCTCGGCGATCTTGAGCAGGCGCGCCTGCACGTAGTCAGTATTGAAGAAGAGAACGCTGCCCTGGATCATGCAGGCCCCAAAGCCCGGCACCGGGCGTGCTTGGGGTTCGCGATGCAGCTTGTAGAAGCCGTCGCGGCCAGGAATGCGGCCAAGCAGCGCGTCATGCGGGTACATGCTCTTGCGGAGGATGTAGACCAGCGTCGCGGCGATCGCGATGACGACGCCGTTGAGGACGCCGAGTCCGATCGGTCCCCACATCGCGATCAGTGCAAAGATGAATTCCATGCGGCTGACGCGCCAGACCTGCCTCAGGGCCCGAAGATCGATCAGGCTGAGTGCCGTGGCCGCCAGGATCGCGCCAAGCGCTGGTATAGGCAAGATACGGAGAACGCCTCCCAAGAACATGAGTACCGCCATAAGAGCTCCGGCCGCCACCAGGCTCGCAATCTGCGAGCGGCCGCCGACGGCGAAGTTCACCGCCGTGCGCGAATCGGAGGCTGTGACCGGGAATGTTCCGAAGAGACCGGCGGCTATGTTCGCAGCGCCGAAGCCGGAGAGTTCCCGGTTGGGATCGACCTGATAGCCGCCGAGCGCCGCGAAGCTGCGGGTGGTGATGATACCCGCGCCGAAGCTGACGAGAAATATGGCGGCACCTCCGACGAGCAGCGTGTCAAAGGGCACGTTGCCGATCTGAGGCAATGACATCGACGGCAGGCCTTCGGGGATGTTGCCGACGATGGCGATCCCGCGTCCTTCGAAATCGAACAGGAATGAAAGCAGCACCGAGAGGACGACGACGATCACGGGGCCGGGAACGGGAGAGTCCAAGGCCCGGGCCACCTGCAGCAGCGCAAAACAGCCGAGTGCGAGCAACAGCGATGGCCAGTGGATCGACGCAGCCTCCCGCGCAAGTTCGAGCACGGGCGCGATAAGGCCCTCCGCCTCGATATCGACTCCGGTGAAGCGTTTGATCTGGCCGATCAGTATGGAAAGCGAGATCCCGGCGAAGAAGCCAGTCAGGATGGGCCGCGACAGAAAGGTCGCAAGCACGCCGAGGCGGACCAGCCGCGCAACAAGACACAGAGCACCGACTATCAGTGCCAGGAGTGCTGCCACGGCGACCCTGTCGGCCGTCACGCCCGGCGTGGCGAGAACCGTGGCCAAGACAGCAGCAAGTACGGTCATCGTGGCCGCATCCGGTCCGACTATGAGTCTCTGCGAGGGACCAAAAAGCGCATAGGCGACCAGTGGCGCGATACTTGCGTAAATTCCGGTCTCTGCCGGAAGACCGGCGATTGCCGGATAGGCGATAGCGCTCGGCAGGCCGACGGCGGCGATTGACAAGCCGGCGGAAACATCGCTGCGCAATGCGTTCGCGTCATAGTCAACGAGGCCGGAGAGAAGTGGAAGGCGAAGGATGGTCGGAGACATCCGCAGCCCTCCAGTTCAATGGCCCGTTAGCACAAGCGTCTGCACCGGCAGGAGCAGCGCCTGCAGCCTGAGGATCATCGCGTGCACCAGCCCCACCGCATCCACCATGTGCAGGTACAGCCAGCGCGGCGTGCTGATGTCGGGCGAATGCAGTTCGTCATGGTTGCTGGTATAGGCGTTGGCGATGCAACTGCTCCCGGGTGGAATGCCGGTGAATTGCCCCTCGAAGAGCGGCTCGAGAAAGGTGGTCAATGTTCCAGCCCGCCCCATCTGCTGCGCGTCGGCGAGCTGGTCGGTCGGGCGAATCTGACCGGTGGCAATCACCTCCTGCACCTCTGTGACGACCATCGGAATGACGGCGAAGGGCTTGCCGACGCAGGTCGCCTCGGCGACCATGCCCGGCTTCATGACCTGCGCCTCAATCTGGCCGAAGCCGGCGACCAGACCGATGCGGCGATCATCCGGCACTAGGATGCCGGCCGTACGGATCATCGGATTGACGATGTCGCCCGGCCGCAGCGTGAATTGCTGGACCATGCCGGCGGTGCCGGCACGTACGACCGTCTTGTCGAGCTCGACCTGCGCCTGGGAAAGTGCCGCCCGGGCGCTCGCCTTCTGAGCCGGCAGGAGAGAGGCGATCTTCGTCTCGAGCGTTTGCTTGTTCGAGACGGCAGCGTCCAGTGCGCCTTTGCGGCCGTCGACCGCCACTTGGCGTCGCTCGATCTCGCGCCTTGCCACCACGTTGGGGTTGAGGCGATTGAGTTCGACCTGTGTTTCGAGCTCGTCGACCGCCTGCCGGTAGGCGCCGTCGGCTTGTGCGATCAGGCCATCCGCGGCAGCCAGTTCGGTTTGCGCGACCGTCATTTCGGCATCGATCTCCGCCACGCGGCGGCGGGCGGTCTCGAGCGCCGCCCGCTGCTCCGCGTCGTCCAGCCGAAAGAGGGGGGCTCCGGCGGCAACCTTGTCGTTCATGCCGACGAATACTTCGGCCACCCGTCCGGTTGCCTCCGGCAGGATTGTGACTGTGCGGAATGCGGCCGTGACGGTCTTCGTCGAAGGGTGGAAGTAAAAGATCAGGGTGATCAGCGAAAGTGTGAGGATGACACAGGCCGTGATACCCCATCTGAGCTCGAACCACATCGTATAGAGGTTGATTTCCCGGCCGATCCGCTTGCCTTGGACGTAGCGGCGGAAGAGGAAATCCGGAAAGATCGTCAGCAGCGAGCAGATCATGAATTCCAGCATGGCTCAGCCCCTCCGCTCCGACAGGGATTCGCTCGCTGGCACGTCCGGCGTCCATTGTTGCTCGGTCTCGACCGGGTGCGGTTTGGCCGCGACAAGATGGATCTCCTCCGGCACCGCTTCGGGTGGCGGGCCTTCCTGCCGATCGGCAATTCTGCGGAGCGAGTCGGCCATCGAAGTCACCGGCGTGGAAAAATCCGGAAACTCGATCAGCGCCAGCAGCAGCGCGGCGATCCAGAAAAGGTGGTTGTGGGTGAAGAGCGCGATCAGCGACAACACTGCGACGAGCTGCAGCTGAACCTTGCTGGCGCCGTGCGCCATGTGCTCCGGCAGCGCGTGCAGGCGCAGATAGAGAACGCCAACAAGCAACACGATAAGCAGCACGAAGACGATCATCACGTTCATCAGAACGTCCGTCTCCCCCGGAGCTGTGATAAACGCCGGCAGATGGGCAACTGCGGCCGGGTGCAATGACTCTGCCATCTCCGAGTACCTTCAAATGAGCGGCAGACAGACCTGCCAAATGAGCGGCAGACAGACCTGCGGCTCCTCTTGATACGTTACCAGAAGAAATCCGCCGGAGTGTTGTATGCTACGGTATTTTACTGGGGCTCGCGTGTAGCCGGCCGTAGAGTGCGCCAAACTCAACCAGTTCCGTCGATTGACAGCGTGGAGCAGTGGCGCTTAGGCGTCATGTGGAGTGCTCAAGGATGGATGACGACAGTCTGATCAAGAGTGCCTCCGCCGAACTCGCCAAGGTCGACCGCTCCACCATTGAGGCCAGGATTACGGATGCGGCGCGACTGGGGATTGTCGCGCTGTTTGCGTACTGGTCCCTTACGATGATTGCTCCCTTCGCAATCATCATCATTTGGGCGGTAATCCTCGCCGTCGCCCTCTATCCCGCTTTCCAGGCGCTGAACACGGCGCTCGGTAAACGGCCGCGTTTGGCGGCAATTGCCATCACGTTGGCGAGCCTCGCGATCATCGCCGGCCCGTTGGCGGCTGTCGTTTTCAGCTTCGCCGAGGGAGCGCAGGTTCTTTTCAACAGGTTGAACGAGGGCTCGGTGCTGGTGCCGACGCCGGCAGAGAGTGTTCGGGGCTGGCCGCTTGTCGGTGAGCGCGTCTACGCCGCCTGGAGCCTGGCCGCCAGCAATCTTGAGGATGCGCTGAAGCGGCTGGAGCCATCGCTCCTTCAGGTGACGAGCAGGGCCCTTACCAAGATCGCCAGCATCGGCCTGGACCTACTGAGCTTCGTCGTTTCGGTGATCGTGGCCGGCTTCCTCTTCGGGCCGGGTGCGCGATTGGCGGCAATCATGCAAGGCTTTGCCCGCCGCATGGCCAGCGACAGAGGCGTCGGATTTGTGCGGCTCGCCACAGCCACGATCCGCAATGTGGCACGGGGTGTGATCGGCGTTGCCGTGTTGCAGGCTCTATTATGCGCGTTGGTTCTCCGCGTCTTCGACGCTCCTTTCCCCGGTGTGATCGCTTTTCTGATCCTCGTGCTATGCATCGTTCAGATCGGCCCCATTCTGGTCTTGTTGCCGGTCGTGATCTGGGCGTGGACCGAAATGGAAGCCGATGCCGCCACACTGTTCACGGTGCTCCTGGCGCCGCTCGTCGTCATCGACAATGTCATGAAACCTGTGCTCGTCGCGCGCGGGCTGTCGACGCCGACCATCGTCATATTGATCGGAGTGCTAGGCGGAACGCTCTCCCATGGGCTGATCGGCCTGTTCCTGGGGCCCATCGTTCTCAGTGTCTTCTATGAGTTGTTGATGGTATGGATGCGGGCCGATGCGAGAGTTGCGGAAACCCGTCCTCAGCTTGACCCCGCAGGCAAGCCGGAGCGGCCGTAGCCTCTCGTTCATGGGATCGTCGGCTTGACAGACGTAAGGGGCCCTCGCGCCGCGCAGGGCCGGGCATCCCAGGATCAGAGGCGATCGCCTCGGTCGTACCTCCGGGTACGACCGCGGCGATCGCCTCGGCCCTGACGAAAACCTTGCTCCGGCAGAACGTTTCCATTCAACCTGGAAACGGCTCTAGTTCTGAGGGATAGATACACCTGCCTGGCGCAGGCCTTCGATGAAATGCAGCTGGTCCTCGCGGCGTTGGATGCGCATTTTTACTTGAGGGGCGACATCGCTAAGAAAGTCGGGCGCGTTGCTCTCCAACCAATGCAGTTCTCGTCGCGCCTCCTCGGCCTTGCCGAGCTTCCCAAGTGTCGCAAGCAATATCAGGTGGAAGATTGGATTGGCGGATAGGTCCGCCGACCGGGACCATCGTTCCGCACCGGCATAGTCGCCCTTCATATAGGAACAGACCGCCAGTGCCGCTTCGAAATATCCGAGAAGTCCAGGATTCTGGGCAACGGCATCCGATATCAATTTGCAGCCGGGATTCCAGTCGCCGGATAGGGCCAGCCGGAAGCCGTATTCTGCAGACAACTCCGTGTCGTTTGGGTTGATCGCAAGGGCGCGTGCTCCCACCGTCAGCGCCGTTTCCACCTCACCACGGAAATAATGGGTAAGCATCTCCGCCTGAAGGCCGCGAACATTCTGCGCGTCCAATTCCACCGCTCGCCTTGCAGCATCCATGGCCAGATCAAGTGAGTTGCGTGACGACCGATCGACATTATATCGAAAGCGGAGTTCGTCGATGTAGGTGAGCGCCAGAAGTGCCCAGGCGGTTGCGAATCTTGGAAACCTCTCGGTCGTTTTCTCCAGACAGTCTTTGACAGCGGAATGCGCTTTGGGATTGAGGTCGGAGCGATATCCGTAATAGGCCAAGGTGCAGGCATATGCGTCCCAGTCTTCTGGAACAATCTGCGAAACATGCGGGGCATTCGCTTGAAACACGATCCCGTATGGCTGGGCAATGGCGGTGGCAACTGCGGCGGCGGCGTTTGCTTGCAGATCAAGAATCGTGAGAGCATCCAACTTCTCATCATACGTATTTGCCCATAGGACGGAGCCGTCGTCGCTGCGAATGACGCGCACACCGAGACGGAACCGGCCGCCTTCGATCCGCACGGTTCCACGCAGGGCGTAAAGCGGCGAGTTATCCCCTCCGCTGCGTGACTGTGGAGCGGTCGTATCCGTAAGCACGACGATTTCGCGGAATTTCGCAACCTTGCCTATGACTTCATCGGCAAACCCTCGCGTTACCATTTTTGATTGCGGCGTGCCGGATAGATCCTCAAATGGCATGACGAGAAGTTTTGGAATATCTGGCTGGCCATTGTCGCCGCTCCCAATATAGGTTGCCACCACCTTTCCGGGATCGGCCGTGAAGAAGACCAGGCTAGCGAGCAGCATCAACGCGGCTGCACCACCGAGCCACATCCAGGGATGCCAGTCGCGTCTGAACAGGCGTTGGGGGGCTTGGCTTTGCGATGAAGCAGATACTCCCCCCGTCGGTGCCTGGGAACGCCAGGCGAACGCCGGAACGTAGCCGCCCTTGGGTATCGTTATCACCAGTTCGTCGCCTTGGCCTGCCACCAAATAGTAGCGCTCGAGGGCGCGACGAACGCGGCCCGCTTCGATGCGCACTACCGGATCCAACTGCGCATCGAACGATGCATCCCTGCCGAAGACTTCGGTTGCGATGGAATACGCCTTGATGCGGTCGGCACGGCCGGCGACCGTCTCTTCGATGACATATGTCAGGAACTTCCGAGCGCGATCCGGTGCGTCGAACTCCGCACTCGACCGAACGCGAGCAAGTTGAGCACGAACCTCTGCTTCGGTTGGCGGTATCCCTGATCCAGGGTGGCTACGCCTCTCAACTGCGATTGTCATGTCGGCGCCCCCAATGGCCGCAAGAGTCGCATGCAGTTACGCGCTACCGTAAGCTTCCGTATTTTACCTCCCACTGCGGGCCTGATGCAATCTATACAATGGAGCTATCCTCATTCTCGACCCTGTGGCGAGCATGGGATCAGCACATGGTCTGGCGGGGGGAGAAATGGGCAACGGCCTATCGGCGGCATTGCGCAGGTTTCCTGAGCACTCGTTACAGATCAGGGAGCGCCTGATGCGAGATGAGAGTTTCAGAGGGATGTGCGAGGATTTCGCTGCCGCCGAGTACGCCCTCGCCTGCGCCGATCAACTCCCGCCTCATATTCGGGAAGAGCGTCGCACCGAGTTCAAAGGCCTGGTTGAGAGCCTTGCCGCGGAGATCGAGCAAGCACTCGGATAGGTGCGCACCAGAGCTTCGCGAACCGATCGAGGTGGATGGGGAGCCGGAGGCGCAGCCATGGGAGGCAAGCCATGAACATGCCCGCACTCGTGACGCCGGCCGCACTTGGCGTCGTCGACCCAATGCCGATCAGCAACTTCGTTGACGGGCAAAGCGTTTACTCCTGCGGCGAAACGGCCGGCCAGGTCTACCTGGTGGAGTTTGGCGCGGTCCGTGTCTATCGGGTGCTTGCCAACGGACGGCGACAGATTCTTGATTTTCATCTTTCTGGAAACTGGTTCGGTCTGCAGAATGAGGACATTCGCCGCTCCTCGGCAGAAGCGATAGGCGCAACCGCCGTAAGGAGCATCAGCCTTCGGGGAGCCCGATATGTCTGGCAGGGTTTGGTGCCGGTCGTCCTCGAAAACTACTCGTCAGCGCAAGAACACCAACTGGTGATTGGCCGGCAAAGCGCGCTGGAGCGTGTGGCCGCATTTCTTCTCGAAATGTCAAACCGCGCTGGTTGGGCCTGCAAGTTCGATCTGTTCATGCCCCGCATCGATATTGCGGATTACCTCGGGCTCACGATCGAGACCGTTTCACGCGCGCTCACCAAGTTGAAAAATAACAATATCATACGATTGAGAGGCACTCGCGGCGTCGAAATCGTCAATTACAAGGCGCTGCAGAACCTCTGCCTGTAGTCGGTGAGTCAAGTCGCCGTGACACGGTGCCTTGCGGAGAAACTGATGCAAGAGGTGGAATTGAAGCTCGAGCTTTCGCAGTCGGGGGCGAGATCGCTCCTGAAGAACGTTCCCTTCGTATCGCCGCCCACTATTCTTCAGCAGAAATCGATCTACTTCGACACGAATGCATGGGACCTGGCGAAGCGCGGGTTGTCGTTTCGGATCCGCGAATCCGGAAACCAGCGGGTGCAGACCGTCAAAGCCGGCGACGGCGCTGCGGCCGGGTCGTTCGTGCGCGAGCAATGGGAGCAACCGGTCATCGCCGATGCGCCGGTTATCGACGATCCGCAAATTGCCGCGTTGTTGGCGGGAGCCGGCCCGGAACTGGTACCACTGTTCGAGGTGCATGTTACACGACATCGTTGGAATGTGACGGCCAGCGAGGCGCAGATTGAGGTTTGCCTGGACATCGGCAAGGTCGTGGCTGCCGATCGCGAAGCGCCGCTTTGCGAAATCGAGCTGGAAAGGAAAGCGGGCCAGCCGGCGGCGCTCTTTGATCTCGCGCGTAAAATCGACCTGATCACCCCCGCGCGTCTCGGCGTCCTGAGCAAGGCGGAGCGTGGCTACCGGTTGCTTGCCGCCGTGCAAGGCGCCGTCAAGGCCGGTCCGGCGCCGCTCACGTCCAAAATGAGCGCGACCACTGCATTTGCACGCACCGCCGCCGTGTGTCTCAGGCAGTTTCGCCTCAACGAAATGGCGCTTTCCTGGTCCCGTGATGCGGAAGTCCTGCATCAGATCCGCGTCGCGCTCAGACGGCTACGCTCGCTGTTTTCCATATGCAAGTCCTTGTTTCAGCACAGCCGCTTCGATCATCTCCGCGAGGAATTGGCTTGGCTTGCCGCAGAGACAGGCCAGGCGCGCAACATCGATGTCCTGATCGACCGCGCGAGGGACGAAGAGCTCGCAGCACGCCTGAAAGCCATGCGTGGCGACGCCTATCGAGCACTGGAAGCCACTCTTTCGTCCGCGCGCGTCCGCTCCCTGATGATCGACGTTGACGAATTCATTTCCAACTGGATGACCGACGGGGCCATGCCGATGCACGGCCCATCCGCGCGGAATTTCACCTCGACGGCGCTCGACCGGCTTTGGAAGAAAGTGTCATGTGGCCACCGTCTCATCGAAGAGGATGACGCGGCGCGTCACAGGTTACGTATTGCGGCAAAGAAGCTGCGCTACGCGGCCGAATTCTTCGAACCCCTTTACCGGAGCAAAATCGAAATGAAACGTCATCGCCGCTTCATCGCGGCAATGGCAGTCCTTCAGGACCAACTCGGCGACCTCAACGATCTGGCGGTCGCGTCCGGCATGCTATCGTCGCTTGGCCTGCAGGGAATGGCTGGCACGGAGGATCTCTTCCGAGCCTACGATAAGGCGGAGCTCCTCCGCCGGGCGGCTGAAGCACACGATGCCTTGGTCGATACCAAGCGCTTCTGGCGAAGCCGCTGAAAGCAGTGAGTCGCACATCAGCTTCGAAAAGCGGGCTACAGCGCCGCGCGTCTTTTGAGACGCGCAAAGGTCGCTGTAACTCTTCGAATTTGCGCATCGAGCTTTCCGAAAATCGGGTACGATTTTCGGGCCGATGCGCTGGTGGGCCTGTCGGCTCGGTTGGTTGAGCATGCCGCAGGCAAGCATTCCGCGTCTTCGCGCTCCGCCTGGTCATGGCTCATTGTCCCGTTCCGGGCGGCAGGATGAACAGCGTGAACCCGAAGATGGCATAAACCGCCAGCGCCATGACGCCCGCGTACCAGGCTGCGTGCCCGCCATTGGACAACAACGTTGCCGCCATAGCCGCAATCAGCATCATTGCGACCGCGCCCGGCCAAAACTGCAGGGACATCGGCTCCGGACCTATGAAATAGCTGAGAAGCACCAGGACCGGCGCGACGAAGAGAGCGATTTGCGCCGCGCTGCCCAACGCGATACCGACACTCAAATCGAGGCGATTGGCGCGTGCCGCCGAGAAGGCGCTGGTCATCTCCGCTGCTCCTCCCACCAGGGCGACCACGATGAAACCGACGAAGGCGGGTGTCATCCCGAGATGTTGCGCGGCGACTTGCACCGAGCCGACGAATATCTCGCTGACCATCGCGACGAGGAGCGTGACGACGATCAGCACGGCTACGCCCACCGAAAGCGGCCACGATGTCTCAGCCTCCTCGCCATGCGCCAGACTGGCAAAGAGTTCTCGGTGCGTCCTCAGAGAAAACAACATCCCCAGTGCATAGACGACGATAAGGAGCACTGCCAGCCCCAGGCTCAGCTGTTGCGAGAAGGCGCCGGTCGACGCCTGATCCGCTTCGCTGACGAGTGAAGGTACCAGAATTGCGATCGTCGCCAGGAACAACAGGCTCGCCTGAAAACGTGCGTTGACCCTGTTGAACTCCTGCAGGTGGTATTTCAGCCCACCGACTAGGAAGGCTCCGCCCAGCATGAAGAGGGTATTGGTGACGATAGCCCCCGCAATCGACGCCTTGACCAGTAGATATTGCCCGGCATGCAGGGCCGCGAGCGAAATTACGAGCTCGGTGAGGTTGCCAAGCGTTGCGTTGAGCAGGCCTCCGACCGAATCACCAGTCTTTGCGGCCACCGACTCGGTGGCGCGGCTCAGCATTGCCGCGAGCGGCACTATCGCCAGAATCGACAGCAGGAACAGCCAAGTGTGCGCCTCCGGCGAAATCTGATCCAGGAGAATAACAGCGGGTACGAAGACAATGAGCGCTAAAAGAGGAGTTCGTCGAAATTCCGCGAGTAGCGTTCCGACAGCGGACCGCGGCAGCACACTGGTGCTCGTTTCCTCTAGAATACGCATCGTACCGTCCTCGGCGGCGGGGCGCGTCTGGCAAAGGCGCGCGCCGCTTTAGAGCACATCGCCTCGACCAACTACCTACACAAGGTTACGCGCAACACTCCCTTGCGTCGTTGATCGTGGTCAATGGCCGCATCTTTGCGGTCCATCGAAATTGCTCGAGAGAACTCGATGGGTGCCGCAATCAAAAGGGAAGGCGTCGCGGCGAATTCCTCCCCTAGATCCCGCCACTCCGGATTCACAGAGGCGACAAAATTCCCTCGCCCGAGGCAACCGTCAGACAGGCCGGCGGGCCAGCGCGGCAGCACTCGAGCCATGAGCCGGGCGACCGCTGCCACTCAACGTCTCCAAAGCGAAGACGAGCCGAAGCAATTCAGCACCTTGCTGCGGGAGTGAGGTTTCTTGCGCGCAAGGGAGCATCACCTGACGGGATGCCGTTACGTCAACTGCCTTTCGATAGCTTTCGCCGCTTGCCAAAGCTCCTCCATGCGATCGAGCGACGCGGAATCGAGCGTCTCGCCGCTCGCTTCCAATTCCCGCTCGATATGACTGAAGCGACGACGGAACTTGGTGTTTGTGCCGCGCAGGGCCATTTCCGGATCGGTGTCGACATGGCGACCGATATTGACAAGCGCGAAGATCAGGTCGCCGAGCTCATCGGCGACCTTGCCCCGGTCGCCGCTCTTCAACGCCTGCCTGAGTTCGCCGACCTCCTCCTCGATCTTGTCGAGGATTGGCTCCGGCTCAGACCAGTCGAAGCCGACCTTCGCCGCCCGTTCCTGGAGCTTCAAGGCCTCGACCAGTGCCGGAAAGCTGCGCTGCACCGAACCCAAATGGCCGCTCATTGCCTCCTGCAACAGGCCCCGGCGAAGGCGGCGTGCCTTCCGGTCGGCTTTCTCGGCCTGCTTGATCTCGTCCCATTGCAGCTTGACCGCCTCGGGCGTGTCGGCATCGGAGCGGGCAAAGACGTGAGGATGTCGGCGGATCATCTTGCGGGTGACGGCCTCGACCACATCGCCGAAGTCGAACTCGTCAGCCTCTTCCGCCATGCGGGCGTGATAGACCACCTGCAGAAGCAGGTCGCCCAGCTCGTCGCAGAGATCGTCCATGTCACGACGCTCGATCGCATCGGCGACCTCATAGGCTTCCTCGATCGTATAGGGCTTGATCGTTTCGAAGGATTGGACGATGTCCCAGGGGCAGCCGGTCTCCGGATGGCGGAGTGCGGCCATGATGTCGAGCAGACGTTGAATGTCGCGAGAAGGTTCCATCGGATCAGTTCAGCGGTATGGCGTTGTTGTCCTTGCCCGCCTGATAGGCTTCCGACAGGCGGTTGTAACGTGTGCGGATACGGGCGTCCTGGGCGGTCAGCCGCTTTTTCGTGTCCGGATCGGCATCCTCGACCAGTGCAGCGATGGAGGCCGATTTCCAGAACGCATTCTCCCGGGCATAGCCGCCCCGGATCAAGCCGGAAGACTTCCTTCAATATCCTGAGGTCGTGCGGGATCGAGAAGGCGTCGCGCGAATCCTCATGGGTGAAAAAATAATAGAAGTTGTCGAAGCCGGCCCAGGTGATCGCGGACAGGCACATGGAGCAGGGTTCGTGGGTCGACAGGAAGATGAGGTCGCGCGTGTCCGGCTTATCCGCCATTTCGTAGAAGCGCTTGAGCGTATGCACCTCGCCGTGCCACAGCGGGTTCTCAGTCTCGTTGTTGGTTTCGGCCAGCACCAGCGACAGGTCCTTCTTGCGCAGGATCGCCGCTCCGAAAACCTTGTTGCCGGCCGCGACGCCCCTCTCCGTGAGCGGCAGTATCTCCCCCTCGATCACCGTCAGCAGCCGCTCGGCCAGTTCGCATTGCTTCATCTCGGCAATCTCCAGCGCAATTTGTCGGCATTTAACGGCGGTCAGTGCCTCGGCGCAATGGCGGCTGGCAACGCCGGAGATATTTGCTCAAAAAGATTGGCTGTCGAGCAAAACTATACGTGGCCGCAAAGCCATAGAAATTTCTGTTTCTTCAATTGTCGGCGGCTATGAGGGATATTCGCCGCAGCCTGCAGAAGGAGTCGCCCTCTAGCTATGTCGCAGCAACTGTCCGTTTTCCCGGCATTCTTTCGCGTCGCGCAGAAGCGCGTTGCGGTGTTCGGCAATGGCGACGAGGCCTTCGCCAAGGTGCGGCTGCTGCTGAACACCGAGGCGTGCATCATAGCCTACGCGGATCGGCCGGAGCCGACCTTCGAGAAATTCCTGAACGAAGCGGGCATCGAGACTGTCCGCGAGCCCTTTGCGGCTCATCATGTCGAGGGCGCCACGCTCGTCTTCGCCGCGACGGGAGATGCTGCCGCCGACAGGACGATCGTGACCGCCGCGCGCGAGAAGAAGATTCCGGCGAATGCCGTCGACCAGCCCGACTATTGCGATTTCCTGACGCCTGCGCTGGTTAACCGCGCTCCGGTCGCCGTTGCCATCGGCACGGAAGGGGCGGGGCCGGTCCTGGCCCAGATGATCCGCGCCCAGATCGATAAGCTACTGTCGCCTTCGCTCGGGCGCGTCGCCACGCTCGCCGCAAGTTACCGCGAAGCGGTCGATCGCCTCATTCCACGTGGCGTTGCGCGCCGCGTTTTCTGGCGGCGGTTCTTTCAAGGCCCGGTCGCCGATCATGTCGCCATCGGCGATCTCGCTTCCGCACGCCGCGAGGCCTCGCGGCTGCTGGATGCGGCCGAACGGGTGTCCGGCCACGTCTGGCTCGTCGGCGCCGGTCCGGGTGCCGAGGATCTGCTGACGCTGAGGGCACAGCGGGTCATGATGGAGGCGGACGCGATCGTCTATGATGCGTTGGTGCCGCAGGCGATCGTCGACATGGGACGCCGCGATGCGGAGCGCCTCTCCGTCGGCAAGCGCAAGGGGTGCCACACCAAGTCGCAGGACGAGATCAATCAATTGGTGGTGAAGCTCGCCGGCGAGGGAAAGCGTGTCGTCCGGCTGAAATCCGGCGATCCGTTGATCTTCGGCCGCGCAGGCGAGGAGATGGCAGCGCTCCGCGATGCGGGCATAAGCTACGAGATCGTCCCGGGCATCACCTCGGCCTTTGCCGCGGCTGCAGATTTCGAGCTGCCGCTGACGCTGCGCGGTGTCGCCTCGTCGCTGGTCTTCACGACTGGCCATGACCTCGCCGGTGACGTGCTGCCCGATTGGGCGCGCCTTGCCGTTTCCGGCGCGACGATTGCGGTCTATATGGGGCGTACGGTAGCCGCTTCGATTGCCGGCCGGCTGATGCAGGCAGGGCTGCCGGCGGAGACGACCGTGGCGGTGATCGAGAATGCCAGTCGCGCCGAACGCCGGCTGCTGCACGGCACGCTTAACGAGCTTCCGGACCTCGAGAACCGAACGGAGCTTGATGGTCCAGTGATGGTGATCATCGGCGATGCGGTTGCCGGCGCGAATTTCGCGCGCTCGGAACCGCTGATTGCCGGCAGGCGCCAAGGCGGCGGTGCGGCGGCGAAGCGCACAGAACAGGTTTGGAGCTGAGGACGACGCGATGGTGAATAAGGTTTTGACGGCGAATCGTTTGGCGGACGGCATCTCCGTCTGGCTCGACGCCTACGGCAAGTGGGTGGAGTCGCTTCAGGACGCCTTCGTCGCCCGCCACGCCGAGGCTGTGGCCGCACTCGAAGCGACCGGCAAGCGCTCGTTCGACGATAACGAGGTCGTCGACGTCAACGTCGTCGATGTCGAGGAGGCCGACGGCATACTCCGGCCGCTGCGCATGCGCGAACGCATCCGTGCCGAGGGGCCGTCTATTGTCTATGCGCCCGGATATCATGGGCTTTCTGGCCCGAAGAATTTTGCTGCCTGAGGAACCGAATACCCATGTATCGTTACGACGAATTCGATCACGCCTTCGTTTCCGCACGTGTCGAGCAGTTCCGCGACCAGGTAGAGCGGCGGCTCTCGGGCGAACTGGCCGAGGATGCCTTCAAGCCGCTGCGGCTGATGAACGGCGTCTATCTGCAGCTGCACGCCTATATGCTGCGCGTCGCCATTCCCTATGGCACGCTGTCGAGCCGTCAGATGCGCATGCTCGCGCATGTCGCCCGAAAATACGACCGTGGCTATGGGCACTTCACCACGCGCCAGAACATCCAGTACAACTGGCCACGCCTTTCCGACACGCCGGACATCCTCAGGGAACTGGCAAGCGTCGAGATGCATGCGCTGCAGACCTCCGGCAACTGCATCCGCAATGTGACGGCGGACCATTTCGCCGGCGCCGCGGCCGATGAAGTCGCCGATCCGCGTCCCTATGCGGAAATCCTTCGCCAATGGTCGAGTGTCCATCCGGAGTTCTCCTTCCTGCCGCGCAAGTTCAAGATCGCCGTCACCGGCGCCGAGCGCGACCGCGCCGCGATCCAGGTGCACGACATCGGCCTGCATCTGAAGAAGGATGAGAATGGCAAGCTCGGTTTTGCCGTCTATGTCGGCGGCGGGCAGGGCCGTACCCCGATGATCGCCAAGAAGATCCGCGACTTCCTGCCGGAGGAGGATCTTCTCTCCTATACGACAGCGATCATGCGCGTTTACAACCTCCATGGCCGGCGCGACAACAAGTACAAGGCGCGCATCAAGATCCTGGTGCACGAGACGGGCGCAGAAGAGCTGGCACGCCAGGTCGAAGCCGAATTCGCCAGCCTCAAGGACACGGAACTGAAGCTGCCCGACGCCGACATCCAGGCGATCGCCGCCTATTTCGCGCCGCCGGCATTGCCGGAACGGCCGGAAGGCTGGGGCAATCTTGCCCGCTGGCAGAAGGCCGATGCGGCTTTCGATCAATGGGTTCGCCAGAACGTCCAGCCGCACAAGCACCCGGACTACGGGATGGTGACGATCTCGCTGAAGCCGATCGGCGGCATTCCAGGCGACGCCAGCGACGCCCAGATGGATGCGGTTGCCGATATCGCCGAGGAATACGCCTTCGACGAGATCCGCGTCAGTCACGAGCAGAACCTGATCCTGCCGCATGTGGCGTTCGCCGACTTGGAGCCGGTCTATCGGGCGCTCGTCGCCGCAGGCCTCGCGACCGCGAATGCCGGGCTGATTACCGACATCATCGCCTGTCCCGGCCTCGACTACTGCGCGCTCGCCAATGCGCGCTCCATTCCGGTCGCGCAGGAGATTTCCAGCCGCTTCGGCGCGCCCGAACGGCAGGCCGAAATCGGTGAGCTCAAGATCAAGATCTCCGGCTGCATCAATGCCTGCGGCCACCATCATGTCGGCCATATCGGTCTGCTCGGCGTCGAGAAGAAGGGCGCGGAGCTCTACCAGATCACGCTTGGTGGTTCTGGGGATGAGAACACCTCGATCGGCGAAATCATCGGCCGTGGTTTCGAGCCGGAGAAGGTGACGGACGCGGTCGAGACGATCGTCGATACCTATCTCGGGCTCCGCCGGGACAAGGCCGAAACCTTCCTCGAAGCCTATCGCCGCGTCGGTCCGCAGCCTTTCAAGGATGCCCTTTACGGCGGCGGCGCCCAGGAAGCCGCGTGACAGAAGCCGCTGAACAGGAATAGAATGATGACGAAAATCTGGAAAGAAAGCGGCTTCGTGAACGACGACCCTTGGGTCGTCGAGAGCGAGGAGACGAAGGCAGGGTCGAACGAGAGGGCGATCGTCGGCCTCGATCTCTTCCTCGAGCAGGCTGCGGCCGGCGGCTCTGGCCTGGGCGTCTTGATTTCACCCGCCGATGACGTTGCCCGTGTGGCGCCGCATCTCGACCGGATCTCTCTGGTGGCCGTGGCGTTTCCGGCTTTCAATGACGGACGCGCCTTCAGCCATGCCTCGCTGCTGCGCACGCGGCTTGGCTTCGAGGGCGAAATACGGGCTGTCGGCGATGTGCTGATCGATCAGATCCCATTGATGCTGCGCTGCGGCATCGACAGCTTCGCGGTCACCAATGCGACGGCGATCAAGCGGCTTGGGGAAGGGCGGCTGCCGGGTATCGAAAATCACTACCAGCCGACGGCGAAGCCGTCTGCAAACACCAGTTCCTACAGCTGGCGCCGGGTCTCCTGAAAGAATCGTCCCGCGACAGTGTGAAGCAAGGCGAAATCCTCGAAAGCGACCTATATTTGGAAGGGAATTGCTTTCAATTGGCCGAGCCTTGGAATATCCGCTTGTACTTGATAGAAAGCGTCACCATTACAGGACTGAAGCCACGATGAATGCTCCGGCAAAAAAGGAAGATTTCGCGGTCCAGGCGCCGGCGGGTGTCTTCGTCGAAACGGTCACGAGCGTCGAGCACTATACGGACCGGCTCTTCCGCTTTCGCATGACGCGCCCGCAGGAGTTTCGCTTTCGCTCCGGCGAATTCGCGATGATCGGCCTGATGGTCGGGGAAAAGCCCGTCTATCGCGCCTATTCGGTTGCTAGCCCCGCCTGGGACGAGGAACTGGAGTTCTTCTCGATCAAGGTGCCGGACGGTCCTCTGACCTCGCACTTGCAGAAGATCAAGCCAGGTGACCAGGTGCTGATGCGCAAGAAGCCGACGGGGACGCTGGTGCTCGACGCGCTCGTGCCCGGCCGTCGGCTCTATATGTTCTCGACCGGCACGGGTATAGCTCCCTTTGCGAGCCTCATCCGCGATCCGGAGACCTTCGAGAAGTTCGAGGAGGTCATCCTCACGCATACCTGCCGTGATGTGGCGGAACTGAAATACGGGTTCGATCTGATCGAGGAAATCCGCAATCATGAGTTCCTGAGCGAGATCGTTGGCGAAAAGCTGCGCCACTATGCGACGGTGACCCGCGAGGATTACCCCTTCCGGGGTCGCATCACGGATCTAATGGCCAACGGCAAGTTCTTCGCCGATCTAGGCCTGCCGCCGCTCGATCCGGCCATCGACCGCGGCATGATCTGCGGCTCCACCGCCATGCTCAAGGACACGAAGGAAATCCTCGAGGCCGCTGGCCTGACCGAGGGTGCCAACAACAAGCCGGCCGAATTCGTCATTGAGCGTGCCTTCGTCGGCTGATCGGCGAGCGAAATCTGCAATCGCAAAAGAGGCGCATCCGAGGATGCGCCTCTTTTGAGTTCGGGCGCTGCGCATGTGCGCACCGTCGCAGGTGTAAAAGCCCGCTGCGGTCAGGGCGAGCAAAGAGCTGCATCCGCGCCTGGTCCCGGGGCGTCCCTCTGTGCCTGGCACAGGAAACCAGCCGCGCCGCATCGGGGGGCGTGGGAGGCGGCCTACGGAGCGGTCTCGCTGATGCGCCGTGGCCGGATTCGCGTGGCAAGACAGCAATGAGGGAATGCGCTGGCAGACGTCAGATAGGGGAATGCAATTCCGTGCTGACTGCCGACGGCAAGTAGGCGGCCTTTCTCGCGGAGACAGGCCGCCTTGTTTCATTCCGTTAGCCTGATCTCAGTGCAGGATCTGGCTCAGGAACAACTTCGTGCGCTCGTGCTGCGGATTGTCGAAGAATTCGGCCGGCGAATTCTGTTCGACGATCTGCCCTTGGTCCATGAAGATCACGCGGTTGGCGACCTGACGCGCAAAACCCATTTCATGGGTCACGCAAAGCATGGTCATGCCTTCTTCCGCGAGGCTCACCATCGTGTCGAGAACTTCCTTGACCATTTCCGGATCGAGCGCCGAGGTCGGCTCATCGAAGAGCAGGATCTTGGGACGCATGCACAGCGAGCGGGCGATCGCCACGCGCTGCTGCTGACCGCCCGAGAGCTGGCCCGGATATTTGTGCGCCTGCTCGGGAATTTTGACGCGCTTGAGGAAATGCATCGCGATTTCCTCGGCCTCCTTCTTCGGCGTCTTGCGCACCCAGATTGGCGCCAGCGTGCAGTTTTCCAGAATCGTCAGATGCGGGAAGAGGTTGAAGTGCTGGAAGACCATGCCGACCTCACGGCGCACTTCGTCGATCTTCTTGAGATCGTTGGTAAGCTCGATGCCATCGACGACGATCTTGCCCTTCTGATGCTCCTCCAGGCGATTGATGCAGCGGATCATCGTCGACTTGCCGGAGCCCGAAGGGCCGGCAATGACGATGCGCTCGCCGCGCATCACCTTGAGGTTGATGTCACGCAGGACGTGGAAATCACCATACCACTTGTTCATGTTGGTGATTTCAATTGCTACGTCCGTAGCCGAGACGGTCATTTTTGAAGCGGCACCATTTGCCATGTGTATTCCCCTATTATCGTTGGCTCTTATCGAGCAGACGTTCCATGAAGCCTGAATAGCGCGACATGCCGAAGCAGAAAAGCCAGAAGACGAAGCCCGCGAAGATCAGACCCGTCAACGGCGTGACGGCAGATGCCCAGTTCGTGTCCGTGAAGTTCAGGCGAACGATCCCGAGCAGATCGAACATACCGATGATCGACACGAGCGAGGTGTCCTTGAAGAGGCCGATGAAGGTGTTGACGATGCCCGGAATGACCAGTTTCAGCGCCTGCGGCAGCACGATGAGGCCCATCTTCTGCCAATAGCTGAGGCCGAGCGAATCGGCGCCCTCGTATTGGCCCTTCGGGATCGCCTGCAGCCCGCCGCGCACGACTTCCGCCATATAGGCTGAGGCGAACATCGACACGCCAATCAAAGCACGCAGGAATTTGTCGAAGGTGACGCCCTGCGGCAGGAACAACGGCAACATCACGCTTGCCATGAACAGCACCGTGATCAGCGGAACGCCGCGGACGATCTCGATGAAGACCGTGGACAGCATTTTTATTACCGGCATGTTCGAGCGCCGCCCGAGTGCAAGCAATATTCCCAACGGCAGCGAAACTGCGATCCCGACGAAGGACAGGACCAGGGTGACCATGAGGCCGCCCCACAGTGGGGTCTCGACATAGGTGAGGCCGAACCAGCCGCCGGGGAGCAGGATCGTGGCGATGATCGGCAGCACGGCCAGGAGCAGAACCGCATTCAGTCCCTTGTACGGTATCTTGGGAATCAGCATCGGCACGAGGAACAGGACGAACAGAATGCCGACCAATGCAGGCCGCCAGCGTTCGTCGGCGGGATAACGGCCAAAGAGGAACTGATCGAACTTGGCGCTGACGAAGGCCCAGCAAGCCCCGCTCCAGCCGTCCGGCTGCGAACCGCCTTGTGCGAGGGTGGCGCAAACGCCGCGGCCGCCGCCGGTCCAGGCGGCGTCGATGAAGAGCCATTGGATTGCCGGCGGAACGATCCATGCCAGTACAAGCAGACTGATGATCGTCAGGGCTGTATCCTTCGGCGTCGCGAAGAGATTGTTCCTCAGCCAATGAACGATGCCGCCTTCCCTGGATGGGGCGGGGGAGGCTTCGATCATCGAAGCACGAACGAAAGTTGCCTGATGCGTGCTCATGATCTTACCTCTCCACCAGCGCCATGCGCGCGTTGTACCAATTCATGAACAGCGCGGTTGCGAGGCTCAAGCTGAGATAGACGATGAGCCAGATACTGACGACCTCGATGGACTGCCCGGTCTGGTTGAGAATGGTGCCCCCGACGGCGACGAGGTCCGCATAACCAACGGCGACCGCCAGCGATGAGTTCTTGGTGAGGTTAAGATATTGGCTGGTCAATGGCGGAATGATGATGCGCATTGCCTGCGGCACGACCACCAGGCGCGTCGTCAATCCGGGGCGGATGCCGAGCGCATGGGCCGCTTCCGTCTGTCCTTTCGAAACGCCGCGGATACCCGCCCGGACGATCTCGGCGATGAAAGCTGCCGTATAGAAGGACAGGGCGAGGAAGAGCGACATGAATTCCGGTCCCACGACCGAACCGCCGGTCAGGTTGAACTTGCCTGCGACGGGCACATCGAAGCTGAGCGGCGAACCGGTTGCGAGGAAGGTTACGAGCGGCAGACCGATTACGAGTCCGAGAACGGTCCACAGGAGCGGAAAGCGCTGTCCAGTTGCCATCTGCCTCTGACGCGCATAGCGGGAGACGAAGAAACTCGCTGCAATGGCGATGAGGAACGCTAGGAGCGTGTACTCGGCACCCTCTCCGGGAATAGGTTTCGGGAAGGCCGCGCCGCGATTGCTCACGTAAATGTCGAAGGGCAGGGCGAGTGCATCGCGGGCCTGCGGCAGGATCGCCAAGACGCCACTGTACCAGAAGAAGATGACGAGCAACGGCGGGATGTTGCGAAACACCTCGACGTAGGCCAGCGACAGCTTGGCGATGATCCAATTGTGCGAGAGGCGGCCGATGCCGACGATGAAGCCGATGATAGTGGCTGTGATGATACCTGTGACTGCCACGAGCAATGTGTTGACGAAACCGACCACCAATGCGCGGCCGTAGGAGGAGTCGCTGCTGAATGCAATCAGGGACTGCCCGACGTCGAAGCCCGCGCGGCTGTCCAGGAAACCATATCCGGAAGCGATATTCGCGCGTCTCAGGTTCTCGATAGTGTTGTCGACGATCCAATAGATGAGGACCGCGAGAATGATGACGGTGACTGCCTGGTAAAATATTCCGCGTACCTGAGGATCGTTGATGATCGATCCGGAGGATTTGCTTTTTTCAGGCGCATTCGTGACGCCAATGGCCATGCAATGCCTCTTTCCCCAATCCGCCCTTTGCGGGCGTTCTTATCGTTAAAGGCGGAGGAGCGTCCTTTCGCTCCTCCGCCCTGTCTTAAGAAAGCCGATCAGCGAACCGGCGGCGCATACTGGATGCCGCCCTTGTTCCAAAGAGCGTTCAGGCCGCGCTCGATCTTCAGCGGGCTGCCTGCACCGATGTTGCGGTCGAAGACTTCACCATAGTTGCCTACGGCCTTGATGACGTTCACCGCCCATTCGTTGGTGAGGCCGAGGTCGGTGCCGATCTTGCTGTCGGCCTCGACACCGAGGAAGCGTTGGACGTCGGGGTTGGCCGACTTCTTCATCTCCTCGATATTGGCCTGCGTGATGCCGAACTCCTCGGCCTGAACCAGAGCGTAGTGAACCCAGGTCACAATGTCGAACCACTGGTCATCGCCCTGGCGGACGGCCGGACCGAGAGGCTCCTTGGAGATGATTTCCGGCAGGATCACGTGGTCATCCGGGTTGGAGAGCGTAAGGCGCAGCGAGTAAAGGCCGGACTGGTCGGTCGTGTAGACGTCGCAACGGCCGGCATCATAGGCGGCGTTCACTTCCTCAAGCTTCTCGAAGACCACCGGATTGTACTGCAGATTGTTGGTCTTGAAGTAGTCTGCGAGGTTCAGTTCCGTGGTGGTGCCGGTCTGCACGCAGACTGCTGCGCCGGATAGTTCAAGTGCGGACTTCACGTCGAGGCTCTTGCGAACCATGAAGCCCTGGCCGTCATAGTAGTTGACTGGGCGGAAGTTGAAGCCGAGCGCCGTGTCGCGGTTGATGGTCCAGGTGGTGTTGCGGGCCAGAACGTCGACTTCGCCGGATTGCAGCGCCGGGAAACGCTCTTTCGCGGAGGTCGGCGTGTACTTCACCTTCGTGGCGTCGCCGAAGACGGCAGCAGCGATGGCCTTGCAGTAATCGACGTCGAAACCGCTCCAGTTGCCGGCGGCGTCGGGTGCTGCGAACCCGGCGAGACCCGTGTTGACACCGCACTGGACGAAGCCCTTTGCCTTCACATCGTCAAGGGTAGCAGCCGATGCGACGTTTGCGCCAATCCCCATGACAGCAGCGCCTACAAGGGCCGTCAGAATTCTTCTTGCCATTTTTTGAACCTTTTCGGTTGTCGTTAGTTCCCGTCTGCACATTGGTGCGCCCATAGCGCGTGCAGCCTCAGCCACCCTCCTGGCGTGAGTGCAGTCTATCTCATGCCCAAATTCCATGAGGGTCAAGAGAAGATGCCGATTTTCTGTTTTTTCATGTGAAAAACGTGAAATGCGCCAGAAGTTTAGGCACTTTTCCGCAAAAATCTATGAGTTCTGAGCAAAAAGCGGCCAGTTGCGCATCATCTGGGTTTCGGCGTGAAACGCACCGAATCCCCTTGACCCGGCGCATGCTGCGTTCGATGAGTTGGCATCGAGTTTCAAAAGCGGGTTTCCCAATGGCAGACAAGATGAGCGCGCGCGACGGCATGGGGATCAACACTCTCCTTGCGCATACCGGCAATAATCCTCACGACTACTATGGCTTCGTCAATCCGCCGGTGGTGCATGCTTCTACCGTGCTGTTCCCGAACGCGAGAACCATGGAAACGCGGGCGCAGAAGTACACCTACGGAACGCGAGGCACGCCGACGACCGATGCGCTTTGCAATGCCATAAACGAGCTTGAGGGGGCGGCAGGAACGATTCTCGTTCCGTCCGGGCTCGCGGCCGTGACCGTGCCTTTTCTTGCCTATCTTTCATCAGGCGACCATGCGCTCATCGTCGACTCGGTCTATTTTCCCACGCGGCATTTCTGCGACACTATGCTGACCAGGCTCGGCGTGACGGTCGAATATTACGATCCGATGGTCGGCGCCGGAATCGAGAAGCTGGTGAGGCCGAACACGCGGCTGGTCCATACGGAAGCGCCGGGATCGAATACTTTCGAAATGCAGGACATTCGGGCGATTGCGGACGTCGCGCATCGCCACGGTTGCATCGTGACCATGGACAACACCTGGGCAACACCCCTCTATTTTCGGCCGCTCGAGCATGGCGTCGACATTTCGATCCATGCCGCTACCAAGTATCCGTCCGGCCACTCGGACGTGCTCCTCGGAACGGTGTCCGCCAATGCGGCGCATTGGCCGACCCTGAGCGAGGCGATGGTGACGCTCGGCGTTTGCGTCTCGCCGGACGACAGTTACCAGATCCTGCGCGGTCTGCGCACGATGGGACTCCGCCTCGACAGGCATCAGGAAAGCGCGCTAGCGATCGCCAACTGGCTCGAAAGCCGTGAAGAGGTTGCACGCGTGCTGCATCCGGCGCTGCCGAGCTTCCCCGGGCACGAGTTGTGGAAGCGCGACTTTGGCGGCGCAAGCGGCATCTTCTCATTTGTGTTGAGGGCCGATCCGGAGAAGATGAAGGCAAAGGCTCATGCCTTCCTCGATGCGCTCTCGATTTTTGGCCTTGGCTATTCCTGGGGCGGTTTCGAAAGTCTTGCCGTTCACGTGAACCTCGCCGATCGCAAGATTGCGAAGGCGCCCTCGGAAGGCCCGGTGATCCGGTTGCAGATCGGGCTGGAGGACGTTCAGGACATCCGTCGCGACATCGCGGCGGGCTTTGCCGCGGCAAATGCGGTCTGAGGGATAGACTGTGCGGGCAAGATCTGCGCCCGCACTCTTAGTCCTGTCGGCTCGCGGCGCCGTAGCCGTAGAGCCAATCCAGATCGGCGGCAAGCGCCTCCGGGCTCCTGAGGGAGAGGATCAGGTCTCGCCCGATTCTCAACGGGCCGCGGGCGTGGTAGGCGAAGCGATTGAAGGCGCCGCGGCTGCGGACGCGGTTGATCCGCGGCTTGCGGTTGCCCTCATACCGCGCAAAGGCGGACGCAGGATCGGCGCACCCGGCGAGGCACTCGGCGAGTTCGCGGGCATCCTCGATCGCCATCGCTGCGCCCTGTGCCGCGAACGGCGTCATCGCATGCGCAGCATCGCCTGTAAGAACGATATCGCGCCCGTTGTGCCACGCGCCTTCGCCGACCGTGGAAAGAGGCCAATAGGTCGCGGACGCGGCATTTTCAAGCATCGAAAGCAGGCTGGGGTGCCAGCTCTCGAACGCCGCGGCAAGTACCCGTAGCCGCTCTTTTGAATTGTTGCCTGCCCATGCTTCATCGGTCGGGCTGCCACTCGCGATTGCAACGATGTTGAAACTGTCTGCTTCGCGGATCGGGTAGGCGACGAGATGTGCGTTCGGCCCGAGGAAGGCCGTGACGCGATCGCCTGACAGGCAATCCGCCGCCTGCGCCCGGGGGACCATCAGCCGCCAGGCGACATTGCCGGAGAAACGGACGGAGCCTGCCCCAGGGATGGCGGCTCGCACCTTCGACCGGATGCCGTCCGCGCCGACGATCGCCGCCGGGCGCTGCCCGATTGCATCGGCGATTGTCTCCGCCGGGTTGCCTGCAATGCTCTTTCCGAGATGGAGGTGGCAGCGAGGTTCCGATAGCACCGCATCAAGAAGAATTCGTTGCAGACTGGCGCGATGGAGCACGCCATAGGGTGCGGCCCAGCGGCTGCGGGCGTCAATACCCGCAGGCACGCGCGCAAGCGGGCGCAACGAGTACCCATTCACAAGCTCGATCGCCACTGGCTCGCTCCACACCGCCTGAAGCTCTGGAAGCAGGCCGAGCTCGATCAGTATTCGGGACGCGTTCGGTGAGAGCTGCAGTCCGGCGCCGACTTCCTCGAGCGCCTGGGCCTGTTCGAGGACATCCGCTTCAAATCCCTGTCGCGCAAGACAGAGGGCCGTTGTCAGGCCGGCGATGCCGGCGCCGACGATCGCGATCGGGCCCCTGTCGAGCATCGACGCCGCGCCGACAGCCGCGAAAGGATCAGGCGGCCTTGTTCTCGAAGAGGCAGCCCGGCGGAATCGTTTCCGTCGCCTTCAGCGATGGATTGTAGCGGTAGAGCGTCGAGCAATAGGAGCAGACCTTCTCGTTCTCGTCGCCCATGTCGACAAAGATATGCGGATGATCGAAGGGAATGGATGCGCCGGTGCACATGAACTCCTTCACGCCGATCTCAATGACCCGGTGCCCGCCGTCGTTCTGGAAATGGGGGATGCTGTGGCCGGCCATGTCTTAGCTCCGATGAATGCAAGTCTAAAGGTCGATTTTGCCGGCACCATAGTGAGCTTTGGCGCAAATGTGTAGCAGCAAACATGACGCGCCTGTGGTTTTTGGACAGCGGGGCTTTTCGCTCACGGCATTACCACCTAGTTTGCCGGAAAAATTGGAACACGCCCAGGAACCGAGATGGACTTGAACTCGCCGCCATTCTCACACTTCGTGCATGACGGACTGGAAATCGCCTATTTCGACGAGGGTGAGCCGTCTGGCGATCCGATCCTGCTCATCCACGGCTTCGCTTCGAGCGCGAATGTCAACTGGGTGTTCCCGGGCTGGCTCAAGACTTTGGGCGATGCCGGCTATCGGGTGGTCGCCCTCGACAACAGGGGCCACGGCGCAAGCAGCAAGCCTCACGATGCCTCTCTCTATCATCCGCCCCAGATGGCCGGCGACGCGGCCGCACTCCTCCATCATCTCGGCATCGGCGAGGCGCACGTGATGGGTTATTCGATGGGTGCTCGGATTTCCGCTTTCCTGGCGCTCACGCATCCGCACCGCGTCCGCTCGATCGTCTTCGGCGGGCTCGGGATCGGCATGGTCACCGGCGTCGGGGATTGGGATCCGATTGCCGGCGCGCTCCTTGCGCCGTCGCTCGAGGACGTGACGCACGAACGCGGCCGCATGTTTCGCGCCTTTGCGGACCAGACGAAAAGCGATCGCCAGGCGCTTGCCGCCTGTATATCAACCTCGCGCGATCTGATTTCGGTGGAGGATATCGGGCGCATCGACGTGCCGGTCCTGATCGGCGTAGGAACGAAGGACGACATTGCCGGATCGGCTGAGGAACTTGCCGCGCTCATGCCGCACGCCAAGGCGCTGGACATTCCGGGGCGCGACCATATGCTGGCCGTCGGCGATCGGGTATTCAAGAAGGCGGTACTCGATTTCCTCGCAGAGGTCGGGCGGGCATAGCCGCCTGTCAGGCACCTTTGAAGGCGCGGCCATTTATGTCGGCGGGGAAATGCCCTATATAATGCCATATCGACGGCGCAGACCTCAAACTTGTCGGGAAGGAGCGCGACCATGGTCGCAAAGACCGAAGTTCGTCATGCGGAATCGCTGAAGGCGATCGACCCCATTTGGGATAGCCTGCGCGAAGAGGCGCGTATGGCCGCCGAGCGCGACCCGATGCTTGCTGCGTTCCTTTATTCGACGGTCGTCAATCAGCACTCGCTGGAAGAAAGCGTGATCTACCGCATCTGCGAGCGGCTGGACCATCCCGACCTGCAGGCAAATCTCCTGCATCAGACCTTTTCCGAAATGCTCGACGACTGGCCCGAATGGGGCACGATCCTGCGCGTCGATATCCAGGCCGTCTACGACCGCGATCCCGCCTGCACGCGCTTTCTCGAGCCGGTCCTTTACTTCAAGGGTTTCCATGCGATCCAGACGCATCGTCTCGCACATTGGCTCTGGAACCGCGGGCGAAAGGATTTCTCCCTCTATCTGCAGAGCCGCTCCTCCAGCGTCTTCCAGACGGACATCAATCCCGCAGCCCGCATCGGACGCGGCATCTTCCTCGACCACGCGACCGGTCTCGTCGTCGGCGAGACCGCCGTCATCGGCGACAACGTGTCGATCCTCCACGGGGTGACGCTTGGCGGCACCGGCAAGGAAGGCAGCGACCGCCATCCGAAAATCGGCGACGGCGTGCTGATCGGCGCAGGTGCGAAGATTCTCGGTAATATCCACATCGGTCATTGCTCGCGCGTGGCTGCGGGTTCGGTGGTGCTGAAGCCGGTGCCGCCGAAGACGACGGTGGCGGGGGTTCCGGCAAAGGTCGTCGGCGAAGCCGGGTGCTCCGAACCGTCGCGCCAAATGGACCAGATCCTGACGAGTTTCGAAATCTGAGCAGCCTCCGCAAGAGTGTCTGGTTTGCGAGCAGAAGTTGCTGCAAACAAAGGGAATCGAAGCAGACCGCCGAGATCTCTACAGCCGGCCAGCGCCGGAGTGGCTTTACACCTGGCGATGTCGCATGCGAGAAGCGCCGCAAATCAACGGCTACGGAGAATAGATTTGAAGCCCGAAGAGATCCGCAAGCTTGAGGCTTATCTCAAGCGCACCTTCAACCAGTCCATGGTCGTCAAGGCTCGCCCAAAAAAGGATGAATCCGCAGAAGTCTATCTGGGAGACGAATTCCTCGGCGTGGTTTTCCGTGACGAAGAGGATGGCGAGCTTTCCTACAATTTCTCGATGGCGATCCTGGATATCGACCTTTAGTTCACCATGTGGGGCCGGATCGAGCTAAATCACAAGCGTGATTTTTCTCCAATCAGCCCCAAAATTTCCGCCTTTGTCTGGTATCTAATCTGAGCAATCAGGTCGGGCTTTTCTTCGTAAAGTCATACTTATGGCTTTGACGGAGGAGTCGCTGAGAACGAGGGTACTTTCGTCAAGCTCTGGAGGAAGTGCTTTTGCGGTGCACACTCTTGCCTTGACTTTTTGTGCGCCGCACATAGACTTTTCCCGCACTCTGCCCCACACGAAAAGGAGACGCCCGATGTTTAACTTCGATGACGCCAATAAAAGGAGCAAGGAAGCGATGGACGTGGCCGTCAAGAGCTACTCCGCCCTGACCAAGGGTTTTCAGGCGATCGCGACCGAAGCTGCGGACTATTCGAAGAAGACCTTCGAAGAGGGAGTTGCGCATATCGAGAAGCTCTCCAACGCAAAGAGCCTCGAGGCCGCCTTCGAACTTCAGACGAATTATCTGAAGTCGAGCTATGAAAATTTCGTCGGCGAGGCGACGAAGATCGGTGAAATGTATGCCGATCTCGCCAAGGATGCCTACAAGCCCTACGAGGCTCCGGTTGCAAAGACTGCCGCTCAGGTCAAGTCTGCTGCGGCCGCCTGAGAACGGGCGATCGAGTTTTGAGAAGGGCCGGTCGCGGATGCCGCGGCCGGCCTTTCGTTTTTTGGTTGTCGCTACAGCCGTATGGGACCCAACCGCCGCGGCAGAATTTTCACCAATCTTGTGCTTCGCCATGCGAATATGATTGCAGTGCGTCGCGTCGGCCTTAAAATCCAAGAACGAACCATTAGATTAAGGGCAAGCAGGCCGCAGCCATGTTGATGGGCGCAGGCCGGTGAGGGAATGGAATAGAATGATCGCCATGCCGGTCCGGATGCAGAAGGGAAGCGAAGGCGATGGAGGCGGGCCGAGCCGTGGCACCTCCGTCATCACGCGCACCAAGCAGAAGACCAAGAAGCCGAGTTTGTACCGCGTTCTGCTTTTGAATGACGATTACACGCCGATGGAATTCGTCGTCCACATTCTGGAGCGCTTCTTCCAGAAGGACCGGGAAGAGGCGACACGCATCATGCTTCATGTCCACAACCACGGCGTTGGAGAATGCGGCGTCTTCACCTACGAGGTCGCCGAAACCAAAGTGACGCAGGTGATGGATTTCTCCAGGCAGCATCAGCATCCGTTGCAATGCGTCATGGAAAAGAAATGAGGAATTAACGTGCCAACATTTTCGCCCAGCCTCGAAAAGGCGCTGCATCAGGCACTGACTTTTGCTAACGAGCGCCATCACGAATATGCCACGCTCGAGCACCTGCTGCTGGCATTGATCGATGATCCCGATGCGGCGGCTGTAATGGGCGCCTGCAATGTCAACCTCGATACGCTCCGCAAGACCGTTACCGATTACGTCGACAATGAATTGACGAACCTGGTGACCGGTTATGACGAGGATTCGAAGCCGACCGCTGGATTTCAACGCGTGATCCAGCGTGCCGTCATTCACGTGCAATCGTCCGGCCGCGAGGAAGTGACGGGAGCCAACGTTCTCGTCGCCATTTTCGCCGAGCGCGAGAGCCATGCGGCCTATTTCCTGCAGGAGCAGGAGATGACCCGCTATGATGCGGTCAATTTCATCTCGCACGGCATCGGCAAGCGAGCGGGCAGTTCGGAGTCGCGGCCCGTCCGCGGTGCCGAGGATCAGGATTCCGAGCAGAAGGCGTCGCGAGAGAGCGAGGAAGCGGGCCCGAAGAAGCAGCAGGACGCGCTTACGGCCTACTGCGTGAACCTCAACGAGAAGGCGAAATCGGGCAAGATCGACCCGCTGATCGGCCGCAATGCCGAGGTCAACCGAACGATCCAGGTGCTTTGCCGCAGGTCCAAGAACAATCCGCTCTACGTAGGCGATCCGGGCGTCGGAAAGACGGCGATAGCCGAAGGGCTGGCCAAACGCATCGTCGAAAAACAGGTGCCGGAGGCGCTTCAGGACGCGACGATCTTCGCCCTGGACATGGGGACGCTGCTCGCCGGCACGCGCTACCGCGGCGATTTCGAAGAACGGCTGAAGCAGGTGGTCAAGGAGCTCGAGGAGTATCCCGGAGCCGTCCTCTTCATCGACGAGATTCACACCGTCATCGGTGCCGGTGCAACGTCCGGCGGCGCGATGGATGCGTCGAACCTATTGAAGCCGGCGCTCTCCACAGGGGCAATTCGCTGCATCGGATCGACGACCTATAAGGAATATCGCCAGTTCTTCGAGAAGGACCGGGCGCTCGTCCGTCGTTTCCAGAAGATCGACGTCAACGAGCCGACGATCGCCGACACGATCGAGATCATGAAGGGCCTGAAACCCTATTTCGAGGGTTATCACAACCTCAAATACTCGAACGAGGCGATCCGGGCTGCCGTCGAGCTTTCCGCTCGCTACATCAATGATCGCAAGCTTCCCGACAAGGCGATCGATGTCATCGATGAATCGGGGGCGGCCCAGATGCTGCTTCCCGTAAGCAAGCGCCGTAAGCTGATCACCGAGAAGGAGATCGAAGCGACGATCGCCACGATGGCGCGCATTCCGCCGAAGACCGTCTCCAAGGACGATGAGGCGGTTCTCGCCAATCTGGAAATGGAACTGCGGTCGGTCGTCTACGGGCAGGATCTGGCGATCGAGGCGCTTGCCTCGTCGATCAAGCTTGCCCGCGCTGGCCTGCGCGAGCCCAACAAGCCGATCGGCTGCTATGTCTTCTCCGGCCCGACCGGCGTCGGCAAAACCGAGGTGGCCAAGCAGCTGGCGGTTTCGCTCGGTGTCGAGCTGCTGCGTTTCGATATGTCGGAATACATGGAGCGGCATACGGTTTCCCGGCTGCTCGGCGCACCGCCCGGCTATGTCGGCTTCGATCAGGGCGGCCTTCTGACCGACGGCGTCGACCAGCATCCGCATTGCGTGTTGCTGCTCGACGAGATCGAAAAGGCTCATCCCGATCTGTTCAACATCCTGCTGCAGGTCATGGACCATGGCTCGCTGACCGACCATAACGGCAAGAAGATCGACTTCCGCAACGTCATCCTGATCATGACGACGAATGCGGGTGCCTCGGACATGGCTCGGCCGGCCATCGGCTTCGGTTCGACCAAACGGACGGGCGAGGATATCGAGGCGCTGAACCGACTGTTCACACCGGAATTCCGCAACCGTCTGGATGCGGTGATCCCGTTCAACTCGCTGCCGACGCCCGTCATCCATCAGGTGGTGCAGAAGTTCGTCATGCAGCTCGAGACCCAGCTTGCCGAGCGCAACGTCACCTTCGACCTCGCGCCGGAGGCCATCGCCTGGCTGGCCGAGAAGGGCTACGACGAAAAGATGGGTGCGCGTCCGCTGGCACGTGTCATCCAGGAGAACATCAAGAAGCCGCTTGCAGATGAAATCCTGTTCGGCAAGCTCAAGAAGGGCGGCGTCGTCAAGGTGACGATCGGGACAAAGGAAGACGGCAGCAACGGGCTTATCCTGGAGGCCGTGCCGGAGACGGCGCCGATCAAGCCGAAGGCGGAGGTGTCACGCCCCGCCAGGGCCTCCAAGCCGAAGAAGACGGAAGAAAAGGAAACCGTCGCTGCGGACGCGGGCCCGAAAGCGAAGCCGAAGAAGTCGGCGTCCAAATCCGGCCGTTCGGATGCGGCTCCGCTCAAGGGACGGACGGTTCCGAAAGTGCCGCGCAAGAAATAGTGCGCTCCCGATGTACAGGCGGTGCCGGGGCCTCATCCGGCATCGTCTTTCTCGAGATGCGTCGCGGGTTCCACTCAATTGCGGTGCACTCGAGTTCTACAGTTCCGTATTACCCCCCCCCTCTGCCCTGCCGGGCATCTCCCCCACAAGGGGGGAGATCGGACAGAAGCGCCTGCGGAACGTGAAGGCAGCGGGTGTCAGAGCGTTTTGATCCGGGCAATGAGTAGTTGTTGTGCGGGAGTTCGCCACTTGCCGATCTCCCCCTGGTGGGGGAGATGCCCGGCAGGGCAGAGGGGGTGCTACTCCAGGCCTTCATTGCAACTGCAGCGCCGCTCGTCAAATTGGACGCGCAGAGGTCGCTGTAACACTTTGAATTGCTGCATGTCTTTGTTCTTAGATCGAGATCGATTTAAGAAAGACATGCGGGACAATGCCGGGGACCTGCACCCTCATGGAAGACGCTGAAGACGAACGGTCATCCTTTGCCTGGTTTGTTACCGGAGCAAGGGGCATTTTCAGCCTTCCGGCGGTGATCCTGATGCTCTCCTTCGTCGGCTTTTGTGCGCTGACCGTCCAGGCGGGCATACCGCCGGAGCAGGTGATATTCATGACCGGGGCGGTCTGGGCTCTGCCGGCGAAGGTCATCCTCGTCAGTTCGGTTCTCGGCGGCGCCAGCCTTGCTACGGCCTTCCTGGCGGTTACGCTTTCATCGGTCCGCTTGATGCCGATGGTTGCCGCGCTCGTCCCGGAATTACGCGGTCCGAGAACGCCAACCTGGCTGCTCCTGGTGCTGTCGCATTTCATTGCGATCACCGCCTGGGTCTTCGCGATGGAACGGGTCCATGACGTGCCTCGAAACCACCGCGCCACCTTCTTCGCTGGCTTCGGCATCACGCTGGTCGCGGCCAACATGATCCTGGTCGGGGTCGTCTACCACCTCGTTGCGGAGTTCCCGCCGCTCGTTGCGGGTTGCCTGTTCTTCCTGACGCCGGTCTATTTCCTCGCTTCGATCTGGCACTCCGCGCGCCATCCGGTCATCTATGTCGCGCTCGCCGCCGGCCTCGTTGCCGGGCCTTTATGTTATTGGCTCGCTCCGGAGTTCGACATTCTGCTCGCAGGCGTCGGCGGCGGAACAGTCGCCTGGTTCGGCGAACGCCTGTGGCGTCTTCGACGGGAGGCGAAAACGTGAACTGGATGGAGGGGTGGTGGGCCTATGTCTTCATCGCCGTGGCCGGCTGGCTCGCGACGGACATCTGGCGCTGGCTCGGCGTCATTGCCGGCAATCGGCTTCGCGAGGATTCAGAGGCGTTGAACTGGGTGAGGGCGGTGGCGACCGCGCTGGTCGCGGCCGTGATCGCAAAGCTGATTCTCTATCCGACCGGCGTGCTCGCGCAGTCGCCGCTGTGGCTGCGGATGGCCGCAGTCATTCTTGGAGCATTCGGTTTCTTTCTTGGCCGGCAGAAGCCGGCGGCAGGGATCGCGACCGCGATCGCCGTTCTGGCCGCCGGACTTTGGTGGCTTGGATTTTGATGGCTTAAATTACAGCTATCACAGAGCCCGACGGATCTTTTCCGCATTCGCAGCCAGCACGTCACCGTCTTCCATCTGCCCGGAGTGGGGTCTCAGCGGGACGCCCGCTCGGCGCGGGATGACATGGAAATGCAGGTGGAAGACGGATTGGCCCGCTGGTGCTTCGTTGAACTGCATGATCGTGACGCCGTCGGCGTCAAACGCCTCCTTCGCCGCAATGGCGACTTTCTGGACGGTTGCGATCAGCGCAGGCAGGGTGGCGGGATCCGCGTCGAGGAGATTGCGGGACGGCGCCTTCGGCATTACCAGGACGTGCCCTTCCGCCTGAGGCATGACGTCCATGAATGCTACCGACGCGTCGTCCTCATAGACGCGATGCGAGGGGATCTCGCCGCGCAGGATCTTGGCGAAGATATTGTTGCTGTCGTAGCCGCTCATGTCTTTTCCTCTTGTCGTTTGGCCGTCGGCCGCTGCGTTCTTTATCTTATTGGCGCTCGCCCCTGCGGAATGGTCCGTGCCCGGCAAGATATTCGCCGGTCTCTTCCACATCGCGGCGTTCCTGCTCCAGATAATCCGCCACCGCACGCGCCAGGCCCGGATGGGCGATGAAATGCGCCGAATGGGTCGTCACCGGCATATATCCGCGCGCGAGCTTGTGCTCGCCTTGAGCTCCGGCTTCGACGCGCCTCAGTCCCCTGGCGATCGCGAAATCGATCGCCTGGTGATAGCAGACCTCGAAATGCAGCAAGGGGTGATCCTCGACGCAGCCCCAGTGCCGGCCGTAAAGCGCGTCTGTGCCGATGAAATTGATGGCGCCGGCGATATATCGGCCGCCTCGCTTGGCCATCACCAGCAGAATGTCGTCGGCCATCCGCTCACCGATCAGGGAATAGAAGGAGCGGGTCAGATAGGGGCGCCCCCACTTGCGTCCGCCCGTGTCCATGTAAAAGTCGAAGAATTGATCCCAGATGCCCTCCGTGAGGTCGCTTCCGGTCAGCCAATCGATGGTGATGCCATTCTCGACCGCCGTGCGGCGCTCCTTCTTCAGCGCCTTTCGCTTGCGGGATTGAAGCGTGGCGAGAAAATCGTCGTATGAGTGATAGCCTTCGTTGGTGAAATGGAACTGCTGGTCGGTGCGATGCAGGAAGCCCGCCCGCTCGAAGGTCGGCATTTCCTCGGGCGGCACAAAGGTTGTATGGGCCGAGGAGACGCCGTGGCGACGGGTGAGCTCTTTCAGCCCTGCCGCCAAAGCGTCCCGGACAGGCTGGGCAGCGCAGTTCTGCGCAGTGAGCAGCCGCGGCCCGGTGACCGGCGTGAAGGGGACCGAACATTGCAGCTTCGGATAGTAGTGGCCGCCAGCGCGCTCGAAGGCGTTCGCCCAACCGTGGTCGAAGACATATTCGCCCTGGCTGTGGTTTTTCATGTAGCAGACGAGCGCACCCCGGAGGAGACCGTCCGCATCTTCCATCAACAGGTGTTGGCCAAGCCATCCCGTCTCCGCCGTTGCCGAACCGGACTCCTCAAGGGCCGACAGATAGGCGTGCGAGAGGAAGGGGTTGTAAGGCACGCCGGCATGCTCTTTCGAGGCGCCGGCGAGCCGACCCCAGTTCACCGGCGCAATAGCGGTGAACGAATGTTCGATGCGGATGGTGATCGCGTCTGGCATGAGCCTAACTAATCATGCTCTCCCGCGGATCGAAACCCTCGAATGTCATCTGATCGGCGTGGGCGAAGGTGTGTTCCTGCGCCCGGGCGTCACGCACGGTCCAGGTGACTACGGTGCGGCCGAGGGCGCGCTCCTTGGTGATGAAGGAGTTCGGCAGGTCGCCATAGAAGTAGGAAATGAAGTCGAGGCCGAGCTGCATCGCCTCCTCATGCACGAAGAAGATCTCCGGCCTGGACCCTTCGGCTGTCAAGCCGAGCGGATAGGGGGCGTCGAGCGCCTTCAGATCCTTGAGCAGCCAATGATCGAAGCTCATCAGCGCTACTTCCCCCTCGTAGCCTTCGAGCGCATCGAGTACGGCCGCCGCAAAGCCTTCGTCATCGCCCTTTCGGCCCTTGAGTTCGAGCACCAGCGGTACCCGGCCGGATACGAGGCGGAGCAGTTGCGACAATGTCGGCACCTTGTCCTTCGTGCCGCCGACTGAAAGGAGCCCGAGTTCGGCCGCCGTTTTCGCCCGGACGTCTCCCTTCAAGCCACAGAGGCGCTCCAGGTCGTCGTCGTGGAAGACAACCGGTATGCTGTCGGCAGTGTATTGCAGGTCGCACTCGATCGCGAATCCCGCTTCGACGGCGCGCCCGAAGGCAGATAGCGTGTTCTCCCAGACCTCACGGTTCATGTCGTGGTATCCGCGATGGGCGATCGGCTGGGCCTTGAGCCAGGACGTATCCTTCATGGGGCGCCCCCGGATCAGGCGATTTCGACTACGGCGTCGATTTCGACCGCGGCATTGAAGGGAAGCGAGGCCATGCCGACAGCGGCGCGCGCGTGCTTGCCCGCCTCGCCGAGCACGTTGGCGAAAAGATTGGAGGCGCCGTTGATGACGAGATGCTGTTCGGTGAACTCCGGAGTGGAGGCGACGAAGCCGTTGATCTTGACGAGGCGGCGAATGCGCCCGAGATCACCGCCAAGAGCGGCCTTCGCCTGAGCGAGGATGTTGATTGCGCAAAGCTCGGCCGCTCGCTGTGCCGCCGCGACGTCAACGTCCTTGCCTACATGGCCGGTAACCGCGACCTTCCCGGCCTCCATCGGCAGTTGCCCGGAAATATAGAGCGTCGAGCCCGTAACCACATAGGGCACGTAATTGGCCACCGGCGCGACTGCCTGCGGAAGGACGATACCGAGTTCGTTGAGGCGCGCTTCGATCTCTGCGGACATGGGGGGCTCCGTTGTTGTCTTTTGTGGTAAAATCTTGCAGGAACGTGACAGGCGCTACGCCTCGCTTCTGCCGAACGCTTGTTTATATCATCGCCGGCGAGTCCAACAGGAGGAAACGGATGTTTCGTAAAGGCTTCGGTCTTGTCGCTCTGTCGGGCGCCTGTCTCGCCGCTTTGGCGGTTTCTGATGGCGCACATGCAAGCACGCTAGCGCCGCACCGCGCGGTATACGATCTGGAACTCAAGGACGCTTCCGAACGCTCCGGCATCGCCGGCATGTACGGGCGCATGGTGTACGAATTCAACGGTTCGGCCTGCCAAGGATACACGGTGAGCTTCCGGTTCGTGACCCAGGTCGACACAGGTGAGGAAGTGCGCCTCACCGACCAGCAGACGACCACGTTCGAGGATATGAGGACCGGCAGCTTCCGCTTCCTTACCCGTTCCTTCACGGACGAGAAGTTGGACAAGGAAGTTCGCGGCAGTGCGCACGAGGAGAATTCCGGGGTCAAGGTGGAATTGACGGCTCCCGACAGGCGTGAGGTGGCGCTGGCCGAAAGCCGGTTTCCGACCGAGCACATGCTGGAGGTGATCGAGCGGGCGAAAAGAGGCGAGACGTTTTTTGAATCCCGCATCTTTGACGGCTCCGATTCGGGCGACAAGACACTGATCACCTCCACCTTCGTCGGCAAGGCGCGCAAACCAGCCCCGGATGACCCGGACGCCGGCAAGGCTGGAAACCTCGCCGGGGACAGCTATTGGCCGGTGACGATTTCCTATTTCAACGATGATTCGAGCGGGGATGCCGTGCCCGTCTACCGCATGTCGTTCAAACTCTATGAGAACGGGGTCACCCGCGACCTGACGATGGATTATGGAGACTTCGTCCTGACCGGCAAGCTTGCCGAACTCGAAGTGTTCAAGTCGGAAGAGTGCCAATAATGCATGTCGCCCAAAACTGTGCAGCGGTTTTGGGACAACGACATGGGCGAAAAACGAAGTCCAAAAGCGCGCCGCGCAAAAACGCAACGGCGCTTTTGGCGGCAAAATCCAACTTCCTGTCTTGATTTATCGGGCGGTTACCGCTAAGGGGCTGCCCATTCCACACGTGAGGCATGGGATTTTCCGGGAGAAATCCGGATTGTTCCGCCGGTGGGCGCATCGCTATGTGCTCGACGCCTCGCGGAGGTTCAACCGGAAAAGGAGAAAAGGCATGGCATTGCCTGATTTTACCATGCGCCAGCTTCTCGAAGCAGGCGTCCACTTCGGTCACCAGACGCACCGCTGGAACCCGAAGATGAAGCCGTACATCTTCGGCGATCGTAACAACGTCCACATCATCGACCTTGCCCAGACCGTACCGATGCTGTCGCGCGCCCTGCAGGTCGTCAGCGATACCGTCGCTAGCGGTGGCCGCGTGCTCTTCGTCGGCACCAAGCGCCAGGCTTCGGAAATCATCGCCGACGCTGCGAAGCGCTCCGCCCAGTACTACGTCAACGCCCGTTGGCTCGGCGGCATGATGACCAACTGGAAGACGATTTCCAACTCGATCCAGCGCCTGCGCAAGCTCGACGAGATCCTCGCTTCCGAGGCTTCCGGCTTCACGAAGAAGGAGCGCCTCAACCTCGAGCGTGAGCGCGAAAAGCTGAACCGTGCGCTCGGCGGTATCCGCGATATGGGCGGCACCCCGGACCTGATGTTCATCATCGACACCAACAAGGAATCGATCGCTATCGAGGAAGCCAAGCGTCTTGGCATTCCGGTCGTCGCCATCATCGATTCCAACTGCGACCCGGACCTGATCGACTATCCGATTCCGGGCAATGATGACGCATCGCGTGCAATCGCGCTTTACTGCGATCTTGTTGCCCGCGCCGCTATCGACGGTATTGCGCGCCAGCAGGGTGCCGCGGGCCGTGACCTCGGCGCTTCGGAAGAAGTTCCGGTCGAGCCGGCTCTCGAGGAATCGTCCGAAGCTTGATCGGGCGGCCGGCGGCATGAAGCGCTGCCGCATGAAATGCGCGGGCGAGGCCGTTTTCTGATGAAAATCTGAACGGCCTCGTTCTTTTCAGCCGGGAATGGCGCGGTCGGGCCGAGCTATGTGGTCCACGCCTTGTTGGCCTTGGGCGCCGTCATCACGGTGTCACGGAGAAAGGCCATTCCCTGCCAAACCCTCTGGCACGGCGCCACTTGCGGTTGGCGCGCCAGCCAAACAGACAAAGAGGCAAGAAGATGACTGTTACTGCCGCGATGGTGAAGGATCTGCGCGAAAAGACCGGCGCAGGCATGATGGATTGCAAGAAGGCGCTTGCCGAGACCAACGGCGACATGGAGGCTGCGATCGACTGGCTGCGCGCCAAGGGAATTGCCAAGGCTGACAAGAAGTCCGGCCGCACGGCTGCCGAAGGTCTCGTCGGCATCGCCAGCGCCGGCAACAAGGCCGTCGTTGTCGAAATCAACTCCGAAACCGACTTCGTCGCCCGCAACGATGCCTTCCAGGATCTCGTCCGCGGCGTAGCAAATGTCGCGCTCGGCACGGGCGGCACTGTTGAGGCCGTTGCCACGGCGACCTATCCGGCGACCGGCAAGTCCGTCGAGGAAACGATCAAGGACGCGATCGCCACTATCGGCGAAAACATGACGCTGCGCCGCGCTGCCATGCTCGAGGTCGAAAACGGTGTAGTTGCCACCTACATCCACAACGCGGCCGGGGACGGCATCGGCAAGCTCGGCGTGCTCGTTGCGCTGAAGTCCACGGGCGACAAGGAGGCGCTGAACGCCATCGGCCGCCAGGTTGCGATGCACGTCGCCGCGACCAACCCGCTCGCAGTCCGCCCGTCCGAGATCGACCCGGCGGTTGCCGAGCGCGAGCGCAACGTCTTCATCGAGCAGTCCCGCGCATCGGGCAAGCCGGACAACATTATCGAGAAGATGGTCGAAGGCCGCATGCGCAAGTTCTTCGAGGAAGTAGCCCTCCTGTCGCAGGCTTTCGTCATGAACCCGGACCAGACCGTCGAGGCAGCCATCAAGGAAGCGGAGAAGTCGGTCGGCGCGCCGATCGAAGTCGCCGGCATTGCTCGCCTGCTCCTTGGCGAAGGCGTTCAGAAGGAAGAGTCCGACTTCGCGGCGGAAGTTGCAGCGGCCGCAAAGGGTTGATTTCTTCTTCCCGATCGGGAAAAGCTCAGGGCATCGCGTGACAACGCGATGCCCTTCGTGTATCCGGCATTCGTCATTGCGTCGGACCCGCCGGAGCGGTCGATACCGCGCAACCGGATTTGTCCCCATGCCGCTGTGCGCCGTCTTGCGCATGCGTGCCGATCTGTTCAGGAGTGATGATGTCGGCCAAGCCAATCTACAAGCGCGTTCTTCTCAAAGCCTCGGGTGAAGCGTTGATGGGAAGCCAGGGCTTCGGCATCGATGTCGCGGTCGCCGACCGGATTGCCGCTGACATCGCCGAAGCGCGTGCCATGGGTGTGGAAGTTGGCGTCGTCGTCGGCGGCGGCAATATTTTCCGCGGGGTAGCGGTAGCCTCCAAGGGTGGCGACCGGGTGACGGGCGATCACATGGGCATGTTGGCGACCGTGATCAATGCACTGGCGCTTGCAACCTCGCTGCGCAAGCTGGACATCGACACGGTGGTGCTTTCGGCAATTGCGATGCCGGAGATCTGCGAGAGCTTCTCGCAACGCGCGACACTCTTTCACCTCTCTCAGGGGCGCGTGGTGATCTTCGCCGGGGGCACCGGAAATCCCTTCTTCACGACCGATTCGGCGGCCGCCCTTCGAGCCGCGGAAATGGGAGCTGAGGCGATCTTCAAGGGAACGCAGGTCGACGGCATCTATTCCGCCGACCCGAAAAAGGATCCCACCGCGACCCGCTTCGATCGTCTGACCCACAGCGAGGTCCTGGAACGGGGCTTGGCCGTCATGGACGTTGCTGCCGTGGCGCTGGCGCGGGAAAATGCCATTCCGATCGTCGTCTTCTCGATCCACGAAAAGGGTGGGTTTGCGGAGATATTGACCGGGGGCGGTCGAGCCACCATCGTGATGGATAATTGACAATCCACGGGGGCCCCGCGTGGCCGCCCAGGATGAAGAATGGGAGTGTTGAACCATGAGTGAAGGTGTGGATCTGAAGGAACTGAGACGCCGTATGGACGGGGCGATTGCCGCCTTCAAGCACGATATCGCATCGCTGCGTACCGGCCGTGCCTCAGCAAATGTTCTCGATCCGGTAACCGTTGAGGCCTACGGATCGCGGATGCCGCTGAACCAGGTTGCCAACATCACTGTTCCGGAGCCGCGGATGCTCTCGGTATCCGTGTGGGACAAGTCGATGGTCGGCGCCGTGGAACGGGCGATCAGGGAATCCAATCTCGGCCTCAACCCGATCGTCGACGGGCAGAACCTGCGCATTCCGCTGCCCGAGCTGAACGAGGAACGGCGCAAGTCGCTGGTCAAGGTCGCGCATGACTACGCCGAGAAAAGCAAGGTGGCCGTGCGTCATGTCCGGCGCGACGGCATGGATGACCTGAAAAAAGCCGAAAAGGATGGCGAGATCGGTCAGGACGAAAGCCGCGCTCAGTCCGAGCGGGTGCAAAAGATGACCGATGAAATGATCTCCGAAATCGACCGCTTGCTCGCGGACAAGGAAAAGGAAATCATGCAGGTCTGACGCGTCGAAACTGAGTCTCTAGTTCGGACGGCCCATGGCAGAATTCATCCCCACAAACGTGCCGGCTCACGTCGCCATCATCATGGACGGCAACGGTCGATGGGCGAGCGCGCGTGGACTACCGCGCACAATGGGTCACCGCAAGGGTGTCGAGGCGGTCCGCGGCGCCGTCAAGACCGCCGCGGAACTCGGGATTCGCTACCTGACGCTTTTTGCCTTTTCCTCGGAGAACTGGAGCCGGCCCGAAGATGAGGTCAGTGATCTCATGGGCCTGCTCAAGACCTTCGTGCGGCGGGACCTTGCCGATCTGCACCGTGAGAACGTTCGCATCCGCGTCATCGGCGACCGCGCGAATCTAACCAGTGATATCCTGCCACTCCTGCTCGAGGCGGAGGAGACGACGCGCGCCAATACCGGGATTACGCTGGTGATCGCCTTCAACTATGGCGCGCGGGATGAATTGGCGCGGGCAATGCGCCACCTCGCGGAAGAGGCGGCGGCAGGACGCCTTCGCCCGGAAGATATCACCGCGGAACGGATCGGCGAGACGATCGACACGGCAGGCATTCCCGATCCGGACCTCATTCTTCGGACGAGCGGCGAGGAGCGCCTTTCCAACTTCCTGCTCTGGCAAGGGGCCTATTCCGAGTTGCTTTTCATTCCCGAACTTTGGCCGGACTTCACGCGCGAGACCTTCATCGCCGCGATCGAGAAATATGCCTGCCGCGAGCGCCGCTTCGGCGGCTTGCCGCAACCGTCTTTGGCGGTCGGCTCCTGATGCAGAGCGAACTGAAACTTCGAATAGCCTCCGGCCTGGTGCTGGCCGCGATTGCCCTCGGCGCCACCTGGGCGGGCGGTTCTGCTTTCCAGCTTTTGTCCGTCGCAATCGGCTTGCTTGTCTATTACGAGTGGTCGACGATCACTCGGCTCGCCGAACGGGACTTCCAGGGAAACGCGATCGGATGGGGGTCGCAGGTCATTCTGGCCGTACTCGTGCTCTTCGACCACATGCCGCTGACGCTGCCGGTATTTGCCGGCTGCGTGGCGGTCGCCATCTCGTGGGTCGCGATCAGGAAGACAAGTTTTTGGTTGCCCGGCGGGATCGCCTATGCCGGGCTGACGAGCATATCTCTGGCTGCCGTCCGCGGGGCGGATTACCTCGGGCTCGTCGCGACCCTCTTCGTCTTCGCCGTCGTCTGGGGAACGGACATTTTTGCCTATTTCGTTGGCCGTGCGGTCGGCGGGCCGAAGCTCGCCCCGGCGATCTCGCCGGGCAAGACCTGGTCGGGGGCGATAGGCGGCACGATCTGTGGCATTCTTGCCGGTACGGCCGTGTTCCTGGCGCATTTTTCGCTCCAGGACTTGCGCATTCCGCTTGTTGCCCTGGTCCTCTCCGTTTCAAGCCAGGTCGGCGACCTTTTCGAGTCCTTTGTCAAACGGCGTTTTGGCGTCAAGGATTCGAGCCGGCTCATTCCGGGCCATGGCGGCGTGATGGACCGTGTCGATGGACTGATCTTCGCTTGCGTGGCGGCATTGGTTCTTGTGCTTGGCCAGATCCTGTTTTCCGGTGGCCGGGAGTCTGCTTTCGGCGCTTTCCTGCTGGGGCCTTAGGCTAGGCTCAAAGTGTCGTCATCTTGTCCGCGACATAGTTCCTTAATTCCCGGTGGAAATAAGGGTAAGATTGTGCAGCCTTTCGAGCTTGGGAGCTGCCACCGCAACAGCGGATGCTAGGAATCAACATGAGCCTTCTGCTTGACAATCTCCAATACACCATCCCCACGTTTCTGTTCCTCCTGACCTTGCTCGTCTTCGTTCACGAGATGGGGCACTATCTGGTCGGCCGCTGGTCCGGCATTCGCGTCGTTGCGTTCTCCGTCGGTTTTGGTCCCGAGCTCTTCGGCTGGACGGATCGCCACGGAACCCGGTGGAAATTCTGCGTCATTCCGCTGGGCGGCTACGTGAAATTCTTCGGCGACGATGACGCAGCAAGCTCTCCAAACTTCGAACGATTGGAGAGCATCGCACCGGACCAGCGCGCCCGGACCTTCCTCGGCACCAAACTTTGGAAGAGGGCGGCGACGGTTGCCGCCGGGCCGATCGCCAACTTTCTGCTGGCGATCGCGATTTTCGCCGTGCTCTTCTCCATCTATGGCCGCGCCGTGGCGGATCCGGTCGTTGCCTTCGTCGCGCCCGGCAGTGCGGCCGAAGAGGCCGGGATTAAGCCGGGGGACAGGCTGATCTCCATCGACGGAACGCCGGTTTCGACCTTCGACGACGTACGTCGGTATGTCAGCGTTCGCCCGGAGCTGCCGATCAATGTCCGTATAGAGCGCGATGGCGCCACGACGGACCTGCAGATGGTGCCGCAGCGCACCGAAACGGTCGATCCCCTCGGCAACAAGGTCGAGGAGGGAAAGATCGGCATCGGGACGGACCAGCAGGCGGGCAATTTCCGCATCGAGCGTTACGGCCCGCTGGAGGCTGTCGGGCAGGGGGCGTTGCAGAGCTGGCGAATCGTGACCGGAACATTCGATTATCTGTCGAATCTCATTGTCGGTCGCATGAATGCAGATCAGTTGGGCGGCCCGATCCGGATCGCGCAATTGTCCGGCCAGATGGCGAAGCTCGGCATTGCCGAAGTGCTCAATTTTGCTGCCGTGCTCTCAGTGTCGATAGGATTGCTTAACCTCATGCCGGTGCCGGTCCTTGATGGCGGTCACCTCATGTTCTATGCGGTCGAGGCACTGCGCGGAAAGCCTGTCGGTCCCGCCGCACAGGAGCTGGCATTTCGCATCGGCTTTGCGATGGTCCTGATGCTGACTTTCTTTGCCGCCTGGAACGACATCAATTGGCTCTTCGGATAGCGCAAGGGACCACTGAGAAGTGAATGTCGGTACCAGTGAACAGTGTGAGTCTTTGATTGCGGGTGCTTGTTTCGCAACGATTTGTTTACGATAACGCTACGCCGTAGTGGCTGTTAAGCCACGGTTCGAATTGAAGTAAACAGAAATTAACGAGCCGGCTTGCTTGTATGGGAAAAGCCGGTAAAACGGCAACCGTGACCGGAGTCGGTACGAAACTGCCGCGGACGTTGGAAAAAGGTAAGAATTGACAATGAAATCTGGTTCGAGGTTTTTGAACGCGGTGTCGGCGTTTGCACTGTCGGCAAGCATGGTTGCGACAGGAACCGGTGTCGGACTGGTGGTTGGCCCGTCGGTCGCTCACGCCGCGGTCATCAATCGCGTCGAGGTGCGGGGCGCAACGCGCGTCAGCCCAGAGACGGTGCGGGCGAACATCACGATCGTTCCGGGCAAGAGCTTCAGCAATGCCGATATCGATGCATCGGTGAAGCGCCTCTATGCGACCGGCTATTTCTCCGATGTCAGCATCAGCGTCTCGGGTGGAACGCTCGTCGTCAATGTCAGCGAAAACCAGCTCGTGAATCAGGTTGTCTTCAACGGTAACCGCAAGATCAAGGACGACAAGCTGCAGGCCGTTGTCCGCACCCAGCCGCTTGGTCCCTACAGCGAGGCGACCGTTGAGAGCGACATCCAGGCCATCAAGGATGCGTATGCTGCGATTGGCCGGAGCGACGTCACGGTGACCACGCAGGTCGTCCCGATCGCTGAGGGGCGTGTCAATCTTGCATTCGTCATCAATGAGGGCGAGCGCACGAAGATCACTCAGATCAATTTCGTCGGCAACGAAGTCTATAGCGACGGCCGCCTGCAGTCGGTGATTGCGACGAAGGAATCCGGCATCTTCTCGTTCCTGACGCGCAAGGACGTCTACAATCCGGACAAGCTGCGCGCGGATGAAGAGCTGCTGCGCCAATTCTATTATAACCGGGGCTACGCCGACTTCCGCGTGATCTCGTCCGAGGCGACGCTCAACGAGGCGACCAACGAATACACGGTGACGATCACCGTTGAGGAAGGGCCGCGCTATACCTTCGGTGCGATCAACGTCGAATCGACCGTTGAGGGTATCAATGCCGAGGAACTGAGAGGGCTGGTCCAGACCCGTGAGGGTTCGGTCTACAAGGCCAAGGACATTCAGGACACGATGAGCGAGATTTCGAAGCGGGTCGCTTCGGCCGGTTATCCGTTTGCGCGGGTGACGCCGCGCGGCAACCGCGATCTCGCCACTCATACGATCGCGGTCGACTATCTCGTCGACCAGGGCGAGCGTGCTTACGTCGAGCGCATCGACATTCGCGGCAATACCCGCACGCGCGACTACGTCATCCGTCGCGAGTTCGACATGGGCGAGGGCGATGCCTTCAATCAGGAGATGATTGCGCGCGCCAAGCGCCGGCTGGAGGCGCTGGGCTATTTCTCGAGCGTGAACATCTCGACGGCGCCGGGCAGCGCGCCTGACCGCGTGATCGTCCTCGTCGACGTTCAGGATCAGTCTACGGGGTCCTTCGGTATCGGTGCCGGTTACTCGGCAGGCAGCGGCGGCGGATTCCTCGTCGAAGCCTCGATCGAGGAAAAGAATTTCCTTGGTCGCGGCCAGTACATCCGCCTTGCCGCCGGCAAGGGTGAAGACAGCAAGACCTACAACATCTCGTTCACCGAGCCTTATTTCCTCGGCTACCGCCTGGCGGCCGGATTCGATGTGTTCAAGAACGAACACGATTTCGATGACGATCACTACAGCTACAACGACCAGGGCTTCAGTCTGCGCGTGACTGCGCCGATCACCGAAAACCTGTCGACGACGCTGCGCTACAACTACACGGAACTGGAATATTTCGGCGACCAGGACGAACTGTCTTCGGCCTATGACCGCGTCATCGATGACGGCCCGTGGACGCGTTCGTCGGTATCCCACTCGTTCACCTACAATACGCTCGACGACGCCCAGCTCCCGCACGAGGGTATCCTCGCTTCGGTTACGCAGGAATTCGCCGGACTTGGTGGCACGTCCGATTTCTACAAGATCACCGGCAAGGCCAAGTGGTACTACACGGTCCACGACGAGGCGGACATCATCACTTCGCTCGCCGGTAGTGCGGGTCACCTGGTGAAGACGTCAGGCTCGATGGAGGTCTTCGACCAGTTCCAGTTGGGCAGCAACGATATTCGCGGTTTCGAGCGCAACGGCATCGGTCCGCGGGCCAACAACGGCGATGCGCTCGGTGGCACGACTTACTTCACGGCGTCGGCCGAGGCGTCGTTCCCGCTGCCGGGAATTCCGCGTGACAGTGGCTTCCGCGGCGCCTTCTTCGTCGATGCGGGCACCCTCTACGGCAATGATGTGGAGCTGACCGGGGCCGGAGAATTCGCCCGCGGCACCGATGCCTCTCTGCGTGCCTCCGTCGGCGTCAGCCTGATCTGGGCATCGCCGTTCGGACCGCTGCGTGTCGACTACGCCGTGCCGGTTGCCAAGGAAGAGTTCGACAGGGTCCAGAACTTCAAGTTCGGTATCAACTCGTCCTTCTGATCGGTGCAGTCCGGAGCTGCCAGAAAGTCGTTCTGGGGGTGGTCAGGATCGGACGCATAAAGTCCATCCATTCTGTTCCAGTCCATGGGATTGGATCGGAGAAAAGCAATCCCAAGGCGAGACCTGGGGGTCTCGCCAGCATTGTTCTCGGTGGCCACTGGACCGGAATCGGAACAGGCGGAGGATTTTCACGCTTGGGCCGCGTTGGGAAGACTTGAAAAGCTTTAGGTGTTTCCTGCATCGTCCCTCCTACGCGCCGAGCGTCTTATCAGGCGCGCGAAGGTCGCTGTAGAACCTGGTATGCTGTACGTCGTTTAATCGGGGTCGATTTTGACTAGACATGCAGTAGCCAGACACGAAATCTGCCGCGCAGAATGGATGAATCTCATGGGTCCTGACCCTATGGAACAGAATTGGTTCTTTCCGCCGCACGAGGGGATTCGCCTGGGAGACCTCGCGAATCGGATTGGGGCGGAACTCTCGGACGCGGCCGCGGCCGACCAAACGATCCGTGCGGTGGCGCCGGTTTACCGCGCCAAGCAGGGTGACGTCTGCTATATGCTATCGCGAAAGAGCCGGGATGAGTTGCAAAGCTGTCGCGCCTCCGCGATCATTTGCGACCAGGCGGTCTCCTCGATCGTGCCGGCCCATATCCCTGTTCTCCTGGCGCCGAAGCCGCACACGGCGTTTGCGCTTGCCGGGACCCTGCTGCACGGCGAGGCGATGCGTCCGTCCCACAATACGAGCGAACGCGGCATTGCCGCTGGAGCTTTCGTCGATCCGACAGCCCGTCTCGAGGCGGGTGTGGACGTGGAGCCGACGGCCGTAATTGGTGCCGGTGCCGAGATCGGCAGCGGGACGAGGATCGCGGCCGGTGCCGTTATCGGGCCGTATGTCCGGATCGGTCGCGATTGCACGGTTTCCGCAGGGACGAGCATCCTTTGCGCGCTTATCGGCAACAACGTCATTATTCACCCGGGTGCGCGCATCGGCCAGGACGGTTTCGGTTATGCACCGGGACCGAAGGGCGGAATGATCAAGATCGTTCAGATCGGGCGCGTGATCATTCAGGATCATGTCGAGATCGGCGCGAACACGACGATTGACCGTGGCACCATGGACGACACGGTGATCGGCGAGGGCACGAAAATCGACAACCTCGTTCAGATCGGCCATAACGTCCGCATTGGCCGCTATTGCGGTATCGTGAGCCAGGTCGGCATCGCCGGCAGCGCGCGGATAGGTGATGGCGTGATGATCGGCGGCAATACCGGGGTCAATGGGCACATCAGCATTGGAGACGGGGTGCAGATCGCAGCGATGAGCGGAGTGGCGAGCGACGTGCCGGCTGGTGAGCGCTACGGCGGAATTCCAGCCCGTCCTATGCGGGATTTCCTGCGCGACATCGCCGAGATGACCATGCGGTCAAGTGAAAGGCAGAAGAAGAAGGGTGGCAGGGATGAGTGAGGCTGCGACGGTCCTCGGTACGGCGGATATTCAGGAGATATTGAAGCTTCTTCCCCACCGCTATCCATTCCTGCTCGTCGACCGCATCATCGAAATCGACGAGGACAACTCAGCAATCGGCATCAAGAATGTGACGGCGAACGAACCTCACTTCACCGGGCACTTCCCGGAAAAGCCGATCATGCCGGGCGTTCTGTTGATCGAAGGCATGGCCCAGACTGCGGGCGCGATCTGCGCGCGAAAGTCCGGGATCGGCAGCAACCTCGTCTACTTCATGACGATCGACAATGCGCGCTTCCGCAAGCCGGTGGTGCCCGGCGACCGGGTGGAGTTCCATGTCACGAAGCAGAAGCAGCGGGGCAATATCTGGAAATTTCATTGTGACGCAAAAGTTGACGGGCAACTCGTCGCGGAAGCTGATATCGGCGCGATGATAGTCAGCAAGGAAGACGCCTGAAAATGATTGCATCAACTGCGAAGATCCACCCGTCGTCGGTTGTCGAGGACGGCGCGGTCATCGGCGAGAACGTGAAGATCGGCCCGTTTTGCCACATCGGGCCGAATGCCGTTTTGGGAGACGACATAGAGCTCGTGAGTCACGTCGTCGTCATGGGACGCACGACGATCGGCAAGGGGACGAAGATCTTTCCGGGTGCCGTCATTGGAGGCGATTCGCAGAGCGTGCATCACAGCGCTCGGGACACGACGCTGGTCGTCGGTGAGAACTGCACGATCCGCGAAGGCGTGACGATGAATACCGGCACCGTCGAGCACGGCGGCACGACGGTCGTCGGCAACAACAACCTTTTCCTCGCCTATTCGCATGTCGCGCATGATTGCCGACTCGGCAACAACATCATCCTGTCGAACAACGTCATGCTTGCCGGACATGTGACGGTCGAGGACCGTGCCATTCTCGGCGGCGGCTCGGCGGTTCATCAGTTCACCCGTGTCGGCAAGCAAGCCTTCGTCGGCGGGCTGTCGGCGGTAAGCTACGATGTCATTCCCTACGGTATGCTGAACGGCAATCCGGGCGTCCTGAGCGGCCTCAATGTCGTCGGCATGACGCGAGCCGGTATCGATCGCCAGAAGATCCACGAGGTCCGGCGTTGCTACAAGCAGATTTTCGAGGGGCCGGAATCCATCCGCGCCAACGCCGCGGCGATTCGCGGAGACTATCTCGATTGTCCGCCCGCCCTTGAGATCCTCGACTTCATCGCTGCCGAGAGCGACCGCGCGCTGTCGTCGCCCAATCGCGGCAACAAGGGGTGACGGTGGTGAACGCTCACGGCCTGCCGCAAAGAAAGGGCAGGCTCGCCATCATCGCCGGCGCGGGGTCGCTTCCGCATCACGTCGCCGAAGCTGCACGCAGGCAGGGAGAGGATCCCTTTATCATTGCGCTGTCGCGGGAGGCGGATGCCGACTGGATCGGTTTTGACCACTCGATCCTCGCAATTGGCGATTTCGCCGCTATTAGCCGAACCTTTGCGGCGGAAGGCATAGATCGGGTCGTGCTTTCCGGATCCGTTCGGCGGCGCCCGGAATGGCGCGACATTCGACCGACGCTGAAGACGCTGGTGCAGGTGCCAAGCGTGATCAGAACCCTGGTTTCGGGCGGCGACGATGCGGTGCTACGAATGGCGATCGCGCTCATCGAAGCAAGCGGCGCCCGCGTCATCGGCGCCCATGACGTCGTGCCGGACTTGCTTGCGGATGCGGGACCGATCGGCGTACACGCTCCTGCAGCTGAGGATCGGCGGGATATCGCGGCGGGAATAGCCGCCGCCGAAGCCTTGGGCGCGCTCGACGTCGGCCAAGGCGCTGTTGCCGTCGGAGGCCGGGTGGTGGCGCTTGAAGGAGCGGAGGGGACAGACGCCATGCTGGCGCGGGTCGCCGCTCTCAAGGCCGACGGCCGCGTCTCGACGCGCCGTCGCGGTGTCCTCGTAAAGCTCTGCAAGCCGCAGCAGGACGAGCGCGCCGATCTGCCCTCGATCGGACCCTCAACGGTCGCGGGCGCCGAGGCGGCAGGCTTGGCGGGTATCGCCGTCGAAGCGGGTCGTGCTCTCGTCCTGGAGCGGTCGGAGGTCGTCGAAGCTGCCAACCGTTGCGGTCTTTTCATAATCGGCATCGAGCGCGATCCTACTGCATGTCTCCTTAGATCGACCTAGATTTAAGGGAAAGACATGCTGCAATTTCAAAGTGTTAGAGCGACCTTTGCGCGTCTGATAAGACGCGCGGCGCTGTAGGGAGGGCGATCGTGACGGAGCGCATCTGCAAGCTCGCAGTGATTGCCGGTGAGGTGTCGGGTGACCTGCTCGGCGCCGACCTGGTCCGCGCGCTTCGCGGGCGGGTGGATGGCGCCCTCGAACTCGTCGGCGTCGGCGGAGAGGCGCTCGAGGCCGAGGGCCTTGCGTCTCTCTTCGATTATTCCGAATTGTCGATCATGGGCTTCTCGCAGGTGATCGCCCGGCTGCCCAAACTTCTTCTTCGCATTCGCCAAACCGCGCGCGCCATCGTCGCTGCGCGGCCCGATCTGCTGGTGATCATCGACAGTCCCGACTTCACCCATCGTGTGGCGCAGCGTGTCCGCGCGGTCCTGCCCGACCTGCCGGTCATCGATTATGTTTGTCCGAGCGTCTGGGCATGGAAGGCGGAACGCGCGCCGCGGATGCGCGCTTATGTCGACCATGTGCTTTCAGTGCTGCCCTTCGAGCCGGAGGTGATGCGAAGCCTCGGCGGTCCGCCGACAACCTATGTCGGCCACCGGCTCGCCTCGGACAGCAACGTGCTCGCGGTCCGGGAGCGGCGGCAAGCCAGGCAGCAATCGGGGGAGGGCCCTGTTGGCAAGACCTGCCTGTTGCTTCCTGGTTCCCGCGCCAGTGAGATCACCCGCCTGCTGCCGATCTTCCGTGATTCCGTCGAGGAACTGGCCGCGCGCCATGAGGGCATGCGCTTCCTGTTGCCGACCGTGCCGCGTCAGGAGGCGCGGGTGCGCGAGCTCACGGCCGGCTGGAAGGTCCAGCCGGAAATTAGCGTCGCTGCGGAGAAGAAGTGGGAGGCCTTCGCCGAGGCGGACGCCGCATTCGCCGCATCCGGAACCGTGATCCTCGAGTTGGCGCTTGCCGGCGTGCCGGTCGTTTCCACCTATTGCGCTGATTGGCTCGTCACGCTGCTGCACGCGCGGATTCGCATCTGGACGGCGGCGCTGCCCAATCTCATCGCCGATTTTCCCGTCGTCCCGGAATATTTCAACAAGGCGATCCGCCCGGCGACGCTGACGCGGTGGTTCGAGCGGCTTTCCAGCGACACGGCCCAGAGGCGCGCGATGCTCGACGGTTTTGCTATCGTGCAGCAACGGATGGCCACCGAACGTCCACCGGGAGAAAGAGCGGCGGACATCGTCCTCGGCATTCTCCAAAAAAAACCGGCCATTTCTGACCGGGTTTTTGTTCGCTAGCGCCGCGCGTTCAATCGAGGTCGAGTTAACGAGGCATGCAGTAGCGCCGTGCTCAGCGCTTGGAAATCGGCAAATAATCGCGCAGCGGCGCGCCGATATAGAGCTGGCGCGGACGGCCGATGCGCTGTTCCGGATCCTCGATCATCTCGTTCCACTGGGCGATCCAGCCGACGGTCCGGGCGAGCGCGAAGAGCACGGTGAACATGGTCGTGGGGAAACCCAGCGCCTTCAGCGTAATGCCCGAATAGAAGTCAATGTTCGGGTACAGCTTCTTTTCGATGAAATACTCGTCAGTCAGCGCGATCCGCTCGAGTTCCATGGCGACCTCGAGAAGCGGATCGTCCTTGTGGCCGAGCTCCGCCAAGACCTCATGAGTGGTCTTCTGCATGATCTTGGCACGCGGGTCGTAGTTCTTGTAGACGCGGTGGCCGAAGCCCATCAGGCGGAACGGATCGTTCTTGTCCTTGGCGCGGGCGATATATTCCGGGATGCGTTCAACGGAACCGATCTCCGCGAGCATGTTGAGTGCTGCTTCGTTCGCACCGCCGTGAGCCGGACCCCAGAGGCAGGCGATGCCGGCGGCGATACAGGCGAACGGGTTGGCTCCCGAGGAGCCGGCCAGGCGCACCGTAGAGGTCGAAGCGTTCTGCTCGTGGTCCGCGTGCAGGATGAAGATGCGGTCCATGGCGCGCGCCAGAACCGGGTTCACCACATATTCCTCACAGGGCACGGCAAAGCACATGCGCAGGAAGTTTGCGGCGTAGTCGAGATCGTTCTTCGGGTAAACGAAGGGCTGGCCGATATGGTACTTGTAGGCCATGGCGGCGATCGTCGGCATCTTGGCGATCATGCGCAGCGAGGCGACCATGCGCTGATGCGGGTCGGTGATGTCCGTCGAGTCGTGATAGAAGGCCGAGAGCGCCCCGACGCAGCCGCACATGACCGCCATCGGATGGGCGTCGCGGCGGAAGCCGGTGAAGAACCGGCTCATCTGCTCGTGAATCATGGTGTGATGGGTCACACGATAGTCGAAGTCATCCTTCTGGGCCTTGGTCGGCAGTTCGCCATAGAGAAGAAGGTAGCAGACTTCGAGGAAGTCGCCGTGCTCGGCGAGTTGCTCGATCGGGTAGCCGCGGTGAAGCAGCACGCCTTCGTCGCCGTCGATATAGGTGATCTTGGACTCGCACGATGCCGTCGACGTGAAGCCGGGATCATAGGTGAACATCTTGGTTTGCTTATAGAGTGAACCGATGTCCACGACGTCCGGACCGATGGACCCGGATCGCACTGGCAGGTCCGCTGTTTTTCCATCGATGTTTACCGTCGCGTTTTTTCCTGACATGGGGACCCTCCGTCTGTGGCGCCGTGACATATTAGCTATGCCGCGAAATTGAGCGTTGCGAATTTGCTATATGATTTACTTTCGACTGCCAAGCGATACGAAAGGCAAATTGTGCGACGCGGAAACTGGCATATGGCGATGCAACAACCGCAGTTTACGGCAACTTGATAAAGAAGATCAATGATCGCACCCAGCCTGATGCGGTACCATTCTTTATAGCTTTGCCGCTTTTTTGAGCAGCCAGTCTTCCGGTTGCAACCTGGACGGTTTGGTTGCACGATCGAGCCGACAGCAAACGGGGTCAGAGCGGGCTACAAATGAGGGAGGGGCAGGGTGAGGCGCCGGCGCAGTTGGACGAGCAGCGCGCCCGGTATACGGCTCATCTCGCGCCCCTCGCTCGCGCCGGCAAATCCCCTGGAACCCTGACCAAACTTCAGGCCTGGACGCCTTCCACGTGGTCATCAGCAATCAGCAGCCGCCGTACGACCGTCGCCTCCGCCGTTCGCGGGCTGCGTTCCGCCATGCAGGAAGAAGCCGAATATGGCCACGGTTTCGTTTTGGTACCCGTGCTCCTTGCGCTTGGCTCCATCTGCTGGTTCGCGCTGGCAGAAGCACCCGGAATTGCTGAACTTGCAGCGCTGACATGCGTTTTTGGCATGGCGGCCCTCTTCTGCTCCGGACGGTTTCGCCCGTATCGGCCGCTGGTTCTGGCTCCTTGTCTGGTGGCGGGAGGTATGCTGCTTGCTGCGATCGAAACCGTCCGGCTGGGCACTGTGGTTCTTGATGGCCCCGTGACGACCAACGTCCGGGGGATCGTCCTGTCGCGAGAGGCCGACGACAAAGGCCGCTGGCGGTACCTCGTCGAAATCCGCGAGACGGCCGCACCGCAATTGCGCAGGCCGCCGACCCGGGCAACGCTGTTGGCACGCAGCCGCCACGCGCCTTTTCCGATCGGTTCGGCGATCGAGGGCAAGGTCCGCCTCTCGCCACCTTCCGGGCCTGCGCTTCCGGGACTGAATGATTTCGCCTTCGACGCTTACTACAGAGGCATTGGTGCGGTGGGGTTCTTTTTTGGCACTCCGCGGGCAACCGCAGGAGCGGAGATTGCCGCAGAATCCACCATGTCCGTCTCCATGAGGGTGGCTGCCTATCTCGCAGCGACACGCGAGGCTGTCGGCAATCGAATACGCACGACCATTGGCGGCGATACCGGTGCAATGGCCGCAGCGCTCGTCACAGATGAAGAGCGCGCGATCAGTCGCGAGACCGTCGAGATCCTGCGTTCGGCGGGGCTCTCGCATGTGCTCGCCATTTCGGGGCTCAACATGGTCCTTACCGCAGGTACGTTCCTCGTCGGCGCGCGGACCCTGTTGAACTTGCTACCCGGTCTTGCGGAAAAGCTGGCGATCAAAAAGATAGCGGCCGCCGGGGCGCTGCTCATGGTCTTTTTATACATCCTGATCTCCGGAGGGGCGGTCTCCGCGCTGAGATCATGGATCATGATCACGATCATGCTTTTCGCCGTTTTCTTCGACCGCGTCTCAATCAGCCTGCGCAACGTGGCGCTTGCCGCGCTCGTCATCATTGCCTGGTCGCCATCTTCGGTCGCCGGGCCCGGATTTCAGATGTCATTTGCCGCGACCCTGGCCCTTGTCGCGGGTTACGCACGTTGGCGCGATCACCGCGGCAAGGGCCGGCAGGAGGGGAGGTCGGCGCGATCACTGGGACCCGCCGGCAGCCTTGTCGCTGGCACCGTTGCCACATCGTTCATCGGCGGACTAGCGACAGCCATCTACGCCGCGGCCCATTTCCAGAGGCTTCCGGCCTACGGATTGGCGGCAAACATTGCCGCGACGCCGCTGATCGGCATCCTCATCATGCCGTTCGGCCTCTTCGCCATGTTACTGATGCCCTTCGGGCTCGAGTACTACCCTTTGATGGTGATGGGTCAGGGGCTGGAGTGGATGCTTGCCGTCGCCCGGTATGTGGCGGCACTGGATGCCGACTGGGTCACCGGCCGCGTCGGCGACTTCGGTTTCGTTTCGATCGCTTCCGGTGGCGTGCTTCTCTGCGTGCTCAGAACTCGTCTGGCGCTCCTCGGAGCCGTGCTGGTCCTCATGGGTGGGACGGCGATCGCGCTGGAACGCCAGGCCGAGCGCCCGTCGATTCTGGTCTCGGAGGACGGCCGGCTGGTTGGCGTCGTGTCCGACGAGGCGATCGCGACGAACCGGACGCGGCCACCTGATTTCATCTTTTCGCAATGGCAGCGAGCACTCGCCCTCGGCCGGCACATGCCGCCGGTCGAGTTGGCTTCCTCACCCGGCGGAACTCCGGGCGTCGGCGTCGAAGCGGCGGTCGCGTTGGCGACGGCAAAGCCAGGCGTCTTTCATTGCCGGGAGAACGCCTGGTGCGCCGGTCGCAGCCGGGAAGGTTGGGCGGTTCTCGTTATCGATGCGCCGGAGCTCTTCCCGGCCGTGTGCGGGCGTGCCGATCTGGTGATCGCCGCAACCCGTTGGCCACTACCTGCCTGCGCTTCAGGTCGTGCACTTATCCTGACAGGTGAAACGTTGCGGCTGAGCGGTGCCGTCGAAATTTACGCCGATCGCGTCCGACCCGGCGAGCTGCCGCGCATGCGTGCCGTCACGGCGTTCCGCTCCACAGAGCGCCCGTGGCAGCATCACCGCCGTTACGATTGGCGCAGCAATACCTTCTCGACCGTGTTGCCGGCGATCTAGGAAGAGCCTCTGCGCACCAGGCGGGCAGCATATTCTTGAATACAACACTCAAGAAATCCTTGGCATCAAGCTGCGGTTTGTCGTAAGGAGAGTGCCAATGCCTTCACCTGCAGTTGTGCAGGCTCAGCGGTGCTTGCGGCTTTCGACCCGCATTCAGCATCGCGAACCGATGAAATCGATTGTGCTTGCGTCCGCGCCCGTCGGGCAAGCGTAGACATATGAGGAATGACATGTCGAAGCGGACCCAATCGGTGTTGAAGGTTTTGATCGCAGCCACGCTCGCCGTTTTCCTGGCCGGGCCTCCTGCAACGGTGTTTGCGCAGACGGTGCAACCGGCTCCATCCACGTCGGGCGCTGAGCAGCTGGCGGTGTCCGCAACACCGGCACCGGGTGTGCCGCGCCCCGAAGAATCGACCGCGGCTTCTGGCGAAACGCCGCATCTGGGCGGTGTTGAAGCGCCGGCAGCAACAGGTCCGGTCCTGCCGCACGACCTCTCTCCGGTCGGCATGTTCCTGGCCGCCGACATCGTCGTCAAGGCAGTGATGATCGCTCTGGTGGTGGCTTCTGTCGTCACCTGGGCGATCTTCCTCGTGAAGAGCCTGGAACTCGCGAGTGCAAAATCGCGGATGCGGCGAGCCGTAGAAGTCCTGAGCACGGCAAACGGGCTGGCGGAAACCGAAGCGAAATTTGGCAGCAAAGGCGGCGTTGCCGCAGATATGGTCGCCGCCGCAAGCGACGAAATGGTCCGCTCGGAGGCGGTGCTGGATCAGGCGCCGGCCGCCGGCGTCAAGGAGCGCGTTTCCTCGCTGCTCGGCCGCATCGAAATTCGCGCTGGAAAGCGGATGAGCGCCGGCACGGGCATTCTTGCGTCGATCGGCTCCGTTGCACCATTTGTAGGCCTTTTCGGAACCGTGTGGGGGATCATGAATTCCTTCATCGGCATCAGCAAGGCGCAGACGACCAATCTGGCGATCGTCGCCCCCGGCATTGCCGAGGCGCTGCTGGCAACCGCAATCGGCCTTGTCGCGGCCATACCCGCAGTCGTAATCTATAACTACTTCGCCCGCTCGGTAGGCGCCTATAAGCTCATGCTGGCGGACGCCGCGGCGGCTGTCGAGCGTCTGGTGAGCCGCGATCTCGATCATCGACACGTTCAAAGGGAACAGCCGCGTCGCCACGAGGGCTACGCCCACGGCGCCGACGCGTCGATTGCAAGAGTCGGGTGACGGCCATGGCGGGAAGACTTTCCGAAGAGAGCGGCGAACTCGCCGAGAACAGCGAGATCAACGTCACCCCTTTCATCGACGTCATGCTTGTGCTGCTGATCATCTTCATGGTTGCCGCTCCGCTTGCGACGGTCGACATGAAGGTCGATCTGCCGCAATCGGTTGCCAAGCCGACTCCACGCGAGGACAAGCCGGTCTTCGTCACGCTGAAAGCCGATCTGACACTTGCGATCGGCAACGAGGAAACGGCCCGTGAGGCGTTCTCCTCCGAGCTCGATCGGATCACGAACGGCAACAAGGAAACGCGCGTGCTGCTCCGCGCGGACCGACTCGTCGACTATGGCGACTTGATGGACGCGATGAACCTCATCCAGGGGGCCGGCTACAGCAAGATTGCGCTCGTCGGACTCGAGGCGGCGCCGGCGCGCTGACCGCCTCGGTTTCCGTCACCCATACTTCAGCCGCGGTCGCTGCCGGCCGGCGAGTTCCCTTTTTCTGTTCCACGGTCGCTTGAAACCGGCGGTGCGGGGAATTATGAGCTTAATGCATGAAGATCGCGCGGTCCGCCCGCCAACGGCGCCGCGCCTACGGGACACGAGGCAGTATCATGAACTTCGAAGCAGCGCGCATTAAGATGGTGGACAATCAGATCCGCACGACGGATGTGACGTCCCACTCTGTCCTGTCCGCCTTCCTTACCGTACCGCGCGAAGACTTCGTCCCCGCGAAGATGAGAGAACTCGCCTATATCGATGCGGACATTCAGCTCGCCGGTGGCGCCGAGCCGCGTTACCTGATGGAACCGTCTCCGCTCGCCAAGCTATTGCAGCTTGCGGAAGTTTCGAAGTCGGACGTGGTTCTGGAGATCGGATGCGGCACCGGTTACGCTTCGGCCTTGCTGTCGCTGCTCGCCAGTTCGGTGGTGGCGCTCGAAAGCGATGAGACGCTCGCCGCGAAGGCAACGGAGACTCTGGCGCAGCTCGGCTACGACAACATAGCGGTGGTGACCGGCGACCTGGCAAAGGGTTACCCCGCCGAGGCGCCTTACGACGTGATATTCGTCAATGGCTCGGTAGAGACGATCCCGGCCGCGTTGTTCGAGCAGCTTCGCGACGGCGGGCGCCTGGTGGTCGTTGAAGGTTTTGGTAACGCCTCCCGTGCGAAACTATACTTGCGCGAATCGGGAAGGACGTCCGAGAGGCCCGATTTCAATACATCCGTGAAGCCTCTGCCGGGTTTTCGTCGCGAGCAGTCGTTTGTTTTCTGAGGCACCCCCCCCCCCCCCCCCCTCGGGGCT
>Ga0214543_1000030_pt1 | contig 210137 bp, 191 predicted proteins | sample CNSS2metaG_FD_160094 | JGI IMG/M metagenome (GOLD analysis project Ga0214543, IMG submission 160094) | Root nodule microbial communities from cowpea collected in UCLA plant growth center, Los Angeles, California, USA - CNSS2 | ecosystem: Host-associated > Plants > Roots > Nodule | place: USA... | reverse complement strand
CCCAGCCTCATGCTCCTTCAATACCGCGATAATCTGCTCTTCCGTGAACCTTGCTCGCTTCATCTGTCCGTCCTTCTTCGGGCCGGACTCTAACTCCTTCTGGAGGAAATACGCAGTGGCAGGTCAGTCGCGGACCAAAGTCCCTGATCGTACTTGTAGAGGAACGCTTTACTCTGAACGTTCTCAAGGATCGTCAGAATCAAAAAGTTCCTTGTGTGAGTGAACTCGCTCAGTGCCTGCCGGGGGCTCGGCTGAAAGACGAGCGATGGTCTGGCGCGCAACGGATCCTGTTTCCATTCATCGAGGTCATACGAGATCATCGAGCCGGCCGTGAAGCAGATGCCCGCGGACGGTGACCAGTCCTCATCAAGTTTCACAAGCAGGCGGCCGCACGCGAGCGTGGCGATCTCGGCCTTCTTAGGCAGATTGAGCTTGACGGGCCCATCGGGGCGGAAGACCACATACTCGGACTCGACAGAGCTGATTGCGCGGGCGGCGCCGGTCGCATGAATATGACCCTCGCTGTCACGAAGCACGAAGGGGGACGCCCCAACGTCGGTGGGCTCGCCCCGAAAGATCTCACGAGCCTCACTGAGCGGCTGAGCACGTTTGAGCTCCTTCACCACAAAAGCGTAGCCGGCTTGCGTCAAAGTCCCCTCGCCCCAGTCCCGTGCAACAAGGAGGGTGTCACCATCGACCCAGCTGACGTCCTGCTTGCCCTCGGGGAGATGAAAGCCGTCCGCGACGAAGGTCTTGGCGGCGCGATCGAACTCTCGTATGGACACGGCATCCTTTCCGCCATCGGAAAGACTAATCAGGCAACGGCGCTCTTCAGGCGGAAGGCAGCTGTGACCTTGAAAGACCCAATTTCTGTTTTCGGCGGCGGCCAAGGCGTCCACGTCGAGGATGGTTTCCCACTTTGGGTCTTGGCTACGATCGCTCTCACGCGTGGTGCGCCGCCAGACGCCGCGCACCTGATTCTCGTCTCGCCAGAACTGCTCCAAACCGCCCCCTTCGAATGGAACATCTGCGATCCGATCTTTGGCCTGCAGGATGGAGAGCGCCTGTTCGTAGAAGCGCCGATAGCGAGGATCTGACTGAAGCACCCCGAGCGTCTTCTCGTTCTCGCCGCGAGCCCAAGCCAACGCGCCTCGCCCTTCCATCTCCTCGAGCCAAAGGAATGGGTCGTCAGTTACGGCGGCATCCGTTCGCTCCTGTGAAAGCGCCGTGGACGTGGCGCAAGCAATCGAAGGCAACACCGCGGAGAAGAGTGGTGGCGTGTTCATCGACTTTTCTCGATAAGATCGGCGGGCCACGCTGACCGGCCCTGGCGCGTCAAGCAGACGCGGCGGAAACCGTGGAAGCGCATGACATAGCGCGGCCTGCGCTATGTCATGCGCCGCTTACTGCAAGCTGCGTGCCGGCTAAGGAGTCGCAAGTTTCAGCCGTTCGGGGGCTGCACGACCGTGTTCCGTTGCCGCCATTGGTTGCCAAGCGGACATCACAGCGTGTCGGCGGACAGCCTGTGAGACAGCGCCAGCATTTTTCGATCTTCAGTGGCAAGACTGGGACGCAGCGATGCTGCTTACCTCCGCATCCGAGGTTCTCCTGTTGGCGTCACCGGGCAGACTTGTCGACGGGCATCATTAGCACAACGATCAGCGCATTGATCAGCAGCCAGATCGACATCATGCTAAGGGTGGTATGCATGGCGATCTCCGACCCGTCGGCTGCAAGCATTGCCGAGTTGGAGGAGCTTTTTCCTTGCGCAACACACGAAGTCACGCCGACAACTCGATTCGTTAACAGACTGCCGGGAGAATTGCGCTCGCGACGTGAGAGTAAAAATGCCAACGACCTACGCTGCAACACGTCTTGGTATTGAGCCAACAAACAACATACAAGCACCCGATCAGGTTCTTCTGCGCAACAAAATGGCGAAATCATCAGCAGCAATTCTGCGCACCTGTCTTATCCACCTCGCGGAGATTGCATATGAGCTCTACATTGCGCAACGATTGTAGTCGCGTTGCACACCTCGCCTCCCCGTGGATACTGCAACTTTGCACATCATTGATGGCGCCCTCTGGCCGTGGTCCAACTCAGTCAGCTTGACTTCGGAGTCGCCTGCCTTTCCAGAGATACCCGGACCGCGGCTTCCGCCGCAAACATGTTTAGCTTATCTCGAATCCGCTACATCATCGGAAGAACCGAACAATTGCGTTGGAGGTCAGCGAAGAGGTCGCTCATAGAGCCAGCTACGCTTCGTGAGGATTGCCCGCACTTGGTAGCGCGCAGAGCGCTAGAGTATGGGGCAACGTCTAACAGCACGCTTTCGAAAATCGGTTCACGGACTATCATTGCCGTCTTCGTGCCGGCCTAGGCTGTCTACACAGCCTTTCCCAAGACAACGACTTTAGTACCTAAACCGCTACGACCGCCTCCCAATTGGGACACGCATCCGACCGCCGCGTCCGCAGCACGGGGACGGATCAATCAGAACGTTAACACAGGGATCCGACAGACCCTCGAGCTTTCAAGAGCGTTTTGCGCCGCGATCTCACCTCCCCTGGTGGTCCACGGCGCCCCGCGCCGATCGGCGACGAAATAGAAGCACACCCTTCATAAGCAGCTGCGGGCGCGTAATTTGCTTCACATTCCGCTGGAGCAACCCAAAGTCGCGCCTAACACTTCGCCATATTTGCATTAGGGGCAACGGAACCGATGCCGTTATCTTAGATAATACCCTGACGTCGCGCTTTGACGACGCACTAAGTCCGGCGGGACGTTTCCAGCTTTCGCATCGCATTCTTGACGTGAAAGTTGACGGTGTTCTCGCTCACGTTCAGGATGACTGCGATCTCCCAGGATGACTTCCCCTGCTCGATCCATCGCAAGCACTGTTTTTCTCGTTCCGACAGCACACCCTTTTTCACATCCGCCATGATTTTCTCCTGGAGTCGAGAGAACAGGAATGCCATCAGCAAATGCCATACCACTCAGTGTCGCCTGCAAAGTATCGGCGAATCCGGACAAGTTCGTCGGCGATTGCCGTTGCACTCGCATGAGGCTGCCATCCTGCTGTAGCCCTATCGACGGGCTTTCGACATTGTCGTCAATCCGACGGCGGCATTACGACAAGCGTGGCTGTCGATATTTGCGTCTAAATCTATGTGAGCCGGATATCACGCTTTCCCTAAGCACTCCTCCCCCGAAGGAGTGTGGGAATTCTCTCTCCGGGAGTAGCACGGGCTCGCGAACCCAGGTCATTCATTTTGCATCCAAGCCCTTCTTTCCAGCCTTAGGCGCGAGGCCAATCAACCCATAGCGAAAGCTTTGCGTTCGGCGCGCCTCCTATGGCGATCATGCAAGCCTTTGCCGTCCCAATAAACTACCAATGCTGGTCATTGAGCGGCATCACGCCGAAACGATATGAGCAGTGAGGTTGGTGGCAATCTAGGTCGGCTTACAGGATTTAGGCATGCAGTATCAACCACAAGCCGTTCGGCCCACCGCAGGTCATCAATGCGCGCGGCCGTCGCCTGCCGAAATGCTTCATGTCCAGGTCTGCTCGAATGATGAGCTCTCATTTCTGATGGAAGCGCATGATGGCCTATCCGCCACAATCGCACAGCGGTCAGGGTTCAAGGGGCTCTGGGCGTCTGGTCTATCGATTGCCAGCTCGCTGGGCTATCGTGATGCCAATGAAGCTTCATGGAGCCAGCTCGTCCAGAGCGTCGAGCGCATAGTGGACTCGACAGAGCTACCTGTGCTCGTTGATGGGGATGGCGGCTTCGGCAATTTCAACAATGCTCGCCTGCTCGCACGGAAACTTCGTCAGGCTGGCGCGGCAGGCGTCTCGCTTGAGGACAGCTGCTTCCCGAAGCTGAACTCGCTCATTGGTGAGCGGCATCCGCTCGCCGATATCGATGAATTCTCTGGTCGTCTGCGGGCTGCAAAGGATGCAGTCGCCGAAAATCTTGTTCTCGTGGCCAGGATCGAGGCGCTGATTGCCGGGCACGGATTGAACGAAGCTATCTTGCGGGCTCACGCTTATGCCGACGCGGGAGCCGATGCTATCTTGATTCATTCACGAAAGAGTACCGCGGACGAGATGCTTTCTTTCGTCACCGAGTGGCGGAACCGGCTACCGGTCGTGATCGTTCCGACCACATACTATCGAACGCCAGTCTCAGCCTATCGGGATGCGCGCATCTCCACGGTCGTCTGGGCCAATCAATCCATGAGAGCTGCGGCAGCTGCGATGCGGCGCGTCTGCGATAGTATCGCAGCTCAAGAGAGCGTTGCGAGCATTGAGCCTCAGATCGCACCGCTCAGCGAGATATTCGAGCTCCTGAGGTATGACGAACTCGCCGTGGCCGAAAAGCAATATCTGCAGCCCCGCTAGTCCATGGCAGCAGGGTTTGTCACCTGAAGCTTCTTTTGTTCAAAATCTGCGATGAGTCCCTCACCTTTCGTCGGCCCCGCTCCAGTGTCACGCAACCGGCAGTGACATAAACTCCTGGAGAGGCTCTCGACATAGCAAAACAGCTTTGCCTACGGCACACACAGCGGCTAATGCAAGTGTATACACCGTCACGCCGACCTCCTTCACTCTTTGGGGTGGTCTGACAAGTCTGCGGCACCTGACACTTAACAGAGGCGTTCACGATGCTTGCAGAGCGATAGGCGGGATGAAGAAAGCGAATTGAAATGCCAATGAATGTTCCCAAGCATGCTCTCATTCTTGCCGCTGGAATGGGCTCTCGTCTACGGCCGCTCACGGAGCTAAGCCCAAAACCTCTAGTCCAAATCCATGGCACCCCCATACTGTACAACGCGCTACATAACCTTGGGTGTCTTGGCGTGGAACACGTAACGATCGTTGTGGGGTATCGTAAAGAGGCGATCCAAAAGGCCTGCGGCAGCCGCTTTGGCAGTGTTACGATTAACTACATCGAATCCTCCGTTTACGACCGTACTGGCAGCGCCTATTCGCTCTGGCTGGCGCGTAACGCACTCCTTTCCGGAGATTACTTTGTTCTTGAGGGCGACGTCTTCTTCGAGGAAAATGTATTGCGGCAGCTGATCATCACTGAAGCGCCCAACGCTGCTGCTGTCGCTCCCTTCCATGAGCTGATGCAGGGATCGGCCGTCCTGTTGTCAGATGTTGGCTTCATCTCAGAATTTCGCTTGAAGCAAACAGCGCGAGATCTTATCGCGGGTGGGCCCCCTCTCTACAAGACGATGAATCTGTTACGGCTGTCCGCGTCTACTCTGCGGACAGAGGTCATTCCTGCCCTAGACGATATGATCAGGGCCGGAGCTACCCAAGCCTACATCGAGGAGCTTCTTTCCTATCTCGTGGAAACACGAGGCCTGCTGCTTGCCGCGGTGAGATGCGATGGCCTCAGGTGGTACGAAATCGATGACGCGGAAGATCTGCGTACCGCCGAGCGCATCTTCGCAGAAGCCGACTACGTTTGATCCTGTCGCCCAGGGGTGACGTTCGAGACGGTCACGGAGGGTTTGTCGCTGCGCGTCTTCGACATTCGCGGCTGCCTCTGACGCCCGGCGGGTAAGAACGGCCTAGAACGGACGCCGCAATCAAAGCGGCGCCTATGGTCTTAGCAGAACGCAAGTGCTCGTCCGGCATACAATGTAAAAACACGTCCCAAGCGATGGTGGTAGCGAAACAGTCATTTTGCATCCCAGCCGCTTTGACCACGGGAATGGGACGAGACCTAGACCTTGAGGGAGGCAGATGATTTCGATTTGCTCGCTTGCGCTTTTCCGGATCGAGACTTTCCTGCAAGCGACTGCTCCGCGGAACTAATCTCTTTGAAGTCGAATCTGAAGCTAATTCTTGGTGCGCAAAGTACATTCTCGCCAAATTTGATCGGAATACGGCCGGAGCAATCAAGGCCCTCTTTGACGAAGACCGGCGCCGAAGTGGACATTTCCAGCAGGCGCGCCTCATGGGCGAAGGGCAGACGCGCACTTATCGTCACCCATTGCTGCGAGTAGTCGTCAATTCCGATGCGCCTGAGAGCTGTCGAGATCGAGTTGGTGCCAGAGAATTTGTCCAGCAGTCCGGGAGTGCGTTTCGCCGGAAAGTAGCTATGCGCGATGACGATCGGGATCTCGTCCTGGTAACTCAGCGTGTCGATGCGCAGCACATCGTCACCGGCCTGCAAGTCGAGGTAGCCGGCCAGCCGCTCGTCTGCCGGTACCGTTGCAGCAGACAGGATCTTACGACGTGCCAAGCGGCCTTGCGAGATGAGATTATCGGTCAGCCGGGTTTGAGGGGAGAGAAGATAGGGTGTTGGATGTTCGACAACGAAGGTGCCTCTCCCCTGCTCGACACGAAGCAATCCTTCCTGCTCAAGTCTCCGAATGGCGTATCTTACAGTGTGCCGGTTGACACCATATTTGAGAGCAAGCTCGACGTCGTTCGGAAGCTTTTCGCCTGGCCGAAATCGGCTCGACGCAATAGCTTCTTCGATGTTCGATCGAACAAATTCCCAGCGCTTTCCTTGATACATAGGCCAAATAGTCCGTGGTTCAGGTGTTCAACTGCGTCGGATTAGCGTCCGGTCGATCGTTCTTCGGTTCCGCCAGCCGCGTTACGGCCGCTCCCCTCAGATAAAGACGCTGTCCGTAACGCTCCCGGAAGACAGTTGCCCGGCCCGCTGAAGAGGCAATTGAGACGCTCGCATCTTCGACATCATACTGACCTCCGTCCTCGCGATCTTGCAAAGCTTCATGAATGATACGGCCTTGCACTGTCGACGGTAGCGGCAGTCTCAAGCTGGAAAGGATCGTCGGTACCAGGTCAACGATGCTGGTTGGGACAGCAGCAACTCCGGTTTTAAAGCCATTGCCAGCAAGGATGCATAATGAAGACAGCTCGTGCGCCGAAAGCCCGCCGTGCATGCCAACGCCGATCGGATAGGTTCCATCGTAGTACACGGCGCCGGGCGGAGCGTTCCGATTGGCCGCGCTGCAATCGGCGAGAACAAACGACAGATCCGCGCTTCGTTGGTGTTCGGCCATGACAGCCGAAAGCGGGAGGGTGTTGGCGACAAGTGGAGACCCCTCAGCGGCCTTACGTGAGAAAGCCACGCCAAACCATGGCTGCTCGGAAAGGCTGTGATACATCTCTGTCAGAAGATGGCCTTCTCTGTCCCGGACCCAAATGTTGACAACCCTTTGAGCGGTTATTGCGGCGTCTACGTCGGGCGTGAGCTCGTATCCGACCTTGAATCCCGACCGCTGCAGGTGGTTCAATACGGAGACCTTTTCTCCAATGATGGCGTGTCCGTGATCGGACGCAACAATAAGCTGTACTCCCTCACGCTCTCCTTTCTCGCTCCACCAAGCGAAAATGCGTCCAAATTGCCGATCGACCTCGTGGAGCACCTCACGGGCCGTAGGATGCTGAAGTCCGAACATGTGATATGTAATGTCCGGCTCCGAAAACCACAGCAGGCTGACCTCCGGAAGCGCTTCTTTCTTGAGAAACGAAAAGAATAGATCGACGACACGCTCAATGGTAGCACGCGCCGGCCGCTCGTCGGGAGGGAGCAGTGGAAACGATGACGCAGTGCGGTGAACGGCCGCAGTGCTACTGAACTTTGATGGGTCATGAACCCAGAACGCCGGCGCACCTGCCTGCCAACTGCCCCAGCTCGAAAGTCCAAAAGAGCCCTGCGACTGAGATCCAATCGTCAGCATCGCACGACCATGAGCCACCAAGACTTCGCCGATCGTAGTGGCTGTGAGGACGCCACCGCGTTCGCTGCCGAGGGTCAGGAGCGCCGACAGCGAAGATCCGTCGATGGACCGACCGTTTGCCAAAAAACGGTTGCCGATGATTCCATGGGCCGAGCTATGTCCGCCCGTGGCCAGCGCGGCCGATGAAACCCGCGTCTCACTTGGAAAAGATGAGGTATGGCGAGCAAGTCGAAGGCCGATTTTGGACATCTCGGCGAGATTCGGCGTGACTGCTTCGTCTAGCTGGTCGGGGCGCAGGCCATCGAGCACGACAATTACAAATTTCATTCGGCCACCTTCCAGCTCCGATTCCGAAGCCTCAACCTACGGGAGTGGCAGCCTGCTTGTCCAGAGCTACCTAGGCACCTAGGTTTGTCATGATGGTGTCACATGGTGTGAATTATATCTCGCAGTACTCGAACGGCCCCGCAGAAAAACATTGTGCGAGTCCGCCCTGCCCAAACGTGAGGACGTGGTTCAGAAGTTCTGCAACCTGTTGATATTACTAACGGATGTTCAATGAATATTTGCAATCGACGTGAGGTTCTCAGATTTGTCGGCGGGCTGAGCTTGCTCCCGTCGACCTCTGTCTTTGCCCAAGACGCTGGCCGAACGGCACTGCGGATTGCAATGCAGGATCTGCGCGTCGAGCTCGATCCGCTCCATCCCCGTGCTACGGCGCTCGTGAGCTTCCGGGTACTCGAGAGTATTTACGACAAGCTCTTTGCAATCGACTATCAGCACGACGGGCAGATTCGGCCGATGTTGGCCGAAAGCATCGAAGCCCTCGACAGCACCACATATCGCGTGTCTCTGCGGAAAGATGTTCGCTTCCACGATGGTGAAGAGCTAACGGCAGAGGACGTCGCATTTACTTTTGGTGCAGAGCGTATGCTTGCAAAGGACAGTCCGGGTTTTGGCGTTGGCCAAATCAGCTTTCCATCGATCAGCGCGGTGCGGGCAACCGGTCGACATACTGTCGAGTTTAGCACCAAGGCGCCCGATCCTGTTTTTGTCAAACGCCTGACCTCTTATGGAGCCGGCATCGTCTCGAGATCGGCCTATCTGAAGGCGGCGACGTTTGATCAATGGTCCAGAGCTCCCATAGCGGCGGGGCCCTACCGGGTCGTTGAGGCCGTCGAAAACCGCTACATACGTCTTGAGGCGCACGACGGGTACTGGGGTGGAAAGCCGCCGCTGAAGGGGATCGAGTTTCGAATGGTGCGGGAGCCGGCGGCACGCGTTGCCGGCCTTCGCGCCGGCGACTTCGATATCGTCACAACCATAGCGCCGGATCAGTTCGATATCCTCGCGGCTGATAACCGTTTGGACGTGGTTGGAGGCGACACGATGTCCTTCCGCACGTTGGTCTATGATTCGACCACGAACGAGGTGCTGCGGGATCCGCGCATAAGGCGCGCCATGAACCTTGCGATCGATAGGCAGACCATTGTCGATAGCATTTGGCGCAAGCGCATAAGTGTGCCGCCCTCCCATCAACATCCTGCTTACGGCGTTCTCTACAATCCTGACCGGTCAATCCCCCGGTACAATCCGGCAGAGGCGAAGCGACTTCTTGCCGAAGCCCGTTATAACGGGGCAGCAATTCCTTTCAAAACAGTCGGCAATTATTACACGGCTGAGCTTATCGAAACTCAAGCCATTGCAGCGATGTGGAGGTCTGCCGGCCTGAACGTCGACATCCAAATGAAAGAGAATTGGGCCCAGGTGGAAGACCGTCTGGGTCGCGCTGTGAACAACTCGTCCGATGGAACATACTACCCCGACCCCACCGCCTCGTTCGTCTCGCGCTGGGGGTCTCAAAGCAATTTTCAGAGGGGTGGGTATTGGCGCAACGACAGATTCAGCGTGCTGGAGACAATCTTGCTGACCGCGCAGGATGCGGTAGAAAGACGAGCCGCCTATCAAGAGATGCTCGACATATTCGACGAGATTGATCCACCAGGAACGGTGCTCCATTCGCTTGGCGAGTTCTTCGGAAAGCGCGCCAACATCAAGTGGACACCGACGCCGACGGGTTTGATGGATTTTCGGCCAGGCGCAATCAACATCTAGCCGAGGAACGCCTTGGGCCAGACGCAGAAGAGTATTGCCTGCTCGGAAGGTGGAATCATGGACCAAACCACTTCGCACGCACTTGAAGCGTCTTATGTCCAAACCTTTGAGCACGGGAATGCCGGGCGCCCAGCCATTGCGGCTGACAGCCCGCCGCTCCTGAGCATTGATGGATTGACTGTTGTTCTTGCAGAGCAACCCGAGACGCGCCTCCTGGAGGACGTTCGGTTCGAGGTGCGGAAAGGTGAGTTTTTCGCGCTTGTCGGCGAAAGCGGCAGCGGAAAAAGCGTCCTGTGTTCGACCATCATGGGAGTAGTAAGTTCCGAGCTGAGATGTCTCGGCGACATTCACATCGAAGGCAGGCCTCTTACCGATGTCGATAGGCGCCTGCGCGCGATGATCTACCAACAGCCAAGTCTATATCTTAACCCCGTCCGGAGCATTGGATTCCAGCTTCGCGAGACCGTCCAGATGATTGGCGGGTTGAGCAAGCGAGAGGCAAGCGAAAGAGCTGCAAATCTGCTCTGCGATGTGGGGATCGATGACCCCAGAGAGACGATGAGAAAATATCCGCACGAAATGTCTGGCGGAATGAATCAGCGCGTCATGATTGCAATGGCGCTCGCGATGAAGCCGAAGCTTCTCATCGCAGACGAGCCGACCTCGGCTCTCGACGTAACCACGCAAAAGCAGATCCTTGACTTGCTTGAACGGCTCCGCTCAGACATGGCAATCCTCTTTGTGACCCATGACCTCGGCGTTGCCCTGCAGCGGTCGGATCGCATTGGCGTTCTCTACGCCGGCCAGTTGGTCGAAATCGGGGGCACCGATCTTGTCGGTCGCACTCCCCTGCACCCCTATACGCGCGCGCTATTCTCCGCCGTGCCCCCGCTTTCAGGGCATCTTCGGCGTCTGCACAGCCCTGCAGGCAGCCTCCCTGAACCTACTCAGCGCCAGGCCGGCTGCAATTTCGCATCTCGGTGCTCCGGAACGATGGAGATTTGCCGACACACAAGGCCCCTCTTGCAGGGCATTCCACAACAAGTGGTGGCATGCCACAACTTGGAGGCATGAATGACGTTGCCAATCGGGCCTCCTCGCGTTCGCACACCGCGCCCGTCCACCGAGCCCATTCTCGAGCTGCGCAATATCGATTTTTGTTACCCGGCTGCTCGCCGCTCCACTGCGGAGGTCCTTGGCGGCGCCAGGCTGACCAAGATCAACATGAGCATCCGTCGTGGGGAAGCCCATGGGCTGATTGGGGAGTCCGGCAGTGGCAAAAGCACAATTGCGAAGCTTCTGCTTGGGCTGACAGCGCCACAAGCGGGCCAGATCTTTTTCGATGGCGAGCTGCTAACGCCGGCTCGATTGGCTGCGTTCCGCCTCCGTGTCCAACCTGTCTTTCAGAACCCTATCGACGCACTAAACCCAGCCACCCCGATCGGGAAACAAATTATCGCGCCCCTGCTTGTGAACTTCAAAATGAAGTCTTCCGGTTGTCAGGCTCGGCTCGCTGCAGCAATTTCCGCCGTTGGCCTATCGGGTGAGATCCTCGGCAAATTGCCACATCAGATAAGCGGCGGACAGGCGCAGCGGGTCAATATAGCGCGGGCGCTTATTCTGGATCCCGAGGTTCTGATCTGTGATGAGCCCGTCTCCGCACTCGACATGACCGTTCAAGCTCAGATTCTGAACCTTCTGTCGGATCTGCGTGAGAGCCGGGGTCTTTCCCTCTTATTCATCAGCCATGATATCAGATCCGTCGCCTATCTCTGTTCAGAGATCACCGTCCTAAAGCGCGGAACCATCGTTGAGAGCGGTTCACGCGAACAGGTACTGTTCGATCCGAAGACAGATTACATGAAGTCCCTGCTGAGGGCGGTGCCCAATTCTGAACTCGGCCTGGAAACGGAATCATTAACTTCAAAGCCTTGTTCGCAGCCAGTAGGGCGTCGGCACTTGCCGGCGCAGAGGTGATAGCTGCATGAGGCGAAAAGCCCAGAAGGTAGTTGCAAGCAAAATTGCCCGCGCATTTGTCACGCTTGTTCTGATGGTAACAAGCGTATTCATTCTTATGCGCTGCGCGGGCGATCCCGTAGCCGTCTTACTCGGGCCGGATGCGACCGCCGACATGCGCGCCGCATACTCGGGCGAATTGGGGCTCGACCGCCCGATCCTGGTACAATACCTGGCCTATCTCCATAACGTCGTCCGAGGCAGCTTAGGCGTTTCTTACGTTTACCGACAGGATGCACTCGGTGTCGTCCTCAGCCACCTTCCGTTGACGCTGATGCTCACCTGCTCTGCTCTTACCTTGGCGGCGGTCACGGGCATTGCGGGAGGAATAGCTGCCGCGGTGTTTCCATCGAGCTTCATAGGCCGTGCGTGCACGATCGCGAGCCTGGTCGGATTGTGCGTTCCCAGCTTCTTCCTGGCAATCGTCCTGATGCTGGTGTTCTCAATTCAGCTCAATTGGTTGCCGACCGGCGGGGCTGAAAGCTGGCGCAGCTTGGCTCTGCCGGCAGTCACCATGGGGGCCGCAAGCTCGGCCGTGCTTGCTCGCTACACGCGCGTGGCCGTTCGTGAATCGCTGGATAGCCAGTATGTGTTGGCTGCGTTTGTGCGCGGCATTCCGTTCTCGCGGATATTGATCCACCACGTACTGCCCAATGCGGCGGTGCCAATCCTGACCATACTTGGCCTACTCATCGGCGGAGCGGTAACTGGTTCGACGGTCGTCGAGACGGTCTTCTCATGGCCCGGTATCGGAAATCTCTTCGTCACATCCGTCGGAAGCAGAGATATTCCAGTGGTCCAGGCAATTGTCCTGCTTGCTGGCACTGCGATGATCATGACCAACCTGGCCGTCGATCTCGGTTCCACCTGGCTCGATCCGCGGTCGAACTCCTCGGAGACATAGATGAGTACCATCTGGGCGCGTGATTGGACTTGGAGCGTCTTTCGTTCGCCGAAAGACGGGCGCATTCCGCGAAGGCTACCCAAAATTGGATTCTATGGTGCCTCCATATGGATTGTCGGATGTCTGTTGATTGCCGCACTGGCCCAGGTGATCTCCCCCTATCATCCAGCACAGATCTCCTTGGATGCACGGCTTTCGCCACCACTGCTCTTCGGCGGCGCGCTGGAACATTTGTTAGGCACCGACGAGCTCGGCCGGGACGTGCTGGCTCGCTTGATATATTCGATCCAGATCAGCATGCTCGTTGCGGCTGGCGGGACCTTCATCAGTACGCTGCTCGGCGTTTCATTGGGCTTTCTCGCTGCCGAGCTTGGCGGACTGGTCGATGACGGGGTTATGGCGCTTGTCGATATGCAGGCTGCTGTCCCGTTCATGATCACCGCACTCCTTGTCATAACAATATTTGGCAATTCCCTGGCACTCTTTGTGTGCCTTGTGGGCTTGCACGGTTGGGAGCGCCACGCCCGCATCGCCAGAGGACTGGCTTTGACGGCCCGCAATCGGCTCCATGTGACGGCGGCGCGGACCTACAACGCTTCGCGAGTCCATATCTACGCAAGGCATATTCTGCCTGCCTGTGCACCTACCATCGTGGTCGGCATGACCCTTGGGCTCACCGAGACGGTTCTCCTGGAAAGCACCCTGAGCTTTCTGGGACTGGGGATACAACCGCCGATGTCCAGCTTGGGTAATATGGTGGGATTTGGCAGAGACTATTTGATGACCGCATGGTGGATCGCGCTCGCGCCGGGCCTCGTCATCGCAGCGACAGCCATCGCACTCATGACAATCAGCGAATCGCTGCGCCAGATGAGACCTCGCTAAGCTTCTTTCACATCCACCTGAGGTGCCGTCATGTCTCGTCCGGACTTCGAAAGCTCAACCAATCAAATGGTCAGGAACGTTCCTCTGTATCGGCAAAAGAGGAAGTTCACTTGTGGACCATCTTCCCTGATGATGGTCATGTCCGCGCTGGACCAGCGATATCAGCCGAATGAAACAGCTGAGCTCGAGATCTGGCGCGAGGCAACGACCATTCACGGCGGCTGCGGGCCGGTTGGTCTGGCATTAGCTCTCAAACGCCGCGGCTTCGCAACCCTCGTAGTCGTGAGCCATGATGGGCTCTTTCTTCAGTCTCGCGCTTCACAAGGTGGCGAGGTAGAGGTGATGCAGATTCTCCAGGAGCGAGATCTCGCCGAAGCATACCAGCGCGGCATCCCTGTTCATATTGGCACTTACAGCCCCGATGACCTCTCGAAATGGATGGCGGTGGGGTGGTATCCCATCGTGATGGTCAGCATCGAGTTCGAAGGTAAAACCATCACTCATTGGGTGGTGGTGACCGGGGCCGACCTCAATTGCGTGTTCTTCAATGATCCTCTCAAAGATCCCGCCGAGGCAGATGCTGCCACGCGCGTCGACCACGAGAGCTTTGCCAGCATGACGGAGTTCGGTCCCGACCGGGAAAGGGCGGTCATTCTTGCTGGACTTCCAAAAATGGCGAATGTTGCGCTTCCGCTGCCCAGGATTCGTGCTAGCGCTCAACTTCGGCCTGACACGCCGAGCGTTTCTGGTCCCGAACGCTGATGTATTTTGGTAGCCGGTAAAAGCCAAACATAGCCACCATCAGCTGATTCAATCGGTGCCATCGGTCCGGCAGCGCCGGTATACGCGAGGGGTCAGGGACAAGGCCGCCGGCCCGGTCCAGGCTCCCTTTAGAGCTATTTCCTCAAGCCTGTATTCTACCAATTCGCATATGCGCGGACTGCCATCGACATGTGGGATGATTTTGAGCAGAAAATTCGGCTCCTCGAGCGCGGCTTTGACTTGAGCCAAGTCGGCCTCGCCGTGTTTGTAGCCCATCGTACCTGTTGCAACTCGCAGCGGCCCATAGTCCAGTGTACCGATAATCGTCTCAACTTCGGTTCGCAACATCGGTTGGGCCAGCTTTTTTGGAAAGCCCCATAGTTCTCGTCCACCTGCAATGGCCGCCTCGTCGTTAAGAAACATGCAGTGCGTGTAGCTACCGCTACGTCCTCGAAAGGATATAGGGATCACCTGACCGCTTTCTGTGTAGTTGCCAAATCTGTTTGAATCCGGCATGCGAATGAATTCATATTTCACAAGCGCTTGCCGCTCATCGAACTCCAGCGGCTCAGGTAACACTGCTCGCAGCTTTGCTGGATCGGTGCGGTATGTAATTATAAGGTATTCGCGATCGACAAACCGATACGGCCCTCGTGAATACGCTGGATTGGTGAGCGGCATCGCGAACGCCCGTTGGAGCACTTCGTTCTCGCGCATTCAGTTCTCCTGAGATTGGGAATTACCAGCTTGCTTTACTCGCGGCCATCCTGGTCAAGCTCGAGCGTAAAGACGCCGTCAGGACCTGTGGGGCGACCGAACACCTCGGGATGGCGCAGCACGCGTAACCCATCCTTATAACCTGCGCGCCAACGCTCTTGCATCGAAACGCGGGAGAACTCGTAATCTTTTGAGTGTCCCTCGTGCTTCCGCGCACGGTAGGTCAATTGGACTACGTTATAGACGTTATGACAGATAGAAGAAGCTCTCAGAAGCTTCACAGTCTCATCTTCGCTGAGATCTTCGGGGATCCGATCCAACAAGGCAGCGAGTGCACGCCGTAGCTGCTGCACGCGCCTAAGCTGGCGGAGGCTTCGTCGCGTGCGGCTCGAATGTTGAATCTCCTTTTGGCGCGCGGCGACTTCCGCCATGTTGCGCGGTATCTGTCCGCGAGGACTCCACACGTCGACCTGGAACGCGAGCATGTCCTGGGGAGCGTCAGACTCAAGTAGCCATTCCAGTGGTGTATTGGATACGAGGCCACCGTCCCAGTAGTGCTCACCATCTATCTCTATGGCCGGAAAACCTGGCGGCAGCGCTCCGCTCGCCATGATGTGCTCCGGCATGATCGTGTGAGTGCTGTTATCGAAATAGACGACATTGCCTGTTCGTACGTTGACTGCACCTGCACTGAATCGGATCATTCCAGCGTTAAGACGATCAAAATCGACGAGGCGCTCCAGCGTCATCTTTAAGCTGCTAGTATCATAAAAGCTCGTGGCCTCGCTCGTCCCGTCGCGTTGCGACCAGGGGGGCATGGTCCGCGTGGAGAAAAAATCCCGTTGCACCGCATACTACCGCAAAGCTTGCGCTCACCTGGTTGACGAAATTGCGCGCACCGGCGCTGCGGGCTAAGTCGATAAAGGGATTGCTGGTGCAATACCAAGGTCCACCAGATGTCACTTGCGTCCAAAATTCACGTACGCGATCAAGACGCGCGTCGGGCGGGTTGCCCGCGATGATGGCAGCGTTGATCGCTCCGATGGAGATACCGGCGACCCAATTGGGATGGATGCGCCGCCGCCCCATTCGGTATAGGTGGTCGGCGCGGCATCCTGGGCGTTGCGCGCCGCAGCCTCGGCCGGCTGTTCGCCGCTGACCTGATCGATTTCGGTCGGGGCCTCGGCGCCAGCTACATGCTCATTGGCTCGCTCGAGCAGCGGGTTTCGCTCGAGCTCCTCTTCCACGAAGGTCGTGAGATCGAGATTGGACAATTGCAGCAGCTTGATCGCCTGCATCAACTGCGGCGTCATGATGAGGGACTGCGACTGCCGGAACTCTAATCTCTGCGTGAGCGCCATGAAGCAAGAACCTTTACTGAAGTTGGCCCGCGTTTTGCTCATCTAGTCAGGAGCTGTTCCACCCGCTTTGATGTCGCGCAAAAGCAGATGCGAGGTCAGAGATTGAATGAAGGCAGCCAACAGCTGGACACCGAAACACTTGCGAAACTCCTTCGTGAAGTTCCGTTGTCCGTGAGACTAGAGAACCAGAGATTAGGAGGTGGCACTTTGACCCGAGGACATGAACCAACAGGACAGTTTCACTGTGCGACACTCCGATGAAGGACTGGGCGGTCCGCGGCAGTTTCGGTGACTTCTGAGAGTAGCCGCGATCCTACACCATCCCGTACGACCACCGGCAAAAGGTGCGCTGGGCTTAGGATCGGTGCCTGCCCGCCACTCTGATAGACCATTAACAAAGAGCCTTGCTGCACGGTCGGAATTGGCACGAACTTTGAAGCCAATTACGAAAGACCGTCGCCCAAACGGATTGGCACTAAGGCTGCCAGTCAAAACAGTTGAGGTGGCGGGTTGAACTGGCCGCGAGATCGGCCTTGCGCCAAAAGAGATTGCGAGGTTACGTCGCGTTCGGCTGCCTAAAGCCCGCCGCTTGTTAGCGCAGCGCCTGCCCCATGTGCGTCAAAAACAAGTCCCTTCCTCAAGTTGCTGAGGCCTCGGCGGAAGATCCAACAGCGGACACTATTGTGCCTGCGCTTCGGCTTATCCTGGCGAAGGGTCCAACGTATTCGCGATGTCGCTTCTGGGCCTCTCACGCATCTGGATCTGGGAAGGATACCTTTCTCCTCCAAATTGGCCGGCGTGACCGGTACGATCTTGTCGGTTCGTCGAGAGCCTGCGCGAGTTGCTTCGCTTGCAGCGGACTGCCGACAATCACACGGGGCGAAAGGCGTCCGCACGCGCGTAGACCGCCATGCTGTTGCCTATGACCTCGAGCACCACCTCATCGCTGGCCAGCCGAGTCTTGCCAGCGCTTTGACGCACTCCGCGTCATATCAGTGCTGCCGGCGGAGCCTGCCGCCGCCCCAAACATCCCGCCGAAGCTTCGCTGGATGCCGAGTCCAATCACTCGTCTCATCGGCATCTGAGCTGCGGCGAGAGGACAAGTGCGAGTTAGGGCTCTTGCTACAACGCAGTGAGTCGCAGAGGTGGCCAGCTCCCAACTCGAACTCCCGGCTCATTGCCTGTATCGCCGGACCCGCAATTCGTGCCTCTGCGCCGATGGTACTACATACATCAGCGCTGGTAGAACACCGCAGCGGAACGTTGACACCGCCAGATCTCATACCGGTTACTAACACCATTGAGCGGCCAAACAAAAAGTTCAAGCGGCGGATCAAGATCAGACCGTTTGTCATCAGCGGCCGCCACGGCAATATTGTCCTGGGCTGCTCACCTCCTGCTAGATGAACATGCGGCAAGGTCGTTGCGCTGGAGAACCCTTACCACAATGCTTGGATAGGCGATTGACCTCGCTGCACGAGCAGGTGGCTTCACGTTGATGGAAATCGCGCCACAATTGTAAGGCGGCGCTGCCCCCCGCGGTGAAGCGCACGGCTTCGCGACATGGCTTCGTCCACCGGCAAGCCGCTGCCATACGGCGAACCACCTTGCCTCGGCGAATCGCATCAGGCAGCGGCACCTCGATTGCCTGATCGATAAGGCCGGGACGGCTGGCGCGGTCTCGATCGCCTCGGGACGGTTGCTGGAGAGAATGAAGATCATGTCGGCGTCTTCCGCCGTCTCGTTGAGCCGTCTGTTTAGCAACACTAGATCGCTTGAGAGGCGGATTGAGTCTGGCGCAACGAGACTTGCATGCAACGACGACGCCTCAAGTCCACATCGGGTGTTGAGGGACCACCGCATACGCGCGCCTGATGGCGCGCTTGCCTGCCCAGCTATCTGGTTTGAGCCGCTTCCGTTGAAGTACATCGTCGAGGCCACTTGAGATCGGTTGTCCCGATCGGCGGCAATAACGGAAGAGCCCGCCCGAGGACGGGGCCTTTGTTCGTGCCTTTGAACGGGCGCGGAGTTAAATCAGGCGGCGTTGGGTTGCTTTGTGTACAGCATTTGTCCGGTTCGCCGCCCCTAGCTTTCTGACGACGTTCTTCATGTGAAAGTTGACGGTATTCTCGCTGACCTTCACAATTCTCCCGATTACCCAGGCTGACTTTCCTTCTGCGACCCAGTATAGGCACTCCATTTCTCGCTCTGTTAGCGGAATGTCTGTCTCGCAATCTTCATCAAGCGGCTGTGTAATCTGCGCGACAGCGTTGTGAAATGCCGACGCCAATGTCGTGAGATGAGCCATGCGATCCCGTGGATCGGCATCGTCGAAGGGAGAGGCAAACGAAACGAAAGCCAATCGGCCTTGCGATCCAAAAAATGGCACGCTTATGCCATGCTTAAGACCTGCTTCTCTGGCCTCGCGTAAGACGCGCAGCTCACGGGGCTGCAGTTCATATCGACGGGTTAGTTCATCCCAAAGAAAGGGCCTTGGCAGCATTGCTGTCCGCCGGACGACCGGGTCGATCGCTCGATACTCTTGCTCAGCATAGCGTTGGCACCAATCAGACGGGAAGTTTATAGTTGGCGGCGGCGGCAGATAGTCCAGCAGACGACGTTCATTCGAGCAGGTGAGTGCTCCGTACGCGACTTTATTAAAGCCTTCATTGCTCGCGCAATTCACAAGAAGATCGAACAGCGCTTTGATTGATCTGGTCTGTGTAGCACATTCGACGAAGCTGAATAGGTCTGGCCCGCGGCTTTCCCGTCTGATTGAGGAGAGTGGCATTGCGCCGTGCGATTGGTCATCCATTTCTATTTCCCATTTTATTTTTACAGATGTTGGCTCTGCTTCTTGCAGCTCAAGCGCCGGGCCCGAAATGTTTGACCCGGTCCCGGCGCGCACCGATCAGATAGGTGGGGCAAACCGATGCGCGCCGCCCCCAGGTCGAGCCAACGCGGAGCTGTCTTCGTTCGTTGCCGGCCGGTCCGGTTGCTGTCCGAGCTGCCGAATCGTCGCGTGCGTATCCAGACCTCTCGAAAGAACGGCAGGCAAATGATGCAACGGTTGCGGCGGACAAGGTCAGCACTTCTCGTAAGAACACACCAACGTCTCGCGCGCCGACGTAAAGAAGTGCACTCGGCACGGAACTCTTCGCGCAGCTTGGCACACCTCAGGTCACGGACCGGTGCAGCCCCTCTCAGGCGCTTGCGCATGTTGGGCCGCCACTCGCGGACATTGACAAAGAGCTGCTTGATAAGGACGACAGCGTGCATGCGATCCTCAGGACTTCCAAGAACCAGCATGGTGGGCACAGCAATTCTCGTACCACCTTCCGATTTGGCAAAATTCCCCTTAAGAGAGAGGCACTCAGAGAAAGACGGTCTCATCTGAGGCGCTTCGAGCGGATGCGACATACATCAAACATGCGACAACGTCTCAGGCGCGACATCGAATTGATGTAGATGAAGAGCGTGATTAAAGGCCGGCTGCCTCACCTGCATTGACGCGGAGCGCGGATGAGCGCTGGCTGTGAGTGCGGTCCTAAGGCGCAAGCCAAATCGAGTAAGGACCTTTCCATCCTTGAATTCGAGCAGCGGAGCAGCAGTTTGGTCTAGCGGCGTCTTTGAGCAGATGAGGACCGGCGCTTTCGGCGTTTCGCTGTGGCCCGCCTTTGCGAACCGCCCCTTCGGCGTCGTGAGGACTTGCCTTCTCCTTACAACGCCGCGGAGCGAGCGAACGAAAGAGGAAAGAATCACGGAAGGCTGGTCGTGGATTGATCCGGGCGCGCTGTTGATAAAGACTCTGGCTAGCGTGGCGGAGATGCTGCGCCTCGCGGGCGTAGGCGTGGCGGTCTGAAGCGGATTACACGCCAGCTCGGATGCAGCCTTCACACGATGAAGGGCTACGTAGCGGCGAGTGTGGTGAAGCCGATCAAATCGTGGCCGGCCTAGCTCTCGCGCACCACGTTCTTCAGGTAACGGTAGGCCTTGATGATCTCGACCAGGCGATCCTCCGTAGAGCGGTCGCCGCCATTGGCATCGGGATGGTGCTGCTTAACCATCGCCTTGTACTTCGCCTTGATATCGCAGAGCGTCGCATTGGCATTCAGGCCCATCACCTGCAACGCTTTCCGCTCGGCATTTAAAATCTTGCGCGCCTCAGGCTTGGCCTCCGCGCGGGGGCGGGCACCGGCGCGTCCGTTCAGCTCGAGTTGCGTGCAGAAGGCATGCCAGTCATCCTCGAAATCGGCCGCGTTGCCGGCCATTTTGCGGGTGCTGATGTTCTCGCCCATCTTCCAGGTCGGGCGATGGCCGGTCAGCGCCTCGTTCTGGTAGCGCGCGACCGCTTCCGCGTCCATTCCCGAGAAGAAATTGTAGGACTCATTGTATTCGCGAACATGGTCGATGCAGAAGTGCCAGTATTCGCGCGCGTTGTCGCGGCCCTTGGGCGCGGGATGGGTAGCCCTGTTCTGGCAACCAGGCCATTCACATAGCGCCGCGGTCTGGCGCTCCCGCGCTTCCTTCTTGTTGATGCGAATGGAATCGAAGATTCTGGAGGCGTCGATCAGCATGACTGGCTCCGTTAGCGGAGCGGTAGTTAACAGCGCCGCTTGTCTGCTAGAGAATTGGTTTGGACGGCGAGTTGGATCTGTCTCGGGCTTTGCGTCTAGTTAGTGGCATGATGTAGCAGGCGGTTCTTAGCAATCGACGTGCCAGGACTGCGAGCTTGGTTCAGGCAAGCATCTCTTTGCGATTCAGATCGACTCAACTGCCATTTGCTGTCGGGTTCTGCACATAGAGGTCTTGAACGGAACGGGCGGTGAATACGAAGAAAGCGGGAGCTTCGCTGCAATCTGGGTGATAACGCGCTCGAAGAGTCAGCGTATCCAGGGCGGATGGCGAACCTGCGAGAACTTCTTCAAGGAGCCGATGCGGCCCGAACGGGGCGATCAAAATCCTGCCCTTTGGTCAGCCGTCTGCGGTTGATCATGCACTGCTACAAATTCCCCGCAACATAGCGCGTGATCTGTTCGTCCGGGCCGTCCAGACGGAACTACCGCGTTTCGGCGACGCCGGCGAGCTGAAGCCGGCGCGGCTGGTCGCGCCGGGCCGTGCGGCACGGCCATGGCCCGGCGCGCAACATCGCAACGGATATCGGCGCAATCGAGATTGCCAGGCTCACTCAAGGTGAGGACCGGCGCGCGAGCGGCTCGCATTGGATCGGCTTCACCTCGATGATTTTGCCAGTCTGAGCGCGGCGAACTACGAGCCTCGATCCTCTGCTGCCCGCCCCTTAGCTGCGCGCTATGTCGACAGGCGATGCAGGAGGCGCTCTCGGCCCTGCTGGAGGGGATGCACCGAACCTTTCGCCTTCGATGATTTCGGTCCTGAATGACCAATCGCAGGGGGGAATACGAGCGCCGGCAGCACAAGACCGTCAACATGCTCAAGGACATCGCGAACTGGTTTGGAGTGGCAAGAAGGCTATGCAGGATTTCAATGGCGCCAAGCCGGGGCGGTCGCGGAGCATGCACTTGCTACCTTCGCCGAAAGCCGCGCCAAACATGCGCGTGACCTAATTACCGGACAAGGATGGCCAATCTAGAGCCATTGGCTTTCTATAACTTCCGAGCACCAGAGCCAGCTGAGAACTGCAATCCAATCGAGAGCATCCGCCGCGGTGCAGCATACGAGCCTGCGAGCCAAGGAAGCGTTGTCGCCACAAGCCGTAAGATTGATGGTGCAAGCTGATGGGGGGCGTCGAAACGCTGCGTTGACTGAAGAACCACAATCAGTTGCCGAGATCGTCGCGGCGTCAGAGTGCCGATGCGATTGTGCTCGTCCCGAAGACGCAAAGCCATGCCGCCTGCTCGGTTCCGTCACGAGTCGTGCTCAAGAGCGGCGAAATGATTGATCTGAGATCGCAATCCGTAACGCGTCAGCTTTTCGACAGCTGATCTCAATAGAACGAGAGAGAGCGTCACTATCGGCTCGGCATTGCGAATCGACTCAAACACCTGGAGTTGACATGGACCCATTTAACACCATCAACCCATTCGACCGTGACCACGCCGCAGTGTCACAACCGCAAGAGCAGCAAGCGGAGTTTGAGCCGTACTTGGATGGAGTGCCGCAGCTTGATGCCCCCGCCGTTGCAGAGATTCCTGCTTCTTCAGATCCCTACTATTTTCCTCTGTCTGAGGAAGAGCGTAGCCTCATTGAGGCCTTGGAACTTGGGCACCAGGGGGCCCACGGTCCTCATCCCGAAGACGCCCTCACCAGACACCTCGGGGACACCGCTGCCTGGCACAGCGCGCCGCGGGAAGCTTGGACTTTGCCGAAAGAGCTACCTGCGGAAGGGCACGATCAGAACCCGCTGCGGGGGATGATGGGCGAACCCGCCCTGACATCGGCTCTCCCAACCGTGCGCGATCACCAGGGACCGGATCGCGGAAAAGCCGTTCGCCAGTTCAATTGGAGTGACGGCTACCAACCGGCTCGGAACGAGCTGACTGGGAGCGCTCCCTCTTCAAGTCACGAGGTCCTCACGGGTGAGGATTACACCGGGGAGTTGAGGCCTGCGAAGAGGCAAAGAACACTAAGCCATACGGAAGGGGATGCTATCGAACGCCAGGTGAGCGATCCCGGCAGTTCAGTCGTTCGCGAGCCGATGGAAGACGCCGGCGCACCGTTTCAGGCCAGCGATCGGCTCGTCCTTCCCGCGGAAGGCTACGATCAGGACCTGCTGTGGGCGATGGTGGGAAACGCTGGCGCATCGCCGTCCGTCGAGCCAACCGAGGGTCATCACCAAGGACTGGATTCAGAGCCGGCCGTTATTCCCTTCAATTTCCGGCAGGGCGACCAGCACGCGTCCGCTGCGCTTGACCGTAGCAACGTCGCGCCGAGCCAGGACAGCCGACCCAACAGTTTTATCGTTCACAATGACCGCTACACGGCGCTGTTCGTGCCCGCGGCAACGATGAGGCGAAGCACCCCACTTCCGCCAGGCGCTGCCATTCCTCTGGGATTTCGACTGGAAAACGCTCCGCAGCCCAGCGCGCAACCAGCGAACCGAGCCTCATCATCGCGTGGACGGTCGATCGAGCAAGCCGCTCCGGCGTCCTCCTCCAGGGCTGAGGGGACGTCCCCCGCGCCCCGCGAAATTTATGCTGCATCATTCGCCGTTCCCGAGAATTTTTCGCACGGCGACCAACCAGCCCCGGACACGATGCTCTCGAAGCTCCGCCGCTGGGGCCAGGTGCCGAACGAGGCGCAGCCGGCAATAAACTACGACATTCGCGGCGAACGTTACACCGCCCTCTTGGGGCCTGGAGGCCCCAATGACGTTCGGCTCATCCATGACACAAGCAATGTAGATGCCGAGAGACAATCCCCAGGCTAAGAATTAGGAACCCGACCACATAGCTCCGGTATTGGACTTGCTAAGCTAGCGTAGCTTGCTCCAGCGAGCTTGGCGCGGTTCCGGGGGGCCGGGTGAGCGCTACCCGCCCGATTAACTTGCGCGCATCATCGCTGTGCGGCTCCTCGTTGAGCCGCACAGCGATCTTCTTTGATCTTCCGAACGCCAAAGCTGCGAAGAACACCTACGGTGTTATCGCCGTTGCGTTTTACAGCATTGCCATTGATTGGGGCCGCGGCCCCAAGACAGGAAAGCATCGTCGGAGTAAAGAGGCTGCTTCCTGCCCCCATCGAACACGCGTCGGCTGAGCTTAGCTGGCTGCAGATGGGTGTGGTCGTCCATCAGTCCCAGATGCACATCCTGGTCGTGGCGTTCCGCAGAAAGCTCCTCTGGCCAACGAGGCGCTGCCCAGCACCTCGTCGATCCGCCTCGAGCCTTTCAGTACATATCTCAGGGGTCAGCAATGGTCCGGGATACCGTGCGCGATCTTCATCGCTTGGCGTGTTCCGTCACACAGTGCTATCTGGACGCTGCTGCCAACGCCCTTGTCCTGGTTATACTATCGACATGTGCACTCAACGTCCCCGCGGAAAGCCGGTCAGCAATGCCGTTTCCATTTCTCGGCGTAGATGGCCGCTGAAACCTGTAAGAGCAATGCATAGACCGTGCCGTATCTGTCGCTACTCCAGTTTTGGACGCTTTGATGAGAGCCGCGTCCTTCGGGACGACAGTTCGGTTCAGCGTGGGCTGCCTTGGGCACTACTCTGCCCATCGAAGACGACGACCTGAGATGACCTCTCGCCTCAAGGAGTTTGAGCGCCGGATGAAGCTCATCAAGCAGCAGCGACCTCTGTCCGGCTGATAGAAAGTAAGCGTATCGCCGCGTTGATAGGCTTACCGGTCACGATCGCGCGACATGAACTCGCCGCCTTGATCGACGCGGATCTTTGCTCGCAATCCCACTGACTTGCAGCCCCCTTCCAGCACCGCCAAGATGGCGGTACCGCGAAAGGCGATCCGCCAGCGGCTGCCGCAACGAATGCGAAAAAAATCCAATTTGGGACGGAGGCGCGATTAGACGACCCTACCGATTTGTGCAGGAGATTTCGGGGCTCAAGTCAGTTAGTTTGCTGCGTGTTAGGGAGACTTCTTCAATGTTGATTATCGAAACTGTTTTAAAGCCAGACCAGTTTGGCGGTATTGGACTTTTCTCCGCTGCCCTTTTGCCCAAAGGTTCGCTGATTTGGATTCATAACCCAATCGTTGACATCGCGGTGACGCCTGAGCAGTACGAAGCTTTAGCTCCAACATTTCGAGCTCTACTCAATAAGCATGCCTATCCAAGAGACTACAAGTCTAATGATGGTGTTATAGAGTACAATGCTGACAATGCCCGCTTCATGAACCACAGCAGTCAGCCAAACACATATCAGGACGATCATTGCCGAATTTTAACCGCGCGTGACGTACAACCTGGTGAAGAACTGACTTGCAATTACTTGTTTTTCGATCCGACGTGTGACTTATCGTGGGCTAAAGAACCATCGGTGAATGTTGATGCCCCAACGGGCTAGGCGGCAGTGGATTGAATTCGCGGTCTGACGACTTGATTCGGCGGCGAAATTTACGGAAGAGTTTCGCCGAACTAATTGCAGCCATCGACCGACCCAGCTTTTTGCGGCTGCCTCCTCGAGCCTGAAGGATATTGCGAGCGCAGCCTTGTTCGACATCCCTGGCGCACAGAGTGCGGTGGCCCGCGGCCGAAACGTGCCTTCGATGACGTAGCCGCGACGTGGAGTTCCCAACATCTGTAGAGCTTACCCTAGGCAAGATCTCCGCAGATGCCCCTGATCTCGCACTTACTTCAGAATCTGACGACGCTCGATCAGTTCCCAATCTCTTGCTGAGATGGCGCAGGAGCTGAGCCTGATAAGTATCATTAGCATGCGCTGATTGCGCAACGTCAGAGTCGCAGATGTGCTGCTCACAAACGCGTTTGATGAGATCGCTTGCGGCTCGATCTTTGCCCCTCGATTTACGTCCGCGCGCAGCGCAGACAAAAAGCAAGCCGCTTCTCGAGGACATGCACGCCTGGTTGTTGCGCGAGCGCGAAACCCTCCCGCGCTCCCTCCGACGTCCTGAAGCCTATGAACTACATGCCCAGGCGCTGGGACGACTTCGCCCGCTTCCTCGACGATGGCAAGATCTGCTTGACCAATGCGCTGAGCGCGCATTGAGAGGCAGGGAAGGCACAACTAGACCTTCGCTGGTAGCGAGCGTGGAGCCGACCGTGCCGCCATCATGCTGACAATGATCACGACCCGTCACCCCAACGACGTTGATCCCAAAGGCTGGCTCCGCAAGGTCCTGGCCGCGATCGCCGATCTTCCCGCGTCGCGCCTGCACGAACTTCTGGCCTTGGAATGGAAGCTCCTGCGCCAGACCGACAAGCCCGCCGGGTCAGCACGCCACTGACCTTCACCCGGCCGATCATAGAGCTCGCTGTGCCCGCGCGCATGCGTCAATCAGGCGGTCTTCGTCGTGCGTACTCAGCGCCTCACGTGAGACACTATGATGGTCTGCAAACACCGATTGCGAATCTTCGATCAGCCAGAACAGCATTTCACTCGGTCGCGCAACCTGTTCAGTTGAAGCCGACATCAGCGCCTAGTCGGTCCCGCAGATCCTGCCGACTGATGACAAGATTGTTGAGGTTCAGGTCCGGTCGCCTTGCTGCCAATCGCCTAACCAGTTTCCGGGTGCCGTCCACGACAAAGACGCCGCAGTCGTAACCGTTCTGCTGCTGTCTTATCGGGGCCTGTTGCACGTAAGCGTCGAGCCGTCCTGCGATCTCCGCTGCGGGCCCGTCATTGTATCCCTGGGTGGAGTCATAGTGATAGGCGACCGGGCGACCACGATCGCGACGATCAACCAGCAGCAGCGACCAGTGACTGCCGCGCTGATGTCTATCCGTAGCGCTGGCATCGCTTACCGGCAAGAATAGGAAGTCGGCTGTATCATGGCGAACCCACCCTAATGCTCGTTCGGCGACTTCCTTGGAGGGAGATCGCAACATTTGGGCTATCAGGGGATCCACGAACCGCGTCCGGGCGGCGAGATCTGGATTGTTCTGCTGCAACTCCTGCGCCAGGAGCTGATAGTCCCACTGGATATGCTTGTCACCCAGCCACTGCGTGGGCCCCAACACGGGTCCGCTGCGGTGGCCGGAAGAGGCAACGGTAGCCAAGGGGGCGATCTGAGCAGCCGGGACAGGAGACGGGCGAGGATGATCGATGAATTGCGCACCGGAGCGTCCTCGCGGTCCCAATATGATCGAGGAGGTCTCACCGCTGATGGGGACTTGGGTTGGGCCGCTGAACTTGGCCGGCAGGACCCCGATGTTGTTCAGGACATCGAGTAATAAATCCGACACCGGCTGGGAGCCATCCTGCCGATCCTCGTGGATTCGGTATCCGATGTGCTCAAGCTCTTGAAGTACGCCCGACCGCCCGACGAAGAACGTGGGTTCACCGGCAGGGCTGAGCACCTGCGCTGACTGAGCATCGTCTCGCATCTGCTGCGGTGTGTACGGCAGATCAACGAAAGAGTCGAGACCGCGGTAGATGTCGGACGACTGACCTGGCGCGTCTGATGGTTCGGTGAAGAGCGGCGGTCTGGCACCAGAACCACCCATCGGCGCTGACTTAGCATCATCTCGCATCTGCTGCGGTGTGTACGGCAGATCAACGAAAGAGTTGAGACCGCGGTAGATGTCTGACGACTGAGCTGGCACGTCTGATGGTGCGGTGAAGAGCGGCGGTCTGGCGGCAGCCGAACCCACCGGCGCTGACTGAGCATCATCTCGCATCTGCTGCGGTGTGTACGGCAGATCAACGAAAGAGTCGAGACCGCGGTATATGTCTGACGACCGAGCTGGCGCGTCTGATGGCTCGGTGAAGAGCGGCGGTCTGGCACCAGCCCCACCCATCGGCGCTGACTGAGCATCATCTCGCATCTGCTGCGGTGTGTACGGCAGATCAACGAAAGAGTTGAGACCGCGGTAGATGTCTGACGACTGAGCTGGCACGTCTGATGGTGCGGTGAAGAGCGGCGGTCTGGCGGCAGCCGAACCCACCGGCGCCGACTGAGCATCATCTCGCATCTGCTGCGGTGTGTACGGCAGATCAACGAAAGAGTTGAGACCGCGGTACATGTCTGACGACTGAGCTGGCGCGTCCGATGGTCCGGTGGAGAGCGGCGGTTTGGCGGCAGCCCCACTCACCGGCCGCGACTGAGCATCGTCTCGCATCTGCTGCGGTGTGTACGGCAGATCAACGAAAGACTGAAGACCGCGGAAAATGTCCGACGATTGAGCAGGCGCGTCCGATGGTCCGTTGAAGAGAGGCGGTCTGGCGGCTGCCTCACTCACCGGCGCGGACTGAGCATCGTCTCTCACCGCCTGCGGCGTGTATGGCAGATCAACGAAGGAGTCGAGACCTTGGTAGATCGCGGACGACCCATCTGGCACCGCTTCCGCCGCCGGCCCCTCAAAATCATGCGGCAGGTGCGGCGACCACGTTGAGTTCGACCCGCCGCGCCGCGGCTCCCCGCCTGCCTGTTCAGGGGAGACGCCCAGCGCAGCGTTCGCCTCGACGATTAATAAATAGTTCCGAACCCGATCGAAGCCCATGTCCGCGCTTCGACTGGATTTTTTAAAGTCCTTGTAATCGTCGTTCAACGACTTTTGCTGCTCACTGGTGCCGGTGAGTCGGCTCACTATGCTCCCCCGCCCCTCCCTTTGGAGCCAAGCACCGAATCTTCGTTGGTTGCGGGCCAGATTTTGAGCAACTTTTTTCCGGCTAGTATCCTCGGGTTTGAGCATGCTCAGCTCTGCCTTTTCCAGGCCATCAATGATGCGGGCGTCATCGGGATAAAGACGCGATGTGGGCGACGGGACAGCATAAGCGCTGGGCTCCTGAGACGCACCCGCGCCGGAAACGTCCTCGTCATCGCGCACCTTGCCCAACGCGAACAATAGATGCTCATCCTTTGGGAACAACTTCTGAGCGAATTCAATGCGCGTAGCGTGGTCTAGCCCGGATATCGAGTAGCCCGCAAGATTAAGCGCGTTAGAAAATCTGCGAAGACTACGATCATGACGAGCAGCGCTGCCCGGCTTCATGCCACTGGCACTAAGCCGCTCTGAAAGGGGCGCGTCTTCCGCTGAAGGGATCGTGCGCGGCCGCCCGCCAGAAGTTACATAGCTCGGATCATGATACGCACGAAGGACACCCAACCCTTTCTTCATGTCTTCGTCCTTCGGGAAGTAAGTCTTGACGTAACGGACCAGGGACTGGTGGTCCCCCAAATCAATCGTAATTCGATTAGCGCCAAGATCATTTCCAAGTCGGCGAAGCGCCTGCGTATAGCGGTTAACCGTCTTCCGTTGTGGGTTTTTCTGAGCCACATATTGGGCAATCGCTTTGTCGATAATGTCCCGATGTTCTGCAGAGAGATGGGGATGGTAGTTGCGGCCGCTGCGGCCGCCACCGGAGACAGGACCCGGATCTGGCGGGCGCGCCTCGGCCAAGTGCTGCTCAAAACCCTCTTGGCTGGCATGGCCCCCCTGGTCCTCTTCCAACATGGCGTGTTGCACCTGGGACCAAGCTGTTGGATTGAATGGATCGGAATTGTACGGGTCCACGCTAGCCTCACGTCCAAGACATCAATTGAGCTGATCCTATTATGGATAGGCTTTCCAGAAGCTGACGAGGCCGTCCCTTCGTGAGGCAATGCATCGCGACATCTGCAGAACGAAATGGCCCCGCGGCTCTCGATCGTCACTGGGCTTCTTGGGCTTCAGGACCCGCCCTCCTCCCGGCCGATGAAGTCTTGCGGCGGCATGGGAGCCGACGACTCGTCATTTTTTGGATCGCAAACGGCATACCGGCGGCGCCGCAGGTGCACGCACGGGTGTGGCCGTTACGGCAGGGGCGATCAGCATGCGCGCAAAGTGCGAGATCACATCAGCCCTGGCCGAGCGTCATCGGTCGGCGCGATAAGAGATGAATCCTGGACGAGCTTTGCACCGTCAAGATGAGATCGTAAGCACGCGATCCGACCACTGTCAGTGGACGGGCATCGGGATCGGCCGTACCGCGGCGGCCAAGCCGGACGTATGGAGCTTCCATTCGCGCTGCACTGATTGTGGTATGGGACGCCCCTGACCGGCTCTTCAGTAAGCGGCTCGTCGCGAGCCGTTCTTGCTCCAAATCGGGACGTATACTTTTGCTTCCAGTGCATGGGAACGACGCCCCCTTATAGCTCGAACATTTCTTCGAACTTCGGACGAGTGATGGGAGGGTCGATTAGAGCGCACCAAGGCGACCTTGCCGGCGGGCAACAAAGCAGGACAGCGACTCGTGTGTCCGCGTAAGCCGCTCTTCAGAAATGTCGGCGCTTGACGCTGGAGTTGCGACCCCGCGTCAGATGGGGAAACTCTGCTGAAACATACCACATGCATCTAGAGTTTAGCATGCAAATTACCCTAAGCGCTCCAGCCCCTGCTCAATGAGAGATATTGGAAGATCGCTGAAACACAGGCGCATGTGACCGCCACTTCGTGGGCCATAGTTCCGACCATTTGTAAGGTGCACGTCGTGCTCGCGGCTTGCAGCGTCAATAAACCTCTCCGGATCCGTACCCGCGATAAGCCGTACCCAGAACGAGAAGCCCCCGCTTGGCACACTATAGTCCCGCTCGCAAAACCGGCTGCGCTACAATAGCTTATGTACGCCGTCTCGCTTCCCTCGGGAGTGCTCGCGCAAGCGTGTTATGTGCGAGTCACGAGCGCTCGATTGCAACAAACCCAAAACGAGATTGCTTAGAACCGGACTTACGCCGCCGTCGCGTTCTGTTGTTAATGTCCGACTCCGCAAGCACCCAGCCTACCCCCCTGCTGCCGCCGCGCCGTTCGATGCGCGGCTGCGCCCATGCCGAGGCGAGCCTCGGATCCTAAATTGCTCGTGGAATGCAAGGCGTCGGCTATCTTCCGTCGACAGCGAGATGTAAAACAGTGCGGGTGCGGCTCGGTACTAACCGACCCGGGCGTGAAACCAGGCCAACTAGTCCCTACCACATCCGCACTGCCGTTGAGACTAGCGGAAAGGTGACTCGGCGCGGATCGCCTCTGGAGCAAAAGCGCTGTCCCTGCCACATCCCGTTAACCCCAAGGGCTCTGTATCTGTGATAGCTTACCGCAACCTGACAGGCCTTTCCGCAATCGGTCAATGGAAGCGTGGCCTATCAATACCGGCTCAATCTGCCACGGTAGTTCCTGCAACCGCTCAGTGCTGTTCTGTCACGACTTCATGAGAAAGGCGCTATCCCTATCTGCATCCGCACTGCCAATGAAGTTGGCCACGGGATTGAGAGGCTAGCGCCGGCTTTGCCCTGAGGGCTGTTCACACGAAATGCCTCGTGGGTATTAACGTGAACTCGGCCTTGAGTGACCTACAGGGACTGATAGGAGAGACGGCGGACGTAGCTGATCGGTCGCATTCATCGCCAGCGGGATACTATCTCCCGCCGAGAATGAGCAAAGACCGGCTTGCTGACGCCGCTGCCGATAACGTCGTCCGTCAAGCGTCATCATTGAAGTAGATCTTCGTCCTCGCCATCACTCATCGACAAGCCGCTGGGATAGGTACGTATATTCCAAAGCGATCCGGCGTGCCTGTTCAATTAGATTGGCGGCGGCGCTATGCCCCCCGTCGGTATTCTCATAGTATAAGTACGGTTGGCCCAATGCAGCGAGCCTTGCCGCTGCCTTGCGGCCATGCGCTGGATGGACGCGGTCGTCCTTGGTGGACGTGAGAATGAAGGGGGCCGGGTAGGTCTTGCCTGGCACCAACCTCTCATAGGGCGAGTAAGCCTCGAGCCACTTGCGCTGATTGGGAATGCTGGGATCGCCATACTCGCTGATCCAGGAGGCCCCGGCGCCCAGCTTCGTGAACCGAACCATATCGAACAGCGGAACCCGTAAGATGGCCGCATTGAAAAGGTCGGTTCGTTGGGTGATTGCGGTCCCTACCAGGAGGCCACCTTGGCTACCGCCGACCACGCCTAGGCGGCGGGGAGAAGTGATTTTGCGCCGAATCAAGTCCTCCGCGACGGCGATAAAATCATCCCATGTCCGCTGCTTCGTTGCTCCTTGGGCAGTCTGGTGCCATAGGGGCCCGAACTCACCACCGCCGCGCAGGTTCGCGACAACATACGCGTTGCCCTGCTCGAGCCAGAGTCGTCCGGTGAGGCCGGCGTAAGCGGGGATGAGCGGAATCTGAAACCCACCATAGCCGTAGAGAAGCGTTGGAGTTGATCCGTCAAACCGGGCGCTCTTGGGTCGTAGCAAAAAGTAAGGAATGCGGGTGCCATCGCGCGAGATTGCCTCGAACTGTTCGACGACATGTCTCGAGGGGTCGAACCGAGGAGGTGTCGTCTTCAGGGTCTCAAGGCGACCGGTTACGGCGTCGAAGTACCAGAGCATCGTCGGGCTAAAAAAGCTGGAGACGGTGAACATCGCCTCGTCGGTTTGACCCGATGCCGCAGCTACACCGACACTCGCATTGTCTGGAAGCGGGATCAGCGTGGCCTGCCAGGCGCCTTGATGGTACTTGTAGACGAACGCCCTACTCTGAACATTGTCGAGAATCGTTAGGATTAACAAGTTTCTTGTGGCGGTGAATCCGCTGATCGCTTGTCGAGGCCCAGGCTTAAACACGAGGGTTGGCATGGCGCGCAGCGGATCCTGCTTCCATTCGGTCAGGTCATACGAGATGATCGAGCCCGCTGAGAATGGCGTGTCTCCGGACGGCGGCATCCAGTCTTCGTTTAGCGTCACCAGCAGGCGACCACTCGCGATGCCTCCGATGGTCGACTTCTTTGATTGAGCTTAATCGGCTTGGACCCAAAGAGAACATACTCATGCTCGAACGAACTGATGCGGCGGTCGGCGCCGGTCGCATGGATCGTACCTTCACAGTCGCGCAGCACGAATGGTGTAGCCTCGACATCGGTCGGCTCGCCACGGAAGACCTCGTGCGCTTCCGCCAGCGACTGAGCGCGCTTGAGCTCCTTCACAACGAAAGGGTAACCGGCTTGTGTCATGGTCCCTTCGCCCCAATCTCGTGTAACCAGGACCGTGTCGCTATTGACCCAAGTGACCTGCTGTTTTCCCTCGGGAAGTGCGAAGCCGTTTGTGACGAAGGTTTTGGCAACTGCGTCGAACTCCCGGACGAACACAGCGTCCTTTCCACCGTCGGACAGGTTGAGCAAGCATAGGCGCTCTTCGGGCGGAAGGCAGCTCACCCCTTTAAGAACCCAGTTCTTCTTGTCCGCGTCAGCGAGAGCGTCCACGTCGAGGATGGTCTCCCATCGGGGGGTTTGGCTGCGATAGCTTTCAAGCGTCGTACGCCGCAAGACGCCGCGCACGTGGTTCTCGTCCTGCCAGAAATTGTCGAGACCGCGTCGTCCCATCGAGACGTACGGAATCCGGTCCTTGGCCTGAAGAATGTGGCGCGCTTCCCCGTAGAAGCGTTGGTAACGTGGATCAGATTGGAGCGCACTGAGTGTCTTGTCGTTCTCGGTGCGAGCCCAAGCCAATGCGCGCGGCCCTTCGATTTCTTCAAGCCAAAGAAAAGGATCTTCAGCCACGCTCGCAGGCGCTGGCGTCGGGGAAAGTCCCGTGGCCATCAAACAGCTCATGGATAGCGACGCTGCGAGAAAGAGAGAATTTTTCATGGGAATTGTCCTGAAGTTAAGCCGGCCTCGAGCATTGCTAGGTGAGTGGAAGCATTCGGAAGATGCATACTCGGCTTCAAACCGCAGGCATGCAGGAAGTGCGTCCGCTGGCTTTCGAATGAGCAAGCAGCGTGCCGTTTGAAAGGCGAGGTTCTTCGGCGTTCCCGACCCATTTAAGTGTCGACTTTTGGACGCCCGTCTTAAACCTGACACTCGGTTCTTGGTAAAGGCGACATGTCGCGCAGCGGCACCTTGCTCATAGTCGCACTACGTCTTTCGACAATCGTTTGCGCCCTCCGTTCGGCCACTCACAACTCGGCTAGGCATGAATTGCCTTGAGCATGTGGCTCACCTCGCAAACCTTGCGGAAGGGCTATCGCTGAAAACGTTACGGTAAGGGCACACCATGCAGCGCTTTGGGCGCGCATCGCGCAGGCATCGGCGACGCTCTCGACAAGGCCTCTGCAGTCATCCGAAAATGACAGTTCGGGTTCCGGCAAAGATCGAGGTCGATTTTTTGAAAGGTAGCGCTCCATGCGCGGCCGTTCGTTCCGCTGGCGCAGCCGGGCGATCTCCGAAGCGAAGCTCTAGCTCCAACTGGCTCTATTGGTAAGCATGGCTATCCAAGAGACTACAAGGCTAATGATGGCGTTATAGAGTACAATGCTGACAACGCCCGCTTCATGAACAACAGCAGTCAGCCAAACACATATCAACACCATCATCGCCGACTTCTAACGGCGCGTCACGTACAACCTGATGAAGAACTGACTTACGACTGCTTTTCGGTCCGACGCGTGACCTATCGCGGAATAAAGAACCATCCGTGAATGTTGTGCCCAGAGCTAGGCGGCAGTGGATTCAGTTCGCGGTCTGACGACTTGAATCGTCTGCGAAATTTACGGGAAGAGCTTCGGCAACTAATTGCGGCCATGGACCGACCCAGCTTTTCTTTTGCGACTGCCTCCTTGAGCCTGGAGATTATTGCGAGCGCAGCGCTGTTCGACATCCCTAGCGTGCAGAGTGCGGTGACCCAAGGCCAGGAATGTGCTTACCATGACGCATAGCCGCGACGTGGATTCCACAACATCTGTAGAGCCTAACGTAGGCAAGATCTCCGCGGGAGTATGCCCGATATCGCATTTACTACACAATCTGATGATGCTCGATCAATTCCCAACCGCAGCTGACATGCTGCAGGGACTGAGTCTGATAGCATCTTAGCATACGCCTGATTATGCCGCGTGACTTCAGAGTCGCAGATGTGCTGTTCACAAAGGGCAATTGATAACGATCGCTTTGTGACTCGATCTTTGCCCCTCGATCTACTTTCGCGCGCAGCGCAGAGAAGATCATTTCCCATCCAGGCGCGCCCCTGAGATCCGTTTGGGCCATGAGATCAGCCACTAAAGAGTGATCGAGCTCGGCCCGCGCTCCATCCGACCTTGCCGTCGTTCAGTACGCGATCGAGGACGCAACGAAGGCGACGAAAGCCGTAAGACAACGGGGCGCCGCAAAAGCGGTCCGGGCACGACTCCTAGCCTTACTCGCGGCACTCACGCTCCCAAAGACTAAGACGAGCTGTACTCGCAACGACCGGCTGCTTGCCGTCACCGCAGCTGGCGCGGAGACAAGAACACTGCACTTTAGAGTACGCTGTTTCATCAAGATCGGAACGGGTCCGCGCACACTTCAATGAACAAATATAAACGTCCCACATGCGCGTGCCTTCTACGCTCGATACGCAATGTAGGACTATCGACGCTCAATTGTCCGCGTTCAAACCACCATAAGGAAGTTGACGCGACACACTCTTAGAAAACGCGCGCAGAAGATACGAATTAGTCCGGCACGCGGCTTGCTTCGTTCGGGACTTCTTCACCAATCGTAGTGCGGTGATCTTCGGAGCAGCCCCGGCGCGTCATTACGTGTCTGGTCGCTCCGATGATTTGCCGTGCGGCGATACTTAGCGAGCGGGACCGCGCCTCGGGAAATGCAGGGCAATCATTATGCGATCAAGAGTTCTTTTTTTGAGTGCTACGACGGTGGCGCTCGTCACAACGGGTACAGCTATGGCGGACCGCGAGCGACAAGTACTGCCACCGGCGGTGTGGAACTGGTCTGGAGGCTACATTGGCGGGCACGGCGGCGGCGGATACGGCCGAACCTCCTTTAGCAATCCCTTTGGCCCGTCGATCTATGGCGACGTCGTCGATGTTCCATCGTTCGTCGCAGGTGGCCAGATCGGCTACAATTGGCAGAATAACAGTTGGGTGTTCGGCCTCGAACTGGATGCCAGCGCAGCTGCCGCCAACGGCTCAAACACCTGCCTAGCCGCCTCCCACTGGATTGTAAGCGCAAACTGCAACGCAGGTCCCAACCTCTTTGCGACCGGGACCGGCCGCATCGGCTACGCCTTCGGCGCGCTCGGGAAGACGCTTGCCCTATCTCAAGGCGGGCGTCGCCTGGCAGAACAATCGGGGCGACGTCGTCAACAACGTGGAACCAGAGGGCCAGCCACAGGAGGAAACCCATTTCGACTATGGCCGAGTTGGTGGCGTCATCGGGCTCGGTCTCGAGCAAGCCCTTACGCCTGCATGGTCGGTGAATGTCGAGTACGACTATCTGCATTTCGCCGGACCGAGTGTCGCCACCGCTTCGACGGCGCAATTATCTCCGCCTACGATTCTGCCGGCGAACACAACTAGCCTGTCCAAGCAACTATCACATCGGAAGAGTTGGTCTGAACTACCACTTTGGCGTGGACCCAGGGGCCGCACCAAGGTCCGATGCGCCGTATGCGGAGTCAGCGCGCAGCGTACTACCCATTTCCTACGCGCCCGGTTGGTCCTTCGAAGGCGGCTCGCGGCTCTGGCTGAGCCGGGGACGATTCCAGTGGGACCACAGCGCAATTTTTAATAACGATGTCCTAGACCCCAGCATACTCGTATCGCGGCTCACTTATCACGGACTGGACGGGCTTTCGGGGGAGGTATTCGGCCGCGTCGACAGTCCCTGGGGAGTGTTCCTGAAGGGGAACGTTGGCATCGGAAGCTTCAACAAAGGGAAGATGAACGACGAGGATTGGGGGGTCCTGAACGAATTATACCCGTACCAAACTACACTTTCAGGTCAGTCAAATGGAAGGTTCGCATATTACACGGCGGACGCCGGTTACGATTTCCTGCGCAGCGCGAACTACAAGGTCGGTGCATTTATAGGCTGGGCCTATTACAGCCAGAGCTCAGACTCCATTGGTTGCGTTCGGATCGCCCCTCGGGATGAAGCATGTCTGAAGCCGGGCGACGCTAGAATCATCGGTGCGGAGGATACACAATGGAATGCGCCTCGAATCGGCCTGAGCGCCGAAACTATGCTGACCAAGCGCTGGCGCCTGAATGCTGATATCGCTTACCTGCCCTGGACCGATTTCAAAGGCCGCGACTATCATCTATTGCGAGATGAGACCACCTTTTCTGAACAATACGGCAATGGTGGCGGCGGAGTCCAAATTGAAGGCCTTCTGTCGTACTTTGTCACCAAGAATATCAGTCTAGGCGTTGGAGGCCGCTATTGGGCCATGTGGACAAACAAGGATGCCAAAGGCAGGCACTGCGAACCCGGCTGCGATCGGTGGCCGCCAACATTTGCGAAGTACAGCATGGAACGGTGGGGCACGTTCTTTCAGGCCTCTTACAAGTTCAATTAAGGACCTCACTAACGAGGCTCCAAACTTCAGATTGTTAGATGCCGTTCTGAAGTTTTCTGATGACCAGTCCTCGGCGCGCAACTGAAGCCGAGGATTGGTATGTTGCGATTGACGCTATACACCCGGTTGCTACGATTGCATATCACCCGCCTTGGACAAGGCGAGCCCAACTCTGCCCCCGAACCAAAGCTCGTCCACCAAAAAGCTCGTTGCACTAATAACAGCTCGATCTCTTGGCTCGGACGGAGCTCGCATCAAAGCCGATTGAGCACGCCATTGCAACCGAGCTGGGATGCGCTCGATGCACGATTTCTAAATTCCGCAGCGCGATCTTTCCTGGGCAACCGAGACCGCGGCGAGCCCCAACATCGCGTCGCCGGTGAATCCGAAATGGAGACGATAGAGCCACCAGATTGCGCAGCACCGGTCGAGATCGTACATGGCGAGCGCGCGCCTTGTTGCTGCGACCATCCGCGCCATCGGCTTCATTCCGCGTGTCATCTGGAAACCTCGACGTCTCGGGGCCAGCACTCTCCATTTGATGACTCTCAGGGCGGTGATGGCTCGCTGTCCGGCGCGTGCACCTGCAATGGATTGGGAGCTGAGATTGATGTTCGCCATGGCGTTCTTTTCCGCGTTTCGAAGCTGTTTGCGCAAACCTATGTGCATGCGCTCTTTGCCGTGATCCTACTGCGAAGGTACTGCTTGCCAACGCCCAGATCTGGTAGCCAAATGGCCGGACTCCCGACCGATAAATACGCTCACGCGATCCCACCGCTACGCGAAGCCACTTGCGACAGTGGTTGCGGCTACGCGACCTTTGCTGCCAGCTCCTTGAGAATACCTCGCCCGTCTGCCAAGGCTATCTAGGCTCGCATCGGCGGGGCCTACGTCGTTTTCCGAGTACCCCCTCCAGGTCACCGGTTTCGCTACCCAACTTGCGCGGACCCAGCCGACTTCGAGCGCTGGCTTGCGGCCGAGCCCGGTTTGACCGCGCATGCAATCCTCAGTCGCCTCGCGAAGCAACGCCCCGAACAGATCCGCCTGCACCACACCATCCTGCAGAGTTTGTTGGGAATCGCTCAGGCAAAGCAGCCGAGACGATCATCCGGCGCGGCTAAAGCTGCGGCGCTGGCCGCGTGTGATGGGCATTCCGCCACTCCAGTAACTTCCGATCCTGCGCAGCATGGTGCAATCCCGGACTGACGTTAGCCGGACCTACATCGATCAAGCGAAACTAACATCCTCAGATGAGACAATACCGGGGCAATATGGCGGGGTGGGATTGACAGGCCGCCGCCACGAGACGAAACGGCCGGGATGACCGTTCATCTCGTGGGCTGCCAGTGGCCCGAGGATGCGTACCCACTGGCGGCGCGAATAATCTACTATGGGGCGAATGTCTCTCCAGCTAAGGACAACCGAAGTGATCGCAGTCATCCAGCCCCGCGCGATCGGTTCACCGCCCGGTTGTCTCCCGTGTAAGCCTAACGAACCCTCCTTCGGCTAATTCGGCTTTGTAGGCCCGTCCGTTAAGTAGGATTGTGGTGGAGTTATCTGCGGTCGGCATAAAACCCTCTTGGCGCAGCTTGTCCATTAGGGCAGGTGTCGCCCATTGCCGTGGTAGCGGCGTTCCGAAACGCCGGTTCTCCGTGAAGAAGGCTCCGAAGTCCGGTACCGCCGCCCGGCCGGCCCCAACCACTTGGTCCTCCGCAGGGTTAAGAACAAGGCGAACACGATTGGACTCATCCAAACCGGCCGTGTAGCGGTGACCTAGGATTTCATAAGTCATCGTCCGCTGGTCCGCGTCCGGCAAGAGACCGTGATGGAATAGCCTATCAACCATCGCGTCAGGGGCGATTTGTGAACCGTGTGAAAACCTCTGTGGAACGGCGAATGAGACATCTACCGCTTCCTCAGGTGCAGCAGATGATGATGGTCCAGCTTCATTCATGACCTGACTGAACAAATCATGATCTTCCTGTGTCCAGACGTGCGCCGTCGGCGATTCTGGTGAATGGGCATTATCGATCGGGTTCGGATCCATAAAGCTCTCCTTCCTGTTATGAGAACAAAGGCCTCTTGAAGATCTCCCCCAGGGAATGAGCTGAGTTCGTCACGAATTCAGAGATGGGTGGCTTCGTCATCGAGAGGCCAAGTTCGGAAGTTAAAGAGGCTGGCTTTCGAGAAGCTGACAAAGGTCGAAGAAGGAGATAAATCTGCGGCCGCATCTGCCACGTCAGATGCGATCATCTCCGAGCCAAGTCTCATTCCGCTTGGGCTCGCAACGGGGCGCGGGTCTGCGTCGTGCATTGCGCACTTCGCCGTAAAGATGGTTAGGAGGTCCAGGTGATGCGGACCGCAGCCAGACCCAGTCTTGCACCGAACATCTCTAGTTCGCCCGCTGCCCGCGATCAGTCGTTCTGGCTGCCGCTTCGCGCCCATGCTCGGGGCCGCTAACCAGAATGGCGCCGATAGCCGCGCCACCTCGAGAACAGACGAGAGCGGGACCCACGTGAGATTCCGGTAAGCGCGGGGTGACGTGTTCACCTGATGGAATGAAGAACGAAGTCGCCCAGACGCAAAGCAGCCGACAATCATCCCGCGTACGGGCCGAAGGTGCGGCGGTGCGGATGATACCGGGACTGCGCCTGCCGCTGCTGTGATGGGCATTCCGCGAGGTCCCCGCCTCCGATCCTTAGCACCCATGATGCAACCTAGGCCTGGCAGGCCGGAGCTACATCGGTCAAGCGGAAGATACATGCTCAGGCCAGGCAATACGACACGCCAACTATGCCACGGCTTCTAGTGACGCTCTGCGTCAGGCAGTTGGCGCTCGTGTCAGGGTGTTGAAAAGAGAATTCGCTCGTGTCCTGAATATGGAAACTCGTCGCAATTCGTAGCGCGCGGTAGCGACGTCGCCGCCGAAACAACGCTCACGGAGCGACTTGGGATCGGGATCTTGGCGTCGGGGCCGAATAGCCGGGGCCTCTCGGGTGACGCCCTCGCGCATGAGATAGCCAAGATGCGCGGGCGAGCGGCGCCGAATGCAGCTTCTGACGGACGACGCGGGCCTTGATGGTCGCCAGGCGCGAGCGTCCCGCGAGCAGGCGTTCGCTCTCTTCGCCGGCGACCCCGGCCGCGACGCAAAGATGGAGCACCGATGACTGGTGGATCTTGTCCGCCGCGCGAACGACCGCCGCAGGCGCGCTGTGCGGCGGCAAGCGCCTTGGCGACGAAGGGCGTGGCACGCTGACTGCTTCAGGAGCGAAAGCAAGTGGAATCGGCTGAAATGGCGCGAGACATCGCCAATCGTGTTCAGCGTCCGCCAATTTGTCGCAAACTCTCCACAGCAGCGCAATGTCTGCGGCGCCCGACAACTGCAGCAGGCTTTCATATTTGTCGCACCGGCAAGGCCAGCGATCAGACAAGGATTAAGTGGGCCGCGAAAGGCGGGCATTTTTATTGCGGACGTTACGATGAGGTTCGCCGTTACGCGCTTCAGCTTGCACGTGGACAGGCGGTCCCTGAGGACGAGCTCGGGCAAATGGAATGCAACTTTGCGCGTCTGGTCGAAATGTTCGGGCTAGCCATCGCGCTGCAGATTAGGTCAAGGGATGGCGAGGCAATCTACTCGAGAGAGGCCGGAGCCCGTCCTCGGTCCGGCAGACGGACGCTTGACACGCCGCGCGGTGTTGGGCGCAACCATCGGCAATATTCTCGAATTCTACGACTTCGGGACGTATAGCTTTTTCGCAATACAGATCGGTCAGGCTTTTTTCCCGGCAACCGACCAGTTCGCCAGCCTCATGCTGTCACTCGGAACCTTCGGCGCAGGTTTTGTGACCAGGCCGATCGGGGCCATCGTGCTCGGCTCGTATTCGGATCGGGCCGGTCGCCGCCCCGCGATGACCGCCAGCTTTGCCATGATGAGCGCTGCGGTCCTGTTATTGGCTCTCACGCCATCGTACGAGACAATAGGACTCGCCGCTCCGTCACTAGCTATCGTGGCACGCTTGCTGCAAGGCTTTGCTCTCGGAGGTGAGGTCGGTCCGACGACCGCCTACTTGATGGAAGCAGCCCCCACCGAAGCCCGGGGGCTTGCTGTCTCTTTTCAGCCCGCGAGCCAACAGCTAGCTGCGACGGCCGGAGCGTTGGTTGGAGAGATACTCTCGCTCACCATGACAAGCGAGGCGCTCAATGCGTACGGATGGCGCATCGCGCTGTTGCTCGGCGCCGCTACGTTGCCGTTTGGACTTTGGTTGCGGAGCGCCCTGCCCGAAACGCTGCACTGCCCCGAGGCGCCGGTTCGGGTCACCCAGCCTGTGGGGCGATCGCCTCCCGATCGCCGCATCATGAGCCTGGGATTCGTCATCTTGGCCGGCTGCACGATCACTACTTATGTTACCGGATATATGACCACTTACGCGTTGAACACCCTCCGCGTTTCCGCGCCTCTCGCCTTTGGTACTACGCTCATCAGCAACACGGTGGGCATTGCTGCAGCACTGCTGGGCGGCCTGCTCGCCGACCGCGTAGGCCGTCGACGTATCATGATATGGCCGCAAGTCGCTGCACTGCTCATGACGTATCCGGTATTCTTGTGGATTGCAGAGAGCCGCAGTGCCTTCGCACTTCTAGGAGGTCTCGGCGTCCTCACCCTGATCGGAACGATTTCATATAGCGCCTTCTACGTGAGCATGGCCGAAGGTTTGCCCAGGCACATTCGTGGTGGCGCCTTCGCGACAATCTACGCTTTTGCGATAGCGATTTTTGGAGGCACAGCTCAACCGATCGTCACCTGGCTCATCCACCTTACCGGAAGTGCACTCGTGCCCGCCTGGTACATGCTTTTCGCGGGCGCAGCCGCGCTCTGTGCCATGTTTATGATGCCGGAAACGGCGCCACTCAATTCCGAACATAGACGGACGTCCGTAGCGCCGTTACCCTAGCCATACCCGAACAGCTAAGGATGACATCTATGATGTCGGAAATGCGAAACATCGAGCCGGGACGGCTATCGGAGCATAGCACGGAAGAACAATCTATCCTGAAGATTGGAGCAGCTTTACATTGATCAGGGGCTGCTGTCCGAACCCAGCGTCGCCGTCTGAATAACTTGTGCCGTTTACGCAATCTTCGCCGATACGACGTTACGGATTGGCGGACATCAACAAGTGTGTAACGAAGGCGTCACTCTGGTCATCTAGAGAACAAGAAGGCGCGGCTTGTACCATCTGCCAGCCCAACCGTACGGCATGAGGATGCGACCGCTGTCGGAGCAGCGGCCGCACGAGGCTCGATCCTCATTCTCTGCTTGACATGTTTCCCGTTGTCAGTGCCGAACGCACGAGGGATCGGTCAAGCAGAAGAACAAATCACAGATACCATTTAACGGGTCATCCACGCACTCAGGATATGATGTATCGGCTACCGGAGCACTTGCCGCAACCGGCTGCGCGGCAACTTTTGCAGCAAAAGGAGGCACCACCGCCGTTGCAAGCGCGAGTGCGCTCGCGGTCACTAACACAGATTTTTTCATTCGAGACATCGCTTCCTTAGGTTAGCCCCAGCCGCTCTCGACGGTCTATATGACGACGCTCCAAATCGTAAAATTGATTTTCTCGATCAGATCTATCGACCGAACGGATGAGTTCGAGCATCACCGTATCGCTGTGTCTACTCGCTCGGCACCTGCAGACCCGCTTTATGATCGAACGCTCGACGTGCCTGCGTCCGTGCATTTCCGGGAGCACCCGACAAGAGAGTGTTGTTGAATCTGAGTCGTATCGTCCGGATCAGGCCACAGTCGGTTGCATGGTGTCGACACATGTGTCCGAACGCACTTGCGTCACAATTGGTCGCGTAATTGTTCATCACCAAGAGAGAGGACCGCGAAAGCCGCTTACCAATTCTCTGGTTCGGCTGCGCTGCAGGCCACAAGGCAAGGCTTCGACGCAGTCGACCGCGGGGCATGTTAGGCACCGAGCGCGACGACATTCCGGGCCAGAACGTGCCATTGGCCGCGATATGCGTCGACGCAGGCCCTTTCCCGTTCCTAGTAAGACTAGTCAGGCGAGGAGCGAAGAGGCGAGGGTGACGATGAGCGCATTTCGGCTGAACTCATCTCAGCCATTGGCAGCAGGCATCTAGCACAGCTGCAAGGGCTCTAGCGATGAGACTAGTCAGCTTCTCGACAGCTCAATGTCCTAGGTTGAAAACGCCTCGAACCAGACAACAAGGCTCGACCTTGATCAGCTCAACCTGGAAGAGGAGAAGCAGCCGATCCCCCTCAAGATGGCGAGCCTTTCGAGGGTTAGATCCGTGCGGGCATCTCGCCGTCTTTGGTGCGCCGAATCGACCAGCATGTTCGGCCCTCCAGGTTGGGCCGCGCTCCATGATTGCCCGCTTCTTCTTGGATATCCTCACAATGAAAGACCGGCTTTGTGAAAGCGGCGCTCCAGCGCATTTTCTTCATTTTGCCATAGGGGGCGACAACAATGAATACAGATCGGACGCAGCTTGACAGCGACGGCTTTTTCTCAGTTTCCGGCTCCGAAGCGTCCCAATCCGAGGCCTCAGAACCCGGCACTCCCGTTGCGGCGCATTGGGCCGAGGCTTTGACGGACGCGCGGCCGTCCGCTCCCACTGCGGCAGGGCCGCAGGGCCAGGTTGTGGACGCGCGGGCGGCTGATGAGGGGCAAGACGAAGACGAGAACCGCCAAACCGCCATTACCCAAACGAGAGCTTTGCCGGAGAATGGTAGTGCGGCGCTAAATCTCTCCTCCCTCTCCCTGACCGCATTGCCCGCCGCCCTCCCGCCCGAGCTTCAGGTCTTTAACGCGAGAGACAATCAATTGGCGAGCTTGCCCGCACTTCCTGAGGGCCTCCGCGTGGTCAATGCAGCGCGCAATCTGCTGACCAGCCTGCCGGCCGACCTGCCATCCCGGCTCCGGTCCCTGATCATCGGCGAAAACTCACTGACAAGTCTGCCTGCCCTTCCGGCAACCCTTCGGGAACTCAGCGCTTACAGCAACCACCTAACCAGCTTGCCTGCGCTTCCAGCCGGGCTGCGGAGCCTGGTCGTCGAGAATAATCAATTGACCAGTCTGCCTGCTCTTCCAACAACGCTTGAGGAGCTCTACGCTGCAAGCAACCACCTGACCAGCTTGCCCGATCTTCCAGCCGGGCTGCGGAGCCTGGTCGTCGATAATAATCAATTGACCATCCTGCCCGCTCTTCCAGCAACGGTTGAGGAGCTCCATGCTGCAGGCAACCAGCTGACCAGCTTGCCTGACCTTCCAGCCGGGCTTCAGAACCTGGACGCCGGTGACAATCAACTGGCCAATCTGCCCGCGCTTCCGTCAACGCTGGGATCTTGTCGCGCCAAGCAACCAGCTTACCAGCCTGCCCGATCTTCCAGCCAGCATTGAAAGCCTGGTTCTCGATTCCAATCAGCTGACCGAACTGCCTGAGCCGCTCCCGTCGGCGATCGAATTGTTAACGGCCAGCGACAATCAACTGGTCCGGCTGCCGGAGCTCCCCGCTTCCCTCGCAGTACTTGATGTTAGCAATAATCGGGTGACGGACGTACCGGCGAGCCTTCTGCAGCTAGCCAGCGATGCGGCCCTCGATTTGACTGACAATCCGCTGCAGGAGGGGGTTCAGAGCAATCTACTGAGAGCAAGGAGTGCTGCGGACTATGCCGGCCCGCGAATTCTTTTCTCGTTGAGCGAAGACGCAATGGAACCTACGCCCCGGCCGCTGCACGAGTTTGTCGCAAACTGGTTTGGGCACGACCTAGCCATGATCGCAACATGGCAAAGCTTCGCCGACGAGCCTGGCGTGCGGGGCTACGCTCGTTTCCTCGACCGGCTTGCCGGCACCGTGAAGTACGGCAATAGCGAATTCCGGCAGGCCGTGGTCGAGGATCTGCGGCAGGCAGCGGCGAGGCCTCGACTGCGGGAGTTGTTTTTCCAGTTGGCCTCCGATGCATGCGCGAGCTGTCAGGATCGGATCACTTTGGCCTGGAACGGGATGCAGACTGCACGTCTGAACGCCGACATCGAGGACGGCCTGTACGACGATCGGCTCGCCGAGTTGCTCCAGCAGGGCCGCGTCATGTTCCGGTTGGAGGCGCTAGACGGAATAGCGCGCCAGGAGGTCAATGTCCTTCGTCACTCCAGACCGGTCGACGAGACCGAAGTCTATCTCGCCTACCAGACCCAATTGCGCGATCAACTGGAGCTGCGACACGTCGCCCCCGACATGCGCTTTTTCACCGTCTCTGGCGTCACCCGCGACGACCTTGAGAGGGCCCTGGCAACGGTGCGGCAGCAGGAAGCGATAGGTTTTGCGGACTATCTAGCGACGCGCTGGCAACCTTGGGAAACGGTGCTGAGGCGCATTGCCCCCGAAGAGCACGCAGCAATGGACGATCGGCTCATCGATGCGATGGGCGAGGAGTTTCAAATTCGGCTGAACCAACGGCTCGCCGAAGTGAGTCTTGCGGGCGATGCTGACGCCGAGCGGATAATCGGACCTCAAATCGTCAACGAGATCGCCCGCGAGATCAAAATCGAGGTGATGCACCGGGTGCTTAGGGCGCACGGCATCGAGCTGTAAGAGATCGGGCAGATCCGTCATACCGATTGCGGTCGTGAGCTCGTGGCCATCACTCAATTCCCCAAAGCTGATCGAGCGACCGAGCCTGCTCTTCCGCCGATGCCAACGTTGCTAAGCTCGTGGGCGACTGAAAAAGCAGGGAAATGACTGACCATACGCCGGTCTACTGAAATTGCCTCCGCGCCGCTCGGCGCCATTGCAATTGAAACGAAGAAGCTCCGACTTACTCGAGCGCTCAATAAACAACGACAAGCCCCAGCATCTTTTGGGGGCCAAGGAGGCGCGATGCTGGGGCCGTCGTAGCCTAATGCAAGAGCAGCAAATAGGCCGCGTTGTTGTGCGCCGCCCGATTTGATTCGTCAAAGCGGCCGGGACGCTCAGCTCCCGTACATCCAGACCATCCGCGGTCGGTTGAAGCTCGCCGGCAGAGTTTGCGCGCCAGTTCGCCGCGGGCAGGCAGGTGAAAGCACTGTGACATCCGGGCGCATCGCCGCCGGCATCAGGTATCTTTCCCGCCTGTAATCGTCAGCGGCCCAGCTTCTCGCCTGAGCGCCGAAGTTCGCCACCGCAGGAAATGGCAGCTTGCTTGTGCGACGACCGACCATCCTCCGGATCGCCAGCCGATAACCCTCCCGTAAGCAGTGTTCTCTCCCGGGCTCCATCCTTGTGTAAGCTGGACCCCGACGAGGCTCGGCGCAGCTCAGGCGATCCGCCGAGCCGTTCCGAAAGGCATGAACTCTGACGCCGAACGGCTCACCGGCGCAAGACAACCAGCTCACTAGATCCCCAGTCGAGCCATCTGAGCTGAAGCGTGCTCCGGGTCGGGAAGGGGCTGCCACGGCTGGCCAGCGGCGGTGCTCAACAAGGACCTACAGAACGCAGGAGTGAGCTTGCCGCGGTGGATCACGACGTTCTCGTGCCCCTCGGCGGCTCGAGCGTTCTGCCAGTGCTGGTTGTAGCCGCGCTGCTCGTCAGACTTCACGTGGCAAGCGGCGAATTCGCGATCGCCCAGCGTTGCCAATTGCCAGGCATGTACCGGCCGCTTGGTATGGATGTGTACCCACATCGGCCTTGGCGTCGCGCCATTGCTCAGCGCCAAGGGCTGTAGCTTGATTTCGAACAGCGTCCCTGGCTCTCCCTTCAAGGCGCGAGGTGGATCCACTGACGCCAGTTCCCCCGCTGCCCGTAACTGTGCAAGGTATTTCTGCGATGGAAACGCATAGGTCTTCATGCAATCGCTCGTGATTGCTGCCTTTCGCGCGCTCAATGACTTTGCCTGCCCCTGAACCTCGGACCCCATCCTTTGAAGCCGGACTATCTTTTCGTGCACTTCGGGCACCTGCGCAGCCGTGAGCAGGCCCCGTCGGCGAGGCTCCTCCAGCGCGACTACACAGGCCTCAATCTCGGAGGACTGCGTCTGCAAGCGCTTGATCACGCGATTCAGGACATGTTCGGCGTCCTCGGGCTTCATCTGGCGCGCTTGCGAGACGGCGCTTTGCTGTGCCCGCAGATCGAACTGCAGCAGCTCGTCCAATCGCTCAAGTAATCCCGGCAGTGCTTTCCTGGAGGGCGGAGCCTGCCACATCTGGAGGTGATCGGTCGCAGCAGATGACGCAGCTGCCTCCTCCGGCGTGGCGAGTTTCTTCGTACCGAGATCCGAGAGCACGATGACCTTTCCCGTCGCGGCCCCGGCGGCATCGGGCCTGGCGAGTTGCGGCGCGGGCGGGCTGGCCGTCGAACTCCCCTCGCCCGCGGCTGCTCCGCGCCTTGCTTTGCCCTTTCTGGGTACTGGAGTGCCTTCACCCACCAGCGCCGTGTTTTCTGGCAGCGCAGCCCAAGCCGGCGGTTCAATTGTCACTTCCGTCTTTGGCTGCAATGCCAGCAGCCGCATGACGTCGTTCGCCGTCACCCAAGCACCGTCCACGATCTCGCCCAGCAACTGCAAAGCAAGGTCAGCTTCCGTTCCAGCCTCCCTCAGGGGGTCAAGCATGCCCCTCAGTTGGGATGCAAATTCCGAAAGCCGTTCCATGACGCCTTCCAGAACGGCGCGGTGCTCGGCGTCGAGCACCGCTCCCCCGCGAACGGCCTCGCCCGTCGAAATAAATGCCGGAAAAACATCTTCAACAAAGGTCCCGAGCAGACGCACCTGCCCGCTGGCTCGCACGTCAGGTGCTAACGTGCTCGCTCGCGACTCAATCAAGAGTCGCGCTAGAGCGATCCGCGATTGCAGATACATGCACCCGGTATTGAGCGCCCAGCCCGTATTGAGCCTGAGTTGGGCCTCTTCGGCCTTGCGCATCTCGGGCGTGCTGCTTGGCAAGTGGGCGGTAGCCGCACAGACTGACTGCATCCGCTCGAAGCGCAGCGCCTTCTTTCCCCAGCAGTCCATGCAGGCAACATACTGGTTCGCGACGCCCGCAAGGACGCGGCTCAGCTGGTCGGGCGGAGCGGTGTCTTTGACCTTGTCGAGCAGGGCTTCTGCTTTCTTTCTCTTGTTCTCAAGTGGGTAAAGAATCCGGGTGGCCACTTCGTTACATTGGTTGCCCGCATCCAGCGTGTCGTCGCGGAGCCGGCGAGCCTGATCGTCGGGCAGGATACGACGCGCCAAATTGGCAGGCAGATTCGCGTAATACTCCAGAACTGTCGAGCCTGCTTCGACCACTCGATCGATCAGCTCTTGCGCCTCTTCCAAGTTGCAGCGTTGCGTGGCCGCTCGACGGCAAGTTTCAAACTTCTCAAGCAGGCTGTCCAAATTTCGCTTTGCTGCCTTGATCTCATTGCGCGTTGGCGCCGCCACATCTGAAGCCGCAGTTCTGTCTTGAGGCCCAGAGCGCATCCGCTCCAGGACGGCATCGAAGGATTGACCGCGTTCCCCAGGGAAGAGACCAGGCCCCAGGCTCGAACGGCTCAATTCCCCGGCGCTGTCCGCTCCCGCCGCCTCACCCTGTGATGGATCAGCTCGGCCAATACCTTTCATACTTCATCTCCGAATAGTCGTGAGTGCGCAGCCTATCTGGATAGGCCGCCTAGCTGACGACTAGCTGACCAAGAGCATTCATCGGGATGCACAAGAAATAAGATCTCGCCTTGAGTTCCACTTCAGTCGCAGCGTGGTCGTGTTGCTGAACTAGCGCATCAGTGCCGGTGTGATCAGCTGAGACGTGACCGGCGCCCGACCTGCCCTACCCACGGGATAGTCCCAGCCCGAACGCCTTGGCTCTGTGCACGCGAGCTGGGCCAAGTCATCCCGAACGCTATAGAGAAGCCAGGAGGGCGCTCGCCTCCTGAAGGCCGATTTTTGGCCAAGCAGAAATGGCCAGCGTATGTCGATCGGCAGACCTGCGCACACGCATCCCGCTATCCAGTAAACAGACTTCGACCGAAGAGCTTACCAAGTCACCAGACGACAGGGCCTCGGTCATCGGGACCTGCTGGGTTGAGAAGCTGGAGATCCTCTGCCGTCCGACGGACCGGTCGGAGGAGCCATAAAAGGACCCGCTTTTCGAGCTCCACCGCGTGATCGAGGAGGACATACTCGCCTCCGACGCCTTTCAGAACGAACTCGTTGGCATGGCTGAGGAGATAAGAGCGCAGCTCCCCCCGGAAATCCGCGACACCTTCGGGGTTGACGAGGTGTCGTTTCGGGAGGCGCTCACGCGCATGGAGCGTGACGGAGCGGAAAGCGTGATGGCGCGCCTTAAGCCTGCCGGACAGGGCGGCTAAGACATGCGCCTGCGCAGCCTCGACCTTACCCGGTACGGGAAATTCGCTGACCACAGTATCGATTTCGGCGAGCGGCCCACCGATCAGGACCTACATGTCATCTACGAACCGAACGAGGCTGGCAAATCGACCGCCTTTACTGCGTCTCTCGATTTGTTGTTCGAAATTGCGACGCAGAGTCCGTTTCGCTTTTTTCCACCAAGCGGATTGGCGGAACACTGGAGTTCGGTGCCGAAAAGCGGGATTTCGCGCGCATCAAACTTCCGCATAACAGCCTGCTTGACGCCGATGATCGCCCTATCCCGGAAAGCGCAATTCGCGGCGACTCAGGGGCATCGACCGTGACGCCGATCGCACCATGTTCTCGCTCGAGGACGAGACGCTCGAGAAGGGTGGCGAAAGCATTCTAGCAAGTAAGGGCGATCTCGGAGAATTGCTGTTTTCTGCGAGCGCAGGCCTTGCTCATCTCAGCCAAGGGCCCATCGATCTCAGGAGCGAGGCAGATGGCTTCTACACATTGCGGGCACGCAGCGGCGCGCTCGTGGACCTCAAGACGCGGCTCGTGGAGCTGAAGGCAGAGCGGGAGAAATTCGACCCTCCGGCCTCGGATCACGGGCGGCTCGTTGAAACTAGGGATCGGTCCAAGGCGCATTATGATGAGGCCGACTCCGAACGCACCCGCACTCGTGACGCATTGACGAGATCCAGCGCCATCTCGCGGCAATGCCACGGCTTGTGGCACTGCGAGGCATCCGCGCGAGCCTCGCTTCGCTTGCGGATGTACCCGAGGCCCCACCTGGCTGGACGAGTGAGGTGCCCGGTTGAAGAGGGAGGAGATCGAGCTCGGCGTCCAGATGGACGCCATCAACGACGAAGTCGGCCGGCTTGCTGAAGAGATCGCGTCGATCGTGGTGAACGAGGCTGCCCTGCGGCTCGCCGAACGCATGGAACGGCTCGCTGAACTGCGAGCACGCCATGTGACTGCGGAGAAGGATGTTCCCGAGAGGCGGCTGCAACTTCGTGAGGTCGACCGCGCCATTTCGGTAATCCTGCAAAGGGCCTTTTCAAGGGTTAATTTGCCGACGGCCGCAACCGCTATCGCGCCGCCGTCGAGACCGGCACCGATTGCCCGACGCGCAACTATTACGGTGACAATCTGCTGGGATACCTCATCAGCCTGAACTTGAAGCGTTGAGACCCCGCCGAGAGGCCGCGCGCGATGTGTGCGGCGCGGGCAGTCTAACAGTTCAGGGAGCGACAGGGGGCGGCCGCGCAGACCAAGGGCGCGGTGGCACGGCGAGGAGAAAATAAGGCGCCTCCACGCGGATACGTCCTGTCTTATGGTGGTCGCGCCGAAATGGTCGCGCAGCTTCAGGCAGGCGCAACCATCACCGCCTTTCCAACTCCGAGTCGCGACTCGTGATAGCTTCTTCGTCAGCTTACCGACAGGTAAATGCTTCAGAGGTTACAACGTATCGTACGTGGACTGGGTCTACTCAGTCCTGGCAAGGGAGTATGGAATGCATCCTTTTGAGGCAGGACAGATTCTGCGCGGTCGAGGATGCCAAGCGAGAATTAGGTGCCGAGGTCCATAAGGAAATTGCCCGCGAGATCAAGGGCGCTCTAAGGGATAGGGTACTCAATGATTACGGCCTCAGGCTGTGAAGCAGCCTTTGACTGCAGGAGGCTGAAAATCCGCATGAGACGTAGCGCTGTACATCAGACTGCGGAGCGCCGGCTTAGAGACCCGGCGCATTGCTCAGGTGAGCGGCTAAAATTCGCGCAAGTAGCGGTGAGAGTGGAACGCTCTTCCCCGATGCCACAACTGCGCGAAAACCGCCGGAAAACAACGATTCCAAAAAGGCCGGGGTCAATTTCGTGACCACCGCCGTTTACCACCGATAGGCGCGCAACGCGCGGTAAGCATCAGAACAGCCAGGCAGCCATGGTAAAACCGTTCCCGTCGAAGACTCACATCGGCAATCATATGCTGCATCCGGAAACCCTGATGCTGACCTATGGCTATGATCCCCAATTGTCGGAGGGCGCCATCAAGCCGCCGGTGTTCCTGACCTCCACCTTTGTGTTCAAGACTGCCGAGGACGGGCAGGACTTCTTCGACTACGTCGCCGGTCGGCGCGAGCCGCCGGAAGGCATGGGCGCGGGCCTGGTCTATTCGCGCTTCAATCATCCCAACAGCGAGATCGTCGAGGACAGGCTCGCGATCTACGAGCGCACCGAGAGTTGCGCGCTGTTCTCGTCCGGCATGGCGGCCATCGCAACCACGATCCTGGCCTTCGTTCGCCCCGGCGATGTCATCCTGCACTCGCAGCCGCTCTATGGCGGGACGGAGACCCTGCTGACGAACACGCTCGCGCGCCTGTCGATCGGCGCCGTCGGCTTTGCCGACGGCATCGACGAGACGGCGGTCAAGCAGGCCTCGGAGGAGGCGATGCGCAAGGGGCGGGTTTCGATGATCCTGATCGAGACGCCCGCCAATCCGACCAACGGCCTCGTCGACGTCGCAATGATCCGCCGCACCGTCGATGCCATCGGCAAGGCGCAGGGACACACGCCGATCATCGCCTGCGACAACACGCTGCTCGGGCCGGTGTTTCAGCGGCCCATCGAGCACGGCGCGGACCTGTCGCTGTATTCGCTGACGAAATATGTCGGCGGCCATTCCGACCTGATCGCGGGCGCCGCGCTCGGATCGAAAGCGATCATGAAGGGCATCAAAGCGCTGCGCGGCGCCATCGGCACCCAGCTCGATCCGCATTCCTGCTGGATGATCAACCGCTCGCTCGAGACGCTCAGCCTGCGGATGGAGAAAGCCGATGCGAATGCGCGGCTCGTGGCGGATTTCCTGCGCGACCACCCGAAGGTCGCCAAGGTGCACTACCTCGGTCATCACGAGCAGGGCTCGCTCTCGGGCCGCGTGTTCGCGCGGCAATGCCTCGGCGCGGGATCGACTTTCTCGTTTGACATCGCCGGCGGCAAGGAGGCGGCGGTGAAATTCCTCAACGCGCTGCAGATTCTCAAGCTGGCGGTGAGTCTCGGCGGCACGGAATCGCTCGCAAGCCTGCCGGCGACGATGACCCATTCCGGCGTTCCCGCCGACATCCGCCAAAAAATCGGCGTGCTCGATTCCACGATCCGGCTGTCGATCGGCATCGAGAACCCGTCGGACCTGATCGCCGATCTCGCGCAGGCGCTGAACGCGGCTTGAGCGCGGGAATCAACGCGGATTGGACGCGCGGCACGCTGACATGATCGCCGCCGCGACCTCATTGCTCTGCGCGCACGAGAGCTGCCGCACGAGGCAGACGTAATAGCCCTTGCTCGATGCGTTCAGCAGGAAATCGCCAGCAGGCCGTCAATCTCACTCGACTTCGAGCCATTCGGAGACGGCGCGACCCGTGCGCCAGTTACAATGCACAAAAGATATGAACGAAGGTAGCGCCCAAAATCGTCAAGTTGGAGCCTGGCGACGCGGTGACGGTCACTCGCATCGACCGCTTGGTGCGGTCTCTCTTCGATCTGTTTGCAATTGTTCAGCGCATCAACGATAGCGGCGCCGTGTTCCCCTCTATCGCGGAGCCTTGGGCCGATACAGGCACCAGCACCGGCCGCATGATGCTGGCCGTCATGGCGGGCATGGCCGACGCGGAGCGCGACCTGATCCGCACCCGAACGGCGGAAGGCAGAGCCAGGGCGACCGCCCGAGGCCAGCACATGGGCCGCCCGCCGAGGCTCACGCCGGAACAGAAGCGCGAGGCCTTGGTCCGCCGAGAAGCTGGCGAGGCCCTGGCCGAGATCGGCCGCAGCTACAACGTCAACCGGTGACCATCACGAGGCTCAAACCATGACCGGCTTCGAAATTGCTGGCGCGGTTCTTAAGCCGGTCTACTAAATGTTTCAGATCGTTCGCGGCCTTTTAACCGGCAGGAAGGATGCCGGCGTCCACGGTTCCGGCTATCCAAGCCAACCCGTAGACGCGGCATCGGAGTTGCTGTTCAGGCCTTTTCGGCATCTCAGGCGTTTGCAAGTCGAGACGTGAGCCTGACATGTCGCTTCTCACGGGGACTTCAAGCGTCTGCCCGGTCGATGAGTAGCCTATTGCAAATGCTTCGCGTTGATCGAGCCATCTGCACAGCTTGAACAAGATAGTTCAGATCAATCCACCCCGACGGCGCACCGGCGGCCGGGGACTGGCGCGACCAGGGCCTACGCTTCAATCCGCACGGGGAGAGCCGAATAGCCGTGCACAAAGTTAGATGCAATTCGCTCGGGTTCGCCGACGATCACGATCTCCAGTCTCGCATCCAAAATCTCTTCCCAGAGGACTCTCAACTGCAGTTCCGCAAGATGTCGACCAAGACAGCGATGGATTCCGAATCCGAACGAGAGGTGCTGCCGTACATTCTTCCGGTCGATCGCGAAACTGTTGGCGTTCTCAATGATCTCTTCGTCTCTGTTGCCGGAGATGTACCACATGACGACCTTGTCGCCTTTCCGGATCTGTTTTCCGCCTACGATGCTGTCGACCGCGGCAGTGCGGCGCATATGCGCGATCGGTGTCTGGTATCGGATAATCTCGGACACGGCGCTCGAGACCAGCTTGGGATTGTCGGCTAGTTTTCGCAGTTCGGAGGGGTACTGGCTCATGAACAGGAGGCCACCGGTAATCGAGTTGCGCGTTGTATCATTTCCCCCAACGATCAACAGAATCAGATTCCCGAGAAACTCACTCGGCTTCATATGGCGTGTGGCGGGCGAATGCGCCATCAAGGAAATCAGGTCGAGGCGCGGCTCGGCATTAATGCGCTCGTTCCAAAGCCCTGTGAAATAGTCCAGACATTCTGATAAGATTGTGCTTCGCTGGTCCCAGCTGTCGATCGCATGGCCTGCTTTTGGAGTCGTAACAGCTACGTCTGACCAATAGGTCAGTAGTCGCCGGTCCTCAAATGGAAAGTCGAAGAGCGTAGCGAGCATTTGCGTCGTCAACTCTATCGAGACCATGTCTACCCAATTGAAGGCTTCATTGCGCGGCAAGCCATCGAGAATCGCCCTGACCCGAGAGCGTATCAAGGTTTCGAGCTTCGTCAGGCTTTCCGGTCCGACGATCGGGCTCACGGTATTACGCTGCTCGGTGTGCTTGGGAGGCCCCATCTTGATGAAACTCTGGGTCCAGTGCTTATCAGGCACGTCGACAATAGTGACACCTTGCTCCGATGAGAACGCTTTGTGGTTTGTGTCTACCGCTACGATGTCCCGATACTTCGTCACGGACCAATATGGACCATGAGGGCTGTCTTTGCAGTAGTGAACGGGATCTTCTCTTCGCAGCCGGTCAAAGAAACCCCATATGCTGTCGTCTTGAAAGCGCCTGCCTTCGCTTACATCCAACTCGCTCAGCGGGATAATGTCATCTGCTTCATGATCTTCTGATCGCCTGCTCATGATCATCTCCGCAGATTTTGCTCCCGAGAGGTTATAGATCTAGGGTCACGATTCACCGTTTCGCGCTGCCGTGAGCGTTTGGCTGCGACGGGCCGCCCAACCAGACTATCTCAAAGCGCGGCTGGCCTCGCCCTACCATGTCGGGCAGTAAGGATCGCATTGACTTTCCGACCCGATCCACTCAATCAGTGAGAGCTGTCACCACGAGTTGGACGAGGGCTGCGCGAAAGCCAACATCCAATCGAATACACACTCCCAAGCTAGCCAGCCTTTTTGCGACCTCTCACTGCCGTTTCGAGCCCAGGGAGACCGATTGAGGCGGCTCGGCAGTCTGCCGCCCATCTGGTGATCTTGGCCGAGGCAACCCAAGGCGGCGAAGCTGGAGGCGGCAATCTTTCCGTCGCTTGGATAGTAGTTCCCGAATTGGGGTGTCCTGTGGGGTAACCTGAGAAAGAGGGGGGTGCGAGGAGGCTCTGAAATGCGGACGCGAGCAGGTGCAGGTAAGGTCCGCAGCTCTGCAAGTTGAGCGCCGGTGAGGCTTCAAACCTGATGCGGTGTCCGCCTGTGGAAGGCTCGGACACTGTAAAATGGAGGCTGAAGCCTTGCACCGAAACGCTGCAGAAGCCGTTTCGGCCTGGGAACGCGGGAGGCGGGGCAAATCGGAGCAACCGCGCAGGACGGAGCGCCGTCCCGACTAGTCGCCGAAGCCAAACGCCTTCGCGACAAGGTCGAGCAGCAAAACCTGGGGCAGCCCGCCCGAGGCAAATGTGCGAACAGCACGTCAGTGTGAGATCGGCGCTAAAATGCGCCGATACGCTGAGATCTCCCGCCCCATGATCAAGTCGCGACCTTTTCCCGCCTAGATAGATGTGTTAGGTTATCCTCTCTTTAATAGTGGAGGAAGTGATGAGCCATGACCGGATCGTTACGGCGGCCATCATCGCCATTGGCGCCCTCAACACGGTGCTCGCAGCGATAGCGCTCTTGTCGTTCTGAGCAGCGCAATTTTCTCATGCGACAAGAAGCCATCTCAATTGGCGTCTTCTATCATTCACACAGCGTATGGCCCGATCGCGTATACGGAACGCGGTCTCCGTTTGGTCCGCTCCGTGGCGTCAAGCATCATGCAGCCCTATCTTCTTTTCAGTCCGCCGGTTCGAAATCGTGAGTGGGTCATCCGCTACCGGGTCTAGCGGCTTCGGGGTACCTGTCCACCGCACCCCTTAAGAGAGTAGTTACCACTCACTGTCATCATTTCCATATTCGTTCGCCATTGGCGGCAGCCAATCTGAGAACATCTAATTTTTCGACACGCCCGGTTGGCGGTCTCTTTCAGGAGAGGCCCAATGTTCAAGGGCTTCACGGTGGCAGTTGCGGCGCTGGTTTTCACAACGCAACTGGATCAATCCCTCACGCACGGTCGGTACACCGACGCGGCGATCGCTATGCTCCGGCACATCAGGCATGCGTTTGGCTTTTGAGAAACCGGAGCGCGTGATGAAAGCATATCATGGGCTGATCTCGATTCGGAGGAGCAACGCGCCATAGCGATATTGGGATCTGGGCTTTGTGTCGAGCTGTGTGATCGCTTGCTCTCCTAAGCTTGAGGCAACTCGGTCTGATCGGAGTCTGCGATTTGAAAGCTGCCGCGCACGAGTTCCGGAGGCGCGTTGTCTTGAGCGAACTCGGGTAACCATCAGGTGATGATCAGATGATCAAAGCGCGGATCTGACATGGCGGTGCGCGACAAGACGCCCTCACCGCACCGATTTTTGGTTCGTCAGGGGGCTAAGGGGCTGGATGGTTTACGTTCGGCAACGGAAGCGGCCGGCTCTGGTTGGGATTAGTTGGGGGGCGGTCGATTTGACCAAAGAGCAAGCCGATCGCCTCGAGCGGAGATTGAGGGACGAGCACGAGCGGGACTAGCGTAAGCCCGGTCAGAGCCCTCGACAGCGAGACGGATGAGTGGACATCCTCTTCATCTTGCCGATCAATGCCGAAAAGATAATACCGACGGCGCCCGCCTAGCTTGCTTCGTTCTTTGGACAGACTGATCTCGCGAATCGTCATCTCGCCCACAGCAACAGCTGTCAGTCACCCAGGACTATGAACCTCAATCACTCTTTTGAGATTAGTCGCAGTTTAGATCGCCATGATCGACTCGATCAAGCCAAGCTTCCTAAGCGCGCAGTTGAAGCCAGTCTCGGCAAGGTGTTGTTGGTCGCAGGTGAAATTGATGTTGGAAATCAGGCGCGAGATCGGCATAGCTGCGCCCCCGTGCTTGATCTGGCGGAAGCACAAAGAGTCTCTCAGCCGCTGAATAGGCCGCGGAACGCGATGATGTTTGTAGGCTGTACCTCCAGGAAATAGCAGTCACGGGAGTGCCAACCTCCTGTAAAAATTCGTCTTTAGCGCAACTATCGACTATCCGGTCAGCGCCGCTTCGGAGCCGAGTTTATGCTTTGGCGTTGCCGAAGATGCGCCTTGCTTCCGACGTCTCCGCTTTGGGTTGAAACCGGTAAACTCATCCCGAGCAGATGTTTTCCGCTTGGCCCTCGTCAGCCGACATGGCGTTATTGGTTCAAGCCCTAGCTCATTCCCCTTTTACCAACTCGAAAGCTACGAACGTAGTACCCATGTCGCTGAACGGCCGACTTTATCTCGTCGCTGACTTTGAGAACTCTAATTCTGCTCTTGCGCCATTTATTTGATGAGTAAAGTGCGGGTATCGCAGACCCGTTGCTTATGACAAGGAAGTCCCGCCTGTTATTGCGATAGACATCAAACATGTCACCCTCGCGGAAATGTCGAATAGAGCAAATATTTTTGGTAGCGACCGCGCCAGCTTAGTGCCCTGGGCGCCCGAGGGGGTAGTAGTCTGGGATGCATGCTGGTTAGACTTCGCGGCCAGTGAACGTCGGGGAAATGTTAGCGCGCCAACCGATCAGCTCAGATTTCTTTTTGCATGCTGTTTACATGCCACGCCAGTGTACCAGTTCCGTGAAGGCCATGCGGTGAAAAATGGTCTAGCTACGAGTGCTTAGGCAGGTCGATCCAGAGATCCGGAGCACCATTTAGGAGGGTATCCTGATCTGGAACATAGATACTATCGAAAACCCTCAGACCATGAGCCGTTGCCGCCCCAATGATGATGAAAGGGAGCTTGACCTGCTCTAGATCTTCGAAGCTGTCAGCGCCGACAATCCGAAGAAAATCGAATTTAAACCGTCGGAACTTTATGTGAGATGCAGCCGACGCTACAAGGTCCTTGACGCTCGACGCTCCTCGGACGATCTCTTCCCTTAAATGGTTGAGTGCCGTGAAGAGGCACGACAGCTCATCAAGCTCAGACCGGCTAAATCGCCTCAAGCGCGACGAAATTGGCACTCCATTCTTGTATCTCACGGTCGGCACAAACCTTATCTCGCAATCGAGAAGGAAGTCCGCAACGGCGCGCTTCACCAGGATCGCCTGACCGATATCTTTCAGGCCGAAGTAGCTGCGAGTTGGCCGCGCATAGCAGATCCAACGGACCGCACCGGTTACGGCTTCCTTCAAGCACGCCTCAGGCCCATCTAAACGCAAATGATAGTCACCTTGCGATACGAACGTTCGATAGCCAGGCGGAAACATTTCGGTGTCGCTCGAGGAAATCACGGCAGTCGCTCCCGAACGTAGGGCAAGTCCAATATCATCGTCCAAATTGAAATCGTAGCTCCCACCTGGTCTAAGCTGGATTTTGTTCGGGTACACTGTGACAATCGCGACGTCATTCTCCAAGGCCGCTCTTCTGATCAGTTCTGCATGCCCAAGATGCAGAGCGCCCAGAGTATGTACCGTGCCAATGGTCTGACCTGTTCTTGCGACCTCTCGGATGAACGCCTTGCCTGCGGAAAGACCTGCCAGATGCATGTTCTTACTCCAGTTTTCTTGAACGCCAAAAGAGTGGAGCGCTTGGATCTCGGAAGATGCGCGGCCTTGGCATCCCGTGTGGGCCGCGCACGCAGACGAGCTCCAAAGAGCTTCAACGCCCGGCTACAGCTCGAACCACCGCATCAAGCTGATCTAAGCTCATGGGCACTGTAGCTCCCGCTGTTCTTGCGGTTTTCAAAGGAGTCAGGTTGACCCTTCTCGACCACGTCGCATCAACTTTGAGAGTTCAGCCAGATAGTTCGATGGCTCGCTCAGCTGATCCCCCTCCAGAGCGACCTGCAGTCCCCGACAACGGTCAGCAAAAAACGGAGGCTCGAAAGTGGTTATCTTAGCGCCTGAAAAGTCGACTTTCACGAAGCTGGCCTGGAATGGCGATATCCCACTCAGATTCGTATCGCGCAGGGACGATTGGTTCATGCGAACGTATGCGGCCCGTGTTGCCTCCAGGTTGCTATCGGTCATACCCGCGGCGAGATATGCCTGAACGAGATTGGAGCCTTCGAGATTTGCGTGACCCAATGCCATTGATTGCGGCGGATCACCGGTGATCATCGACCTGTAGAGGTAAGCCTGTGATAGGTCCGCATGTTCGAGATCGCAGTCGCGCACAAAGGCGCAGCGGCCGCGAAAACCGGTGAGTTTGGCGGCTCGCATTGTGCTCCCTGTTATCGAAATGCTCTCACCTGATGCCTGAGATAGGTCCGCTCCGTCCAGCTGACAGGAATGAATAGAAGCACTGTTGAGCACAGCACCGGCGAGGTTCGCGTCAGACAGGCCTACGGACAGAAGCCGCGCCTCGGTGAGGTCTGCCTGTTCCAGCTCAGCGCTCGCGAGATTTGACAGGTGAAGATCAGCGAATGGGGCGCTCAGGGCCCTCGCCCGAATCCGCCCGCTCACCTTTGAGAGTCTCAGATACGGAAGATGAGCACCTTGCAAGACAAGACCATCGATGGAGGTGGGACGCACGATCGATAAACAGTCGCCCTTTGACTGGAAGAACGAGCAATCCGCCAGATGCGTCTTCGTGATCGTGACTTGGCTCAGCTTAGCAAAGCGAAAGGAAGCGGAAGGAAGGAAGCATTCATTGATAGTTGACCCCTGCAATTCCGCGCCATCGAATACAGCATCACTCGCGTCGCACTGATAAAGGAGGAGCCCGCTGAGCATCGCGTTGTCAAAGCGTGTTCTTTTCATACTGCAACCATGAAACAGGCTGCCGGTTGCATCAATTACATTGCGCAGACTGGCGTCATCGAAGTTGCAGACCTGCGCTGCCATGGCGTGCATATAGGCAAAATCAAGCTTGGCGCCAAGGAAACTTGCCCGCTCTAGCCCCGGACAGATAAGGTTCGCCTCAGAAAGGTCTGCACGATCCAACTTTGCTCCGTACAGCTGCGCGCGATTGAGGGTACAGCGCCGCATCGGGAAATCTGAGAGGTCGTGACCGCTAAAGTTCTCGGAGGATAGCTGCAAACCAATCCCGGTCCTTTTGATCGCCTCCTCGGTTCGCCTGCCGACAGCAGCCACTGCGCACAGCCTATCGGCAGCTCGGCTCCAGTACCGAACGAACTCGCCATCTGATGAAAGCTCGTTCTTCGGATCTGAGCAATGCTCCGCCCCTTCATTCACGGTGCACTCGATATCAGCGCCGATCCTATGCGACATGCCGAGAGTTCCGTATTGCCGGATTTCGGAGGTCCTTTTATTGACCTCTTTGTGCTGGGCGTGCACCCACGCTATGCGCTTTGTGGTGAACTCGTCTGCGAATTGGCGACACGATGCGCCGATGAGGCTTCTGTTGCCTGTTCTTCGCAGCCGACGCTTGAACACGTCAGCCGCATCCTAGTCATGCGTCCCCACCGCTACTCGGCGCGATTGTTCACCAAGCCCGCCAACCTCAATAACGATCTGTCCGTTGACAGTGCCGATATATCCGACAGTGCGATTTATTTCGTCAGCTCTGGGAAACTCCACATCACTCTCCATCAAACCGAATGCGCAAAATTCTAGGTCTTCTTTTTCAGAATGGACCCGCGGCTTGCGGGCGGAAAAGTGATCCTTCATCAACGGCTGCACTCAACCCGCCATCACCTTATCGGTAGCAACGACCGTGCCAGCCTCGTCAGTCGAAATTAGCGAACTGAATAGGGCGTCATGAATTCAAATTGACGCCGAATGTTTCGAATCTGACAAACACGGTCTTTGTCGGAACCGCACAGTGGCTAGGCTATCGTGAAAGCGAAGATTCCGAGCTCGTTTGCAGGAGAGCAAGAGCCGCACTCCTTGCGGGCAGGCAATTGATGGCTTGCAACTCCACAGGTGCGGGTCGTCGGCCTCTTGCTTAGCCTATATTCGAACTCGGCCGGGCCTGCTTCGCGCGCCGGCCGGTCCCCTGTTTTAACCCGTGATCCACAGATTGTCCTTTCCGAGCAATGAGCAAGGGCGCAATCGCGACCAAATCGCGGGCAAACGCGGCTGCCCCCGCGATCGGCGACAGACAATTTTGGAGAAAGGAAGTCGAATTCGAAGGCATTCACGCGATGCCTTCTTCGAGGATCGTAGCTGAATGACCACTCCGTCCAACACGCACAAGGCGCGGCATGGCCGCGATAAGGCTCTTGGTATAATCAGACTGTGGATTTCGAAAAATCTCTTCAGTGGTGCCACTATCGACGATTCTCCCCCGGCGCATAACTATGACGCGGTCGCTGATATGACGAACAACACTGAGATCATGCGAGATGAAGAGATAACTTACGCCGAGGCGGTCCTTCAGATCGCCGAGCAGGTCCAAGACCTGCGCCTGGATTGAGACATCGAGCGCCGAAACGGGTTCATCGCAGACGATAACGGCAGGATTTGATGCAATCGCGCGGGCTATCGCAACGCGCTGGCGCTGGCCGCCCGAGAGATCGAGCGGCCGTCGGTCCAGCAAGGCCTCGGATAGTCCGACCATATCGAGCAGCTCAATAACGCGCTCGTGCCGCTGCCGTTTCTCGACGTCGCCCGAAAGACTATCGGATATGATGCGTCCGGCCGTCCATCGTGGATCAAACGAGCCAAGAGGATCTTGGTAGATGATCGATATTGCCCGCCGCCGAGCCCGCCGTTCGCGTTCCGCGAGCGTGCTCCAAGGCCGGCCTGCAAACTGAACGACTCCATCGTCAGGCTCATCCAGTGCCATGACCATGCGCGCCATCGTCGATTTTCCTGATCCGGACTCACCGACGATGCCCAAAGTCTCTCCGAATCGCAGTTCGAAGGAGACGCCGTCCACAGCCGCCCGTGAAGTGCCATCCGGGCCCTCAAAGCGCTTCACCAGACCTGTCGCTTCGAGCAGGATGGAACGAGCTGGCGGCAACGATTGCACGGGCGGCTGTGTTTGCCGGCCAGGCAAGCGCAGATTAGTCGATGGTGAGAGACGTGAGCCGCGCGGCCGGCCTGATGGCACAGCGTCCAGCAGCTGACGAGTATAGGGGTGTCGCGGATCTTTGAATATCTGGACGGCGGGGCCACGTTCGACGACCTCGCCTCCTCGCATGACGAGGATCTCATCCGCCACGCGGGAGACCACTGCCAGATCGTGACTGATCAGGATCAGCGCCTTGCCCCTGGCTTTGGTTTCCTGGAGGAGTGCCAGCACATGAGCCTGCGCCATCACGTCGAGCGCGGTAGTCGGCTCGTCGGCGATGAGGACGCGTGGATCGAGTGCAAGAGCCGCCGCGATGAGAGCTCGCTGACGCTGACCGCCGGATAATTGATGCGGCAGCTGCTCGGCCTTCGTCTCCGGCTCAGGGACACCGACGAGCTTAAGGAGAGCAATGACCCGCTGCGCGAGCTCCTCGCGGGATGATACCGCATTGTGGAGGAGTAAGCCTTCACCAACCTCTTTGCCGATCAGCCGAAGTGGATCAAGCGAGACGAGTGCATCCTGTAATACGAAGCCAATCTTGTTGCCGCGGATGCGTCGCCAGGCACGATCGTTAAGGCCGATCAGGTCCGTCCCCTCGAAGCTCAGCTGGCGTGCATGAACATTGGCGTGGCGACCAGCAAGGCCTATGAGAGCCCGCGCACTTACGCTCTTGCCCGAGCCGGATTCACCGACAATCGCAAGACATTGTCCCGGCCGCAGGGAGAAGGATATACTGCGCACAGCCGCTTTCTGGGCGATGCCGCGCCCGAAGGAAACACGCAGCGAATCGGCTGTGAGGAGGTCTGCCTGCTGCAAGAGAGGCTGGGGGCCGCCCTGGGACATTCACGTTTTTCCTTCTAGACGGTCCTGTAGATGGCGCCCGACAATGGTGACGCTGAGAGCAAACGCCGTCACCGCCAAACCGGGTATGATCTCCAGCCACCAGGCGTAGATCACATAGTTGCGCCCGGCATTGAGCAGCGCGCCCCATTCAGGGGCCGGGGGAGCGACGCCCAGGCCTAGAAAAGCAAGACCCGAGGCCCATATAATCGCCTGGCCTACGCCGATCGTCATCATTGCCGTCAGCGGGCTCATGGCGTTCGGAAGAATATGCCTCCAGACAATACGGGGAAATGGATGACCCAGCACCTTGGCGGCCTCCACATACCCTGTCCCTTTGATGGCAAGCATCTGGCCCCTGATCATGCGCGCATAGCCTGGCGCTGTGCCGATTCCGACAGCTATGACCTCAGTCACTACCGACGGGCCAAAAACGGTCACGAACACAAGGGCGAGCAAGAGCGTGGGAATCGCGAAGAGCACGTCGACAATCCGGCTAAGAATGCTGTCGACTACGCCACCAGAAAGCGCTGCGGCGACGCCGAAAACGATGGCAATGGACATGCTCAGCGCCGTTGCGCCAAGTCCGATGGCGAGGGATTGGCCCGTTCCCTCGACTATTCGAGAGTAAAGATCTCGCCCCAATTGATCAGTTCCCAACCAATGAATGATCGACGGAGACTGCAATGACGATCTCAAATCAATAGCGAGCGGATCGTGCGTCTGCAGTACCTTTGGGGCCATAGCCGCGAAGGCAAAGAGGCCAATTATGATAAGAGAGACGGTAACCCGGAAGGGAACATGGCGCGTGATTGCCAGGACTTCTTTGAGCGAACGAGATATGGTGACTTCGGCGAACATGCTCATGTCAGCTTGATCCTCGGATCGACCAGCCGGTAAGTCAGATCGACGATCAAATTGGCAATAACGAATACGCTCGCAGAGATCAAAACAGCTCCCGAGACAATCGGAACGTCTCTCGAGGACGTTGCAGCGACGAGGACTCCACCTAGGCCTTGACGGGCGAAAACCACCTCGATCAAAATCGCGCCCGAAAGGAGTTTGCCGAGCGCCCAGCCTGACAAGGTAATCCCGGGCAATGCGGCGTGGCGGAGGACATGGCGAAGCCTGACGCCAAAATCACTCATACCTCTGGCCCGCGCGGACGTGACGAATGGCTGCTCGAGCACGCGCGTGAACTCGTTCTGAACGACTTGTCCGAAAAAGCCCGAGAGTTCAAGAGCCAACGCAAGTGTCGGCAGAATGAGCCCGACCGGAGAATTTCCACCGATGACCGGAAGAATGCGCAGCTTTACCGCAAAAACAACCAGCAAAATTGTGGCCAGCCAGTAAGGCGGCACTGTTGCCAAAAAGACTTGCGTGTCATTGAGCAGCTTCGACCATATGTTGTCTCTGCCGGCGATGAACAAGGTTGTCAGGATGGCGATAATCCATGCGATCAGCAGCGCGGCGACCGCCAGAATAATCGTAGGCCCAATCTGCTCCGTGATGATCCCTGCGACAGGCCGATGCTGCTGGTAGGATTCACCAAGATCTCCATGTAGGATTCCCAGTATGTATTTTCCGTATTGAACCACGAGCGGTTGATCAAAGCCGTATTTCGCATTGATCGCCGCGAGTTCTGCCGAGGATGCCGGTCCGACGTTGCCACTTGTCACATTAATGATGATCTGGGCGCGATCGCCAGGCAGCACACACTGAATTAAGAACGCAAACGTTGCGGCAGCCCACACCACCACCACGCCGGACAATATCCGGCGCGTAAACCAAACAATGGGATGATGGGTTGCTATCTTCATGGCATCATTTCTTGTCGTCGAAATGCGCATCATAGAAGACAGGTTCGCCAACTGACCCACGGTCCAGCCAAACGTCTTTCAGGGTCGGCTTGGTTGCCAACGTTACGTCCAGCACAGTAAGGCCAATAGCGGGTGCCTCATCCACGATCTTCCGTTCCGCCTGCTGATAAAGGGCGGTACGTTCAGCTCCATTGAAATTCTGTTCCGCCCTTTGAATGATGTCCCAAAGCATCAAATCCTGGTAGCGTGAGGGATTGAAGCGATTGGGCTCGCCATTCTGATCGGGCTTCCACGAGATCCGGAATATCTCAGCGCCGGGGGCAACCCAATAGAGGAGAACGACCTCATAATCATCGGGTCCGAGGTTTTTCCCGGCGAAGAAGTCAGCCGGATTGGTGGGCTGAAGACGTACGTCAAAACCGGCCGCCTTCGCCTGCTGCTGGACAACTTGCAAGGCTTGCTCGCCATCCGGCTTCAGAAAGGCGTACGAATAGGAAATGCGCACGATCAGCGGACGACCGTTCTTGACGCGAATGCCGTTAGGATTTCTCTCAGTCCAACCAGCCTGATCAAGCAGCTGATTGGCTTTGCGATTATCGTACCCATAGGACTGCCCGAGTTCAGGCAGGTATTCCGGCGAGCTCTGGCTTAGCGCACCGTTGCCTTCGAACGGTAAAGAGCCGAGGAAGGATGTGCCGACCGCGGCCTTTCGGTCAGTAGAATAGGCAAAGGCCTTGCGGACGAGCACGTCGTCAAATGGGGGCCGGGCCGTATACAAAGCGAGGCGCAGAGGGGTGCCCCCGGTCAGGTGCCGCAATACTGGAAAGCGGGAGTTGGCGTCCTTCCATGCGACAGCCGGAATGTCGTATATGGCATCGGTCTCGCCCGCGATCAGCGAACCGTATCGGACAGTCTGATCTGGCAGAAACTTCCAACTAATCCCGTCAACGTAAGCCGGCCCTTGATGTTTTGCGGTGGCCGGCGCCGAATTGTAGTCGGGATTGCGGCGGAAGGTGACTTCTCGCCCATGGTGCCACTTATCGACAATGAATGGACCTGAACCGACGGGGTTCTCGCAATTGACCGCAAGTCCACGTTTGAGTGCCGATGGCGAGAGAATGCCTTGTGAGGATTGGGCGAAGACGTTCAGCAAGGGCTGGAACGGCACCTTCAATTTTACTTCCAATCTCAGAGGAGCAATCGCCCTTGCCGATTCGAAGCTCTCGCCGAGATAAGGAGCAGCAGTCGGATTGCGAAGATCGGGGTTATTGCTGAGCCATCCGTTGATATTGTCAGCGATGGCGTGCGCATCGAGGGCGGTCCCGTCAGTGAACTTTACATTCGGCTTTATCTCGAATGTGTACACCTTTTTGTCGTCGGAGATGGTCCAAGACTCGGCCAGCCATGGCAAGATCTTGCCGTCCTCGTTGCGCGCAACCAGATTATCGCTGTACTGGCGTTGCAGATACCATTGCTGCACCCATCCTCCGAACAGGCAGGCAGGCTCTTGAAAATGCCCGTAACGAATAACGCCTCCTCGCTTGACGCTGCCGGCAAAGCCTTCCTGCGCATGAACGCTGGGTGCCAATTGGGACAGGCCCAGGAGCATGACAAGGGTAGCCGCTACTGTTCTTGCTTGACGGTTGGACTTGCCAGTGAAGCGCCTCGCTGACCGCGCATTGGCTAAATGCATATCCAGGCTCCAGAGATTTGGTGTTGAGGAAGCGTCAGAGCGGTGAGCTCGCTGTGGCTCGTGCCGGCTCGAACGGAGTAGAGATGCCGAAATGCTCTCGCAGTGTCTGTCCCAGATATTCTTTGCGAAAGAGCCCGCGCTTCTGCAGGATGGGAACCACATTGTCGACAAACGCTGAAGTGCCATCGGTGAGAACATCCGGAATGATGTTGAAACCATCGACCGCGCCGGCGCGGAACCATGCCTCAATCGATTCCGCGATCTGCTCGGGTGTACCCACAAGCAAGCGGTGGCCAAAAGCTTGAACGCTGCTGATGATCTCGCGAACCGTCCGACCTTGACGCGCCAGAGCTTCAATCGTGCGATGGTGACCGACAGAAAACGGAACATGATCTGCATCAGGCAGAACCTCCTCCGGGATTGGCCTTTCCAGGCTGAGCTTCTCGACCGCCACACCCATGCTTCTTGCAAGGGCGCCAGTGGCGCGCTCCAGATCGAGCAGCCCATCAAGCTTTTCTTTGCGACGAGCCGCTTCTTTCTCGGTGCCCCCGATACAGGTGACAAGGCCCGGCAGGATGAGCGGACCCGCAGGGCGGCCGAATTGCCGAGAGAGCGCACGCAGGCGCTCTGCCTCCCGCAGAGCCGTCGTCAAGTCCCCGGCGGCCGCAAACACGACATCTGCACTGCGGGCACCAAGCCGTAGTCCGGGATCCGAACCGCCCGCCTGAACGATGACTGGGTGACCTTGGGGCGAAGCGGGATGCGTCAGTGGGCCTCGGATGCCGAAACTATTGGTATTTGGATCGAGCAGGCGGAATTGACTCTGATCTGCGTAAACTCCCGCAGCCTGATCGGCGATGACCACCTCGCCGCTCCAGCTCAGCCAGAGAGCACGGACCGTTTCAACGAAGTCCTCGGCCCGTCTGTAGCGATCCGCTCGCCCGACTTCTCGACCGCCAAAGTTTGCTACCGTCGCCGGGCTCGACGTCGTGACTGCGTTCCAGGCAACGCGGCCACGGCTGATGACATCGAGCGACTGGAAACGCCGAGCGAGATTGTATGGCTCATTGTAGGTCGTCGACGCTGTCGCGATCAGGCCAATCCGCTGCGTTTCGCGTGCAATCACCGCAAGAACGAGGGTAGGTTCGAGCCCATTCAGCGGTGGCTGGTGCGTAATGTCGAAACTTATCGCGGGAGTATCGGCGAGGAATACAGCATCCAGCAGACCACGCTCCGCAACCTTCGCAGCCCGGACGTAGTGCTCGATATCGAAAAAGGCGCTTGGATTTGTACCTGGCCAGCGCCACGCGGCGGAATGGCCACCAGCGCCATGAAGATTTAGGCCGAGATGAAGCATGGAGTTAACCGAAGACATCACAACCCCTAATGCGGCGGCCTCTTAGCCACTTGGTGGGCCTTGAGGACAAGTCAATGTCAGCGACCACCCTGCCCTTTCGCGCAAGCTCACGCTGAATGTGCGCCGGGCAGCCGATTTGAGGCAGCGATAACAAACCGTCGGCTGATGTTAGAGAACTATCACCGAAGAAGAATTCGGCTGCGTGCTGTGATGTTCTGCGCGCGGGCGCAGCCCGCAAGAGCTTCGACCACGGCGGTTGCCGATTGACGCCGTCGTGACAGCCAGTTCCAGCGGCTATTTGATCCCACACGAGTACACTCACATCGGCGCCCCAGAATTCATCAACGAGCCAGCTCCTTCTCAGCAAGGTGTTCTGATGCCCATTCGCGATCGGAACGTTTGGACTCGCGATCGGGCGAGCAAGGATTGACTAGAGGATCTTTAGAGGTCGAGACCACACAACCGCAATAGTTGAGTATTTCAATCTACTATCGTCTGTTGGCATCCCCTTCTATTGCGACGTCTATCTGTTCATCGCTTAGCCCAAATGGTCTCGGATCAGGCTCCTCGAACATGCGCTGCGTGATTGTAGCGACTTTAATTGGCAGCGCCGGCTCAAAGCGAAGAACATGAATTGATGCGCTCGAGAACACACCACAGATTTCGCGAGACATTGTTGATCAACCGCATACTGCCCCGTTGCAAATCGACATCCGATCAATAAGGCCGCGCCAAGCCAACCATCCAATAATGCGATGAAACATTCTAGATTATAGATGCCTCGTTAAGGCAATGCTTGGGCGCTGAGCTTTGTTCTGCACCACCGTGGCGCCTGCTGCATTCGAAGATCCTCCGGATCTTCGCTTGATTGTCCTGCAGGCGCTGCAGGTTCTCGCTTTTTCTATCGGCATGATGACCGACCGCGACGCGACTTTGCAAGAATGCCCGTCCTCGAGGCCTCCCTCATGAGAGCGCCGCGCTATGTGCACGGGACTCAGTTACTTTTGAAGACAAACGCCTTGGAGCGTAAAACATCGGGAGCATCACCGTTCACGAAATCACTCAGTTGGGTATCGGACTGCGTCACTTGTCGGCAGATGGGGTCGGGCGCGCCTTCGTGATGAATCGCAGGCTATCAGCTTCATCAATGCCATTTCGAACCGTCTGGCTAGCCTCGAGGTCTGCGGCCACCTCCAGCGAGAAAAGATCACGGACGACACGCTGCGCGCCCATGGTGGACGAACGCAGGCCCGGCGTTCTGACCTAAGTCACCGCCGTCCCGCCATTAGCAACAGAAATGAAACTCCCCGAGCGCCAAGAGCCGCTTCCTTCGGCTATCCGGGCTGGTCGCTTTGGATCGACCCAGGAAGACTTATGATTGCCCTAGGACTTTTTGTTCAGCTGCGCCTGCAGGTCACACCAAAGGCTTGCGAGGGCGATATGCTTGTAAGGCGCGACCGACGTTGTGGTGCATTGTGTGGCGCATCGGCTGCAAGCGTCAACGCCCGTTTGTCTTTTCCGAACCGAGGCACCCGTGCGCCAGTTCTTGCCGCCGCGGAGTCTATGCACCCGAATCGTTTGTGACCCGGCCAAGCTCTGGTTGGCAGTTCAACGTCTCGCGCCCGCACAGCGTTTTATTGTTGTCAGTTAAGCCATTCCCCATGTGTTGCGGATGCGTGAATCGCAATCGCACGCCCGGCTCTTGTTTTACGGCCAGCGCCCGGCGCACCCACGCGAGGTCTCGTTTCAGCAGTCCCGACAGAGGAATGAGCTTCACGCCACCCCGGCCCGGACACGAGCCCGACGTCTGCGGCCAGGCTCAGCTGTTCGGATCACAGCTAGCATCTTGACGAGCACTTAAAGGAGATCCACTCGGAGCCGATGCAAGCTGGCCCAGGCATACTTCTCCACGCCGCTCAAGCTCACCGATAGCGGCGCTTCCGCCGCGCTGCTTTTCCCCGGACCTTCACACGGCGCTGGCGTGGAGCGGATAGCGACGATGGTCCCAAACTCTGCTCTGCAATGAACAACAGGCTCGCGGGGGTAGTCGGAAAGGAGACCGCGTTTTCTTCAAGCAATGAGTCTGGTCAGCTGTTCGACAGCTAAGCCTTCTAGCATGACAGCATCTTTATCCGGACAGCAGGCCGACTTGATGGCCCACACTCTGGAACAGAAGAATGATTAGGATCGGCGGTCACTCCGACCCATACGCCCTCAACACACCGATCGGTTCGAGAACCGGAGCCGGTGCGTCTTAACGACATTGCGGGCATCTCGGTTTCTGATCCTTATCGGATCAACTTCGTACGAATGATATTGACAAAGGCTAGCAAAGGGAGACCGACATGGACCCATTTGAGGACGTCAACCGATCCGAGGCTCGGATGGATCACCTCGAGCCGCAACAGGAAGAGACAGCGCAAGCAGACTTTGAGCAGCGGCTTAGAGAGTCTCAGCCAATCCTCGCAGCATTGGCTTCACCCGGGGCTGGATCGAGCCGGACGGTAACAGACGGTAACAAGAGAGCGCAAACTATCCCGGAGAATGAACGGTGCACGGCTGCATCCTTTGTCGGAACGCGCGCTCAACTTGCCACAACGCTGACGTGCGCTAACATTGCGGAACTCAGAAGAGAAATCGAACTCGCTGCGCAAAGATCAGCAAAATGGTCACGAGCGAGTGGATCGTCGGTCGACCGCGTCGATAGTGGCCGCGTTTACGACGACGTGGTGGGATCGTCATACGTGGAGCTGGAGCGCTTTCAAAACCACGCCAGCCATTGCAAGCCACATGCGTTGGACCATCAAAGCGCGATGGCCCATTTGCGTTCCATGGCGGCTTTGCGTTACGAAGCCGCCCCATGGATATATGGGGAGGCCAACGACTTGATCTGGGTCGCACAGCGGCAGAGCACATGAGGGGAGGTACCAGTTCTTCGCCTTTTGTGTCACTGTCCGAGGAGGCCTCACAACTGCTCCTTTCGCCCGACGATGACAACGAGTATGGCGCCAAAGCAATCGCCGAAAACGCGAATGAGTTGCACACCTACACGGTCCCGAGAGTCACAACATGGACGGCGGAAGACATCGTCAGTATTCTCGAGGACGGGACTGAGAATGACGAACCCGCTCTGGCTTGGGTGAGCGATACCCCAACCGAGGAGCGTGAGGTACTATTTCTGGGCGGAAACCTGGATGACTATCGGACCGCTAGCGCATCAAATCCATACAAAACGTCAGGAACAAACGACTGAGTGGTACAGGCCTCGGAAAGGGTGACTTGCCTTTTCCGACGCTCGGAAAAATCAAACAGTAGCGTTTCACGCTACCAATAATACTCCGGCCCAACTGGCCAGCGCGGGGGACTGGCCGAGTACCGCGCTCGGAAACATGAGAGTTTCAGCCAGAACCTGTATCGTCTCTAAAGTTCGCCGCACTTATCCGGGGGTTGGAACGCCCTTGCCGATCATTGTTCAATCTACTTTCAGCCTGGCCAGGTCGAGGTTTTGCGAAGTTAACTGAGTAGCGACAGAACGAGGTAGCCATGCCCGCCGACCGCAGCATGGATCGATACAACGCGATCAGCCCAACCGATGGCCGCGCTCAGCTCTTCCGTTGGCGCGCAATTTGGCTGAACGAGGTGCTCGTCGGCACCTCGAGCAGTTGCCCAAGCTGCCCAAACCACGGATCGTTTGCTCAGAGAGCTTTGATCCGCGCGCGAACGCAGTTTACGACTGAGCAAACCCATAGCGGCCAGCTCAAATGATCTTAAGCGGGATGGTTCAATCACCTTGTGGCTGCATTCGGCAGCACTGAGATTTCAAGGTGAAAGGACCCCCAAAGAGGCGGATGAAGGATACGAGCGCATCCTGGGGGGCCTAGGTCGAGTGTCATCAACGCGAGCCCGCGGCTGGATCGACTTGGAATGTTCTTACGATGACCGCAGACTGCGTGAGGGCGTCCTTGGCGAGCTCATCTGAAGCGTTCAAGTGAGAGCCTTGCTCCCCCCCTCCGACGACTGCCTGAACCGCCGATCTTCCAATCCCTGATATCGAATCTAGATCGGCGGCCCTCATGAGTTACCTGAGCAGCACGTTCGTGCAACTTGATCCTCGCCCGACGAAACGACCGTCAGAAACACTCTGATCGCTCCTGACGATCGAAAGGATGCGTATCCGTGCGAAGGTGTCCGCGCGATTAAAGGATTAAGTCCTTGAAGCGCCCCCTGCTCTATGCTCTTCGTTACCAGATGAACTTTGCGCCATCCGGCAGTTCGCAGATGAATTCGCCCTGGTTCACGAGTTCGGTGGTCCCGACGACAAGTTTCGAGGCTCGCACCGTCAGCTTGCCTTCGCGGCTAAGGCTATGCCGGATGTACTCGGTCACGGCATGTCCGGAGCTGTCGACCGTTTGATGAGCATTGGCGAAGCTGATGCCGTTCTGGACGGTCACCCTGAAGGCATTGATGACCAGACCGGCTTGCGTCGCCGACGCAGGCTTGCCACCCTCCGCTGTGGTACAGCGGCTCATGTCTAGTATGAGCTTTACATTCTTACCCGCCTGGAGGGCACTAAGCACCTCGGTGTATTTCGGCGAGGGCTCGTCGGCTCTCGCCGGCGCGCTCGCGGTCGCGGCCGAAAGCAAGGACAACAGGATCGTTAGTGCTCGGCCAGTAAACTTCATATGCTCTTCTCCCTCGATAAGTACCGCAGATTGCGCTTTTAACGACGTCGTGCTCGCAAGCCACTTGTCTGATTCCAGACAAACGCGCGCTCGCGCCTGTACAAAAGCAGCCTGTCGCAATGAGGCGCAAGTCGCTGTGATAGCTATTCCGACATCACAACCTCGTAGGTCAGGTTTGCCGAGGTGGCTTAGCTTCGCGCACGTCGACTACAACGATTTGATCCAGCCTCGTCCTCCGCTTGGAAACAACAAAACGGAAGCCCGTTGCGCTTGTCCGTCGCAGTCCTAACGGGCGAGAGAATGCAGTTCTCACATCTGCATAAAGAGACGATCTACGAAAGACACTCGACCACCGGCAAGCGCCAGTTCGCCCGTCTTGCTGTGCAAGGGCCGTCTCCCTAGATGAAGCGTCCGCAATGAGGTGGTGGAGCGAACCCGACGCGGCGGTCCGAAAAAGCTCACCCAGCGGACCCGATCTCGGCCTGATCGAACACCAATGCCGGAAGGCACAAGGCAGCACCGTATTATGATCCGTCGCATCGCGCGGCTTCCGTCCAGCTGACCGTTCGCCACGTTGCCTGAATCTATTCGATTCCTTCCAGAGCTAAATGACCTCCTTCCTGATCCGTCAGCTTCTCGAAAGCTGCACCTGCAACGATCGACGCCGACCGCCTGCACTTCGAAGGGAGACGGAGATGAATGTTGATCCAGGAAATGCCGCAGACACTCCCTTTGAGGTTCACAACCCGCCACAGGAGCCGCGCCGGGTCCACGTGCCTCAGGATGAGCTTAACGCCCAGATCAGCGCGCCGGCGCACAGTTCAAACGACACAGCAAGCTTCGAGCAGCAGCTGCATGACTTGACTCTAGACGATGTAGATTCGGTCTACCCAACCTCGGCTTCACTCCCCTTAGCGGCACCTTTCGCCACCGCCAGCTCCTCGTCTGGGCCAGGCGCGGCGGCCTCGGAAACCGGTCGCTATCCAGCCCCATCATTTGTCGGCGCGCGCGCCCAGCTTGCGGCAACGCTAATGGGCGCCACGCTCCAAGAGCTCAAGAACGAGATCGCCCTCGCCGAAAAGCAATCAGCGCGATGGACGCGAGCGGCGGACAACGGTGTCGACCGGGATCGCATTTACGACAATATAGCGGCATCGACATATCTCAAGCTGCATCGTTTCCAGAACCAGGACAGCGATTGCAAACCGCGCACGGAAGCCACGACATCTGCAATATCACACGTCCGTAACACGGCGCGAGATCATTCGTCCATTGGGGACCCTCTGGAGCGATATCCCCTGGACCTGGCACGGCAGGCTGGATGGCATATGCGCGGTAAGACCGCTTCTCCATTCGTGTCGTTGGTCGAAGACCCTTCGAAACTCAGCGTTTCCCGCGACCACTGGTCGAGAGCGATCGCAAACAATGCCAACATGCTGCATACCTACGTCGTGCCGAAGTCTGCGGTGTGGACGCCCGACGACGTACTGAGCAGTATTGGCCTTGCAATGAATGTGGAGGATAGCGACAACATCGATGGGGATGTGGATTTGATGTGCTCGCTTGGCAGAACGCCAACTAGTGAGACAGAGCGCTTGTTCCTGGGCGGCAATTTGGAAACCTATCGTGTCGCCAGCGAAGACAATCCCTTCAAGCGGAAGACTGGAGAGTAACGATTAGTCCAACTGGCGACTGCGCCATGCTCGTAGGTCCCTTAATGCTGACTAGATGACCACCCGAAGGAAGGGTCATCCCCGCGAGCCCGCTTCACGAACAACGATAATGGTTTGGCCACAGGCTCTGATACCTATCCCTTGACCCGTGCGAGGGAAGAAGGGGCGCCCACATCGCAAGAGGTACCCGACATTGTGGCGGAGGACACACACGTGCCATTGTTTGTTCTTCCCCGGCCTCATTCGAGTGCTGCGGCCTCCTCGCATCGATCCAGCCGCCGCCGACACCATTCGGAAGAACGTTCAGACGACGCGAGCCGCTAAGGCCGCGCATCGATCGTTTCCGCACCTCGACCTGCCATTGATGGTGCGATCGATCCCAAGAGATCGAACAGGATCGTATCAAAGATCAAGTCAATAAAGTCTCACTCACGCGGCAAGCCGTGCCGCAGCACAATGGTCTATTCGCCACCTGGATGCGTTCCATCAAAACAATCGATTTTGCCGATCTTGCCTAAAAGCTCCATAGTCGCTCGTGATGCATGGAGGCAGCATTCAAGAATGTCGTTTCGCAACCCTTCCAGTCCCTTGCCTGTTAAAACAGCTCGCGAGCTCCGGCGGCTGCATCGCAGAGGTTAGCTCCTGCGCCTCAGATCGCATTACGGGGCGCCACTGTCCCCCTGCTGAAATCGCACGCACGAAGTCGACCGCACGACCGCGACGTCACACCTAAAGGGCCAGCAAAGACCACCGCCTTCACACACTGTCATCGCCTTTGACTCAAGCTAAGCTTTGATTTGGACCGACGATATGCTCATGACATTGAGGAGATGGACGCGCGCGACGCGCAACTCGATAGTTTGGTTAGGACGTGTCGTCATGGCCAAAGAGTCCTTGCGAGCTCAAGAGCACTGCCACGGACCAGCGGTCAAAAGCACTTGAACCTCACCTAGCGTCAGATTGTAGGATTTCTGACAACCGCGACACCGACCCCGCTCGCGTGAACTCTTCCTGACAGGTAGCAAGAATTGCGAACGTCTCAAAAGAACAATGCTCCGCTGCGCCGCCAAATCATGCTGCTGGATAGCTCCTCTCCAGGACCAGCGTCCCACATCGCCCATGTGAAGATCAAAGGATGCAGCGCCGATGCTATCCCAAGCGAATCAAGATGCGCCGTGCGAGAAGAACGCTGGCAGCGGCTATCTCGGCCTTGCGGGGCACACTCCAACTCCGAAGTCGAGATCCGATCGTTCTGGCGCCGTGCACTCCGTGAGGCGAAATGGTTCTGGTGTAGGCACCGGGATCTATGCGCGATGGCAAAACTGTGGAGCTCGTTTCTGCAATGGCTCGCAGCTTTCGCCGGGCTGCGACGTATGCGGGGACCTCGGGCGCGTCAGAACTTAAGCACGGTTGACACCTTGCGTCCGAACAATTCCGAGCGAGAGGGTGCTCTTCCGACCGCGAGGGGCATTGATCGTTTCGGCGTGCATCTCGGCCTGTGAAGCCAGTGGCCAGCTGCCTCGCGTGAGGTGTCCATGAATACCGGAAAGACTTGCACTGTCGTGACTTCACGACACGACAGGCTCGACAGCCCAGCAAGACTGGCCGCAGACCAAGACGAATTGGGGAGTTTCCATGTCGGTTTCGCTCATCTGTTCAGCCACAAATCCGATCGTCTCCCGCGCTTTGGTTTCGCTTACGCGGCTCGGCGCTATTCGTACTGCGGGGGTCGGGTCAGTGCGTGCAAGAACGGCCGCGATCGGCCCACGGACGCTTCAGCGGGCTGCCGCGGTTGCCAGTCTCTTAAACAAAATCAGATCTGGCATGAGGGGCATCTTGAGCGGCGCCGACGCCGTAAGCAGGCCACAGCGGTCCGCTCCACCCTCTCGTTTCGGCTGTTCAAACTCACACCAGTCCAGCCTCCTCTCAGTCCCATCGAGCCCCACGCTCAACCGTGACGCGCTCAGGTCTTCGTGGATGGACGAGAGGCAATGAAATGCGAATTCTTCTGGTTGATCATCATGCGGACTTTGCCCGCCACGTGAAGGAAGTGCTGCTAAGTTGCGGCTTCGCCGTCGACGTAACACGCACGCTGGATGAGGCGGCGGCCGCGCTCGATTGCGCGAACTACCACATGGTCCTGCTCGAATCGGCTTTGCCCGATGGCGACGGATTGGACTGGCTGAAGCAGTTGCGGCGCGAGGGACGGTCAATGCCCACCATGATGATGAGCAGTCTCAATGATCTCGGCCGGCGGATTGCGATTTTCAATGCGGGCGCGGATGATTTTCTGCCTAAGCCCGTGTCTACCGACGAACTCATTGCTCGTATGCGAGCGATTTTACGACGGTCAACGCAAATGACGGCGCCGGTGGTGACATTCGGGAATCTGCATTTCGATCCGATCGCGCGACAGGTATCGGTCGGTGGTCGTATCCTCAGAATTGCGCGCCGGGAAGTGTGCATTCTTGAACATCTGCTCAACCGAGCGGGCCGTACCGTACCGCGCGCATCGCTTGAAGATAGCTTGTATGCATTTGACGACGAAGTCTCGACCAATGCGCTGGAAGTCGGCATCTATCGCTTGCGCACGCATTTGAGCCAGGCGGGTGCAACGCTCAGGATCAAGACCGCGCGCGGTGTCGGTTACACCCTTGAACTCATTGGCGCAGCCTCGGCTGCCTAGCCAATCGAACCTGAAAGCGATACTCCCTTGAACATCGTTGACAATGCCGCCTGCGCTGATGAGCCGTCCATGGTGGCAGGCCGCTCGCACCATGCCACTTTTCACCGTCTCTGCTACGCCCTGTGCGCAGTCGCTCTGTTATTTCCGTTTGCTGCCACAGCTCAGACAAAGCGAGATGGCAAAGCAGAACAGCCACGCGCGGGATTTGGCAGCACCACTGGCACGCTTAGCCTTACATCCTCGCAGGGCAAGACAGTTCATCTGACCGGACCGGCTGCGAGCATTTTTGTCGCGGACCCGGCGATTGCGGACTATCAGGCGCCGTCGAACACCACGATCTTCGTCTTTGGCAAAAAGTCGGGACGGACGAGCCTGTTCGCCCTGAACGACAAGGGAGAGGCTCTGGCTGAGCTGCGTATTGTCGTTACTCAACCGATCGAGGATCTGCGGGCCGCGCTGAAGGCCGAGGTCGGCGACTATCCGATACAAGTCAGCTATACCCCCCGCGGCGCGATTCTTAGCGGGACCGCGCCCAACGCCGATGTTGTCGAGAACGCCAGGAAGGTCACTGAGCAGTTTCTTGGGGCGGGCGCGCTGGTTGCCAACAAGATACAGGTCGCTGGCTCGTTGCAGGTGAATCTCAGCGTCCGGGTGGCAGAAGTCTCCCGCAGCGCGGTCAAGGATCTCAATATCCACTTCACTGCCTCCGGCCCAAGCGGCGCTTTCCTCATTAGCGGCAAAGAGGGGGGGTCCGGCGCGGCCGGCGGCGGCGGCACGATCGGGATCGGGGTTAGCGCCGGCAATACCAACCTCAGCGCTGTTCTCGACGCCCTCGCGAGCGAGCACCTCGCCTCAATCCTGGCTGAGCCGAATCTGACGGCAATGTCCGGCGAAGCCGCAAGCTTTCTCGCCGGCGGAGAATTCCCGATTCCAGTCATGCAGGACAATCGACAGGTTTCCGTCCAATTCCGGCAGTTCGGCGTGAGCCTGGAATTCGTCCCGACTGTGCTTAACAACAATCAGATCAATATACGTGTGAAACCCGAAGTCAGCGAATTGTCGAGCGAAGGCGAAGTCAGAATCAATGGCATGGCGGTCCCTGCACTCTCGACGCGACGCGCGAGCACCGTTGTCGAGCTCGCCAGCGGTCAGAGCTTTGCAATCGGCGGCCTCATCAGGCGCAACTTCAACACTGACATCCGCGAGTTTCCCTGGCTGGGCGATGTGCCGATCCTAGGGGCGCTGTTTCGCTCCTCAGATTTTCAAAAACGTGAAACCGAGCTGGTCATTATTGTCACGCCCTACATCGTGCGGCCGGCATCGAACCCAAACAAGATGAGTGCGCCGACGGACCGCATCTCACCTCCGTCAGACGCGGGGCGCATTTTGACGAACACGGTGGCCCGGCCGCCGCGGGACCGCGATGCGCCTCGCACCAGCGCACCAGGATTGACCGGCAGCGCCGGCTTTATCATCGAATGAGGATCGTCAATGACCTTACGACATTTGTGTCACTTGATCGTTATTGGGACAACATTGGGCGGCTGCGCAAATAGTGCCTCGGTCCATCTCGGGCCGGCTGAACAAGCAATACAAGTCGAGCAGAAGAAACGTATCTTGTTCCTGCAGAGCCTACGTGGCTCCGAAAAGCGTCAGCTGCGGAGCTTTATCGCGAACGTCAGCGGCGGCCGGCGGGATGCACTCCACGTGGATGTCACCGGCTCACCCAGGCTCATTGCCCAAGTGGCGCACGAGGCGCGCGCCATGGGCGTTGCTCCTTATAACATCCGCCTGTCCGCTTCCCCCGTCGATTTGCCGCTCCGTTCCGGCGTGAGGATCGAGGCGATCACCTTTGATGCCCATCCTCCGATCTGTCCGTCGCTTTTGATCGTCGGACCAGCCGTGAACGACAATTCGTTCGAACCCACGCTTGGTTGCTCGACCAAGAACAATCTGGCAGTTATGGTAAACGATCCGCTCGACCTGCTGGATAATCGGTCTGTCATCACAAGTAATGGCGATCGCGCCGCCATTCCTCTGGCCAACTACGGTACCTTCCCCCCGCGTAACAAGAGCAACGGAGAAGAGGGACCAGGTACGGGAGCCCCGAACGCGGCGGGAACGACAGCACCGAATGTACAGCCGCTCCGATAGCAGTTTTTGGCGAATGTCCGGAAATCAACACCGCTGCCCTCCATGTGGTCAGCAAGGAGAGACGAGTCGGTCGTGACGCGCAAAGCCGCGCTATGGTTTGGGAGTGGTGACGATCAAGCGCAACGTGCCGCATGGCTCAGATCGAGAACGGATGGTGGATCTTGTTCACCCGCGCCAATGGATCTCGTCCGGAAATTCCACGTCGCCTGCGCGTGCTCAAGAAGGCGCCATCACCACCCTGAGCGCTTCGACAGTGAAACCGTGACCGGACCTGCTTGTGCGAGATCGACGCCGGAAGAGAGAGTTTGCGATCTATGGGGCGTGTCCAAGAGGGTGACTTAGGCGTGGCGACCACCGGTCGTTTGACCCCGCGGCGTTATGACTAGGGAGCGCCCATTTCTAGCTCCATTTCAGTAACCCGCTCGGCAGCTGGTTTGCATCATCGTCGTCCCATCCAATCGATGGAATGTCCCGTTACGCGAGTATCACAGTTGCCGCCCCCTTGAACGCTGTGTAAGGGGCACACCGGATTAAACGAACAAGAGCATGGTTTGTCCTGGGTGCCTGAATTCGCGCGGCTTCACAAGCTAGCGTTGCCTCTCAATAGAACGACCCGTCCATCAGCAGTCAAAACGCGCTCGGGCTCTGGCTTCATGGATCAATAGCCGTCGGCAATCCCTGAGCTAATCTGCCGCCCAGCATATCGGAGCGGGTGTTGAAACCGAACATGGACCGAAGTGGTATATGAATGACTTCGTTTCGCTTCTATTTCTCGCAGCAGGCGACCACCAACCAGAGATGGCGAGCTTTATTGAAAGCGCGCGTTTCTGGGAATGCTTGTCAGGAACGCGCAAGAGTGCGCTCAATTCTGGTGCCGCCCATACCGATATCTCGTTGGTTCAAGAAGCGAGCGACCCGTCGCCGCCTCGCGCCCGACCTCCGACTAATAGAAAGCCCCCGGGTGGCCCGGTCCTCACGATCATCGCGCTGTAAAGGGACCGAGATCTGAAGATCAAGACGGTAGCGAACGTCTGTGGCGCACACCACCATTGCAGCTCAACACTTCAGTTGAAGACGCTGTTTTTCATCCGGCGCTTTCTTTTGCCCGCTCGAGCGATGCTACAGCGCACGCCGGCCGTATTCCCATTTCATTCTACCTTTCCGCCTGGCCACGTCAGATTTTGGAAAGCTAACGTGAGTAGCGGAGTAACGAGAGAACGATGCCAGCGGACTGACCATGGACCGATTCAACACGATCAACCCAGCCGATAAAGAGTTCACTGCGTCAGACGCGACCGTGGAACAGCCGGAGCAGCCGAATGCGGCGTTTGAGCAGCACCTGGCAGGGGTGCGAGAAGCGGGCCCCGTATATCTTCACGCGGCGCTATATGATGTCACTGAGGAAGACGATCGCCTCATCCAAGCGGCGTCGGCCGCGGCTCTCGATCGAGGGCAGCCGCCGAGTAAAACCACCGTCGAAATTTATGATCGTCGGCTTCGCAACTTGGCGGACGCACTGAAGAAGGCTGGCAAATCAATTTCTGGGCTGGATGACGATACGTTGACCCGGTACGCTGAGAAGCTGCTGCCAGGCGATAAGATCATCGCCCCAGCATTGTCAATGGTCAGTCGGTATCGCGAGCCCGACGCCAACGCTGGCCCCCTCTCAACACATTATCGTCCTTCCAGGAAAGATGAGAATCTCATCAGGGACGCCGCCGAGGCACGCTTTGGTCGACGGATCGGCAAGAGTAGGGCCGAGGGCTATGCGAGCGCTCTGCGGAAGTTGGCGGCAGCGCTCCGCCCCCTGTCCATTGCCGAGCTCAATGATGGTAAACTGCTTGGCCACGCGCACAAATTGTTTCCGAATGACAAGGCCCTCATCTCCGCCTTGAACGCCTTTAGCGACTATCGCGCGATCAGGCAGAACAATTTGGGCGGGGAAGGAGGCAGTTCGCGCAAGGTCACTCAGCCGTCCGCCTCCTCGCCCATGCGACCGGCCGATGAGCAGCCGACAGGAAACGTTGCGGAGGGGCGCGGCTCATTGCCGCCCGGGTTCAATGCTCCGCAGGTCTGGCATGGAGTGGGGTTAGCCCATTCTCCTGTACAAAGTGTCGTCCAGGATGTGCTTTTCGATGCCGCGGATGGCGAGCACCTCTTGCCCGCGACAATGCTTGGGCCAACGGTCAGTTCAATGCCCCAATCGCCGGTGCAAAGTGTCGCTCAGGAAGCCCTTTTCGATGCCGCGGACCGCGAGAAGCTCTTGTCGGGGGCGACCTCCGATGCACCGGTGTCTTGGCCAAGGATGAGTTCCACTATCCACTCGCCGGTGCAAAGTGTCCCTCAGGACGCGCTTTTCGATGCCGCGGTCCGCGAGAACCTCATGCCGGCGCCGACCTTCGATGCACTGGTGCCTTGGCCAACAATGAGTTCAACCATCCACTCGCCGGTGCAAAGTGTCCCTCAGGACGCGCTTTTCGATGCCGCGGATCGCGAGAACCTCATGCCGGCGCCAACCTTCGATGCACTGCTGCCTTGGCTAACAATGAGTTCAACCGTCCCCTCGCCGGTGCAAAGTGTTGCTCAGGAAGAGCTTTTCGATGCCGCGGATCGCGAGAACCTCATGCCGGCGCCAACCTTCGATGCACTGCTGCCTTGGCCAACGATGAGTTCAACCGTCCCCTCGCCGGTGCAAAGTGTTGCTAAGGAAGAGCTTTTCGATGCCGCCACTTGGCAGGCGAGCTCGAGGGAGCCGAATTCCGCCTCTGAAGACCACTTTCGGCAGATGATAAACGAAGGCGCTGGGGCTCAGACCACGCTTGAGCAGACGTTCGTGGCAGCTGACGAGTCCTTTGATGCGTCTTTGAGCGTCCCCGAAGATTTCTCCCATGGGACTCAGGCCGCGCCGAATATGATGCACAGGCTTCGCCGCTGGGGCCTCTTGCCGGATGCAGCACAGCGGGTAAAGGCCTACGATATTCGAGGTGAACGCTATATGGCCGTCTTGGGACCGGGAGGACTTAATGATGTTCAGCTCGTCCATCTGCGGTCGCCCGCTGTCGGTGATACGTTCGATGTTTCGTTCGCCGTTCCCAAGAATTTTTCCCATCGCACCCAGCTGGCCCCCGACATGATGCTGACCACCTTGGGCCAGTGGGACTTCTTGCCTGTTGCGGAACATCCAATCATGAACTTTGAGATCGGCGGCGAACGCTACACGGCCGTATTGGGACCGGCAGGGCCCAAGGACGTTCAGCTCATTCATCACCCTCGGCCCGCTTTGCCGGGCGAAGCTACGCCTGCGGCACCGAGGACTCGCTCAGATATCTACGGCGGTCCGGCGCCAGGCCTTGATTCGGCGGCTCCCTTCGAATGGAGCGGGGACGCTCCCTCGCTGCTGGCGCCGAACCTTCCTCTGTCGTCTGCCGCACCTGCATCAGGCCATCAGCCAGTCCCGCAAGCGCCTGAACTGGGAGAGTTCTTGGGCGACGGATGGACGCACGCCTCCCAAGAGGCTTCGCCTGCCGTGATCGACACACTGCAGAGTCTAGGCCTTCTGCCGAGCCGGGACGTCCCAATGACCGCTTTTTTTATCCACGGTCAGCTCTACACGGCAGAAAGCCTACCGGGAGGCCGCGTTCTTCTCTTCCATCAGCCACAATTTGGCTGAATGAGGGGCTCCTCGGCACCTCGGACAGCTCCTCCTTCCTGAGATCTGAGATGGACGCTTCAACGATGCCGGGCGATGAGCAAATCCGACCTTTCCAGTGCCACCATGATCTCAAGCAGCTATCAATCAAGTAAGCATTCGGCAGCACGGCGCTCTGCAGAGCAAGTGGTCGAGGAGCTCGGCCATTTGGCTTTGCCCTCACAGATCCGGTCAGGCGGCTTTCCCGCACCCGGCTCTTCCCGAGGGTAACCCGCGTCATATCCGCGCCTGCGCCCATGTGCGAGTGATGCGTGGAGTTGGCAGGCGGAAGCGTGCCGTCAGGGTCTCGAACTCCGGCCAGCCCATGCGCCGACTTTTCTGGCTACGCGGTCTCAGACAACATCCAGGTCGGACGCACTTCGGGGTGGAAGCCGTCGAGCGCTGGACAATTGTGCGGCCTGCCATAATAGCCATAGTGTGCGCGCAAAACGGCGGCGAGCCACTCGTGCTGCGTTGCCAGTGGCGCGTGCATGAGCGCTAGGCCTCCTGGCGCAACGCCGTTAGCTTGCGCGTCAGGCGTTTCCCTTCCGTCTTGTGCTTCACGATGAACCGGCCATCTCGGTTCCGCCCACAGTAACGGGTAAAGCCGAGGAAGGCGAAGGTCTCTGGCCGCCGCTCACCGCCGCTTACGCGAGAGGGTCCGCGAACCGGCCAAACTCGATCAGCCGCGTCTTGACCTCATGAAGCATCAGGCCGAAGCCGGCCAGCCCCGCCTTGAGGGCAAAGAGAGCATTTCCCGCGCATTTGCCTTGTTCTCGAAGCCCATGACGAAGTCGTGCGCGTAACGCACGATCACGATAAGACCGCGTGCGTGGCGATGACGCCATTTTCTGGGTCCAGAGATCGGGGATTTAGTGCAGGAAGATGTTGGCAAGGAGCGGGCCGATGCCCGCCGCTTGCGGCGTGCCCCTGTCCGTCTCTTGCTTCTCGCCGCTCTAAAGAACGCGGCTCGCAGCCACAGCCCGATGAGCTGCAAGATGCGAGGATCGGCGATCCTGTGCGCCCCCATCCGCAACAGCCACTCGTGGTCGACCGAGTCGAAGAAGCTGGGTATGTCGGCATCGAGCACCCAGTTCACGTGCTGGTTCGTGATCACCGTATGCACAGCATTAAGCGCCATGTGAGGATTCAGCCCCGGCCGGAAGCAGGCTCCCCTCGGGCTGGTCCCTTCCCTCCATGCGTCCCTTCGACGACTTCACAGGTAGTATGGACCAGTCCGACTCCCGACCTCAGCTCGAACAACGGCTCTGGCACTGCCTTTGCCGCTGTCGCCGCTCGTAGGTCCCAAAGGTAGTCACTTCGAGATTACAGCCCAATGATTGACGTCGAAGTTTTGCCCGCCTGGGGACGAGGTTATCTCAACGCCGTATTGGACGCTGCCGACGATTATGTCGCCGAAGTATCCTTTCGACTTTATCCATTGCAGGATACTCTTGATATCCACAGTCTCGCTGTTGGTTTTGGAGCTGCGCAGAAACGAAATAACCTTGTGTTTGTTCCAGCCTTCAAACACGTTCCAAGTGGCTCCCCCCACATTCACGCCTGTGTAGACGGGAATCGCGGCGGTCCCTGAAGAGTTATACTTGTAAGAAATGGGCTTAACATCACCGCTTCCGTCGGGATTTCCGGTGTAGTTGGTCCAAAGCATTATCTCATAGGCATTTGAGCTATCCCAGATATCGTAGGCGAAGTTCCAACGGCCGCCAGTCGGGACGCTCTGGTTAAAGCTTGACCTGAGGTCGTTGATCGCGCTCAGCGGTTTCCCGACATTGAAAGCTCCGTGGGGATAGCTCTTAATGCCATCAGTGTCAGGTTGATTCGACCGCACGCTCCATTGATTGATCGAATACACTGAGATCGTCTGAGGCCCAACACCTTGACCATATACGTCGTTGTTCCAGGAATAACCATCAAGGGAAAAAGTACCATACTGATCGCTCGAACTCCAGATCGGCGCTTTTGCGGATGCTGGGAATAGCGCAATCATTGTCGCCAAAGGAAGCGCAAGTACGTTAAGCGTCGACAATGCAGACATTCTAATCTCCACCTCAGATCTGCCCTCCAGCGAACGAGCAGCAAGCAAAAGTGAGGCCAGTCAGAGAACGGCGAATCTTCTTCCTTGTCTTGATGACGTACGGAGCGCCGCGCACCTGCTGCATGCCCTCAGGTCGAGCCACTCGGCCAGATCGTCCGCCACGCAATTCGAACCACTGTCACTGAGCAGCCTTGGCCCGGTGCGATGCTCACGCGCTGGCCCGCCGAGCCACCACAGCGCATTCTGCAGACCTTCGGCCAAGGCGACGAAGCTACAGCCCCAAGACTGGTAGTCGCTTCACGTGGCTCGGGCATCAGCTTCGGATCGCAGGCAGCGCGGGCACGACTCGCCGTCTTGGCTGACTTCAATCGGAAGCCAGTTCAGTTTCTGCGGAGAAAAATCTCGTGTTCCGAGTGCGGCGGCCCGATACTGGCTGTGTAGTTCACGTTCCCGAGAGCGAGACTTTTCTTTGGCTCAGACACGGATGGCAGAAGCTTGTGCAAACCCATTCGCAACTTGAGTTCTTCAGGCGCCCACTGATCTCCGTGCTGAAAGCTCGGGGGCACATAAAGAGACAAACTTGGCAACGGCTGGTTGCGCCGCACTTGGGCGCATAAGTCGAAGATGTTGAGTTGAAGCCGTCATGTCCCCCCTCCGAACGCTTAAAACCACTAAAGCTGACTGCAGAAGGTCAGCGACAGGAAGCAGCGCGGGCGCGGCCTGGCGCCTACCGACTTGGGGGGTTGACTAAAGGCACTATCCCTGCCGCCCCGCGCTGCCGTTGAGTTTAGCGGAAAGCGTGACTCGGCGCTGACCGTTCTGGATAAATAGCGCTGTCCCTGCCACGTCCCGTTAACCACAACGGCTCTGTATCCGGGCTGGATTACTGAAAGCTGACGAGACCCGAAAATTCCCAAAACGAAAGCGGCCCGTGTGGGCCAGTCGCGGTCGAGAGTGAGAACGATGTTCCGGCGACAGGCTCTGGTACCACGTCAGCCTGAGGATCGCGCCAGCCAGCAGCTCCGGTGTCCAGCACCCGGCCTGTCGGAGGACTGCAGGCGGCCACCAGAAGGGCCTCTTCCTTGTCGTTGAGCTCGCATTCTGCGCGGTAGGCGGCTCTTCGCTTTGGTTCTCCGCCAGGTTGCGCTTCGACAAAAACGTCGAAGGGTGGCAGACCACCAAGTGGCCGACGCCCCGACTTGTGGCGATCACGTCATCACTCATCCCGGCATCGGCCGCCCAACCGGATCTGTGCCCCCTTGAGCGCGCAGCCTCTGCCTCCCTCCGCCCAACAAGAGATCTATTCGACAAACAGAGGTATCTACGGCAATACGAGCTAGATAATTCGCGGCATCTTGAGTTCAGAGCAATCGTAGGACTCTTGGCGGGTCAGCTGAAGCCACTGCAGCGCTCCACACCTAGGCTCATTTCGATCATCCCCTACAAGGTACCACAATTGCCAACACGCGATATCTACGTCATTTGGCAACGTGCCAGCAAAGGAGGGAGTGAACGCGATCTATACGGGATCATCCAGAGGTTCTTGCCGACCGAATGCGAAACCATGCTTCGATAGGACGAGCTAACTGCCGGCGCGAACCTGCGATGTTCGCCGAAGCTTGTCCGGTGTCAGCTAGCGAGTTCGGTTAGGTGAAGCAATGGACGTTGTAAGCACCCTGCGCGGGAAGACGGCGTCGATGGACAATGGCTGCAATACCCTTAGCCCCGAGTTTAGCTGGAGGCTTGCTTTTCTCCCCGCACGCAGGATTATGTCCTGCGGCTCTCGAACGTGTGCGGCGCAATGTGGCACTCGGGCCGATCTTGAGACGTATAAACGCTGTGACTATGAACCTGTAGCAGCGCGGCTCCGAGATAGGCGACAGAGAGCATGCTCCAGATGGCAGCCGTCTTAGTTGACGATCAGCACTACCGGCTTGTCAACCGAATGGCAGGACTCCTCTACCCACGGCGGTACAGGCCGGCTGAGTTGTAGGCGCTGAAGCTCTCGAAATGGGCGAACAGGTTGTGGCGCCGCTTGGCGCCGCAGCTGACGCGGTGATCCGGTCGGCGAGGCCGCGGCCCAAAGGCTTTCGGGCTAGCGCATCGTCGCCTTGCGGAACATCCGAGCGTCCATCGAGCGCCTGGCCGCAGATCGCAGCGTCAGGACAGAATGACCTACACCAGCCCCGCCGCATAGAGCGCTTTTGCGACCGACTCGAAATATTGCGAGGGAACAGGGTTGCCGAGCTTTGCTTTGCCGAGCAACTGACGCGCCAGGACATCGTCATCCACAATGGTGAGGCGCAGCGCGCGCGCCTCACCAAGTAGTTGTGAAGCAGCTTCGCCTTCGCCACGGCAAACCAAGACCGGCACGCCGGTCTCGCCGCGCACATAGCGCAGCCCAATCAACGTTGTCGACCCCCGCAATATCAACGTGGCCCGACTGATTCCGAGCGGAGCCTCATTGGCCGATTCTTGCCGCAGACGTCGGTGCTCACGCTTCACCTGCGGATTGCCTTGCTGCTCCTTGTTCTCCCGCTTGGCCTCCGTTTCCGTCATGCGCATGTCCTGCATAAACAGCCAGCGCTGGATTAGGAGGTCAGCCAATCCGCCGACCAGAAAAGCTCCAGCGGCAATCGCAATCAGCAGCTTAACCTCGGTGAAGACGAAGCCAAAACAGCCCATGCCGCAGACTGGCAGGTACACCAGCGCTTTCCAGCTCGCGATCACGGTGAGAAAGAAGGTCGCACCAAGCAACACCACCTTAGCCAGGGTCTTGCCCAGCTCGATGGCCGAACGTTTCGAGGCGATGCGTTTCAAGCCTTTGATGGGATCCAGTTTCTCGAGCTTCGGCTTGAGCGGCTCCGAAGCGAACATAAAGCCGCCATTGGCCAGGACATTGGCCAGAAGAGCTGCTGTCACGGCAGCGGCGAGCAACGGAGCGACCGTGGCAATCGAAAGTTCTAGCAAGCCGCTGAGCGCTTGTGGCACCGCGCTTGTGAACGGCTGCTCCTGCAGTTTATCGACTAGACGGACCGTCTCCTGCCACTTGTCCTCGATCGCACCCGCTCGCCACCACAGGCAGGCGAAACCGGCACAGGCGCTGACGCCGCTCACCAGATCCGAGCTGCGCGCGCTCTGCCCCTTCTTGCGGGCATCGCGCAGCTTCTTGGGCGTCGGAGGAAGCTTTTTCTCCTCACTCGTAGAGCTCATTTCAACAGCTTCTTCAGATCCTCGAGCATGTTGTTCGAAGTCAGGATATCAGCTCCGGCGTATTCAAGCAGATAAACGGCGTAGCTGACCATGATGACCCCGAATGCAACATTCTTGATCATTGGGGAGAGATCGTTCAGCTTGAGCTGAGATGCAAAACGGCCGAGCATCATGACCGAGACATCGACCAGCAGCAGCAGGGCCAGCACCGGCCCGGCGACTAACAAGGTCGTCATCATGATACGGTCGAGAAGGGCCAGACATTCCATTGCCCCTTGCGCTGTGACGGCAGGCAGAAACTGATAGACAGGCCACACTAGGTAGCTGCCATAAAGGCCGCTCACCATGGTCTGCAGCCCGCCGACCAGAACGAAGATCGTAACCGCCGTAACACCGAGAAAAAGCCCGGTTCCGGAGGCTTGGCTATGCGTCGCGGGATCCTCCCCCGCAACTTGGCTTGAAATTCCTCGTTGTGTATCGATGATGTCGCCGACTGCCTGTATGCTCCATAGTGGAATACTGAGCAGGATGCCGAGCATAAGTCCGACGAACACCTCCTTCAGGCCAAGCATGGTAACGCTGACTAGGCGCGTGTTCGGGTCCAGGGCCTGCAGACCTAGCTTGATGTGAGCGAGGCACGGCAGGCCGATCGCAATCGTCAGGCTTCCCCGAACCAAACCGCTGATGCGCGGCCGGGTGAAGACGGGAAGCACCAGCATGATGCCGAGGGCGCGGGCCGCACTCAGGCCGGCTGCGGCCACGAGCTCGATCGTGCCCTGAACGAGAGCTTGCGCCTCTGCGGGTGACAGGCCGGCCATCCAATCTCTGCTAGTATCTTGCGGTAAGTGCTGGAAACTCACTAAAGATGTGCTCGGCCTGGTCGATCAGTGGAGCGCTGAGCACGGGAGAAAACCCGGCGAGCACGGCGACGACAACCAGAAGCTTGACCGTCAGTGGCAGGGTTTGATCCTGGAGCTGAGTTGCCGCCTGGATGAGGCCAATGATCAGCCCAGAGATGAGAGCTGCGAGCAGCGGCGGCAGAACCCAGATCATGAAGAGCACGAGAGATTGACTCAGGTGTGTAAGGATGCTGGCTTCGTTCATGGTCAACCTCCTGGCGTCGTGTAGCTTAATACCAGCCCGTGCATGAGACGTGACCAGCCGTCGATCGTGACGAACAAAAAGAGCTTGAAGGGGACAGATATCACCGTGGGGGATACCATCGACATACCCATTGCCATCAAAATCGTCGTTACAATGAGATCGATCGTGATGAAGGGAAGATAGAGAAGAAAGCCGATTTCGAATCCACGCTTGAGTTCGGAGATCAAAAACGACGGCACGAGAATCGCAAAATCATCTGCCGTGGCGCTGCCGCGCATGTCCTCCGACCAGACGTGTTCCGTTGAGGACAGGAAGAAGCGGCGCTGCTCTTCATTAGTGAATTTCTTCAGATGAGCTCGGAGCGGCTCCTGTCCCTCCTTGGCGGCCGTCACCCAGTCATCGAAACTTTGGTAGCGAAGTTGCGGATCGGTAAGCCGGTTATAGGTCTGCTCGAACACCGGAGCGCTGATGAACACGGTCAGGATCAGTGCCGCTCCGTAAAGCACGATGTTCGGCGGTATCGATTGAGTCCCCAGCGCATTGCGCACGAGGAAGAGAACAACCGAGACCTTGATAAAGGCGGTCGTTGTCACGACTGCAAAGGCCAGCAGGCCAAGGCCGACGGTGATCGCAAGAAGCGCAAGGATGCTGGGTTGAACCTCAGTCATTAAGCGTCAACCTGCCGCGCAGCCTGACGGCCAGCTCGTCCCCAATCCGCACGATGTCGCCCCGGCCGATACGTTGGCCGTTGGCAAGGATATCCACCGGCCCATCCAGAGGCCGGCCAAGTTCGAACACGTGGCCTTCGTTGAGAGTACGCAAGGTTCCCAAGGGCATCGGCCAGCGGCCACATTCGAATATGAGTGTAATCTCGATGCTGTCGATATCCGCCTCTGATGGAGGCTGCTGTTGCACCTGGCTTTGGGGCATCATGTCTTCACTTGTTAGGGGGTGGGATCGCGAGCGGAATGGTCCTCGCAGCACCAGCCTGTCGCCGCCGATCTCTGCAGGGGCCCACAATCGGCCTGCTGCGAGAACGATCTGGCCTCGCGCGAGTGGAATTACGTGCGGGAGCAGCGCGTCGCCTTGCTCTGCTCGGCGAAGAATGCCGATCGCGACGCGAAGCGAACCGACTTGGCCTGCAACGACGACCGGGAGTTCGGAGGGCAGCCTGGCCGTTTGTCGCGGCAATCGGCCGAGCAGCTCGCCGAGCGCGGTGAAAGCCGGCGGAACGGGACCGTCAAGTGGCGAGAATAGAAGCAGCCGCGCCTTGCTGGCGAGCTCACCATAGGCGACGTCAAATTCAAGATAAGGCCTAATATTCGGCGCCTCCTCGGTGCGAACAAGCTGCAGATTGCGCTGCATCAATCTTTCCAGCGCGGCAAGCAAGGGTTCCAGCGCAAGTTCCAGGACCAGCGAACGCGTCGGCTCAGAAGGTAAGGTAAGGCCATCCTGCACGGTCGCAATCAGCGCTTCCGCAAGCGGAGCTGGCAAGGACAGAATCAAGGTTTCGCCATTTACGTCGAAGACGCAGTCAAGCATCGACGTCACAGCCGGCTCCACCTGCCAGACGGTTCGGCTCACGCGCACAGACATCGGCTTCTCGCCGAGGCGCGCTTGCAGAGGCGCACGCGACGCTGCGATCTCGTTAAGCCACGAGGTAACGGCGCGCGAGAGGATCATCGTCGGTATGAAGGCTGCGCGTTCAGCCGGCCGATATGGCGCGGATGCGGCTTCCGCGTCGCAGGCCCCTAGCTCGCGCGGGAGAGGATCTGCAATCATGATCGCTCACCTCCCGTCTGCCCTGATCGGCCTCGCCGGTAGCGGAGCAAGACTTCATCATCGGCTTCGATTTCGGCGGCAGCCTCGAAATGTGCATCCGTGATGCGCCGAACGTCGTGATCGATCTCACGCCATTTCTGGCTCGCCGCTGAACGCTTGGTCCAAACGGATCGGGCCTCAAGAACCGCAGCCTCAGCTTGCTCTTGAGCAGCACGGGCCTCGTCAAGAACCCGCTGCGCCGCTTTGATCTCGTCTGTGAGCCGCCCGATGATGAGATGATAGCGTCGCTGCAATTCGCACACAGATATCGCATCGGCCGCTAGCATTTCCCGATAGAGCTCCGCCTCGAGCTTTGCGCGGCGCTCCTCGGCATGTGCAAGATGCTCGCGAGCTTCTTGGACAGCTTGAACCGCGAGGTGGCGCTTGGCTTCCATGTTGGACAATTCACGAAGGGCGCTTCGTTCCCGCATATCCTTTACGAGCCGCAGCTTTGAGGCGTGAGCGGGACTTAGGCCGTTAGACGCGATATCCATGCGACCGTCTCCTCAAAGCTGCACGCCTCACCCTGCCCTTGGCGCAAAAAGGCCCGCAGCTGCTCGATTGAGGCGATTGCTCGATCTGTCAGCGGATCAGAGCCTTGCTTGTATTCACCGACCTTGATCAAGAACTCGGCCTCAGCGTAGCGTGAGAGCAGATCACGGAAGAAAGATGCCGCCTTGCGATGCGGCATCGACACGATCGCATCCATGACACGGCTGCGGCTTGACAGCACATCAATAGCCGGAAAATGCTCCCGAGAGGCCAGCGCGCGGGACAGAATAATGTGGCCATCAAGGATGCCGCGTGATTCTTCCGCTATTGGATCGCCGGTGCCGTCACCTTCGACAAGCACCGTATAGAAGGCCGTAATGGAGCCATGCTCGCCCATGCCGGCGCGCTCCAACAAGCCCGGCAACAGCGCGAAAACGGAGGGCGGAAATCCGCGCCGGGTCGGCGGCTCTCCTGCGGCGAGGCCGATTTCACGCATGGCGCGGCTAAAGCGCGTCAACGAATCCATCATCAAAACGACGCGAAGCCCCTGATCCCGAAAATATTCCGCCAGTGCTGTCGCCATGTGGGCGCATTGGGCCCGCTCCATCGCCGAACGGTCAGAGGTCTCCACTACAACGACGGAACGGTGGAGGGCTTCGCCAAGATGACGTTCGATGAATTCACGCACCTCTCGACCGCGCTCGCCGATCAGCGCAACGATGGTGACGTCGGCCGCCGCGCCTCTTACGATTTGCGACATCAGCGTCGACTTGCCGCAACCTGCATCGCCATAGATTCCGATCCGCTGACCTTCTCCACATGTGAGAAGGCCATCCAGGACACGAACGCCTAGCGGGAACGGCTGTTCAATCCCGCGCCGTTTCATCGGATTCGGCGCCCTGCCGCGTAGCGGTCTGGTTTCGCTGGATTTTATCAGGCCCTTGCCATCGAGCGGTCGGCCAAAACTGTCGATGACGCGGCCGAGCAAATCGGGGCCGACAGCCACTTCCTGCATTCGCCCGGTCGTCACCACCTCCGCACGATTGGACAGCCCCACCATGTCCCCGATGGGCGTGAGTAACACCCCGTCCGGCAACAGGCCGATAACCTCGGCCTCGAGCGACCATCCGCTACGAGGATCCTGCAATAGGCATAGCTCTCCGACCCGAGCCTCCGGCAAGACGGCGTGCAGCAGCGTGCCCACCGCCCGCGTGATCCGGCCGCGGATGGCGCGTGTATCGATGTGCTTGGCGGAAGATCTCAAGGACGAGAGTGCGGCCTCTACAGTAGCTTCTGTGGCGGCGGCATCGTAGGTTGGTCGCTGCACAGTCACGATTGAGCTTCCTCTGACAAGCCAAACCCGAGACGCAGCGCGCGGAGCTGCGCGGCAAGTCCAAGATCGACATTGCCAAACTCGCTCCACAAGACACATTGGTCCGCACTCAGCGCCGGATCCGCCTCAATCCTGACCTTCGGCCGGCCCTCAAGTCCGTCATAGTCCTTGAACTCACTGGCGAGCAGGTCGACCCTCAGGGGGGGTACGTGGAGGCAAACCTCCGTGTTCTTGTATCTTTGCTCGATGGCATGACGAACGCCGTGGACCAGCAGCTCACCCGGGTCAAACGCGCCAAGCAGATCGCGAACGATCTCGAAGACCAGTTGCGGCAATTCCCGCTCCAGACGCGCCTTGCGCTGGGCCACTTCAAAAGTCGCCTGCGCAATCAGCCGCGCCATTTCCTCTGCGCCAGCCTTTGCACCCTCGGCGCGACCCCGCGCCCGCTCCCGCTCATAAGCCTGGCGTGCCCACCCGCGAACCCGCTGCAGATGCCGCTCGGCAGCGGCTCGCGCCCGTACTGCATCGTGCCAGATCTCAAGCTGCGCAGCTGGGATCAACGGTCCAAGTGGCCGAATCTGCGGGGCCGCGGGTGATGCGGGGTCATCGGCCGTCATACTCCGGCAGCCTCTGTACGCAAATGCGCCATGACGAGAGAAAGCAGCGGGCCTGCTGCGCTACGGTGTTCAGCAGTTGGACTCTCGGCCGCCGTCCCAACAGGCAAGCGTAGAAGCACGCGGATACGACCAAGCGATGAAGTCTGTTCGAGCCAGGCGCCGAGACAAGCGTGCCCATCGTATTCGATTTGTCGCGACAATTGCTCCGGTTCGACGATCGGGGTCATTGCGACGGCACTGGATAAATGCCGGACTGCGAACGCATGCGCTTCGGCACCGATCACCTGCACTAATATCGTCAGATCGTGCCTGGAAACCAACTTGAGGATGGAGCGTGCATGCCAGATGCTGCCCGCGAGCAGCGCAGCCCGCCGCGGATCATGCCCAAGGAGAGCATCTTCGTCCCAGTCGGCGCAGCTCACCTCCACCTTGCTGCCCAGCAGCAGTTCGGCGAGCCTTGGCTGCAGCCTGGCACTCTGCTGTAGCCGAGCCAACGTGGAAGGCGAAAGCAGCGGGTCAAGAAGCCCAGCAAAACGACCGGGATCGACCGAGGCAGCAAGCTCGCGCAGCCGATCGACTGCGAGCGTGAACGAATGATTGAGTTTTGTGGATGACATTGATGCCGACATGAGCGTCCAGACTATGTCGCATCAGCAATCAACTTTTTGTCCGTCGCCTGCTCAGCAGACACGCGCGAGCCCCTACCAAACATGCTCAGCTTGCGCGATGATCGTCCAAACTGACGCATGCGCGGGCCCAGCAATACGCAAGATACGATGCCGAATACCGCTCCGGCGCCTCCCACAGCAAGCGGAAGTAACGGCGCTGAGCCCGCTCTCGCTGACTGAGCCGTAGGGACTACCGGCGCGGCAGACTGCTCGATTGGAGCGCGCTCGACCGGCACGAAGACGACCGCGACCTTGTCATAGGACAGGCCTTCAATGCTGTTTGCGACGAGCATCTTGATCTGCGGCAACAGTGCCGAGAGCTTCGCGCTGGAGCCATGGCGAATGAAGACCGAGGCTGAGGACGGGGTCGCATCTTGTCGCAACAAGTCGTTCTTCGGCAGAACGACGTGGACGCGTGCTGAAAGGACGCCATCTATATCGCTGATCGTGCGCGACAATTCTTCGCTTAGAGCATAAACGTAACGTGCCCGCTCCTCGATCGGCGAGGCAACGAGGCCCGATCCCTTGAACACCTCGCCGAGATTCTTGAAGGATTGGCGCGGCAACCCCTCGACATTTAGCAGGTCAATCGAATAAGCGAGCTGCTTTTCCTCGACCTGGATTGTACTGGTCCCATCCTTGGCGACAACACGGGCAGCATCAACGCCCTTTCCAAGGAGAAGCGCGAGCATCTCATTAGCCTCGCGCTCCTGAATTTTGGTGTAAAGATCAGCCTTACAGCCGATCAGCGAGAGGAGAAGGGGCATCGCAAGACACATGCGAAGCCGCCGCCACGATTGACGGCCGCCACAGCTACCCCTTTTCGTATCGCCAGCCATCAGCTTACTCAGCCGGCCGATAGCAGCTTGTTGAGCGACGAACTGACAGCGCTGGTGCCCTTGGAGACAAGGGAAACCTGAATAACGTCCCTGTATACGTCTCGCAGATTCGTCATCATCGATTCAAAATCGGCTCCAACCGGTTTACCACTCGCATGTGCACCGACGTTATCCGTCTGCAAAAGCGGCTGCGTAGCCGGCCCAGGCTGCACACTAGTCACGACAGCCGACGCAACCGCCGGAGGAACGGCGCGGCCCTGGTACATACTGGAAAGGGTTTGGAGGATTCGGTCACCCGGCGGACTTGCCAGCACATTCGTACGCTGAACCTCCAATATCGGCGAAGCCGCTACGGGCCGATCCGCGGGCGGGAAGGCAGATCCGTGATTTGCAGCTACTTGCGCCAGGGACTGCTCGAAGCGCGCCTGCTCGCCAGCAGCTGCGGGCGAGCAGGCACTGGAAAGACAGTCAGCCGAACTGGGAGAGATCGGCGTTGCGCCTAACAACATGGAATGAGTCATTGTGCTGTTGTGATGAGACCTAGGCGTTAACCGATGAACCGATGAACCGATGAACCGATCAAGTTCATAGGCTGGCGAGCTGACGAAAACCTGACGAAGATCGTTCTGACTGCGTCATCTAAAGATCACTTTTGGTTTTCAAGCTAGAACGAAACTCCAACTTGATGATGAGCGGAAGGCGTCCGGGAATGCTCGCGCGATCTACGATGGTACATATTCTAAAAAGAACTCTTTGTGCCGGCGTTTTAATCTGTATCGGCATAATGCGCTCGTCTGCTGCATCCCTTTCCCTGCCGTCCGCCCCTTATAGCTACACCGTTCTCGATCAGGATCTTCCTGCGGCGCTGCAGGAGTTCGGCAACAATCTCAATATCAGGGTCAATGTCAGCGCCGAGGTCAGGGGCCGGATTCGCGGGCGAATGCCTGACTTGCCGCCACGAGAATTCCTTGACCGTTTGACTTCCCTGTACAATCTTCAGTGGTATTACGACGGGCTTGTCCTTTACATCTCCGCCGCCCACGAGGCGCAAAGCCGGCTCATCGTATTGAACCCGATCAGCTTCGATGCGTTCAACTCCGCGCTCGACGCCCTCAACATCTCGGATGAGCGCTATATCGTGAAACCAGCTCCGGGAGAGGGCCTCATCCTTGCTTCTGGCCCACCCCGATTTGTTGCGCTGGTGGATCAGACCATTAAAGGCCTTGTGGCGGAAGCGCAGGCACGGCGCAGTCCCGTCGCAGCCGAGAGGCCACAACGCGAGTCGGTTTTGATGTTGTTTCGCGGCTCATCGAGCACGGTCTTGCGAGACGGGCGGCCGGAAGGTTCTCCCGAAACACCGCACCATGAGGGCATTTTGCGCGAAACCGGTCCAGGCCAGAAGTGAGGTCGAAGGTACAAGACCGCTCCGAGCAAAGTCGGTCCGTCCGGCGTACGCCTATTTCATCCGATCGTCAGCTTTTCGAAAGCTACGGTCCCCAGCTTGAGCATGCGAGGTTTGGGCGGCTGCCTTGCTTGGAGCAACCCTGATAGAGGGACCAGAGACCCAGACGCCCAAGGGAAATTAGGTAGTGCCACTTTTGCAGGCGGCGCGAGGTATTAGAGATCAATGCGGGCCTCCGCACGCGTGCTTCCGAGCTAGCTGAGGCTTCGCGTAACTCGATGCGTGTCATCAGTTGGAAGGAGGAACAGGGTGGATTTCAATGCAGTCGCCCCGGCGAATACGAGCCCGGAGCCGGACACAGCACAGACGGCTTCAGATGCAACCGAATTCGAGCAGCAGCTCAGCGGCGCACAGGCTCCCGCTTTGGCGCAGAGCGTCGCCCATCCAGTGCTGCAGGGCGAGGCTTATTCACCGTATCTGAACGCGGGCCACCCCTACTCTCCATACTTTGATATCGGTCACCTGAATCCGCCTTACGAGGATTTAGCGCATCTCCATTCGCCAGACTCGGGTTGGCAGGATAATCTATATGCTGCGCCTGGGCAGGAAAATGGCCGACAGCATCTCTCGCCCCAGACCATCGCTCAGGCGATCGAGGAACATCCCGGCTTCGATCAAGATGTGATATGGCAGAATCTGGATGCCGACCCGTCTCATGGCGAGCCGCGGCACGGTGAGCCACAAGCGGGGCCATCGCATGCAGGTCCATCGCACACTGCCCCTTTTCAGGGTGAGCCGTCTCACGCCGGCCCATCCCATGCCCGGCCACTGCAGGCGGGACCGCCTCAACCTGGGTCTTCCGCAGCTCCGTCAGAACTTTCCGAGTTCCGCATGTGGGACGGACATCTCGCCAAGGACGTTTGGGTGTTTACGCCTCAAACAGCAACCGGCGCTCAGATCGACATGCTGGAGCGCAGCGGAGTGAAGCCAAGCAAAGAAAACCCGACAACAGTTTTCGCCATGCTCGGTGTGCCTCACACGGCCGAATGGAGAGAGGAGGACTTCATTCGTCTCACACCTTCGCTGGATGCGACCCTTTGGCCTGAAGAGTTAGAGCAAGACCAACCTATAGATGCGGAAGATCCGCCCATCCGCTAACGGCTGCAGCCGTGCCACGGCAGGGTGATCTCCCCGCGGCCAACAAAGACTTAGACATGGCAGGACACCTGGTGAGAGGCGCCCCGGGGGTATTCCGCGGTCACTCTTCTCTTTTCCGGCCACTCATAAGTGCCAGACCAGCTCGCGAGCGGCAGCGGCCTAGTCAAAGACCGCGCGAGCCGGAGCATGAAATGGCTTTTCATATGGTTCGCTGAGAACACAACGGCCCGCGGAGAAAGAACATTGCAATTTAGCTGCGAATTCAGAACTGGCGTGCCAGCCCCGCGAGTCACGCTGCGATTTAGGAGCACCGCGAGGCGATCGTGCGTCGAGACGAGGGTAAGGGCGTTCCGGATCAGGAGAGTCAGGGTATGACCGCCCCCTGGGCACGTTCAACATCGAACTGCTTACGCTGCCGCTTGTCCTCGTTCCTTGGCAAAGCGAGGACTCTAGCATCTGGCGTTGAGGACTCTAGCATCTGGCGTTAATGGCCCTGCGGATAGCAGCTCTCAGAGAGTATGCCCCGGATCATCCGAAGCATAAATATCATCAAGATCGCCGGATTGATCCGCGAAAACTCTGCCCGCCCCCCAAGGTCTTCATCTCCTTTTTGTAGCCCGCGCCGAAGGCAGCTGCTTCGGCCCGATGGCCTGCTTCAGAAGCCGCGCAAGGCACACCGCCCTAGTGCGCTTTCTTAGCCCGTATCGTGAGATAGAGGCCAGCTCTCTATTGCAGCCGAACGCAGATGCCCATCCGATCCACTCGCTCTCAGCCGCGCCTGGAGTCGAACCGAACGCGCCGATGTTCGGCAGCCACGCAGCGGCCGAATGATTCCAACCGACACCGTCCTTTTGCGGCATCAAACTCCAAGGGGAGCCACCCGAGTTCACAGAGCGCAGGAATAAGGGTATCAATCCAGCCTCACTCTTCGTCAGCTTCTTGCAAGCTGTGCCCGCTAGAACCGCTGGAAAAGGTCATCTCGCGGCACCGCCGCTAGCTTGGTTTTATGACATGGACACAGCCGCAGCCGATATCGCAGCAACGGCGCCAGAAGCTGGCGCAAACACCGATAACGCCGGGAACGGCGGCGAAAACTCGCCCGCAGCATTGTTGCAGCGAGCCTTCGAAAAGGCTCTGGTTGCCGTCGCCACCCAGGTTATAAGCGATTCCCAGTCAGATATGGATGACGCGATGAGCGAGCTAGATGATGGGTGAAGGTCCGGATTATCAGAGGCGCACAGGGAAGGACCTTCGGAAGGCAAGCCGAACCGAGAACGACCTGGCGCAGCCGCCGACTTGCCAAACCAGCCGCCAGATGCGTCTTAGGTGATCCTCCAGGTGGGCGGTGCGGCCGGTCGCAATCCAATCGCACTTGGAACTCTCGAAAAACGCCGCAGCGACTAGCTTACGCGGCCGTGCGCCGCACTCCTCAGTGAGGGTTCATCACGCTTTTCAGTCAGCACGCTTCAAGCGGAACCAACCGCTTCTCCCTTTATGATCAATTCCGTCACCTGGCTGTGCTGGATCGGTACTGCAGCCGCCCGCGAAATGGCGTGCCAGAGAGATCCTGTGAGATCGTAACGTCGGTAGCTTCGGCGCTCGCTGCGCAGATACCTGCGCAGCTCCCGGTCCGCTGACAACAGCATCGAAAATTTTGCGGGTACCTGATCCGTGGGTCATGGCGGGCCTGTGGGTACGATTGGCGCCGCCGAACACGAAAAGCGGGCGCTAACGCCCGCTTCAGTGACTTACCGATAAGCTGGGATCGCCTCGCAGGACCAGCCAGGATTGCGGCCAACTCAAGCGTCCGACGGTGTGCCTGGATTCTCATTGCTGTCGATGATCGCCTGGTTAACCTGGCGTCCAGACCGATCAACCCAGCCCGAGCCTGGCTGTTCGTAAATCGTCTGGGCTCCATCTGAAGTCAGCTGATCAAGCGTACGGCCTGCATTCGACTGCGTCACCTTAAGATTGTTCTTACCGTCGAAGCGGTCTCCTAGCCCTTCGACGACAATGGCATTGTCGCCGTTGGTAATGGTCAGCTTCGAGGCCATCGTTTTGCCGTTGCCAATATCAACGGTGTCGATGGTAATTTTCGTGCCGTCGTCGAGCTGGAACGTCATGTTCTTCTTGAAATCGAAATCGATCTTGCCGTCACCGTTGGCATCGACGTGGGGGTCGCCCTTGATCGCTGTGATCTTGCCCGTTTGATTGTTGCGAATGAGCACCGTTCCGTCATGCTCGTCCACGAGCATCGAATACTTATCACCAAGCTTGATCTCAGCCCTGCTGCCCCTGACCTCATGCGACCAGATTGGCGCCGGCTGAGACGACTGCGTGGGCGCCTGGGCGACCGCAACAGGCACCATCGCAAGAGGCGGCGGCGGAGGAGGAACGAAGAAGACGGGGGCGGTAGAGGCACGCGCTGCGCTTCCATACTGGTAATTACCGGGCCCGCGCCCTTGTTCGCCTGCATCGATACTCGCCTGATTCACCGCGCGTCCGGCCACATCGACCCAGCCTTGGCCACTCTCATGGATCGTTTGGGCACCATCGGACGTCAACTCGTCAAGGGTCATGCCAGCATTGGACTGGGTCACCCTTAGATTGTTTTTTCCATCCTTATCGTCGCCGAGCCCCTCGACAACCATCGCGTTGTGGCCGTTGGTAATGGTAAGCTTTGAAGAGATAGCCTGACCATTACCGTAGTCAACATTGTTGACAGTAATTTTCGTGCCGTCGTCGAGCTCAAACGTCATATCCTTCTTGAAATCGAAGTCATCTTTGCCGTCTCCGTCGGCATCAACGTGGGGGTCGCCATGAATTACGGTGACATGCCCGGTCTGGTTGTTGCGAACTGTCCAGGTGCCATCCTTTTCATTGGCCGTAATCGTATACTTGTCCCCAAGGTTGATCGTGGCCTTGCCATCCTTGACCTCGTGCGTCCACACCGGATCCACAGCAGGCTCAGAATTTTGATTCAGCTGGCTCATCAGCATGGTGGGAGGAGGAGGCGCCATCATGTAAGCTTGGGTCGTAACGACGGCTGGCGTTACCACGACCGGAACGGCGACCGAACTGACGAAGGCTGGTGAGGCTACCGGTAGGTACTGGTAGCTCGCCGGAGCATACTGCCCCAACAAGGCGTTGAAGGCGGGAGTGACAACCGCGCCTTCTGGCACCACTCCGTTCATCGAGTCGGACGCGCCCACCACCGGAAGGCCAGTCACGGGAAGATACGGCATTTAGTTTACTCCTGTTGCATAGACGAAATCTGTAAAACCGCGAACGCTGCGCGCATAGTCAACCAAGGTACGCTGCTTCGATTTGCACGAGAACGCACCATTAGCTCATCCGGACGAACGACTACTTCTCTTGCCAGACCAGCAGCCCTAACGAGATCTTCCTTTCGTCGCACCACACTAAGTGCTGCACGATCACATCACGCCCATTTAACTCACAACGACCGTAGCCCGAATACCTGTCGAAAAGCTGACGACGATGGGCGAGCGAAGCCGCATCCACTTTGACATTGATCGAATGTCGGAGACGCATCCTTCGCCAAGCTGTATCGCAACCTTCAACCCTCCTCTTCGCACGAAACGGCTGCTATCAGAGGTGCCCTATGTCTTCGCGATACGCGAGGTCTGCCGGTTATCAACCAGTCATCCCATCCTCACCGCGCAATCAGCGCTCCCGCCGGTCGTGCACATCATCTGCGAGGAGCGATCGATGGGTTGAACACGCGCGCGGACCAGTCTCTCCGGCATCAGAGGATCTTCGCGGAACCTGACTTTGCACAAGCCGCCCATGTTGACCAAACGAGTCTAGCGCGGCCTGAGACCCGCACAAACTCCATGACTTTATCCCGCTTTCGCACTCTATCCGCCAAGCCACGCGCCTGCGCAGGCTCCGCAAGGTAAACTCATTCCTGAACGCGCAGCTAAGCACCACCCACAGGGCCTTGCGCAAAGCCGATTATAGACGGGCTGGGACGGCCCGGGCGAGCCGATGATTGCGAGCAGGTGCAACGCTGCCGCAAAAGATCATCCCACTCGCCTCAACATGAGGCTCGTCAGCTTTTCGAAAGCTAGCGCCCCTAGCATGAGGCCGCTGAAATCTAGGCGAGCAGTCGTCTATTGAGCGCAACAAGACGAGGATAGGAGAATGCGATGATCGGAGAAATGATCGGAAGTGCTGCCGGCGGATACCTTGGCGGGCCTGCCGGAGCGGCCATTGGTTCGGCACTGGGCGGGAGCGTTGACAAGGTCTTTGACAAGGTGGTCCACACCTTGGTGCCCGACGAGGGCAGCCATGATAAGGCCGCAGACGACAAAGACGCCGGCGACAAGAGCGAGGTACAACCCAAGTCCGATACCCTCTGCAAGAGCCCGGAGCTGAACCTTGGGCTCAGCACGCTCGGCGGTACGCCCATGGTCCTCTCAATTCCCGCGATCATCTCGCCGGCCCACAACTCGTAACAAGTCAGAACCAAGGTTATCCCAACAGAAAGGTAAGTAGATATGGCAGTTGACAATGTTGGCGGAAATGGCGGCGCTGCTGGGGCGCAGCCGACGGGCGATACGGGCTTCCAGAACCAGATGGCTGAATTCGAGCGTGTTAGCCAGAAGGTTCAGGCCCAGGCCGTGGCAATGCGTCGAATCACGACCGAGCTCTCGTCCGAGAAGAAGGTCGCCGACGAACGCGTTCAGTAATTCTGCGAGACGGGTGGCTCACCGCGTTGCTACCGTCGCCGAGTTGTGAATGACGAAATCTGGATGAGCCGTACGGCACTGCCGTACGGCTTCTCTCGTTATTCAGGAGGTTGTCGTGAAGGGCTCTGTTTCGCTCGAGTTCGAGGTGCTTTCGGGACTCTATACCGGGCTCAAGGGGAAGGCAGCGGGCGGCGACAGCATTGTTGGCAGTGGCTTCGATGCAGACATGATCTTCGTTGAACAAGGGCTTGAGCCGCATCACCTTCGTGTCATCGCGCAGCACGATTCGATCGAGGTCGAGGCGCTCGCCGCCAACATCAGCATAGACGGTCTCGCGAGCATCGCTTCAGGTGAGCGCGTCAGAGTGCCCCTCCCCGCGGTCGTTCATGCTGGCGCGATGTCCATCCGCTGGTCGACAGAGGATGTCCAGCCGGTTTCTTCGAGCAAGCGCTCCCGCAGCTTGACCTTAGCACTCAGCCTGGTTCTGCTCAGCTCTGTCGTGATCGGCACCGTCTCAACTATCTTCGCCCCAGGCGATAGAGCGGTGGTGCCAAGTACACAGTCGTCGCGCACGGTCGAGATTGCCACTAAGCCAACCGTTGATCATTCTGATCCGAGAGCTGCTGATGAAATGGCCGTATCGCTGCGGCAAGAGATCGAACGAGCGGGCCTTCTTGACGTTAAGATCGGGCGCGGCCCCGGCGTTGTGACCGCGGAAGGCACAATTACGCCGAACCTCGTCGTAAAATGGAAAGAGATCCAGCAATGGTTCGATCGTCAAACCAACGGCACCACGACCCTTGTGAATGCTGTCACGGTGAAAGAGGAGAAGATGCCGTCTTCAATTGCTGTCCAAGCCGTCTGGCGCGGAAGCGAACCTTATCTGCTTATTGCCGGGCAGAAGTACTTCGTCGGTGCGCTCTTAAGCAATGGATGGACCGTTGATCGAATTGAGGATGGACGTGTTCTGCTCAGTCGCAACGGCCGATCTGCCGCTTTGCCATATTGAGGTCTCTAGCCTGCAAGAAAGAAGGAGAAGGCGATGGCTAGGCTGCCCCAGCACTCCGTAGGGCCCGGCACCGGATCGCAGGGATTAGATGCGGGCCAGCACGCACCGGTCATCGGCTCGTCTCCCTCGCGAGGCGATAAACTCGAGCTCGAAGGCGCCCATGCGGATAGCGGCGCGAAGCGCGCATCGTGGCGGGATACGGTTTCGCATGATCTGCCAATTGATGTTGCGAGCGAAGCGACGCTCGAGGTCAGCTCCGTCGGCGCCATCTCTCGCGTCACTTTATTCGAAAGCGAAGCAGGGGCAAATGAGCTAGATCCACGCGCGGTATTGGCTTTGCTCTATGGTCCCAATCTGTCCCGCGGACTACTCTCCTTCGTCGTTCCACGCCTCCGTCATCCGGACGTACTGCGCGCCGACAAGCATGGTGCTCTTTTGGAGCGCTTGACGCGGACGTTGGAGGCGACACCGGATGACAATACGGCACGAGAGTGTTTGGTAATCCTGCAGCAGGAACTACAGCGGTTATTAATGCTCCGGCAAAATCAAAACAGCTTAATCAAGGGCTAGCTATGGCCGATCCTGATGGATTGCAGCATGGGCCCGCTCCCCTGGTTCCAGAAGTCTCCAAGTCCGGCGATATTCTGTCGATCTCCGGGCCGGAGCGCGACCTGCTTTGCGCGCTTTCGTATGTACATCTCGCGTGCGGGCAGAGCGCACAAAGTCTGGCTCTGTTGCGAATTGCAGCTCGCGAGCATTCTAACGACATCGGTTTACTCCGCATTCTCGCCTACGCGCTAATCTCCGAGGGCCTCGGTGATGAAGCACTCGACGTATTGGACAGACTGGACGCACTCGATACGCAACCCTCTTCCCGCATACCGATGACGCTGCTGCGCAGTCACGCCCTGCGGCACGCTGGCCGCATGCCCGAGGCTCGCGAGGTCTTCCAGCGCTATGTGTCGCTGCGCGCGAGCAGGGCCGCGCTCATCAAAAAGCAATAGGGATCTATCATGGCCAACGTCTTGCGTGACTTCATCGTGCGCGCTCCGGCCCACCCGGATTTCATGGTTGCCTTGATGCTGCTTCTAGCGATCGGCATGATGATCATGCCAATCCCAATCATCGTGATCGACATGCTGATCGGCTTCAATCTTGGCTTTGCCATATTGCTGCTGATGGTTGCGCTCTATCTCACCACACCGCTTGATTTCTCGTCGCTACCGGGCGTCATCCTGATCTCCACCGTCTTTCGACTGGCGTTAACGATTGCAACAACGCGGCTGATCCTTGCTGAGGGCGACGCCGGCAGCATCATTCACACCTTCGGTGACTTCGTCATTTCAGGGAATATCGCGGTCGGCATTGTCATATTCTTGATCGTGACCATGGTGCAGTTCATGGTTCTTGCTAAGGGTGCCGAACGCGTCGCAGAGGTGTCTGCGCGCTTCACGCTTGACGCGCTACCAGGCAAGCAGATGGCGATCGATGCGGAACTTCGCAACAACCACATTGATCAACACGAAGCACGCCGCCGACGTGCCGCCTTGGAGCAAGAGAGTCAACTTCATGGCGCGATGGATGGCGCCATGAAGTTCGTTAAGGGAGACGCGATCGCCGGACTAATCGTGATCTGCATCAATATGCTGGGCGGAATCAGCATCGGTCTGCTCTCAAAGGGTATGTCGCTCGATGACGCGCTGCATCAATATACGCTTTTGACGATCGGTGATGCGCTCATTTCGCAGATTCCGGCGTTGCTGCTGTCAATTACCGCCGCGACCATTGTCACGCGCGTCAACGGGCCCTCCAAACTCAAACTCGGCGCCGATATCGTTCACCAACTTACCGCAAGTACGCAGGCACTTAGGCTGGCGGCCTGCGTATTGGTATTCATGGGGCTTGTTCCCGGCTTTCCTTTGCTCCCGTTTGTCGTGCTGGCCGTCCTGTTCGCTGCGGCCAGCTTCGTCAAGATCGGCGCCAAAGGCGACAAGCCTGCCGCTAAAATTGGAGCAAGCGCCGCTGCTTCGGCGCCAGCTCCGGCAGCGGCCCAGAAGCAGACCGCACATGCGGAAGCACTTCCGATCGCGTTGTTCCTTGCGCCGAACCTGACGGATTCGATCGACAAAGACGAGCTGGAAGAGAGCATTTCGCGTGTTTCAAGGCTGGTCTCGGCGGACCTTGGCATCACCATTCCGCGCATCCCGGCCCAAATCGGCGAGAGCTTGTCCTCGTCGCAATTCAGGGTGGATGTCGATAGTGTGCCAGTTGAGCGCGATGTGATCAATCCCGGGCACCTGGCGCTCAACGACGATGTGGCGAACATCGAGTTGAGCGGCATCCCCTTTCAGCAAGACCCGGAAACGAATCGTGTCTGGATCGAAGAACGGCATGCAGCGGCTCTCAAGGCCGCTGGAATCGGATATCATCGCCTGAGCGAAGTTCTTGCCTTACGTCTCCATTCCACATTGACACGCTATGCACAGCGCCTGGTAGGTATCCAGGAAACCCGCCAATTGCTCGCCAGGATGGAGCAGGAATATCCTGACCTAGTGAAGGAGGTGCTGCGTACGGCCACCGTCCCTCGGATCGCCGAGGTCCTGCGCCGCTTGCTCGATGAAGGCATTCCAATCCGCAATACCCGCTTGCTCCTGGAGGCATTGGCAGAATGGAGCGAGCGCGAGCAAAACGCCGTCCTGCTCACCGAATATGTTCGTGCTACCTTAAAGCGACAAATCTGCTTTCGGTATGCTAACGCTCATCGCGTCGTGGTCGCCTTTATCATCGAGCGTGAGAGCGAGGAAATCATCCGCGGCGCAGTACGGGAAACTGCCGTCGGCCCATACCTCGTCTTGGATGAATGGCAGAGCGAAAAGCTGCTTGCACAATTTCGTCAGATCCATGCCACCATCGCGCAAAGTAAGAGCCAACCTGTCGTCCTTGGGTCGATGGATATCCGCCGTTTCGTACGTGGTTTTCTCACGCGCAACGGCATCGACCTGCCTGTTCTGTCTTATCAAGATCTCGCCGCCGACTTCACGGTCCAACCGATTGGATCCGTCAAGCTTCCCAAGGCGCCTTCCTCAGGAGGGCTCCTAGCAGCTGCAAACTAAGAATGCGCCGCACTTCCCCATGAGTAGCCGATGAAACAAAATGAAACCAGGTGCCGCCGGCATTTGTGCTCCGCCAGTCCAGGGCCGCGGCCCGCTCTGCTTGCGATGCTGGCTATTGTGCTGCTCGCTGGCTGCGCTGCCCCAGATAAACATAGCCTCTCACCGCAGCAGACGTCTACATCTGGCATCGCACACAACGAAGACATCGATCCCGCGGTGCGCGAGCGCATTTCGTACGCGCTCGGCCGGGATCCTGATGAAGGGGCTCTGCGCGATGCATTGAAGCAACAGCCGAACAACATCGATGCGGCGATTCCTCTTGCGCGAGCCCTGCTGGCCCGCAACCGTCCGAATGATGCGCTCGAGGTGCTCGACGGCGTGTTATTGGCAGCCCCTGGAGACCTGCGCGCATTGAATGCCAAAGCGGTGGTTCTCGATCACGAGGGCCGCCATCAGGAGGCCCAAGAACTATACCGCCAAGCTCTCGCAGCGGAACCCGCAAACCCGATGCTGCGCAACAATTTCGGACTGTCTCTCGCCCTTGAAGGCAAGAAGGAGGCCGACGATGCCAGCTCAGCACCGCAGGCGGGCGGCCGGAACGCATTGGCTCGTTCAAGATAAGCGTGGCGATGAAGAGGGAGGCGGAGATAGCGAAGCTTATGCTAGCTTGCCGACCGCGAGGTTACCCACCCGCTCGTCGATAGCGCGGGCGATATCTTGCTTGAACATCAGATCCAGATCGACGGTAACAAACCGCTTGCGCTCTCCCACTCTTTCAATCCGGAAGCGAACTCCCGCGCAGCAGCCTTGGGCTTTCTTGAGGTAGGTGACTCGATCATGGTGCTTGATCCCGACAAGCACCAGGACAAATGGAAGAACAAAGACGGCAAATGGCAGCGAACGGGTAGACCGCCTTTGTATCTTGCCGCGATAGAAGACTACAGCAGCAATGCCAAGTCTACCGAAAGCGTGGCGATGCCCACGAACGATCCGTATGATGATGACTATAACTTTATGTAGAGCGTACACGAACTACCAAGAGCGATTGGCCAGATCGACTTTGGTGAGGTCAGGCTCGCACCGAATAACCTAATCCGCGCGACCGAAAATCTCCGCTATTCTGGCACCTTCGTCCTGCACTACTTCGGCGCAATGTACTCCAAGGAGCTGCTCGCCGACTGCCACCTTGGGGCCGTGAGAAATATTGTCAAGCCACTCGTCTTCTAGAGCGAGACGTGTGATGGCGAGCCTGCCGGGTGTTGTGCTGACGTCACATCGTGCTCGATTGACCTGAATTCTCGATTGACGCGAAGTTCTCCTGAGGCGTTGCGCGCAAGGTCGCTGTGTGCCGTTGCGTACGCGAGGCGCCATCCGGCCATTGGTCCGGATTTTGCTCCACTGTTTGCCAAGACGAGGCGCGGCTCCCCGCCGTGTCGGATTTTCTACGATAGTGACAACTATGAAACGAAAGGCGATGCCATGAAGAACCGGCTTTCGGTCACCGGCAAGGCGGCAAGCACCGCCGCTGAAGGGTCGGAGTCGACGACGCGCACCGCCCCGGCGGTCGAGCGCAAAACGGAGAGTGGCACCGGCATATACCTTCCTGACGAGGCCAGCGTCTTTGCCGACCCAGGCAAATCAGATCAACCAGCATGCTTCACACTTCAGAACGGCCTGCAGGTCGTCGTGATCCCGGATCATCGCACACCCGTCGTGACTCAGATGATTTGGTATAAGGTCGGTTCCGCGGACGAACCGCCTGGCAAATCGGGGCTTGCGCATTTCCTCGAACACCTGATGTTCAAGGGCACATCCAAACATCCGGCGGATGAGTTCCGCAAGGCTGTGATGCGCGCCGGCGGCTATCAGAACGCCTTTACCGGATTCGACTTCACCAGCTACTTCCAACACGTGCCTCGCGAGCACCTCGGTAAGATGATGGAATTTGAAGCCGACCGCATGAACGGTCTCATTCTCAAGGACGAGGATGTGCTGTCCGAGCGCGACGTCGTGCTGGAGGAATTCAATATGCGCGTCGCCAACCAACCAGGTAACCGGCTTGCTGAGCAGATGATGGCGGCGCTCTACCTTAACCATCCCTATGGCCACCCCGTTATTGGGTGGCGCCAGGAAATCGAAACGCTTACCCGAGAGGACGCGCTTAGCTTCTACAAGCGTTACTATGCACCCAACAACGCGATCTTGATTGTCGCTGGCGACGTAAACACCAAGGAAATTCTCTCGCTAGTGAAGGAGACGTTTGGCGGCATCCCCGCGCAACCGTCGATTCCCGTGCAACGCCTGCGGCCGCAGGAGCCGACGCCGGCCGCACAGCGCAGAGTGACGTTGGCCGATTCCCGCGTCGAGCAGCCAGCCCTGCACCGCTATTATCTCGTACCGTCGGCTCGCACCGCCGCCGCTGGGGAAGGTCCGGCGCTTGAGGTGCTCGAGCAGTTGATGGGCGGCGGTGTCAACTCATATCTCTATCTCTCGCTTGTTGTCGAAAAGCAGCTCGCGGTCACTGCCAGAGCGAGCTACCAATCTGCCGCACTCGATCCCTCGCTATTCGCGATTTCCGCTATACTAAAACCTGGTGTCCACCTCAGCCTGATCGAGCAGTCCATCGACGAGGTCATCGCCGACATTGCCCGTAATCCCGTGAGCACCGAAGATCTGCAGAGCGCGAAGACGCGGCTGATTGCGCAAGTCACCTATGCCCAGGACAGTCAGGAAATGCTCGCGCACCGGTATGGCCGCGGCCTGACGACGGGACTATGCATTGAGCATATTGAACGCTGGCCGGAGGACATCCGCGCTGTCGGTGCACGGCAGGTGCACGAAGCAGCGCGGAACTGGCTCGACAAGAAACGAGCGGTGACCGGCTATCTCGTAAAAGAGTCTACTCCACGACACTGGGAGAAGCTCTAGTGATTTATCCTTGCACACGACGTGGGATCCTTCTCCGCGGAGCGTCGCTCTCCATCGCTATGCTCGCTTCGCCAAATTCAGTTGCCGCCGCGAGCTCACTTGGCCGAACCAGGATCAAGCGCCTAGTTTCGTCTTGCGGTATAGAGGCGTGGTTCGTGCAGGATTCTACCGTCCCATTGATCACGATGGAATATGCCTTCACCGGCGGCGCGACTCAGGACCCCGCTCAAAAACCTGGCGTCGGTCACATGGTGTCTGGCCTGCTCAAGGAAGGTTCCGGCGACTTTGACTTCAAGACCTTTCATCAGCGGCTAGACCGTCGTGCCATTGAGTTGGGTTTTCATGTGACCCCTGATCACTTTCGCGGTGCCTTGTGCACGCTCCAAGACAACGCGGACGAGGCCTTCGAGCTTTTACGGACGGCGCTAACCTCACCGCGTTTCGACTCGGCCGACGTCGAACGGACCCGTGCTACTGTGCTTGCGCGCCTTCGGCACGCCTCGACCGATCCTTCGTCTCTGGCCCATCGCAAGTTTCTCGAAGTCGCGTTTGGGGATCATCCTTATGCTCGCCCAGCCGAGGGCTCGCTGGAAAGCGTGCCGAAGATCGAGGTCGCGGATCTCAAGGGTTATGTCCGACGCGTGATCGCAAAAGACACGCTCAAAATCGCTATTGTCGGCGACGTCGATCCAGCGGTCGTCTGCAAGCTGCTCGACAAGACATTTGGCGGCCTGCCGAGCAACGCAGAAGCGGTGCCGGTTACCGAAGTGACCGCAGCAAAGCCGCCACAGCGGGTCTTCATTCCGGTCGATGTGCCGCAAACAGTTGTGACCTTTGGGGGGCCGGCCGTCCGTCGGAGCGAGCCGGATTTCATGGCCGCCTACATCGTCAACCACATTCTCGGGGACGCCGGCCTTACGTCTCGCCTGTTCCGCGAAGTCCGCGAGAAGCGCGGACCGGCCTATTTCGTCCGTGAGCACCTTGTCTGGTTGGACCATTCAGCCATTTTTCTCGGCAGCAGCGGCACCTGCACAGATCGTGCCGGTCAGACGGTTGAGGAAATCGAGAAGCAGGTCCGCCACATCGCGGAGGAAGGACCTACTCAGCAGGAACTCGATGACGCAAAGTCTTACCTGAAGGGCGCGCAACAGGTGGCTCTCAACACATCATCAAAGCTTGCGCGAACGCTACTGAAGAATCAGATCGACAAGCTGCCCATCGACTATTTCGAAAAGCAGAATGCCCTGGTCGATGGGGTGACGCTGGAGGACACCAAGAGAGCAGCGCGCCGGCTGTGGGGCGAGGGTCTGCTCACAATTATCGTCGGCCGCTCCTCGAACGACGCAGCGTAGTGCACCCCCATGCCAACGGGGACCACACCCCAGCCAGGCGCTCGCTCTTGCGTGCAGAGTGCATCTAGCCCCCCCCCTTTAGCTTGTGGAGATATTCCAGGGCGAGGCAGCTACCATGCGGCCGCTCGAGGCCGGCTTTTGCGGAAACGCGTTTGAACAAGGCGACAATCCGCGTTGGATCTTCGGGTTAGCCAAAGTAAGCGCTTTAAAGCCGGAGCGTGCACTGTCTGCCGCTTCAAGGAAGCGGCCAACGAGAGTGCCATGGCCATCGTTCATTCCACTAAGAACCTCCTTGACCGGTAGGACGTAGCTCGACGAATCTGTGTCCCACGCGCTCCACCTTTCGCGTATCCCGACATTCATCAGCAGAGTGAGAGCTCGGTCGTTCAGGGTCATCTTTCAGAAATTAACCAGCCGGTTCGCTCTCTGCCGAAAAGACGACCATCTGATCCAGCAGACCTTTGTGGTCTGCCAAGCCATAGGCGCACCGCGTCGCATCGCCTTGATCTGCGCTTTGATCCGAGCTCCCAATCTGACGCCACGTTAGTTTCCGTCGCTTCATGAAAAGTAGATAACAACAGCAACGGCATCTATGGATAACCTATGTCGTTACAACGATCACAACAGGCGGACAGTTGATTCTTGCCCCGCGCATTCCAATTGCCCACAAACCTGACGTAGATCACCAATACAAGCGATTAGTCCCATTCTCCGGCTTGCATCATCGGACGATGTTACTCGCTCAATGTTGAAAACGTTTATCAGTTGCAGAGCTCCAGCATCGAAGGTTCATTGCCCCTTCTTTCTGCCATGATCGCACCCAAAAGCAGAGACGTGCCGATTGCGCACCTTGCGCGCGGCAATAACGAGTGTCTCAGGAGATGTTGATGGTTAAGCCAGTAGTAATTGTGGTCGGTGCGGACAAGGGAGGAGTCGGCAAGACGACCGTATCACGAACGCTACTGGACTACTTCAGCGTCAACAACGTGCAAACACGCGCATTCGACACAGAGTCGCCCCGCGGAACGCTGAAGCGCTTCTATCCCGAGATCACTGAGATCGTCGATATGACCACGACGGCGGACCAGATGAAGATCTTCGATACCTTGAACTCAGGGCTATCCGTCACCGTCATCGATGCTCGGGCAGGCCTACTGTCCTCTGCGTTGGCTTCCTTGCGCGACATCGGCTTTCTGGACTCAGCACGGTCGGGCCAGATCACATTTGCCGTGTTCCACATCCTGGGATCATCCATCGCTTCGCTAGACGAGATCGCGGAAACCGCGACTTTCATGAGCGGCGCAAAGTACTACCTGGTCAAGAACTTCATCAACGACACTCAATTTTTCCAGTGGGATCAAGCGACTTATAATTCCTATTTTCACCGCATCAAACATGCGACTGAGTTGACCATACCGAAGCTCAACGAGATGGCCTATGAGCAGGTGGAAGTCGCATCCGTCCCATTCATAGACTTCGTGGCAAACAAGGGACGCAACGATGAACCCGCGAACAACTCCTTCGTCCTGCGCGGCTATGTCCGGCACTGGCTGGCAAATGTCTGGAGCGAATTTGATCGCATCAACTTGACGGAATTGGCGGGGGCCAAGTCCGCCACCCGGGCCGGCGAAAAGTAGCGGCATATCCGGCGAGCTCCGGTCGGGCCTACGTACGGAACGAAATTGATCTGCTGGCTATGTTAGCGACCCCCATCTACATCATCTGCTCTCCTAGCCCGCAGGTCGGTAAAACCCTCGTCGCTCGGGCGATGAGCGAGTTCTTGCTGCTGAAAAACGGCACAGCGCTATCGTTCGATGTCAACTTGAAAGAGCCTTCATTGCTCGACTATCTCCCCAACATTACGGAGACCGCTGATGTGATCGACACTTACGGCAAGATGCAGCTGATGGACCCTCTGATCATCCACGATCGGGTACCCAAGGTAATTGACCTCGGCTTTCACGTCTTCGACGAATTCTTCAAGATGTGCGAGGAAATTGGCTTCATGAAGGAGACAGCGCGCTGCTATGTCGCCCCTATCATCCTCTTCGTCGCGGGAGCAGACCGCATCTCCTTTCGCGCTTATGAAATGCTACGGCGGCGAATTCCGCCGGCGTCGCTGGTCACCGTCCACAATGAATTCGTGCTGCGTGGCGAATTACCGGAAGTGATGGATCACGAGCGGGTGATTCGGATTTCCGCACTTCCCCTGTTCCTTAAACGATATATAGACCGGCTTAGCTTTTCCTTCACTGGATATCTGCGGGACGAGAAGGATTGGTCCACCGAGCTGCATCAATGGATTCGACGCAATTACAGCATGTTTCGCGATCTGGATTCGAATGTGACGCTGCGAAGGTCTGACCGTCGACGGGGAACGGATATCGATAGCCTACGTTGCACAAGGGCTACTTAAGAGTTCGGCCTGATCACCATCTGTTCGTCCGGCCTATGAGTGGTTCGTTGACCGCTGACTTCAATGGCGTTCGTCGCGAACGCATTGCGCGCATACGACTTTTTCGCTTGGATCTCCATCCTTACAATCGTGCGCACGGACAGCGCGAGGGGCAATCGACAGCAGCTCATTCGCCATGGCTGATGCAGACAGCCCCATCCTCGAAGAAACCATGACCGCCTTGACTTTGTGAGCGATTAGCCGGATCGACGAGGTCTTCCTTCGGGAGCGCTCATAGCTTCAGGCCGAATTTGCCGAGCACCTGATGCATGACCGCGCCTTTGATCTCGCGGGCGATCTCGTCTCGTATTCGGGCGCCGAGGACCCGTTCGGCATCGGCATCGCCTGTCAGACCATGCTCGGCCAGCCGCTCATCCAAGCGGGTTTCAAACTGTACGCCCATCGCGTCGAGGAGCCGCTCCTGCATGTCAGCATAGTCTTGGGGTGCGATGCGCCTCACCACGCTTTCCCATGGTTGCCAGCGCGCTGCCAAATAGTCCGGAAATTCCGCCGCTTCCTGCTCCCGCACTAATGCCTCGGCCCTGGCCACATCGCCCTCGGTCACGTGAGAGACATTCATGAAGCGCATGTCAGGAGCTGTGTGCCGCAGCTCCAGGGCGTCCCGCAGCCGGGTCTGATAGGCAAGGTAGACCTCGATATCATCGACATCCGCGTCGGGATCGGCACGACGAAGTGAATTGACCCTCTCGCGCGCGATCCCATCAAGCGCTTCCAAGCGAAACATGACGCGGCCGTTCTGGAGCAATTCGCCCAGTCGCCCGTCATAGACGCCGTCCTCGACATCAGCGTTCAGGCGTGCAGTCTGCATGCCGTTCCAGACCAAAGTAATGCGATCTTCGCAGCTCGCGTTCGCTCCCGAAGCCAATTCGAAATACTGCTCACGCAAACGCGGCCTGACAGCTGCCTGCCGCAGGTCATCAGCAACCGCCTGACGGAACGCCTCATGATGGTAGTTCACGGTGCCCCGGAGCCGGTCGAGGAAGCGTGCATAGTCCGCGGCCCCCGCCTCATGGGCGAAGTGCTGCCAAGTGGACATTGCCGTCGGCTCGCCCTCAAGCCAGTCCGCGGCGACCTCTTGCAGGGACCGCGGCTGAAGTTGCACCGCTCCAGGGGTAATCGAGAAGAAAACCTGAGGGCCGGCATAGTGTCCGGCATGCATCGCTGCTGCCAGGCCGGCCTGCACCCAATCGGCGAGCGGATTATTCTCCAGATTAACGCTCGACTCACCGCCTAGCCGCGTCAGCAGAGTCTCGGGCACGTTGGTCAGCAGATTGTCGCTGGCACCGAACCATATCAGATGGTGCGGGACCGTCTCAGGCAGTCTGGTCAGCCGGTTGTAGCTGGCGCTGAGCCATTCGAGCGCGGCCGGGAGAGGCTCGGGCAGGCCCGCCAACTGATTGTGATCGACGTTCAGACTCTGCAGCCCGGCTGGAAGGCGGGGCAGGTGGGTCAGGCGGTTACCGCTCGCGTCCAACTCCTGAAGCGTTTCTGGAAGGCGTTCGGGCAGACTTGCCAGCTGATTGTTGTCGACATTCAGGCGGCGCACTCCGGCCAGAATGGGCGCAGATAAGGCGGTCAGGGAGAGGGACGATAGATCTAGCAGCTCATTGAGATCACCCGTACCGCGCCAAGCTCTCGTTCGACTTACTGCCAGTTGCCGATCCTCATGTTGCCCCTGCCCGTCTTCGGCAGCCCAGTCGGCCAGCAACTCGGGCCGGGCGGCCCCCTCGGCGCCGGACCCGTGCATGTCCCTCAACGCCTCGCCCCACTGCGATGCGGCGGCGGAGCCGGGTTCGGAGCTTTCTGAATCGGAAGTTGCGGAAGGAGCACCAGCCCCGAGCTGTTCTGCGTTCATCGATATCGTTTCTTGCGTGTCAAAATGTAGCGAACGCGCCGGGGCGGCGCATCTTACAACTGGTAATCCCCCACTATGGCTGACGCTCCACCGGCCAACCGAAATGAGGTGCAATCCCACAACCGGGCAGTTCCGCACGACTGGCGCGAATACGCCTGCGCAAGTATCGCCGAGCAACTGCAAGCAGTGCAGCGAACGAGGCGACGTGTCGCGCGCAGATCGGTTGATATCGGAATCTGCCCCGGTCTCGCCTGCGAGATCTGCGCCCTTTGAGCCGAGCCTGCAAGCGAGTAGCGACGTTCATGATACGAAAGTTAGCTGTCGGTAAGCTGACGGATCCCGGCGCGATGGAAAGGCGGGGCTTGGCTGGGTCAGACACATTTTAATGCCCGCTTCATTCCATCATCGACGCTGTCTCGCCGCTCCAACCGGCAAGTGTACTGATGATGCCGGCCGGGCGCTCCGTGCCATCCATCTTAAATGGCTTTCCCGGCCATCACCTGCAGGCAAGCAAACTGGAAACTAGTAGGTCGTCGTCGTGATCTCCGTTTGGAATGGGACGTCAACGCCTGCCATGTGAGCCTTGATCTTTTACGCATCAGCAACGGTACAACCTGGTGCAGCGTGCGATCCAAGCTATTCAATCGATCTTCAGAGGGGTGCGCAGCGGATGTCGACGGCATTGACTGTCTGTGGAATGCTCAACTGCCTCGACCCTGCGTCCATCGACATTTTGTCTTGTACTACCAACCGCAACCGCGTTCGCTTCTTTGATCAGCTGGCGCATGCCGTGGATCGCTGCCCTCCTCAAAGTTCGTTCTCATGACTTTCCCATGTTGTTGATAAGTTCCGCTTCGCCCGTAGATTGTTTATCGGGTAGGCGATTGTGAATGCCTATAGCAGGCCGGATCTACTTAACTGCCCGTCGGCCAACCGATCTTGTGGAGCGCTGAAATTGTGCAGGACACACGATCGGGACGCCGGGAAACCGCGAAATTCTGCCGCGATTTGCCGTCACACGCCCGATGTAGGGTGATATTGACTGGCAAGAGTTGCACATATCTTGCTCGCCACCTCCGGGGACGAACGGGCGGGCCTCGGCTGAACTATTCGGCAGAAATGCGGAGCCAAGCAACGGCCGCTCAGACGATCGTCATGCTTGATACTCCAGGAACGAATATCTGTGATGACTTCGATTGATGATACATTAAATGAGATCAGATGGTTGCGAAACGAAATCTGGCGTTGCCGTCGATCACTTGGCACTGAACTGCCTGGCGCGCAGCGGGAGGCAGTTGAGAAGCGTCTGCATGAACAGCTTTCTGCCTTTGAGAGACTTCTGTCGACGGCGTTCCCATTAGCCCTGAGCTCTAAAGTGTATTCGGTCAAGAGCACCACGATCGGGCGAAGCGACTCCCCTGAAGCGCCCATCGAGAACGCCGCAATGGCATCAAGCGGATGCCTCGAGAAGTCGATCAGCGGCTAACAAAAGCGGTTTTGCTACCTCACTTTGTTTACCTTGAGCCCGGCAGTCCAGCCCAAGGTAGTCCCAAGCTGAGAAGCCAAGGGAAACCGCAATGAAACAAACCTCCAACGCAAATATTCGGGCGACTCTTTTGCCCGTTACTACCCCATAGCCCCTGCCCAAAAGCACCTAATCGCCGGCCACAAACAGTATAGATTGGTGCGGAGTACGGATTTCCAGCATATGTCCGGCAATTCCTCCTCCCTCAGCTGACACAGTTGTCGATCGGACCCGTTACCGCGAATCACGAAAGCCTCGAAGTCGCCGAATGGCTGCAGCGCTGATTGAAGCGCGACTGCTGCCAATTGGTCCGCGGATCAGTCCTCAGATAGTTGAGCCGCGCGTCGGCAGGCTGATGCTCCAGTCCGATCAACTTGCAACCACCGAGCTGGCCAAAGCCGGAGGCCCGGTCAGGCCGAACATCTCACTATTGTTCGAGTTCGCAATTGCCGTGCCTCACTCTCGATAAAGGCCTACTGGACGCTTGTTGAGAGATTGTCTCGACCGGTCGTTTCTGCCCGCGGCGGCGGTCGGCATAACGCGTCGGCATTCGCGGCGTAAATTTTTGAAATTTTCTGTTAGACAAAACATCGCCACGTCAGCTTCGTTACGGCCTGTAAAGCGGTCACAGAAGCGGATCACGTCTGGTTTGCACGACACTAACACTTCCTCGGCCCGACGATCTCCCGCGCAAGCGTATCCTGTGCACCAGCTCGCTGCTATCGCGATCGTAGCAAGGACGGCTGCATAGCGATGCGCATTGTAAGTCCCGCTTATTCGTCGCGCTTGATTCACCAAACCTCTCTTAAACCGCATATACTTCACTGCTTTTTTCTTTGCCCCGCCAGGCTGATCTGTTTACCGGATTGCAGCGCCTCGGCAGCCACTGGCTTGCTGTTCCGGGCGCCGCAATGATACCGGCTCGGAATCATCGTACCGCTAGGCGCAACACGCATTGCGAAGACCGGGATCACACGGAGATCGGCCGTTTAGCGCTTGTGTGCCGATGTTGGCTCCAATACGGCGTTCTGCTTCGCAATGCCTACATCCTGACGTTACGATCGATTCAAGCACTTTGAGCGAGCGGGCAGCGGATATCGTCTCATATCAGCGCTTTTTCCCAGCGAGCGGCTGCCGACCTCCCTTCGCGCAGATCGGAAGGTGCGTCGACCGGAGGCAGGGACTTGTGCATCACCGACGCGTGGCCGCACATTCGCCGAAGCACCATCTCCAACGCGAGAGGCATGGTTCACCCTCAGGTGCCATCTCATAGCTCCTGCATGTACGGTTGGCGACGTTGAACGTCCAAGGTCCTACAATACGATGCGGCGATTTAAGACGCAGGGTGGAGACCGATGCAAAGCCTCCCTTGCCAAATAGCCGGCCAGATATTCCTTAAAACGGCACGCCGATTGCTGGGTAAGGATCAGCAAGTTGCCGCGAAGAAAGCGGTCGCGGCGGAGCCAGGATTCCAATGAGGTTTATTCGATTCATCCTGATCGACCTCGCCTTGATGCTACTCGCACCTGAGAGTGCAAAGGCCAACATTGTGGCGACCGACGCAAATTTCAAATCGGCTCGGAAAGCTGTGGGATCCGTGATGCCGAATTCTGGCCCCGAGCCAGTATCCGGCTCCGGCGTGCTCCGACAGCTTCACTGCCAAGCCTTTCAAGCCGCGCCATTCCAACATTCATTAGAAGCCCTCGGCCCGCCAAGCAGACTGACAACCTTGCGCTGCTGGAATGGCGCTTTACCTCTGATTGGCAAGCGCAGCGGGCAATGTCCGGTTGCCACACTCCTAGCGGCGCGGAGCTGCTAACAAGAGCTTGATACAAATCTGCAGTCCGCCCTCCCACCCAAGGCTCCTCACGTGAGCGGAAACGCCGTGCTGCCGCGCCATAAACGGCATCGTCGAAAGCATGGCCATCAGCTCCACTGCTGCCATTGGCCTCCTGATTTAGATGAGAAGATGCAGAACATGCGAAGCTTCATTAGAGAAGCCAAAAAGGGCTGTATCGAAGTTGCCTTCAACGGCTCTCTCGGAAGTATTCCGCTAGATACGCAATTCAGCGTACCAGCCAAAGGCGTCACAGCGATTTCTGGTCCCCCCGGGTGCGGCAAAACTACGCTCGCGCGCTGCATCGCTGGGGTCCAGCGCCTGCCGAATGGATTCTGTGCAATTGACGGGGAGATCTGGCAGGATGAGACTATATTTCGACCGCCTCATCTGCGTCACGTCGCATATGTATTTCGCTTACCGATTCTCTCTTCTCATTTGTCTGTCCGACGCATACTCTTATACAACGCGTCCAAATCGGAACCGACACTGATCGATTTTGATGGTGTGGTCGAATTGCTCGCCTTGGCGCCACTGCTCGAGCGTTTGCCATCACTTCTTTCCGGAGCGGAGCGACTGCGACTCGCTCTTGGCCGTGCGCTGCTTGGCCAGCCTCGGCTAGTCTTGCTTGACGATCCACTCATTGTGCTCGACCGCTCCGCCAAACGCGAGATCCTGCCCTTTCTCGAGCGCATGCGGCAAACGCTTCCATTGCCGATGATTTACTTCGGCCATGACATCGCTGATATCGAGCATTTTGCCGATCATCACGTCATGATGAAGGATGGCGCCGTGACTACGGCCGGTCCGCTCAGTGTCCTTCAGAGTGATTCGGCGCTTGCCAAGCGCGGCGAAGCGGCAGTCTGTCTTGATACTACGGTCGGCGGCTATGACGGGCGCTATGGGCTGATCATGCTTCGCCTCAAAGCTGTGCGCTTTCTGATACCTGGAGTGCCGCTTACACCGGGAGCGCAGCTGCGGTTACGCATCGCTGCCGACGACGTCAGCATCGCGCGCGAGCCACGGCGAGCAAGCTCTATCCTCAATGTTTTTCCAGCACGCATAAAAGCCTCTCTGCCGCACGGCGAGGCTGAGGTCACCTTGGTTCTGACCCTTGAAACCGGTCGATCTGGCGTGCCGCTTTTGGCGCGCATCACACGCCGCTCCTTTGATGCGCTACGGCTTAGCAATGGAGGGGAAGTATTCGCGGAGGTCGCGCGCGCCGTTCCGCTCGGGCTGCCGAGCGGTTGCTTGCAACACCTGCCACATCCGCATGAGCACCTTCGACAGCTATGCCCCGATGCGAGAAGAACACCAACAAGATCCCGGCCGTGATCGACAGTCTACATAAGATAATCCGAATAATTTTCCGGGTAGCTCTTTGCCTTAAAAACGATCTCGATCGGCTACTGACCGATCTGGCTCAGGACGTCGCGCACCAAAACGTACGCATCGGCAGCTGCTGCAGCGACAGTCGAGGCGAGCAAATGGCACGCAGATGATACTCGCAATCGATGTTGCCAGGGGAGAAAAGATCTCAATTTCGCAACCACCCGGCAGCAGAGCAATGTTCTGTCTTGATATAAACAGGCTTGCCGAGGCCGCAGCCCTCGGCCCGACCAGCTGCTTCTCGTTCTTTTTGGCGAATTTGCTGATGGGGAGGCGATCGGTCCTATTGCGAAGCGCTCGTGAACTGCCGACTGGCGAGCCTCACCGCGGACTTGGCACGCTGCTGCCTTGACGTGCCACGCGGCCGGGCCTTCAACCCGAGCTGCGGTTTTTTGGTTACAACGATATCGGCCGACCTTAACGTGACAGTGGGGCCGCCGAGCAGGTCGGCTCCGCGATCGTCCATCGAACTCTTCGCCATTTCGGAAGCCACCTTAGCTACGGCGTCCGCTGCTGGCCACCTTGATGTCTTGCAAATGTACCGATTGTGGACCTTCAATGGCGAGACGTCGCGCGCGCTAAATAACGCAAGCCGACATTAAGTCCATAGTCGGCTTTGCAGTGCCTGCTGGTCAAATGACGAGACCGCTACGGTTCAGGTCTGCCATCTTCCCGCCAAGCGCCTGACCAGCGCCCGCGTGCCGTCGAGCTCAAAGGCAGCGCGACCGTCGCTATTGCTCTGCTGACGTATAGCGGTGTTTTGCAGATTGGCCCCAACGCCTTGTGCGATCTTTGGTGCTTTAGATGACCGTCAGCTTAGTGCTGATCGAGCCACCAAGCGCGCGAGCATGCCCGGATCCAAGCCGCTGGGCTGGCCTTGTTGCACCCATTCCGGACCTAAGAACGGGTGGCATATAGTTTGCTCCATCAGTGAGGTCACGATCTACAAAAAGCAAGTTTGTGAGGACAGCATGCTCGGAATTGGAAGTCAGTTGCCGTCATTCGACATCACAGGCGTGAAGCCCGGTTTTCATGCGCAGGAAGAAGAAGGGCAGAGTGCATTTCAGACGCTGACTGAAATGAGCTTTCCGGAAAAATGGAAGATTATCTTCTTTTACCCCAAGGACTTTACATTCGTCTGCCCAACAGAGATCGCCGAATTTGCCAGTCTTTCCAAGGAATTCGCTGACCGGGATGCGGTTGTACTGGGTGGTTCGACCGACAACGAGTTCTGCAAGCTTGCTTGGCGGCGTTCGCATGTCGACCTGCACAATCTACCAATCTGGCAGTTTGCCGATACAAAGGGAACGCTCGTCGATGGTCTTGGGGTGCGTTCACCCGAAGGGGTCGCCTATCGTTGCACCTTCATTGTTGACCCCCAAAACACGATCCAGCACGTTTATGCGACCAATCTCAGTGTGGGGCGCAGTCCTAAGGACACGCTCCGCGTGCTGGACGCGCTGCAAACCGGCGAGCTCTGTCCCTGCAACCGTGAAATCGGCGGCGAAACCTTGAAAGTTGCTTGAGGCAGCATGTCGTGGATCGAACAAATAAGGATTCCCGATTTCGCGAAGGATGTCCGGCTTAACTTGATCTCAGTGGTGTCCGATGAGACGTTTTCGCTGCAACGAAAATACGGGCTGCTGCTGGCGAGTGCGGCTGCCACCCGCAATGCAGCGCTGGTGGCCGCGCTGGAATCCGCGGCGTCCGCCGTGATGACCTCTGTAGAGATCGCCGCAGCGAAGGCCGCCGCCACTGTGGAGGCAATGAACAACGTCTACTACCGCTTCGCTCACCTCGTTTCCGACCCGGAATACAAGACGATGCCGCCACGGCTACGTATGGACGTGATCGGCAATCACGGGGTGGACAAGACAGATTTCGAGCTGTGGTCGCTTGCTGTCTCCGTCATAAATGGTTGCGGCGTCTGCATTGATGCCCATGAGAAGACACTGAGGGCCGCGGGCGTCTCTTCCAAAGCGATACACACCGCCGTGCGCTTTGCTGCGATCACGCAGTCAGTGGCGATCGCCATCGAGGCCGCTGGGCCCGTCCCCGCTCAGGCGAGAGGCTGATCTCTACTCGGCCATTCGGCTCCCGAACGAGCCTCACGGCGGGGCACGTCGGCAAGTCATGTTGCGCAGCGTCCTTATGAGGAGCGTCGTGGTCGAATTACCGCCGTCCCGCAAATGACACGCGATGCGCCACGGATAGGATGACTTCCCATCGCCTAGCCTCGGTCGCCGATGGCCGTTCGTTCACAATCACCCAAACTTGAACAGCACACCATACCCGCCGCGCGGATGGCTCCATTGGATGTCGCCGGTCGGCTCAGCGATAACCCGACAGGTACCGCACTCGATGCAGCCGTCAACCGCTACCTCGACTTGGCCGCTGTCGGTGAGTTCGTAGCACCGCGCGGGGCAGACTTTCAAAAGTGCAAGTAGCTGCGGCGATGGCGTTGTGTGCGCACGGACCTTGACGTGAGGGTTTCCGACGTCGACAAGATAGCGGTTGTAATACAGCTTGTCTTCGACGCGCACCGCGGGTTCGGAACTCATGCTTTGGCCTTCCATTGTTGGACTTCACACCGTTGCGGTCAGCGCCAGGCCCGCGCAAGACGACAAGCATCGCCGAACAGACCTGACCATGACCGCGCCTTGACAAAGGATTTCAGGCTCGCTTTCTCCTTTTCAGCCTTGGGCGTACCATCGACGCGCACAAAGTTCTGCATCGCCTTGGAGATGAGCTGCGGATAGGTGAGAAAGAAGTTCTGGGAGTGAGTATGCATTAGGGGCGGCAAATCCTTGTACTTCCTCAGATCTTTGATGACGAACGAATCGTCCAGCATCTTCTTGTAAATTGACAGATTTGTTGCACTCATCGGTTCGCCGCGTGATTTGACCAGACCTATCGCTTCCGCGGCGATACGGCCGGAGGTCATCGCGAGATTGGATCCCTCACGATGAATGGCATTGTTGAGCTGGGCCGCATCGCCCACTACGACCCATCCTTCCCCAAAAAGCTGCGGGATCGACTTGTAACCGCCTTCGGGAATGAGATGCGCCGAATATTCCTTGACTTCGGACCCTGCTATCAGGGGCGCCACAGAGGGATGCCTCTTGAATTGATCGAGCAGTCCGTACGGCGTTTGGCCGGTGTGCTGGAAGTCGCCGACGAGACAACCGATGCCGAGCGAAATACACTCTTTATTGGCGTAGATGAAACCCATCCCGGTCATGCCACGGGAAATGGTGCCGGCCGCCTCGATCACAACGCCTTCATCGCCCCTGAGATTGAAGCGCGCCTCGATAGTCTCGCGAGCCAGGAAATGCATTTCCTTAACCGCGAGCGCAACGTTCTCGGCTGTCGGGCGCGCGCGTAGGCCTGCACGCGTGCCGAGCAGGCCATTGACCCCTTCGGCCAGGACGACGACGTCGGCATGTATTTCCCCGTCTCTGCGATCTGTACGGACACCGACGATCCTTTCACGATCGTCCCGTACGAGCTCGGTGACGGTGGTCTCGCACAGCACGATCGCACCAGCTTCACGCACCTTGGAAGAAAACCATTTGTCAAACTGAGCGCGTATGATCGTATAGCGGTTCGGCCGCTCCTCGTTGAAGTCCTCCGAACGGTAGTGCATGCCGACATGGGAGCGGTCGTCCATCATCCAGAACCGCTGTTCGATCAGGTGGCGTTCGAGCGGCGCCTCCTCTCGAAACTCGGGGATCAGCTTTTCCATCATGTCGGCATATAGGATGGCGCCCTGCACATTCTTCGATCCGGGATATTCGCCCCGCTCGAGCTGCAGCACCTTCATGCCGCGCTTGGCCATCGTCAATGCCGCCGCGTTCCCGGCCATACCGGCTCCGACTACGATCGCATCGAATTTCTCTTCAATCATGCTCATCTCCTCTAGACCGCGATCCGGGCGCGCGCTTCTGGCAAAAGCCGCGCGCGGAATGCAGCCGTCAGCGTCGGTAGCAATTGAATGGCATCACTGACGATCGCGAGATGGGCGAAGTCGAAGATCGGAGCGTTCTTGTCAGTATTGACGGCGACGATCAGATCCGCGCCCTCGACGCCAACCCGGTGCTGGATCGCACCGGAAATGCCGGCGGCAATATAGAGCTTCGGCCGGATGGTTTTGCCTGTCTGGCCGATTTGCCGGTCAGACGTAACCCACCCTTTTTGCACGAGAGGACGCGAGCAGCCATATTCAGCTCCAAGCAGAGTTGCGAGCTCGCGCACCAACCGGAAGTTCTCAGGCGATCCTAGTCCTAGGCCGCCCGCAACCACGACATCGGCATAGGCTAGATTGGACGTTTGTGCATCGCGGTCGGGCAGGAATGACAATACTTTTGTGACAATATCCTCTTCGAAAAGGCCGAGCGGATGAACGACGATACGAGCGGCATCGCGGTCGACACGCTCAGGCATCGGCATGACCCGCGGGCGGACGGTGGCCATCTGCGGACGATAATTCAGGGTGTAGATCGTGCAGAGCAGTGAGCCACCAAAGGTCGGACGCGTCGCCGCAAGCGACCCATCGGCGTCCACGTGCAGCGCGGTGCAGTCGGCAGTAAGCCCCGTCGACAGGGTCGTCGCCACGGAACCTGCCAGATCGCGACCGAGCGTCGTCGCACCCAACAGCAGGATCTCGGGCTTGTAGGTGTTGACGAGTTCGGTTAGCGCCTTGGTGTAGGATTCGTTACGGTAATCCGATAAAACATTGTCGCTCACGAGATAGGCCAGATCGGCGCCATAGCAAAAGGCTTCAAGCGCGGCGTTACGTGTGTGCTGCCCTTCCGGACCGATAACCACAGCGGCAAGATTCACTTTTAGCCTGTCGGCAAGGCCGCGCCCTGCACCCATAAGCTCCCAGGAAACGGGATGCACTTGACCACGCTCAAGCTCGACGAAGACCCAGACGTGCTTGTACGACTTAAAGCGCTCCGGCAGCTCTTTTTTGGCTGCTGCGCGGCCGGCGGCCGCTGGCATGGCCGTTCTGCTGACGTTGCTCATACTTTCAAATTCCTCCTCAACGATAGGGGCGCCGGCGCCACGGGTTGCTTGTTCACTTCGTCAACTGAAGATCACTTTCGGTTAGCAAGTGGCTGGCTGCTCTGCCCCGCCTGCGTGCTTGGACCGGCCGGACAACAATACACGTCGTCGCAAAGAAGCACCCGTCCGACTGATTTTGGAGGGCTCTGCCAAACCGAACCGTTACTCGCCGGGTTCGACGAGCGCCACCGCGGCTCGGCAAGGCGCCGTGGTGATTCTAACCGATAGCTTCGATACCTGAGTTGGCGAGTTCGTACGCTGCGCAGTACCTGCGACCCAGTTCGGCCCAACGACTCCAGATCGGCGGCGAAAACGAGGGCGATCCTGGCAACACTCCTGTCACGCACTCCATCCCGCCCCTCAAACGAAAGCATTCCGTATGGGCCGAAGCTGGCGCTGTTCGTGGCACAGTTCCCATCCGCCAAGAGATGGGCACCGATCTGAGCGGGATCGGGGACCGCTTTGATGCAGATGTTGTTATGCATACCGACTGCAGGAGTAACGCGAAGCGACGACTTACCATTGACCAGCATCTGACCGACGGTGCAGAGCTCTGATCGAGTCAAAACCCGTATCCAAGGAAGCTAACGCGACTATGGGGCTCGGAATGGTAGCGCAGATCTCAGCATGTCGAAAAAGCAGCATCATAGGTCCTCCTTCAAACTCATGCGGTCGACTGCCATCTGTCGGCTTCGATGGCAGGACAACAGCAAGTGTCGTACCAGTTGCAAAGACCATTGAAAGCCAGTCGAAAGTAATGTCCTGCGACACAATTCAACGAACGGCTGATACCTTTGACGCGAGCAATCCAGACATGGGTCGGGAATACGACAACCGCCGCTCCTCATTGCTTCAGATAGTTGAGCACGAAAGAGAAGGCCCCAATATCGGATCGCCTCGGCGCCGGTCGGTCGCAATTCGCTTACAGCGTCACTCCAACTCGCTCAACGGGACAAAGGCCGCGGCCTTCTTAGGGTCTGCGACGGCATCCTTCAAAACCTTGAACACTCGCTGATCGATCGGTGACGATGTCACGAAATCTGCATAGGCTTGCTCCAGTATCGCCTTGCACCTAGCTCTGATTTCCGGCTCTTCGGCGCCAGTAAATTGCTCTTCAGCAAAATATTGTCCCATGCGCTTTAAGATGTGAAGGCGCGCGACATTCACGATTTTGGGGTCGTAATCGACGCCAAGCAGCGAGAAAAACTCCTCTGCCGACGAGGCCTTGCTGAGCCGATCCAGGATACCGGCTGGCATGGATGAGCTGATCATCGAAAATTTCTCCTTCGGATTTGCTCTGGACAGTCAATGAGATGGGGTGGCGCCTCTTGACTGCTGCCGTCCTGCCTCGCACAGCTGGTGCGCATCGCCACGGCCTGACTCCGGAAAGCGGGTGCTCTCAACTTCGCCGCCCAGATCGGCAGGTCCGCCGGTGACGAAGCCAGTCCCGATGAACATCCGGAATCAATGACCAAACCACGATCTAGGTTGACGCTCGTCCGGACGGTCGTCGGACCCGAAATTAGCCGCGCGAAAAGATGCCGATTGGCAGACCGGGGGTGGCTGGTCATTGCGTAGGAGATCACGGCATGCATCGCGGAACGGGAAGTAAGATCTGGAGGTGAGATCGTGCCAGGGGATCTGACGTGCCAAAGCTGGACGCCGATCGCGTCATCAGCGACATCGGACACTGTCCTTGCGGCGCGTCGGTTTGCGAAGGGTCGACGCAAGCGTTGCTGGACACGGCTCTTCACGCGGGGTGGGTTGCCAGCACCCTCACACGTCGCGCCAGATCGCCGCCACGGTTTCGCGCTCGACCGGCAGCTTGTGCTCGATGGCATATTTGCGGACTTGCGACAGGATCTGCCTGGCTTGATCGTCGCTGGCGACGAGCTGCAATTCATTGAGTAACGCGGTGATCGCCGTAAGTCCGGAATGCTTGCCGAACACAAGCGGTTGCAGCTGCCAAGCAAGACGGGATCAAGCGATTGATAAGTGCGTTGATCCTTCAAACGGCCAGCGACATGAATGCCGGATTCGTGCGTAAATACATGTTGTCCGACGATCGCCTTGTTCATAGGAATCGCACGTGCGGCCGCGGATGCTACCACCGTGGCGACGTTCTCGAGCTCCGGGAGAATGATGCCGGTCTCGCGCCCGTAGAGCTGCTTGAGTGCGACCGCAATTTCCTCGAGCGGTGCATTTCCGGCCCGCTCGCCCAGCCCGATGACGGTCACTGAGGCGTGGCTCGCGCCAGCCCTGATAGCGGAGAGCGTGTTCGCGGTTGCGAGTCCTAGATCATCGTGACCGTGAAATTCAAGTTCGAGATCGGTAGTCGCACGCAGATTTCCGACCAGCGCGTAGGTTGCGTCGGGATCGAGCACACTGAGCGTATCTGCAATACGAAAGCGGCGCGCGCCCGCGGCTTTTGCAGTCGCCATCAGTCTGATGAGAAAATCGACCTCGGCGCGGGAGGAGTCCTCACCACCGACGGCGACCTCAAGTCCGCGCTCACGGGCATAGCCTACCAATCGCTTCACCCGTTCTAGCGCCAGGTCGCGATGACCACCTAGCTTGGCCGCAATCTGGACATCGGAGGTCGGGATCGACATATTGATCATGGACACCTTTGCTTCGATCGCCGCGTCGACATCAGATTCCCGCATCCGGCACCAGCCTATGGTGGTCACCGGAAGATCTGCTTCGACAATGGCGCGGATGGCGGCGATCTCCTCGTTGCCCATCGCCGGGGTTCCCGCCTCGATCTCCGTGATTCCGGCCCGCGCCAGCGCCTGCGCGATAGCCAGCTTTTCCTCTGTGGTGATCGCAACGCCAGGTGCCAGCTCGCCGTCGCGCAATGTCGTGTCGTTGAGCACGGTCGGCTTGGCGCGCACCTGGTCGGGCCGAAACGATGTGGCGGCGGTGCTGGCGGCGCTCACGCGAGAGCTCCTTATTATTTGACCTACCTACGATTCAGCAAACAGCATGCCGGCCTGCCGTACCGGCCAACCCATTGATGACCCTACCGCTTCCGCCCTCGACCTTCTTGAGCAAAGGAATTGTCGCAAATGCGACAGGTCATGAAGCGGACGCCTTGCCTGTTGTTACGTCGAGTTCGAACGTTAGCAATTGCGGCTCGCCAGGATGTGAGAATTGTCGCCGAGACTTGGGGGCCGCCGCGGCCTTGAACACATGTTCACTCGCTCACATGGAACCGGCGCCAGCCGCGCGCTCAACGTCCCGCGCGGCTTACCAAATCCGGCGAGGCTTTCTCGGATGACTGGGCGATAGCGGACCTTTGCGGCAGTTCAGATGGCCAGTCGCCGGCAACCACCGGCCGAGCCGCCTACAACAGAAAATCGCGCCGGCGCACGGCCATCCGGCTCTCACCGCTTTCTTCACCGAAGCAGATGTTGAAGTCGTTACATTGATTGCACACGGGTGTTGTGCACATCACGAGACCTTCATTCTCACAAATCGTGCGGTAGAAGAAGCGCTTCCAGCGCATATTGTTGAAATTGCGCGCGGCGAGCGGCGCGAAATGACGGCTCAGCAGCCGAGAGAGTTCGCCACGATCGCGCAAGCCGAGAGCTTCCCACAGATGGTCCGGCTCTATCGCGCGGCGCGCGATCATCGAAGCCAGCCAGCGGCCGATATCCCCTTCCGTCGATCGTTGCTTGAGCAAGAGATCGCGCAGCATTGCGATCTCGTCGTCCTCTTCGCAGTTGAAAGGCGAAAGCTGCTTCGCGAGCTTGATCTCAAGCGTGGGAAAGTACTGCTCCAGCAAGGCCACCAGTTCAAGGCCGGACAGGCCAGCCTTCTCGGGAAGGGAGCCACCATCCATTGTGGCAGCCGCCAGGATAGACGCCACGACATGGCGATCGAATTTGCTGTCAATGGTAATATCGGCATCTGCAGGATGCACACCGGTGAGCATGCGGTAGGTTGCAATTCCCCTATGCATCTGGCTGTTGATATCAACGGCACAAGCAGCCAGCGACGGAAGCAAGTGCGCGTCAGACATAATTTTGCGGGTCTCCCCAATGGTCAGGTTTGCGCGCCGCAACCTGGTTTTGATCAGGGTCGCTCGTCAGAATGCCGGCCTCCCGGGATGGGCGGTGAGGAGACCGGCATCCGTCGCGCGCCTTTACGAGGCCGCGAGTTCGGCGGCGGTCTTGCCGATGATGGATTCGTCCACCGGCTTCATAATGCCGTGCTCCATCAGCATGTCCTCGAGCTCGTCCATGGAGATCGGGGTGGGGATGATGCCCTTGCCGCCATTATTGTGAACCTTGGTTGCAAGATTGCGATAGTGATCAGCTTGCTTGGAATCGGGTGCATATTCGAGAACCGTCATCCTGCGCAATTCTGCATGCTGCACCACGTTGTCGCGCGGCACGAAGTAGATCAGCTGAGTGCCTAGCTTCTTGGCTAACGCCTCCGCTAGCTCCAGCTCCTTGTCAGTCTGCCGCTCGTTGCAGATCAGACCGCCCAGCCGCACGCCGCCAGAGTTCGCGTATTTTAGGATGCCCTTGGAGATGTTGTTCGCGGCATACATCGCCATCATTTCACCGGACATCACGATGTAGATTTCCTGCGCCTTGTTCTCGCGGATTGGCATCGCAAAGCCGCCGCAAACAACGTCGCCAAGCACGTCGTACGAGACATAGTCGATGTTCTCGTAAGCGCCGTTCTCTTCCAGAAAATTGATCGAGGTGATGACACCGCGGCCGGCACAGCCGACACCTGGCTCAGGACCACCGGACTCCACGCAACGAATGTCCTTGTAGCCGACCTTCATGACGTCTTCCAGTTCTAGGTCCTCCACGCTGCCGGCGCTCGCGGCAAGGCTCAAAATCGTGTCCTGCGCCTTGGCGTGCAGAATCAGGCGGGTCGAGTCCGCCTTCGGATCGCATCCTACAATCAGGATTTTCTGACCCATCTCGGCTAACGCCGCCAGCGTGTTCTGCGAAGTGGTGGACTTGCCGATTCCGCCTTTGCCGTAGAACGCGATTTGTCTCAGTGAAGACATGTTGCTCTCCATCAACCGATTTGCCAAAAGTTGCGCGCTTCTTGTGCGAGCTTGGTACTCTCACAGAAGCGGGGGCACACGGGTTCAAGGGAAGGAGCGCATCGCTCGCCTTGGGCGTCGGCGTGCACTCAGCCCTCACTCAGTGTTGCTGCAGCTCATTAGCAACAGCCGTGCCAGCGCCTGAACCACACATTAAACTTCTGATTACACATAAAAATCCAACCAGCCGGCGCGTGATCGTTGGCTGTTGCGGTTGTGACGGGTTCTGCGCGGCCTGTCGGAAAACAAACAAACAACCACAATCATCAACGACAAAAGCCGGCATCACGGGATCTATTCCGATCTCTCCAATTGTGGAACGGAGCTTGCTGTTCCTTTCGCAACCCGAGCGATTTCGGGAGAATGAATATGCCGGACGGGCTCGAACTCTGGCGGACCACTGCGAGTGTTGCAAATGCGGAATGGCGCTTGGTGCGCAGATATCGGGGTTGACCGAAGAACTTCAAATGGGCTCGCGGGTCGCCGCAGCGGCCTGCCACTTGGTCAGCTCAGCACCCCTACATAGGTCGGCCATGGCGACAATCATCGTCTACCAGAAACCCGGCTGCGCAAATAACGCGCGCCAGATTCAAGCGCTCAAGACCGCCGGCCATGACGTGGTCGTGAAAGACATCTTGAAGCAGCCATGGCATGCGGACGAATTGCGCGGCTTCTTTCGCAATATGCCCGTTAACTCCTGGTTCAACCGAGCCGCGCCCCGTATCAAGTCAGGCGAAGTCAATCCCGATGCTCTCGACGCGGCAAGCGCACTCGCATTGATGGTAGGGGATCCGCTCCTGATACGACGACCACTGATCGACGTAGACGGGACACGAAGTGCCGGACTCGATCGTGAGCCAGCGCTGTCGCTGCTTGGCGGCAAGACGCAAGATGATCTCGAGGTATGCTTGCACGAAGGACACTGCACGCCGTGCCGGCAGGCGTGAAGACGCTGAGCGTCCCTGCCAGCGAACAAGCAAGGCAACAATGTGGTTTTTCACTTCGGGCTTGCTTCACGCGAAGTAACCGCGGGAACCTCCGCCAAGACGGCGAGCGAGTGATTGCTCGTAGCGCGGCATCGCCGGTATTGCACTGGAGTGCCGCGCTCGCCGCTTTGTAACGTGTGAGAGACGTAGCCGCATTCTGTAACCTTTATCACGCGCGACCTCCGCGGCCTGCCTTGACTCGGAGCGCCAACGCCGCGAAGCAGATTCGTCAAAGGGTCCGTTCAAACTGACTACTGGATTATTACGATCAAAACAGAACATGTTTCGTGGCCGTGATCCTAATGCAACTTAGCGGGACAATTGTGCTAACGGTCGCTTTGTTTTTGATCGGTATCAAATACTACTTCGTTCATCATTGTGACAGAGATCTCGCGCGGCTGCTCGCGCGAGTTTTGGAATGGAGACTTAGATGAGAGTACTAGCAGTTCTGACGAGGGCATCGGTCCTCGCGCTTGCGAGCTCGTTGGCTAGCAATTCGGTCCAAGGTGCGGATCTGGGCCCGGCACCGGTCTACTATAAAGCGCCTCCAACTGTGGCCTCCAGTCCCTGGATGATCCGCCTGCGCGTGCTCGGCGTTCTGCCGGATACCGCAGGTAGCTCAGTCAACGTTGCTGGAACGCCATCGCTGTCGTCACCGAGTTCAGGGCTTTCGCTCAGCGAGCGAGCCATACCAGAGCTCGATATCACCTACTTCTTCACAGAAAACGTAGCCGCTGAACTTATTCTCGGCGCGACTCGCCATCACATCAGCGGCAATGGCGCACTCACGGGGCTCGATATCGGCACCGCCTGGCTATTGCCGCCAACACTAACCCTTCAGTATCACTTCACCGATTTCGGCCCGATAAAGCCGTATATCGGCGCGGGCATCAACTACACTGCATTCTTCAACCAATCGGCAGCCAATTTGTCGTTCGGCGGTCTTACCGTCACGGATCTACACATCAGAAACCAATTCGGCGCGGCGGTCCAATTCGGCTTCGATTATATGCTTGACCGTCACTGGGGCCTCAACCTGGACGTGAAGAAGCTGTGGCTGCGGCCGGAGTACTCCGCGACCGTAAACAATGCTGTTGCCGTCACCGGGCGCGCCAATATCGACCCATGGCTCGTCAGCGGCGGGGTCGCTTACAGGTTCTGAGGGCGAGAACAGGGTCAAGGAGACTCCGTTATCGACTCGGACGCTGCGAGCGCGTCAAGCGTGTCTCCTACCCTCACCGTGTGCAGTGGGAAGCTAGCTGACACGTCATCGCCGCGTCAGCTGGCCAGAGGCAGACAATCATTACCAGCATTGCTCTCGCTGTGAGCTACGAATCGGGCGGCACGTAAGTGACGATACGAACAGATGGGCGCGTTATAATTCTATTACTGCGTGGGCGCGCGTTGCAAAGGACAAACTGTGCCTATTTGGCCTCAGAAGAGGAGATGCGCCGCGCACATGTCAATGACCTCGGGTTGGACGGTCAACCTCAGACGATCCGAGCTCCGAGCGGCCGAGCAGCTCCTGGACGAGCACGCCGTCCATGCTTGCGGGTCCGGTCAAGTGGTCGCCAGGACGCGTCTAACTTCGCTTGAGCACCATCACAAGGCGGTCGACACGTTTGCCCTGCTTGAGATGGGATTTGACGATCTCGTCAACGTCCTCAGGCGTGGTCACGCGGTACCAGATTCCGCCGGGATAGACCACCAGCAAGGGACCAGAGTTACAAAACCCAAGGCAGCCCGCCATCGTGAAACCAATATCGTTGAGGCCTTGCGCTTCGATCGCCTTACCCATTCGATCCCACAGGGTTTGCGCGCCTGAGGCGCCGCAACTGCCATGCGGATGTCCTGGTGGACGCTGCGTGTTGCAGGCAAAGACATGATGCCGATACAGCTGCGGAAGCTCCATTTCTTCTTCTGAGTTCATGCGCCTATCCTCTGTTGATGCTGAAGAAACGGGGTGCGAGCACGTAATGCCCAGTAGTCTCTTACGATTGAACGCACCATAATTCCCGGTCGCGCTTGCGGAACAGGCGCGATGAGCCGGCGCCATAGTGGTTGTCGTCGCCAAAGAAGCGCGATAGGACCTGCGCGTACCGGCGCCGCCTATTGATCAATTTCAAGCTCGCTCCTGTCATGTCGATCTGTTTATCCACCCGTCGCTTATTCTCGATCCAAGTCAGCTAAGTATCACATCAGTGTGCAACGTTCACTTCTGCAACGATCCTTTGCTTTGGGCAGCGCGCCTCGCAAGTATTGCCGAAGTAAGCGATCTGTCGTTGGCTTCTCGCTTCTATCAGCGGTCCCCAACCGGCTAACAGCCCCACGGTTTCTTTCAGGTCAATGGCATCGGCCGGAAAGACGCCCAAACCCTCTGACCTATTCGCTCATCAGGTCCCGCCGGTTTGTTGTTCGCTCATCTCGGCCTCGCAGTTTCCTGCCTAAAAACATCGACCGCAGTCCGACTCAGCCGAAAAACCCCGCGGCCACGAGTGAGCGGTCGATAAGCCGAGCTGGCACGGGTGTTGAGGACATCAAACCATTGGTCTGGCGTGAGCTGTGCCGGACGCTCGCTGATTTGTATCACCCTCCCGTTCGGGGCGAAGCGGACGTGGATGACGATTTCTTGCGAGTTCATACGATCCCTATTTGGTAACACTCACGATCACGGGCCGAAGAGACCAACGATCTCGATGATAGCGTGCTTGCCCTGGGGGCACTCGGCGCAGGCCTCAAGGCGGGCCCTTGACGCCGATACTTGTTATGATCGAGCAGGCCTTCTCCGCCCTTTTCTTCCCCCTTTCCTGAACGAGTACATGCCGCCGGTGGTATTCCAGCGCGGGTCACGATGTATAAAGCACGTATCCCCGCCTGCTCATCTCTTGCGATGATAGGTGTGCGCTCATCCAGCTGACACTCCGCAAATTCAGTGCTCACCGCACAACGTTCCTTTTGCGCCAACGGGCCGCTAGTCGGTCGCTTTGGGTCGGCCGTAATCTGCGATCCGATCGATCGAGCATATGAAGATCGAGACGATGAAATTGTCGGAACGGCTGGTTTGATCGTCTGACGCATCGCAGCGGCCCAATAAATCTGCGGCAACTGGCACCGGGCTCAAGCCGGCGCCATCCGCAGCAAGCTGGTCGTTCAATTTCGATCAATTCTTTCGCAGTGCGCGCCATCGTGGCTTCTTTTCAACTAAAAGGCTGGCCCCTTATTGCCAGAACAGGCGCTCAGGTCCGCGTTCAATTCGTCGATTGCAGAAGGCAAACGGAGGTAAAGGCTGTAAAATTCCCAGACTCCCTGGGCATGATTCTTGCGAAAAAGCTTCCAGATCCCGCTCACGGTATCATAAAGAATTAGGGCGACATCGATGAGAGCGCCATCCGTGTCGATGTTGCGCGAGCAACAAGGGCTCTCGACGAGGTAGCCCCCTCTCACCGGCCCAACTTTCGGCGAGACGTAAAGATAGCGCTTGCGCGCGCTCAAGGCGCGCTCAATTCGTTTGCGATCGAGCTCGTTTGGGTGAGGCAGCAACCCCGTCTTTGCTTTCCTCATCAGCGCGGCATTCATGGCGAAAGCCTCCTTCAAAGCACTGCTATTTCTTCTTCAAGACAGCCGATCAGCAGCGCCTCACCAAAATCGACAATATAGACCGGCACGTTCGCTTCGGTGTGGATAGCGACCTTGATGATTTCGCCGGTCGCTCCGGCGGTGAGCAACACTCCCTCGGGCTCCGCGTTCGGAAATGAGCTATCGTCGGTGAGGTCGACTGCGGCTTTGACTCGCTGGCCCCGTCGATATTTCGGAACGGCTTGCTGAGTCATGACTCCTCCGGCAACGGCAGATCATCGATCTCCTCGCAGGTCTCCACCGGCTCTAGTTCCTTGCGTTTCATGCCAACCCGGTGGCCGCTGTCCAGAAATGCCACACCGTAGATGTAGAATTGCTGCAAGAAAGTGCCGATCGAGACGACGTAACCCACCTCCCCCTTCTTGACTAAGACGTCACCAATCTCCTTGCCGGGATAGGTGCCATCGTTTCGGATGGTGCGATTGGCTCGGAGCTTTTGGCCAAAGCTGAAGACGGGTGGGTCGCTGAGCTCGACGATGTCGCTGTCACGAACAATGCTGCTCATATACCCTCCTCATGCACCGCTCCCTCTTCAGATGCAGAGAAGCCGCCTAGCCTACGCGGGCAACACTCTGCATCATTTCGTGCCCACCCGCCGGATCGTCAATCGCATGGACGATGGAGGGCTGCCTCGAAGGGCGCTCTCGTACCACGAAGCGCCCTCGCACCGCTGAGATGCCGCCAGGCCGTGCTGCCGACCCAGCAGCACCACCGCAGGACAATGCAGAGCGGTTGCCGTCCCGAAGGGCGCGAACCCGGCGCCTGCGACGAGGGCGACGGATTCAGCACGAGGTCTTACCTTGCCGCTCATGAGACCTCACGCTTTACTCTGGCGCTTGATAGCGAGGCAAGGACCTGTCAACCACGCAGGTATTGTCGACCGGACAGGCGGCTGCACATTGCGGCTCGTCAAAATGGCCAACGCATTCGGTGCATTTCGCCGCTTCAATGACAAAGTTCCCCTCCTTCTCCGATATAGCAACGTTCGGGCATAAGGGTTCGCAGGCTGAGCAGCCCGTGCACTGCGAGGCGATGATTTTGAACGGCACATATTCCCCCTTACGCCGCAGAGATCCGAGCTCCTAGCGGAATCGCGGCGTCGCCGCGCTCTACATGCTGGACTTCCCCACGCCTCACCTTGTCGAGATATGACCTAAACCAAGTGATCGCCGACTTCTCAATGAACTCATGGGCGAATTGATCGACCGGCTCGATGCCCGCCTTAATCAAATTGCTTTTCGGACCGCCGCCAATCTTGGCCACGAAGACCGCATGGCAGTCGCGGATGCCGCGCACGATGGTGGAAAGTCTATCTTCCTCGCCATAACCGCCCTGGCAGTAAACCTCCACACGGCGTCGGCCAACGAATTTGGCGCCTGATGTAGAGAGCTCGTACATTTGAAATTCTTTTGCGTGCCCAAAGTGCTCGTTGATCAACCCAGAGCCCTTGGTTGCAACCGCCACCAGAAGAGTGATCGCGCTGATCTCTCCGGAAAGCTTCTCAAGCTCCTTTTGGCACGCCTCGGCTTTGGCGACGCGCTCATTCTCTACTCTTTGCTGATAAGCCTTGCGCATCTCTAAGTCATACTGGACGTCCATTTTCATCACCTGATCAGTGGTGAACTCTGGGCCTCGATCGTCCCCGAGTAAACCAACCGCGTCGGCGCGGCACTGGCGACAATGCCGCATCATGTTTATCCGCCCTTCACAAGCATCTTGCAGCGCTTTCAGTTCTTGCGCGGTCGGGCCGCGCTGACCGCTGAGGCCAAATGCTGTGCCATGCTCGGGTGCGGAGATCAGCGGCATGATATTGTGAAGGAAGGCACCGCGCGACGTGACCGCCTTGTTGACCTCGACCAAGTGGTCATCATTGATGTTGGGAATCATCACCGAGTTTATCTTGCACAAAATACCCCGTTCGCTAAGCATCTCGAGGCCTTGCAGCTGGCGATCAGTGAGTATCTTTGCCGCCTCAATGCCCGTGTATCGCTTGTGGTTGAAGAAGATCCACGGGTAAATCTTGGCTCCGATTTCGGGATCAACCATGTTTATGGTGATGGTGACGTGGTCGACCTTGGACCTGACGATGGTATCAACATAGTCCGGCAGTGCGAGTCCGTTGGTTGACAGACAAAGCTTGATGTCGGGAGCCGCCTTGGAGACCAGCTCGAACGTTTCGAACGTCTTTGCTGGATTGGCCAGAGCATCGCCCGGTCCAGCGATGCCAAGCACTGTCATCTGAGGGATGGTGGTCGCGACCGCGAGCACTTTTCTGACCGCCTGCTCAGGGGTGAGCTTCTCGCTCACCACGCCCGGACGCGATTCATTGGCGCAGTCGTATTTTCGGTTGCAGTAATTGCACTGGATGTTGCAGGCAGGCGCGACCGCGACATGCATGCGAGCGTAATGATGGTGCGCGTCTACGCTATAGCAGGGATGGTCTTTAACCTTTTCCCAGATTTCGGTTGGCAGATCGCCTTGGCCGGCCTTCGAGCCGCAGCTCGCCTGCCCGGTCTTGGCCGAAGCGCAGCTGCCCTTATGATCGGTGGTGGGCTGCATAATCTTGCCGTGATTTACTGCAGCTTTGACATATGTTCCGCGTCCGACGACCGCGTTCATTCGCTTTTCCCTGGAGACATCGTCGCTCTCCCAGGACCATCCGTGAGCGAGCCTCATAAAGCTGGGTAGCAACTTGCATGCCATGGCCAGAATGATGCAATCGCAGCAGCAGGCCATCGAGTTAGTGCTACGTTAGCACTGGCGCATGCAACAACAGCCATGATGAGCTTGTTAGCAAAACGACAGATACGTCGCTATTCTCACCCAGAGCTCTATGCCTTGCGCATTCATTCTCGCGCTAAGCTCCCCCGAACGCCGCTCCATCTAACGCGTTTGCCGCGTTGCGGCTCTCGCAAGCCCGTTACACGCGGGGGGATCCGGGCTCGACAAGGCCAGTAGTGGCTACCACGGATCCTGCTGGACGCCCAACGACAGGGCGCAGGATGGAGTGTAACCGCCTCGGCTCAACTGAGCGAGCGATTGTCTGCGTCGTCAATTCCGTTGCGACGGCGCTATGTTTGCTAATTTCGATATGCTGGGTCGCCGCTGACCGTATTGCCCCTAACTTCCCGCGGCGGCGCAAACTTGCTGGCGAAGAAGCCGAGCATTCGGTCTGGCGTGGTCGGCAGAACGGATCTCCGCCATTCAGCGTGGCCAGGACGATATGGAACGATGCTCGGGGCCCTCAAACCACGAGAGCGCCCCACGCGGCCGCCGCAACGACAAAGTCGATCTGCGGGAGTGTCTTCACGGATTGTGCCCGGTCTCGTCCCGTTTTTTCACATTGATTGTGATCGGCAACCGGGTGTCGCTCGCCATCTCAGGCAAATCGAACACCCAGCCATTAGCCACTTTGATCCAGCCGCCCCATAGAGTCTCGTACTCGGATTCCACGATTTTCTCTTCGAGATCCTTTTTTGGCACGTAGATGGACAGGCCCTCCGGAGACCGGCGGATCATGATCTTCACGAGGTCTACTCCCTAACAGTGGCGCCGGAGATGGCGCGCATGCGAGCCACAACGTCGGACACAGCGCACACGGCCTCATCGACCTCCGCCAACGAGGTCTCACGCGACAGAGAAAAGCGCACGGCGCCGTGCATCCGCCACGTCGGCACCTGCATAGCACACAGAACATGCGATGGCTGCATTGAACCGGAGTTGCAGGCTGATCCGAGCGATACGGCTATGCCCGCCCGATCGAGATGGTGGGCGATGGCTTCGCCTTCGAGGTGGTCGAAGGCAATATTGGCCGTGTTCGCCAACCGATTGCGGACGTCACCGAGCACAACGCACTCCCCATTGCGCAAAACTCCACGTTCAAGGCGGTCGCGCAAAGCGCCAATGCGAACGCGCTCGGGTTCAAGCCGCTCCGCCGCAAGCCCGGCAGCCTTTCCCAGGCCGACGATCGCGGGAACATTCTCGGTCCCGCCGCGGCGCCCTCGTTCCTGTGATCCGCCGCAGATTAGCGGCCGGAATTTAGTCCCTTTGCGCAAATATAATGCGCCGACCCCCTTGGGGCCGTGCAGTTTGTGCGCGGATAGCGACAGCATGTCGATCGCGCTTTCCTTTAGGTTCAAACGCACCTTCCCAATTGCCTGGACCGCATCTGTGTGAAACAGCGCGCCCGCCTCACGCGTCAATCCTGCCAGAAACTCCACAGGAAACAACGTTCCGGTCTCGTTATTGGCCCACATCACGGAGGCAACGGCTGTGCGTGGCCCAAGCGCGCAGCGAAACGCCTCGATATCGAGCCTGCCGCAAGCGTCTACGGGTACTATGTGCGTCTTGACTCCCCTTGTCGCCAATTGCTGAGTTAGCGCAAGTACAGCGGAGTGCTCAACCGAAGTAGTGACAATTTCGTCTCGATCTTCCTGCGTCGCCAGAGCAGAGAGGATGGCGGCATTATTGGCTTCGGTCCCTCCCGAGGTGAAGACGATTTCATGATCGTATGTGTTACCTAACAGGTCCCTCAGGCTTCGCCGGGCCTGCCTCACAGCAACTGCGACGTCGTTGCCGAAGGTATGCCTGGATGAGGCATTGCCGAAATTCTCAGTAAAGAACGGCAACATCGCTTGCACGACGGACGGATCAGTCCGTGTCGTTGCATTGTTATCGAGGTAAATCGGCGCTCGATCTTCGCTCAATCCACTGACCCACCAGTTAGTTACCAGAAACGAGGATTAGCTGACCAAATCCGCGGATTTTACCCACGAGCCACCTGCGTACGTCCCACGCTCGCCCCCGAACGCTTACACGACGTACAGGCACCGGCCAGCCTAGCCATAAACAGACTGCCATCGATGCCGATCAGCTGCCAGCCGCCACCGTGGAGTTGCAGAATGAGGAAAAGTTCGAGCGCGTCGCGAATGCGACGCTCCCGCTTTGTCGTAGTGGACGACGATTGCCTCAGTTGTTTTGGCTCGGCCGGCGCGCTTCGATGTTTTCTTCTCATCACCTGAACAATGTTTTTCATCAACAGAACGATTTCCCGCAGGAGCAGTTTGCGGTGGCGTTCGGGTTGTGAAAGGTGAATCCAGAGCCCTCCAGCGCCACGACGAAATCGATGGTCGTACCGACTAGATGATCGCAGCTCTTGCTATCGACGAACACCTTCAGCCCATCGCATTCGATCACGGTGTCGTCAGGCTTCCGTTCCTCGGCCAGACCCATCTTGTATTTGAAGCCACTGCAGCCGCCTGCTTCAATCATGACGCGCAGACCGCCGGACGGGCGCGTGGACGATGATATCGCACTCTTGATCGCATTCACTGCGCTATCGGTCAGGTTGATCACGTCTTTCCCTCATCAGCTTGAACGTAGCTAAGAGCAAGCCACGTGCCAGCGCGCAGACATTTAATGATGCGCACCTTCGCACGTTGGCTTTGGAACAGGCGTCGGATTTCCTACAAGGCTGCTCTAGGCGGTGCCGGCCAATGACGCGTTGTCTTCTTAGGGGGGGCCGCAACGCTGCGGCGGCAGGCAATTTGCATCGGATCTGGCACCGACCAACAGGTCGGTGAAGAGCTTAGATCAAGGACGCATTTTATGACTGCAATCGAGAACACCGCACTTGGCAGACTTGAGAAGGAGGGCCGCCTGCTTAACGCCGTACTCAAAGGTGCGACTACCAAGCTGGGCCGGTTCGGCTTTCGTGGCGACCTCGCACTGAAGTTCCAGACTCAGGTCGCGGACGAGAAGCGACCGCCAGACTATTCGATCGAGCAGGTTCTGACGTTCGCGCAGGACGGAGAGCGCACTATTCCGGTGCTGGCCGGCTACCTACATTCCTTTGCATATCTTGCTGACGTCGCGACCGTCCTTGACGGCACCTTAAGCCCAACCGGCGGCTACTTCATGTTTTGCAACAACATCGATTTGCTGGCGAAGTACAGAGTGAAGTTCGGCGATATTAACTTCCACGTCTTACCATGCGATGAATCCACCGTTTGGAAGGAGATGATGGACCTGGTCGGGCTGAACAAGGAAGATATCAAGAAGCTCGATCCGCGGGGTAAGCTTGATTGCCTCCTCGATGCCACGAAGGATCTCGATCTGTCGTGTGAGGAGATCTCGTATGACGACGGGCTAAAGAGGATGGAAGCGGTGAAAAACCGCAACGAGAACCGGCCGGTCTAAGCGCAGTCTTCAGTTATTTGCCCATGCATCGTCTTCGACAAGATGCACACCAACGATGCAGATATCGCCTTCCAGAACTGCCAACGCGATCGGCGTGAGCGCTCTACCCTCACATGGACCTTCGACGCACCGCCCGGTGCCGAGTTCGAAGGTCGAACCGTGCTTGCCGCACATCAACCGGGTGCCGCAAGAATCGAGGAATTGGTTCTGTTCCCAGTCCAATTTGACGCTGTTGTGCGGGCATTTATTGACATAGCCAAGCACCTTTTTGCCCCAGCGCACCACGATGATGGACCACGGCCGGTGCTTGCCGTCATCTTCGACGACCATAAGATGGAATCCCATGGCTTGGCGGCTCGGAATGTCGTTAAAGCCGCAAATTGCATAGATGGGATTTGGCTGCATTCATCACCCGGTTGTTGCAAGGCGCTTTTCATTGTCGTTGTGCAATCACCGTGCAAGAAGTGTACAAGTGCCGGAACGTGTTCCGGCAATCCAATCGAAAGCTTCGCCGTCGCAGCATACCAATTTCTTTCGCTTGCGCGCAAAATTCAGAACAATTCGCAGGAGCATTGAGCCTTGCTGCCCTTTCCATGCCTAGCTGCCCAGCATAGCTCCAACCTTTCTGGACCATTTGCAGGACTGCTAAACTTGACAACTAGTCTTTGCTGCTCGCCAATCGCCACGCTGCAGAAGGCCGGTTGCAATGCCCTGCGATCGCGTATCCATCGCGGCATCGCAAGTGCCTTCCCACAAGGTGAACGCTCGCTCCCAACCCGCAACGGGGGGCGCACGCGGCGAACATGCGCCCCCTTTAGGCTAGCCCTTGCGCCCGCGCATGGAACGGCGAAATGTCCGTCTTCTGGCCCGCTGCTGCTGTTGCAGCCACTTTACCCTGCAAAAGCGGCCCCTAAGCCTGCCAAAACTCGAGCAAGCGATACGCAGTGAATGACACAACCAATACTGTTCCATCAGGCGCGAGCTCCTGATCGACATCAAGCAAAGCGCGGGTTGCCGGATGGGCCCGGAAATTGCCGTCGGCGCCGGCGCGCTCGGCTTTTGGAAGGCTTCCCGGACCCGACACCCGCGATGCTAGGTGCTGCCAACACCGCCGATATCTTGGACAAGGTACCGCTCTCGGTGCCAGCCGCCATCAGGAGGGATCCGCGCCAGGTCTATTGGGAGCCGACGCGGACGTCCGCCCGCAGCGGCAATCGACGTCTTTGCGAACAATACCGCGCCAGATGCGGACGGGGAGTCGAATGATCGCCGCAATCGTCGTCTCACCATGAAGAAATCGCTAGTCTATCTCATCCGTGCTTCGCAGTTGATCCCAATGCTCGGCAGGGAAGTCGTAGAAGGCCAGCAGGGTTTCGCGATCCTTGACCAGGCTCGCGGCTAGGTTTGACCGTCCCGCAGAGAGACCTTATCCTCGATCGGCTTTATGATCACTTCCCGGCTCTTTTTGAGCGCCCGCCGCCTCTTACGGGCTCTGCTTTGGTGCATTGCCGATGTCGTCGATCGGCATCAAGATGTCCGCTCAAGCAGGAATGGTCGATAGACCGCCCCCTAGCCAACGCGGTGGTGGAGCACCGGGCTGCGCAGCGCAAGGGCAGGCAGCTGAGGGCTAAGCCGCGTTGGCGGCGAGCGGCCCCGCGCTGCGTCGGTGCAGCACTCTGGGCGCGATCCCGCCGCCTGACGCCGGCGCGTGTTGAAGTGGCGAGCCATTTCTGCAGCAACATCCTCGATGAGCTCAAGTAGCGACCGCTTTCAGGCCCGACCTCGTCCACAGCGACTATTCTGCAGCCGACCCCGGACCTAGATTTAGGCGCTCGAAGTACCAAGACGTGTCGTCGCCTGACGACTCTGTCTCATCACTTGCTTCACTCGAAGCTCGCTTGATGTTTGCCTGAGCACCACTACTCTCGGCGGCAAGATATCCTTCAGGTTTGCCTACACGTTGCCATTTACCTTCGTCGTTATGCGTCCACTTGTCGGGATGCTGGCGAGGATCAAGTACCCAGTGATTCTTATCACTCACAGGAACAAAGCCCATCTGAGCCAGGCGGGACTCGATGCCTGGGAGCGCAGGTTTTGACATAATCAATGCTTGTTCGCCGTCTTGCCGAAGCTGATGTTCGAGTAGGATATCGCCAGCGTTCTCGACGAGCGGATGAGTAACCCGAAGATCTACTTGGGATGTGACCTCGTTTCGACCGGGGAACTGGGCGCTGAATCGCCTTCCTCCTACCCGAAGTTTGCCTTCTGTCCTCAGAAGCCCGACAGTTTTGTCACCCAAGCGATAGGCGTAATATCGCGCCTGGTCCGTATCTTCGTCGGTGTGGCCATAGGTTCTAGCAACGTTTGCCGCGCGCTGAGCTTTCGTGGATATGAAATCCGAGTACTCCAGTGGACGCTCGGCAATGTACTTGATGTCCTCACCATAGAAGGCCTTCACTTCTTCCCCGAACCGATCGATGTCGATCTCTTCGATCGGAGCTTGGGAACTTACGAAGTACGGCCGTGTCGCTGCCTGAGACGAACTTGGGCCAGCATCGGGCGCCATGCCTGCAAGCCTTTCCGTAAAGCCCTCGTCATCTGAATGCTGTGCTTCATCACCCTGGGCAGCGCTTGTGGATTGGCTAGATGAGCCAACAATTCGGCCATACATCGGATCGCTCTCCTGTCGGTACGGTTTGGTGCTGAGCTCGCGTTGCTCGAGCCCTACCGAGGATTGTAAGATGTCTAGCTGACTACGAGCTGACGCGCCGAGGTTGAGCATCTGTCGCCGGCTTTTGTGAGAGGAAGCTCACTCCTCGTGAGTGAAGAACGGTTAAGCAAATGAGCTAGAACCCCATCTCGTCGTTGTGGACTGCTGCGAATGCACGGTTTGGTACACCAGGCATGGAAGTCTTGGAATTTCATTTTCAGGATTCCGTCGAATCGACAGCCATAGTTCCGTCGTCCCATCAGAGGTGGCGATGCGGCCGACGAAGCACAGGACGACGGGTCCGGGCAATCCGTTCCGGGCGAGGCTGAACCAGATCATCAATATGAAGCACTCGCGGTTCAGCTCACCACCAAGGTCGATTGGGACTGGATCGACATCCGCCGCTGTACAGCGAGAACAGCCGTCGCGCCGCAGCTCCACGAGCTTGTTTCGAGCGGCCAGCATCGGCCACACAACCACAGGCGGCTCTCAGCGGCAGGTGGGCACCTTGCACGCCTGGCTGAAAGCTGTTTGGCGTCTCTTCCTGACCGCCGATGGCACTGAGTTCCGGCCACAGGTGAGGGCCGGATGAGGCAGTCTTAAACCACGCCAGATGCGCCTTCGGCGGAACAAGCGTCCCTGCCGGGACGAAGGTCGTGGCAATCTTGAAGTCGTGCCTGCGGGCTTTACGCGCCGCACTCTCCACGTCGAGATGCACACCTCATGAACGCGATCATGCGACGGCCCCTGTGGAGACGACCCGCCGAAAGACCCATGAACTCGGTTGTGGATCACGTTTACTATCGGGGTTGACACCGTAACTGCGATTAAAGCACGGACGACCTCGTAGGCCCGTCGACGCGCTTCCACTCGTCGTTCTCGTTCTTCACACTTCGCCCGCGTTCTCGACGGGGATGAGTAACCTGAAGACCTACCAACGACGTGATATCGTTGCGGCCCAGCTGTTCCTGCAAATCCTCTCCTTTAATCCGAGCTGGGCCTGCTGCACTTAAAGGCCCCGGAGAGCGCCTTCGCTCATGCAGCTTCGGCTGCAGCTGAAACGTGGGTCTGGCAGTCGGCCGGGCAAACCCTGGCGCACGCACCGCATCCGATGCAGGCACCCTGATCGTCCAAGACCATGATCTTCTTCTCGATCTCATCGTCCTCGTCATTGTCGAGGTCGACAAGTTCGCCTTCCTCGTTGATTCCTTTCAAGGTCATGACATCTCGACCGCACACCTTGAAACAGCGGCCACAACCGATGCATTTCTTTGCATCGATCGTGACCAGGTATTGTGGCGTCCAGTCACGTCCGTCTCGTGTTTGAAACGACATGCATTGCCCCCTCTAGGTATTCTCCAGCGCTTTTAAGGCGCGGCTCGTGCGATCAAGTTCGGCGTAAGAATCGTACGCTTTCTGAGCGACCACCATGATCGAGGTCCAGTTGATGGGTAATTCTTCCGAAAGATCGTGCAAATCCATCTTGGCCTGTATCGCCTTGGCGGACACTTTCCTCAGTTCGGCCTTCAGTGTTTCACGATCGCCCATGAGTGAGTATCCTCAATAGTTTGCCACGTCCGGGAACTTCCGAATCAGGTCGATTCCGTCCCTGACATATTTATCCCCCTCCTGCGCTAACTTGACGAAACTGTCGAATCCGAAGCGATGCACGTCGCGCAGCTGCTTGTTTACGGCGACCAACCGCCCTGCGATGAGCACTATGCGCCCGAAGCCTTCATGATGCAGCTTCAGAATCGGCTGAATCATGACGCCAGTCTCCCTCTCTACCGACAGCGCAACTGCATTGAAGAACAGCTCAAGCCGCCACAGTGTTTTTGGATCGGGATCACCGATAATCGGCAATGCGCGCCGCTTTTCCATGTTCAGGATATAGGGTTCGAGCAGATCACGATCGCTCTTCCCTTCCCAGGCTCCGTTGGTATCCTGAGCACGCCAAATCTTGACCAAATCGATGAGGAATGGCGCGTCGACAAGGCTGGCCTGCTGCTCTATTTTTGTGGTCATATCACCTCATTCATCAAAGTCGAACGTTCTCCGCTGGTCTTTTGCCATGACCTTGCGCAGCCAGGGGGGTGGTGTGCCCTTCAGCACCCGCTCGAGTTTTTCTAGCAACACCAGAATGTTTTCTGGTTTACTCACCTTGATAGGATGAATTTTGTTGGCGACCACTCGCGCAGCCGCTGCACCACCAATGGCAGCGACGTAAAGGATTGCGCAATCTTTGACGGCCTCGATCTTTGGCGCCAACTTATCATCGCTGCCGTCTTCCTTAAGATCGCCCTCAAACTCGATCGCTTCAACAAACACGTGCCCGCCGGGAGCGACATCGTAGATTGCGATATTCTTTGCCCAACCAAAATGAGCATCGACGCGTCTCAGGTCCTGAGTGGCAAACGCAACTTTCATGCAACCGACCTCTCAGTCGCGCCAGCGGAGCTGCGATAGCCTGGGCATAGTGGCAGTCCGCGCGCAGTTCGCCACCTATCTGGCGTAGGCTGATCGTTTTTATCGCGATGCGCGATCACGAGATTAGCGATTTCGAAGATCAGATGACGGGTACCACGATAGCCTACTGACAGCTGGTGTCCCGCGCCAAGTCGATCGAATATCGGAAAACCTGCACGATAGAACGGCACCTTCAGCCGCGCCGCCGCTTGCCTTCCATGCGAATGCGTGATCAGCAGGTCGCAACACCTCTCTTTGGCAAGGTCTTCCAGATCTTCGAGATCGCCAATGATCACCTCCTTGGTCTGGATCCGCTCGATCACCTCCGACTGAGTAGTCGTCACGGCAACGGTCACCTGCGCGCCCATTTCGCTCAGCATGTCGGACAAATCGAGCAGAAGGTCTGGCTCAGCACCGATTGCGAGTTTGCGACCGCCAATATGGAAGTGTGCATCCAGCATGGCATCCGCGAGCTGACTGCGCTGGCGTCGATATTTCAAGGGTATCGGGCGCCCGCTGATCTCGCTCAAAAACGTCATGAACTCATCATTCGGACAGAGACCGCACAGCCGCTCGAAGACACGAAAAGGCACGCCGGTCTTTGCCTGCATGACCTCTGCAGCTCGCCGCATCTGCGCGCCGATTGCAATCGTCCAGCCCGCGCGGCCCATATCCGCAATTTCGCCAACGCCGATGCCACCGATGGTCGTTGGCGTAAACTCATCGGGGATATGCCCATCGAGCGATCCCGCCAGGTCAGGGAGGAAGGACGGTGACAACCCAAAATCCTCCAGTATGACACGGAGTTCATCAAGATCGCCGGGCGTGAGGTGACATCCCGGCAGAACATTCACCCTCGATGGATCCCTCAGGCGACTGGCATTTGGCCCATCCACCAGCACCTCCACAATGCGCGCGACAGCCTTCTCCCAGCCGTCCTGGAACGCACCCTTGAAATCAGGTGTCGAGACGTAAACGAGCGGCAACTTTGCGAGTTGCGGATGCTTGCTCCGGATCAGCTTGAGGTAGGCATCCACATCGTCGCCGTTGGTTTCGGTGACACCAGTCGAGCAGATTCCGATGATCTTTGGCTTAGCTCGCTTGTAGATGTTTAGTACCGCCTGCTCGAGGTTCTCATAACCACCAAGTACCGTCGTGACCTCGCTCATCGCGGTGGTCTGCAGCGGTACAGCCTCTTTGAAATGCCGGACAAAGAGCGTGAGCCCGAAGGATGTGCACCCCTGGGAGCCGTGCAGAAGCGGCATCGCCCCGCCCAGCCCCATGAAAGCGAATGCGCCGCCGATCGGCTGGCTCATCTTCAGCGGGTTGACAGCGCAGGCTTTTGTTGGCGCCGTGACGATGGCCATGACGCCTCCCTACTCTGCGGCCTGTCGCATGGCAGATGGCTCGGACGCCAAGATATCCTCGATACGTCTTTGGCAGCAGCCACCGACCGCATTGGTATGCTCCCTGACCGCTTCGACGCTCCTCAGGCGATGCGCGTAGATTGCATCCTCGATCGTGCCCAGATCGACCTTGTTGCACATGCAGATCTTCCTGGCGCGGCGCGACTCTTCGGCGAGCGCCGGATCGGCCAGCGCGGTCGCGGGCGATTGCATCTGCTCCATCGCCTTGGCCAACGCCTCCCATGGCGCCGGTCGACGTAGCTGCTTCCACATCGGACTGGAGAGCGAATTATCGATCTGCTCCACCAGCTTGACCATTCCGACATAGCCCATATAGGCGTGGCAACGCTCCTGGTTGATATCGAGCCAAGGCACCGCCGCTTTCAGCGCGACGAACTGCGACTTGCCGCCCGATAGCATGATGTCCGCTTTTGCGCCCTTTAATATCTCGTACATCTCGCGCGGCGTCATATCCTCGATCATATGGGCTTCATGCCCCATGAGCTCTTTAATGCGCTCCTTATCTTCCTTGGTCGATTTTTTCACACTGGTACCGACTAACTCAAGCCCGGCTTCCTGGAGTGCCGCAACGACCGACCATGACTTGACGCCGCCGGTCACTAACAATGCCTTTTTGCCTTCGATCCGTGGCTTATACGGCTCGATCGCACCCCAGGCCCACGCTTCCTCGCGCGCGATCACCGTTTCGGTGCGCCCCAGCAGATCTGTTGGGGCGCCGCGTTCGACCAATAAGCGGGCAATCTGCCGTAGCGATTCGCTCGAATCTTGAATACCGTAGAAAGACCCCTCGAAGAATGGAATCCCATAGCGTTGCTCCATCTTGCGTGCGACGTTGATCATGGACTTTGAGCACACCAACATCGACGCCCGTGCGCGATGAGATGAAGCGACTTCGCGATATTTGCCATCGCCTGAGATGCAGCAGAGAATTCGTACTCCAAGCTCGTCTAGTAATGGCTTGACTTGCCAGAGCTCTCCCGAAAGGTTGTATTCTCCGATCAGATTGATGTCGTACGGGGTGGTGTAGTCCGGTTCTCGCGTACCGATCACATAGTCAAGCAAGGCCTCGCCGGCCAGCTTGTTGCCGAGGTTCTTCGAACCGACGAAGCCCGGAGAATTGATCGGAATCACCGGCTTTGAGAATCTTCTAGATGCCGCCTTGCAGACTGCGTTGATGTCGTCGCCGATCATCGCCGGGATGCAGGTTTGATAAACGAAGATTGCGGACGGATCGTACTTGTCGATGATCTCCTTGATCGACTTGCAAAGCCGCTTCTCGCCTCCGAATACAATATCGGTTTCGCTCAAATCGGTTGTAAATGCGGTGCGCCACAGATCCGAGCCTGACGACGCTGCCCCCCGATTGTCCCAGGAATTTCCCTCGCACGCGATCGGACCATGTACCAAGTGAGCCACGTCGGTGAACGGCTGCAGCGCAACCTTGGCACCATCGAAAGCACAGCCGCCGGCAGCACTACCTGGCCGCAGCTGTTTGGTGCAGCCGTTCCTGCGTTCAGCCTCCGACTTACTGCCATTCTTGGCGCAGCCCGGCTCGTTGAAGATATCCTGGACCCTGGCCGCTAGTGAACTCATCCTGTTTCCTCTCAGGGCGAACAAATTGCAAAATCAACGACCATGCGACCGTGCCATCGCCCATTGCTTGAGCGATGGCACGCGCAGTCGCTCATCAGCGAATGATGTCGAAGCTGTAGTCCGTTTTGCCAAGAACGCCGGTGTTCTTGTCGATCTCGTCGAAGATCTTGTCCAGGATCTTCACCAGCACGTTCAGGCCGCCCTGATAGCCCCATAGGGGGGAGCGGTGATGATGATGCCGATCGAAAATCGGAAAGCCGATGCGGATCAGTGGCGTTCCGGTATCGCGCTCCAGGTACTTCCCGTAGGTGTTGCCAATCAGAAGATCGACCGGCTCGGTAAATAGGAGTGAGCGCATATGCCAGAGGTCTCGGCCGGGATAGACTTGGCAGCCCTGTCCAAATGGCGAGCTTGCAAGCAGCGCCTGCATTTTTTCCTGCCATGCCTTGTTGCCGTTGGTAGACAGCACATGGGTCGGCTCGGCGCCGAGTTCGAGCAGAAACGCAGCTAACCCATAGCAAAGATCCGGATCGCCATAGATCGCGAACTTCTTGCCATGAACATGCGCGCTGGAGTCGGCGATGGCGTCCACCAGGCGGCCACGTTCTAGCGCAAGTTGCTCGGGAATCTCCTTGCCGCTGAGGCGTGACAGCGCGACGATCAAGTCATCCGTTGCAGATAAGCCCACCGGGTAATTGAAGGATACGACGTCCTGGCCATGCTCCGCAACGAATGTCAGCGTCTTTTCCGTGCACCATTGTTGCATCGAGATAGTCGCCTTGGCATGAATCGCGTTCGCCGCATCCTCCAGCGTCGTACCACCGTCATACATCCGGAATTCGCCGTCGGTCGGAGTATCAAACACTTCCGAGTTGTCGGCGAGAACCGTATGCTGGATGCCCATCAATTCCAAGACGCGCTTGATCTCGCGAAGGTTTCCAACGGTATAGCCATCGAAGCCGCCAATGATGTTGATCGCCCCATTCGGTTTGCGCTCAAGCTTCGGCGCTGTCCCGGCCTTGCCGTCCCAAAAGTGCTCCAGAATGCCCTTGAGCGCATTGTCATAGCCCGTCACGTGGCTACCGACGAACGCCGGCGTGTGGGCGAAGGGCACGTCGAAGTCCACCGGAACTGAGCCTTTTTCTTTCGAAGTCTTGATGAAGGCGTTGAGGTCATCGCCGATCACCTCGGCCATGCAGGTTGTGGAAACCGCAATCATCTTGGGCTTGTACATGTTGTAGCTGTTTGCGAGCCCGTCGATCATGTTGTTCAGACCGCCGAATACGGCAGCGTCTTCCGTCATTGACGAAGAGACACAGGAGCTAGGCTCCTTGAAGTGCCGCGACAAATGACTGCGGTAATAGGCCACACAGCCTTGCGAGCCGTGGACAAAGGGCAACGTACGCTCAAAGCCAACAGAGGCGAATACCGCGCCAAGCGGCTGGCACGCCTTGGCTGGATTTACCGCTAGCGCCTCCCGCGCGAAGTTTTTTTCGCGATATTCGGCGGTTTTCGTCCATTCCTTGATACGTTCGACCTCGGCAGGATCGCGAGGGTTCTCGAATATCTTCTTTTTGGCCAGCATCTGCTGGTATTCTGGATCGCGGAACAGTTCGACATGATCGAGCACGTGCTCGGCACTCTGCGCCATTGGTGAAATCCTTCACTATCGTCGAGATTGGTATCGCCTCGGCTTTCCCGAGCGTTGATTTGCTTTATTCGGCAGCCTGGAGCTTGGCGCTCGAAGCTTCCTTCCAGGGGGCCTTCGTTTTCTTCCAAATCGGCGAGTTGACAGCCATGTCCATGTCGCGCGCAAAGATCGCGAATCCGTCATAGCCGTGATATGGACCCGAATAGTCCCAAGAGTGCATCTGCCGGAACGGCACACCCATCTTTTGAAAAACGTACTTTTCCTTAATACCCGACCCGACAAGGTCAGGCTGGAGCTTTTCGACGAAGCGCTCGAACTCATAGCCATTGACGTCATCGTAGATAAGCGTGCTGTCCTTCACGTAGTGCTGAGCTGTGCGCTGATAGTCGTCGTTGTGACCGAACTCGTATCCGGTGCCAATGACTTCCATCCCCAGGTCCTCATATGCGCCGATAACATGACGCGGACGGAGCCCGCCGACGTACAGCATCACGGTCTTGCCCTCCAAGCGAGGCCGATATTTGGCGATCACCGCGCTCGCGAGCGGCTGATACTTCTCGATTACCCGCTCGGCGCCTTCCTTGATCTTGTCGTCGAAATAGCCCGCGATCTTGCGCAATGACTCTGCGATCTTTGATGGTCCGAAGAAATTGTACTCGCACCACGGAATACCGAACTTCTCTTCCATGTGGCGTGAGATGTAGTTCATTGAACGGTAGCAATGCAGAATGTTGAGCTTTGCCTTCGGCGTTGCTTCGAGCTCAGCGAGTGAGCCGTCGCCGGACCACTGCGCGATTACCCGCAGACCCATCTCCTCCAGCAGAATTCGGGATGACCAGGCGTCCCCGCCGATATTGTAGTCTCCGATAATCGCAACATCGTACGGCGTCGGCTCGAACTTGGGTTTGGCATCGTCCTCGAGATGACCGAAAATCCAATCGCGCACCGCATCGTTCGCAATGTGATGGCCCAGTGACTGCGACACGCCCCGGAAGCCCTCACAACGGACCGGCACGATGGTCTTGCCTCCATACTCCTTGGATTTTGCTCGTGACACGGCTTCGATATCGTCGCCGATCAATCCGATCGGGCATTCCGATTGGATCGTGACGCCGTTGTTGAGCGGAAACAGCTCTTGGATTTCATCAAGAATTTTGACCAGTTTTTTGTCGCCGCCGAATACGATGTCCTTTTCCTGGAAGTCGGAGGTGAACTGTAGGGTCACGAAGCTATCGATACCTGTGGTGCCAACGTAATAGTTGCGACGCGAGCCCCACGAATACTGACCGCAGCCGACGGGGCCGTGGCTGATGTGAACCATGTCCTTGATTGGTCCCCAGACCACCCCCTTTGACCCCGCATAGGCGCAGCCTCTGATCGTCATCACGCCGGGTATGGATTTGATGTTGGACTTGACGCCGCAGTCTGACTTTCCGGCCTGGTGAACATTGAGGTGCTTGGCACGCCGTTTCGCGGTTTTCTCCGGATAGACCCTCAGCACCTCCTCGATCAGCTCTTTGTTGCGAGCCCTGATTTCTGCGATGCTCTGGGTCGTGGCGAGACTCATCTGATGTCCTTCAAAGGTTAGCTGTTGCGAGGGCGGCTTCTTGATCCAAGACTTTTGCAACCAGCATGCCAGCGTCTCCTGAGCACCAAAACCGCAACAATCAAAGCTACTTACCGCACCTCGTGCGGTGACAAGGCCGTTGTTGCGAATCCGACATGGCGCTTTCGCAGAGAACTCTTGGTGTGGCCCCGTTCGAAATTGAACAAGGCGAGCTCTGCCTGAAATTCCCCACCCGGTTCTGGAGCCTATCCTCTGCTGCAGTGCTCTGCGATTGGAGGCGGAAGTCGGCAGCAAGGCCGGCTGGCCGACACAGGCTTATCAATGCTTCTATACTTACCTACAGATGCCAGCTTGCTGCGATGATGATGACGTGCACGATCCGAAGCTGCAGAGCTCAACGCGAGCTGCCTTGCCACGTGAACGCTCGCCAGGTTACGCGAGCAGTTGCCACGCCCTGACAAGGACACGCACAGCACATCGATCTCTTCGCGTGTATTGTAAAGTCCAAGGGACACACGGCACGTCGCCAGCAGGCCGAAACACTTGAGCAGCGGCATCGCACAGTGCGCCCCGGCCCGCACGGCTAAACCGGCAAGGTCAAGGATGGTGGCAATATCATGCGCATGTGTTCTTCACTTCAAACGAAATGATCGACCCTTCTCGGCCGGCGTCCCGATCATGCGCACGAAGTTGATGGCCTGAGCCCCTCCTCCGGGTAAGCAACCAGTATCTTCTCGGGCGCGGGTGGAGAATTCCTGCTCGCCGCGCGCCTTGCCCGGGGCGTTCAGTGCCCCCCGCAGGAAGTTCATTGTAGTCACGCCGGAAACTCGACAGGATACTAGAATGCCAGGAACACGCCTTGGCGCCTCAACCCGCCGGTGAATCGGTCTGGCGCAGCGTCGTCACCCAGATCACGCGCGCCACCTGTTGGGTCGGGTTGTCGAACATGTGCGGCACGATGCTCGGAAAGCAAAAGCTGTCGCCGGTGTCCAGCACATGGGCCTGGTTGTCGAGCCACAGCCGCAGGCTGCCCGAGAGGATGTAGCCCGCCTTCTCGCCGGTGTGCTGCAGGAAGTCGGTGCCGGAGGAGGCGCCGGGGTTGAGCGTGAGCTCGTAGAGCTCGAGCTGGCCCTTGCCTTCCGGGGTCAGCGCTTCCTTGATGACGCCGCTCGCGGTGAGCCGCAGCAGCCGCCGATTGGACTTGCGCACGATGTAGCGCGGCGCTTCGGCGGGATCGCTGCTCTCGAAGAAATAGGAGATGGGGACGTCGAGCGCGATGCCGAGCAGGCGCAGCGTGCGGATCGACGGCATCGCGCGTGCGCGTTCGAGCTGGCTGATCATGCCGGTGGACAGGCCGGTCTTGTTGGCGACGTCCTGGATCGAGAGGCCGGCGCGCTGCCGCAGCAGCCGCACGGTTTCACCCAGGCGCTGGTCGACCGCATCGTCAGCTTCGATCGCCGAAGCGGCCTTGGTGCCGTTGGTATCGCCGCCGCCATCCATGTCGCTCTCCCATGCATCATCTCAGCCTCGGGCTTCGCGCCTCGTGGTTCTGTTATAGTGAAAAGCGGACTCACTCTAACAATGTGGCGACGGCTGTATTTAGTCGTGAAGAACTTCTGCTAGAACAATTTAGAAGTACTAAAGCCCACTCCTGTCCCTTTGCCGGGATCTCGGGGCGCGGCGCTCGTTACGTCGCAACACTCTACGAGCGGCTCGCGCAAGTCACCACGAACTCGAGGCTAGCAAGTGAGAAAAACAGGAGACGGATAGGAAAGGCGGCTGTGTCGATAGCGTCTTCATTATGTTTCGTGCGGGAGCTCCTCTCGTTGGCTACCCGACCTTTGCCGGCACGCACGTATCGGGCACCGGGCAAACGACGGCGCATTGTGGCGCGTCAAAATGCCCTTCACATTGGGTACACTGGGACGGATTGATCACATATATGTCGTTCTTCAGGCTAATCGCAGCATTGGGACACTCGAACTCACACGCACCGCAGACGGTGCACTGGGATGCGATTATCTTGTAAGCCATCACTGCGATTCCATAAAAAAGGTGCGGGACAGCTTCTTGCTATCAAGTCTTGTGCCAGACAGTTTGAGCTTGATTCGTCTGGAGTATTTTCGATAACGCAAATCGCCGCCTCGACACGCTGTCGCAAATCCTACAAGGGCGTGGCGGCTTGATCTCGATGCTTTGATTTGCGCATGGTCAATTCACATCAATTAGGGATCAGATGAACGAGCTTCGCCAGACTCAGCGGAACGATCTGAGATGCTCCCCAACGCCCGCCGTGCCACGGCTAAGATCGATGCGCCGCGCGGCATCATAGAGTTCCCCGCCCGTCTAACCCAGAGCGCATCTTGTTGATTCCACTCACCGGGACAGCCGCCGCTTACGCGACAGCATCACGGGCAACAACCGGCAGGTCCTCACCAGTCCGCCTCGCCACAGCCAGTCAGAAGGCCGCGGCGGCCGCTCCAGATACAATCACACCCGTGATGCGCGTCCCTCTCGGGGCCCGCGGGACGCATTTTCAGTTGCCCCGTATTGCCCGCAAACCGGCATTCACATGCGCTTTATGGGGCAAAAGTACACTTTCTCCCCTCGCGCGGGCGGCTGAAGCCAGGTGTTCGTCTGGTGATCCTCCGTACGCTTCGCGGTCAGAGTAGATGCCGGCAGCGGTCAGCCGATTAATGTGGCCGAAAAAAAAGCCACCCAAAGGATGGCTTAGTCACGGAGGGAACAGCCATGAGGGCCTCTGGGATCACGCCGCAGCCTGTTCGATCGGTGAGAAGGGCAGCCCGAGGCTTTCGGCCACCGCTTTGTAAGTTAGCCGGCCCCGATGGACGTTGAGGCCTGCGCGCAAATGTGGATTGTCCAGTACGGCGGAAAACCCCTTGTTGGCCAGAGCCAAACCAAACGGCAGAGTTGCGTTATTCAGTGCTTGACTCGACGTCAGCGGAACGGCGCCGGGCATATTGGCCACGCAATAATGAATAATGCCATCTACTTCGTAAGTTGGATCAGCGTGAGTGGTTGGGTGTGATGTCTCAAAGCAGCCGCCCTGATCGATAGCGACGTCCACGAGTACCGCCCTCTTGCGCATCGAGCTCAGCATGCTCCGGCGGACCAGCTTCGGCGCGCTCGCACCTGGAACGAGCACGGCACCAATCACCACATCGGCCGCAAATACCTCTTCCTCTACGGACTCGATGGTTGAAAACCTGGTGCGAACGCGTCCTTCGAATAGCTCGTCCAGCTCGCGGAGCCGGATTAACGAACGATCGATGATGGTCACTTCTGCGCCGAGACCGACCGCCATGCGTGCCGCGTGCGTACCGACGACGCCACCTCCGATCACCACGATTCGGGCAGGCTGAACACCGGGCACCCCACCGATCAGCAGCCCTCGTCCGCCTGTACTCCGCTTTAGGGCGCTACCCGCCGCTTCGACCGCAAGCCTACCCGCGACCTCGCTCATCGGCGCCAGCAGTGGAAGACCACCATGCGCATCAGTTACCGTCTCATAGGCGATCGCGGTGCATCCAGATTCCAGGAGGCCGGTAGCCTGGTCCAGGTCGGGAGCCAGATGCAGATAAGTGAAGAGGATATGATTCTCACGCAGCTGAGACCATTCGGACGGCTGAGGCTCCTTGACCTTTACGATCATCTCGCTCAAGGCGAATACCTCAACGGCGGAAGTTAGAATCGTTGCGCCAGCATTGCGATAATCGTCGTCGGTTGCACCAATGCCAGCGCCCGCATTGGTCTCGATCATCACGCTGTGGCCTGCTGCCACATATTCGCGGGCAGCTCCAGGAGTAAGGCCCACGCGATATTCGTGCGCCTTGATTTCCTTTGGGACTCCGACCTTCATTTGAAAACTCCCTGCCTGACGCGCCCTTCATATCGGAAGCGAGCAGCGATATCGCGACGCAGCCGATAAAATCCTGCAGGAATTCAGCGATAATTGACAGGCTTCGCAGGATTTCAAACCCACGGGTGCCGAGCGGACCGTGGGAGCTTGCTCCCTGAACTTAACGCGTCGACACGCGCGAAAGTGATAAATCGTTCCGAATTGCTGTTCCGGATCGGTGCGGAAGGTTCTTGCAGACTTCGTCGAGAACCACGGGTAAGAGGCAGTGCTGGGGTCATCCAACATCTGGCGATCTCCCTCATTTTCCGCAGCTAGCGTAGATTTCGCGTTGGAAAGCCTCACTTCAAACACTACTCAACGTAGATTAGTCAAGCGGTCACCATGGAAAAGGAAGCTGACAAGACGCAACAAGCAGATGTCTGTTTGACGCTTCGCGTTGCTTTTTTCTTGAATTGAATAAAGAGCGACGCCCGGCTGCAGTGACGCCGATGAACCACTGCAGCCTAATGCTTTTGCTTTGCGTCCGACGCATCTGAGGCGACGCATCGCGTGCCGCGCTCGATGCTCGAACGGGGGAGGTCCGGATCGGACGGCAGGGCCAGGTCCCTCAACCCGGCACAGCCGGTCCATTTATCTAAGCATGCCTCAGACTGCTCGACCTTCGCACGCTAGCGCGATTGCGCTCTCTGTCGCGCAAACGCGTAGACCGGATTGATACCACAATAGGCGTAGGTGCCGGATGCAGTGGCCATACACTGCTCATAGGTCGAGAACTGGCAATTGCCCGGATATCCCCAGGTACGTCCCTGCAGACAATATACGTCCTGCGGGGCCCAGGGGATGTACGAGCGACCCCGCGAAGCCGCGCTCGAAGCCGATCCAAAGCTGACGACCATGGGGATTGCAAGCACACCGATAAACAGAAGATTGCGCATGATCTCGCCTCCGCTAATTCTTGCCGAAGGATAGAGGATTCGGATTTTATGCTATGATCCTAGTCAATGGCAAATAGCCGGTCGCCATCGTGGGACGATCACCTTACTCTGGAAACTCAAGTGTGACAGCGCTCCGAGTTCAGAGCAGCAATCCGGCTGCTTCTAGAGAAGAACGCATTTTTCCGGCGTGATGGGCTGCATTTCGGGGCAAAGAGACGAGGGAAGTAGCAAATCGGCATATTACTCGCACTCACGCATGCGCGTTTGTAGCGATCAGACCGCCTGACTCACTGCGCTTCGAGCGCGAGAAATTGATTGGGCGATTGCTTCCGCGGATATCGTCGTGGCCAGCGGCCAAGCGCCCCGTTTACAGGCCGAACATATGACCGCACCGTCGTCCCTTGTTCAACCAGAGAAAGATCTTGCAGCCGGGCCGTTCCAAAGATGAATCAGAGCCCCTTTTGGACGCCGGTGGGGGCTGCGATTCCAGTGCCGATTGACTCTAGAGGCTATTCTCAGGAGAGGCGGCCACGGCATTCACTCTTTCCCATATGTCAACGGATATTGGATTTGTCGTCGATGCCCTCCGGTACGATCATGTGGATCTGCGGATGGTGGTTCATCGCCGTACCCGAGGAATGCAGCACCGCGGTGATGCGGATACGTGCGCCGAGATGCTCGGAATTTGCGGGGATGATCGTCATCGCCTCGGGAGCCTCTTGGAACGGCAGGCCATAAGTGCCGATCGCACCGGATAATCGGCATCACTAGCGGACCTGAACCCGCGGTAAGCGCGCCGCAGGCAAGCGGATGACGATCTGGCTGTCCGTGATGTTGACGACTTCCTTGCGCTTTCTTCCGTCATCGTACCGCAATTCGAACGTCACTCTCGATGCAGACGGGGTAAAGGGCTCAGGCGTAAGGCTGATCCACCCCTCCCCCAAATTCAGAATGATCGGTCGATCCGCTCGGAATCGGGCGTCGAGCAGCACCAAGTCCAATCGGAAGGACTGGAGCCGCACGTTGAGCCGTCGACGCACGCCATCATGTGGCCAAATACGCAGGGTGTGAGCGAGCGTCTTCATGATGCCACCGTGACAAACCTGCCCAAAGATGGGATCATCGGCAACGATCGTCGCAGCAGCGCGGACCGCCCCACAAAATCCCAGGTCGATCTCGCACGAGTAATACCACGCTCCACGGTGATGCGGCTGACCGAGCCATGTGGTCCCGCTCGGCGCCGGCTCGAAGCCACCACCGGCCGCGCCGTCATTCTCCTCGCCCGGATACCAGTAGCCATGACCGGCCGATGCCGGGCCGCTGTTCAGCAAAGCCCACGCGCTGAGTTGTGACGCATAGCCGAGACGAAGGAGCGGATGCGGGTCGTCTGCATCATTCAGCGCATGATCAAGCAGCGCCCAGCCACCCATCTGCGCCATGTAAGTTAGCGTATAGGCGTCGCCCGCAGTGCGGCGATAATCGCTGCCCAGGTAGTAATAAGCAGGTTCCAGCCAGCCACGGCAGAACAGATTTGCAGCGATCTGACGCTCCGCGAAGGCACGCGCTGCCGCCTTCGAAACCCCCATGGCGACAGGGTCGTCAAGGGCCGAGCGCGCCAGTGCCTGCGTTGATTCGAAGGCTGTGGAATCGAACGGATATTCAGACTTGAACAGGTCCGCCTTCGGATCGACGACGGCGCGCACCTTACGTGCCCAGTGCGCCTCCAACGTCGCCGCCTCGCGCGTCAAGCCCGCCGTCGTGAGCGCCGAAACCAGTTCGGGGATCACACATTCGTTGCAGATGCCGGTGCGGTAGGCAGACCACATCACCACGCGCATCGGCACCGTGAACATGGCCAGCGCCGTACCGTAGGCGCGTACCAAATAATCTCGTGCGCTCTGGCGGGTGGGTATCGCGGGATGGTCACGCGCGATGCGGTGCATGGCCAAATACATTGCGAAGATGTGCGGATAGTCATAAGGCCGCCAGATATGCAGGCGGCCCTTTGGGCCGGGATCGCTGCTCTCCCTGTTCTGCTTCCAATCGGGTATGCCATAGAGGCTGTAGGCGTATGCCTCCTGTGTGGTACGTTGCAGCCCGCCCCAGACGAACGTATCTATATACCGATCTAGCGCCGCCACTTCCGCCACATCAGGATGCTCGGCATTCTTGGTCGCGAGATAAGCGGGCTTGCTCAGCCAGGGATCGTCGCACGTCACCTCGTAGATGCGCCAGCCCTTGATCCGGTCGTAATTGTCCGGGCCAAGCAGGACCTGCGTCTCCATATTCCACTCGCCAAACAAACCGTCGTACCATTTGGACGGGTCACGATGCTGCCGCTTCACGATGAAGGTTGCGCGCTTCTTCATCATCGTCTCGACGGGCTCGGTAGCGAAGAATTCAAGAAAGGTCTGGCGCGCACCCGGCTGGTGCAGGGTCAGCCGGTTCTCTCCCAATCGCGAAAAGCGAATCCGCCACAGCCGCCTGCCAGCACGATCCGGCAACCGTTGCACCATCGTATCGCCGGTAAATTCCGCTTCGATTCGCTCCACCGGAATGGAGGACGCGAGCGCGATGTCGACATGCAGGTCGTTGGGAACCGTCATGCCCGGCGTTACTTCCACGTCCACCAGACCGGCCTCTGCGATAGCCCTGCGCGCCGCCTCGTAATCGGCAACCCACTGGAAGCGGAGACGGTAACGCCGTTGCTCGGTCGGCGACAGGAACAGGGAATGGGTCGGCTGGCGCCAGCGAGTCCCGCCCGCCCCTGCCTCGCCGGCGGCCGCCCCGGCTAAGATGTAGGCGCACCACGTCCCACTGGCTTCGGCCGAATCCTTATGGACATTCCAATATTCCAGTGACGTGTCCGCTTCCGGTAAGAGCATGAGGAAGGGACCGATGCTGTTGCCGCGAATCCAGAAGATGTGCGATCCATGCCCCGAGATGAAGCTGTGCTTCAAAACAGCCACCGATACCGGTTGTCCCGCCGGAAATTCGGTGTTCATCGGCATGGGTAAATATAGGTCGCCAACCTCCACGCTCGCCATGCCATCGTTCCGCAGCATGATCTCCCACGTCAATCCAGCCTCATTGGCTGCGAGGCGGGTCGTGAGAAGGACGCCAGCATCGCGGGCTGCTAGTTCAAGGGCCGCGCTATGCATCGGCCTCGTTGCATCAGCGCCGGTTCGAAGCGTATGCCACTCGGATCCGGCACGCCGAACTCTAGCGTGAGCCGCCCCCAGCACGGCTCCAGGCAGGACATAATCCGTGTCATACGCATCGTTACGATAACGCAACGAGGTAATGCCGTCTTGTGTGCACCCCACGACGAAGGGAGAGTCGGCGGCCTTCAACACCATGACAACCTTGCGCTGCGGCCGATTGGGGTAGGCACCGTAACGCCCCCGAACAACGCGCTACCCAAGACGCTACTGCCCAACAGCATCGTACGACGCGTATACGTCCAGGCTTCAGACATGCCTTTGGTCTTCGCCATCAACCGTATCCCGTATCGCTATTAGGAGCTGGAGCCGATATCCAACAGGCGAACTTCTCGCCGGACCTCCGTGCAGTCGTGGATCATCCCTGTGGCGGCAAGTTGGCAGCCACAGGCTCGCTCTCGAGAGTTACGCTCGTTCTGCGGGCGACGACCTTCCGCTCGGCCTCTTCTGCTGAGACTGGCTGTATGGGAGTCCGCGGCAGTTAGGCGGATTCGGTTGCTGCTCGTGGAAGTTCTGGCCGTGCACGATCAGCGTTGTGCCGATCGAGCGCCTTCTCGAGGAACAGGGTCGCAACCATGGGAAGCCAAGCGCTACCCGCGGGCGCGGGTTAACTTATCGGGACGATGGCTTTGGGGATTGGGGCGTCCACACGCCGCGTAGAAGTTTCAGATAGCCTCGCTCGCAGGGCGGTGAAATCATGAATGACCCGGTTAGCCTTGCGGCGGGCATGCGAATCCTTCCACTCGACCAAAGGAGGGTGGGTGTGGTCGGAAGCGAGCACCTTCGCTGCCACGTCTTGCGGGCCACCGCCGAGGCCGTGGAGGTCGAAGGCGTGAAGGAATTTTATCAGTGGAGGTTTCTGAAACGACGTCAGCCGCAGAATACGCCCCTCTTCAACAGATCCGAGGCAATTGTTCGCCCCACAGCCAGTCGACGACGCGTCGGCCGCCGAAACCGGTGGTCATCTGCACAAATTTGTGATCGTCAGCCACCGCCTCGCCAATGTCAGCTGCATCGGACGCGAGCGGGTGCGCCTTCATGGCAGCAAGCACGGCATCGGCCGATTCGGGCGCGACGATCGCAACGAGCTTGCCCTCATTTGCGACATGGATCGGCTCTAGTCCAAGAAGTTCGCAGGCAGCCGCAACCGCAGGCTTCACCGGAATGGTTGATTCCTGCAAATGGAACCCAACGTCGGATTGATGCGCAATCTCGTTGAGAGCCGCAGCGAGCCCGCCGCGCGTGGGGTCGCGCATCACGCGGATGCCGCCAGGGCCGGCGGCAAGCATGACCGCTACGAGATCATGCAAGGCGGCTGAGTCCGAGACGATTTCGGTTTGAAAAGCGACGTTCTGACGTTTTGACATAATCGCCACTCCATGGTCGCCGAGGCTTCCGGACACCAGCACACGATCGCCGACCCTTACCTTGTCGGCGGACAGATCCAGCCCATCGGCCACAAACCCGATCCCGGCCACAGAGATGAACAGACCGTCTGCTTTGCCGCGCTCGACGACTTTGGTGTCTCCAGCAATGATGTGAACGCCGCCCCCGCGAGCTGCGGCGCCCATCGAATCCGCGATCGTCTTCAGATCCGAAAAATGGAAACCCTCCTCGATGATAAAGCTGGCTGACAGATAGAGCGGACGCGCACCGGACATCGCGACATCATTAATCGTGCCGTGCACAGCCATTGACCCGATATTGCCGCCGGGAAAGAAAAGAGGGGTAACCACATAGCCGTCCGTCGTCATCACCATCCTGCCTGCCGAAACGTCAAACGCCGCCTGGTCATTGCAGCGAGCGAGCCATTCATTACCGAAGGCTTGGTGAAAAAGGTCGGAGATCAGCTGTGCCATGGCACGGCCCCCGGATCCGTGGGACAGTTCAACGCGCCCGCTCTTTACGTCGAGCTTACGTGGATAGCCTTTCATGCTCATGACCTTTGCCTCACCTGTTCACCGCGAACTCGGCCATAGGTCCAATACGCCGCACAAGCGCCTTCTGATGATACCATGCAGGCCCCTATGGGCGTTTCCGGCGTGCAGATGTTTCCAAACAACTTGCAATCGACCGGCCGTTTGGCGCCACGCAGGATCGCACAGCACTCGCACGCCGGATTGTCTGCGACAGGCATGTCGCGGGTCGCAAAACGTGTCTCGGCGTCGAATTTTGCATAAGACCGCTTCAGCTTCAGTCCGCTGTTGGGTACGAGTCCAAGCCCCCGCCATTCAAACTGATCACGCAGTTCGAATACCTGCGACACCTCGCCCTTGGCGCGCCGATTGCCTTCGCGTGTCACTGCACGGCTGTATTGGTTTTCTACCTCATAGCGGTGTTGATTCACTTGCCGCACCAGCATCAATATAGCTTGCAGCACGTCGAGGGGCTCAAATCCCGCAACCACGATCGGCTTCTCGAACTGTTCTGCCAGCGGCTCGTAAGGCTGCGTACCGATAATGGTGCTGACATGTGCAGGCCCGATGAAGCCGTCAATTGGGACGCCACCGGTGTTGCGGATCTTCGGGTTCTCGAGAATGCTGTGCATCGCAGAGGGTGTAAGCACGTGATTGCAGAACACGCTCAGGCCCTCCATCCGCTTGCTCTCGGCAATCCGGATCATGTTCGCCGTTGGGGGTGTCGTGGTCTCAAATCCGATGGCAAAGAAGACCACCTCGCGGCCCGGCATCTGTTCGGCGAGCCGGATAGCGTCGAGCGTCGAGTAAACCATCCGAATGTCAGCGCCCAGCGCTTTGGCTCGCAACAGGGACTGTCCTTGCGACCCGGGCGCGCGCATCAAGTCGCCGTAGACGCAGAGAGTGACCTCTGGTCGGTCGACGAGCCGGATCGCCATGTCGATTCGGCTTGCGGGCAGAACGCAGACGGGACAACCGGGCCCGTGGATCATCCGGACGTTCGCGGGCAGCAGATCCTCGAGGCCATAGCGGGAGATCGCATGAGTGTGTCCGCCGCAAAATTCCATGAACCGATAGGCTCTTTGCGAACTCACCTCAGCGTCAATCGCACGCGCAAGTCCCTGCGCGATGATCTTGTCGCGAAATTCATCAGAATATTTCATGACCGGCGTTCCTGCGCGGCGCTGCCTAGCTCCTGCAGGAGCTCCAGCGTGCGTTTGGCTTCTGTCGGATCGATCTTGGCGAGCGCGTAGCCGACATGGACGAGGACGTAATCGCCGACATCGAGCTCGTCGACGAGGGCAATCGATATCTCCAGGCTGATGCCGTCGATCGACACGAGAGCCACGTCGTTGGGTAGAATTTTCGCGATCCTCGCCGGAACCGAAAGACACATGTCAAGCAGATCCTCTCCCGGCGGACGACTGTTGAGCAATCTGTAGAGCGGCAATCCAGGCTTGGCCAAGGCTCAAACCGCCATCACTGGGCGGCAGCCGCCGCGGCACCAACGGTGTAAGACCGGCAGCGCTGCAACCGCGCGGGATCTCGTCCGCGAGCACCGCGTTCAGGAAGCAGCCCCCGCTCAGAACGACGGTGTTGACGCCGGTTGTCCGCGCGGCGCACGTGACCCAGTCGACGCAGGCGGCGACGAAAGTGCCATGAAACAGCCCGGCTCCGCCTGCGGCGTCAATGTCATCAGCAATCAACCGCGAAAATAGCGGATGAAGCGACAGCACGCCGCCATCGATCGTCCAGCCGGCTTCGAGAATCGCTGCCCGCCGCACCAGCGCTTCGAGCTTCATCGCTGCTTCGCCCTCATAGCTCTGCAAATGCCCAATCCCGAGCAGCGCCGCTGCCGCCTCGAACAACCGTCCCGCACTGGTCGTGGTGATCCCGCCCGGCTGATCGAGCAAGTCCGACACATACGCGGCTTGCCGTTGTGCTGCAAAACGCTGCCCGATTTCGTTGCCCCTGCCGAGCCCGTGTAAGACTGAGCTCGCCATACGCCACGGCTCGCGGGCTGCACGATCTCCACCAGGCATCTGCAGAGGCGCTAAGTGCCCGATGCGACGGGACCACGTCCCTTCGCACAACAATAGTTCGCCACCCCAGTTACCGCCGTCGGAGCCGAAGCCATGGCCATCGAGCACCAGGGCAAGCGCTGGTCCCACATGCCCATGCTCGGCGATCACTGCGGCAGCGTGTGCGTGGTGATGCTGGACCGCGATCAGCGCGCGAGCATTTGCTTGCGCAAAGCGGGTAGAAGCCATATGGGGATGCAGATCATGGGCGAAAGCGACAGGTTCCACGTCAAGGCTCGATGTGAGGTGTCGGATCGTCTTCTCGAACGCACGGATGCCTTCGGCCGTATTTAGATCGCCAATATGCTGAGAGACGAACGCTTGGTTGTCCCGGGTGATGGTGACGGTCGATTTCAGTTCGCCGCCGACGGCGAGCACGGGCGGGACGGATCTCGCAAGCCGGATCGGCTCGGGAACATAGCCACGGGCACGACGAACGAATTGCGGCCGGCCAGCCACCACCGAAACCACGGAATCATCAGCACGCGTCAAGATATCGCGATCATGGGTCACGACAAGATCGGCGATTCCCTTGAGCCGCCGCAGCGCCTGCGCGTTGTCAATCAGGAGCGGTTCGCCGCAAAGATTGGCACTGGTGGCCACCATGACCGGGCTAGACCCCGCACGTGCACCTGGCGAGCGAAGCGCATGGAAGATGAGGTGATGCAGCGGCACTACGGGCAGCATGATACCAACTCGCGATAAACCAGGTGCTATGGCGGGCGCCAGATTGTTGCGCGATGGCAGGAGGACGATGGGACGTGCTACGGATTTTAGCAGCGCTAGCTCGGGCGCGTTCGCCTCCGCGATCTCGCTGACGCGCTCGACGGAGTCGACCAAAACCGCGAACGGCTTCTGAAGGCGGTGCTTTCTCCTGCGCAAACGCTGCACGGCATCCTGATTACGCGCATCGCAAAGAAGCTGGTATCCGCCCAGCCCCTTTATCGCCACGATCTGCCCCCGCGCGATTGCCGCGACAATATCGCTGATCCCATGGCTGAGCCGAGGACCGCATGCTGGGCACGCGATCGCCTCCGCGTGAAACCTGCGGCTTGCCGGATCGGCATAGTCAGCCGCGCACGCGGCGCACAAACTAAAAGCCCTCATCACAGTGTTGCGGCGATCGTACGGAAGCCGTTCGGCGATGGTGTAGCGTGGGCCGCAATGGCAGCAACTGATGAAGGGGTAGAGGTAATGCCGATTTTCTGGATCGAATAGCTCTTTGAGGCATTGCTGGCAGACCGCGGCGTCAGCGACGATCTGCGTTGACAATTTGCCGGCTTCGCTCGTACCGATCGAAAAGCCCTTCGCTGCGAGCGCCGCAGTCTCGCGAACGCAGATGTCGACTATGCGTGCCAATGGAGGCGCCTCGAGCGGCAACGTGGCGACAAACTCCGAGGCGCGGTGGCCCTCAACCTCGATGATAACCCCCTCAGGGCCATTGATGACAAACCCCGCCAATCCGTACCGAACGGCAAGTCCATAGACGTAAGGACGAAAGCCGACCCCCTGCACTGCCCCACTCACGACCACGCGCAGCCGTGTTCCGTCGCACGTGGCTGCGGCGCTCATTGCCCTTTGTCCTCGAACGCGTGCCTCTGACAGCCCGCCTGTCTATCGATCCAGGCGTAGAGCGCGGCAAAGCCTTCGCCAGTCCGAGCCGAAACTACAATCACGTCGATCTTTGGGTTGACCCGTCTGGCGTATTCGATGGCCTTGCCCACATCGAATTCGAGCAGCGACGCTAGATCAATCTTGTTAATCACCATGAGCGACGAAGCGGCAAACACATCAGGATATTTGAGCGGCTTGTCTTCACCTTCAGTAATCGAGAACACTACGATTTTGCAGGTTTCGCCAAGATCGAAGGCAGCGGGACAGATCAGATTACCCACGTTCTCGATGAAGAGAATACCGCCCGAGAGCAGCGGCAGGCAGCGATAAGCCTCGCCGATCATTGCAGCGTCGAGATGACAATTCTTGCCGGTATTGATTTGAACGGCTGGGACGCCGGCGGCCTGAATACGTTTGGCATCGTTCGAGGTCTGCTGGTCCCCTTCGATGACCCCGACCCACCGGCTGCGCTTGAGCTCGGACACCGCGCGGACGAGCAGTGTCGTTTTGCCAGCACCGGGGCTGGACAATAGATTAAATACAAGCAGGTCATCGGCTACGAAGAGCGCGCGATTGTTCGCCGCAATTCCATTATTCTTGTCCAGGATATCGCGCTCAATCTCAACGAGCCGCTTTGTGCTCTTGCCACAGCCCCTCAAATCAGGCGGATCGACGCCGCTCGGACGCGCCTGCGCGTTATGCGGCTGGTGATTGGCTGAGCGAGGAGAGCGATTATAGCTATCACCAGGGTGGTTTGACGGCGGCGGCCGTCGCTCGCCCGGTGGAAGGGTAGAATGGCAATCGCGATCGTCCTGAAGGGATCGCTCATGCATCTCCGCATCATTCGGCGCTGCGCGTTTTGTGGACGGCGTCCCTTGGTGGCAGCCGCAAACAGTACACATCAATCGATCTCCAGCTCTTTCACGCGCATCTGTTCGCCCGCGGTCACCTGCAGGTGATAGCTGCCGCAGCAAGGGCAGCACTCACCGCGCCGAGTAATTTCGACGCTCTTCGAACAGCTCATGCACCAGGCAACGCCTGGCAGTTCGACGATATTAAGAGCCGCGCCCTCGGCAATGGTCCGCCTTGCAGCGGCAGCAAAGCAGAACCTGATCGCTTCAGGCGCCGCATGACTCAGCGCTCCCATCTCCAGACAGATGCTCCGCACCCGCGAAGAGGATCGCTCGTGTACCTTCTCCTCGGCGATCTGAATGATGCCAAGACAAATCGCCATTTCATGCATCGCGAACTTCGCTAAGGTTGAGGGTGAACGCGACGCACGGATCGAGCGATGCAATCACCGCATGAACTGCATCTTCGCGTCTTCGAGCCGTCAGCACCGCGCCTTGCAGGTTCCGTACAAGCGGTCCGCGCCGGTGGAAATTCCACTCCGTCGGCGCAAGGAATTCGAAGCGGGATATTCGGCCCTGAGCATCGAGTTCAACCGCGTGGTAGAGACGGCCCCTAGCGCATTCGACCGCGGCCGCTGCACGGCGCGGCCCTAGCTTATATCTTTCGATGATCCCATGCTCCGCGGCACCAATCTGAGCGCCGGCCTTGAGCCAGGCACATAGCCGGAGGATTTCATTAATTCTGGCCATCAGCCGCTCGGCCGCACCGAAGGGTCCCAGCGGGAGCCGATCCCGGCTGACCTGGCGCGCCCATGGACCCGTCTCGGGCACATGTCCGTCAACATCGGGACAATAGCAGAACGTCGAGTCATCCCCGAGCAACCGTTTCGTGATGTTGAGGTCGTCAGCAACAGACAGGAATGAGTGCCCCGCCGGGATTGACTTCACGTCGACGTCATTAAGCGCCGCAACGCGAAGCGCCAGCGGGCTACCAGACCTCAGCGCCTCCCCCTCATGTAGACCGAGCGCGGCCAGCGCAGCGACAATCCGCGCGGTTGCTTCGCGTTGAGCGGAGCTCCAGGCTGGCTGTGCGGAGCGGACAAACGCTGACAGTTCCGACATCAGGGAGCGGATTGCTGCCGCACTGGCGACATCTAACGTAAGATGTCCGACAAAAAGGCTCCGTGCCAAATCCGCGATGCGCTCAGTAACGATAAGTGCAATCCGCTGCTGCCTTGTTGCGCGGGTGATCACTTCGTCGCGCGCCGTCTCGAGGGCGGACAATAATGCAGTTTTCTGCGCAGCGACACACAACGCGAAAAGCCGCGGCAGCACGGTCAGCACTGTCGAGGGCTCCTTTCCGGCGAACATCCGCGCCAGCGGTGGCCGGACTCGCGGCAGGATCTCGACCGAGGCGACTACGTCGGCAGCTAGCAATATGTGGACATCGATTTTGTTGCGGGCAACAGGGCTCATGCGCAACACTCCGCCATCATCCCGCGCAAGCTATAGTCCATGCGCATGCGCCGTCTGCGGGATCCCACCCGATGCCGAATGCCCGACGTCTTCATGTGAAGTACGCCTCGATAATTTCCTGCATGCGCTCGGCTGAGTCCTGGAAATCCTCATCGGCAGCCAACGCAACAATCGGCACGCCGCCGATCTCCAGCGTATCAAGGATGATGTCGTCCGTAGAATTGAAGAACTGCACGGACCAGACATTCCTGATCCCGGTCGCCTGCACTCGGCAGGTGCCGTAGCCGTGCAACATGAGTTGGACCGGTCCATTGCCCAAGCTTTGCTGTAGGAATGCCAAATCCATAATGCTCATTGGCAGTGACGTCAGATTGATGACATGGGCGTGCATGCCTAATCGCCAGACCCTCGCCCGCTCGCGTATTTCGGCCAGCACCGGTTGAACATTCATCGCGCCATTCGGCGGCATGCCGATCACAAGATCGGCGGACGTCAGGTCAGTTGCGGCACGCCGAACAATCTGCGGAATCGACCCGACCTCAACATATTCATGCGCGGGCTCGGTGCCGATGCGCAAGCGCCAGATTCCCGCAAGCACAGACTCCCGGATTTGCGCCAAAGAGCCATCTGGCAGCGCAACCACGCCGGCCACCTCACCTTCTCCGAGCAATTCGTCGATCAACTTGCGTTCGCCATCGCTAAGATTTGCGAGTCCGTACAGTTGTGTCCGAGCACCGCTTCTCTGACCGCGAACGGCAGCAGCGGCGTTTGCTAACAGCAAGGTGGCGTTCGGATAGTTACTTCCACGCTCGTCCGCATCGCGCCAGGCGCCGCCGGCGAGCGCACTCATGGGGCCGGTATGGAATACATCGAGACTTGCAGAGCCAGTGGCAAGGTCGCTCGTGGCCCGGTCGGCGCCGCCGGATACAACGGAGATCGCTGGTTTCATGATACGAGGTTCCGTTGTCCGCATCGAGGGGCAATGCACTTGCCGACGCAAGTGCTGGCGGCGTGTGCCCTAATGATCGGTACGGAGATGCAGTTGATCGCAAGCAAACGGCCCGATCTCTTGCCGATCAGGCAGAGTTCATCGTGCCTAGAGCATGGGTTCGGCGTCGACGGTCTACGTCGACCGAGCCTGCCGACTCGTGTGCCATTAACGATGCGGAAAACCACTGCGCCTTGCGTGCCTTGCCGAAACCTCTTGACAACTTCAAGAAGGAAGAATGCGAGCTGGATGATCCGGAGCTCGGCCGCCGACAGCGGCATCACAGTCACCCCCACTTGAGCGTGCGCGGCTAGACGCGCATCGACGCTGACGCCCTCCAAGTCGGACGGAGGGGGTCGCGCCGAACCATGCTGCGCCGGCTGCAATTTCATCAGACGCCTTTCTCATGTTGTTCGTTTCTGCTAGCAGGCGGTTAGCAAGGCGCATGCCAATCATGCTCTGGCCGCGCCTCGCACTCGGACCAACGGCGAAGCGCCTGATATTTTCCAGGCAAACGTTACGTGCGATTAGAATTCGAACTGTGAGATCCCTTCAGGCGGCGCAAGCGAGCGGAACGGCTAGCGTAAGTGCTCCGGCAATTGTGGCTCGTGACCGATCAAGTCCGCAAAGAATCGATCGATGTCCTGGCCGTTGAGGCTGGCCTCAAGCCCGACAAGTGCTTCCGAGATCAGTCTTGCTTCATTGTCGTCCAAAACCCGCACCGCGCTGTCGATATGAACGAGCACCTTGGCGCCGACCGGTACATCGGCGAGCAGCATGACCGAGACGCGCCGCTGTTCATTGCCATACTCGCACAGCGCCGTGATACCGTCGGTCTCGGCAATCGTCATTGGCAGGCCAAGGCACATTGTCAGTCGCAGGCCGCTAGACGGGCTGCGCCCTCATCTCATAATTCGCATGGTCGATGCTGTTCGCCAACAGCCGTTCTGATGCAGGCAGCGGCGCTCCCCGCGGTTTTGCCGGCGAGCCCCACTGCGCTAGGAGCTTACAAGCCAGTTCAATCGCAGGCGCAATCTGAAAGCGCACCGGCGCGGTCAGAGGACCGCCCCAAGTCTCCAGGTCCAATGGCTGACAGCCGATGAGAGCGAGCTCTCGCGGGCGGCGGCCAAGAAAATCGGCCGCGCTCAAGACCTCCTGAAAACCGGTCTGATGCAGGCTCACTTTCTTGGCACCAGTAAACTTTGGCACTTCGCCATCTCGTACCAGCTCCAACTGCCCGGGCGGCAATCCATAGTCGATGGCATCGAACACGACCAGGCAATCGGCCTGTTCAAGAAAACTGACGAGGTAGAGTCCCTGGGTACCGCCATCGAGGACGGTGACATTATTATCGACGGCGTAGCGGCTATGAAACTCTTCGACCACTCGCACGCCGAAGCCCTCATCGGCCCACAGGATATTGCCGATGCCGAGCACGAGGATCCGTTTTTTGTCTTTCGGGTTGAGCATTCGCTTCCCGGTCAATCGCCAAACCCGCGCTCAGCCGATCTTTTGGAAAAGAAGCTGCGCCGCGATATGATGTATTCCCGGATCACCGCGTAGATGTGGACCAGCGCGAACATCACGATGACCCACAGGCCGAGATGATGCAAGGTGTGGACGTCCTGACTGTTCGGCCAGATTGAAAACACCCAGCCGAACACCTTGTACTGCCAGCTGTCAGTACCGGCACCTTGCCCATAAAGTGCAAACCCAGTGACGACCATGAACGTGATCGTCTGTGTAAACATGAAGAACATTGCGAGCTGAGCAAGGCGATCGTGCCCGGGGCGCCTGTCAGGATCCCCTGTAAGGAACGCATACCAGAGTATCTCCTGATACACCTCCCGCCAGAAGCACCCGCGCCAGAGCGGCACGCAAAAGATCTGGACGGCATGCGCATTTCCCATCAAGGCCCAGTAGATGCGCAGAAGAAAGCCAACGCTGGCCACATATCCCGCCGAGAAATGGGCAAAGCGGATATAGCCGAACAGGAAATTGCCGCTTGCCTCTCCCTTCATCGCTGGTGTGCCGGTCCCAATAAGGTAGCCGGTTAAACTTAGTACCAGAATGGCCGCCGCGTTAGCCCAATGCCACAGTCGCACCGGCGCATAAACGTAGGCGACGCCACCGCCAATGCTACGATCAGTCGGTGCAGCATCGTCGGCGGCGAGGAGCTTCCGAGCCCTATTCAGCATGGACCTAACGCACTTTGACTGAAGCCATTTCTTGGCCCTCAGGACTCATCACGTGGGTCGAGCAAGCCAAGCACGGGTCAAAGGAATGGATGGTGCGCAAGATCTCCAGGGGCCGCTGCGGATCGGCCATCGGGGTACCGATTAGCGAAGCTTCAAAAGCGCCAATATTGCCTTTGGAATCCCGAGGAGATCCGTTCCACGTCGTCGGAACGACACATTGATAATTGTCGATCTTAGCGTCCTTGATCTTGATCCAGTGGCCGAGTGCACCGCGAGGCGCCTCAGTGAACCCGTAACCCTTGGCCTCCTTACGCCAGCTTTCCGGGTCCCACCTGCTAACGTCGGCAGTTGCCGTATTGCCTGACCTGAGCTGGACTACGAGCTTATCCTGAAAATAACGCATCTGATGCGCCGCCCACTGGCATTCGAGCGCCCGCGCCGCTGTACGGCCAAGCGTCGAGAACAGCGCAGTCAGAGGGAGATTGAGCCCCTTGAGCAGTCTCTCGGCGGGATCCTTGAACTCGGCTTTGCCTTGCGCATAACCAATGATGTATCGCGCCAACGGCCCGACCTCGACGGCGTGGCCGCGCCAGCGCGGCGCTTTGATCCAGGAATACTTGCTGCCTTCGTCGAGTTCCTTGATATCTGTCTTGCTGCCCTTGAATTCTGGCCCAAGTTCAAAGCTCGGCTCGGTGATGCCGTCCCAGGGATGCAGCCCACCGCAATCGCTGGGGTATTTATACCATGAATGCGCGACGAATTCCTGGATCTGCTCGGGATCGCCATGGTCGATCGGCAGTATCTCCTTGAGATTGCCATTAAGAATGACCCCGCGCGGCAGCTTGAGACTTTTCGCAGAGCAGTCATTGGCGTTTTCGGGGATGTCGCCATAGGACATCACGCTTTTGCTCGAAAGACCACCGCCGTGGAGCCAGTCCTTATAGAACGAGCAGATTGCAGCAATGTCGGGTAGATAGACCTGCTCGACAAACTCGATCGAGCGGGCGACGATCGAGGACACGATATTCAGTCGTTCCATATTGATCGCGCCCACCGCACCGATTCCGTCGATGTTGATCGCGCAGGGTACGCCGCCGACCAGCCAGTTCGGATGCGGGTTCTTGCCACCATAGATAGCTTGGATCTTGACGATCTCCTTCTGGAAGTCGAGCGCTTCCATATAATGAGCTACCGCCATCAGGTTTGCTTCCGGTGGTAGCTTGTAGGCCGGATGCCCCCAATAGCCATGCTTGAACGGACCGAGTTGCCCTGACCCGAAGAATTTGTTGAGCCGGATCTGAAAATCTCTGAAATAGCCGGGGGATGACAGCGGCCAGGGCGAGATAGACTGCGCCAGTGCGGAGGTCGACTTGGGATCGGCGTTGAGCGCGGAAACCACGTCGACCCAATCCAACGCATGCAAGTGATAGAAATGTACGAGGTGATCATGCACGAGCAAGCACAACTGCATGATGTTACGGATCGAATTGGCATTCTCCGGAATCGTAATTCCTAGTGCATTTTCAACCGCGCGCACGGAGGCGAGCGCATGGGTGCCGGTGCAGACCCCGCAGATCCGCTCGGTGAACGCCCAGGCGTCGCGCGGATCGCGCCCGCGCAGGATGACTTCGATGCCACGCCACATCGTCCCGCTTGAGACCGCATTGCGGATTACATTGTCGGAATCGAGATTGGCTTCGACGCGCAGGTGGCCTTCGATCCGCGTCAGCGGATCGATGACGATTCGCCTGCCGGAACGATCGAGACTGAACCCATTCGGCGTCTGGACGGCCACCGTCGTGTCTCCTCAACTCGGTTTGCCTTTATCGGCCGCGCGATCCGGGTTGTGAGTCCACCGATTCACGGCGGTGACCGCCGCATGGGCAGCGACGGTTAGCCCGACCACGCCGGCAGCGGCCATGCCGATCTTGTCGGCGTTCTCCTCAATGCCGAACTGCTTGATGGTTGTAAGTCGGTCGTAAAATGACCCTTTGTCCCAGAAGCCGTCCTCGGAACAGCCGAGGCAGCCGTGGCCGGATTGAATGGGAAATGAAACGCCGCCGTTCCACCGAACGGCCGAACAGGCATTGTAGGTGGTTGGCCCCTTGCAGCCCATCTTGTACAGGCAATAGCCCTTGCGGGCGTACGTATCGTCCCACGCTTCGACGAATTGGCCAGCGTCGAAATGGGAACGCCGATAGCACTTGTCGTGAATGCGCTCGGAATAAAACATACTCGGACGTCCTTGGCGATCGAGCTCTGGAAGCTTTCCGAATGTGATGATGAAAGTCACGAGACCACTCATGATCTCTGCGATAGGAGGGCACCCGGGCACCTTGATGATGGGCTTGTTGGTGAGCACCTTATCGATTGGCGCCGCGCCAGTCGGATTGGGCTTGGCCGCTTGCACGCATCCCCAGGACGCACACGTGCCCCAAGCGATAACCGCCATGGCCTCTTCCGCCATCGACCTGAGCTTTTCAACGAACGGTTTGCCGCCGTCAATGCAGAACATGCCACCCTCCTTCAACGGTGGATTGCCTTCGACTGCGAGCACATACCTGCCTTTGTACTTGGCACGAGTTTCTTCCAGGATGGCCTCAGCCTGGTGTCCAGCCGCCGCCATGATCGTATCGTCGTAGTCGAGCGAAATCATCGACAGCAGCGCGTCTTTGATCAAGGGATGGCCCGAGCGGATAAAGCTTTCCGAGCAACAGGTACACTCGAGCCCGTGCAACCAGATGACGGGCACACGCGGCTTGGTTTCCAGGGCCTGGGCAATACTGCTTGCGGTGAGCGAACCAAGTCCCAAGCTCGCGGCCGTCACACTACAGAATTTGTGGAAACTACGGCGCGTGATACCCTGACGTCTGATCACGCTGTAGAACGTTTCCGTTGCATCAGCCATGAAACCTTCCAAGTGAGTAGTCGTGGCCGTTACGAATTGCTGGCGGTTTAGCAAGAACCAGGCCAGCGAAGCGAAACCCTTAAGACATCAAGCGACCGCTGAGATTTGCGAAACTGTGAACCTGGCCACCTGCCAGTAGCTTTGCCATGGATCTGTCATGCTAATGGTTCAGTTGCGGAGATGTGAGCACTTGAACAAATCAGCGTGAAGGTTCACCACTGCACGGAGACTAACCTACAATCGCGACACTCGTCAGCCCGATTGTCGAATAGAATTGGTGCAGTTGACGGTCACCGCAATGCGCGCTCCCAATCAGGCTTGCCGATTTCTGACCAACGAGGCGTTCAAGCTCTCATGATCGCGACTGCAGCCGTCCAAAAGCGGCCGTCGAGCGAGGAAGAGACGCCGCAATGGACCGAGCCGAGATGCGCGCCGCTGACGTTGCTTTGGGGGCTGGGTCGACTCGATCTGACTTTGGTAAAAGCGCCTCCTCGCACGTCATCGCTACGGCGCTGTGGGCAAGAGACGCGACGTTTAAAGTTATTATCTAGGAGCGTTCATCGCACAAGCCAATCGATGGCACGGCGCGACGTCTTGGCGCATCGCGACACCCACCCACTTGCAGGAGCTTCTTCGCGATAGCGGAGGCGATCGTGCCTTGAAGCATTGGTGCGATCCATCCGACGCGGATAGAAGGCAACGGCCCCTACATTCAGTCGACATCGATCCGTATTAGCAACACTGTCTGTCTGCTACCCAAAACGGATCATCGAACCTTTCGGGGGAAAGTGGATCATCGGATTATCGCGGCATAGACGATATATTGGACTTGTTCGCGGTAGTACTCCCCGGGCGCCGCCGTTCCGACCACCGCGATCAGACGCTCTTTTGGGTCGCAGAACAATTGTGTGCCGTAGGCCCCGGTCTAGGTGAACTCTCCTGGATTGCCTGGAACCGCCGAAAGCCCCCCGGCTAGCCGTACAGCCACTCCAAGCCCGAAGCCGAGGCCGGCACGGTGCGCTTCCACATTGGCGACTTTATTTTTGATCCCTGGCCCGAGGTGGTTGGAAATCATGTGGCGCACCGTCCTCGGACCAAGAATCCGCTGCCGATCGAGCTCCCCGCCGTTGAGCAGCATTTGTCCAAAGCGCACGTAGTCACCGACTGTCGCAAATGCGCATGCTCCCCCGCAGTCAAACTTCGTCTGGCTTTCGAGGAGTTCGATGTCTTGTGGCTTTCCCGTCAGGGGTCCTCCGAAAATGGAACGCGCGAGGCGCTCGCGTTGCCATTCCGACAAATGGAAAGTGGCATCTTGCATTTTGATCGGCTTCCATAGATTGCGGGTGAGATAGCCGCCCAATCGCTGTTCGCTGACCTGTTCAATGACAGCTCCCAGCACATCGGCCGAGAAGCCGTATTCGAATTCCGTCCCCGGTTGGTGCGCTAGCGGCAGCTTGGTAATCGCTTCGATGAAAGTCTGCTTATCGCCCCTTCGGGGCGGGTCGGCGAAACCGGGATAGAGACGCGCCACTTGGTCTGAGCTGTCGGGCGCACCGTAGGTGAGTCCGGATGTGTGGCGATAAAGATCGTGGATGTAGATCGCAGAACTCTGCGTTTGAAATTTCAATGAGCCGTCATGCTGTGGCACTGCCACCTTCATGTTTTCGAATTCCGGGTAGTAAGCTTGGCGTGTAGAGGAAGGCGACCTTCCTCCATAAGGATGAGCCCAGCAACGGCCACCATCGGTTTGGTCATAGAAGCAAGCGCGAAGATCGCATCGAGCCGCATGGGCTTCCTTTTACGGGGTCGAGTTGGCCGTACGCTTTGTAGTGAATCAGCTCGCCGTCTCTCGCGATTGCAATCACCGCGCCCGGCACGCGTTTGCTGCAATCTCGCGAGCGAAGAACTCGTCTAGCTTGGCAAGGCGCTGCTGAGAAACGCCGACCTCATCGGCCGCCGCTTCGGGCAGAGGCGCGGAGTGCACCGAATTGAGAGCGAATCCAGCGGCTGCCGTGGCGATAGCAAGCTTGTTCATTGTACCCTCGGAAGGATGGATGGGCCCAGTTTGCAAGACTGCCGCCCGCATTATCGGATGTCGGGCGGCAGTCCTAAGACGATTAGGTGCCCCTCCTGGCACAGTGTCTGTCGATGAGCGCCAAAGTGAAGATTGTCGCAAAAGCGAACATCACCATACCACCAGCAACCACACTTGCCTCACGCCAGCGCGACGCTTGGACGTAGTCTACGACGTAGGCCGACAACACCTTGGTGCGCCCAGGAATATTGCCGCCGATCATCATCACGACGCCGAATGTGCCGATCGTATGAGAAAAGCCAACCACGGCGGCTTTAACAAATTCCAATCGCGCCAGTGGCGCGGTGATGGCGATGAAGGCATACAACGGCGAAACGCGCCCGGTCGTCTCCAAGGGGAAATCGCCTATCGCAACAAAGGCGTTACGGATCGGCTGCACGACCAACGGCAGCGCCGAGAGGACCGATCCGACCACGATTCCGGCGAAAGTAAAGGCCAGCGTGCGCTCCCCCCAGAAAGAGGCGAGAACGCCACCCGGTCCGTGGGGGCCGAGCAAAACGAGGACGCAAAAGCCGAGAGCCGTTGGCGGCAGCACCAGCGGCAGGGCGATCAACGTGGCCACCGCCTCGCCCGCAAAGGTCTTTGAGCGCGCTAGCCACCAAGCCAGGGGCACACCAATCAAGAGAAGGATCACGGTCGTCAAGCTGGCGAGCTCAATCGTGAGCGCAAGGGATTGCGAAATCTCTGCCCAAACCACATCCATCTGCGTCAGCCCGCCAGGGAGCGCGGGCCGACGTATCCTGACAGTGATGGCCTGCACGTGCGGCTCACGCAGCGCGGTGGCGCGAATCGCCAGTTGGTCGCGCGGCAGCTCGTGGCGGCCGCCAAATTCACGCGCTTCGTTTGTGCGAGCAAGAGCGGCATCGCAAGCCTCATCGACAACTCCTGTGGCAGCTCCGCTTCGGTTCATGCGACGGCGGCAACTTCTCATTTGTCATCAGCAATTCCTGTGCCGGGTGCGAACAGTGGCAGCTCTATGCTCAGCGAGAGAAATTCGCGTGGACGGCGACGTCACTTTGGAGTGGACCTAACACTCTGTTAGGTTTCCGGCACCTTTGTTTCCGAGCAGACAGCGACGGCCCTGCAACGAAGCGTTAGAAATTGTCAGCCGAAGAGATGCCTGTGTGGTTGGTCGACGGCTCGCCGCGCCAGTAGTGGAGCGGACCGCAGGAAGCCCGCCGTTTGGCAGCAACACGAACGGATAGCCGAGAACTCGTTGTAAGCTGCTTCTGCGACGGCGCAAAAGGCGCGAGGGGCCGCGAGCGAAGCCGGCCTCGTGACCGCCCTGGCCAATGCGGATCGTCAGCACAGGCCTGGAGACAAATGGCTTTTACGAACAATCTTGTTTTCCAAGCCGCGCTTCCATCCGGCAAATGCGTGCAATCCAAACTATCGATTTTACCGATGCCACGTGTTGTTGCATCGATCTCAGCACTGTGTGCATATCGATCACGCTAAGGCTCCCAGTCGAGACGTAACTCCGCCAATGTGCGCTACGCTGCAATTATTTTGTTCGACCTTGCGAATGCGGTCCGCGCTCGACTCAGCCAATGCCGCCCAGGCAGACGACTTGTCCACGACTAATCAATCGGCCGCAGTTTAGGCATCTGGTGCATATCTTGCTTAACGAGAATGGACAACGTAACTACACGCCTGCCTTTGGAAGGACGCGCCGGCTCCCGGAACCGCCTTCAATCGGACACGGCTAAAATGATGAGTCTCGTATGACGCTGCCGCCTCTGAAGCGCGGCGGCTCACATTCGAGTATATTCGGGAAGGAAGCGTCATGACCACCATGGCAACTGCGGCGCCTGTACGCGCGTCGCAAGCTTGGTATAAGATACTCTACGTTCAGGTGCTGATCGCGATCTTTATGGGCGCCGTGGTCGGCTGCCTCTGGCCATCTCTAGCCACCAACGACTGGATTAAGGCTCTCGGTGACGGGTTCATCAAGCTCATCAAGATGGTGATCGCGCCGATTATTTTCTGCACCGTCACATCTGGTATTGCGCATATTCAGGATGCGAAGAAAGTTGGATCCGTCGGCCTCAAGGCGCTGTTCTATTTCGAGATCGTCTCCAGCTTTGCCTTGCTGTTGGGCCTTGTTATGGGCAATCTCGTCCAAATCGGCCATGGCCTTGCGGTCAAGCCGGATGCTGCGGCGGTCGCCAATTACGTCAAGCAGGCGGAAGCTTCGAAGACCGTCGACTTTTTTCTCAACATCATTCCCGATAGCGTGGTCGGCGCCTTCGCTCGCGGGGATGTTCTGCAGGTTCTCCTGTTCGCGATCCTTTTCGGCTTTTCTTTGATGGCTCTGGGAAAGCGTGGGGAGCGGCTGCGCGGCATGATTGACGACGTCGCGCACGCAGTGTTCGGCGTAATCGCTATTGTAATGAAAGCCGCCCCGGTCGGCGCCTTCGGCGCCATGGCGTTCACGGTCGGCAAGTTTGGGCCGGCAGCACTCGGTAATTTGATCGGCCTGATCGCGCTGTTTTACGCAACTGCCGCGCTGTTTGTTGTGGTGGTGCTCGGCCTGATCGCGCGCCTCGTCGGCTTTTCAATTTTCAAGTTCCTCCTCTATATCAAAGGCGAGATTCTGATCGTGCTCGGTACTTCGTCCTCCGAAAGCGCACTGCCGCAATTGATGGAGAAGCTCGAGCGGCTGGGCTGCTCCAAGACGGTCGTCGGACTGGTGGTGCCAACTGGCTATTCCTTCAACCTCGACGGCACCAACATCTATATGACACTTGCAACATTGTTCATTGCCCAGGCACTCGGCGTCGATCTCTCCTTTAACCAGCAGCTGACGATCTTGCTTGTGGCAATGCTAACGTCGAAGGGAGCAAGCGGCGTCACCGGCGCTGGCTTCATCACCCTCGCTGCGACATTGTCGGTGGTAAACCCAGCGCTTGTGCCGGGCATGGCAATCGTGTTTTCGATCGACAAGTTCATGAGCGAGGTGCGTGCCCTGACCAACATCATCGGCAATGGCATCGCGGCCGTGTTCGTATCCTGGTGGGAAGACGAGCTAGAGCACGGAACGCTGCAGGCTCGGCTCAACCAGCCCGCAGTTTCGACCACTATCGACCCTACAAGCACAATGAAGTAGGTCCCCGGATCTTAACCGCCACCAGCCGAACCCGAATTGAATGCAAGATTCACACTTCTTGTACTTCGAATCGGCCAGGCCAAGTTAAGGCAAGCCGGCACTTTCTCGTGCGCCCTCCAGTGCACAGCTCTTGCTCCCGCGTCGCGGCCAGGCAGCTCCCCCTGAAAAGCACGCGATCAAAGAAGTGCGGGCTTCTTCAGGGCGCCTCTTTGCCGGTCAAGGCTACCGTCCACCTGAATGCGGCGAGTCGCCCACGGCACCGTCGGCTCGGTATCATGTCGGCGCTCGATCCCACCGAAACCAATTGGAGACGACCTCCGCAGCTAGGCTGATGGCCTAATCGCCAAGTAGCACTCGCGCAACTTGGCCTTCCTGTCTCAACACATGACGGTTGCGCTTTCCTCCGCAGGACCGACTGTGCCGGCGAGATGAGTGGTTCGCCCGCTTATTTCTGCTCGTCAGGCTCGAGCGACTGCCGTAAGGCCATCGTCAACGGGAGCAAAGCAGACGTTTCAGCTTCGACTGCCGCACGGTCAGCGACCCCTCATCGAAAAGTTTAGGACAACTATACGTACGTTTATGATGCGTTTTTTCCCCGCACGTGCTGAGTTCGGCCGCAGGTGATCAATCTCGGACACGCTCGATCCAAGCGTCGAGGATTGCCCCATTTTTGCCTAGAATGCTATAGCTCTCCCGCCGGAGAACAGGCCGGACGGTCTCAAAATGTCTATCCAGATCAGCAGTCTTAAACGTTCAGCCCCTCAGTTGACCTTCGGCGGTATAACGCTAGCCGCTGTTACATTGAGTTGCGTATACCTTAATGCCCATTTCGCCGCGACGGCGTTCGCCTATTTGTTAGTAGTCTTGCAATTCTCGTTGATGGGCAGCTTCATCGCGTCATCCGCGCTTTGCATCATGGCAATCGCTGCTCTCGCATACTACTTTGCGCCGCCCGCGTTCAGCCTACAAATCGATGACCCCCGCGATCTTCCAGTGGTTGTCGCATTCTTTATTGTCTCGATCGTAGGAACGTACTTGATCGGAAAGCTCCGCCAGGAAAGAGAGGCTGCGCGTGTGGCTGCGGTCAAGCTTCAGCGGAGTGCGGCGGATTTGGAGGATCGTGAAAAACGGTGGCGAGCAATCTTCGAGCACAATCCGGCCATGTACTTCATGGTCGATGAAGCCGGCACTGTCCTTAACGTCAATACATTCGGCGCGACCCAACTCGGCTATGCTCCTGCAGAACTGATCGGCCACTCCGTGCTCTGCATATTTCTTGAGGAGGATCGCGCATTCGTTCACAAATGCATTCGGGCGTGCCTTGAGGATATTGGACAATCGCGCACGTGGGACGTCCAAAAAGTCAGGAAGGACGGCTCCGTATTGTGGGTACGTGAAAACGCCAAGGCCATGCTTTGGGCCGACGACCGGCCCATTGTCCTTATCGCCTGCGAAGATGTCACGGAGCGAAAGCAGACGGAACTTGCCCTGCAGCGGAGCGAAGCGCATTTGGCTCAAGCGCAGGAGTTGAGTCATACAGGCAGCTTCAGCTGGAACGCCACCACCGGCGAGGCGTTCTGGTCAAAGGAGACATTTCGGATTTTCCAATTAGATCCTCAAACGACTCCCTCGCCGCAGCTTGTCGTTGATCGCACTCACCCAGATGATCGGGCTTCGGTTAAACAGGTTATCGATGGAGCGATGCGGGATTTGAGCGATTTCGAGCACGAGTATCGATTGCTGCTACCAGACGGCTCTGTGAAGCACATCCATGCGAAGGCACGACTCACGAGAACCGCTTCTGGTGAAATCGAGTTTGTCGGGGCAGCTACCGATATTACGGCAGCGAGGAGAGCAGAACAGCAGTTGCGTCGCAGCGAGGCCTATCTGGCCGAGGCCCAGCATCTCACCCACACAGGCAGCTGGTCCTGGGACGTCCATGGTCTAGATTTCGTGTATCGCTCCGCGGAAGTTGATCGACTGTTTGGCTTTAACCCACAAGAGCCGGTATCGATAGAGACCATTCGCTCGCGCATCCATCCGGAAGACTTGCCGCGGTTACAGGAGGTGCAGCGCCAGGCGAGAGAAAAGGAGCAGGAGCGGTTCGAATATGACTTCCGTGTTCTTCTGCCAGATGGCGGGATAAGGCGCATACACTCCGTTGCGCATGTTGTCGTCGCTAGCGATGGTAAGATCAGCGAGCTGATTGGAACACATATGGATGTCACCGATCAACACGCAGCTAGGGAACGCCTGGAAAACACACTTGTCGCGCTGCGCGAAAGCGAACAGCGCTTTCGCGACTACGCCGAGACAGCTTCCGACTGGCTCTGGGAGACCGGTCCAGATCATCGGGTCACTCGCTTATCCGAGCACACCAGCACTGCAGGGATTTTGGCCACAGGATTGATAGACCTGCTTCGCTGGGAGATCGCGTGCGACGTCGAAGACGAGCCCGAAAAGTGGCGGCAGCATCGGGCGACGTTGCAGGCGCATCAGCCGTTTCGGGATCTCGTCTACCGCACAGTGAATAGGATGGGATCTCCGATCTACGTCCGCACGAGTGGCAAACCTTTCTTCGACGGAAACGGCAATTTTCTGGGCTACCGTGGCGTCAGCACTGACATTACAGCCATTATTCGCGCCGATCAGGCCGAACAAGACCTGCGAAAGGCACAGGCGGAGCTTGCCCATGTGACGCGTGTAACGACGTTAGGAGAACTGACAACCTCCATCGCCCACGAGATAAACCAGCCACTCGCCGCTATTCTCACGAACGCCGATGCGTGCCTCGGATGGATGGCTCGCGAAGCTCCTGATCTTGCCGAAGCGCGCTCTTCAGTGGAATGGATCATCGAAGACGCGATCCGGGCAAGCGAGGTGATCCGTAGTGTTCGCGCACTCGCGAAGAAAGGCGAGATTGAGATGGTGCCGCTAGACATTAATGATGTCGTCAGGGACGTCATTGCGCTGGTAACACGAGAGCTGGTGAGCCACCGGGTGACGTTGCGAACCGAGTTGACGGCCGTGCTGCCTAGGATCCTCGGTGATCGAATTCAGCTACAACAGGTGATCATCAATCTGGTAATGAACGGAATCGAGGCGATGGACGCAATTACAGACCGGCCGCGCGAACTTCTGATTCAATCATCCAAGGACGATCTGGGGCGCGTGCAGCTTGCCGTGGCCGATTGCGGCGTCGGGATCGCTGAGAAGGACGCTGACCACGTCTTGGATCCCTTCTTCACCACCAAGTCGAGTGGCCTTGGAATGGGACTTTCGATCTGCCGTTCTATCGTGGAAGCTCACGGAGGGCGGCTATCGTTTCTTCAGAAAGATGAACCGGGCGCGACCTTCCAGTTTGTACTGCCCGTGCATAAGGAGGCCATCCAGTGACAGGACCATTTGACTCGCCAGGTGAGGGTAGCAGTGCGGAGGCCTCGACGAAGGCGATCGTCTTTGTCGTTGAGGATGACATCTCCGTGCGCCGCTCGCTTACTAACCTTTTTAAACAGGTAGGATTGGAGGTCGTTGCGTTCGGATCGGCCCGGGAAATGCTGCAGAGCACAATTCCGGACGTCACAAGCTGTCTAGTTCTTGATGTCCGGCTGCCAGGCCTGAGCGGCCTCGAATACCAGACCGAGCTGGCCAGGTTGAACATACACATCCCGATCATTTTCATCACCGGTCATGGCGACATTCCCATGACCGTCAGGGCCATGAAGGGAGGTGCGGTCGATTTTCTCAGCAAGCCCTTCCGCGATCAGGAACTGCTTGATGCTGTGGTTGCGGCGACCGAACGCGATCGCAAAAGACGGGAAGCTCAGCGAACCGTCGCGAACCTGCAGTCTTTATTTGAGACCTTAAGCCCGCGAGAGCAGGGGGTGATGAAACTGGTCACGGCCGGCCTGATGAACAAGCAGGTAGCCGCCGAACTTGGGCTCGCCGAGATTACCGTCAAGATCTACCGGGGTCACGTAATGAAAAAGATGCGTGCCCGGTCGCTCGCCGAGCTGATCAGAATGAGCGAGACGCTGGGGCTTCGTGCAAATCGTCCTGAACAAACGCAAGTATGATTTTACAGCTTCATCTCTCCAGCCCATCTTTGGCCGAAGGTGGCTAGTGCTTTGGCAGCCGCTATTCCCGCGTCAGGAGGGCTCATCTTGTCCACGCCTTTGATTTCCGTCGTTGACGACGACGCCTCAGTCCGTGCGGCGACAGGGAACCTCTTAAAATCGCGTGGCTACCTCGTGCAGATATTTGCTTCGGCCGAGGCGCTCCTGCAGTCGCCGCAATTGAACGAGATATCCTGTGTCATTACCGATGTGCAGATGTCGACGATGAGCGGGCTGGAGCTGCTGGAACAGATGCGGACGCGTGGTTACGAAGCACCTTTCATTTTCATTACCGCTTTTCCCAGCGAGCGTGTGCGCACGTCAGCCCTGGACGCGGGAGCAATTGGCTTCCTCGCCAAACCATTTGGCGGACAAGAGTTACTTAAGTGCCTCGACAGCGCACTGAAGGCACCTGGCGCCCGGGGCGATATCTGATTCCAACCTGCAGCTTGAGTTCATGTCCGATCTAAACGCTCGTGGGCGACAATCACGCCACCTTGCAACGTCTTCGCAGTCCGAACCCGGGCTTACTGTAAATATGCTAACGGCCAGCAATTTCTTGCCCGTCCACGCTTTACGGATATGGGAGGCTGCAGAACAGACTATCCTGCGAGAGACGCTGGCACGCCAACTCGACTGATTCCACGCCAACGCTCATCGTAACGCTGACCCAGAGCCGTCGTTGCGCTAAAGCACTTCTTAGCTCCATCTGGAGCGAGGCTATATATTCCATTGCAGAGTGTCGAGATGGCCCGGCAAGCACGAGATTGGCTGTGCAGCCCCACGGCGGTGACGATGACAATGGAGCTTCGCTCAGCAGCGGCCCATGTATTGGGTATCCCTCTTCTGGTGAGAGCGTTCTGCACTATGCTCGTGCTCACCGCATCGTTACGTCCGTTGACGCTTGCGGGGCCCGGCTTGTCCGTTGGGCGGCCATTCGCTGTACATTGTTGCGACTGACTATCGTCAGGCGCCCACGCCATTATTTCTTCGCAAGCTTCATCTGCGGAAGAGTTGTGGTGCCAGCCGTCCTACGTGCTGGCGCCACACGTGCCGGCCCCTCGGCCGGCCCCGGGGTCACAACAGGTCGTCGCCGCAGGCGAGCATTCTCAGCAATAGGCTTGTACAAGAAGCCCTACTTCCCAGGCGCGACAATCAGCAACTGCTAAGCCAAAGGAGAACTGAGGAGAGAGCATTCTGAGTCAAACGAGGAACTCTGAGCTAAACGCCGACGCCGCCGCAGAGAAGTGCGGAGCAGGCTAGATCGATTTCTTCCACGAGGCCAAATGCCGGTAATTCCATGGTCACATGAAATCATCCTCATAATCGTATGTTGAAGCACTCGCTGGCATCTCGACTTTACGGTCTTGGCTGTCGTCAGCTTTGCGAAGATACCGCGAAGCGGTGCCTTCTCGCTGCCACTTGCCGTCGCCATTCCTCACCCACTTGTCTGACTTCACTGGGTCGAGAACCATGTTATCGGCGTCAACCTCAACGAACCCCATCTTTGCAGCACGGGCTCTTGCCTCCGGATTAGCCGGACGCAAATTCAGCAGTGGCCGTTCACCGGCCATTCCAAGTTGATGCTCGAGCAGAATATCGCCGGCGTTCTCGACAAGCGGATGAACGACCTGGAGATCTACAGTTCCGGTCGTCCCAGGTCGCCCGGGAAACAGCTCCTGCCACTTTTCCACGTCGAAATTCGTCATGCTGTCGCCCCCTTCCATTCGAAGAAGACCGACACTCTTGTTTCCTAATTGATAGCTGAAGTATCGCGCATTTACAGAATCTTGAGTTGTTCCATACTCCTCAGCAACCTCTGCAGTTCGCGCCGCTTTCTGAGAGACGAAGTCCGAATATTCTTGTGGGTTATCGGCGATTTTCCTGATTTCGTCGCTGTGATAGCCCTCTGCTGCTTTTCTGAACGACCTCTTATCGATCTCTACGACAGGCGGGCTTGAATCAAGCCAATAGGGCCGTGCTGCCGAAGACGAAGTGCCGCTGGAGTTTGGCGGGGCTAAGCGCAGTTGCCGAAACGCATCCGCGAAAGTGTCTGCGTCGTTTTGCTCATCAGCCTCGTCAAGGGGAGAGGATGTGAAATAGGACGAGCCATTGATCCGATTATACATGGCAATTGGTACTCCGGTCAGACATGCAGTTTCCACGTCTAGTTCAGGCTTGCTAGGCCATGCGGCGCAGATAGGGACTCGGGCTTACCAAAACCTGACGTGATGCTGCTGGCCGCCCTCACGTTAGCGGACACAGGACCTGCTTCTAATGGAACGGCGGCGCGCTCGCCCATTGCCATTCACTAGGTCGGATGAGAAGCGAGCAGTGCGAGGATCGCCTCCGTTGGGAACGGTCGATTGACCATTCACCTGCGGACGCCAATCAGATCCTTCCCATAGATCGCGATACTATGCAGAACGGCATTGTAGAGCGCGTGCTTCATGACGACTGCATCGCGACCGTTCAATCCCAGCATACGGCTTGGAGCATCATTAGGCCAACAAGCCTGGAACTCTTGGCATCCTGTGGCGGATTGCAATGCCTCCTGAACGGCTTCGCCAGCACATTGCAAGCCCAGAGGCATCCCGCGCCGCCGCTAGGGTGACCAATCCTACTACACCAAGGCGGGCTGACGGTAGTATCGGTTGAGGTTGCACGACCGCACGGCGGCTACCAGCGACTTCGGATTGGGAACTCGTCGAGATCCATCTCGATACCAACACTGCAGCCTCATTCCACAGTGACCGATTTTGCGAGATTACGCGGCTGATCGACGTCCGCGCCGCTTACGAGGCCGGTATGGTAGGCCAAGAGCTGGACCGGAATGGCATAGACCATCGGCGTAAAGCTTGCGACCATTGTCGGCAGAACGATGGTCACGAGCGTGTCCACCGTCGCTTCCGAAGCGCCCTTCGCATCGGTGATCAGGATGATCTTGCCGCCCCGAGCCGCCACTTCTTGCATGTTCGAAATGGTCTTCTCGAAAACGCCGTCGTAAGGTGCGATCACCACCACAGGCATAGCCTCATCGACGAGTGCGATCGGCCCGTGCTTGAGCTCGCCGGCGGCATAACCTTCTGAGTGGATATAGGAAATTTCCTTCAGCTTGAGCGCGCCCTCCAACGCCAGAGGCGCCGATGTGCCACGACCGAGGTAGAGTGCGGCCCTAGCGGCGGCGATATAGCGCGCGAGCTTCTCAATCTGCGGCTCGACCAACAAGGCCGCAGCAATCAACCGCGGCATCTCGATGAGCTCTTGCACGAGCTTCGATTCGTCGATTTCAGACAGCTTGCCTCGCTCTCTCCCTGCTGCGATGGCAAGCACCGCCAGTACCATCAGCTGGCAGAGGAATGCCTTGGTGGAAGCGACGCCGATTTCTGCCCCCGCCAGCGTCGGCAGAACGGATTCGCTCTCGCGCGCAATCGTCGACGTCGGGACATTAACGACAGATATCGTGTGCAGGCCCTGGCCCTTGGCGTATCGCAACGCAGCTAGTGTGTCGGCCGTCTCGCCCGATTGCGAGATGACGATCGCGAGATCGCCCCGGCGCAGAGGCGCCTCCCGGTAGCGGAACTCAGAGGCTACATCTATCTCGACAGACAAACGCGCCAGCCGCTCGAACCAGTATTTCGCGATGTGGCCAGCGTAGCTTGCCGTGCCGCACGCAGTAATTGAAATGCGCTCAATGGAATTGAAGTCGAACGGCAACGCGACCGGCAGCGCTACCCGTTTGGCCGCCACATCGAGATAATGCGCCAATGTCTTGCCGACAACTGTCGGCTGCTCGTGGATTTCCTTAGCCATGAAGTGGCGATAATTCGCCTTGTCCGCAAGGAGAGACGATACATCAGACTTTGATGTTTCTCGTGGGACGACAGAGCCGTCTGTACCATAGATCACGCACGTCGCGCGTGTAAGCACGGCCCAGTCACCGTCCTCAAGATAAGTAATGGTATCGGTCAAAGGCGCGAGCGCGAGCGCATCAGATCCTAAGTACACTTCACCGTTACCATGTCCGATCGCAAGGGGCGACCCTTTGCACGCACCGATCAAAAGGTCGTCGTGCCCCTTGAAAAGGAATGCCAACGCGAAGGCACCGCGCAAGCGCGGCAACGACGCCTGCACCGCATCCTGCGGTGAGTAGCCATTTTTGAGGTAGAATTCGACGAGATGCACCACAACCTCGGTGTCCGTCTCTGAGTAAAACTCGGCTCCATTTCGTTCCAGCTCCGCTCGCAGCTCGCGGAAATTCTCAATGATCCCGTTATGCACGACCGCGACATTATCCGTCGCATGCGGATGAGCATTGCTCTCGGTCGGCTTTCCATGAGTCGCCCAGCGGGTGTGACCGATGCCGCTTTGACCTGCAGGGGGACTGTAGCTCAACTGCTCCTCAAGGTTTCTCAGCTTACCTTGAGCGCGGCGGCGCTCGATACGGAGACCTTCGAGAGTCGCGAGACCCGCTGAGTCGTAGCCTCGATATTCCAGTCGCCTGAGCGACGCGACCAACTGCCCAACGACCGGACCACGTCCCAAAATGCCAATAATTCCACACATATTATCCATGCAGCCCAAGTTCGAGGAGTCCGGCGTCCGCGCTATAGGAGCCCCGTGATAGAACTCGCTTGCCCGATCACAACGGGCTTCAAGTTCGGAATCTTCCGCGGCCGTCTTTATCGCATCCCCATTCGCCCGCGTGATTTAGATCTCTTTCAGCCATCATTGTTCGTCGGCTTCATTCCACCCTTTAGCTAGCTAGTCGAATGACGCTGCGACGGGATCGCCACGCCGTGACCGCCTGGACGAGAGCCAAACGTGCAGTAGCGCCTGCACGGCGACGTCCAGCTTGGCACAAACAGCCTCACCCTTACTGATGAGCCACCTCACGACTCTCACTTCTAAGTCTCCAAAAAGAAATGAGCAGCGATACTGGCCTACCGGATGAAGTTGATGCGGCAACAACTGCGTCGATGCTCAGGATCGACTCCTAGATAGGGGTCACGTTTCGTCTCGGCTTCTCTCCATTTCAGGCAGAAAAAAGAACGCTGCCCACATCCTCTACATGGTCTGCTGGTGATATACCTGCGCAGCAGCTCTAGCTTGAATTGTCCAGTTCTCCCGGGAACAAATTTCCGGCGCGGGCTTTAAGAGACTTGTCATACTCGGACTGAGGCAACTTACGTTCGGTCAAGATTAAAAGATCGGCGTCGAAGCTCCATTGTACTAACGTAAACTTTCGATATCGAAACGTTCGACGGTCTATACCAACGTTTGCCAGTCCCTTTGTCTTGCATCGGCTGTGCATCGCCTACTGCAAACCAGCTATTAGGGAACGGCGTGGATTATAATTTTATGCCGACGATAAGACGGTTCTTCTATTCGGAAGCCGCAACCCCGCCGCTCCTCTGCGCCCCGATGAGAGCGCGCGGATCCATACATGCTCGTCAGGATCGATGAGGCTCACAGATGGACGGCATCTGTCTCGTTGGCGACATAGGCAGGCGGCAAGCGCGCCCGGGCGGGCGTACCGGCGCTTACAATTCATCTCACCTGCCTCGGATCATCGCCGTTGCGACGTCGCCTGACTTTCATCTCTGAAGATCGATGTGTTGGCATAAAACAGTCCACTTATAAATCAATGTATATGGTGTGTATTCCTACGCGATGTGTATGACAGGGGCTAACGATCGCGCTCCTTGAGTTGACGGTGGAGCGCGCGTGCGCATCTCGAACTTTCGGGAAGCGGCTTCGCAATGTTCTCAGAGCGAACTCTTTCCGTCGCAACTAAGCGAGATCATGGTGGCTCACAATTCTAAACGGCGCGTTGCGCTGATCACCGGCGTCACCGGGCAGGATGGCGCATATCTCGCCCAGCATTTGCTCGGTCTCGGCTACACCGTGCATGGGATCAAGCGCCGGTCGTCCTCCTTCAACACAGCGCGCGTCGATCATCTCTACAAGGACCGGCACGCCGGAGATGTGCCATTCCTAATGCACTATGGGGACATGACGGATTCGTCCAACCTGATCCGGCTCGTGCAGCAAATTCGGCCGACCGAGATCTATAACCTGGCCGCACAGAGCCACGTCCAGGTCAGTTTCGAGAGCCCGGAATACACCGCCAATGCCGACGCGATCGGTGTGCTGCGCCTGTTGGAAGCTATCCGCATCCTCGGCATGGAAAAGGAGACGCGCTTCTACCAAGCCTCGACCTCCGAGCTTTACGGCCTCGTGCAAGAGGTGCCGCAGAAGGAAACCACGCCATTTTACCCGCGTTCGCCCTATGGCGTCGCCAAGCTCTATGGCTACTGGATCACGGTGAACTACCGTGAGGCGTACGGTATGTTCGCGAGCAACGGCATCCTGTTCAACCACGAGAGTCCGATCCGCGGCGAGACTTTCGTGACCCGCAAGATCACCCGCGCCGTCGCCGGCATCGAGGTCGGCCTCGAGAACAAGCTCTATCTGGGAAATCTCGACGCCAAGCGCGACTGGGGCCATGCCGGCGACTACGTCGAAGGCATGCACAGGGTCCTGCAGGTCGACGAACCCGGAGACTTCGTGCTTGCGACCGGCCAGACGCGGTCCGTCCGCGAGTTCGTCGAGCTAGCGTTTGCCGAGGTCGGGCGCAGAATCGAATGGCGGGGCAAGGGCGCCGAGGAGATCGGCGTCGATAAGGCTTCTGGCAAGACCCTGGTACAGGTCGATCCGACCTATTTCCGTCCGACCGAGGTCGATCTCCTGATCGGGGACGCCAGCAAGGCGCGCGCGAAACTCGGCTGGACGCCGAAAACGTCGTTCTCGCAAATGGTGAAGGAAATGGTCGCCAGCGATCTCGTCCAAGCCAGACAGGACGCAGCAAATGGCAAGCGCGGCTTTTGAGCTGAAAGGCAAGACGGTTTTCGTCGGCGGCCATCGCGGCATGGTCGGCTCGGCGCTGATGCGCCGGCTCGCACGCGAGCAGGTCGATCTCTTGACGGTGTCGCGAAGCGAGGTTGACCTGCGTGACCAGGCCGCGGTGACTGCCTGGTTTGCAGCGAAGAGGCCGCAGGCCGTGTTCCTCGCCGCTGCCAAGGTCGGCGGCATCGTCGCAAACAACACGCTGCGCGCCGAGTTTCTCCACGACAACCTCGCAATATCGAGCAACGTGATCCAGGCGGCCCATGCCAACAGATGCGAGAAGCTGATGTTCTTCGGCTCCTCCTGCATCTATCCACGCCTGGCGCCGCAGCCGCTGCGAGAGGATTCGATGCTGACCGGCCCGCTGGAGCCGACCAACGAGCCCTATGCCATCGCCAAGATCGCGGGCATCAAGTTGGCCGAGGCCTATCGCAGCCAGTACGGCGCCGATTTCATCAGCGTGATGCCGACCAATCTATACGGCCCCGGCGACAATTATCACCCGGAATACAGCCACGTCATGGCCGCGCTGATCCGCCGCTTCCACGAGGCCAAGATTGCGGGCGGCAGCAACGTCGTGGTGTGGGGTACCGGCAAGCCGCGCCGCGAATTTCTCTACGTCGACGATCTCGCTGACGCCTGCATCCATTTGATGAAGACCTATTCCTCGCCAGAACCGGTCAATATCGGCACCGGCGAGGACATCAGCATCGCCGAGTTATCACTCATGGTTGCGGCCGCCGTCGGCTTTCGCGGTGAGATCAGCTTCGACACGTCGCGCCCAGACGGAACGCCGCGCAAGCTGCTCGATGTCAGTCGGCTGTCCGGGCTCGGCTGGCGCGCCACCACCTCGCTCAAGGAGGGCATTCAGCTGGCATACCGCGCGTTTCGCGCTGAGAGCGATCAACGGCACAAGTGTGATCGGCTTGTTCACGAAAAGGAAGCCTGCATCACGGATCAGAGCAACCCCACCAACGATCCGAATGGCAGGCCGAGCCATTCGCGATGATTGGTAGGTCCACCTTTTTATCAAGAGAGCACCCATTGTCTTTTGCCCCCTCCGCGAGGTCGAGCTTGGTTCCGAAGCCGTGAATAACCGGCGCCGTTACGCCTGAGCAGCCAGCAGCGGACCACCGAAGTGTTCTTCGCCGAGCAGATGAGGCGCCCTGCTCCCGAAGATCTCGATGTCCCAGGAAACGTAAAACGGTCCTAGGCTCCTTCGCGCGCCACACGGAGCAAACCCAGATTGATTTGATGGGTCATTGCCTGGCCATCTCGGCGTGAGCAGCGCCGGTGAGGTCGAGCTTGGCGAGGTTCGCGCAGTCGGCGCTCGCGTCGTCACGGTGATCGGACGCGATCGCGACATAGAGCGCAGGAAGCACGAATAGCGTGATCAGAGTGCCAACAGACATGCCGGCGGCGAGGACGAGCCCGATCGAGAAGCGGCTCGCCGCGCCAGCTCCCGTTGCAGTCAACAAGGGTATGAAGCCCGTGACCATCGCCGCCGTGGTCATCAATATTGGGCGCAATCGGACCCGCGCCGCCATCTCTATAGCCGAGCGACGGTCAACTCTCTCCTTGAGCTGCAGCTCATTGGCGAACTCAACCATTAGGATGCCGTGCTTAGAAATCAACCCGACAAGTGTCAACAGTCCAACCTGGGTGTAGATGTTCATGGTCACCCAGCCAAAGAATGGCGGAATCAACGCGCCGACCATTGCCATCGGCACGCTGATCATGATGATGAGCGGATCGCGCAGACTTTCGAACTGCGCCGAAAGCACCAAGAATATGATGATGAGTGCAAATGCAAATGTAATGGCCAGTTGATTACCCTCTTGCACATACTGGCGCGCGTCGGCCAGGAAGTCGTGGCTGAAGCCTGCGGGCAGTTTCTTCGCCTCGGCTTCCAGGAAATCCACAGCCTGTTCGATCGTGACGCCGGGCATCGGCACTGCCTGAAAAGTCGCGCAGTTGAGCTGGTTGTAGTGGGTGAGCGCGTTCGGATCGGTGGCGGTCTCGATGGAGACTACGGTAGACAACGGAAGCATTGAGCCTGTCGCGGTCTTTACGTAATAACTCCCGATTGCTTGCGGCACCAGGCGTTCCCCTCGGGGAACCTGCGGGATCACCTGGTAAGAGCGGCCCTGCAAATTGAAGCGGTTGACGTAGTTTCCCCCAAGTAAGGTGGCAAGCGCATTGCCGATAGTCTGCATGGTGATGCCAAGCTCGTTAGCCTTGGATCGATCAACCTTGATTCGTACCACCGGCTGGTTGAACTCGAGGTCGGAGTCGCTCACCATGAACAGCCCGCTCTTTCGCGCGGCATCCTTCAGCTTTGACATCTGCTCGTAGATGGATTGGAAGCCAAGGGTCGAATTGATCACCATCTGCACTGGTAGCCCGTCCGAACCGCCCGGAAGCGGAGGCAAGCTAAAGGCAAACGCGTTGATGCCTTCGATTTTTGACAGCTCGGCCTGGACAAGGGACTTTAGTACAATCGATGATCGCGTGCGGTCGTCCCACGGCTTGAGCAACATGCCCGCCAGGCCACTCTGCTGGCCGCTAACGCCGTTGAGCACGAAGCTCAAGTCAGTCTCTGGAAATTTCTGTAACGCGTTTTCGAGCTTGTTGCCGTAATAGTCGAGGTAGTCGATATTTGCGTATTTCGGCGCCTTCATTAAAGCGAATACGATCCCTTGATCCTCCTCGGGGGCGAGTTCTTTGGAAGTGTGCATATAGAGAAAGCCGACGAGGCCCAGCATGGTTACCGCAAACAGCCCCGTAACCGGTCGATAGTCAAGCGAGCGATCGAGCTTGCGGCCGTACCACTGTGTCATGGCGCCGAACCCACGGTTCACAAATCTTGCAAACCGTCCCCCCTCGGCGCTCTTCAGGAGGAGCGAGCACATCATCGGCGATAGCGTCAAAGCGATCACGCCCGAAACGATCACCGCTCCCGCTAGCGTAAACGCGAACTCGCGGAACAGCGCACCGGTGAGCCCGCCCAGAAATCCGATTGGGGCATATACCGCAGCCAAAGTAATCGTCATGGAGACAACGGGGCCGACGATCTCGCGCGCGCCCGCTGTGGCAGCCTTTAGGGGCGTCGCACCTTCTTCTAAATGGCGGTGAATGTTCTCCACCACCACTATCGCGTCGTCGACCACGAGACCGATAGCCAGAACCATTGCAAGGAGGGTCAAGAGATTGAATGAAAGCCCCAGCACCAGCATCATGCTGCAGACACCAACGAGCGACAACGGAATAGTGACGACAGGAATGATGACCGAGCGCAGCGAGGCCAGGAATAGGAAGATCACGACCACAACGACCACGACGGCCTCAATGAGCGTCTTCTCAACTTCATCGATCGATGATTGAATAAATTTGGTGGAGTCGTAGGCTACTTTCATCCTCAGTGAAGGCGGCAGGTTACGCTCGATTTCTGGAAACAGCCCTCGAATGCCTCGCGCTATGTTTAGAGGATTGCCTTGCGGGCTCGCCTGCACGCCGACAAAGACCGCGTGCTCGCCGTTCATCGCGACACTAATGTCAGTAGTCTGCGCGGCAAGCTCCACTACCGCAATGTCCTCCATGCGCACAAAGCCACCGTCATTGGCCTTCACGATCATGCGCTTGAAATCTTCGACACTCCGCAGATCCGTATTTGCCGTGACATCGGAGATAGTGAAATAGCCCTTGGTCTGGCCCGCCGCGGCCTGGAAGTTGTTGGCGGCGATTGCAGCCGAAACCTCAGCCGGCGACACGCCGTGCCCAGCCATTTTCGCAGTATCGAGCCATAGCCGCATCGCAAAACTCTGGCCGCCCAGAATGTCTGCCGCTGCAACGCCGTCGACCGTCGAGATAACCGGTTGCACGACGCGTGAGAGATAGTCGGAGATCGCACTTGCCGCCAGTTCCTCGCTGGAGAAGGCGATGTACATGACAGCAGTCTTCTGACCCGTCGACTTCGTGACGACTGGATCGTTTGATTCCTTCGGGATCAGGTATTTGACTGAGTTGACCTTGGAGAGCACCTCCGTGAGCGCTTCGTTGGGATCGAAATTGAGCTTGATGTAGACTTTGATGGTCGAAGTACCAAGCACAGACGAGGAACTAATGTAGTCAACGCCCTCGGCGGACGCGACTGCCTGCTCCAGGGGAGAGGTGATGAACCCCTGGATCATGTCGGCGGAAGCGCCAGGATAGGAAGTCGTGATATTGACAACCGTATTAGACAGCTTGGGATATTGCCGGATCGGCAGTACGGTGGCCGCGCGCAAGCCGATCAGCAAAATCAAAGAACTGACGACGATAGACAATACCGGACGTTTGATGAAAAGCTCGGTAAATGCCATATCGACCTATGTTTTCAAGAGTGGGATGCAAATTCGCCGCAACTTATAAAGCGGCAATGATCACCGATGCTGCGGCTGTGCTAGAGCCTCCGGTATGAGGGACGCGCCATCGGCTACTCTAAGAGCTCACGTGCTCGCGGATGCGGACGCCCTATCCTTCTCTTCCATGTTCGTCACTCGAGTGAATGTTGTTCCGCTGCTCTGATGGCTGATCCCCGTCTCGATGATGGGCACCTGCTATAAAGCCTCTGTCTTCTTAAGTGCAATCGGCCGAAGGTCCGAACTCTAGATGTTCGTCGCAACACCTGATTGGAACTCAACGAATTATAGCAAGGCAGCAGCTCAGGCTTCGCACTGACCCGCAAACCAAATGATCGAGGTTCGACGTCGAAAGTACAGACGACGTGACGGGTGCTCAACTCTACAAAGGTAAATGGGTGATATAGCCTGGGCTGTAAAGCACTATACCAAGGTTTGTCGAATTGATCGATGATCGCCGTAGAGCAAATCTCGTGATGTTGCCGGACACAAACTTTTAGGTCCCACAATATTCCGTACGCACCCGCGACTTATCGCTTCGCTAAGTCGCTGAACAAGGTCGCCTTGGAGTCGGCCCTTCGCCACCAGCTCGGCGCGCCCTTCGGAGGTGCTTTGAGCATTTCTTGCTGCTCAATATGCTGCGCACGGCTTAGCGACGCATTGCGCTACCGAGTTCGCAACCCCAGTAGGACGTTGTCGATCAGCCGCGTTGAGCCAACGTAGGCTGCCGCACAAAGCGCCGCGGGGCGCCGCAGTGGACTATCGGCGGTTTTGAGCGTGTCACTGTCGACAAGTTCAAGATACTGCAGTCTGTCAACTGCCTCTAAATGCCGCCTGGCGACCGCAATCAGCTTTTCTACGTTGCGCTCTCCCGAGCGAAATTCGTCGAGCGCTGCGGATAGTCCACGATTGATCGCAAGGGCCCGCTGACGCTCTTCTTTGCTCAGGTAGCGGTTGCGACTGCTCATTGCGAGCCCATCCTGTTCGCGAACGGTTGGTACAGTGACCATCTCGATCGGGAGATTGAGATCAATTACCATGCGACGCACGACTGCGCATTGCTGAAAATCCTTCTGCCCAAAAAACGCGACATCGGGCTGCACCATGTTGAACAACTTGCATACGACGGTCGCGACACCGCGAAAATGCCCAGGCCTGAAGACTCCGCACAGAGGTTTGGCGAGGTCGCCCGGTTCAACGAAGGTTTCGAAATGGCTCGTATAGACCTCCTGTGTCTCCGGCGCGAAGAGGATCGCAACACCGCCATCACGGCACAGTCCCTCATCACGTAAAAAGTCGCGCGGATAGCTACTGAGATCCTCGTTTGGTCCGAACTGAGTGGGGTTGACGAAGATGCTGACGACGGTGACGTCGCATTGCGCCTGGCTCGCCGCGATCAGCGCCATGTGGCCATCGTGGAGATAGCCCATTGTCGGCACCAATCCGACCCGTTGATCGGCACCGCGGGATTTTGCGAGAGTACGGCGAAGTTCAGCGACCCTCGTGATTGTTTGCATGTAGAGCTCTATATCAAGTTGGGTTGGACGGCGCCCAGTTGGTAATTGCTTCTTCGACGCCTTCGGGAAGCCTATAGGACTCTTGCGGTCCCGGGAATGCACCACCGCGGACATCCGCGGCCCAGCGCGAAAGCGCATCATGCAACTGCTGAAAGCCTTCTGCATAGGCGCGAACGAATTTGGGGCGATGACCTCCAGTGAGGCCCAGCACGTCGTGAAACACGAGCACCTGGCCTGAACAGTCCGGGCCGGCGCCGATCCCGATCGTCGGTATTGTCAAGGACTTGGTTGCTCGAGCAGCAAGCTCGGCCGGAATGCCCTCCAATACCAAAGCGAAACAGCCGACCTCCTGCAGACGGTGAGCGTCATCGAGCAAACGCAACGCTTCATCCGCTTTCCGACCCTGCACTTTGAAGCCCCCCATGACGTTGACGCTCTGGGGCATAAGACCGAGATGACCCATCACAGGAATCTCGCAATCGACGAGGGCCTGTACCATCTCGATTCTCTTGCCACCGCCTTCGAGTTTCACCGCAGCTGCGCCTCGCTGCAGGAATCCGCCGGCATTGCGTATGGTTTCCTCGACGCTGACGTGGAAGCTAAGAAATGGCATATCGGCGACGAGTAAAGCACGAGGCTTGCTGCGTACCACGGCTTCCAGATGATGGTTCATCATCGCAACGCTCACTGGAAGCGTATTTTCGAATCCAAGGCAAACGTTACCCACACTGTCGCCGACGAGAATGATGTCGACGGACGGATCCGCGATACGCGCCGCAACCGCGTCGTAGGCAGTCGTCATGACGAGACGCCGACCGTCCTGCTTCCACCGCTGCAGCATGGGAATTGTGATGCGATCGATCGGCTGCTCCGAAACGTGGCTCATTTGGACCTCAGTTCGATTTTGCGGTGCGAATGTGGCAAAGCTTGAACTTCGCTTAACTCGCCGACGATTTCGAAGTCATAGCTATCCACAGCGTTCGAAATGATCGAATATGTCGGGCGATCACTGGTTGCTGCGAAACGCAGGTGAACCTCTTCTTTGTGCTCATCCAAGAAGGACGAACAGCAAACAATGAGTTGGTCACGGGATTGGCAGATCCGCGCAACAGCGGCGTTGAGAGCACAGCAACGCGAGCGCCTGCGCTGAGAATGACATAGGTCGACATCCGCATCCCGGAGTTCTTGTTCCGGATGTTCACGAACTACATTGGCGGACGGGCCGCTGCGAGATAGGGGTGGATCGAGGGGTGATGGAACCGAGGTAATGAAGATTGCCTCCGTCACACGCTTCGCAGCGTATACTGTTCTCATTTGAAGAACGTTCAGCCTTCCGCAGACACGGTACTTCCTACGGAGCGCGGAAGAAAATTGTCAACTTGCGGAAGAGAAAAAGAAATCGACGGCTCAAAAATGGCCCTCGGATGGATGAAAATCCTTTTGGTTGCGCCATCATCGCCGGGAGACTTTCTTGGGTTGTCTGTTGGTTACGCGGGCGAGGGTCGGCTTCCGCCGATTCGCCGACCGGCTGCCGCCGTCGGCGACCGATCCGGTCTGCTCTAGAGCAGCTCATCGGCTGGATCGACGATGTACAGTGTAGAATTCCTTGAGGTCCGCCGAGGTGACGCAATACTGCGGCGTGACAAAGATCGTGTTTCCAAGCCAGCGCAGCACCAGATTCGATCGCGAAATAGCCCCTGCGCCCCGCTTGCATTTCTTCCGAAAAATATAGAGCTCGGTGCCGATTTGCTCGAGGCCGAGGCGTTCGCATGCTTTGCGGGAAGCAGAGGTTCGTAGCAGGGTCCGTTGTCGGTCATGACCTGCTGACCTTGATGCCGACGCTTGTGGCGTCCCCGCCTTGAGGAGGGCCGCGGCGCAGCCCTGCCGCTCGCTCTTCATCTCTTTGCTGAAGGTATTTCGGGAGGCATCCTCGATTCAGACGTCGACATAATCCCGGCCAGGTTCTTCGCCGCGTACCCGCAGGCTGCTCTTTCGAGTCCGGCCACCATCGATCGATGGTCTACACGGTTGGACTTGCCCAGCTTTGTCGATAGCGATGTGTCAGCTCACCGGGACGTTCACGTTCATAGCGCCGCACCGGCTCGGCCGGGTCAAGCTGCGCAATCGGCGTGGCGCGGCCGTGGCACTCCGAGTTCGGCGCATGTGGCAGGCAGAGTTTGGCTTGGCGTTGAAAGAGCCTTGTAGAGCGATCACGCTCCATCGACGCCTGTCCTTGCGGAACGCTTGACCCACTTGGCGACGGTTTTGGCCGAAATATTGAATTGCAGCGCGGGTTGGCCTTTGTGAGGCCACTATGATCACGCTCGTCACCATGGCTTCCCGATCCTTCGGCGTCAGAGCCGCGTCCTTATGGGTGCCTATCGATCCTCCACGAGCGGGCTAAAGCTTCGCCAACTTCAGCTTCCTCGTTCACGAGAGGCTGGACAGCTTACCGAAAGCTCACACTAGTGGTCTCACAGACATGCTACCCGAACCGGCTGACACCCATGCGTCCCCTCTAAAAGCGCGCGTATGCGCGCAGCGATCTGCCGTGCTTCCTTCGGCCGCAGGTCGGGTTTTATGCAATCGAGTATGGCTAGCATTGCCTGAACTTCATCCATGTTCAATGTGGCGAGCTTGCGATCGGATAGTCCCAGAGACTGATCGGCGGCACGGACCTGATTGGCTACAAGCACCGCAAGCGCTTGCGACCGCAGGGACGTGATATGCCGCTCGAACATGTGCATTTTTGCCCTGTAGCTGCCCTATGGGCATGGTGTCGCAAGCGCTGGTGGCCAACCCGGTCACAAAGACTGGGGCTGGCCACCTTTGCTCCCATGAGGCTCAAATTCCCAAGGGCGACCTAGTCATATCTTCGAGAAGTAACGAAGGGCACCTATCAAAATAGGTCGGTCCCATCTCATCGGCGACTCTCTAAGCTGGGTCTTTGCTTGAAGCAATTGGAGACACCAGCACGACCAGACACGTGGGCGTTCCTAGAAAACAGTGCATAAAACACAATGACAGGCCAACGCACATGAGAGGCGCAAGGAATGTTGGCAGAGCAAGTCCAGACGAAGCGCGATAGAATCAGTCCATTGAGAAGATTATCCTAGACCTTGAAAGCCGCGACAGGGAGCACCGCGTTGAAGAATCGACGACGCTGTCGGCATCGTCGTCGCCACACATGGCGGACACAATTGCATCAAGACAACAGCGGACCGGATTCAGCCAGGCAATCTCCTTTCCCTTCCTGAGTGTTGGCGAAGATTGATCGGAAGCAGTGCGGGCGCGACTCGGCGCCGCTTGGTTGCGCTGGAGCAGACGCTGTCCCTACCCCGCCCGCACTGCCAGTTGAACTTAGCAGAACTTGAATCAGCGCTTTTCCCCCACGCATACATAGGGGCAGCGCTTTCGCTGCCACCCAGCTAACTGCTCCAAACTGAGCTTCAAGCGGCGCAAGAAGCTGATTGCTTGCAGAACGAGCAAAATCGGCAGAAGGAGAACTAACCCGCGAGTTGGAAGCATTTCGGGCGCGGCTCGGCGCCTGGGGGCATCATGAGGCACTATCCTGCCGCATACGCAATGCAATGAGCTTAACGGAAGCGTGACTCGGCACATGGTGGTCCTTCAGCTCATGCGCTGTCCCTGCCACACCCCCGTTAAACCCAACGATTCTTTATCGGGGCTGGCTTACCGAAAGCTGACAGACCTGCACAATTTACAGAACGAAAGGCGACCCATGTGGGCGGGCCGCTTGCCGTTGGCAGCGATATCGCCGTTTACGCCTCAGATAACAGTCATTCGGCGCGCTTGCGATCAGCGGCACCCGCATTGGGACTACGCGCCGGATTGACACTCAGCCAATCCACTGCACGTTTGATGACTGATCGGCCGTATGACCTCACGCCCCCTGGCTCGTGGGCTCTTCGACCATGCAGGATTGGCCATTCGGATTGCGCATCAGTTGCTCTCGAATTTGAATACGTCGCGCCGCTTACCGGCTCGTGCTCCACGCTGGGTTCGCGTAGGGAGGACGATTGGGTTCCGATTCGTCAAAATGCTTAATGAGCTCGATCAGCCTATCTCCCAGTGAGGCGCGAAAACTAGACGCAATTAGCGAGTTCGAGAGAATGCAGCGCGGATGCGACTCGGCGCCGATGTCCACCGGGGAGGTGGATAAATGCGCTATCTGCCGCATCCGCTTCGCCGGAACGCTAGTCAGCCTCGGGGATCACAAGGCTAACCCACCCGGCTTTCCCGTGAGGCCCGCCGCCTCAGGGTACAATGACTTTAGCGAGAGAGCGGCCTCGGGTGACCTACCAGCATTGGTAGTCATGCACAGCACGGCGGCGCAAATGGGCAAGCACACCACGTTGAACCACCTTGCATGAAAGCAGCACGCTTCGCGCCGGGTTCGGCGGTATCGGCCGCTCCGTAACGCGTTATCCAGAGCGTCTCTGCGTACAAGCACTGGAGCTCCCTCACTACATCGTGGCCTTTGTCGGGCCGATATAGCTCCCGGCGCTGTTCGCCATTCTGGCGAGCTTCTCGTTGCCCAGCGCCCCTACGCGCCCCTTGCTTTGCGAGAGACCAAGGTGTGGCCACCACGGCTCGCGGCGGCGAGCGTTGGTTCGAGGCGTTTGTCCCTCGGGCTAGCGTCTTCGGCAGGCTTCCTGCTATTTATGGAGCGCAGTTGCGCGATGAAGTTCGCGGCGAACAGCTCGATGTCAGGCAGAGCCTTTGATTTTTATAGAGAGGCGCAAGCGTCTGCATGCTTTTCTTTCACTAAGCATCGGTCAATTCCTTCTCTCGCGAGCGACCAAACGGGTTCCCGTTCCCAAAAATGAAGCCACACGAGCAACGCCATGACGGCTATGCGTGCCGCAATGCAGTCGCGCCTCTTTGCGTACAGCGCGTGGCTCCGAATTCCCGCAGGATCCTTCGATGGATCCCGAGAATTCGCGCGGCCTCAACCTGTGAGGCTGCGAGGCGATCAGCGTTGATGTTGTCTGTGCTCAGCATAGCTTTGAAATTCGCGTCTGCCGGTTCGTCAACGGCATGCCACCATTTTTCTTCGCCGAGACACGGCGGAACAACTCGCAACATTGGAAAGTGCGAATGTGCGGGATCGGCTGCGAAAATACGCGCGGAAGAGAAGTGCTGCCGCCCTCGTCGAGCGGCCTGCCATGATCTGTTCGGCGAGGACGATCGGAAAGGACCTTGTACTGCGCAATGCTCAGGTAGACTATCTGATTTGCGCGTTTGCCTCTTCGCTCTCGCCAAAAATCTCGACTCATCTGCGATATCTCGTACGCGCGGCAAAGATCCGTCGCCTGCCGAACCGCAATGGGCGGCGTTTGGCGGCACCAGCATTCGGCCTCCTCTGCAGCTTAAGCGAGGTCAAGGAAGCTATGACCTATCGGATGTAAGAGGGCGCAAAAGACGTCGCTGATCGAGATCAGAGAACCGTCCATGTTGACAAAAGCGATCTCAGCGGCGCTCGGCATGGGCAGCCGCCTCAACTCATGCTGACGCTTGCCAAGGAACGTGTCCGTCCGCTTATGCAGCAGATCGCGAAAGCATCTCAAGGTTCTGGCTGACAGCAATCGACGAGCAGGATCGGGCATGGCTCACCCGTTAGTGTGTCGAAGTATTCCGAGGCCCAGAAGGTCTAGAATTAGAGGGGAAGCAGCGCGGGCCGGGCCTCCGCGCTGTTCAAAGCTCTGAAACTACCAACGCCGCGCTGCCAGCGGAGTTAAATGACGTGTGACTCGGCGCTCGTCGGAGAGGCCCTTGGAAAGCGCTGTCCCTATCACGTGCGCCACTAACTTCGCTCGCCAGCGTCGCGGTACTGCAACGCTGCCGCCTCGCACCCTTGGGGCGGCTGCCCCGGGGCCGCCCTGCCTTTTATCGTCGAGACGTCCCGCAAGGCACCTGCCAGATTTGGTAGGTTGAGCTGTCTTACAAGGGAGAAACTGAAGCGTTGTGCCGAGCACTCCTGCCCCCGCGCCCGATCCTGAAGCCGCTTATCGCGAGGGGGGCAATTATGAGCTTCTGGCTAGTGCACCGTAGCCACGCATCTGATTCCCGACTCCCGCATCATTGGAGCGCGCGTGAAAACACCGGCCATCTCACGGGAATATTGAAATGTCAGAACCTGAAGGCATTTCGCAGAATTCGCTACGTATGCGCGTCCTTCATCTGAGACAAAATTCGGCAGACGATCGTACCTGGCCATATGCTTATTGCGGTTGCGCCAATGCCATATAAGAGTCTTTCTAAATGGATCTTCGAAACCGGTTCCACATGGCACCTGCCAGATTTGATGGGTAGGCTCCCCGTCACACGACGTTAGCCATCAGGAGTCGCAGCAACATGCGCACGAGGGTCGTGCGCCAGCGAAGGGCATCGATTTCGTCAAAGACGCAATATTCCAGGCCATAGTCGAGCCATAGCAGTCTGTCTGATGGTTGCGAGAACGGCGAAGGCCATTTCCGCTCGCTGGGTAGACCTGCCTAAGGACGATTGAACCATCCACCGCCTTCTCGCTCACGGTCTAGCTAAGGGCTCCAATCAGGCCGAACTGGTGGCGAATTCGACAGCTGGAATAGAGTCCTTTGGCGAGGCCCGGAGTTTCCACTTCGGTATTCGCTAGATGGAGAGGTTGTGCGCTTCCCAGCAGTATCAATTCCATTCACGCAAAGCCGTTCGCTCCTGTCTTTTTCTTCGCCTAGGCATCCGATTGCACGACGAGTTCATAGCGGCCGTTGCACTTAGTCATCATCCGAGCAGGATGCTCGAGATGATCAGTTCCCCCGACGTCGTCTTGTCGACTGACGCCAGCGTAGGTGCGTGCACCTCGTTGAGCTGCGCGATTGCCTAGAGGTTCGATCGTGCGGGAAGCCGATCTCAAATTTTCCTTGCAGGCGAAACCAGACAAGGCGATCTTACGCCTCGCGCGAGTACTTGCCCGTGTGGCCGCGAGGGAAGATCATGAAAGACAGCTCATCGAGCGAAGCGGGGAAAAGAGCGACGATCTATGCTCGATTTTCAACCGATCTTCAGAACGAGCGATCGATTGAGGATCAGCTTTCACTTTGTCAGAGCTATGCCGAGCGCGAAGGATTAATTGTTGTCAGTACCCATGAAGATCGGGCTCGTTCGGGCGGGTCTGTCATGGGCCGCGAAGGCCTTCTACAGATGTTGGACCAAGCGCGGGAGAGATCCTTTGACGTGGTGATCGTCGAAGCGCTCGATCGCCTCTCTCGCGACATGGAAGATCTGGCTGGCATTCATAAGCGGCTGTCATTTCTCGGGATCGAGATCCGGGCGGTCCACGAGGGCGTCGCTAACACCGTGCTGGTGGGCCTTCGCGGCTTGGTCGGACAACTTTATCGCGAGGACAATGCGCACAAAGTGCGTCGCGGCCAAGCGGGGCGGGTTAAGCAAGGTTTGGCTGGCGGGGGCCTGACGTACGGATACGCACCGGTACCTGGAAGAAGTGGTGAACGAGTGGTTGTCGAGGCCGAGGCACAAGTGATCCGGCGCATCTTTCAGGAATACGTGGGTGGTCGTACGCCTCGGGAAATCGCGCATGATCTCAATAACGAGGGGGTATCACCTCCGCGGGGGCGAGGCTGGAATGCGTCAACAATCAATGGCAATCATGAGAGGGGCGCCGGCATTCTGCTAAACGAACTTTATGTGGGGCGCCTTGTCTGGAACAAAGTCAGGATGGTGAAGGACCCCGACTCGGGAAAACGCCTGTCACGACCAAATCCGAAAAGTGACTGGCAGGTGGCTGAAGTGCCGCATCTTGCAATTGTCAATCCAGAGCTATTCACGGCTGCTCAGCAACGCAAGGAAGAGCGCGGTCACATCCACCCCAGCCACCAACGTCGGCCTCGTCGGATGCTATCCGGACTGCTCCGGTGCGGCTCATGCGGTTCGGGTATGGCAACTAATGGACGCGACAAGTCAGGCCGCATTCGTATTCGCTGCTCTGCGGCGAAAGAGAGCGGCACATGTTCTGATGCCAAGACCTTTTATTTAGATGCGGTCGAAAGTGCAGTCCTCAGCGGGCTCAGGGCCGAGCTGCGTGCACCGAAGGTTTTTTCGGAATACGTACGAACGTATCTGGAGGAGCGGAAGCGCCTCCTAGCTACATCACAGGCAAAGCGGCACCGCCTTGAGCAGCAGCTAGAGCAGTTGAGTCGAGAAATCGAACGACTGGTGGATGCGATCGCGAAGGGACATGGCGATCCGTCCGTGCTCGGGCCGCGATCGACTGCCTTAGATGCCGAACGAAAGCGGATATCTGAGGAGTTGCAAAGCGAACCACCCGCTCCGATCGAAATTGCGCTGCATCCGGCCATCCTCAAACGATATGAGGAGCAACTCGGTCGGCTTGAAGAAGCACTGGGTAAAGGTGTCAGTGCGGGCGACGGAGAGGCCGCAGAAGCCATTAGAGACTTGGTCGAGACGGTCACCGTGTTCCGCGAACCGGAACGCCCAGGTGGTTTAGCCGTCGAGATAGCAGGCCGGCTAAACGCCCTGCTCGGCGAAAAGGCCTATCCAAATCAAGTCAAAGGAGTGTGGGGAAAGGTGGTAGCGGGGGAGGGACTCGAACCCCCGACCCCAGGATTATGATTCCCGTGCTCTAACCAGCTGAGCTACCCCGCCACAGGGATCGCGGCGGCGACTTTGGGCCGATCTCGCGAACGCGCGGCATATAAGGAAGGGGGCGGGGGTAAGTCAAGCAAAGTGGTCCGCCTTTTTCCGCGTTCGCCAAGGCTGCGGCGGGACAAGGCGCCTTGTGAATGCGGCCTCTTTTCAATGAGTTCGTCATGGCCGGGCTTGTCCCGGCCATCCACGCCCTTCTTCGTTCGCCCAAGAACGTGGATGCCCGGGACGAACCCGGGCATGACGGAGGTTGGGTCGGAACAAGCCCTTATTTCGGCCTCACATTGGGGTCGCCGCCGGGGCTGCCGGGGGGCGGGATCACGGGGGTGTTGCCGCCGGTGCTGGGCGCGGGGGCGTGCATATCAGGATCGACGCCCGCGGGCGGGCAGAGCACGCCGTCCGTCTTGGCGAGCTTGTCGCCGAGCGGTTCCCGGGACTGGCCGGTGGTGGTGCCGTCCGGCGTCGTGGCCAGCCGATCGGATGGGGCACAGCCGGCGGCGCGTTGCGGGGATGGCGGCGCGGTCGCTTGCGGCGGCGTCGCCGGGGCGGGCGGGGCCTGCGCGATTGCGCTGCCTGAGGCGGCGATCAGGAGGCCCGCAAAAATGAGGTTTGTCGTGCGCATGGGAAGGAAACGCGCGCGCGAGGCCCCCTGTTCCCGCAGGTGGCAATCACGATTTGCGGTAGCGAATCAGGGAGAAATGACCCATCGGCGGCATGGGGCGGCGCTCGGTGAGCGCGACGCCGCCGTGCCTTGTGGCCCAGCCCTCGAGCCGGGCCCAGGGGAATTCCGGGCGCCAGCCGAGGCGGCGGGCGATGGGCGCGAAGGCGAGCTCGAACAGTTTTCGCGGGCCGCTCTCGGCACCGATGTGATTGACCAGGATCAGCTCGCCGCCGGACTTGAGCACGCGCATGAACTCGTCGAGCGTGCCTTCGGGATCGGGCACGGCGGTGATGACATATTGCGCCACCACCGCGTCGAAGAAATCATCGGGGAAGGCGAGGTTCTTCGCATCCATCACCGAGAGCACTTCGACATTGGAGAGACGTAAGCTCCGGACACGCGCCTGCGCCTTGCGCAGCATCGGCTCGGAGATGTCAACGCCGCAGACCTTGGTGGTGCGCGCGTATTCGGAGAGCGAAAGACCGGTGCCGACGCCGACGTCGAGGACACGGCCGCCGATGCGGTCCGCCTCCGCGATGGTCGACTGCCGGCCGGCGTCGAACACCTTGCCGAACACGAGATCATAGACCGGCGCCCAGCGGCCATAGGCCTTCTCGACCCCGGCCCGCGAGATGTCTGCTGCCATGCCCCCTGCCCTTACTTCACCTCTCCCCAACAGGAGAGGTGAACCCAGCCCAATGAGTTGTGTTTGATGTCGTCATTCCCTCAGCCGCGCACGGCTTCCGCGAGCGGGCGCGATGTGCCCGCGCCGGCCTTGGCTGCAGCGCTTTGGATGAAGCCGCCGCCGAGCACGCGGGCCTGGCCGCCGGCTGCGTCGTAGAACACGCAGGCCTGTCCGGGCGAAACGCCCTCTTCGCCCGCGACGAGCTCGACCTCGTAACGGCCGTGGCTGCCGCGCAGCCAGGCTGCTTGCGGACTGCGGGTCGAGCGCACGCGCACGAACATTTCGAGGCCGCTTCCGATGGCGCGGTCGATGTCGCCGTCGCCGATCCAGTTGACGTCGCGCAAGCTGATGCGGTGCATCTTCAGCGCATCGCGCGGGCCGACCACGACGCGGCGGGTCGCGGCGTCCAGCCGCACCACGAACAGCGGCGCATGGGCTGCGATGCCGAGGCCGCGGCGCTGGCCGACGGTGAAATTGGCGATGCCGTTGTGCCGGCCGAGCACGCGGCCCTCGAGATCGACGATGTCGCCGGGGTCCATCGCATTGGGGCGCAGGCGCGTGATGATGTCGGTGTAGCGGCCGGTCGGCACGAAGCAGATGTCCTGGCTGTCGTGCTTGTCGGCGACCGCGAGGCCAAAGCGACGCGCGAGCTCGCGCGTCTCGGGCTTGGTCATGTCGCCGAGCGGAAAGCGCAGGAAGTCGAGCTGTTCCTGCGTGGTCGCGAAAAGGAAATAGCTCTGGTCGCGATCGGCGTCGGCGGCGCAGACCAGCGCGCGCGAGCCGTCGCCCCGGCGGCGCGAGGCGACGTAATGGCCGGTGGCGAGCGCCTGGGCGCCGAGCTCGCGGGCGGTCTTCAAGAGGTCGCGGAATTTGACGCTGCGGTTGCACTCGATGCAGGGCACCGGCGTCTCGCCGAGCGCGTAAGAGTCGGCGAAATTGTCGATGACGGACTCGCGGAAGCGGTCCTCGTAGTCGAGCACGTAATGGGGAATGCCGAGCTTGGCCGCGACGTCGCGGGCGTCGTGGATGTCCTGGCCGGCGCAGCAGGCGCCCTTGCGGTGGGTGGCCGCGCCATGGTCGTAGAGCTGCAGCGTGATGCCGACGACGTCGTAGCCCTCAGCCTTCAAGAGCGCAGCCGTCGTCGAGGAATCGACGCCGCCCGACATGGCAACGACGACCCTGGTGTCCTCGGGACGGCCTTCGAGATCCAGACTGTTGAGCATGGGCCCTAGAGCGTTGTGACGGCGGCGACGCGCGAATCCGCGATTTGCTTTCTCGGGGGACGGCGGCGATTCCCCGGAACCTTGGTTCCCGAAGAGCACGACTGCCCAAGTCGAAAGCGGCTGAGAGTAGCCTCTTTAATATAGGCGGCATTCCGGTGAAGCAATCACGCGAGCCCCCCGCTTAGGGCAATTCTTGCCGGGGCGGCAGAAATGGCGGGGTCGGAGCCGGCTGGCCGGCAATGCACCCACGTCGCCAAAGTATTGATTATGTTGCTGAAATCTTCGAGTCGGGACGCTGGCCCGCTCCTTGCTCCCTCTTGATGCGAAGTTGCTTGCAAGGGGTTGCCTGTGGTCGGTCGGATGTCAGATGTCGTGGCAAGCGTGCAAATCCAGAGCGCGCAGCAGAAGCCTGCCCCGTCGCAAGCCCCGAAGGACACGCCCGCGAGCGAGGCTTTCGGCTCGCTGGTCGACAGCAACACGCAAGGGATCGACAAAAACGCGCCGGCGCAGGACAGCCCGCCGCGCCGGAGCGAGCAGACCTCGTCCTCTCCGGCGGCCGAGCGGCCGTCGCGCGACACCTCGTCCACGGACCAGGCTTCGCAGAGCAAGGCAAGCGACGACACCGCCCCGTCTGCGCCGGCGGAGAATGACAGGGGCGAGGCGTCCAGCGATCCGGCCAAGGACGCCGGCAAGGTCAAGGACAAGTCCGAGATGGCGGAGGCCAAATCGGCCGACAAATCCGACGAGCCCGAGAGCGACGCGACTGATGGCACCGAGGTCCTCACCGCCGCCGTCGAGGCGGCTGCCGCTGCGCCGTCCGCGACGACGCAGACCGCCCTGCCCGACCCCGGCATCATCGTTGCCGCGCCCGTCGTCCCGGTCGACCCGAATGCAGCTGCGAACCAGGCTGGCGATGCCGCCGCGCCACTCGCGATCGCCGCGGCAGGTCTTGCCGCCAGCGCCTCCATCGCGGCCCAGATCGCCGGCACCAAGACCGATACTGCCACGGCGAGCGCCAAGGCCGCAGGCGCCGAGGTCGATGCCGAGACCACGACGACGCTCGGCGAGGCCGCCGCCGGCACGACCGAGACCGCCTCGACCGATGCAAAAGCTGGTGGCGGACTGATCGCCGCGGTCAGCCAGGGCACGCCCAAGACCGCGTTCAAGGATGCCGCCACGGCGCAGGCTAAGGGCGACGTCTCCAATATCGGCCAGGACACCGGCAAGGCGAACGTCGCTGCGCACGCACCGGCCGCCAACGCCGCCCATGCGCAAGGCTTGAAGCCGCAGGCCGATCACGTCGCGACCGATGCCAAGGCGGGCCCCGCCGACCGCGCCGCCGATCCGGCCCAGGGCACGTCGGCCGCGCCGGCGCATGCCGGCCCGCAAGCCACACTCGCTCCGACCGAAGCCAGCGCGCAGGCCGCCTCCGCCGTGCAGGCGCCGCTGACCAATACGACCTCGGCCGCGACAGCATCAACCGCGACGCTCACCGCGACCGCGGCGACCCACACTACGGCTGTGCCGATCAGCGGCATCCCGATCGAGATCGCAGCCGCCATTCGCTCCGGCAAGTCGCGGTTCGACATCAGCCTCGATCCGGCCGAGCTCGGCCGCATCGACGTGCGCATCAACGTCGACCGCGCCGGCAACGTCACCTCGCATCTCACCGTCGAGAAGCCGGAGACGCTGCAGATGCTGCGTCAGGACGCGCCGCAATTGCAGCGCGCGCTCGACGATGCCGGCTTCAAGACCGGCAGCAACGGTCTGTCCTTCAGCCTGCGCGACCAGAATTCATCCGGCCAGCACTCAGGCCAGAACAACGACAATGGTGGCAATGCCCGCCGCCTGATCATCAGCGAGGACGACAGCGTTTCCACGGCGCCCATCGGGCGCGGCTATGGCCGCATGCTCGGATCGAGCAGCGGCGTCGACATCAGAGTGTGAGGAGTATCAGGCAATGACCACCACGAATGCCGCCACTTCGCCCCCGGTCGTCTCCGGGACGACCGACCTGCCGAAATCCTCGTCGAGTTCGTCGATGAGCTCGACCACGGGGTCGACGCTCGCCGGCAATTTCCAGACCTTCCTGACCCTGCTGACGACGCAGCTGCAGAACCAGAACCCGCTCGATCCGCTCGACACCAACCAGTTCACCCAGCAGCTGGTGCAGTTCGCCGGCGTCGAGCAGCAGCTCAAGACCAACGAATCGCTGGC